>Ga0265297_10000030_pt1 | contig 629424 bp, 567 predicted proteins | sample Munlanlwell13791_FD_192502 | JGI IMG/M metagenome (GOLD analysis project Ga0265297, IMG submission 192502) | Leachate microbial communities from a municipal landfill in Southern Ontario, Canada - Leachate well 137-91 | ecosystem: Engineered > Solid waste > Landfill > Unclassified | place...
GGAAGCGTGCAAGTCCTTCAGCTCCCGGTACAAGTCCGTGAAAATAGGCGGCTCGTTTATCCAGCTCTGCTGGTCTTCCTGATAAATTCCCTTGCTTGCGTAAGTGCGCGGCAAAACCTCATTCAGCACGCCCTTCTGTGCCTCGGTCAATCCGCCGGTCAGGATATCAAAAACGGTAATCAGCGAAAGGAACTTGTCGCCCAGGCTCTGCCCATTCAGGCCGAAGACATTTATGCAGCACTCGGATTCCCTGGAGATTTCTATATTCTCCCCGCCAAGCGACTGGCACAGGTCGGCATACTCCGCGTTCGGGTCCAGTATATAGACTCGTGGATTCTCGGCAAAGAGCGCCTGCATAACCAGGTACTTCGCGCTGTAGCTCTTGCCCGAGCCGGAAATCCCGATTATGAAAAAGTGCTTGTTCGACATGGCCTCAAAGTCAATGAAAACCGGATTGAGGCTTGTTTCCTCGTGAGCAAACAGTATTCCCTTTTTCTCAGTGGAAGCTGTCGAAAGGAACGGGAAGGTAGCCGCAAGGGAGCTGGTCGGAAAATCCCTCTGCGCCCCAATTGCGTCTATCCCTATCGGCATGGCGGAAATCAACCCCTCCACAACGTTGTACCTGACCTGCTTTGGGATTATCAGTAGCGCGTTAAGGTTCGCGTTGCACTTCTCAAGAAGAAGGTTCAGGCTGCTCTTCTCCTTCGCCTTGTTGTTGATGTAAAGCGATACCTTGAACAGCTTCTCTTCGCCCTTGTAAAGCGCATTATGGAGCCTTTTGGTGTCCGCCAGCTTGATTTCAAGAGAGGGGTTGGGCGTTCCTTTCGCAGTCGAGGCCATCAGGTCTGCGGTTTGCCGCACTATCTGGTTATGCAGGAACGCGAGCATCTCGTTCACGCTGGACGGTGCTATGTGGATGGAAATATCGTACTGGTCGTTCTTGCTCATGAACGCCTGTAGCCAGCCGTCCTCCACTTCGCGGGGATAGCCTGCCGCCTGCACAATACTGTGGAAAGTGCCGTTAAGCCGAAGCGTGGCAGGGGCAATTTCTACCGACTTCAGGAGAGGCTTTCCCATTTTTACCCCTCCACCACGAAATAGGAAGCCGAGAACGGCGCAAGCTGCCTATCTTCAAGCCGGTTGCTCTCAATTCCGCAGTCCGCGAGCTTTTCCCGGATTATCTGCGTGCGCTCGCCAAGCTTGATGAACGCCTCCGCGAGCTTCTTGGGTTCCGGCCTGAGGCAAATAATCAGGTAGTACTCTCGCTCGTTTACGCTGTTTTCCAGCAGGAAGCCAAGTTCGTGCGCCTTGAAGTCGGCATAAAGTTCTTCCAAGCCCCCTTTCAATTCCTTTTCCTGATTCTCGAAGTAGCTGTCAAGAGACGCCCTTTTCGTGCGCACCACTATCTGCACCGGATAGTTCAGGTGGTTAAGAAAATCCCGGTAATTCGATATCAGCGCCTTTTTCCTGTCATCATCGAAAAGGGCGAAGTTCAGCGGCGAAACCCGGATAACCGCCCTAAGTTCGCCATTGGAAAGCACAAGGCAGCCGTTCTCGGTTCGCTCTATCGGATTTATCTTCTTGGAGAATTTGGCAAGGTCTTTTTTCAGGTGCGACGCCCGGAAATACGAATAGCGCTCCAAAAGCTGGTTCTCCAGCCCCAAGAAGGTGAAGCCAAGCCCGGCTATTGCGATAAACGAGGGCAAAACGAGCTTCAGCTCCCCCTCCAGCGGCAGCCCGTAGGCCAGAAGTGCCACAAAGCCGAAGACGAGCGCGTAAATTAGCTGCTTGCCGTCCAGCCCGAAAACTATCTTTTCCTTGTAGCGCACCTTGTCTGGTATATCGTAGCCCATAAAATCACAAAAACGAAGCCAGCACGGCTATCCGTACTGCCTGCGCGATTGCCTCGCCAGCCAGCTTCAGGCCTTGCTGGACGGCCATCAGGAGCGCGATTATGTAGATAGCTAGGTTTGCCAAGCCCACCGCCCCAAGCGCCGCAATGCTCGCCATAGCGCGCATAAATGGGTCTGCCAAGGTCGGGTCGGAGGTATTGAAGAGCGAGTAAAAGCCCAGGATTATCAGGGCGTCAAGGCTGGTCATGAACAGAATCAAGGCTATCAGCTTGAGCAGGAACCGCCCAAAGCCCTCCGAAACCGGCACGAAATAGAAGAAAATCGCCCAAGGGAAAAGCAGGAGCAGGAATGGAATCAGCAAGTAGCGGCCTAGCAGGGTTGCGAAGGTCAGCACCGCGGCAGAAACGAACCCGAGCAGTATTACGATTGCGAAGACGAAGTCCGAAAGCGAGGCGTGGACGCTGAAAAAATCGGTTGTCGCCTGGTTAAGGAGCGTGGAGGCTATGGACTGGTTGATGTCGAGCATGGCCTTGAAGATGTAAAACGAGAAGGTGAGCGCAATTATCATCAGGAACAGGCTTTTGAGCCACCTTTTTGCAGTCAAGCGCCCCTCCACATCGCTGGAGCGGATGATGTAGAACAGCCCGAGCCCCATTATCAGCAAGGTGTACAGGGATTCGATCAGCGCCATCACCTGATTGTACGCCCCGCAGAACCAGTTGAGGTCAGGAACGGACAACAGGAGCGTGAAGGCTGCGGCAACGAACGCCTTTATCGCCACTATCAGGCCGTTGGACACGAAGCTGAAGAACGACTCGACCAGGCAGGTTGGCAGGTTCTGGAGCATCGCCACCAGATTGCCCGTATTGTTGCACGTGCTTTGGGTTATCTGGAAGTCTATGGTCTGGGCGAAAAGTGCAGAGCCTAGCAGCAGGAGGGCAAGCAGGCTAGCTGTTTTCAAACTTCAACACCTCCTTGCGTGCGTATCTGTAGAGTAGGTAAAGCGCCAGCAGAAGCGCCGCCAAGTAGAAAAGATAGTCGAAGGAATACGGGAAATCCGCGGGTATCGTGAGCTGCGCCTTCGCCGATTTTGTGATGAAGTCGGTTTGGAAAACGGCTGTGACTATAGGCGAATTGGGATTGAAGGCGAAAGAAGCGGCTGCCCTGCCGTTCTGATCCGTGAGAACGTACAGCGTTTGGTTCCCGTGCGACAGGCTTATGTTCTTGGAAACAAGTGGATTCCCTGTCTGGTTGTCGTAAAAACGGACGCCGATTGTTATCGTTGAGTTTGTCCTGCTTGCCATCAAGAGGCTAATTACTGGGGTTTGGTTGTCAAGGAGGCAGAAATCATCCATGTGAACGTGGCTGAAGTGCCCGTAAAAGTCAAAGGAGCAGTTAAGGGCTTCCGCTGGCGCCAAGAAATGGATTCTCTCAAAGCGGGTGGAATTGGAATAATTTCTTTCACGGGAGAGGAGTGCAAGGCCGTAAAACTCAATACTATTGGGCGGCTGGTTTGCCTGCGGGGTTATGGCGTTGTACGGCGTGTAATTTGAAGACAGCGTGTAGCCGCTTTCCTTGAACTTGATGGTGGAATTGCCTATGCGAAACTTGGCAAAGTTCGATTCTACGGGCAGTGCCACATCAAGCCAGCCATCCACAAGCCGCCCGTTCATTGAATCAATGAATGAGGACGCGGTGAAGTTCGGACTTTGGTAAGAATCGGGCTGCTGGTCGGTCAGCGTCATAGAATCGCGCCGGTCATCGCTGTAAACGTAGTCGCAGGTCGTCCAGCAGAACGTGCCGTAAAACGAGGTGGAGCAGTGTGTAACCCACTGCGAATGGTGAATGAGGTACTGCGTGCTGATGCCAAGCGTAGAAGTGGAAGGCGTGCCGAAAGCGTCCGATACCTGATAATCATAGCCGCAAATCTCATAGCTTGTCGAGCAATCAGAGGGAAAGGTCTCTTTTTGCACAACGAACGAAAAGCCATGCCTTGAATCAACCTGGCCGGTGTTGTTCACAAGCAAAGAGCCATCCTTCCCGTAAAGCGAAGGGTAGATTGCCACGATTTTATTCCAGGCATCGCGGATATTGGTCGAGCTTTGCGTGGCTACCCCATCGGGCGCGTATTTCGCATACGGAATATTCTGGTTCCAATTTTCAGCAGCTCCAAAATCGGGAAAGGCGCTCGTGTTCACCAACCCGGCAAGGACTAGCTGCCGCTTGTCTGAATTCGTCAGGTTCGGGTTAGCAAACGAATTGCAGATAGCCGGATCAACGCCAGTATTCGCGCAGTTGTCGAGAATCGTATCCGGCGGCCTGATTGGCGCGGAATAGCCCGACGCCCAAACAAAGTCGTGGTACTGGCGGGCATCGCAGCTAGGACGGGCGTGAAGAACCCCGAGAACAAATAGCAATATCACTAATTTTTTCATGGTTCAACCTCTGCAATAGGTTCCGCCCGCCAAGGTGCTGGCGATAAGCGGGGCGAGGAAAAGGATGCAGAAGCCGATGAGGACTCCCGCGATTATCTCCTTCCACTCGTTCCGGGTTTCGGGGTTCTGGTTCGTTATGATGACAAAGCCAGCATAGGCGAACACAATAACCCCGAAGAATACCGCCAGCACCTTTAGGGAGGCTGCGATGCCGCTGAAGTCCACCGTGCCTACCACCCGCACACGTCGGTTGCGCCAACGAGGCTCTTCACGACCAGCGGGGCAAGCCAGATGATTACCAGCCCGGTGACTACCCCGGCAAGCAGCAGCTTACTATTGTTGCGCGCCTCAATCTCGTGCGAGCTCGCCAAGATGAAACCCGCGTAAGCCGCAACCAGCACGCCCGCAGCAGTGCCGAAAGTCTGTATCAGGCCGTAAAGCCTGCATATCGGCTGGTCTGCCGGTATGGTTATCGTGTCCGCAAAGGCCAGGCCAGCCAGCCCAAGCAGGACAATATACCCTAGTTTGTTCACTCAACCACCTCCTTGGGCTCGCAGCCCCTGAAAACTACCTCAACGTCCTTGTCATCATCGGAAAAGCCGATTCGCCGCTTCATTACCTGGAGAAATTGGGGGTTCAGCTCGTAGCCGATGGAGTGGCGGTTAAGCTTCTTCGCGGCCTTCGTGGTGGTTCCCGAGCCGAGGAACGGATCCAGCACCGTTTCGCCCTGGTATGTGTAGAGCCTGATGAGGGTTTCCGGCAGGATGTCCGGGAACATGGCCGGGTGGTCAAGCTCGTTGTACTGGTTCTTTATCTGCGGGCAGAATTCCCAGATATCGTTCGAGATAAAGTCTTTCGCCTCAAGGATGTCGAGCTTCGCCTGCTCGGTTTTCTTGGCCGAGAGTTTCTTGAAGTCAAACCTGCCCTTTCTGAAAATCAGGATATGCTCGTGTATGTTGTTCGGGTAGTAGTACATGGGATAGGGGTTCTGCATGAATACCCCGAAGCGCTTGGAAGCCCCGCCCGCTCCGTTCGCGCCCACTCCGCTGGGCTTTTTCCAGATAATATCGTCGCGGTAGGTGAAGCCGATTCCCTCCAGCAGGGAAACGTAGTGCGCGGGGATGGGGTACTTGTGCGCTGCGGAGATGATGTCCGAAATATTTACAGCGCAATAACGGCCTTCTTCCAGCACCCGGTAGCACTCCGTGAAGACTTCTCCTACCGCTTTCAGGTACTTCTTGTAGGAGCTTATCGCGCCTATGTTGCCGCGAAGGTTCCCGTAGTCCTTCACGTCGAAATAGGGCGGGCTTGTCACAACCAGCTGCACGGACTGGTCGCCGACCTCTCGCATGAACTGCGAGTTCCCAAAAACGATTTTGTGTTTTTCCATGCGGCTAGTGCATCTAGCAGTGGATTAATTCCTAGGTGCACTATTGGGCACGTTCGTATCCTGTGGCACGTTCATGCCATGCGGAAAGGAGAAATTGCCGCGGAAATGGGGTGGGTGTTCAGTCTTCAATTTCCGATACAATCCATATGTGTTTGAGTGGCATTTCTGCTTTAATCTCTACGCCCAGTTTTTCATAGTTTTTCAAGAGTTCATCTATTATGATGCCGGAATCCCAAAGTTTTATCTTAAAACTGTCATTCTGGGCTTCTCGCCGAACAGTGTCTTTAAAGCCTCCCCACGAGACAAGAATGCCGTAAGTCGCTTTGAATGAATCCATCGTGCCCTTAAGCTCACGATATATCTTAACATCAACAGGGGCATCTGAGGATTTTACTTGGACACATATTTTTGGCTCACCAAAACCAAGAATGCCAGGTGATGCAAGTATGTCTACTCCGCCGTCTGCTCCGGGTGGCGAGACCGTAGTAGTAAATCCCTTCGCTTCTAGGATTGAAGCAATGAGCGCGCTTAGTTCATGTCCTTTAAATTTCTTCGAGATTATTTCTCGTATTTTATCTTCGGCAATTTGTTCGATATCAACTTCTGCGTCTATAGCTGTTGTTTCCTGCTCTTCCGTACCAATAGTTTCTATCTTTGAAATATTTTTGCCTGCGACTATGGCTTTCACTCGTTCCTCTGCGTTATTACGCTCTGCTTTCGAGAAGGTAAGAAATGCGCCGAAGGTGTAAAGGAGGTCTTGCCCAAACAGTTCTTTGCTTCTTGGCAAATCTTTTTTTATCCAGTTGACTTTGCGGTGATGAAGCATGTCCTTTCCTATTTCTTCGGAATAGATGTAGTCCCCACTTATCGTGCCTATCGCTATTGATGATGTAGTTTTTAGCGGAACTACGACCAAATCACCAATCTTTGCAGTGCGTAAAAAAGCAAATATCTGACCCACATGATTGCGAACTCTTCCATCGGGTGCCTGCGGATAAGATTTTTTATATAAATCGAGAAGCTCGTCTTTAGTTTTAATGTTGCTTAGGTCAGGCAATTCTTCCCAACCTATACCTAATATTGACGAACCCAACATTCGCGATTCTCTTTCCCCGCGACTTCCGCCTTTCAAAACCCAGAGAGTCATTTTCTCACCAGCAGCTTATTTCTGATTTTTTACAATCAATTCCTCGACTCGTCCTATCGCTTCTTTTTCCAAATAATACGCTTCTGAAAGCTTGTCGTTTGCCTCAAGCACAAGATTTCCTATCTCGTCCATGATTTTTCGGTTCGGTATTGGGATTGGAATGCTGGCAACTTGTTTGTTATCCATCTCATCCACAACCGAGCCATACTTCTGACGCAGGATGAGCTGCCTGCCGTAGTCGCTAGCTAAGAAGGCATATAGATAACCTGGGTTTATTGCATCGCTCGGTACAACGCGAATGATATGTTCAGTTGCTGTACATCCATCTAGGTGCTGGGGCGCAAGAACAACATTTCCAACCGTACCGCTTCTAGTAATGAGAACCATATTTTGATGTATGGTTATTTCCTTCTCAATTACATTACTGTGGAGTGATTTCGATAGATGTTTAATGTCAGGTGGGTCAAATTCCATAATATTCCCACCGCTTAGGAACGGTACACCTTGTGCTTCGTCCACATAAATGCGCTTAAACCTGCCAGGTAATATTATCGCCTTGCTTACTCTTTGGTTGCCGACATTGACCACTTCGAGGCCGGTTTTCTTCAGCTGGGCTTCAATTTCGTCAACAATCGGCACGTGATAGTGTGCTTCGAAGCGCATTTCCAATTTACTCGCTTTCTGCTCGAAATTGCGGATATTGTTTCCGTTGAAGTATTTGGGCTTCAATTCGTTGAGGGGCGTAATACCGAGACGCTGATAGAGCAGCGTGTCTGCTTTTTGTCGTAGTTCGTTTGCCTCGTCGCGAAGTTCAAAGGTTCTCATAATTTTTTCATTTATCTCGTGTTTGAATTTGGCGGGTGCATTCGGGACAAGTACAGAAGAAAGATGCTCCGGTTCGATATGTGTTACTACTGAGCCGTAATTGCTCGTGGTAATTATCTTGTAGCCCATCTTTGTCTTAAGAAAAGCGTAGATGTAGCCCACATCCTCTTTTTGGTGGCATTCGATACGGAGAAGGTCATGTGAAAAAAGTTTTCCATCCAGTATGCGACTCACATAGCTAACAAAACCAACACTCCCAGAGCAGGTCATCACAATCTGTCCCTTCTTGAGATATAGTGGCTGCAAGTCGGTATCCGTCTTGCCAGAAACGTGTTTATCTGCCTCTGGTGCAGTTTCTAGAATTTGAGATGCAGTAAATATCGGTATTCCTTCATCTAGAAATATTCTTCTGAATCGTGGACGATGATATACTTTGGCAAAGCCTTGGCTTGCGTTTATGGGCAATGATGGAAACGAGCAGTTTGCTATAAGTTCTCTGGCTTTTTTCCCTTCCACATCATAGTAACTTGCTTCTAGTCGCTGCCCCCGCTCAACTACCTCTGAAATTTTGACAGAAGCCCAGCGTATATCCTTCTGCATTTCCAGCTGAATTTGATGTTGAAGACTCACCATCTAATTCCCTGTTTTTCCTTCCATTTTAGGAAGACCTCAGCAACTGCTGGCGTCTGGTCATCAAGAACTCGTTTCTTTGGTAAATTTCTAACAGTAACGGTCTCCCTTGAGTTCACGTCAAGTTCGGGGATATCCTCTTCTGGCACGAGAAGCTCTTCGCCTTCCTTGTTTCGCTTGTAGGTTGGAACGCCGCGCTTGTCATGGCCTATTTTGTCTGCCATGCCGAAAAAGACGCTATAATCTGCAATCCTGCCATGCTCCTGTTCCCGCCTGAGTTCCTCATCGGTTTTTTTCTGTAGGAAAAGTACTGAGGTCTGTGTGCCATTGCCAGGTTGGAATGTGTCGGGGTGAAGTTGTATGCTCGCGATTAACTTGCACTTCTGTAGAAGCCATTCTCTTACCGAGGCGTAATCCAGACCCGGCGCACCGAGGATAGCATTTGGGAGAACTATTCCCATCCTGCCCCCTGGTTTTAGGAATTGCAGGCACCGCTCGATGAAAAGAACCTCTGGTGCTCTAGATGAAACAAGCTGTTCAGTTCTGTATATGAGGCCGGTTTCCTTATCTTTTTTCCAAACATGCCCAAGGTCGAACTGTTCAAGTATATTCTGGTCCTTGATTGGTAGTTTTGTACCAAAGGGCGGGTTTGTTACGACCACATCGAATAACGCCAAGTCCTTTGACCTGCGTATTGACCCTTTTTCAAGTTCAAAGCGTTTGCAAAGGGCAGACTTTACCTCTTCTGACATTTCATGCGGCTGGGCGAGTGAGTTATTCTGCACTATGTTCCCGCTCCCGTCATTATTCATGACCATATTCATTTTGGTTGCTTTCACTAGGTCTGGGTTTATGTCAAATCCGAAGAAGTTCTGCGCCGCGATTTCTTTTATCTTCTCGCTTATCTGCGTCCTTTGGCTATCATTCCATTCTTTCTTCGGCTTTTTAGCGCTTGCCTCCAGCTGTCGTATTATGTCGTTCATAGCAATGACTAGAAATCCTCCGGTGCCGCATGCCGGGTCCAGAACTTTATCTTCCAAACCAATTTGAAGCATTTTTATTGCCATCCGCTGCACATTTCTTGGGGTGAAAAACTCGCCCCTGTCTCCGCGCAGGTTTGCGCCTACGATTTCTTCGTAAGCCTTGCCCTTCACATCAATATAGGTGTCGAGGAAAGAGTATTTTTGGAGTTCACTCACTATATGGGCTATCGTGATTGGTTTTAGTTTAATTTCATCGTTCTTATCGAAGATTGTCGGGTATCTACTTTTTACCTTATCAAAAATTTTGTCAATTCGGTTCTTGACACTGAGCTGTCCATCCGAAGATGTCTTCTCTTCGCTGCTTGCATAAAACTCCAATGCTTTTGGGAAATTGCGTTCGTCGAGTATTTTGCAGAAAATTATCTTGAGGAGCTCGAAAAATGCGGGCTGCTTCTGGAGCCCCTCATTGACGTATATATGGTTGTGGCAGGTCTTGAAGGCAAAAAGCATGTTGTCTTCCGTTGCAAGCTTCAGCGATTCGCGGGTCGGGCGGTCAATTTCGGATATGTCCCGCCCCTTTGAAGGGATATCGTTCGGTTCGTCGAACTTAATTTTGGCGCCAGGTTTTGCAATCTTTCGGAACACGTATTTCGCTTTGCCGTTAGTCCACATCCCCCATTCGCAATTTAGGCATGCCGCCATGTAGCTCTTTAGCTGCTCCGTCCCCTCTTTGCGGCTTGATGCTTCTACGTTCTCCTTCTTGCATTCAATGATTATGTAGATATTCTCCTGCTTCTTCTCGACTCCCTCGGGGAATACCGCGAGGTCAACACGCTTGCTGTCAGACCCTACCTTGATTTTCATCTCAACCGATATCTGCTCAGGTGGGTATTTGTGCTCATTGACAAGTCGTTTCTCTATATTCTGACGGACATATTCTTCCGGCGTATCTCGCCTGAATTTCTGGTCAACATAGTCGGAGATATAGCCGTCTGGGACGGTTATTATCTGAGGAGTGCTGATTGTGCCAACCATATCCCTTTCTTCCAATGCGACTCTTAAAAAGGTTGGCAAAGCTTTAGAAAAATACGGCGGGCTCATTTTTTTCTTATCACGACCTTGAAGCCCTCTCGCTCTATTGTCACCTTTTCCTGCATCTGGATGTACTCAACAACCTTGAGGTATCGCCTGACTGTCCTCGGGTGGAGCCTAGACGCCCTGCACAGCTTGTTGAAGGTTATCGGGCCTTTTGATAATGCAGAGAAGAGCTTCTCGAGGTTGTTTATAGCCACCATTTTCCCGCCAGCCCATGAGCTGCGCTTGGCGGGTATTTAAGGCTGGGCTGGCACCCCATTTCCGCGGAAATCAGGCAATCTGCTCCGCTTTCGCCTTTGCCTGGCTTGCCAAATTCTCATCGCCCAGAATTGCCTTGAGCAGTTTTAGCCCGTCCTTCCGTTCTTGGTCGGCTTTTACCGCGTCCTTGATGAAGAACGCTATCCCGCACTGGCTGCAAAACCGCGCAGTTGCCGAGTTCTCCTTGTTGCAGTTCTTGCAAAGCACCGGCTTGAGGTCTTCTCTCTTCCCGTTCGTGCTCTCGAAAGCCAAGCCCCGCTTCTGAAGCATTTTGCGGTCCAAGTCAGCCCCGGACAGGTGGACGTAGGTGGAAGGCATATCCGACCCGCCGCTCCAGCCGAATATGATTTTGAGCTCCTGTTCGGTAAACTCCTGCGCCAAGTGCGTTGCTCTGGAATGCCTGAAAAGGTGCGGATGGATTCTCTTATTGAGCCCGCTTCTCCTTTTAGCCGCCCTAAGGATATTCGCCAGCGTAGCGTGGTTGCCAAGGTAGTTGAATTTTCCCCGAAGTTCGAGGAATAGCGGAGCGTTGGGGTCTTTTGCCCGCGGGTGGTTGTTGAGCCAAACTTTCAAGTCCGGCACGCAGTCTATTACCCTAACCCGCCTCATGCCGGTCTTGCCGTTGAGCATTATCACCGCGCCGTATTCGTCGAACTTAACGTCTTTCAGGTTGATGCCTATCAATTCCCCGGCCCTTGCGCCGGACTCGTACAATAGCAAAATAAGCGCCCTGTCGCGAGGATGGAGGCAGGAATCTGCCAGTTTCTTGACCTCTTCCTGGGTCAAAAGGTCTTCCGGCAGCTTGCGTTTAGCGAATCCGTGGGTTTTTATCCAAGAAACCGATTCCGGGTAGGTTCCGCCGTGCAGCCACTTGTAGAACGCCTTAATAGAGACCTTCAGGCTGGGGCTTTTGTAAGCCTTCCACTTCTCGAAAAACGTTATGATGTCCTTTTTCTGGAGGGTTTTGAACGAGCGGCCTTTGAACTCCTTGGCCAGCTTTACCAGGCAAAACAGGTACATGTAGCGGGTGCCTTCCGCCGCTCCTTGCGCCGCCTTCTCCTGGTCGAAATCCACCAGAATGCGCCGGTTTTCGGTGCCTACACCAACCCAGTTGTTTTTGGTCCTGAAAAATCGTTCGGGCGTCCTGCCGTCTAAAACTCTCATGTTTCTCACCTCGGCGCCTGTCCTGAGTTAAGACCTATTTATAGCTTGCCAAGCTGATTGTCGAATTCTACATAGACTGGGCATCTGTCATTACTCCACGTCGAAGCGCATTATCATCCTAGGTTTCCGCGGCATTCTTCCGCGGAAATGAACCCTCCAGATTTGCCGAAAATGAAAACTCAGGCAATTGCCTAATGAAAACAAGCTAACTTTGGCAATTGCCTATGCCCGCCAACCCGCTCAGGCTAATGAATATGCATCAGACCGTCCGTCGCTCTTCACCGCCCGCGACGCCCGAAGGCGAGGCGGGCTAGGAGATCACCGTTGTCATCACCTGCATTCCCATTTCCTCATGGCGGATATTTAAGCATGACAGAAAGCCGCCATTCGAACCGGCCGCAGTAGAATTACCACTGTTTTTATCATATATGCGGGTCAAAAGGCGTATAAACCCTGCCACGAAAGAACTTAGGGGTGGTATCATGGGACTTGTCAATGTGAGCATCAGGGTAAGGAACGTGAAAAAATCCCTCCAGTTTTACACGAAATACATGGGCATGAAGGTCACTGACAGGAAAAGCTACATGCCCGGCGAAACAGTGATAACCCTTTTGAGCAAGGACACGGGGCAGTGCCTGCGCCTCATGCACTACACGCCTTCCTGCAAGCTCTACAAGCCATATGAGAAAGGCGACGAGATGGACCATCTGACTTTCATGGTCAAGGACGCCAAAACCGAATTCGGCAAGCTCGTGAAAAAGGGCTACAAGGTCGCGATGCCCCTCTGGGTTGGCAAGGAAATCGCAATGGGCATGGTCAAGGACCCCGACGGCATATGGGTCGGGCTGAGGAGCATGAACAAGAAGAAAGGGAAGAAATAAGCGGGCTTCGCGTTCTGACCTGATACCCAATGCAGAAGCCCCGGTGCGAGCCATGAGAAAAGTGATTTTCCAGATGATGGTTTCCCTTGACGGGTATTTTGAAGGCCCTAACCACGAGCTTGACTGGCACGGGCCTGTGGTGGACGCGGAATACAATGAATATGCCGCGGAATTCCTTGACAGCATCGACACCCTTGTATTCGGCAGGGTTACATACCAGCTCATGGCAGGCTACTGGCCTAGCAAAGAGGCCCTCAAAGACGACCCTGTGATTGCGGCAAAAATGAACAGCCTGAAGAAAGTCGTTTTTTCAAGGACCCTTGACAATGCCGAGTGGGAAAATTCCAGGCTTGCCAAGGATAATCCGGCGGCAGAAGTCTGGAAACTCAAGAACCTTCCCGGCAAGGACATTGCAATTTTTGGCAGTTCCGACCTTTCCCTTGAACTCATAGATGCAGGCCTGATTGACGAGTACAGGATAATGGTAAACCCCATAGTGCTCGGGGCAGGCAAGCCCCTGTTCAGGGGGATAAAGAAGAGGCTTGGGCTGGAGCTTTTCAAAACAAGGATTATGAAATCCGGCCTTGCCATACTATATTACAGGGCAAAAAAGGCAGATGGCGGATAGACGGGGATGAAATCAATGGCAACCGGAAAACCAGCAAGTCATGTAGCAGGAAAGGCGCTTACTGCAGGACAGCGCGAACAACTGCTCAAGACATTGAAAGCCCGTTTTGAGAAAAACATTGCCAGGCATAAAGGAATCGAATGGGCCAAAGTGTCGTCAAGGCTGGAAGGAAATGCCGCAATGCTCTATTCTCTCAATGAAATGGAGAGGACTGGCGGCGAGCCTGACGTGGTGGGCCTGGACAAGAAGACCGGCGAATGCGTTTTTTACGATTGCTCAAAGGAAACCCCAAAAGGGCGCAGGAGCCTCTGCTATGATGATGCGGCCTTGGAGTCGAGGAAAGAATTCAAGCCCAAAGGCAGCGCCATGGGCATGGCTTCCGACATGGGCATAGGGCTACTGGACGAAGGGCAATACAGGGAACTGCAAAAACTCGGGGAGTTCGACACAAATACTTCAAGCTGGCTGAAGACGCCTCCAAACATAAGGAAACTTGGCGGGGCCATATTTGGGGACAGGCGCTATGGCGCTGTTTTCATATACCATAATGGAGCTGAATCGTATTACGGCGGCCGCGGCTTCCGCTGCGTGCTGAAAATCTGAAAAACCCAGGAGGCGTTAACATGGCAATGGACCCGGTAGTGCATTTTGAAATGCCCGCGAGGGACAAGAACAGGATGCGCAAGTTCTACGAATCAAGCTTCGGCTGGAAAACGGAACAGCTTGGCAAGGAAATGGGGGAATACGTCATAGTCACTACAACCGAGACCGACAAGGACAGGATGGTGAAAAAGCCCGGGAACATAAACGGCGGGTTCTACCAGAGGAGTGACGACCCGCTCACGCACGCCCCCTCGTTCGTGATACAGGTGGAAAACATGGAGAAGAGCATGGAAAAGATAAAGGCGGCGGGCGGGAAAATCAACAGGAAGCCAGAGGAGATACCTGGGGTGGGGATATTCACCTCTTTCACTGACACGGAAGGCAACGTGGCAAGCATAATGCAGCCCAGGCGGAAATAGGGCCCAGTGGGGGCGGCCCGGCCCTGGCGAAAGGCTTATTTAGCAGGCAAGCCCACTTGCATGGGGGGTGGGGCATGTGCGCCTGTTCGTCTTAATAATGGCTGCTGCTATTCTGTTTTCAATATTCGGGTGCGCTGGCGAGGGGCAGGACCAGGCCCAGTTGCCTGCAACTGCAAACCAGTCAGCGGAAGTGCTGCAAGGGCAGGGGGATGGGGGCGAATCCCGGCCATGCCATTCGCCCTACGACGGAACGTACAGCGGAACAGTCAGCGCGTCAGGCCAGGTAGAGCATGAAATGGCAGACAGCCCGGATACCAGGATGACGCCATACATAATAACATACAGCCTTGAAGTGACGTTTGAGTGCGTCAGGGAGCCGATGCCTGAATTCGAAGGCGAGGACAACTGGCTGCTCAACGTCAGGCGCGTCAAGGTTTCAGACCCGTTCTTTGGCTGCACAAACGGCTGCGAGCCGTCAAGCGAGGGCTCGGACGACATTTCCGAGGCGGTAATGCCGCAGCCCGGGCGGAGGGGCGGGATGATAGGCATCAATTTCCCTAATGGCAGGTATTTCCAAATAGTGCCGCTTTTTGCAGACCCTGACGCCAACAGGATTAGCGCGGACCAGCTCAACCATTCGGCCCTGGTAGAGGAATCAATTGCAGGCTATACAAGCAGGGGCGGCTCGGAGTTTGAGAGGATAGAGACTCGCGGATGCCAGGACTGCCTCTACGGGGTACAGCAGGAAGGCGTCACCATGGTGCTTGACAGGATAGGCTGAAAAGAGTCTTAAGCCCTTTGCCTGCGCCAGGCAAACAGGCGGCAGGGAATGGCGGCCTAGAAATATCTCCTGACTTTCTTGCAATAAGCAGAGTATTTGATGCCAAACCTTTTTTTCAGGAATTTTTCCTCTGAAAGGATTATCCTGTGCTGGACAAGCATGCCATAGATGCCAAGCAGGGCCACCGCTGGATTCATTGCATAAGCCACAGCCGCGATAGTCATGATGTTGAACCCGAGATATATGGGGTTCCTGCTTAGCCTGTAAATGCCCCTGTCCTTGAATTCCGTATTTTCCCTTGGAAGCCCAAGGCTCACAGAAGCGCCCAGATGCATCAGCCCTGCCAGGGAAACAAGCGCCCCGAACGCGGCAAAGGCGAGGCAGGAATATGAAAGATAATCTGGCATGCCGGCCACCCTTACATTAAACCCCATGGCCTGGGCTATCGCGCCAAGCCATGCGAGATACATGGAGGATTTGCCCGTAATGAATACGATTTCATTGATTGGCGCCCTGCCTATTATGTCCATGCAATGAAATCAGCCTGCCCGAATATAAACATAGCGAAAACAGCGGCGCATGCTGAATGAGGGAGTGTTACAACAGAATATAAGGGCGCGGGCAGGAATTGAGTGCATGGAAGACAATGGATTTTATGAGGGAAAGCTCAAGTCATTCATCGGCGAAAAGGGGATAGCCGCAGAAGTCCTTTCATTTTCGCAGTCGTGCCATTCCGTGTCAGAGGCTGCGTTGGCTGTAAACGCAAGAGCGGAGGATTTCGCGAAAAGCATATGCATGCTCGACTCGCAGGGAAACCTGGTTGTCGCGATAGTCAAAGGCGAGGACAGGGCAAGCGCCAAATACCTGGCACTCGCGCTTGGAATTGAAAGGCCGCGGATTGCAAGCCCTGAACAGATATTCGAGAAGACAGGCTATCCCTGCGGCGGCACGCCGCCCTTTGGCTATGGCGCGCGCTTCGTGGTTGACGAGAAGGTAATGGAAAAGGGATTCGTCTATGCCGGAGGCGGGTCTGAAAACGCGCTTGTGAAGGCCGCGCCAGCCGAAATCCTGAAGGCCAATGGCGGCATGGTGGCAAGGGTGAGGAAATAACAGGCCGCCGCAGGGCCAGCTAGTTCCATTAGCAGCAGGTCTTGCCTTCAAGAGCCTTTTTGCCTTCCATGAAAGCGAGGGCAGCTATGGCAAGGCCCGCCAGAGGATCGGCCCACCACCAGCCAAAAACCAAGTTGAGCCCAATGCCCAAAAGCAGGGCAACCGACATGTAGGCGCAAAGCATGGTCTGTTTAGAGTCCGCCACTAGGGAATTGCTCCCTATTTCGTGCCCTATGTCGTGCCTGTACCGCGACATGGCGGGCATGACCATAATGGAGGCAGCCGCGATAATGATGCCGGGCATGGAAGCCTCCGGAACCTCATGCGTCGCAAGCTTCCTTGCAGATTCGAATGCCACATAAATGGCAAGGGCAATGAACGAATAACCCACGAACATGAAGGCCCTGCGCTCGCGCGCATTCTCTTCCTTCAGGGAAACCCGGCCGGAGATGCCGAGCCTGTGGGTGACTATTATAGTCGAGGCTGATTCAACTAGGCTGTCAAGGCCGAAGCTAAGCAAGGCTATGCTGCCGGCAGCAGAGCCGAAAAACATGGAAAATGCGGCTTCGGCAAGGTTATACGCAAGAAGCGCGTATTGGGCCCGTATCGCCTTTTTCACTTGCCTCGCGCGCGATTCGCGTGCCATGCAATAGACCTTTAAAGAAATTGGATGGAGGCATTTGAGTTAAAAATGCCTACTTGCCTTTGTAAGCCGCTTCCAGCTTTTTTATGTCCAGTTTTTTCATTTTCAGGAGGGCTGACATGACGCGCTCCGCCCTTTTGGCGTCCCGGCCGCCCGTGAGTTTATCAAGAGACGCGGGCACGACCTGCCATGAAACCCCGAACTTGTCAGTGAGCCAGCCGCACTCAACGACCTTGCCGCCTGAAGACAGCTTTTTCCAGAAATAATCAATCTCCTTCTGGCCCTTGCATTTGACAACAAAAGAGACGGCAGGGGAGAACTTGAATACCGGGCCGCCGTTTAATGCCATGAATTCCTGCCCATTGAGCCTGAAACTGACAGTTAGGACGCTCCCTTTTTCCATGCCTGAAACCTCGGCCCCTGAATCCCCGTAACGCGATACTGAAAGTATTTTGGAACCCTTGAAAATGGACGTGTAAAATTTCGCAGCCTGTTCCGCGTTGTGGTCGAACCATAGGCATGTTGCCATTTTTTGCATAAAAATTTCCTCCAAGGCTTGCGCGCCATTTCCATTCAAGCCAATGCCATGCAGATAGGCAGCGCCCGGTTATTTCATATTAAATTAGTCATATTTAAATATGATGCCGCGCCAAGCCTTCCGGGTGGTGAAAATGGCGAAAAAAACAGTATACGTTTGCGAGGGGAGCTGCCACGGCGTGGCAACAGAGGAGCAATGGAAGGCAGGGGCAAAGACGTGCTCTGCAAAGGGCTGCAACCTGCACGGCAAGCCGCTGAAGAGAAAGGAAATCGAGGAATAGAGAGAGTTGGAAAAGGTGAGAGCATGGAAAACGGAACCAATCCAAAGGAAGTTGTCCTTGCCTACATAAAGGCTCTTGACAATCACGACTATGATGCGGCACGGAAATTGATGGACGAGAATGCATCCATAACAGGGAATTCGGCTGAGACGTACAACAAGCCCGAAAAGCTTTTGGGCCTGTTCAAGTCCCTTGGGCCCAAATACGAGGTCAGGAAGGTTTTTGAGGACGGCGAGGACGTCTGCGTTTTCTATGGGATGGAGACGGCAACGCCTCCGGCAAAAATCGTGATGTCCAGCTGGTACAAGGTAAAAGATGGCAAGATAACATACGTATGGTCTGTGTTTGACCCTACGCCATTTGGGCCTCCTCCAAAGTAAATCGGCGGGGACAGGAGGGCAAAAAGTATTTTTAACAGGGCCAATAAAATGGTTTTATGGAAAAGCATCTAAGGCCGGCGTTGCACCCGTATGCCAAGCTGTGCCTGGGGCTAATCGCGCTCTTTGTAATAGCAGGCTCCATAATCAGCTCGCTTTATCCGGACTACAACCTGCCCGCGCTTGTGATGGCGGCAGTTCTAAGCATTCTTAGCCTGCTAAAGCTCTCGCACTACGCATACCTGCACTACTTCACAGAATACGTGGTGGACGACAGCGAGATAAAATCAGTCTACGGCATCTGGGCAAAGGACGAGAACCACGTCCCGATTGAGAAGATAGAGGACTACAACATTGACCGCTCCATAATCGGGAAACTCCTCGGGCTTGCAAGCATAGGCGTCCAGACAGCCCGCGGCGAGAGGGGCTACGAGGTCATGCTGCTCTCCCTGCCTGAAAAAGAAGTCGAGGCATTGGACCAGATGCTTGACAAGCTCACAAGGATGAAGGCGAAATGATGCCCGGGGATGGAGGCGTCGAATCCCAAAACGCCCGAAGCCCGTGCGGATATAAAAAGATTCAGGGGAAATAAGAGTCAGGTTCCAATGGATAGGGATAGCGCTGAAACAGGGGGCGGGAGCCCGAAAAACGGGCTGCACAGGGGCTTCGCGTGGGTCAGCTCGGGCAGGATGCTCGACGATTTCATACTTCTTGCAAGCGTGATAGGCTTCCTTATGTTCGCTTATTCGCTTCTCATGTATCCGGCCCAGATATTCCCGGACAAATGGTTCCCGTCCCAGGCGGCATCGCTCGCCTTCAAGGCGATATTCAGCGTTTGGGTGCTTGGTGAAATAGTCAATTCTGTCTGGAGCAGGAGGAATTCGAAGGCCAAAAGCCAGGACAGGGGCTCCTACTGGGTGGTCGTGGTCGCTACATGGATAGCAGTGTTCTCCACATTCGTTTTCAGGGGCCTTGACATTGGGACTTTCGGCGGCACGCTGCAATACGCAGGGCTTGGGATAGCCGCCTGCGGCATAATTCTCCGCCAGTGGTCAATCGCAGTCCTTGGAAGGCATTTCACGGTCCGCGTGCAGGTCAGGGAAAAGGCGAGCCTCATTACAGGAGGGCCGTACAGGTTCGCCAGGCACCCGTCATACACAGGGAGCCTGATGACTTTTGCCGGGCTGCCCCTTGCCATAGGGACATGGCCAGGCGCCTTGCTTGTTTTCATGGTCTGCATGGTCGCCTACGCCTACCGCATAAGCGTCGAGGAAGACGCGCTTGTGGAAGCTTTCGGCGCGGAATACGAGTCTTACAGGAAAAGGACATGGAAGATGTTCCCCGGCTATTAGCTGCCCGGGGCAACACTGGATAGGCGCATTCCTGCAAGCTCATTGGCGCGGGCCCTAGCTTGCGATAATGAGCAGGTCTGCAAGTGAGCATATCTCCTCCTGCGCGCCCGACTTCTTCGCATTGCCGAAACAGACTGAAACTCCCGCGGCCCCAAACATCTCCCTGTCGCCAGATGAATCGCCTGCCGCTATCGTCTGCTGCTTTGTGGCGCCCGCCTTGCGCATGTGGTTCTTGAGCGCCCTGCCCTTGTCAAAAAGCCTGCTGCCGCCCCGGAATTTCGGGACTTTCATCCTGCCGGTGAGCATGCCGCCCGATACCTCAAGTTCGGGGCATATCACAAAGTCAAAAGCCTGCTTTTTGAAGGCGGAATGGATTATCAGGTCGTATGCGTAGGAAATTACAGCTATCTTGTACCCCATGCGCCGCAGGTAGCTTATGGTCTCGTCTGCAAACCTGCGCTTTTTCACGCGGGCGGCCATTCTCGCGAAATCCGCAGCGCTTGCGCCTTTGAGCTCGCGCGCTATCGACGCGCTAAGCCGCCTCTCGCCCATCCTGCCGGCAAAAAAATCCCTGCGCCACCTGGCAAGCTTTGGCATGAACCCCAGTTCCCGCGCTATGATGTCGATGCTCCTACCCTCTACGAGGGTGCCGTCGAAATCGAGAGCCACGAGCTTGTGTTTCCTCGCAAGGAACCCGGCTTGCTGGAGTATTGTGCGGGACACTTCCTGCGCAGTCTTGACCTTTGACGCGTGCTCCCTGTGCTTGTGCCTTATCTCGCCGATGTTGACCTCCATTATCCTCTCGCCCGCCTTTTGCGCGGAAAGTATGATTGCGATGTCGACGCCCCAGTCGAGGTCAACGTCGAGCACGCCAAGCAGTCCCTTGCGTATGGCGAACTGCCCGCTTAAAGGCTGGCCAAGATCGAGGTCAGAAAATATGTGGAGAAGGAGCGGCTTTGCAGTGAAATCTGTGATGCGCCCCTCGAGCGGCGAATAAGTGGACTTGCAGATGTTGCATTCCCTGTTTATCACAGGGTAGGCCAGTTTCTCTACTATGTCCTTGGTGAAGCCTTCCAGGTCCGCGTCTATGAACACGAGTGCGTCGTTTTTGGCAGCCTTTGCCCCGCGCATTATTGCTGCCCCCTTGCCCTTGTTTTTGATGTGCCTGACAACCCGCGCCCCTGCTGCGCGCGCGGCCTCCACGGAACCGTCGGTTGAGCCGTCGTCCACGACTATGGCTTCGGAGACTATGTGGGACTCGAGGCACTCGCGTATGACGCCCGCGACCGTCTTTTCCTCGTTGTAGCACGGAATTATGACCGAGACCTTCTCCGGGAAGACGAGGTTCTTGAGGACTGTCAGCAAGCGGCTGTTTTCGGCTGTGTCAATAGGAAGGTCCATGATATCACGCTGGGGGCAATGCCCGCGCACGCCGGAAAGGACAAAGAAGCCATCAGGGCGGAAATGCTGCATTGCTCATATGCATAGCCGATATGCGCTGCTCCATTGAAATACCTTTTGCCTTCAGGCTGCGATGCAGCGGCAGAATCCCGGGCGAATTATTAAAACCGGAAGCGGCATAGATGATTGCATGTGCACGCTCGGGGCGAAAAGGATAGACTGCAGGTTCTTCATTTTCAAGAACAGGGACAGGGAAAACAGGGAAGAAAGGGCGAACAAGACCCGCATTGCGCTGGAAAAAGGAGGCGGGAAGGCGGAAAAACTGCTTGTCATTGACAGGAAGGGCCACTGCGAGGGGTTAAACGAATTCGGCATAGGTTTTGTCGAGGCAACGCTCCAGCCATATCCAAGGGCGAGGATTAGGACAATATCGCATTTTGCAAGAAACATCCTTGACCAGCCCACGCTTGAAAAAGCCATAAGCGCGATAAAAAGGCGCAAGACTTCCTGCAATGTCATTATTTCCGACGGAAAAAATGCTTTTGCCGTGGAAAAGACCCCATACTCATTCGCGGCCACAAGGATTGCGCAAAAAGGGGTCCTGACAAACCTCAGCGTGAAGCTCAATCCGAAAAACGGCTCAAAGCTTGAATCAGTGCGGGAGTGGGCGAGAGCGAGATACGAGAGGGGGAATGAAATAATCGGCAATGTGAAAGGCCTGAAAGGGATAATAAGGTTCCTCTCCGACAGGAAGGGATGGCCGGACAGGAGCATATGCAGCGGCGGGAACTGGTGGATACGCACGAGATGCTCCTATATCTACGACCTTGAAAAGAGGACTATCTATTTTTGCGGCACGAGGCCTGACAAGGGAGGGTTCAAAAAATATTCATTGCCTGCGCGCGACAAGGCGTGAAGGCACGATTGCGGCATGATTTGGGCTGGATTTGGGCCTAATTATGCGGCAAGTTCGGGAAATTCTTTTTTAAAGGCCCGGGGCAACCGATTCGGGCTGCGAATGCCATTGTAAAACGGCATGGCCGGCTTTGCCGGAAAGCCCGAAGGTAATGGCACATGGAAAAAAAGGTCATTGGAATAGGCGCGGGAATTCTCGCGCTTGCCGCAATCATTGCGATAGGCATTCCCGCGGTTTTCGCGCACGGCGGCTGGGGCATGATGGGCTATGGCACGGGCTATGGAAACGGATACGGCATGATGGGCGGCTATGGATACGGCTATGCCAACAGCACGCAGCCGCACTACTATGCGAAGCAGGCCCCCAATGATTCGGACGGAGGGTTCTACGGATACATGGCGCAGGCGCACAACAGCGTGTTCGGGACCAACTACACTCCGGACGAGTTCTACGGATACATGGAGAAAATGCACGAATACATGTGGGGCAACGGCACACGGCAGGACAATGGATGGTTCGGCCGCATGTGGAATGCCATGTCGGGCGATGATGGCGATGGCAACGGGTTTGGCTGCGGATAGGCAGCCCTTCTCTTTTTCCTGCCCAGTGTCCGCAATGATTAAAACCACGCAGGGGCAAGTATGGTGCGATGATAGTCAAGAAACTGCTCTACTGGCTTGTGGCAGGCTCCCGAGGCGGCGAAAACCGAGGCAGGATGCTGATGCTTCTCAAGGACAGGCCGATGAACGCCAAACAGGTAGCGGACGCGCTCGGCCTGGACTACAAGACAGTCCAGCACCACCTGGATGTGCTCAAAAAACACGCGCTTGTGGACAACATAGGGGAGGGGTATGGAAAAGCGTATACCCTTTCCCCCGAAATGGAGGCTGTTGCTGATGAACTCCCGAAAATCTTCAAAACCAGGAAAAGGCGATGAGCCGGGCATTCTGGACGTGAACGCCAAGGCGCTTGCCGTATCGGCAGCGCTGGCCATGCTTACAGTCCTGCTCGTCTGGCTCTACGTGGGGGCTACGTTCCCTTCAGGCAACGGCGGCTGGGGAAATGGTTACGGGATGATGGGAGGGTACGGCTATGGAATGATGAACGGGAACTCCGGCGGATTCCTCACGGCGGCGGTGCTTCTAAACGTGATAAACGTGGTGGTGCTCGCGTTCCTCATAGCGCAATACATAACCATGTACATGAGGATAAAAAGCGAATTCACGCTTGGGCTCATTGTGCTTGCCTACGTGCTCATGGCGCATTCCATAATGTCAAGCCCCGTCATGTTCACGGACGTGGCGAATTACGGGGCCGCAGGAAGCCCGCTCGCGCTCATGCGCGCGATATTCACCACCATAGCCGCGGGCGTGCTGCTTTACCTCAACGCCAGGTAAGCGGGCGGCAAAATTAAGGGGATACTGCTTGCAAAGGGCGGCGGCAGGGCCACGAGGCAATAATGGTGATGCCTGACGGCAGGAGGGTGCACAGGCTCTACCCATGGGAGTCAAAGCTCTAGCTGGTGGAGCCATACGGCTACTCTGACGTGCCCATATACGATTGCCTCAAGCGCCTCGAGGCAGAGGGGGACGGCGCTGGAGAGTACAGGGGCATATGGTATTACTTCTAGCCCGACGGCGCGCAAAGGTTTATTTGGGGCCGGCGCAAAAGCACTTAACGGTGATTCGGATGGCGGCTTCAAAGGAATGCAAGATCGGCGTGAAAAAAATCGCCGTGGCATCAGGCGTCACGTGGGGCCTTGGAGTGTTCTTCGCAGGCGTCTTCGCCGCGGCTACAGGCGGCTTTTGCCTTGACTTCGTCAATGTGATGGGCTCTATGTACATTGGCTACGCCCCGACGTACGCGGGAGCGGTAATAGGCGGCATCTGGGCGCTCATAGACGGCGCAGTTGCAGGCGCGATATTCGGCTACATATACAACATGGTTTGAAAAACGCAGGAAGCCAGTCATTGCATAGAAGGGCTTAATGGGCAGGCTGCACGCTGCTTGGGGGAATAACATGGCCAAGGTCAACATTTCAGGGAAAATGGTTGAGGAAAAGGATGCCTGCATCTCGGTCTTCGACCACGGCCTGCTCTACGGCGACGGCGTGTTCGAGGGCATACGCGTGTATGGCCGCTGCATATTCAAGCTCGACGAGCATGTTGAGCGCATGTACGATTCCGCGCGTGCCATAAGCCTGCCGATGCCTGTAGACAGGCAAAAGTTCAAGGAGGAGATAATCAGGACATGCAAGGAAAACGGGATTGAAAGCGGCTACATCCGCGCAGTTGCCACGCGAGGCGCCGGCGACCTCGGGCTCAACCCGCGCACGTGCAAGAACCCGCAATACATTATCATAGCAAGGAAGGTCGACCCCCTGCTTGGCGAGAAATCCATTGAACAGGGCGCTGACATAATAACCTCCTCCATAAGGAGGGTGCAAAGCTGCGCAATACCCATCAGGGCCAAGACGCTCAATTACCTCAACTCGGTGCTTGCCGCAGCGCAGGCGATAGACATGGGCAAGGACGAGGCAATAATGTTTTCGGAGAGCGGCTACGTTGCGGAGGGTTCTGGCGACAACATATTCATAATCAAGAACGGCGTGATTAAGACTCCTCCTGAAAGCTCCGGCGCGCTCAAGGGGATAACAAGGGACAGCATAATAGAAATGGCGCGGGCAAACGGCTTTTTTGTCGAGGAGGCCGACATGACTCACTTTGACATCTACACCGCGGACGAGATTTTCCTCACCGGCACGCTTGCGGAGATAGTGCCGGTCAAAAGCATAGACTCGCGCAAGGTCGGGGACGGCAGGCCCGGGGAGACCACGAAAAAGCTTGCCGCTCTTTTCAGGAAATACGTGGCAAACAAGGGGCACAAGTACTGAAAAAACGCGCCTTAACGGCCCCTTTATTCTTTTTTTCCAAGCACGAGCCGCTTAGCCCAGTAGTTTACGAAAAGCGAGGAGTGGATTGCCGCAGTGCCCTATCTGTCTTTAAGATGACTGGTTAGACCAAAAAAACTTTCGCAAGCAAGAACGCGCAGGCCGCACCGGCAATGAACGATACGCCGGCTGCCCGCCGGTTTCCCCGTGCGAACGAATCAGGCAATATGTCCGCCAGAACCACATATGCCATGGCGCCGGCAGAAAATGCCAGCCCGAAAGGGGTCAGTGCCGATAACAGAGATAGGAGAAAATAGCCTGTCAGCGCTGCAACCGCCTCGACAAAGCCCGAGAAGCAGCCGAAGAAGAGTGCCCGTTTTCTTTCCACGCCGTAGCACGCCAGGGGCGCGGAAATCATGAATCCTTCCGGAATGTCCTGGAGGGCTATGGACGCAGTTACAAGCCAGCCGAGAGGGCTGGAGCTTGCAAACGCCGAAGCAACCGCAAAGCCCTCTGGCACATTGTGGATGGTTATGGCACCTGCGAGCATGACTGCCTTCTTTTTCGAGGCCTCGATTTCGCGCCCGCGAATTCTCGCATGCGCGTGGGGGAGCAGCCTGTCCATAAGGAATATGGCGACGACCCCGATAAGCAAGCCGGACACGGCCGTGATGGCGCCTGAAGAGGAGTTGGACGCGCCAAGCATCTCAATTGCTGAATATGCCATCACCCCAGCTGATAAGGAAAGCAGTATGGAATACCCGAGCGGGCCAATGCGCCTGAAAGCCATAATCAAAAGCGAACCGGCGGATGTTGCGGAAAGGACGAGCAAAGCCCCCAGAAAAACATCAAAAAGTGCCATTTAGCAGATAGGGCATGAAAAACTTATATAAGCGAGTGGAAGAACCTGCCCTCGCACGCGGGGCTGAAACTTGCCGTTTCCCGCTGCCTTTTTTTCTCGGTGGCTGCCGCATTGTTAAGGAGATGCGTGGCAAACAGGTGCACAGATACCAGATTCTCGCAAGCATGTGCTTCCCGGCAGCAAAAAACATAGAGGGTTATGCCTAATTCAGCCTTCCCTGTCCCAAAGCACGAGGGACTTTATCCAGTCATTTACAAACAGAGAGAAGAACGCGGAATAGGCTATGACAAGGGCGGTCAGGCCAAGCGGCATAGGATAGAGGCCCAGAACGCCCGCCGTGCACAGGAACGCGGCCGCCACCATGTCTATGGCTATGACTGAAAACAGGAAAGCGCCCGGGGCGGATTCCCAGAACCTGCCCTTCTCCCTCGCGACGAATATGAGGAATGCAGTGAAATAGAAGAGTATCTCGAAGCTGAAGGTGCTAAGCATGGCGGGCGAGACCCCGAGGTAGGCAAGCCCGATGTGCAGGAGCAGGAGGGATTCGGCCACGAGAAGGGAGCCAAGCGCCAGGGCAACCTTGACAAGCGCGCCAATGTCCCATTTCTCCGGCTTGCGCGACCACTTGACATTGTCGGTTGAAAGCGATATAGTGACAAAGTCTATCATGAACACCAGAAGCAGCATTGCGGACGAAGATATCACGTATTGCCCTGTAAGGATGAACGCAATGACTATGAAGCATACCTGCAGTATCGTCTTTGTTATCTTGTTCACAATCCAGGTGTTTATGCGCCTGAACATCATCCTGCCGACCCTTATAGGCTCAAGCATGTTGGAAAGACCCTCGCGTGTCAGCACTATGCTTGCCGCGCCCTTTGCGACGTCGGTTGCCGAGCTGACGGCTATGCCCACTTCGGCCTGCTTGAGGGCGGGCGCGTCATTGACCCCGTCGCCTGTCATGCCGACTATGTGGCCTTTTGACTGGAAGTCCTTCACAATCGCGTACTTGTCCTCTGGATAGATTTCCGCGAACACGCCTGCCTTTTCCGCAAGCGACGCGGCCTTCCCAAACCCAGCCTGCCTGATTTGGGAGAAGCTGATTGCCCTGCCACCTATGCCAACCATGGACGCTATTTCCCGCGCCACTGGCAGCGCGTCGCCTGTGAGCATTTTCACGGAAACGCCAAGCTCGCCAAGCCTGGAAACCACTTCAGGGGAGTCCGGGCGCGGCGGGTCGTAAAGCGCCACAAGGCCCACAAGGACTGGCTTGGAGCCTTGCCGAGAGAGCGCCACTGCAAGGGCGCGGTTGCCGTTTTTGGCGCACCCCGACACGAAAGCGCCGATGGCGCGGCGCGATTTCGCGTCCAGCCCGCACATGCCGCTTATCACTTCGACAGAGCCTTTCATGACCGTGAACCTGCCTTCTTTGCCTTCCACTACTGCAGTGGTCCGCCTGGTGGAGGGGCTGAATGGCACGAAGCTTTTTTGCCTGAACCCAGATATGGGAAGATTGCGCTCCTTCGCGGCCGCGATGAACGCCAGGTCTATAGAATCGCGGTTCTCCTCCCTCGAGGCGAGGGCGCCGTAGAGTATGGCGTCGTCCTCTCCAAACCCGCCAAGCGGCATGGCGCTTGCCACTGCCACCTTGTTCATCGTCATAGTCCCGGTCTTGTCGACGCAGAGTATGTCCATGCTTGCCGCGTCGTCAGGCGCGCTAAGCCTAGTGACGAGGACGCCGCCGGAGGAGAGCTCGCGGGCCCCAAGCGCCATGCTGACGGTGAACATGGCCGGGAGGGCGACCGGTATTGCGCCAAGCAGCAGGACAAGCATAAGCGGGAGGACGGCGATAGGGTCGAACCCTTCAAGAAGAGAATAGGCGAATGCGATTGCGAGGACCACAAGCACCATTGCCAAAAGCCACGTGACCACCTGCGAGATTACCTCTTCTATATGGAGCTTGGGCCGTGCCAGCTGGACAAGCTGGGCAGTCCTGCCAAAATACGTCCGTGCGGCAGTCAGCACCACTATGCACGTGGCCTCGCCCTGCACTGCTATGGAGCCGGAATATACAAGCCCGTCGCGCCTGATGGCTACAGCCGCGGATTCGCCTGTGAGCGCGGACTGGTCGGCGGATATCTCGCCGGAGATTACAATAGCATCGGCAGGCACGAAATCGCCCGTCCTTATCCTTATTATGTCGCCCGGGACAAGCTCGCGGGCCGGAAGCTGTTCCCATTTGCCATCCCGCAGCGTGCGGGAGGTGACCTGCAGCCTCCTTTTGAGGGCCTCGATGGAATCGGAGGCGTTTTTTTCCTGCACAAAGCCTATTGCTGCGTTGAGGAAGAGCAGGGCAAGCACTATGATCATGTCGAAATATTTCTGCGAGAGGAGGGAGATGATGATTATTGCCTCGAGAAGCCAGGCGGTAAGGCCCCAGAACTTGGACAGGAAAAGCAGCGCGGGGTTTGGCCGTTTCTCCTCTATCTCGTTATGGCCGTGCTTCTCAAGCAGGTCTGCCGCCCGGGCCTTGGACAGGCCCGACTTGGCGCTTGAATCGAGGTGCCGTATCGCCTTTGCAGCCCCCATTGCCTTGAAATCGGCAGATGATTTGGTTTTTTGCCCGGTTTCCATGTTGCCGCCGGCTTGAATTACTGGCGGGCAGGTATAATAATCCTCTTTTTGACCGCTCACAGGCACGAATATAACACATTCCATGCAATCAATGCGCATGGACAAGATAATTCAAGAAATAAGGAAGGAACTCAAGGCAAACTCCGACAAGAAGACGATGGAGTCCGGGAAGAGGTTTTTCAAGGAAGGGGTCTCACTCTACGGCGTCAAGACAGGCACGGTGGTAAAGATAGCCAACAAGTACTGGAAAGAGTCCGTCGGCAGGCTTGGCAAGGGGGAAATTTTCGGGCTTTGCACCGAACTGTTCAAGTCGGACTATTGCGAGGACGCATTCGTGGTCTCGACATGGGTGCCAATGCTTGCAAAGCAGTTCGAGCCGGCAGACCTCGAAATTTTCAGGTCATGGATAGACAGGTACATAAACAACTGGGCAAAATGCGACGGCTTTTGCAACCATTCGGTCGGGGATTTCATCCAGAAATACCCGGAGAGGGTTTCAGACCTTAAAATATGGGCAAAGTCCAGGAACAGGTGGATGAGGCGGGCAGCGGCCGTTTCGCTCATAGTTCCAGCCAAGAGAGGGGTTCCTGGAAGACGCGTTTGAGATTGCGGACATTCTCCTGCTCGATTCGGACGACATGGTGCAGAAAGGCTATGGCTGGCTTTTGAAGGAGGCGAGCAGGAAGCACCAGAAGGAAGTGTTCGATTATGTCTGCGCGCACAGGCACGAGATGCCGCGCACGGCGCTACGCTACGCAATAGAGCTGATGCCAAAGGAGATGCGGACGGAAGCCATGAAAAAGTAGGTTGGCAGAAGGGAATCCGTTAAAAAAAAGGCGGGGCAGGGGAATGCCTGCCGCCGCTTCTTATTTTTCAAGGCTTGACATGTCGATTACGAACCTGTATTTCACGTCCGACCTGACCGTGCGCTCGAACGCCTCGTTTATTTTTTGGATTGGGATGAGCTCGATGTCCGAGACAATGCCCTTTGACGCGCAATAGTCGAGCATCTCCTGCGTCTCCTTCAGCCCGCCTATGAGAGAGCCAGCAAACGAGCGCCTGCCGTGCGTGAGCTGCGAGGAATAAAGGGCAAACGGGGCAGTGGGCAGCCCGACTATCACGAGGCTCCCGTCATGCTTGAGAAGGGAGATATAGGCATTGATGTCGTGAGCCGCGGACACGGTGTCGAGTATGAAGTCGAAGCTGTTGGAGTGGGCTGCCATTGCCTGCGGGTCTTTGGAGAGCATGACCTCGTGCGCGCCAAGCCTCTTCGCGTCCTCGACCTTGCCGGGGGAAGTGGTGAACTGGACCACGTGCGCGCCAAATGAGCGCGCGAGTTTCAGAGCCATGTGCCCAAGCCCGCCAAGGCCGATTATGCCCACCTTCTTGCCGGGCCCGACTTTCCAGTGCCTGAGAGGGGAATAGGTGGTTATGCCTGCGCAAAGAAGCGGGGCTGTCGCCGCGAGGTTCGCGCCCTGCGCAATCTTGAGCGCGAAAGCCTCGTCAACTACGATGTTGTTGGAATATCCGCCATAGGTTGTCGAGCCAGTCTGCTTTTCAGGCGAATTGTAGGTCCAGACGCCTTGCGGGCAGAACTGTTCCTCGTTTTCCTTGCACGCTTGACACGAGCGGCAGGAGTCGACCATGCAGCCCACGCCCGCGTTGTCGCCTACCCTGAACTTCGTCACTTGGGAGCCTACGGCAGATACCCTGCCCACAATCTCGTGACCTGGCACCATGGGATAGGAGGAGTGCTGCCAGTCGTTTGCGACCTGGTGTATGTCCGAATGGCACACGCCGCAGTAAAGAATGTCAATCAATACGTCGTGCGGCCCGGGTTCCCTGCGCTGGAAATCAAAAGGGCCAAGGGCGGCCTTTGCCTGTTTTGCAGCATAGCCTTTGGATTTTATCATGAAAACGACCTCCTGTACGGGATTTGCCGCGCCTGTTATAAATAACTATCCGCAGGAAGGAAAAAACTGGAAAAATAAAAAAGAAGAGAGGAAGGGCGCTAGTTGAAGATCAAGCCCGCCTCGCCCTGCGCCTTCTTTATCGAGTCATAGGTGTATATCGCCGCCGCCACGTGGACTATCGGGATGATAAGCCAGAGCAGGAAGCCGATAACGCACAGGAAAGTCCCTATCGCCCCAAACATCAGAACAACGAAATCGACAATCATGGCGCACACGAACATCGCCACGCCTGCGACCTTCTTGTCTTCAGTCAGAAGGAGCCCGAGGCCGGGAAAAAACAGGCTCACAATGCCCCCTATCAATGACTTGTCGGAACCGCTCGAATCGCTTCTTGCCATAACTACAATCTACCCCCGAACTGCAAGACTTCCATCATGCCTTGGAAAGACAATCGCCAAGGATGTATAAAAGAATATCTGACTGCCAGGATGAATAAATGGACTGCCGATTCGCTGTTTCCTGGCCGCAAAAGGCGGGAAAAACAGGGAAAGGAAAGGACCGTGGAGAAAGGCGGGCCTATTCCATGTTTATGTTAACGAAGAACCAGGAGGAAGGTTTTTCCGGGTTGCTGGCATAGAGTGCGTAGTTTTTCACGTCCTGCCAAGTTTTCATAAAGTTCTTGTCAGTCTGGATTTGCCTGCGGTCGCCTTCGCTTTCCCAGACATTGCAGAAGTTCTGGTTCTTGAACCCGGCAGTATCAAACGCCTTCGTGTCCTTGGCAGTCGGATTGTAGGCAATGGCAAGCCCGTGCCTTTTCATCTGTTCCAGGTTGGCCGCGGAGTCGTCTATTGAGACTGCGTGCTCGTAAACCCCAGAGCCGTTTTGCTTGAAGCCGAGCTTGTCGTAAATCTTGTAGGCTTCTTCCCATTTGTTCACTTTAACCAGTCCGCCAGTGAAAACGCCGCTCTCAAAGACAGGAGTGTGACCGCAGAATGACTCGATTTTCACTCCATTCAGGGCAAGGAAGTCGACGACCCCCTTGACAACAGGAGCCCAGCCGTCGCTCATGATTATGGCAGCATGGCCTGCCTTGGCCAGGTTGCTTGTGAAATGCAATGCATGGGGCGCAAGCGTGCGCGGCGCGAGATGGGCTGCCTCGTCAAGCTCGCTTTTTGTCAGCCCAACAAGCAGGCTGGCCTTGAGCTCGATAAGCCCGTTCTTTGTCATGCAGCCTTCCTCATAGAGGGCCCACTCGCCAAGGCGCGCGATGTCTACAAGTGTGCTGATTGATTTTACTCCTTTGGCTTCCATGTATTTCTGGATTACTTGTTCGGTTTCAATGCCCTGGCCCTGCTTGTCAAAGAAAATTGACTGCTGCTTCATCTTGGCAAGCATTTCCCGCGGGTCCAGGGCCTTGTTCCTGCCTGCGGCAATTGTAGTAGTATAATCCTTGTTCAGTGTCTTGTCATGGTCAATATTGACTATTAGTTTAGCAGGCATTGCCATAGAAATTCCTCCATGATGTGTGGTAAAATTGCGGTTGGCGAGTTTAAAAACATGCCTACCTACAAAAAACCACAAGGCAGCAGGACCAAGCAAAAACCCAAAAATGCGCAGGCATGCAAAAGCAAAACATTTATTTACGGGCTCAACGCCTAAAGGAAACGGTGAAGCCGATGAGAAAACTGTTTTTTGGGATTGTCCTTATACTGTGCCTTGCCGCATTGCCGGCGTTTTGGGCAGCGCCGCCATCTTCAGGGCACGTGCCTGAAGGCCAGGGCGGCGATTCCGGCATGGGAATGCCGGAGGGCAATGGTAATGGCACTTGGATTCCGGAGCCGCCTGGCATGGGCGACGATGGCAATGGCATGACGGGCAACAATTCCACGAACTGGGCCAATGGCAGCAGGCCAAACGGGGAAAACATGGAGAACCAGTTCGGCCAGGGGAACGGCAGCGTGAACGGCACGTGGGCCGAGAACCAGAACAGGAACGAGAACCACGGCGACAACCAGTCCGGAATGGAGCAGGAGATGGAAAAGGAGAGGGTTGCGCGGCAGGACTACGTTAGCCAGGCAAGCAGGCAGATACAGCAGGAAATGGAAATGTTCAAGGAAGAGGCAAAAGGCAATTCAACGCAGAACAGGGTGAGGCTTGCGGTCCATGCGCTGCTTGGGATTGAAAACCTGACAGGCATAGGGAAGAACGTCTCCATGATTGCAAGGGACTTCAACAATTCAATAAAGGCTGCTGAAGGGGCTGAACTTAACATCTCAAAGAGGTCGGGCATCATGCGCACGCTTTTTGGCGGCGACTCCTCCGCTGCGAGGGAGCTTGAGATGGAGGCGCAGCAGAACCAGCAAAGGGTACAACTGCTCACGCAGCAGATGGACCAGTGCCAGGACTGCGACAATGAGACGCTCTCGTTCATACAGGAGCAGATAAGCGCGATGCAAAACGAGACATCAAGGCTCTCGGCACTTGCGCAAAACGAGAAAAAGGACAAAGGCATACTCGGCTGGCTCTTCGGCAACTAGGAAAGAATTTGCGCCCTTTGGGCGCAATTTTATTTTTTTTCAGGATTTGATTGAATAGGCGTATTCCCTGGCTTTTTTTGAAGCGCCGCGCTCACTCCATTATGTGGCTGAAGCTTTTCGCCGCTATGGCGAATATGACGATGTCGAAGATTAGTATGGCGGCTATGTCGGCCGGGAGGCCCGTGAGGTCGCCGGTAATCATCAGGCCCCTCACTGCGCTGACCATGTAGGTCATGGGGTTTATGCGCGCAAACCACTGGATGAGCTGCGGCATGACTTCAATAGGATAAAGCGAATTGCTTGCGAAAAAGAGCGGGAACATGATTGCCGAGCCCAGGCCTATGAACCTCTCGCGCGACTTGAGGGCGGAAGCCACGAGTATTGAAAGCCCAGCAAACCCGCCCGCGGAAACAAATATGACTGCGAGTGCCAGCAGGAAATACAATGGGTTGAATATCACCTGCACGCCTATGATAAGCGCCACGGGGATGATGAAGATTGTCTGGAAAAGGGCGCGCACGCCTGCGGCAAATGACCTGCCAATCACTATTGCCATCCTGGGGGACGGGCTTGCCACGAGTTTCTTGAGAACGCCGGTCTCGCGCTCCCATATCATTATCAGCCCGAACAGTATGGCGACCATTGTCGTCGACTGGATGAGAACGCCGGGCATTATGTAGTCTATATAGGGCACGCCGCCTGTGGGTATGGCCTTGAGCGCGCCAAGGACGGGGCCGAAAAGCACCAGCCAGAGGATTGGCTGGAACGCGCGAAGGTATATTTCAGTCCTGTCGTGCATGAGCCTGCGGAATTCCAGCTCTATGAGCGCGAATGCGACGCGGAGCCATTCCGATGCGTATTCAAGTGCCCGGCCAAACATGAAATCACGACTTGCGTATCCTGTCCCTTGTGTTTTTTATGCCCGAAACGCCTGCCGCCCGGGAGTCATGGGAATCAGCGTATTTCAGGAACACGTCGTCAAGCGTCGGCTGGGATGAGGACATCCTTGAAATGCCAAGCCCCATGGAGGAGAGGCATGCAAGCATGGAATCGAGCTTTTCGCCTTCCGCCATGAGCACTATCTCAAGCGAGCCGCCGGCAAGCCGCGCTGAATGCACCGAGTCCATGGAGCGTATTGCCTTCATGTCCTTCTGCGTGGGCTGTTTGGAGACTTCAAGCGAGAGTTTTGTGCCGCCTATGCCGCGCTTGAGGTCCTCGGGCGTTCCAAAGCGCACTATGCGGCCATTGCTTATGATGCATATCCTGCCAGCGTATGAATTCGCCTCGTCCATGTAGTGGGTGCTGAAAAACACGGTAGTGCCGCTCTCGCTCGATAGCGAGGTGATTTTTTCCCAGACAGCCTTCCTCGATGCAGGGTCGAGGCCGATTGTGGGCTCGTCAAGGAAAAGCACCCGCGGCTTCGACATGACGGCGCTTGCTATTTCGAGCTTTCTCATCATGCCCCCGGAATAGGTGCTTACAAGGTGGTCCGCGGCATCGCCAAGGCCCATGAATTCCAGCGAGTCCATTATGGATTTTTTCATGTTTTTAGACGGCAGGCCGTAAATCTTGGCGTAGATGAGCATGTTCTCGTAGCCGCTTATGTCCATCCACACGCTCATTTCCTGCGGCACATAGCTGACAAGCCTGCGCACCTGCGCCCCGTCGCGAGCCACGTCCATGCCCATGACGGACGCCAGCCCGGACGTGGGCGGGATTTGCGTGGTCAGGATGCGCATGAGCGTTGTCTTGCCCGCGCCATTGGGGCCCAAAAGAGCGAAAACCTCGCCTTCGGAGACGCTAAGGTCCACCCCGTCGAGGGCCTTGAAATCCCCGTATTTTTTCGAGAGGCTTTTTACATCTATGGCTTTCATGGCGCTTACCCTACTCATGGATAAAATGGAAAGGTTTCGGATTGCCACGCAAGTAATGCTTGCAAAGAAGGAGTGGTTTTGTGATATTGCGGGGAAAAAAATAAAAGGGAAATGGGGCGGAGCTTGCCGCCTGGCAAGGCGCGCTACTCCGTAGTCTTGCCGTCGTATTCCTCCGGCATGGCAATGGCGTCCTGTTTCGTCTTTCTCACGACCTTGTCAATGTGTTCGGGCGGCGAGTATATGGTGTAGAGCTTGAGGTCGGACTTCCCGGACGTGTTTATCACGTTGTGGAGAGCGCCCGCAGGGACAATGGCGCAGGAGCCGTCCCTGACCTTGTGCCTGTTGCCGTCTATTACGACTTCGCCCTCGCCTTGCTCGAACCTGAAGAACTGGTCAAGGTGGCTGTGCGTCTCCGCGCCTATCTCCTCGCCGGGTTTGAGGCACATTAGAACGAGCTGGCTGTGCTTTGCCGTATAGAGGACTTTCCTGAAATAGGTGTTCTTCAAAGTCTCCTTTTCAATGTCAATAGAATATCCCTTCATGAAAATACCTCCTATAACGCGATTGGCCCGGATGCCATGCCAATAGTGTATTGCCCCCGCTGTTTAAAAAAATTCCCTGCACGCCGCTGCCCGCGCTAATCCGAGAACGCAAGCAGGAAGCAAAGCTCGAGAAGCTTCTCAAGCCTGCGCCTTTTCGCAGGCGGGATGCGGCCGGGCCTTGCAAGGACAGCCTGCAACTTGCCGTAAAGCAGCGCCAAGCGGGCGCGGGATTTGGATTTTACCGGCTTTTTCCCGCTCGAGCGCGATTTTGAGCTTGCAAGGAGCAGGGAATTGAGGCCCTCCTCTATTTTATCGAGGTCCAGTTCTTTGGGCTTGGCTGCACCCGACTTTTTCATCCCCTGCTTGCCATCGGGTGGCAGGCCCTTGGGGCCAATGCCTTTGCCATCATGGCTGCCATGCCCGCCGCCATTCCCGTGCTTGTTTTTCAGCCTTGCTTCTTGCCCGCTTTCAGTCGAATCCTCTCCTGCCTTTTGCCTTGCATGGGAGCCTTTTGCAACGCCCTTTCCCGTGCCTTCGGCATCCCCGCCACGCTTTTTTCCTTCCTCTTCGTTGCCAGCATTGCTTTTGCCGCCATGCTTCACAAGCACGCCGCCTTCATCGAGCTTGCCAGCCGCGTGCTGCGCGTTTTTCTTGCCTGCCGCCGCAATGGTGGAATCTGTTGCCTCCAGGGCGGCAACGATGGAATCCTTTCCCGCCTTGCCGAAGAAAAGGGAAAACACGGCGTCAAGCTCCTGCTTTTGTTGATTTGGAATATGGCCGGCACGGGCATTATCAGGGCCGGGATAAGCCTGTGCAATGCTGCCGCCGGAAGGGCTTGTTTCCGAGGGCACAGCCACGCCCTGTCCCCAAGAGCCTTCCACGTCAGGCTTGCGGCCCTTCACGCGCTCCTCGTCCTTCTCTAAATGCCATATAGCCACAACTGGCAGGCTTGCAGATTTTTGCGCGAGCGGCTCCTGCTTGGCAGGCACCAGCGGCTGGCCGTGCAAAAATACTTGGTTGGGCATGGAATTCTTCCCGGCCACGGCGATTGGGATGGCGCTTTCGACGCCTTTCACGTCCATGCCAGCCTTTGCAAACAGGCTGTCAAGGTTGACAGCAGAAAGGTCTATTGGCTGCCTGCTTGTATTGTTGCTGCCGCCCTTGCACGTGGAGCATGAGCCGCCGGAACAGCCGCCGCACGGGCCTTCCATCATGAGCGGCATGTTGCCAATCCTGCCGCGAAGCACCAGGTTTCCCAAGCCGTGTTGCTGCTGCAGCTTGGACTTTGGCTGCGCCTTGTCAAGCAAGGCGATGGTCCTGGCATTTTGGGAAGAATGGATTGCTGGCTCTGGCATTTTGAACAGCTCACTTGGTTGAAAGCTCTACAAGCCTTGAGAAGACGCCGTTGGAGTGGAGGCCCACAAGCCTGTCGACGTCGTGCTTGAGGGTGGGGTATATCTGCCCCTGCTCGGAAATAATGGAATTGTAGTCCCCGACTATGGAAGCGAACAGGGCGACTATGTCCTGCGTCAGGTTCTCCACCCTGTCCCCGGACACGCGCGTGCCGCCTTTGGCGCACGCGGAATCGAAGGCGCGCATGCGCTCCACAAGCCCGTCGACCCTGTCGCGGACGTTTTTTGGAAGGCCCTTCACGCCGCTTGAAGTGGGGCAGCCTATGTTGCACGTGGAGCAGGCAGGCTGGAGGGCCGCCCCCTTTTTCTGCAGTATGTTCGTTGCCATGTCCATCTTGTCGCCGCTGCGCTAATTTAGGTGCGCCTAAATATTTCCGGAGCAAGGTTAATAAGCCTGCCGGGGCCATTCTAGGGCGTGGAAAAAAGAATCCATTCTTCAAACGAATCCGAGGAGATGTACCTCAAGGAGATGCTCGCCCTGTCCGCAAAGGGCGCCAGGGCGAGGACGAGCGGCCTGGCAGGCGCGCTTGCGGTGGCGCCGGCCTCCGTGACGGAGATGCTTGCCAAGCTCGCCAAAAAAGGGCTTGTCAGGCACAAGGCGTACCAGGGCGCCAAGCTCACGCAAAAGGGCAGGAGGGAGGCGGAGAAGGTCATGAGGCGCTACCAGCTTCTGGAGCGCTTCCTGGCCGACTGCCTGAAGATAAGCAAGGCGGAGGCCGCGCGGCAGGCGTGCCTGATGGAGCACTGCGTTTCAAAGGAGACCGAGAAGAGGATATGCCAGATAATGGGACATCCCGTCAGCGGCATGGGGGAAACGCCCATGCCGAAATGCAGGATGAGGGGCTGCTCCTGCGAGCCTGCTAAGGGCCCGCGCCTACTTGCCTTTAAGGACGCGCGTGAGCATAGGCGGCATCAGAAAAGCCGACAATAGCGCCATCGCGGAAATTACAGAATACTCCGAAACGCTTAGGACCCCGTTTGTAAGCCCCAGCGATGCCACTATGAGCGCGACCTCGCCGCGCGGCGACATGCCGATTCCTACCGCAAGGGCCTCCTTCTTTTTCAGGCCCGCGACAAGCGCTGCGAATGCGCACGGGATTATCTTGGTAGCAAAAGCCAGCGCGGTAATGATGACGATTGGGATTGCGTAGGCGTAAAGCGAAGTCACGTCGACCATCATGCCAAGGCTTATGAAAAATATCGGCATGAACAAAAGCTCGAGCCCGCTTGTCTTGTCCTCTATCTCCCTCAGATGCCTGCTGCGGTTGAGAACTATCCCAGCCATGAATGCGCCCACTATGGCGGAGAGGCGGATGAATTCCGCCACGTATGCGTAGGAGAGCATGAGCGCGAGCGCGAGCATTATGGCGCCGGAGCCCGAAGGCCATTCCCTGTCCAGGTAGTCGACGAAAATCCTGCCCGCGACAACGCTGCCGAGTATGAATACCGCGGCAGTGAGGCCTGTCTGTATCATCGGCTCGATGGAAACTGTGCCGCCTGTCAGGTTTATCACCAGAGAGAGGACGAGCAGGCCGAGTATGTCGTCAATGACGGCCGCGCCGACAATTATTTGCGCGAACCTCTGGCTGACAAGGTTGAACTCCTTCAAAAGCGCAACAGTGACGCCTACCGAAGTGGCGGTCAGGGCCGCTGCCGTGAACATGGAATAGGCGAAATTGCCGCCTGTGTAGCTCGCGTAGAGATAGCCCGCTGCGAACGGGACCACGACGCCCGCAATCGCGACAAGCAGGTTGTCAAGGGCGAAAATGCCCTCAAGCTTGCTGTGCAGGCCCACCTTGAAGAGAAGTATGATTGCGCCAAGCTGCGCGAACACGCTTATCACCTGGTCAGCGCGCAGTATCTGGGGCGGCTCTGCAGAGATGTTTATTCCCAATGCCAGGAGCACGCCCCACACGAGCGAGAAAAAGCTGGAACTTATCAGTATGCCAAGAAGCATCAGCACCATCACCGAGGGCTGCTTGAAATATGTGACGAGTATTTCGCCAAGCACTGCTATGAGAAGGAGGAAGACTATTTCGAAATAAATGTGCATTTCAGGCTCCACAGCGCCAAAAAGGCTCGTGCGTATCACGGTGAGCATGAGGATTGCGAAAAGGGCAAGTATGCCGTAAGGGTAGAACCTGGACAGCTTCCTGTTCATGGCCAGCGTTTCTTCTAATATCTTGTTCATGCGATTATTTCGGGATTATGGTATTTAATTGGTATGGCAAAAACTGCCTGCCGGGCACAAAATCTATGTTTTATAATGATTTACCACTCAATATAACCATGCAAAAATCGATTGCCGGCTGGAATGCCGCGGATTGCAGGGGCAATGGCGGCACAGCGCTAAAAGGCGGCTCAAAGCCGGGCCTGTTCTGGGACAAGATAGTCCTCAAGCTGGAGGAGAGGAACCTGAAAAGCATGGTGCCCGGGCTGCAGGCCTACGAGATAAACCACCTCTACGCAGGCCTTGAATCCAATTCAATCTGCAAGGCAAGCGCGCTTGTCCAGCTCAATTACCTGCTAAGCCACGTTCCAATAGAGATAAAAGAGGGCAAGCCCGCGAGGCTGAAATATTTCTTTGAGCTGAAATATTACCTCACAACGATAAACTACGCAAAGGCTGGCTTGAGGGCGGTTGAGGATACCAACAGGAGCCTCCATTTGTTCCCGAAAAGCCAGAGGTTCCAGTTCATCGAGAACATCGTCCTCGGGGTGCTAAGCCATTTCCTTTACAGGGGCGACGACGCAGAGGGCAAGATGTCCCAGGCGATAGCGATCGTCAGGGGCCACATGCTCTCAAAGGACCCTTTCCTGCACCCAAGCGTCATGGAATCCCTGACAATAAGGCCCAGGGATTCCGACACCTGCGGGCAGACCAAGGAATTTTTCAAAAAAGCCGCCAAAACGAGGATGCTTCTCAAGACGACCGCGCCCATTGGCGGCACTGAAGAAACCGTATATGTAAAAGGCGTGGGCTCAAGCACTGGCCAGCCCCTGTTCTACCACATTCCCTCGAATGCGGTCTATGCTTTTGAAAACAAAGGGTGCAGGATAGTCGGCAGCGCCCGCAGGCACGAATTTTCCCATGCCGACCTGCGGGAAGGCCTGTCAGCCTATGAAAGCGCCAACGCGGGGCTGCCGGGCTAAAACCAGAATCGCTGATTCAGCCTGTGCGCGCCACTATGGATTTCTGCACGTCCTTCATGAATTCCGCCAGCTGCATCCACGCAAAAGCCCATGCCCAGACAAAGGCCGCGTATTCAAGCGGTATGCTTGTCATGAAAATGCCGAACACCGCAAGGCACGTGGCAACAATCTGGGTGGCGACCGTCGCGCCTATGACAGGCCAGCTTGGCAGGTACTTGTACCAGCGCTCGGCCGTGTGCGCAACGTAAATGAGCAGGTGGCCAGAAATTGTGAGCTTGAGGAAGAACATCGTGGCTATCGTGTCCCAGTCAAGGTGCATCCAATAGACCATGACGAAATAGAGCGTCAGGCTGTTGAGTATCCCGGCAAGCCCGAAAAGCGTGCTTTGGATGAGCCTGTGCTTTGAATTTATCTTGGCGGGGCTGTTAGCTATCCTCACCCTGTTGAATGCCAGCGATATGATTGGCACGTCGTTTAGCAGGGCCAAAAGTATTATCTGTATCGGCGTCAGCGGGAAGGCGGCCTTCAAAAGCCCCAATATTATGATGGTGACAATCAGCCTGAAGCTCTCGGATATGCGGTAGACCGAATAGCTGTATAGCCTTGCAAAAATCTTGCGCGACTCGATAAGCGCGTCGCTTATGACCGATATGCCGGAATACAAAAGCACTATGTCGGCGGCGCTTTTGAGCGCGTCTACAGCGTTTGACACGGCGATGCCCACGTTTGCCGACTTGACTGCCGGCAGGTCGTTCACCCCGTCGCCTGTCACTGCGACAGTATGGCCGGCCTTGGCGTCGTCCACGTACCTGAGCTTGTCCGCGGGGAGCACCTGGGAATATACCTCGCCCTTGGCAAGGCCGAGAACTGCGCCTATGCGCTCCCCTATTGCCCTGTGGTCGCCCGTGAGCATGCGCACTCCAATCCCGCTGGCCTTGAGGAAAGTTATTGTCTCCTTGGCGTCGGGCCTTACAGGGTCTGAAAGCAAAAGCAGGCCCTTGAGCTCCATGCCGTCCTTTTTCACGCCTGTGGCGGCTGAAACCGCGAGCACCCTGTAGCCGTCGGCGGCGGCGGAAGCGATATCGCGAGCAAACGCCGCCTTCTGGGGCTTTGAAATATTGCAGAGCTTTTCAATGACCTGCGCGGCGCCCACCCCTATGCTGTACTTCTTCCCTGACAGCACGCCAACCGTGTAACTCATCTTGGTGTCCGAGTCTGCAGGCACGAAGTCAACCACGTTCCATTCCTTGGCGTCAAGGCCCATGTCATACGATTTGGTGTAGACCGCCTGGTTTATCGTGCTCCTCGTGTCCTTGAGCGACGCCGCCGACGCGAAATGGACCACGTCTTCCTGCTTGCAGCCATAAGGCACTATTTTCTCCACGATTATCTTGTTCTGCGTCATCGTGCCCGTCTTGTCCGTAAACAACAGGTCCACGTTTGCAAGGTCCTCAAGGGAGGAGAGCCTGCGGACAATGACCTCCTTTTTCGCAAGCTGGAGCACGCCAAGGCTTATGATAAGGGACATTACAGTAGGTAGCGCCACTGGGATGCCAGCTATGGCAAGGCTTAGGTCAAGCACAATGACCTTTATCAGGGGCTGGCCGCGGGCCAGGAAAACGGCCGTAAGCAGCAGGATGCCCAGGAAACTGACGATTGAGAGGAACTTTGTGATGCCCAGTATGTCCTGCTCGAGTATGCTGGGCTTTGTCCTCTTCTCGACCGAGAGCAGGGTCTTGCCGAAATACGTGTTCCTGCCTGTCGCAGACACGAGTGCCAGGCCCTGGCCGTTTGCGACAAATGCGCCCGAATAGGTAGATTCTCCCTCCTTCTTGTCCTGCGGCAGGGATTCGCCGGTCAGGGCCGCCTCATTGACCGAGAGGTTCTTCGCCTCCACGAACTTCACGTCCGCGGGTATTATGTCCCCTGACACGAGTTCTATCACGTCGCCGGGGACAAGCTCGGACGAGTCTATCCAGTCCCACTTGCCGTCGCGCAGGGCCCTGGACTTCACTTTCAGCTTCTCGTTGAGCTTCTCAATGGCGTCGTCGGCCTTGCGCTCCTGCCAGAAGTCGATGAGCACGTTTATGAGAAGCAGGAACAATATGAAATAAAAATCGAATATTTCGTCTCCGAAGTAGGACAATATGGCGGCCAGGAAAAGCATCAGGGAGATGGGCGTGGTGAAACCCTTGAAAAGCCTCAAAAGCACGCTTGGCTTCTTCTCCATGATCTCGTTCCTGCCGAACTGCGCGAGCCTTTTTTCCGCTTCTGCGCTGCTAAGACCTTCGGGCGGCTCCTGCGTTGGAGCCTGGGCCGGCTTTGTCTTTGTTTTAGCCGTTCTTTTGGAGGATGCCATAATGAAGAAAACCTTCTGGTTTGTTGCCTGCCTTGCTTAATGCCTCTGAACCTAATGGTATATATTAATTACCGGAACCCTGCCTGCGGGAACCCTCTTCGGACATGCGCCCGATTGCCGGGCTTATGCTCCTGTGCAGCCTCCCTTCGGCAAGCTTCTCAAAAATCTCCGCTTCCTTCAGGGCAGTCTCGCGCCAGCTGAAGCGCGAGGCGTTCACTATAGCATTCCTTGAGAGCTTGTCCCAAAGCATGGGGGTTGAGAGCACCCTGTAAATGGCCTCTTCTATTTCCTTCTGGCTCCCGGGCTCGACAAGCAGGCCGTTCTCGCCGTCGGTTATGACCTCGCTTGGCCCGCCGTATTTCGTGGCTATGACGGGCACGCCGCACGCGCTGGCCTCAAGGACAGTCAGCCCGAACGGCTCGATAAGCGCAGGGTTTGCAAAGACGCCCCTTGAGCGCGCCACAAGCCTGTAAAGTTCCCCAAGGCCGCCCCTGGCGTCCACGAAATTCACAAGTGAAACGCTGTCGCGCCTGCCCGTTTTCCGGATTATCCTTTCAAGCTCGGAGAATATCTGCCTCTGCTCGCCAACCGCGTTCTTTTTCATGCCGGTCAGGACCACGAGGTTGGCCATGCGCGGCAGGCGGCTGCTGTTGCAAAAGGCGGACACCAGGGCAGGCACGTTCTTGCGCCTGTCAAGCCTGGAGATTGCAAGTATTACCGGCTTTGAGGGCTGCGACAGGCCCTTAAGCGAGGTCGAGACGAGCTCTTCCTTTGGCGCCTTCGAGCCGTGCGGCGGGTGGAACTGCGACAGGTCCACCCCTGGCGCAACCACGTGGAATTTCCTCCTGTCAATCCTGTATCCGCCATATTGCATGTCTATTTCCTCGGAAGTGCTGGTGATTATCGCGTCCGCCGCGTCTATGGCCGCCTGTTCGGCAGCAAGCCGCTTGGTGAAATTGAACTCCCTGTCAAACTCCGCGTAATTGCCCTCGTTGACGCCCATCTTTTCCATTTTCGGCCTTGCAAGGGAATGCGCCGTGAAAACGAATATGGCGCCTGTGACCGCTGCGAGCTTGGCTCCCGCAAGGCCCGCGTCGGCGTAATTGCCGTGTATGACGTCGGGCCTGATGCCGTCGCTTTTGTTGAACTCAAGCACGCCTGCGACGTATTCGCCGATGAAGGGCCACAGGCCCGTCTTCTTCACGTAGGAGTCCGGGCCGCACGGGACGCGCACTATCCTGGCCTTCTTGTTGAGGTATTCCACCCGCCTCGAATAATGCGGATAATTCCTGTCGCGTATCCTGCGGGTGAAAAGGTCTACCCCCTCTATTTCGGGCAGCCCGCCAAGGGCCTTTGCGAGCTCCACGACATAGACGACCTGCCCGCCCGTGTCCTCGTCGCGCCCGAGGTCGGAATACGCGCCATTGACAAGGCCGTGGATGGAGTGCATCTGCACGCGAAGCCCCCTTTTCTGGGAAAACACCTTGTAGTGCAGCGCGCCTTCAAGCACGCCGCACACTTCCTGCCCGCGCTCGCAGTCGAACCTGCCGCGCGCGGCGTAGACGAGATGGCGCGTCCTGGTTTTTGATGCCTTCTTGAGCACTTCGCGCCTGACAACAGGCTCCGCGTTGCTCACCAGGATGGCCTTGAGGTTGCTTGCGAGTATGGAATAATCATTGCCGCTGTCGCCTGCAAAGACCGCGTTGGAATAGCCGATGTGGTTGTCCGCGGCAAGCTTCCTCACGGCCTTTTCCTTTGACGCGCCTGGAGGCAGGAGGTCGACAAGCAGGGAAGATTGGGCGCCCTTGCTGATTGTCACCGTGTGCCTTATTCCCGCCCCGCGCAGGCGCTGCCGCATCGCTGTAAGGGCGCGGTGCCTGTGCTCCGGGCGGAGGTAAAAGCTCGCCTTGAACTTCCCCTGTTTTTGCGCTGGCTGCGGCGAGAGGCCCCCCACGCCATCCAGAAGCGAGATTATGCGGCCGGTGGTGCCTTCGGGCCATTCCTCGACAAGAGCGGCACGCCAGCCCCAGTCAAGGGCCCACTCCGACTCCTCCCTCCTGTATATGGAGGTGCCGACATCGCAGATTATGAAGTCCGGGACAGGGAGCGAATGGGCGCGTATGGCTTCAAGTGCGAGTTCCAGGTCCCTGCCGCTGACATAGCAGAGGGCTACCTTGGGGTTTGTCTCCAGAAGGAGCTTGAAGCGCAGCATGCATTTTGCGCAGCCCGTTCCCTTCAGGGGGAACATGGTGCCGTCCAGGTCCGTGCACAGGAGCCTGTTCCACCTTGAGAATGCCGAATCGTCGATGGGGTAGAGGCGGGCAAGGAAATGGATAACCCTGGCGGGCATGGAAAGCAGCAGCCCGCGCAGGCTGCGGCTTGCGGCATGCGCAAGCCCTGCAAGCCGGGAGGCCCACTGCTGGTATTTCTCATCCATGATGCTATGCGCTCACTTGCGGCGGTGCACGTAGACGTCGCGCTTCGGGTACGGGATTTCGACCTTCTCCTTGGCGAACCTCTTGTGCAGGGCCTTGATGAACTCGTGGGTCAAAAGGAACCTGTCCGTGAACTCGTTGGCGCGCATGATGACGTTGAAGTTTATGCCCGAGTCTCCAAACGAGCCGTACCTGATGAATGGCTTGAAAGCGCTATCCGCGCCCTTGACAGTCTGCTGCATTTTTTCTGCTACCTCGTTTGTGATGCGCTCGACCTTCTCTAGGTCGGAGCCGTATGCGACCGACACGGGCACGAGGACCGCCAGGGCCTTGTCGGGCGAATAGTAATTCGTGATTACGCTGGATGCCAGCTTGCTGTTGGGGACGACCACGATGTTGTTGGAGAGGAGCCTGATTTGCGTGCTGCGCCAGCCGATTTTTTGCACGTAGCCCTCGTACCCGCCTTCAAGCATGATGTAATCCCCCTCGCGAATCGGCCTGTCAAGCGAAATGTAGACGCCTGCGAAGAAATTGCCCAGCGTGTCCTGGAACGCCAGCGCGACTGCCAAGCCCGCTATGCCAAGGGAGGCTAGAAGCGGGCTGACCTCGACGCCTGCCGTGTCGAGCATCATTATAGCGGCCATCGAGAATATGAAAAGCCCCGCAAGGCGCCTGAACGTGGTTTCCATGTCCGCAAGCGGCAGCTTTTTCACAGGCGCTATCTCGACAACGTACCATCGCAGCACGGCGGCGAAGATTTTGTACGCCGAAAACGCGCCCACGACAAGGGCGAGCTCCTTGAGTATCGCCCAGAACAATGGAATAGAGTCAAAGCCCGAGACAACTCCTGCGACATAGAGGCCGGCGCAGCCAAGGCCGAGGGCGATGGGAAGGTCGAGAGCCTCCAAGAGCAGGTCGTCAAGGACCGTCTTTGTCTTGCCGACAAACTGCTTTGCCGCCTTCTTGAGCGCGAAATTGACGAATTTCGCGACAACATAGGCAACGGCCAGAGCTATTATGAAAGGTATGAAGCTGTTCCAGTCGAATTGCCCTAATTGCGTGAATACGTCCATGCTCAAACAAACCACCTGTGCCGCCGGGGAGCAGTGCATTAAAGCGAGATTTGGCGATTCCCCGGAAAGCCTTATTCACTTTAAATCAACGCGAACTTAAAAGTATCGGTGGCGGCCTGCCATGCGCGCGCGGGCCATCGCAACTAATATATATTATAGGAAATATAGAAAGGGCGAAGGCGATGGAATGCAAATAATAGACTCCATAAGGAATTTCCTCGGGACCATAACGGACGAGGAAAAGGAAGAGGTATACAAGGAAATCAGGGAAGGCTCCCATCCCTCAAACGAATATTTCATCATGCTCATAATAGCGGCCATAATAGCCACCATAGGCCTTCTCACAAACAACGTGGCCGTGATAATCGGGGCGATGCTTGTGTCGCCCCTTCTCCTGCCCGTGATAGGGCTTTCGCTTGGCGCGGTCAAAGGCGACCTGGGCATATTCTATTCGGCCATAGAGGCAGAGGCAAAGGGCATTGCGGTCGTGATAGCTCTTGTGACAGCGCTGACGCTTTTGATGCCAAACGCGAGCATTACAAGCGAGGTCCTGCTAAGGACGCACCCAACGCCCCTCGACCTGCTCGTGGCGCTTGCAAGCGGCGCAGCCGCGGCTTACGCCCTAAGCAGGAAAAACATAGGGGCCGCCCTGCCAGGCGTCGCAATCGCGGTCGCCGTGATGCCGCCGCTGTGCGCGGTGGGCATTGGATTCGCGCTTAGGAGGCCGGACGTCGCCATAGGCGCGGCGCTGACATTCATAGCGAACGTGGTGGCGATAAACTTCGCGTCCTCGATAGTATTCTGGCTTTTCAATTTCAGCCCGAAATGGGTGCTTGGGGCAGAGGCCGACATAATGAAGAAGATAAGGACGTCGGCAATCCTGCTGCTTTTGATACTCATACCCCTCGGCTGGATAATGTGGCAGAGCGTCCAGTCCTCCAACATAAACAACACGATAGGCACTGTCCTCTCGTCCCAGATAGAGGGGATAGTGGGGGCGAGCCTTGTCGGCTTCTCATACGAGCAGGGCAAGAACGGGGCGATTAACGTGTATGCCACGCTTGACACCCCCAAAACAATTACCCCGGACAAGGCGGAAGAGATGCGCGTGGCCCTGGAGAAGAACCTCGGCCAGACGACCTACCTTGACTTGAGGATAACCGAGATAAAGACCGTCAATGCCCAGCCGGCGGCAAGCTCTTCGGGCCAAGTGCCGCAGTAGGGCTTGATAAGTCTGCGGCCTTTCCCCTCTTCTTTTTCCCTCAATACAGGCCGGACATGTGGGAGAAGATTATCAAAAGCACGAGCGCCACAGGAACAAGCCTGCTTATTGCGAACGAGAAGGCATCAGAGTACTTTGCCGGCACCCCTATTTTTTCCGCTATTTTCCTGTGCGGGAGCAGGTAGGCGCAGGCGATGACCACCGCAAGGGCGGAAAACGGCGCGAGATAGGTGCCGAACACGAAGTCGAGCACGTCAAGCACGCGGGCGCCGAATATCTCAAGCCTTAAAGGCGAGTAGGACAGGATGGAGACCGCCCCTACAGCGAAAAGCCCCGCGTATACTATGGCGTTTACTTCCCTGCCCAGGAAAGCAAGCGACGCGCGGGTGTGCGCGAACATGGCAAGCACCGAGGTGTAAGCCGCAAAGAAGAGCAGCACGAAAAAGGACGTGCCAAGCAGCGCCCCGATTATGCCAAGCCCTTCAAAAAATCCGGGCAGGGCCTCGAATGACAGGGCGAGGCCGGACTGCGAAATGCCTATGCTTGCCGCGATTCCCGTTATGGCAAGGAAGGCGAGGACGGAGGCGGAAGTGTCGGCGCCAGCTATTTCCCATGACGCCTGGTAAATCTGCCTGCCGCTTTTGACGTGCATGCCATAGGTGTACATTATCCCATAGCCTACAGACAGGGAAAAGAGGACCTGCGAGAGGGCGTAATACCAAGTGCGCGGCATGAATATGCTGTCAAAGCCAGTGAGGAAAAGCCCGGTTACGTTCGCCACCGCGCCGGGGATTGTCAGCGAGTAGAGGAACAGGACTGAAAGGAATATGAAAAGCAGCGGGACCAGCTTGTCTGCGACAGGCTCTATACCCCTGCTTGCGCCCTTTGCAACAACCGCCACGGCGCTTGCAAACACTATGACAAACGCCGCAAGGGGCGTGAAGCTCGCCTGCATGGACGCGAACGTGGGCTGGCGGCCAAGCAGGAAAGAAACGGCAAACCACAGCGTCCAGCTGCATATGGCAAGGTAATAGCCGAGTATTACGGTGTTCACGGCAACAGGCAGCAGGCCTATGGCCTGGCGAAGCCTTTTCTTGATGAACGGGACGTTCCTGCTCTTTTCAATGGACTGGAAAAAGCCGTGGTTTGTGATGTAGCCCTGCCCGGCCTCGAGAAGGAAAAGCGGTATGCCGACAAGTGCGAGGCAAACAAGATACGGCACAAGGAACCAGATGCCGCCATTGCCGCTTGCGATGTAGGGGAAACGCCAGATGTTACCAAGCCCCACGGCAGCGCCGATGGAGGCGAGGACAAAGCCCATCTTGGACGACCAAACGTCCCTTTTCAAGCCATTTCGCCCAGCCATGCCAACACTGGCAATGCTTTTTCCGCCCCAGTATTTAAACCTGACAACAGGCAGCCTCATTTCCCAAGCACGTAGGAGAAAATCAGCGGCGCAACTATGGTCGCGTCGGATTCTATCATGAACCTTGGCGTTTCAGGTGCGAGCTTGCCCCAAGTGATTTTCTCGTTTGGCACTGCGCCGGAATACGAGCCATAGCTTGTAGTGGAATCCGAGACCTGGCAGAAATAGCCCCACAGCGGCGTGTCGGGCTTTTTCACGTCGTAGCGCAGCATGGGCACTACGCAAATCGCGAAATCGCCGGCTATTCCGCCGCCAATCTGGAAAAAGCCGATGTTGTGGCCTGCCAGCGTCTCGGCCTCGTACCATCTGGCAAGCTCGATGAGATATTCCATGCCAGTGCGGACAGTGCCTATGTTCCTGACCTTCCTGCCCATGATGATTTCTGATGCGAACGAGTTGCCCATAGTGGAGTCCTCCCAGCCGGGCACGAAAATCGGTATGTCCTTCTCCGCGGCCGCAAGCATCCACGAGTCCTTGGGGTCTATGTGGTAGTGCTCCTTGAGCTTGCCCGAGCGCAGCAGGTCGTAGAAGAATTCGTGCGGGAACTTGCGCTTCCCCGCCTTGTCGGCCTGTTCCCACAAGTCCACCATGAGATGGTCGATTTTCATCATGGCGTCGTCTTCGGGTATGCAGGTGTCCGTCACCCTGTTAAGGCCCTTTTCGAGGAGTTCCGCCTCGTCCTGCGGGGTGAGGTCGCGGTAATTGCGGACCATGACGTAGTTCTTGTGCGCCACGAGGTTGAATATGTCCTCTTCCAGGTTCGCGCCCGTCGTAGAAATAGCGTGTATCTTGCCTTCCCTTATCATTTCGGCAAGCCCGATGCCAAGTTCGGCGGTGCTCATGGCGCCCGCCATTGCAAGGAGCATCTTGCCCCCGCCGTCTATGTGTTTTTTATACGCTTTCGCCGCGTCAACAAGTTCCGCGGCATTGAAATGCCTGTAATGCCTTTCTATGAAATCCGATACGGTTTTTTGCGCAGTCACTGGGCAACCCTCCTCTTGCTTGCGCGCCTAATCAGTAGCGTGCAAGAACTCGGGGCAGACTTAACGGCGGTTATATCGCCACTCACTGCCCACGAGTAAAAAATATGCCCAGGGAAAAATAAATAACTTTCCACGAAAACGCCGGAAAAGCCCGGAACGGGCCGGCCGCACGCGCGCGCAGGGGAAGGCGAAACGATTTAAGAGGCAAGGGGCAAAAAGGCAAACATGGTTTTAGTGGAGCTTGTGACGCTTGTAATCTTCGTGGTGATACTTGCGAAAGCCTCCGAGGTGGTCGTAGACAACGCCTCCGAGCTTGCGACCTTTTTCGGCATAGGCCAGCTTGCAATAGGCATGCTCCTGATAGCAATGGCAACGTCGCTGCCCGAACTCTCCGTTTCAGTAGCCTCCGCCACGGCGAACCAGGGCGCTATCGCGGCTGGCAACGTGTTCGGCTCCAACATAGCAAACATACTGCTGATAATCGGCCTTGCGGCGGCCATATACGGGTTCAAGGTCAAAAAGGAGGTATTGCCCGACCTCGCCCTAGTCCTGCTCCTGACGACCATAATTTCGGCGTACATAATATACCATTCAGTGATAATGGGCAGCGCCCTGGGGTTCTCCGAAGGCGCCCTCCTGCTGCTGATTGCGGTGTGGTATGGCAACAGGATGCTCTCGAAAAAGAAAATGGACGGGGACGGCAATGGCAGGGAGATTACAAAGCACGAGGCACTCAGGCATTTCCTGTTTTTCGGCGCGGGCGTGGTGCTTGTCATAGTAAGCTCGAATTTCGTGGTTGATTCGGCAGTTAAGCTTGCCGACTCCGCCGGGCTTGCCAAAAGCTTCATTGGCGCGACGATAATAGCGATAGGCACCTCGCTGCCGGAACTGTCCATAGACCTGCAGGCGATAAGGAAAAAACGCTACGGGCTCGCGCTTGGCGACGCCATCGGCTCCAACATGGCGAACCTGACGCTCGTGCTTGGCGCTGCCGCGGCAATCAACCCTATTTACGTCCAGCTCGGGGTATTCATGGCCGCGCTGCTTTTCGCCGTGGTGGCGAACATGATATTCATGTACCTCGCAGTAGTGAAAAAGCAGTTCGGCAGGAGCGAGGGCTTGCTGATGCTTGCAGTTTACGCAATCTACCTCATAGTGATATTCTACCTGCAGTTCTCCGATGCTGGCATAGCCGCGCTTGCGTGAGCGCAAGCCGTCATGCGGGGAAGAAGAACTGCCAGAGCAGGTAGACGTTCAGCGCGATTATGATGAGGCCGAAGGCGCTCGCGGCAATCGTGGTTATCTTCCTGTTGACGAAGCCGCGCATTACTTCCTTCTTTGACGTGTAGTATATCAGGGGTATGAGTGGCAGGGGGATTAGAAGGCTTAGGGCGACCTGGCTGTATACGAGGATTTGCAGTGGCTCGATGTTTAGGCCGATTGCGACAAGCAGGGGGACGAGGTTTATCACGCGCGTGACAAGCCTGCGCACGGTCGGGCTGACCTTGAAATCCGTCAGGCTGTCCATTATCCCCTGGCCAGCAAGCGTGCCTGTTATCGACGACGAGATGCCTGCGAAGAGAAGCGCTGTTGCAAAGACAATGGAGGCGATTGGCCCGAACAGCGGCGTGAGGGTCCTGTATGCCTCCTCCAGCGTGGCCACTGGTATCCCGGTCGAATAGAACGCGGCCGCCGCCATTATCAGTATGGCGGCGTTTATGAGGGCCGCTATGAAAAGCGAGAACACGGTGTCTATGGTGTGGTATTCAAGCGCAGTCTTCCCGTCTATGGTGCGCCCAAGCTGCCTGGCCTTGTTCTTCATGAGCCACGAATGGACGAAAAGCGCGTGCGGCATGACGACCGCGCCGATTATGCCGACTATGAGAAACATCATGCCCGGGGCGAGGGAGGGCGCTATGGAGCCTGCTATCATGGGCCCGAGGGACGGCCCGGTTATGAAAAGCTCGTAGACATAGCCAAGCCCGATGGCCGACACGAAGAAAATGAAGGCGTATTCAAGGCTCCTGAAGCTCTTTCTCGTGAGGAAGAGGAGCAGGAGGACATCGAACAGCGCGATTATGGCGCCTATTGCAAGCGGCACGCCAAAAAGCAGGTTGAGGGCCACCGCAATCCCGAGGAATTCGGCAAGGTCCGTTGCGAGTATAGCTATTTCAGCGAGGCACCAGTACGCAAGCACATGGTACCTGTTCTTCCATCTCAAGCGTATGAGTTCAGTGAGCGAGTAGCCCGCTATGCCAAGCTTGCCGGACATGTATTGGAAAAGCATTGCCATGGCGCTTGAGAGCCAAATGACCCACAAAAGCGAATAGTTGAACGTGGCGCCTGCGCTGATGGAAGTGCCCCAGTTGCCCGGGTCGATGTATGCCACGCTGACAATCACGCCAGTGCCGAAAAACGACCAGAACTGCCTGGTCCCGAGTATTCCAAGCCAGCCCGGGGCGTTTTTCAGTGGATTGGGGAATTTCATGTGGAACACTTTAACGTTGGATATCTTGCAGGGGCGGGCACTCACTGGTAAATCGGGCTGCCGTGCGGGTCGGACTTGGGGTTTCCAAGGAGTTTTTTCATGGCCGCCATGCTCTGCGGGGAGAAGTCGTGCTCGAGAAGGCACGCCTCGTCATGGACCTGCGCGGGGTCGCGCTTGAGAACCTTGGCGAGGAAAAGCTCGATAAGCCTGTGCTTTTCAGTGAGCCTTTTTGCAAGGGAGGTGCCCTTGCGCGTGAGCGCGAGTGCGCCATACCTCTCATAAGCGACATAGCCCTCCGTGCTTATCCTTGAAAGCATCGTAGAGACCGTGTTCTTGCTTACCGAAAGGTAGGCGGCCAGGTCCTTGCTTCTGACAGAGCCCTTGCGCTTTGATATCACGTATATGGCTCGGATGTAGTTCTCACGCTGTTCGTTTGGCATGGCATTGTTCTGGCAGGCAAGGTTTAAAAGTTCTACGCGTAGAACTTTTTCCTGGCGGCTGCCGGAAAGGCCAGGGAAAAACAGGATGTGGGAGGGGGATTACGCCTTGTCCTTTACTTCAACCTCTATCCTCTTGCCGTTTTCGTACCTGAAGAGCTTTCCGTCCTGCTCGTCCAGGACCTGCTTGTGCATGCCGCTGCAGTAGGGCGGGTTGGTTGTCAGGCCGCACCTGCAAATCCACGCGCCCTTTTCGCCTGGCTTGACTTCAACGGGCCCTTTTTCCTTCTTGACTACTATGCGTGCCATCCTCTCACCCGGGAAATGGTTTGGGAAAAGGCGCATAAAATACTGCCTGCGCTGGAAAATCAGGGAATGCGGGTCGGCCTGCCGTTCTTGTCGACTGCAACGAAGACGAACAATGCCTTGTCTATGAGCATCTCGCTCTTGCCGAAGCGCTCCGACTTTACGCTGACTGCTATCTTCACAGAGGTCTCCCCTGTCCCGACAACGCGCGCCTCCGCTATGACCACGTCACCAATCTTCGCAGGCTTGGAGAAGTTTATGTTGTCTATGTGCACTGTGACGCAGTCGAGGCCCGTGCGCCGCGTCGCGGCGAGATAGGCCGCCTTGTCCATCATCGCGACAAGCGTGCCGCCAAACAGGGTGCCGTAATGGTTAGCCATGTGCGGCATCACTATGTCCGTCACCTGGGATATTTCGCCTTGTGCTGCCATGCAGGACATTGGCCACGCAAGTATTTTTAAACTCCCTTGCGGCTATATTAGCCACTCATTTATAGCGGGCCCGTAACTCAGCTTGGCCAGAGTGGCTGACTTTTAATCCCTTAAAAAAGGGAGTCGAAATCAGCAAGTCGCGGGTTCAAATCCCGTCGGGCCCGATACTGATTTTGGCAGTTAGCATTTTGTGCCCGGCGGTTTGACGCCAGGCGCGTCAAATCTCTCGCAAACCTCCCGCGGTTTGCTCGATCCCGTCGGGCCCGTAATTTCAAAGTTAGCGGAGGCCCGACTTTTTGGCCTGCGGCCAAAGTCCCGTGAACTTCTGCGAAAGTTCCCGGTCCCGTCGGGCCCGTAATTTCAAAGTTAGCGGAGGCCCGACTTTTTGGCCCCTGCTTGACCTTCGGTCAAGTCGGTCGTAAAGCTGCGGCTTTACTCCTTTGCTGTCTGGCGCGTTTCCAAAAATATATAAACAGAGGGAAGGATAATGCGGACATGGCAAGGGTTGGCAATGGCAAAACGGCTTTCCCGGATAAAAACGCCCAGGATGAGAAGGACAATTACAGGTTCTTCAGCATAGCCATTGAAAACGCCTTCGACCACATACTCATTACAGACCCGGAAGGCAAAATCATCTATGCCAACAAGGCGGTCTCGAGGATAACGGGCTACCCCCACGAAAAGGTCATAGGCAACAATCCCCGCCTCTGGAAAGGCCCGGCAACTTCGCCGCAATTCTACAAGAAACTCTGGAAGACCATAAAGACCGATAGAAAGATTTACAGGGGCGAGATAACAAACAGGCGCAGGAACGGCGAAATCTACAACGCCGAGATAAGCATCACGCCCCTCATGACCAGGCGGCGCCAGCTGATAGGCTTCCTTGGGATTGAGAGGGACATCTCAAGCCAGAAGAAGGCGGTCGCCGACCTGAAGGCAAGCGAGGAGAAATACAGGGCGCTTGCGGAACAGAACACGGACATAGTATATTCCACTGACGCGGTAGGCCGAATAACGTACATAGGCCCGCAGATAAAGCGCTACGGATTCAGCGAGGAACAGTTCATAGGCGTCAAATTCACCAAGACACTGATGCCGGACGACCGCAAGGTGGCATTGCAGAACCTGAAAAGGTCGCAGATGACAAAAAGCAACGCTATTATCCTGTTCAAGTTCAAGGATTCCGCAGGGAACATAAGGTGGATGGAGGAGAGCGGCGGCCCAATATTCAAGGACGGCAAGTACGCCGGCCTCGTTGGCATATTGAGGGACGTCACCGAGCGCAAGCTGGCGCAGGACGCGAGCCAGAGGTCCAGCAAGATGTTCGAGGACATTGTCAGGAGTTCCGAGGACATGATATGGGAAGTCGACAGGCACGGCAGGTACACTTACATTTCCGAGAAGTCGAACAAGCTGCTCGGCTATTCCCCGCAGGAGCTAATCGGGAAAACCCCGTTCTCGCTCATGAGGAAAAGCGAGGCGGAATCGGCCAGGAAAAAGTTCTTGCGGCTCGCGAAGGGCAAGAAAAACATAGTGGACCTTGAGAACTGGAACGTGGCAAGGGACGGGCGGGAAGTTTGCCTGCTCACAAACGCAGTGCCGATTTTGGACGAGAGGAAAAACGTCATAGGCTACAGGGGCGTTGACAAGGACAAAACCCAGAAGAAACTGGCCACAAGGGAGCTTGAGAAAAGCGAGGAGAGGTACAGGTCGCTTTTCGAGAAGATGCTTGAAGGCTTCGCCCTGCACGAGCTCGTCTACAACATGGAAGGCAAGCCGGTGGATTATAGGTATGTGGACGTCAACCCGGCATTCGAGAAGCTCACGTGGCTCAAGCGCGACAAGATAGTTGGCAAGACTGCAAAGGAGATACATTCCAACCTCGAGGACGAGTGGTTCAAGACATACATAAAGGTCGCAAAGACAGGCAAGCCTGCGCATTTCATAGGCCATGCCAAGGACATAGGCAAATACTTCGAGATAAACGCCTACTCGCCAAAGAAGGGGCAGGTGGCAAACACGTTTTACGACGTGACAGGCAGGAAGCTTGCCCAGGAGCTGCTTGAAAAGAGCGAGAAGAAATACAGGGAACTCTTCAACGCGATGAAGGAGGGGTTCGCCTACCACCAGATAATCACGGACGACGAGGGCAAGCCCGTGGATTACATGTTCCTGGACGTCAACCCGGCGTTCGAGAAGCTGACAGGCCTCAAGCGGGAGGGGACCATAGGCAAGAAAATGAGCGAGGTGCTGCCAAGCCTTGAAAAGGCATGGACAGAAAGATACGGCAAGGTCGCCCTGGGCGGAGGAAGCACGAGTTTCATAGACTATAGCAAGCCTTTGAAAAAATGGTACGAGGTCAACGTCTTCTCCCCGAAAAAGGGATTTTTCGCCACGATTTTTAACGACGTCACCGAGATAAAAAAGGCCAACGACAAGATAAGGGAGGACGAGGAAAAGCTGCGCCTCGTTACGGACAACATAGAAGACATGCTCGTCATGGTAGACGGGAAGCTCAACTACACCTACCTTAGCCCGTCCCATGAAAGGCACCTCGGCTACAAGAACTCGCAGATGCTTGGCACGAACGTTTCCCGCTACATTTTGCCCGAAGACATGGGAAGGATAATGGAAGCCATGCGAGAGGTAATCGCCCGGAAAAAATTCGAGCCGATGCAGCTGCGCTTCAGGCACAAAAACGGCAAATATCTCTGGCTGGAAGTCAAGGGCAAGCCGATTTTCACCGATGGCAGGCTCGCGGGCGGCGTGATGGTTGCAAGGGACATCACGCAAAAGCTGGAGGCCGAAAGGAAGCTTAGGGCAAAACAGATAGAGCAGGCGGCGATACTCAACAACCTCCCGCACCCCGCGTGGCTCAAGGACGCGGACGGGCGCTACGTGACAGTCAACCGCCAGTTCATGCTTGCCTGCGGCAGGAAGGAGAAGGAGATAATAGGCAGGACGGACATGCAGGTCTGGCCAAGGCAGGTAGCCATAAACAGGCGCAAAAAGCAGCTCGAAGTGATAAAGGGAAAAAGAAACATCGCATTCGAGGAAGAGCTTGCCACAAGGAAAGGGAGAAGGTGGTATGAGACTTACAAGGCGCCGATTTTCGACAGTTCAGGGAAGGTGACGGGCACGGCGGGGGTCTCGATAGACATAAGCCAGAGGAAAAAATACGAGGAATTCCTGACCGAGTTCAACAACAGGCTCAAGCGGGAGGTAAGCGAGAAGACCCGCGAGCTTATCGAAAAGAACAGGATGCTTGAAGAGCACGAGAACAGCAAGAACGAGTTTTTGATAAACATAGGCCACGAGCTCAAGACGCCCCTTGCTGTGGTAGAGCTCAACCTAGAGGCGATGAAAAACACCGCCATGGAGCCCGAAGCTCGCAGGGAAAGCGAAACAATGATAGGGAGGAACATACTGCGGCTAAAGGACAAGATAGAGGAGATTATTCAGCTTTCCAGGCTTGAAAAGGGCGGCATGCCGCAAAAGGAAAAGATAGACCTTGTGCCCATACTCGACAATGTGGTAAAGACCTACACGGACTTCGCCAGCTCGAAGGGCCTGGAGCTGAAATACTACGGGCCTGGGAAAAGGCTTGAGATGGAGGCGGACGCCAGGCTGATAGTGTACGCCATCAACAACCTGCTCTCGAACGCGGTCAAATTCAGCTCCGAAGGGACTATATACTTCAAGGTTTCCATAAAGGAGAGGCACATAGAGATAAGGGTGGCGGACACTGGCAAGGGGGTCTCCCCAGCCGACAGGAAAAACCTGTTCACGAAATACTACAAGGCCGACCCGTCAGGGCCTGGCACGGGGGTCGGGCTTTACATAACGCAGCAGATAGTCCAAAAGCACGGGGGCCACATAACATTCGAGCCAAACAGGCCAAAAGGCTCGGTGTTTATAATAAGGCTTCCCCTGCCAAAATGAAAACCAAGCGGCATGAAGGTGAGACGGATGGCGAAAAAAACCAGCATACTGATAATAGACGACGAGGCGGACATACGGGCCAGCATAATCGGCCTTCTAAAATCCAAGGGATACGAGAATTTGGATTCCGCGTCCACTCCAGAAACCGGGATAAAGAAGGCCAAGAAAGGCGGCTACGACCTTATCATACTCGACATGATAATGCCGCGCATATCGGGATGGGGCGTGCTAAAGGAGCTTAGGAAGGCGAAAATTGAGACGCGCGTGCTGGTGGTCTCGGCTGTCGGGCTGCCTGAAATGGTAGGGACTGACCTGAAGGTAAAATACCCGGCTGTCAAATTCCTTGGGAAAAGCAGCCTGGTGACCGATTTGGAGAAAAAGGTCGCCGAAACGCTCGCCATGCCCGCGGCGCAGATCTGAAACCCGAATGGCCCCGCGTCAGGACTTGAACACGTCTGCAGGGAAATAGTCGCAGCTTGCGACCTCCTCAAAAGACGCCAGTTTGAGGTCTTCGCCGGTCCAGAACACCACAAGGGAGTCCTGCGAGAACCGTGCGGCAAAGACCACGTCCGGCCTTGTTGAAAGCTTCCTGCCAAGGTTTGAAATCGACCTCTCGCCCATGCCGGAGAGAAGGTAATGCTTGACCTTCACGACCGCGGCGTGCAGGCTGCCGTCCGGATAGCCAAGCTGGAGCTTGAAGCCCTTGATAATCCCCTGCTCCTTCATCTTCCTGAACCGGAGGTAGGCGGTGGGCTTTGGTATGCCTATCAGGTCGGCTATCTTTGAGAGCGGAGTGCCCGCGTCCTGTTGCAGGTGCTCGAGTATTTTCTTGTCAATCTCGTCCATGCGAAGTCAACTTCCTTTTTCCAGAGAAGCGCCCCTGCTGCCTGAAGGCTTTTTTGCCGGGGAGCGGGCGGATTTGCCGCTTGTGTTCCTTTGGCAATGGCAATTTATAAAGATTCTCGTTTATACATAAAAATTACATGGATGCGCCGAAAAACAGGGCGAAAATGGAGTTCGAAATATAGCAATTACAGGATATCAAATAGATGCGTGGTGAAATTATATGCCTTTCGTGCCCTTCCAGCACCTCAAGACGATACTGCCAGACGGGATACCTGCAGGCAACCAGGTCCTGATATCAGGCCCGCCAGGCTCGGGCAAGACAATACTTGCAATGCAGTTCCTGCTTGACGGCATAAAAAACGGCGAGAACGGGGTATACTTCATACTCGAGTCCAACAAGGAGGCGCTTGTCGAGCAGATGGCCAGCATGGGCATAGAGATAGGCAAGCTGATAAAGGACGGCAAGCTCGACATAATAACCCTGGACCCGACCGACATATACGTGTTGCTAGACGACATGGAACAGCACGTCAGGCGCATGGACGCCAAGCGGATTGCCCTCGACTCGATATCCATACTGTCGGTCTACAGCGCGACTTACAGGAACCTGCCGGAGGACCTGATAGCCTTCCTTGAAAAGACGAAGTATACGCCCCCCATAAGCACGAGTTCCTCTGTCAAATCCCAGATGATTTACACGGCCATGTCGCGCATGCGCAGGCTCAACTGCACCGCGGCCCTGATATCCGAACTGCCGCGGAGCTCAAAATGGTTCTCGCGCGACACTGTCAGCGAATTCTTCTGCGACGGGATAATACTTCTGGAATACCACGTCCTCGGCCCGGCAGGCGTAACGCGGACGCTGTCGGTCGTCAAGATGAGGGGCACGGGATTCGCCGAAGGCGTCCACGAATTCAAGTTAGGGAAAGGCGGCGTGAAGCTGGTCAAGGCTTAGCGCCCTTGCCTGCCTTTTTTTTGGACAGCCTGAAAACGCATTCCGCGCAAAGGCCAGTGGCCTTGCAGCTTGTCTCCTCCACTTCGTATTCCGACTTGAAGGCGCCTTCGGCCGAGCCTGCCAGGAGCCCGCGCAGGTAATGGCACACGGGCTTGGAGCTTTTGCCCACTGTCGCGAGATACTCGTCAGCAAGCGGCGAGTTGTAAGTGCGTATCACAAGCCCCGAGCCGTCCGGTGCGACGTGCTCCGAGCGGTGGTCGCCCCAGCCGGCAAACATGAGCACTTCCCTTGCCATTTCAAGGGAGGGGTGGCCGGTCCTTGGAAGCTGGTTGTACAGCTTGCCGAGATTTTCCTTGTTCTTCATGTACTTTTCAGAGCCGCTTGCGGTCTGGAACCTGCCAGCCTCGAACATGATCCCGTCCGCCACTTCGGCGCCGTATTTTTCAGACAGGCTGGAATGGAGATGGAGTATGACACCGATGGGCATGAAGGCGACCTTCCTGTTGCTAAGGGTTATGGAGCCGTTCTCGAGCCGGAGCATCCCCAAGGCGATCAAACGGTTGAATTCTTTTACACCCATGCAAGGCACCAAGCGCACATTTGAAGGAGAAGTATGATTCTGTACTTCTTAACCATTTCGGCTGCTGCGCCTGGAGACTGGTCCCTCACAAGCCTCTTGGCTATGCTTGCCCTTATCAGCCATGCGGCGAAATATAGAATAAGGAAAAGATAGGACAGCCTAAACTCGCTTAGTGGGACCCAGATTGAAAATGCGGGCAAGATGAGGCCAAAGGACGTGAGCTTCGAGGCGGTCTGGGGCCCAAGGGAAATAGGCATCGTGCTCATGCCCATTTTCTTGTCGCCCTCCACGTCCTTGTAGTCCTTTATCGAGAAGGAGAAGAATTCGGTGACGAAAATGAAGCCCACAATGACAAGCAGCTTGGCGTCCGCGTGCCCGGCGGCAAGCGAATAGCCTACGGCAATCGGGACGAGCAGGTGCGTGGTTATCAGGGTGGCGTAAGACAATGGCCAGAACCCCTTGGTGAACTTGGAGTATATCACGCCCATGAAGGCGTAGAACACGCCCAACAGGGCCATGGCAGGAGAGACAAGATAGCCGATTGCAAGGGACGCGGCTATGAAAAAGGCCATTAAGCCCCACGCGAAGCCAAGGCCGTACCTGCCGCTTGCAAGCGGGCTTGAGGGGTTGTTGAGCTTGTCGCCTTCGATGTCGGAGATGTTGTTGAACACGGCGGCAGCGCAGTAGGCCGACACGAGCATGGTTATCCCAAGCCCGAGGCTGGCTGCGGATATCGAGCCGCCCATGAATGTGCCGGCCGCGAATGAGAGGGCAGCGGGCAGTGCGCGGCTTGGCATGGCAAGCGCCATCATGTCCTTGTAGAAATCCCTTGAAAAAAGCCGTTTCAGCCCGAGATAAACCTCGTCGGCCTGTTCTTCGGGCAGGCCATAGAAGAACGGGAAAGGCTGCTGCCATGTGGGGTGCCGGCTGTTGTAGGACATCAGGCGGTACTGGGCGCAGGTGGCGAACATGACCATTGGTATTCCAAGCCCTGCCCGGGCGAATATTACCCTAGGTATCCCCAGATGCGCCTGCCTTGGATAGGCCCCTGCCTGCCTCATTTCCCATCGCCCTCCGAAACGTCATATCCATAATCAATCTGGTGGAAACCCGGATACACGAGCTTGAGGGCTTCAAACGGCTTGTTCTTGTATTCCTCAAGTATGTGGGCAGTTATTGAGAGCGAGCGGCCAAGGAGGAACAGCGCCGGGCCATAAGAAGGCTCTACAAAGCCGAGGTCGTTTAGTATGGCCCCGTTGATTCCGTCCACATTGCCGTAAATGCCTTTCTTTCCGTTCAGGGTGGATTCAATCACGTCGAATTTCCGGACTGCGGGGCCTACCATGCCAAGCTCGTCGCACAGCTTGCGCATTACCACGGGCCGGGGGTCCCGCGCCACCACGGGATGGCCAAAGCCGGGTATTTGCCCGCCCTTCTCAAGCCTTGAATGGACAAAGGATTCCATGTCCTTGAGTTCCACGTCGCGGTAGATGGCCATGACGCCTTCAATGGCAGACGTGTGGGAGGGGCCGCTGGCGCAATAGGCCGCAGCAATGCATTGGGCTATCGGAGCCTTTGTGGTTGCGGCGAGACGGGCGGCGAACGTGACAGGCGGGATGATGCTCCAGCCACCTGCGAAACAGACAAGCACGGCGTTGAGCATGCGTTTTTGCTGGGGAGAGGGTTTTTTGTGGAGCCAGGTATGATAGAGGGCGTCTATGAAGTCGTGCTCCCTGACCATGCGCTCAAGCGGCATGTCGCGCACGTAGAGCCTGCCTTTTTCCAAATCAGCCCAATCCACGCTGCTGTGCACTGTTTTTGCCATTCCCCATAACCTCCCACGAATATGATTGGCAGCAATGCGCATGGCTATCAGGGAAACAGGAAAAACCGCATGCGGGCACTACAAACCGCACTTGGGCCAAAAAGGCAACCTCCCCGCCCGCCGGCTTCGCACCCGCCTCCCTGCGGGGCGCCACACTTCCGGCTGCGCACGAATATGTTTATCGTTGTAATATTTATAGTTTTCCCCTTGATTTTTTGTACATATTACATTTGCATGCGATATTTGCTATAAAAATTCTAGAAAATACCAAGATTTATATGCGGGCTGAATCATTAATGAGACATGGCAAATCTGACGCAAACGGCCTGGCGCGAATCGCAACAGGCAGGCACCATGCCAGATGAAAACGGCAAAGCCCATGTCTTGCAGCCCTCGCAGGCAAATCCTGTTTTCCTCGTTTGCGCCATGATTGTGCCAATGCGACACACAACCCCGCCAATGCCAGCCCATCACGTATCCGAAGCCAAAGGATGAAAATGGCGACCAAAAAGATGGCAGCAAGGGGCCATGCAGGCAAACGAACTGCCAGCCGTGACTACGCAGGCAGCAAGGCAGGTGCGCAAGCGAAAGACATCGCCCTTTGCATTGGCAATTTCAAAAGCAAGGCAAAGGACAGGCGCAACGGAATGATGCTCTTCAGCCAGGCCATTGACAATGCGTTCGACCACATTATCATAACCGACCCGGCGGGAAAGATAATATACGCCAACAAGGCGGCGTCCAGGGTGACAGGCTACCCGCACAGCGAAATAATGGGGAGCACGCCCAGCCTGTGGAAAAGCAAGTCCACGCCGGACTCATTTTACAGGAAGTTCTGGAAGACGATAAGGGACGAGAAGAAAGTGTTCCGCGGCGAGATAACGAACAGGCGCAAGAACGGGGAGACCTACAATGCGGAGATAAACGTCGCCCCTTTCCTTGACGGGGAGGGGAAGGTGCTTGGCTTCCTAGGCATTGAAAGGGACGTGACAGGGCAGAAGGAAATGGTAGATAAGCTCGCGTTCCAGGCGCAAATGCTCTCCCAGATACAGGACATCATACTCATACTGGACAACAGGAGGAGGATAGTGTATGCCAATGGCGCTGCAAGCAGCCTGCTTGGGATAAGAATCCCAAAGGATTATGGCAGGCCGATGGCGGCGTTCTTCAAGTACAGGTGGGACAGCAAGGAGGATTTCAGGGAGGCAGGGAGGCTGCTTGCCCAGGGCAAGGCGTGGAGGGGCGAAAGCGACAACTGGTTTGCCGACGGAAGGAAGGCGCGCATGGAGGTCAGCCTGAAATCCATGCTCAACGGCGAGGGAAAAATGAGCCATGTCCTCATAGTCCTTCGCGACATAAGCGAGAAGAAAAAGGCCCAGCGGGAGCATGAGGAAAACGAGAGGCTCTACCGCTACATGTTCGAGGACATAAGCATCCCGAAGGTCCTTGTGGACCCGAAAACCGGCAGGCTCATTGACGCCAACAAGGCCGCGACAGACTTCTACGGCTACACAAAGGAAAAAGTGGTTGGCAGGGACGTGTCGCTTCTCGGCCTTGATGACCCTGCAAGCGTCAAGAAGGCGATAAAGGACTCGTGGGAGAAAAAGGCGAAATTCCTGACTGGCAGGCACAGGATCGCAAACGGCGAGATAAAGGACGTGGAGATATACCCGAGCCCGATAAAGATTGGCAACACGGAGATGCTGCTTTTCATAATACACGACGTGACGGACAAGAAGACGCTGGAGCTGAAAAACGCCACGATAATTGAGACAAGCCAGGACGGGTTTGCGGAGCTTGACAGGAAGGGGGCGATACGCGACGCCAATGAAAGCTACTGCAGGATGACAGGATACGCAAAGGAAGAGCTTGTCGGAATGAACATACACGACATGGACGCCACGGAGACTCGCGGGCAGACCCAAAGGCGCCTGAAGGAGATATACAGGCGCAAGGCCGCGAGGTTTGAGACAGTGCAGAAAAGGAAGGACGGCACGACGTTTCCCACCGAAGTGAGCGTTACATACGTGGAAAAGCCCGACAGGATGTTCGTGTTCATGAGGGACATAACGGAAAGGAAAAAAGCAGAGGAAGGCCTGCGGGAGCAGGAGGAGAAGTTCCGCGAGGTGTTCACCGAATCCCCCATAGCGATAGAGGTGTTCGACAGGGAAGGCAGGCTAATTGGCGCCAACCCGAGCGCGGAGAGCCTTTTCGGGTTCAAGTATTCGAAAGGCGATTACAAGTTCTCCTTCTTTGACGACCCGAACATGAATCCCAAGAGGCGCAGGCAGCTCGAGAAGGAGAAGACGGTAAGCTACGAGATAGCGGTCGATTTCGACGCGATGAACAAGAGCGGGGCCTTCAAGAACACCAAAAGCGGGATGGTCAGGCTAGAGGCCAGGATACACAAGCTCGCGGAAGGGCTTGCCGACCAGTCGGGGATAGGGTACATGGCGCAGTTCCTGGACGTAAGCGACAGGGCGCGGGCAGAGAGGATGCAGAGATACTTCAACGAGCAGCTGCAACAGCAGATAAAAAGCAGGACGCGCGAGCTCGAACAGGAGAAGGAGAGGGTCGAGCAGCTCACCCGCGTCAAGGACAACATAATACGCGACATAAGCCACGAGCTGAAGACGCCGCTAAGCGTGATAATGGGCAACATTGAGCTTTTGAAGATATCAGACCCAAACTTTGAGCCTGGGAAGGTCAAGTCCATGCTCGACATGCTTGCCAGGAATTCCGAGAGATTAAGGGACTCCATAAACCAGATACTTGACGCGAGCAGGATAACAACGCTGGCGCCGAGAAACGAGATATTCAGCCTGAAAAAGATAATATCGGACGTGGTGGAGGAGCACAGGCCGCTTGCAATGAAGAAGGGGCTCAGGTTCGGCTACGAATGCCCGGAGATAGGGCACGAGGGGGACCAGCTTCTCATAGGGCTTGCGATAAAGAACCTCGTGTCAAACGCCATAAAGTTCACCGACAGCGGCTCTGTTTCAATAGAGGCGTGGCAGACGCCGGGCATGACTTTCATCAAGGTGTCAGATACGGGCAGGGGCATGACAAAGGAGCAGAAGGAATCCCTTTTCGTGAAATATTTCAAGGCCGACCCCAAGGTGCCCGGTTCCGGCATAGGCCTTGTGACGGCGAACGAGATAGTTCTCAAGCACATGGGAAGCATAGAGGTCGAGACAGAGCGGGGCAGGGGGACAACGTTTACCATAACCCTGCCGCGAAGGGAAAGGCAGGCGAAGGCCGCCAGGGCGGAGCCCGCCAAGGAGGTTGAGGCATGGCAAGGCTATTGATTGTCGAGGACGAGAAGGACGTCGCCGAAACTATGAAGATGCTGGTAGAATCGCGCGGCCACAAGGCCGACATTATGCTAGAGCCGGAGAAGGGGCTTGCGAAAGCCGCCAAATACGACCTCATACTGCTTGACATAATGATGCCGAAAATGACTGGCAGGCAGTTCCTCGCAAAGATGAAGGAGAGGGGAATCAGGACAAAGGTGATAGTCATAAGCGCCATTGGGCTTCCAGACGAGGTCGCGCGGGAGCTCGAGGCCAAATACCCGGGCACAGGCTTCGTGCCAAAGACAGACATGGCCGACATGCTGCTGCCGGAGATAGAGAGGTACCTGGGCAGATGAAACGCGCGGGCGCCGGGAAGCAGGGGGCCGGAATGATGGCTTGGAAAAAAGGCGAACTGGCTTGAACGTATACGGAAAAGTAATTTCACTGGTCGGCATATCGCTTGCAGTAATGCTTTTCGCCACGCTGTTCATTGCCCAAAACGTGCTGACAAAGGATTACCTGGCCTCGGAGCAAAGCGGCAAGATGGACCAGCTTAGGCTCGCGAAGGCGGAGATAGAATACCGCTACTCGAGCCTGGACGTTATAACAGCCGCGATTGCCGCGTGGGACGAAACTTACCAGTACATGCTTGACAGGAACCGCCGATATTATGACACCAACCTTGTGGACCAGAATTTCAGGTCGCTCAACGTAAACGTCATTGCATACTACGACCCGGACGGGAACCTGGTGGAGGGCAAGGCCTTCGATGTAGGCAAGAACGCGTCTGCAGTTTTACCGGCGGAGCTTGAAAGCCCCGGCAAGGGAAGCCCGGTGCTCGAGGACAATGCTAAAGGGATTGAGATGCTTGGCGGACGGCCGTACTTAGTCTCCGCACATGCCATAGTGAGAAGCGACGGGAGCGGCGAGCCGAGGGGCACGCTCGTGATCGCCAGGGCGCTTGACCCCGATGCCATGTGCAGCACGCAAAAAATCAGGGGCAACATGGTAACCGGGTACGCGTATTACAACGATTCCATGCCCGCAGGCTTCCTTGAGGCAAGGGAGTACTTCAAGGCCAACCCGGCAATGGACTATTATTACCCGCAGCAGGCAAGCGATGAGACGCTTACGGCATATGCCAGGATAAGCGGCATAGACGGCAGGCCCGCGATGATAATCGGGGTCGATTCCCCGAGGGAGGCGTACAAGAACTACAAGCAGAGCATGCTCTACCTGATACTCTCCTACATGATAATGGGGATTGTCGAGATAACTGTGCTCATTGTGGCCATGGACAAGGTAATACTCTGCAGGCTCAAGAGCCTCTCCGAATACGCGAAAAACGCGCGGAACATGCACTCGCCCGAAGCGGAGCTGGCCATGGGGACGCAAAAGGACGAGATAAGCGAGCTTTTCAGCGCGGTCGCGGAGATGAACAGGAGGCACAGGAAGGACGCGGAGGGCATTGGGCGCGAAAAGACCAAATACGAGGAGCTTGTAGAGGAGGTACCCATACCGACCATAGTCTTTGGCGGCGGCAGGGCCATTTTCGCCAATGAGGCGGTCGGGCAGCTTGGCTACGAGCCCGCCGAAGTGGTGGGGAAAAGCGCGGACATGTTCATGCCCGCAAGGCACAGGAAAAGGGTCAGGGGAAAAGGCTGGAAAGAGGGGAGGAAATGGGCCTGCAAGTCCGTCCCCATCCGCACCAGGGGCGGCGAGGAGAGGCTAATCGACCTGAACCTCATGAACATACTGTTCGAAGGCAGGCAGGCCACCCTGTGCGTCGGGGTCGACATAACCGAGAAGAAGAAGGCGCAGGAGATGCTGCGCCACAACGCCAGGAAGCTTGAGGAGCAGGTGAGGCAGAGGACGCGGCAATGGGAGAATGAGAACAGGAAAGTGATTGAGCTGCTCAAGGTCAAGGACAATTTCATAAGGGAGATAAGCCACGAGCTCAAGACGCCGCTTGCGGTCGTCGCGGGCAACGTCGAGATGCTCAAGAATTTCAAGACCGTGGAGAGGCAAAACGACTATGACGAGATGATGGCGCTCGTGAGGCGCAACTGCGACAGGCTAAGGGTGGCGGTGAACCACATACTCGACACGAACAAGATTTCGGTCACCAAGGCCAGCATGGAAAATTTCGACATCGCAAAGCTTGCGAGGGACACGTGCGCGGCGCGCTCAGGCGAGGCCATCTCAAGGCGCATAACCTGCCAGCTGAAGGGGAAGAGGACCATGGTAAGGGCGGACAGGAAAATGATGGCGCTTGCCATCGGCAACCTGCTTGCAAACGCCTTCAAGGCGACTTCAAACGCGAAGGTAGGGATAAAGGTGTATTCAAAGGACGGGCACGCTTTCGTCGAGGTGTCAGACGCGGGGCAAGGCATCTCGATTGAGAGCAGGAGGAAACTCTCCCATGGCGACGCCATGGGGGCAGGCATGGGCATAGGCTTTGCCGCCGTGGAGAGCATAATGCTCAAGCACAACGGGAAAGTCTTTGCCAAAAGCAAGGCGGGGAAGGGCAACACCTTCACGCTCATGATACCATTAAGAGGCGATATGGCATGAAAAAAATCCTGATTGTCGAGGACGAGCCGGATGTCGCAAAGACCATGGCGCTCATAATAGAGAACGCGGGGTTCCAGTCGGACATAAGCCTCAAGCCACGCAAAGCCCTTTCCATTGCGGAAAAATACAGGCTGATACTTTTGGACCTGATGATGCCCGACATGGACGGGTACAAGTTCCTCGAGGAGATGAAAAAGGGCGGGATAAGGACTCACGTGATTGTCGTGACAGCCGTAGGCCTGCCCTCGGAAGTCGAGCGGGAGATAAAGGCCAGGTTCCCCGGAACCGGCTTTGTGTCGAAGATAGACATCGGCTCCGCCCTGGTGCCGGAAATAAAAAAGTTCCTGAAGGAATCATAATCGGCGGGGGGAATCCCCCGCGGTGTGTTGATTTTGGCCATTGAGCAGAAATTTCCGGGTATTTACATCGCAGGAGGGAAGATCGCGACCAGGAGCATGGCTCCGGGGACGCGCGTCTACGGCGAGAGGATTGTGCGCGATTCCACTGGCGAGTACAGGATATGGGACCTGTACAGGTCAAAGCTGGCAGGCGCCATAAAGAAGGGGCTGGCGGGGCTGGAGATTGTGCCCGGGGCAAAAGTCCTCTACCTTGGCGCGGCAACTGGCACCACTGCCTCGCACGTAGCGGACGTGGTCGGCGAGAATGGCGAGCTCTATTGCGTCGAGTTCGCGCAAAGGTCCATGCGCGACCTCATAGCCGTGTGCGAGAAACGGCCCAACATGATGCCCATACACGCGGACGCCAACAACCCCTCCGAATACGCGGACGCCGGCGAGGTGGACGTGGTATACCAGGACGTCTCACAGCCGAACCAGTCGGAAATACTCATAAAAAACTGCGACATGTTCCTCAAGAAGGGCGGCATAGCCTACATGTGCGTGAAGTCGCAAAGCATCGACGTGACGCTGCCGCCGCGCAAGGTCTTTGAAATGGTGAAAAAACAGCTGGAGGGGCACTTCGAGATAGAGCAGGAGATAGAGCTTGCGCCCTACGACCTCGACCACCTGTTCCTTGCATTGAGGAAAAAGTAGAGCCGCAAGACATTAATAATTTAGACTGCACAATATGGCAGCGTGAGCCAAATGGACGAAACCGAAGCCCCGGCGCCAGCTTCAACCGCCGAGCAATATGCAAGCGACCTCGAATCATCAGATTTCGAAGTCAGGAGCAGGGCCCTTACGGCAATAGTAGGGCTTGGGGAGGAGGCCATGCCTCCGCTGATTGGCAGGCTCAAGAAACCGGACCAGGGCGTGCGGCAGCGCGCCGGCTACGCCATCCAGATGCTCTACGACAAGATACTTGAAAAAAAGCCGGATTACAAGCTGCCCATTGACGACGTAATCGAACTGGTCAAGGCTTTGTGCGACCCTAATTACGAAATCGCGAAGAACACTTCTGCCACCCTTGCAAAAATGGGCCCGGGCACGCTTGAGATAGCCCTGATTCCCTTCGCAATGGAGCAGGTGCCCGTATACGGCGGCGAAACGCGCTACGCGGCCATGCTGCTTGGAAGCTACTTCCCAAACATGGCGAAGAAATCCAACGGCATCCCGGGCCACAGCCTCCTGCGCCTTGCCAAGACGCTTGAGAGTACGGCGGACAAGGGCAGGGCAAGCGACATAGCCGGCGTGTTCGCCAGGATAGTCAAGGAGTTCAAGGTTTCAGGCAACAAGGAGCTGGAGGAGACCTTTGCCAGGATGCTCCAGGCAGACGGCGAGAAAAAGGACATTGTCGCGGCAATACTCAAGCCGGTAAACATCACGCCCGTCAGGGAAGGAGTCGCGAAAATAATTAAGGGCATTGCAGAAGAAGAGGAGAGCCGCAAGCCTGTCCCGGATTCTGAAAAGACAAGCTCGCATTTTGCCAGGGATTTGGAACACGGGGACCCGGTGGCAGCCGCCAAGGCGCTTGACGCCCTGCTGGGGCAGGGCGAGAATGCGATTCCGGCAGTCATCGGGCTTTTGGCAAGCCCGAACGTCCAGGCGCAGGCAAACGCGGCCACCATAATCGGAGACGGGTTTGCCAAAAACCCGGATTACAGGCTCGATTCCGGCGCCTTGGAAAATTTCGTGCAGGCCGCGTTTGTCGGGAAGGACATGGATTCGGCAAAGGATGCGGCCAAGGTCGCGGCGGGAATCGGCAGCCAGATGATAGAGGCGATGCTTTTCCCCCTGACACTTGAAAAGAGCCCCGGCTATCCTAACGGCAATGCCAGGTACATCGACATTTTCATGGAATTCCTCAATTCCCTGCCTGCAGAAAAGAACGGGGACGCGCCGCTGGACGGGGAGGCGCTTGCGAGGGCGGCGAATACCCTGTACAAGACCAACAACGCGGGCGCCATAAACGACATAGCAAAGGCGCTTGAGGCCATAGGCCAGAAGTTCAGGGTCTCCAGGGGCGAGCAGCTCGAGGAAGCGTTCCTTGAAATCAAGCTCGACAACTACGTGACAAAAGTGGCGAAGCTGAACCTGATACTGGAAGCCCCGGGATTCAGCGAGGTCAAGAGGGGCCTTGTAAACACAATGGGCCTTAGCAGGCACAGGCGCAGCGCCTCCTCCGCGAAGATAATGGACACGAGGCAGAAGCCCGTGCTGAAGTGATAAAAAAAGCGCCAATCCCCAGGAAGCAGAAAAAGCGGGAGCCCGGAAGAAAAAAACCGGAAAAATAAAAAGAAAAAATTCGGGAAAGGGAAAAAACCCTTACCTTGCAGAGCGCGCCATCCTTTCGGTCTCGTCCCTCTTCTTTATGGAGTACGAGTTCGCCGCGTCGCCCTTTGCCGCCATCTCGATTTCATTGGCAAGCGCCTCGGAAAGCGTCTTCTTGTTGCCGAACGCGCCCATGATTGCCGCGAGCGTGAGGTTCCTCAACGCCATGTCGAGCCTGCGCTGCGCCGAGACGTCGACGGCGACCTGGTAGGACACGCCGCCGAACGATACCCTCGTGAAGTCTTCGCGCGGGGCGGAGTTCTGCACCGCGTCCACAAGGAGCTGGACCGGGTTCTTCTTGGTCCTCTCGCCGACCATGGTGAGCGCTTCCTCGACTACCTTGAGAGCCTTGGCCTTCTTGCCGGAGAGCTTGCCGTGCGTCCTGATGACCTTGCCCGATGTCTTCTCGCCCGTGCCGCCCCTCATCAGCTTGTTGACAAGCCTCTCGACGAGGTTGACCTTCCTCTTGGCGTGCTGCTTTTTCGCGTGCCTGCCGAAAGAATGGGGCACGACCACGCCGCCGAGGGTGATTTGGGCCTTGAGGCTCGGGTCGGAGACCACAACGCCGTCCACGTCAAATTTGTTGAATATTTTTTCCATTCGCATAACCTCTCAATCAGGACGCTTTACCTCTTGGGCTTCTCCTTCTTCTTCTGCACAAGCATCTGGAGGTCCACGCCGTTGACCTTGACCACCTTGTACCTGACGCCGGGGATTGAGCCCATCTGCCCGCGCTGCGAGCCGCCAAGGCCGTCCACTTCCACCTCGTCGTGCTCGTCGATGTAGTTGATTGCGCCGTTCCTCGGGGCGAAGGCCGTGATGACCTTGCCGTTTTTGATAAGCTGGACCTTGACGCACTTTATCAGGCCAGAGTGCGGTTGCTTCTGCTCAAGGGCCTTCTTTTCCATGACTATGCCGCGTGCCGCCGGGGCTCCCTCGAGGGGGTCGTACTTCTCCTTCAGGCGGAGTTTTTTCCTTTTCCATGGCTTTTTGAGCCAGCGCTGGCCGCGCCTGCGCCGCGCGATGTCACGTCCTGCAAATTCGCCGTTTCCCATAAATCTCTACCCCGTTAAATCATGCGTTTCCTTACTGCTGCGGTTGCGCGGGAGAATTGCCCCTGATGTTTTTATCAGGCATCTCCTGCTTTGAAACAACGCGAAGGTCGCAGCCATACCTTCTCATCAACAATGACCTGTTCAGCTTTATCCTCTCGCCGTTCTTGCCTATCGCCGCGCCCCTGTCGCCCTCGTCGACGGTGACGTAGGCCACGCGGGTGTTCATCTTCTCGTGGATGTTTATGCCCGTGACCTGGACGTTGGAGAACATGTTCTTTATGAACTGCTCTATGGAGTCCGCGTCCTCGACCACGAACACGCTCTTGCCAAAGGCGGTGCGCGCCCTGTTTATTGACGCGCCCTTCTTCCCTATCGCCTTGCCAAGGTCGCCCTGCTTGACCACGAACACGAAAGCGCCCGGGTCAATAAGGCAGTCAAGCGCTATCGCGCTTGTCATCTGCTCGAAAAGCGACATGCACTTGAGGTGATCGCTTGTGAGTTCAACCATCAGCCATACCCTTCCCGCTAGGAATCCTGCTTTGCGAAGGACAGCAAGTCCGAGTTGCCAACGCTTATGACCGCCATGGCGGACACCAGGTACGGCACGCCGCATATGGAGCCGAGCTCCTTTGACGGCCCCGGAAACTCTATGACCGGGACGCCGGATATCCTCGCGTGGCTCTTCACGTCCAGCGAGATTTTCTTCGGCGCGGAGCTTGAAAGGACAATGACCTTGGCATTGCCGTTAAGCGCGCAGGACACGGCCTGCCTGCTGCCGAAAAGGACCTTGCCCGACTCGACGCTCATCCTGATGGATTTTGACATGTCTGCCATATTATTCCAACCCCTATTATTGATTATGATTCATTCCTTCTTGATTAATTCCTTCTTAGCCTTGCTTCCCGGGTTCCATTCCTCGGCGGCAGGGATTTCCCCACCCGCGCTAAAGGGGGCCATAGGCCCAAGATTCCCCCGGAAAAAGCATCAACATTCAATGCCCGTGCTGATGGGCATCGCACACATATTTGGGGAAAAGGCGTTTAAAAGCCTTTCCGCCGCCGGCTTTGCTCACTTCAGCCTCATTTTAAGCCTGACAGTCCCCGTGCCAACAGGCACTATCTGCCCGACTATGATGTTTTCCGTGACGCCGATGAGCCTGTCCTCCTCGCCGTGTATCGAGGCGTTAATCAGGTGCTTCATGGTCTCCTCGAAGGCCGCGCGCGCGAGCACGCCAGCCTTCTGGCCCGAAAGCCCGTGCCTGCCGACGGACTTTATGTCGCCGTCCATGCACATCGCGTCCGCAAGTATCATGAGATGCCTCGTGTCGACCGAGAGGTTCTGGGAGTCAAGGACCGCCTTGAGCTCGTTGACAAGCGCGTTCCTGCCGGCCTCGACGCCGAACACCTTCTCGATTTCGCGCACGTCGTTTGTGTAGGTCCTCTTGGAGTCGACCTTGTCGTGCTTTACAACGCCTGCAAGGTTCGTGCCGCCCGTCCTGATGAAAAACGTGCCGTCCTGCGAGCGGAGCACCATGGCCTTCGTGATGTTCTCGATGCCGTTGATGTGGATGGTCCTGACCTTTTCGGTGAGGCGCCTTATCAGCTTGAGCTCCATTTTCTTCTTGGGCTCTTCCTTGGGCTTCTCGCCGGCCGCCTTCTCCTTTGCCGCCGTGGCTGCCGCCGCCTCCTTGGCAGCGGAGACCTTGGGCTTGAGCGCGATGACGTTCCCGCGCGATTCGATCGCCCCGAAGTTGGCCTCCTTGACCCTCTTTCTCACGTCCTCCGCGCTTATGCCGCGGGCCTTCATCTCGTTCTCGTCTAGGGTGATGATGATTTTCTTCTCGATGAAGTCCTCCTCGATTTTCCCTATCTTGTTGAGGGACACCATCTCCATCTCCTCGGCGACTTCGCGGGCCTTCTTCTCGTCCTTGGCGAATTCGGGCTTGAGATAAATGTCCATCATGGGCTTTTTCGGGGTCCTTCTGGAATCGACAAGCTCGATTAGCCTTGGAAGGCCGGTAGGCACCTGCTCCGCGACGCCTGCGTAGTGGAAGGTCCTCATGGTCATCTGCGTGCCCGGCTCCCCTATGGACTGGGCGGCCACTATTCCTGCAGCCTCTCCGGGCTCTATTCTGCTTTTGGGATTTGTTGCCATATAGTAAACACCTTGGGTGGTTCAATTCGCCTATGCGTCGTTCTCTTCCCGTGGCTGGGTCTCGACCATGGCCTTGGACTTGGTCTTTATCGGGTCAATGCCGTCGCCGCCGTACATGTACTGGACGATTACGCCCCTTGAGTCGCGCACCGTCATGTCGGGGTTGACCACAAGGTCCTGCAGGGCGTTTATCAGCCTGCGCTGCATGTATCCAGACCGTGCCGTCCTGATGGCCGTGTTGACAAGCGATTCCCTGCCGCCCATCGAGTGGTGGAAGAAATCGCGCGGGTCGAGGCCGAAGCGGAACGCGCCGAGGACATAGCCCTTCGCCGGGCCGCCCATGTCGCCGCGCCTGAAGTGCGGGAGCGTCCTGCCCTTGTAGCCCCTCTTCACCCTTTTCGCCCTGACGGCCTGCTGGCCAAGCATCGCCGACATCTGGATCGCGTTTAGAAGCGAGCCCCTCGCGCCGATTTTCGCCATGATGATTGAAGAGTTCTCCATGCCGAGGTCCTTTTCCACAAGGCTGCCTGCGGAGTCACGGGCCTTGGAAGAAATCATCATGACCCTGTCCTCGAGAGACTCCTTCAATGTCCTGCCAGGCGAGCGCTCCAGAGTCTTGTTCTTGTACTGGATTACAGCGGAGTCTATCTCGCGTATCGACTGCGACTGCATCTCGCGCAGCTTCTTGACCGATTCCGGCGAGAGCGAGTAGTTGGCAAGCGACACGGAGAGGCCCTGCATCGTGACCACTTTCACCGCGACGCGCGTCGCGTCGTCTATGAACTTCTGCGCCGCCTCCGCGCCGTGGGAGTGGAATATCTGCTCCAATATCTCGTTTTCAAACGCCTTGCTCTCTATGGAGCCCTTGACAAGTATGCCGTCCTTTATGACGACCTCCTCGCCAAGCTTCGACCTCTTCACGTGGACGTTGAGGTCCGAGGGGAGCAATAGCGAGAAGAGGAGCTTGCCGGAGAAGTTCTTCCCCCTGTCGGGCTTCGGAAGCTTCGTGATTCCTGCTATGGCAAGTATCTGGCACGCCTCGTCCTTCGTGAACTCGGCGGAATCGCGCGTCATGAAATACGCGCCTGAAACGTGGTCCTCGCCAGGCTTGATAATTGCCCTGCCGTGCCTTGGCGAGATTATCTGGTCGTGGACCTTCATGAGCTTCTCCGCCTCGACGCGGGCCTCCTCGGACTGGATAACGTGCAGGTTCATCTCGTCGCCGTCGAAGTCCGCGTTGTATGGGGCGCACACCGCCGGGTTGAGCCTCAACGTCTTACCGGGGAGAACCTTGACAGAGTGGCACATGATTGAAATCCTGTGCAGGGACGGCTGCCTGTTGAAAAGCACCGTGTCGCCGTTTATGAGCTGGCGCTCGACTACATAGCCCTTGCCCAGGGACTCGAGTATTTCAGGCCTCGTGATTTCGGTGACCTGGATCCTCTTGCCGTCCGGCCTTATCACGTACTCGGACTTGGGGTATTCAGTCGCTTCTACGTATTTCTTGCACTGCTCGATGTTCCAGTCGGTGACCTTCACGGGCACCGTCAGGCTCTCGGCAATCATCATGGGCACGCCGACGTCGTCGATGGATATGTTAGGGTCGGGCGACACGACGGTCCTTGCGGAGAAGTTGACACGCTTCCCCGACAGGTTGTACCTGAACCTGCCCTCCTTCCCTTTCAGCCTCTGCGACAGGGTCTTAAGCGGCCTGCCGGAGCGGTGCCTTGCAGGGGGGATGTTCGAAGTCTCGTTGTTGAAGTATGTGGTGACGTGGTACTGGACAAGCTCCCACAGGTCCTCTATGATGAGCTGCGGCGCGCCCGCGTTGATGTTCTGCTCGAGCCTCTGGTTGATCCTCATGATGTCCACAAGCTTGTGCGTGAGGTCGTCTTCGCTCCTGTCGCCGGTTTCAAGCGTTATCGAAGGCCTGACTGACACTGGCGGGACGATGAGCGCTGTGAGCACCATCCATTCGGGCCGTGCGTAAACTGGGTCGAAGCCGAGCACGCGCAGGTCGCTGTTTGGAATCTCCTCGAGCCATTTGCGCACGTCGGTCGGAAGCATCTGCTCCCATTCGAGCTTGCGCTCCTTTTTCTTGGCGTCCGCGGCCTTGTCGGACTTGTCGACAAGCAGGTAGAACGACGTGGGCTTGAGAAGCCTCACGCCGAAATTGATAGCGTTGCAGTGCGGGCATTTCGTGACCTTCTTCTCGCGGGACTTACCCTCGTCCTCGCCCTCCTCGCTCTCTATCGCCTGCGCGAGCTCGCCTATGCCGCGCTCCGACATGAGAAGCCTCTTGCAGTTGTGGCATGTGGACTTGAGAAGCAGCAGTATGTGCTTTGCGAATTCCGGATGTATGACCGGCCTGACAAGCTCGATGTGCGCGGAGTGCCCCGGGCAGCTTTTTATCTTGCCGCCGCAGGTCCTGCACTTCAGGCCCGGGTCGATGACGCCCATCCTCGGGTCCACAAGGCCCCCGTCGATTGGGTAGGAGTCGTCGTCATAAGTGTCCGGCACTGTAAGCTTCGCCGAGGACATCTTCCTAATCATCTCCGGAGAGAAGAGGGAGAATTTTATGTGATCGACCATTTTGGAAATAACCATTTTCTATCACCCAGACAGGATTGCCATGCGTTCGTTCATTCAGCTGTTCATGAAATAATCTTCATTGGCGGAGAGCCCTAGGACTTGTCCTTGAGCATCAGCCTCGGGAATATCCCGATGGATTTTATCTCGTCAAGCAAGAGCTTGAATGCGTAGGATATCTCCACGTAGTGCAGCTCGGGGTTGTCGTTGAGCATGCACATGTCCTTGTTCTTCACGTGGTCGTGGAACGCCACCTCGCCGGTCTTCGCGTCCACGAGCACCGAAGTCTTGTCGGACTCCTCAAGCATCCTCTCGCGCAGAAGCATGCTCGCGCCGTAGCCTATGAGGCAGTCCCTCTCCATCTCGCCGAACCTCAGGCCGCCTTCCCTTGCCCTGCCTTCGGTCGGCTGGTGCGTGAGAAGCTGGACCGGGCCGCGCGACCTCATGTGCATCTTGTTTGAGACGAGGTGGTGGAGCTTCTGGTAGTAGATTACTCCGACGAATATCTTGCTTTTTATCCTCTGGCCTGTGGCGCCGTCGTAGAGGTATTCCTCGCCGTATTCGTGGAACCCGTACTGCTTGAGGGTGTTGATGAACTCGTCCTCCTTGTCGCCCCTGAAGGCGGTCGCGTCGGCGAGCTTGCCAGAATAGCATGCGGCCTTGCCGCCAAGCATCTCGAGAAGATGGCCTGCCGTCATCCTCGACGGGATGGCGTGCGGGTTGATAATCAGGTCTGGCACTATGCCGTCCTGCGTGAAGGGCATGTCCTCCTGCGGAAGCTGGAGGCCGATGACGCCCTTTTGCCCGTGGCGGGACGCGAACTTGTCGCCCACCTCGGGAATCTTGAGCGAGCGAATCCTGATTTTCGCGAGCTTGTGGCCTGACAGGCTGTCAGTGACAAGCACGGAGTCGACAGTGCCGCTCTCGCCGCTTTTCATGGAAAGAGAGTTCTCGCGCTTCTTCTCCTCGTTGACGCCGAACACCGAGACCTCTTCAAGGAAACGGGGCGGGGAAGTCTTGCCTACAAGCACGTCCTTGCTGTCGACAACCGCCTCAGAGAATATGATGCCGTCCTCGCCGAGGTGGCGGTACGCCTTCTCCTCCCTGTAGCCGGAGGTCGCGGGGGTGGGGATTTCAAACTTGTCCTTCTGCCCTCCCGGGTATTTGCGCTCCTCGGAGTCGTACGTCTTGTAGAAGACCGACCTGCCAAGGCCCCTGTCAACAGCGGACCTGTTGACGACCGTGGCGTCCGCCATGTTGTAGCCGTTGAACGAGGATATCGCGACCACGAAGTTCTGCCCGGCCGCGCGCTCCGAGAATTTCAGTATGCTATAGGGCCGTGTCTGGGCAAGAGGCTGCTGCGGGTAGAAAAGCACGTGGGCCCTCGAGTCCATCCTAAGGTTGAAGTTTGTCGCGTACGTGCCAAGCGACTGCTTCGCCATCGAGCACGCCATCGTGATACGGGGGGACGAGTTGTATTCGGGGAACGGCAGCACGCCGACTGTTACGCCGACTATAGAGACCGGGTCGATCTCGAGGTGGCTGTGCTCCGGGCCAAGCTCGGACTCGTTCATGGCGATGAGTATGTCCTCCTCCTCTTCCGCGTCAAGGTATTCTATGACGCCCATCTTGACGAGCTTCAGCCAGCTCGTCTCGCCGGTCTTGAGGCCGTCGACAAGTTCCTGGGTGAGAAGGCTCTTGCCATTCCTCACGACTATGTAGGGCCTCCTCGCCCTGCCGGAGTCGGAGTTTATCGTGACCTCGTCGCGCGAGCCGTTGTAGGAGAAATTGACCTCCGGGGAGAGCGTGCCGTTGCGCCTCATCTCGCGAAGCTCCTTCACAAGGGCGGAGCCCTTTTCGTGGAAACCCACGAGCCTGCCATTAAGGAATATTGAAGTCTTCTGACCTGCGACCCTGGCTTTTCTTTTTGCCATGCATAACCACCCAATAATTATTACGATATATCTTGCGTGAAACCCCGCGCCTAGATAGTCACGCCAAGCTTCCTAAGCTCGGCCTCTATCTTCTCCTCGTTCTCCCCGATCGACACGGAGCAGAGAAGCGAGAGGTTCTTCACCAGCGCGCACGACGGCCCTTCGGGCGACTCGTTGGGGCAAAGCTTCCCCCAGTGGGTGCCGTGCAGGTCCCTCGCCTTGAAGTGCGGGTGCTTCCTTGAAAGGGGCGAGATTATCCTCCTCAAATGCGACGCAGTCGCGAGGTAGGAAGTGCGGTCGAGCAATTGCGACACGCCCGTCTGGCCCGCAATCCAGTTGCCCGTAGCAAGCGAGTACCTTATCCTGTCCGTGAGCGCGTCCGGCCTGACAAGGGTCTGGACAATGAGGCGCCTGCCCCTTGCGTCGGCCCTGCCCGCCTGGTATGAGACGTCCTTGACAAGGAACTGGAACGCGTACCTGAAGAGCTCCTCCATCAGGTCGCCTGAAAGCTTTATCCTCTTGTTCGCGTAATGGTCCTTGTCGTCCTGGGCTATGTCCTTGTACGCTACGCGCACTGCGCGCTCTGCCATCTTGACAAGGTAATACGCCTTTTTCAGCCTGTCCTGCGGAGTGCCGCCGATGTGGGGCAGCAGGTACTGGTCTATCAGGACTTCGCTCCTCTTCACCCTGTACTCGTCCGCCTGGCCGGGAGCCACCTTCTTGCCAATGTGCTCGAAGGCGCTCGCGCCGTTTTTGACTGCGTTGACGTCGTCGACCTCGAGGTTCAGGAGTATGTCCGCCTGCACGTGGCGGTCCTGCGAGAACGTGGCGAGGATTTCCCTGTCGGTCTCGAGCCCAAGAGCGCGAAGCACGGAGGTGAACTGCAGGTCCTTTGGCGCGGCGGGGAACACTACGCGCAGGTTGCCGTCGTTTGTCCGCTCGACAGCGCAGCGCGCCCTGAATCCCCACCTGGTGGAGAACACCTTGGACGTTATTATCGCGCCGTCCTTTTCCTTTGAAACGATTATGCGGTTTGGCGCGAGGTCCTCGATAGAGACGAGGGAGCGCTCCGAGCCGTTTATGATGAAATAGCCGCCCGGGTCGTTTGCGTCCTCGCCGTGCTCCACAAGCTCGTCCTCGGAGAGGTTCGAGAGGTGGCACAATTTCGAGCGCACCATGACGGGGAATTCGCCTATGAAAACTTCAGAATAAGTGGGTTTCTCGATGCCGTTGAACACCGGGATGATTTCAAGGATTATGGGGGCGGCGTATGTGAGGTTCCTAAGCCTCGCCTCCATGGGATAGATGGGGCGCTTGGAGCCGTCGGCCTCGACGATCATGGGCTTTTCAAGCCTGACTTTCCCGAGCTTGAGCTCGAAGCCCTCGATTGACGGCTGGATGTTGCCGAACCTCTTGATAACGGCCTGGATGCCGGCATCGGTGTAGTCGGACGCGAGGCCGCTGTCTATGAACTTGTTGTAAGAATCAAGATGCTGTTTTACGAGGCTGTTTTCCCTGAAGTAGTTTTCAAGAAGCTGCTTTGCCATTGAATCCCCCACCCTTGTATTGAATCTCCAAACGGAAACTGCATGAACCCTGGCTGAAAATTACCGGACTGATTTTTCCGCAAAGCCGCGCGTTATCGGGCTTGCGGCAAACACACTAAGGCATTGCAAGTAAGCCTGACGCACTACTTAATCACAAGACGATAGTATGCATTCTTCCCCGTGGCGTCCTCGCGCGAAATTTTCACGATGTCGCCGACCGTCGGCTCGAGCCCGAAAAGCTTGAGCGCCGGGTCTGAAGCATGAATCTTGGGCATTGAAGTCATGGGGACTTTAGCAAGCAGCTGTTCCCTCTCGCTTCCCGAAACAATCTCGTGTTTGGGGACCAAATTATGACGTATGATATCGGTTTTTTCCAAGGACAAAGTAACACCACTGACCAAAAGCGTGCTAGAAGTTATGCGGACAATAATTTATAAAGATATTGCTGATTTTGTTATCGCCCAAAACCGCAGGCAGGCAAAGCCAGCATGCCAATCCCCTGCCCCGCATTGGATTTAAAGATTAGCCCCGATTAGTTAAGCCCGAAAACCAGTGCACAGGCGGCAAGCAGCGCGAAGGAATCAGCAAATGGAAGACACGAAAAAATACGCGGGGAGCAGGCAGGACCTCAAAAACTCGATTTACGACGGCGTCCTCTTCTCCGCCATGACGGGGCTGGGGGACAACTTCCTCTCCGCAGCGGCAGTGCTGGGCGGGGCCGTGGAATTCCAGATAGGCCTTCTAGCCGCAGTGCCGAACCTCGCAGGCTCCATATTCCAGTTCATCGCAAGCCCGCTTCTAAGGAAAATAGGGAGCAGGAGGACGCTTGTAGTCGCTGGCGTCGGATTGCAGGCCATCACCTGGCTGATAATAGCAGCCATAATGTTTTACCCCGGCGAGCTGCCGTTCTGGGCATTGCTTGCGGCGTATTCATTGGGCTTTGGCCTGAACCTGATGATAAACCCCGCATGGTCGAGCTGGATTGCCGACCTGGTGCCTGAAAGCGAGAGGGCGCGCTTTTTCGCGGACCGCAACAGGTATGTCAACCTGGCGCTTTTCACCGCGACCTTCCTTGGCGGCATTTTCCTGCGCGACATTGACCTCGGCTTCGGGCAGAAGGCCGCTTTCGCGATAATATTTTTCATAGCGTTCATGGCCCGCGCGTTCGGCATGTATTTCCTGTCAAAGACCTCGGAGCCGGAGTTCAAGCCCGCACTGATGCACGAGGTCGGGCTCAGGCACCTTTTCCTCCTCCCTTCCTACAAGAACGAGCTTTCGGTAATCCTTTTCCTCAGCGTGATGAACTTTTCTGCGCAAATCGCCTCGCCGTTTTTCACGCCCTACATGATACTGGACCTGAAATTCGACCTGGGCATGGTAGGCGCGGTGACGGCAATTGCAATAATAATGCGGACTGTCACGCTGCGCTACTGGGGCAAGATGATAGACGCCTATGGCAACAGGACAGTGCTCGTGGGCTGCGCGATAGGGGCGAGCCTTGTGCCTGCCATATGGCTGATGTCCAACGATTTCGTCCACATACTGGTGTTCAACGCGTTTTCCGGCTTTGTCTGGGGCGGGTTCGAGCTTGCGTCCTTCAATTTCCTTCTCGCCTCGGTGTCAAGGGAACTTAGGGCCTCGTTCATGTCGAAATACAACATGTTCAACGGCGTGATGTACGCCGCGGGGAGTTTCGCGGGAGCCATACTAGTAAGCAGCCTCAATGGCGGCATCTACTGGGGCCTTTCAGCCATACCTGCGATATTCATGATATCCACTGCCATGCGGCTTGGCACTGTGGCGGTCTTTGGCGCACGGCTGCCAAAGAAAGACCTGCCCGGAAAGCAGGAGGACAGGGAAATAATAGTCAACATATTGGCCGTATACCCTGCGCGCGGCGCCATGACCGCCGTCATGAACGGCTGGAACATCACGCACAAGGCGATAAACACTGGCACGTCAAGCGGGCTGAAGCTGATTTACGGAATCGACAGCAGTGCAAAGGCCGGAAGAAGGATAATCTACCAGATAGAGCATGGAGCGCTGAAGGAGATTGAAAGGGACGCGGAGAGGGGAAAGACCCTCCTGCGCGAGATAAAGGAGATGGGCCGCGCTGATAACGCAGGGAAGCCGGGTGGCAAGAAAGCCTAGCGCTTCTGCCCGCGCTCGTTTTCAAAATATCCGGTCTTCATGTTCTTCCTGACGTTCGACGCAGGGAACACTTTCCCGTTCATGGCTACGTAGACCCCGGCGGGCAGGAACTGCGCCGCGGCGAATGCGAAGCCTATGTTGAACTTCGAATCTGAAACCGAATGCGCAGCAGGCGTTATCGCGCCTGTCAGGACAATCGTCTTGCCTAGCTTCTTGCTTGCGAGGTATTTGGCAGTTGCCGGCATTGTCATGCTGCCATGCGTTACGAGTATGCGCTTTTCAGCGCACCTGCGGCAAGCGGATGCGAGCGATTCGAGGTCCGCAGAATCGATGAACCTGCTGTCCTTGAGGAAAAGTATCGAAATAGAATGGCCTGATGTTATCCGCGCGTCCTTGAATATCGAGGGGACCCTGCTTCTCCTCCTCTTAGGGGCGTCAGACTCGCGCGAATAGTCCAGCCCGTCAATCGTGCCGCCTGTGACAAGGACGCGAATAGCCATGCAACCGCCTAGAGGAGCTTGAGCTGCGACGTGAACTTGTCGATTTGGGCTGACTCCCAGGGGCCTATGGCAAAGCACGTGGCAGTCCCCGGGTCGAGCTGCGTCATGCCCGCATCCTGCACGAGCGCGCATGGTATTTCCCTTTTCACCTTTTCAAAAAGCGCGAAGAACTCCTTCTCGTTTGCAATCTTGAGGACTATTTTTTTCTGGCCGGAGTTTTCCCATTCCTCCGCCATGTCCGGGTCCTTGGAGAGGACCTTCGCATAGCCAAGCACTGCCGCATGGGCCGCCTGGCCTGCTGTCTTGCCCTTGCCCATGTCAAGGTCGCTTCTAACTATTATAGCCTGCTTCACGTCCATTGGAACTACCATTGGAACTGTTGCCCTTAAACCTTTATATTCGTGCTTCAGGCAAACTGAACCGTATGATAAACGGCTTTGAGGGCGCTTTTGAGAAAGCCGGGCAGATGCAGCGGGGGATTGCAAAGGCGGCAGCCATGCTCAAATCGAATGCCCAGAAGATAAACGTCCCGGGCTCGAGCGAGCAGGGGCTTGTGAAAAAAATCAGGAAGGCTGCGCTTGAAACCACGGTGGCGGCCGTGGACGGCGGCATGCTATCATACTCGTTCAGGTACATGGACATAACGGCTGTCAGGGCGGCAGGGGTGGTGTTCGCTTACTCCGGCTCAAGGCTCGATTCCCACCAATACGTGCCGTCAAAAAACCCGCCATTCGAATCATTCGCTTGGAGCGGGCTCGAATACGGCGAGGCTGCGGGAGCCGCGTCCCTTGCGCGGCTTGATTGCGAGATAGCCCTTGCCGCGCGCATTGCGCGGGAGAAAAAGCCGGGCATGCTGCTGATAGACGGCTCGCTTGTGCCCCTCGTGTCGGACAAGCCGGCAAAGGACTCGCAGCTCAAGCCCGAATACGAAAGCCTTGTCAAGAACTATTCCGGGCTTTTTTCAGAATGCGAAAAAAACGGCACAATGCTTGTCGGCTTCTCAAAGGACTCGCGCGGCAGGCGCTTTTCCCAAGCCCTTGAAAAGACTGCGGAACTTGAAGCGCTCGAGAGGGCAAGCGACCTCGCCGTGATGTCGCGCGCGCTTGATGGCGGCGAGAGGTCAGTGTCGCTACCCTATGCGCAGGAAAAGAAGTCGAGTTCAATACTCGAGGATTTCGGGGAGTGGGGCGGCAGGCTGATGCTTTTCTACATGAAGCCCTCGGGCACGGCGCAGGCGTACAGGATAGAGTTCCTGAAAACCGCGCAGGCGGGCGAGGACGCAGTCGCGTCCGCGTGCCTGGAGCTTTGCATGTTCGGGAAAAGATACCAATACCCGCCGCCTCTCATAGAGGCGGACATGGTGGCAAGCGCCAAGCCGCGCGACGCCAGGATATTCGAGGCCGAGATTGCCCGAATAGGCGCGGACAGGAAAATACGCGACGACCGCCCCTTCCGATAGGGCGGGCCGGGGTAATGCTATTATACATGCAAAGCAAATAATTGGATATTGTAAAAAGATTACGTGTTGATTGAATGCCAGTGAAAATCGAACCCGTGGGAATCGCCGCAAGCGGCAATGACATGCCAAACACGCTCTACTTCCCGTTCCTTGTCAAAGGCGACATCAGGAAAAACCAGTACGTGTGCGCCAATGTCCCGGCAGGCAGGCTAATCGCGATGGTCGTCGAGATAATCTCCTCCAACAGGTATTACGAGAAAATGGAGGGCGTGTCAGACTTTTCAGTCAATTCCGGGCTTGCAAGCGCGCTTCCAGCGCAGGAGTGGGAATACGCCACAGCGGTCGCAAAGGTCCTTGGAGTGCTCGGGGAGAAGGGCATTTACAGGTCGGATTTTCCAGTTTCACCGGGAAGCGAGATATTCACCCCCGAAGAGGAAGAGCTTTCAAGGTTCCTCGGCTTTGTTGAAGGCGGGCTTGAGATTGGCAGCCTTGCGAATTCGAATGCCAAGGCGCACATAGACATGGACAGGCTTTTCGGGAAACACCTTGCGATACTTGCTATGTCAGGCGCGGGCAAGTCCCACCTTGCCGCGGTGCTCATCGAGGAGATGCTCTCGCGCCCGGCGGAATCGGGCAGGATGGGAATCGTGGTGTTCGACCTGCACGGAGAATACGCGCAGTTCGCGCGCGGGGATTACGCAAAGCACGTCAATGTGATTAAGGGGGAGGAGGCAAGGATACCCTTTTCAGGGCTGAAAGCCTCGCTCGTGCACAAGTGGTATCCAGAAATAACCCAGAAGGGAATGATGGCGCTTTCGGAAAGCCTCGCCTCCGTCAAAAAGTCCAAGGGCACGCTTGCCGACCTTGAGAGGACAATACTTGCGAATGCAAAGCCGAACACCAAGGACGCGCTGCTGCCGTACATACAGCAGCTTGAGAGGATGGGCATAATAGCGGGCGGGGCGAACCCCAAGACAGTTGAATTCGCAAAGCCTGGCAGGCTGAACGTGTTCGACCTGTCGCGCATAACCTCCGAGAGGAAAAGGCAGATGATTGTCCAGTTCTACTCGTCAAGGATATTCAACGCGGTAAAGGCGCAAAAGCTCCCGCCCACTCTCATAATGGTCGAGGAGGCGCACAACTTCGCCCCTGAAAAGGGCAGGAAGGGGACTGCCATCGCAAAGGCTTCTATCGAGAAAATCGCGAGGGAGGGAAGGAAATTCGGCTGCTGCCTCTGCCTGATTTCACAGCGGCCCGTGCACATGTCAGTCACCGCGCTTTCGCAGTGCAATTCCAACATAATACTAAGGGTGACAAACCCCAACGACCTCAAGCACATAGGCACGTCATGCGAGGGCATCGACGAGAACATGCTCAAGTCCATAACGACCCTTAGGACGGGCGACGCGATACTTGTCGGCGAGGCAGTGAATTTCCCGACGTTTCTCAAAATCAGGGCGAGAAAGACCCACGCCCCCAAATCGTCAGGATTCCTGACTGGGCTTGCAATAAAGTACGAGGCGGACAGGAAAAAACGCGCAAGCGACGTGGAGGCATACTTATGAGCGCATCGGGAACAGACGAAAGCGGGAACGAAATCGTGTCCGACGGCCTGATGCGCGAAGTGGTATATACGGCGGGCAGGGCGGCAAGGCCGCACGACTTCCAAAAAAGCCGGCACGTGAAAATGCAGGACCCGCGCGACTGTTTCTTCTGCCCTGGCAACGAGGCCAGGACGCCGCCTGAAATAACTTTTGCCAAAGTCCCCGGCGAGAAGGCGCCGGAAGGGGGGGCGGAGAGCTACTGGTCAGTGAGGTGCTTTGAGAACAAGTTCCCGGCAGTCAGGAAGGACTGGAAAAAGGCGTACGGATACCACGAGGTAATAGTCGAAACGCCCCGGCACAGGCTCACAGTGTCCGAGCTTTCAAAAAAACACTGGGCGGCATATCTTGGAGTCGCGGCAGGCAGGCTGAAGGAGCACATGAAGGACAGGAAAATCAGGTATTCCATACTTTTCAAAAACGAGGGCAGGGAGGCTGGCGCGTCGCTCGAGCACACCCATTCCCAACTCGTGTCCCTCCCTTACGTCCCGGCAAGGATAAGGGAATACGCCAAAACCCACGCCAAGATAATCAGGCGGGCGGCTGGGAACAAGAAAACAATTGTGTCGTCCAACAGGTCCTTTTTCGCGTTCTGCCCGGACACGTCGCAGTTCCATTTCGAGGCGTGGATTGCGCCTAAAAAGGCAGGCACGGGCTCGCTTTTGGACTTGGGGCGGGATGAAATTGAAGACCTTGCGGATATAATGCAAAAAACCCTCGCGTCCCTGGACGCCATAACGTCCTATTCGCCTTACAACATAGTGTACATAATGGCGCCAAAGGGCGCAAGGGGATTTACAATGAGCATCCGCATCATGCCCAGGCTTGCCACGTGGGCAGGGTTTGAGTTGGGTTGCGGCTCTGTCATGAATTCCGTGCACCCGGAAACTGCGGCGAAAATGCTTAGGCAATGAGCCATCAGCCAGGGGAAGGCTGTGCCGTCAGTCAAAATACCCGGCCATGCCGCGGGCTGGAAGTATATAGAAGCATGTAAATATACCTTAATGTACAATTTTGGTTATTCTTACAAGCATATATAATAATTATATGCAGAAGCTATTTCCAGTGGGACCATGTCAACGCCTTTAGCAGAAAAACTAGCCAATGTGAATAAGGCAGGCGACTTCTCAGCCATGATGCTAGAGGAAACAAGGATAATAACCACTGAAAAGGAAGACGGCACGACCCTTAAGGGCATAATAAGCGACCTGGCAGAAAGCGCGCTTGCCGAAAAGACCTATGTTTCCAAAAATTCGTGGAAAATCAAGGCTAGCAGGGCAAAGGCGGGGAGCAAGAAGGCCACAAGGATAGTGCTGACTGTAAGAAGGCCGCAAAAAGGCGCAAGGCCAAGGAAATACTCGTTCACGGTCATTGACAACGACCTGTCGGACACGGGCGAGCGCACAGTGGTTGCTAGCGACGGCGGGGAAAAGATAATCGGCAGGGTGACTGAGACGCACAATGCCATGATGCTTGCCCAAAACGCGCACCTGCTTGGCGGTATGCTCCCGCCCGTAGTGGGCGTTGCTGACGCGGGCGGCGACAAGTCCTACATATTCGTCAAGGCGCCCCAGCTGCCCATGGGGCTGATACGCGACAATGACATTTCCCTGAACAACCCATACGCCCTAAGCGCGCTTGTCCAGAAAATATCGAAACTGCACGACAGCGGCGCCCTGCTTGGCGGCTTCAGCCCGAAGACGGTGGCGTTCACGAAAAAGGGCGCCTACATCACGGACATAAGGAACCTGACGTTCGTGAAAAAGGGCGAGAGCGCGGTGGGCGAGTTCCTCTACGTGCTTGCAAGCCTTGTCAAGGAAAACGCGGCGGACATGGAGAACATCCCGAAACTGGTGTCGGAATACATTTCAATCCAGAAGAACAAGGAAGAGCTTGACAGGTATTTTTCAGACCCGCTTGCCTACTCAAGGATGGACAGGGGCATATACTCCTCCGTCATGTTCGAGAAAAGGCACAGGTACGAACTCAAGGAATATTCCGAGTCCACGCTTGCCACGCTCGTATCCCAGAAAGTCGCGAGGTACAGGGGCGTGATTGCCATGCTCCACCTCCAGAAAAAAGGCCAGGAATAGGGATAAGCGGCGGCGCTGGCGTTTTTTTCCCTTCAACAGTTCCACTTACTGGACAGTGACAACGCTGGGCTCGTTCTTCTCCTTGTCCCTGTGCAGGCTGTATACCCTTCCCATGCCATAGTCCACAAGCGCGGTGTCATGGGTTATGACAAACACCTGCTCTACAAGCGACGGGATTTTGTCCGCCAGCGCGGCAGAGAGCGTCTTGACCGCGTCCGAGTCGAGGTTGTGGGTAGGCTCGTCGAGTATGAGCCATGAAAGATTGGGCGTTAGGACAGTGGCAAATGCTATGCGAAGCGAGAGCGCGAGGCACGCGCGCTCGCCGCCGGAGGCCACAGTGTCAAGGCCGCGCCACTGCGAGTCGAACACCTCGAAGAAATAGTCCTTTTCGTCCACGGCCAGCCTGACCTTCTTTATGTCGCCGTAGGGGTAGACAATCTGCCAGATTTCCTCAAGCGCCAGGTTGACGGCCCCGACGTATTCGTTTCTCACCGCAAGCTGGGTCGCAAGTATCGAGTTTTTCAGTATGGACGCCTGGTCGACCCTGTAATCCATCTCCGACATGGCATTTTTCATCCTTGCAAGCCTGTCGGACTCCGCCTTCGCGCCAGCCACAGCCTGTTCCATGCTGGAGCGCGTCTTTGCCAGGCCCGAAAGCGCCGATTCGAGGCGCGCTATGCCGACCTTTAGGCCCTCAAGCGAGTCCCTGGACCTCTCATACGCCTCCGGGGAAAAGCCAAGGGCCGCAAGCCTTTTCTTCAGCTCCGAGTTAGCGGATTCTATGCGAGAGAGCTTGTCAAGAGCGTCGAGCTGGGACTGTATCCTGGCAAGCCCGCCGGATTTTTCCGCAAGCTCTTTCGATATGGATTCGGATTTGAGGGAAAGCTCGTTTTTCTGGAGCATCTTGAATTCCAGAAGCGACGATTCCGAAGCCATGGCAGGCTGCGGGTCGGCTATCTTGGATATTTCGGATTCAAGCTGGGATATTGACTGCTCGAGGCCTGTTGCAAGCCTAAGCCGGGATTGCAATGACTGGAGAGCCGATTGGAGCTCCCTGGCCTTTTTCTGGCCCTCCACGATTCCCTTGTCGCATTCCGCGGTGAGCTTTTCCTTCTCCGACTTGAGGTGTTCAAGCTCCCCGCCTTCAAGCGGCTTGGAGCAGACAGGGCATCTGGCATTGGCGCCCGCGGCGTTCATGGCGCCTATGGCTCCAAGAGCCTCTTCTTTTTTGGACCTTAATACGCTGACCTCGACGAGGGCTGCCTCGTGCGCTGCGGACGCCTTCTCAATCATGGACTCTATCGTGCCCTCGCCCTTGCGCGCAGTTTCAAGCTCCGCCTTCCTCGCCTGCACGCTGGACTTGAGGTGCTCGAGCCTGCCTATTTGGGCGCGCAGGTAGCCGATTTTGGCATTGGACTGGGATATGTCGCGCTCAAGCACGCCTATCTGGCCCTTGAGTTGCGCCAGTGCCGAGTTCTGCGATTCAATGGACTTTTTCAGGCTTGCGTGGGATTCGAAGAGCGCAGGCCTGTCGGCAGACTCCGCTATTTTTGAGAGCGCCTTGGCCTCGCCCTCGTAATTGGCAATGGACTGGACGAGCCTCTCGTGCTCTGCCTTCATTCCAAGCAGGCGGTCGTATTCCACCCTCGCCTTTTTCTGCGCGCTTGAGAGGGATTCGAGCTCCTGCTGGGTCTTTGTTATCTGCGCCGCCGCCTGTGCGAATTCCTCCTGCAGCCTGCCAAGCTCCGCGAGCGCCTTATTGTATTCCTCCTCGGAAAAGTTCTCGGCGAGGCCCTTCCTCTGGTCTATGAGCCTGTTTTGCACGGCCGTGATGCCGGAGCGGGCAAGCTCGAACCTGTCAAGCCCGAGAAGCTCGTCTATCTCGCCTTTCCTTTTTTTCGGGTCGAGAGAGAGGAAATAGTCCACCCTGTTCTGCTCGGAATAAATGGCGCGGGAGAAAAGCTCGAAGTCCACGCCAAGGATTTTTGATATCCTTGAGGTGACGGCGCGCGGGCCCTTCTCGACTAGCTTGCCAGCCTGGGTGAGTTCGCACTCGTCCGTGGCGCCCTTTGAGGAAACTGTGCGCAGCACGGAATATTCGTTCCCGTCAAAGTCGAAGGCCAGCCTGACCTTTGCGGATTCGGAGCCGTAGAAAAGAACGTCCTTCAGATTGACCTTGTTGCGCTTTAGCGCAGGGAAAGTGCCGTAGAGCGCGAACGATATGGCGTCTAGGACCGAACTCTTGCCGCTGCCCATTATGCCGACAAGGAAGTTGGTGCCCTTGGAAAATTCCAGGGCGGAGCGCTGGTGAGACCTCCAGTTCTCCATTTCAAGCAGGCGTATCATTGTTAGCTCCCGCTATAATTGAGGGACAAAAGAAATAAAGCATAGCAGGATGGCGGCGTGGAAGAAAGCGGGAAGGCCCATGGAAAAGCCCGAGGGCCGGGCGAAAAAGGAAGTATCGGGAGATTAAAGAAAACGCCGGAAGAAAAATCACTGGAAAAAGAAAAAATCAGAGCCTGTCGCAGGAGACCGTTTCCACGCCCGAGACATTGGCTATTTTCTGCGCCTTCTCCTCTATCGACGAGGACGCGCCTTCCGCGTCTTCGATGACAAAGGTTACCTTGAGCGCGATTATGCCGAATGCGAGCGGCTCGTCCTCAATCTTGTACGGCTTGAGGGAGTCGGCCACATCGGACTTGAGCTTTTCAAAGCCCGCCATGTCCTCCGGCGTTATCTTCAATACGAGAGCTACTTGTCCCATTGCAAAAACACCTTTAGGAAACTAGGGCCCGACATGCCCGCTTGCGGGGCACGTGTAGGGCGCGGAGATTTTCCTGCAGTGGTTGCACCTGACTATGACCGCCTGCTCGCTGTATGGCGAGAGGAACTCGGAATAGTTGGACGTCTGCTTTCCACAGGTCGAACAGTTTTTCAGCAAATTATCACCTTACGCTTGAATATGATTCCCTTTCTCCATTATTGAAACTAAGGAAAAGAGGTAATTATTAGGAGCAGAAGGATTAAAAATGGTTGCCGGCGGGGCGGCTACCTGCCAAGCCTGTCAAGGGCCCAGAGTATGAACCTGTCAAACACTGTGAGCGAGCCTGCCACTGTCTCGGACTTGAGCGAGCACGTCTTGCCGCTTGCCGGGTCGAGGCGGGATAGCCTGTTGCAGCAGCGGACGTAATCGAACCCTATCTCCTCCTTGAGGATTTTCTCGTCCCGCTCGAGGTACGCGCCCTGCGGGAAATACGCGAGTGCGAGTTCGAAATCCGCCATCGCCTCCAATAACGCCATTTTCAACTGTTCAGGCGAGGGCGCCTGCGACGCCGCCTTGAAGCTTTCAAGGCCGTCGCAATATACCCGTTTCGCCTCGTAGAGCCATTTGAACTGGTCAGTCCCGGGCATTGAGATGTTTGCCGACACGCCGACAGCCTGCGCTGCAGGCAGGGAAACGCCGGGCTTGCCAAGCTTCAGGTCGTCCTTGAGGAAAAGCGTGAATTCCCCCTCCTCCTCCGAGAGGGCGAACGGGCATGAGGGCGACGCGAGGGGAGAAAGCTTGACTCCGCGGGCTTTCGCCTCGTCAAGGAAGCTGGAGTAGAGGCCCTCGACCATGGGCCTGTCCTGGGACGGCAGGGCAAATGATAGGAGGTTGAAAGATTCCACAAAGGCGCGCAGGTCGTTCTCGCGCAGTTCGTCAAGGGCGGACTCGACAAGTTCAACGAGGTCGGGTTCCATGCCGCCTAGAAGGCCTTCTGGAGAATCAGGTTCAGAATCAGGGATGGTCTCCTCCCCGCCAAAGCCGTTTTCCTGTGCCATCGTGGAAATATAGCATAAATCTCCTTTAAATAAATGAGTGCCCAAAACAAGGTAACCAGGCACGCTAAGTGCCGGATTTTGCCCTCGTAGTATAACCTGGATAGAACGCAAGCCTGCGAAGCTTGATATCCGAGTTCAAATCTCGGCGGGGGCGAATATTTCATTGATTAAATAGCCGTGCCCCCGCCTTTTGTCCTAACGGACAAAGTACCATAAAAATTCTGACGAATTTTTAGGTCTCGGCGGGGGCGTATCAATAAATTGATAGCGCCAGCCCGCCTCGCAAAATGCATCGATGCATTTTGCGTTCTACTTGCCCTTCGGGCAAGTCGGTCGCAATTCTTGCGAATTGCTCCCCGGCGGGGGCGATTATTTTCCCTTTTTTGTGTCCGCCTTTTCCACGGACTCCTTGAAGTCGAGGGATTCGGAATTAATGCAATACCTTAGCCCAGTGGGCTTGGGGCCGTCAGGGAACACGTGGCCAAGATGGCCGCCGCACTTGCCGCAGGAGACCTCAATCCTCTCCATGCCAAGCGAGCGGTCGTGCGCCTCCTTGATTGCGCCTGCCGAAACCGGCTTGAAAAAGCTTGGCCAGCCAGTGTGCGAGTCGAACTTTGAATCAGACGAGAAAAGCAGGGCATGGCACGCCGCGCAGTAGTATTTCCCAACGCGGTGCTCATTGTAATATTTCCCTGTGAACGGCAGTTCCGTGCCCTTCCTGCGGAGTATCTCGTACTGTTTCGGCGTGAGGCAGGACGCCCACTGTTCTTCGGATTTCACGGCTTTGCCGGTGGATTTGTCCTCATTTTTTTCAGCGCACATGGGAAAACACCTTGCACAATTAGGATTAAATTGGTATTAAATAATATCATATGCAGTGGGCACGAAAATACTGCGTAATGCATTGTCCAAAGGTGATGGCATGGCTGGAAAACCCAAAATCGCGTTCGTATTGGCATTCAAGGATTTCAGGGACGAGGAATTCTTCGTGCCCTATGAACACCTCAAAGGCAAGGCTGACTGTTCAGTGTTTAGCACAAATACAGGAATTGCGAGGGGAAAACTTGGCGGCACTGTCAAGGTGGAGAACCTGATTGATGCCATTGAGCCTTCTGGATATGACGCTATTGTTTTCATAGGCGGGCCGGGGACACCTACAGTGCGCGCATACCCCGCGGCAGTCGAAAAGGCGAGGGAAAGCAATGAGGCAGGGAAGCTCGTCTGCGCCATATGCTGGGCCCCGACCATACTTGCAAAAGCCGGAGTGCTTGAAGGCAAAAAAGCCACAGTGTGGCTTGGCTTTGACGACGAATACGGCACCCCGACAGACAAGGTGCTCATGAAATACGGCGCGAAATACGAGAAAAAGGGCGCAGTGCAGGACGGAAGGATAATAACTGCCGACGGCCCGGCGCATGCAGGGGAATTCGCGGCATTAATCGGGAAAGCGCTTGGGCTGGAATGAAAAAAAATTCATGGTTCAAAGCAGTTGAAAAAGAGATATGGAAAATTTTAGGGGTTATCGCGAACAACTGGACTTTCCTGGAACTTTAAGAAGCTGGATGAAAAAAGAAAAATGAAATTGAAAATATGGCTAGTAAATCTCCATTACCTGCTTTTTCTCGCCCGCTATGACAATGTAGGGGGAAGCCTTCCTCTCCTTTTCAAGCCTGATGAGTATCTCCTCGCCAACGCGCTCAACAGAGAATGAAGCGCCTGACATCCTGCTTATGGAGTCCAGCATGCCAAGCGTCATTTCCCTGTTGTCTACTGGCGTAGAGGTGTAAGTTGAAACTTTGGCTGTTTTTGTGTTCCTTGCCATGCCATTATTTACCACAACAACATATTTAAATGTTGTAGTTAATGGACAAATAGGTGCATTTGGCTTCAGAGGGCATGAGAGCCCCTTAACGCCTGGCAAGGCGGCGCGGGAAAAGGACAGGGGATTATATACCCCTTTCCAGCCTATTTTTTGCATGATAATAGGATATGTCAACAGGCCGGGGAAAGAGCTCCTTGGCGAGATCGAGCTGGCAGGCGAACTTTCATTTGACTACTTCGAGCTCACAGTGGAAGCCCCGAAAGCAACTGGCGAAATAATACACAGGGATAGGCGCCAGGCAATAGACATGCTTTTGTCATACAACCTAGGCATAGTCGGGCACATGCCCTGGTACCTGCACGTGGCATTCCCCTACGAGTCTGTCCAGCGCGCCTGCATCGCGGAATTCGAGAATGCCATTGACGCGGCAGGCTCGCTTGGGGCTAAAAAAATCACAATACACACGGAATTCCTCCCTAAATTCCACGGCACGAGGGAAGAAATGGTGGCCCAGACAAACGAGAGCATAGCAATGCTTGCCGACTATTGCAGGGCAAGGGGCATGAACCTTCTCATAGAAAATTACATGGACTTCTCGATGAACCTGGACGAGCTTGAAAGCCTGATAAGATACTGCAAGGTAGGCATGACATACGACGTAGGGCACGAACTTGCGAATTCGGGCGGGGACACGAAACAGGTCATCCTATCAGCAAAAAGGTTTGAAAAACACATCAGGCATATGCACTTCTCCGACAATGACGGCAAGGCGGACTCGCACATGGCGCTTGGCAGGGGCAAGATGGACTGGAAAAAGCTCATCCCTGCGCTCAAAGGAATGTACGACGGGCCAATCACGCTTGAGATTGCACAGCAAAAACAGGCAGGCAAGACAGCAGTGAAAAAAACCGCAAAGGCAAAAAGCCATGCCAAAAAATCAGAATCCAGCGAGGCAGTTGCCGCAGCAGCGGAAAAGGATTACAGGAAATCCGTGTTTGAAAGCAAGGTCTTTGTAGAGAAAAACTGGTACGGCAGGAAAAAGACAAAAAACGATTACGAATACATTTACCCCGGGGGAAAAAAGCCCGAGCTCGGGATTTGAAAATCCGGCTATTTCTTCAGCCTTTTGAGGGCTTCCTCGAGTTCCGAATATTCGACGTTGAGCCTATACTTGCGCATTATGGCGCCAACGTCAAAGTTCTGCGCCATGACAACGGAGTCCAGGTTCTTGCCGGATATTTTCTCAAGCCCCTTTGACACAATTGCTTTTTGCACGTCCATGCCAGCACACAGGCCGCGGGCAAGGTCGGGAATCGCGCTTTTGGCTATCCTGCCATCCTTGTACGCCTCAAGGGCGGGCACTATGGAATTTGTTGGGTCTGAAACGTCAAGCCCTTCCCTGCGCAATGTCACAAGCGTGTCCTCAAGCGAAACTGCGGCAGTTGCAGGGTCATGGCCCTTTGCCACAAGCTCCTCGAAAAGTTTCAGGTGCTCGGACCTGAAAATCTTCATAGCAAGCTCCTCATTGAGCGACTTTTTCAGCCTCTCAAGCACTGCCTCCGGCAAGCCTCCTGCCGCCTTGTCGCCAGCCTGGGACAGGAGTTCCCCAGTGACCCTGAACGGCGGCACGTCCGTCTCCGGATACATGCGCGCGCTTGTTGGGAGTGGGCGCATGAAAGACGAGGTTGCGTCCGGGTTCGCCTTGCGGGTCTCCTCCGGGACGTAAAGCATCCTAAGCCGCGCGGCTGCGAAATCAAGGGCTTTAAGGCACCTTGCCGCCTCGTCCGCGACTATGATAAACGCGTCATTGTTGTTTATCTGCAATTCATGGACAATTGCGCTGACCTCCGCGGGGGTGAAAGAGTATTTTTTCAGGTCCTCGTCGGAATGTATTATGCCCCTGACGCCCGCCTGCTTGGCGTAATCTGAAACCTCGGAGCCGTAGCGCCTGCCGGGGCTTACCTCAAGGCCCAAAAGCCCGTTGTGCCGTGGCACCCTGATGCCATAGGCCTTGCCATTTGAGTCGAGAGCCTTGCGTATTATCTTGCATTCGGTTGATTTCAACAGGCCGGACAGGTCAACAGGCTTTCCAAGCTCCACGTCCCCGTCAGGGAAAGAGGCTTTTAGCTTCCCTATTATCTCAAGGAGCGCGGACTGGCGTGCGACCTCGTTTTGCACGTATTGGGGAATAAGGTCGAGCTCCTGCGCGCCCTTGATTTCAATCCGTGTCCCGCCTTCGATAGAGACATTGAGGTCCTGCCTTATGGTCCCAATCCCGCGCATCACTGAAGGGTTCATCCTAAGAAGCATGCCAAGCTTGTATGCCACTTCCTTAGCGTGCTCGAAATCCACTATGTCCGGGGCGGTGGCTATCTCAATGAGAGGAATGCCGAGCCTGTCAAGGCGGAACTGCCTGCCTGCAGGCCCTGCCTCGGACGCGATGCCTGCGCTCTCCTCCTCGAGGCAGACGGACTGGATGCCCACGACGCCCTTGGACGTCTCTATAGAGCCGCCAAGCCCTACGACCGCGGTCCTTTGGAACCCGCTCGTGTTGCTGCCGTCTATGACGTTCTTGCGCATCACCCAAACCTCGTCCATGACGGTGGACTTGAGCGCGGAGCATACCTCGAGTGTGGCAAAAAGCGCGCCCGGGCTGAAAGGGTGTGGCGGCTCCTCGTCGCACTCAACAAGGCACGCGGTGTCGCTTGGCACTATGTAAGTGAAAGGCAGGCTTTTGGACTGCTCGAACTCCGCGGCCTTGTCGTGCGCGCCAAGCTCTGACTTGACAGCATGGAGATAGCGGTGGAGCACCTGGCTCTCGCTTTTCGAATCCGACGCTGACGCGGGGCACGAGCAAAACAGCTTGGTGCCTGAAAGCCTCTGGTGTATCTCAAGGCCTGCCTTGAATTTTGTCATTGTTCCAACTCTATCCTTTCCGAAATCTCGCCTGCCACGTTCTCGAGCATGAGGGCCTTCGCCTTCGCGTGCCCCCTGACCTGGCCAAGCGACCACATGAGCTTTACAAACGCCATGTCAGGCGTCCAGTCGCAGCCATTGCCAATCACGCCTATGTCCAAAAGCATCCTGCCTGCGGTGTATATGTTCATGTTTATCCTGCCGAAAATTGTCTGCGGCGCCATCGCCACAATGACGTTGCTGTCAACAAGGGACTTTATTGCCGACATCACGGAAGTCGAATAAGGGTCGGAATTGGCGTTTGTCGGGACATGGCCAAGCCCTGTCCCGGCGATTACCACGCCGTCGTAGTTTGAGAGGGAATTGAATATGTCGGGTTTTATTCCGGGATAGGTATATACAAGCGCGACGTTCTGGTTCATGTCCGGCGCTATCTTCATCATGCCCGCGTTCTGCTTTCTCGTGCGCGCGTATTGCGACACCTGCGAAATCCTGCCGGAAGGATAGTCGATGCGCGCGAGGGGCGGGCGGTTTATTGACTGGAACGCGTCGCGGCGCGAGGTGTGCATCTTGCGCACGTTCGTCCCGGGCAGCAGGTAACAGTAATCGTCGGAAGAAGAGCCGTGCATGCACAGGGAGACGTTAGCTATGTCGGACTTCGCGGCGCGCGTGGCGCACATGACGTTCACGCGGTTGTCCGAAGAGCCCCTGTCGCTGGACCTTTGCGCGCCTACGAATACGATCGGCACCTGCGGGTTCTGCACCATCAGGGAGATGGCTGCCGCGGAATAGCCCATTGTGTCAGTGCCGTGCATGAGCACTATGCCTTCCGCCCCGTCTTTCACCTGGTCCTCTATGTCATATGCGATTTGCTGCCAGTGGTATGCGTTCATGTCCTCGGAGAATACGGAGAAAAGCATTTTCGAGCGTATCGGGGTTATGCGCGCCACTTCCGGGAAGGAGCTTACAAGCTCGCCTGCGGTTATAGCAGGGTTCACAGCGCCAAGCCTGTAATCAATCTTGGACGCTATGGTGCCGCCGCAGCCTATGAACGAGACAAACCCGGCGGCCGGAGCCGCTTCTGCCGGGGAGGCTGCCTGCGCATCGGGGATCTTTGCAGGCTCGCCCTTTGAGACAAGCTCAATCAGGGTTTCCTTTGTGATTTCAATGCCTATGTTATAGCCCGTCTTGAGCTTCAGTATAGCGCAGGACGGGTCGCCTATCCCGGGGCGCGGCATGAGTATGCCGGTATATTGCTGGGAGGCCTTTGACACCCTGATTGTGTCGCCCGCCTCTATTCCGGAAGCATCAAAACGCGCCTTTGCAGTGCCCTTGTACATGACTGGATTTTTGCAGCAACCCCTTTAAATAGTTAGGCAAAGGGCGCCGGCGTCAGGATGGCGGCAGGCAGGGTTCACTGGCGCAGCATGCGCCCATGCCTCATGAAAAAGTCGTAGGCCATCTCAAGGCCCAAATCCATCGCCTTCATCCACTCCGCAAGGCCGACCTGCATGCCTATTGGAAGGCCTACGCGCTCAAGCTGCTTCACGCGCGCGGATGAAGGCTTTGGCTTGCTTGAGACTGTTTCAAAGCCCCTTGAAACAAGGTAATGGCACGAGAGCTTCTCAAAATAATAGCCAATGCCTATGGAATAGCCGTGGGCATTGTCGCGCGGGTAATAGAGCGAGATTGCGGCATTGGAATCCGCAACTGTTTCGTATTGTATGTAGCCGAGGCGGCCCGAATTGCTTGTGGAACCTATGCCAGACAGGAAATCCGGAAGCGGGGCGGAGAACGCATGCCTCTTGGGGGCGCTCACAAGCCCGCCGGACACCTGATGCAGCCTTTTTCCATGCATGAAAAAGTCCAAGTCTATTGACTTCTCGCCGGGAAAGAAGCTGGAGCGCGAGATTTCCATGCGCACATGCCTTGACTGGTGCATGGGGACCTTTGAAGGCAGGATTATCCTGTTTTCAACTTGCTTGTGCATGCTTTCCACCCAAACGAATCAGCAGTTCCTGGCAATCGCGGGCGCGTTTTTAGCAAGGAACTTGCCAGGCCGCGAGCCCTGCGTCTCATACGCCTTTTTGGAATATGTGAGTATGTTTGGCCATTTCTTCACAAGCTCCATTGCCTTGCCAAGCGCTTCCTTGCGCTCCGCATCGCCCATGCCGGACATGTTTTCCCTTCCCGCCAGCCGCCTGCCAATGCAGGCTATCTTCTTCCTTTTCATTTGAGGGCACGTGCTTAGCAGAAGCGGCGTAGGCTTGATTTTCATTGCATAGGCCTGCTGTTGCGCAGATTCAAGCGTTACAGGGTTCATGCCCAGAAGGTTTGGGTTTGAGCGCACGATTTTCTGCGCCTGCTTGCGTGCCGCAAGCCTCGCCTCGTCCCCCAAAGCCGAGGCAGAAGGGTCTGAAAAGGCGCGCATGAGGGCCAGATAGCACTTTCTCATGTTCCCGTTGTTCGACGCGAGCACTGAAGGGGATTTTGAAATCCTCGAGTGCTTGACGCCGATTTTTATCAGCAAATCGTAATTGGAATTGATGTTGTGCTCGGAAACGCGCAGCAGGTTGAGGTTGTTCCCGATCATCTGGGCGCCAAGCCCCAGGCTTTTCAGGTTCGCAATCCTTTGCCTCAGCACTTCAGGCGACAGGGTAAGAAGTATGAGGTGTGACTCTATCTTGCCGGTCGAAACGCGCTCCTTGCTGAATACCGTGAATTTATTGTCAATAGCCTTGGCGCTTTGCAAAAGCAGGTCCGGCCTGCGGCTAACAATAGCGGAGCTTATGCCGTGGATTGCAAGCCTGCCTGCCCGGAACTTGAGGGACTGGATGCTCTTGAAAACAAGCCGGGGATACATAAGCATCTGGCAGGGCTTCACGCCAAGCGACACAAGATAGTCAATGCGCGGGGCTATTGTTTTCACGGAGCGGGCGAGTATCGAGAGAAGCGTAGGATTGTCGGAAACGCGGAATCCTTTTTTTGACAGGTATTTCCATGTGGCCCTCGCTTCAGCCTCGCTTTTCCCAAGTATTTTGGGCTGCTTGAGAATGCTCCTGTCGCTAAAGCCCATGCACTTCAGGCAATTGTACGTGGCTAAGGCGCCGTCCATTGTGATGTCAAGCTTTGAAAGCCATTTCCTGTCGAAATCATTGAGCCTTACCCTTTTGCCAAATACTGTGGAGAGTATGAGCTCCGGCATTGTGGCGCAGTCTTCGCATGCCATGACCTCGGGCTTGATGATGCCTTCCGGAAGCGGCAGGGCATTGGCTGGGCTTTTCTTCATGATAAGATTCCAACAAATACATTAATATACATATATTATAACTTAAAAGAAAAAGGGAGAATGGAAAAATCAGGATTCTGGCGCAGGCATTGGCGATTAATCAGAGTTTCTTGGAGACGTAAGGCCCGTCTGCCTTGTAGCCGAATTTGGCATAATACGGCCGCGCCCCTATGCCAGAAATGATTATCATCTTGTCCCTGCCAAACTCCCCGCTTGCTATGCGCTCCGCTTCTGCAAGAAGTATATTCCCAAGCCCGAGATGCTGCGCGCTCCCTGAACCGGGAGCATTGCCTATGGCTGCCTCCTGCCCGTAAACGTGAAGTTCGCGTATGAGTGCGGTTTGGGGGGTTATTTCGCTTCGCAGGGTTTGGGAGGGGATGCGCAGGCGAATAAATCCAGCGAGAGTGTCCGACTTCTTGTCCTCAAAGGAAAGGAAAATCTCCTTGCCCTTTCCGGCATCATAGTCAAGCCTTTCAAGTTCCAATGAGCCAAGGGAAGGCGCCTTGCCCTTTGTGTGGCTCGCAACGCCCACCTCGCGGCACCTGATGCACCTGCAAGACCAGCCCCTCTCTTTCATTATGCTCTCGGCTATCTGGCGCACGTTGCTGTTTTTCGCCCCGCCCTCGATGAGGTTCGAAGGTATGTCGCGCTGGACGCGCATGACGCGCACGTAGGGCGGCAAATCCTTTTGCGCCTTTGCGACCACTTCCGCCGCGGTCTGCGTGTCGTATGGCTTGAACCTGCCTTCCTTGAACTCGTCATAGAGCTTTGTGCCTTTGAGAACAAGGACAGGGTATATCTTAAGCATGTCGGGCCTGAAGCGCGAATCCGAAAACAGCTTTCTGAACCCCGCGATGTCCTGCGACGGAGACTGGTAAAGCCCCGGCATCATGTGATAGCCCACTTTAAGGGAATTGTCGCGCAGGTTGCGCGTGGCCCCTACCACGTCCGCAAGCGTATGCCCCCTGTTGACCTTCCTGTAAATCCTGTCAGAGAGGACCTGCACGCCAAGCTCCACGCGGGTAGCTGCCATTGACAGGAGGTTGTCTATGTCCTCCTGTTTTTTCGCCCAGTCCGGCTTTGTCTCGTAAGTCACGCCGATGACGCGGTGGGACGCCTTCTGGTTTGAAAGTATAGCCTCTGCCATTGAGCTTGATTCATGGCCATTGAACCCTTCAAACGCGCGCTTGATGAAATTGTGCTGGTATTTCAATGGCTGGGCATTGAAAGTCCCGCCCATGACTATGAGCTCGCACTTGTCGGAAACATGGCCGAGGACCTCGTATTGGGCAAGCCGGGATTCCACCTGCAGCCGCGCGTCGTAGTTGTTCTGCCTGCCGCGCATTGCGGCAGGCTCAAAGCCGGTGTACGAGTTCGCCGTGCCCTCCCCTGCGGGGCAATAGGTGCACCTGCCGTGCGGGCATTTGGAGGTGGTCATGACCGCTACGGGCGTGACCCCCGAAATCGTGCGCGTGAGGCGCATCTTGAGAAGGGCAAGGACTTTGGCGCTGCGCTTCTGCCCGGGTATTTGCGCGAGTATTTCCGAGTTCTTTATCATGCCTTTTATCTTCCATTTTTCAGACACGCGGGCCTTGAGCTTTGCCATGTCCCCGCCGTACCCGCCAAGGACGAGCGAGGCGGCTTCCTTTGACGCTGAAACCCTTGCCGGGTCGCTGTTCCCGATGAAAGGCTTGGACTCCCCGCTAAGCGATGCTAGCTGCTTGCCTGATAGGTTGAAAAGCGCAAACCTCCCTTTAGGCTTTGAGGATTTGTCCGTCATGGCTTGGATTAGGATAAATACCTATATAAGAAAAGCGGGGCATAAGATGGGCGGGAGAAGGCGCCTTCGGGCGCTTTTGGAAAATGCTTTTTGAGGTTGATTTTCATGAGCAAGGTAAAGGACGAAAAACTCGCGCCCGCAGGCGAGCAGGAGCTCTATTGGGCACGCATGCACATGCCCATACTCGCGCATGTCAGGAAGGGATTTGAAAAGAAAAAGCCGTTCAAGGGCATGAAGGTCGGGGTGGCATTGCACCTGGAAAAGAAGACGGGCATACTGCTTGAGACATTGAAAGCCGGCGGCGCGGAGATTTGGGCGTCATCCTGCAACCCGCTTTCAACCGACGACAGGGTCGCTGCCGCGCTCGCAAAACAGGGCATGAACGTGTTTGCATGGGCAGGGCAGAGCGCGCAGGAATATTACTGGTGCCTGGAACAGGTAATGGCCCAAAAGCCGGAGTTAATAATAGACGACGGGTGCGACCTGACGCTTCTCGCGCACAAGAAAGGGCTCACCCAATACGTGCTTGGCGCGTGCGAGGAGACTACCACTGGCGTCACAAGGCTCAAGGCGATGGACAAGCAGGGGAAGCTCAAGTTCCCGGTATTCGCGGTCAACGACGCATATTCAAAGCACCTCTTTGACAACAGGTATGGCACTGGCCAGAGCACGCTTGACGCCATAATGAACATGACAAACCTGATAATAGCCGGCAAGACGGTCGTTGTCGCGGGATACGGCTGGTGCGGCAAGGGCATTGCCAAAAGGTTCGCTGGCATGGGCGCGCGCGTGGTCGTGGTGGAAATAGCAGGCGACCTGGGCGAGGACAAGCTGTCAGGCTCCGGCTTCCACAAGGCGCTCGAAGCGCACTACGACGGGTTCTCCGTGATGGCAATGGACCAGGCCGCAAAGATAGGAGACATATTCGTCACAGCCACCGGCAACAAGAACGTGCTTGGCGAGGCGGAATTCTCGGCAATGAAGAATGGCGCCATCGTGTCAAACGCGGGGCATTTCGACAATGAGATTGACATGAAGTTTTTAAACTCCAAGGCAAAGCACAGGGAGGTCAAGCCGAACGTGGAGGAATACGACTACGACGGGAAGAAACTCTACGTCCTCTCGCAGGGCAGGCTTGTCAACCTTGCAAGGCCCACTGGGCAGGGGCATCCGGTCGAAATAATGGACGGCTCATTTGGAATCCAGGCCCTCTGCTGCGAGCAGATGGCAGAAAGCGCGCCTGAAAACCCGGGCGTCCACGCAGTGCCAAAGGAGATAGACGACGAAGTCGCAAGGATCGCCTTGGAAGCTGCAGGCATCAGGCTCAAGCCTCCCACAAAGGAGCAGATTGAATACGCGCACTCGTGGGAGGAAGGGACATAGGCTTGGCATGGCGCGCGGCGGCAAGGGCAAAGCCGCGCTCTTGTCAATCCTTTTTTAAAGCCCTTGAACTTTTTTTGCGTGGAAGCCGTATATAAAAGCAGGAAGGCAGGATTTGACGCATGGCAAAAACATACAAATTAGTGGCAACGGGCATGCTTGCCGCGTGCGCTTTCATACTCCAGATTGCAAACCCCGTGCTCGGGCTGCACACGGGATTCGGCATGACAATAGACCTCGTGGCTGTGCCAGTGATGCTCGCGCTTTTCATGTTCGGAGTTGCGGAATCAATAGAGGTATTGGCACTTGCGACAGTGTTCATAGCCCTCTTCGCCCCCACAGGCATTGTGGGCGCGCTGATGAAATTCGCCGCCACGGCCCCGATAATCATACTCGCGGCAATGAACATAATACGGAAAAAGGGCAATCCGGGCGCCCTGGCCAACGTCCTGATACTTGCAGGCGGGCTTGCCGCAAGCACCGTGCTATTCTGGCTTGGCGCGTGGATTTACGACGCGCTCAAGGATTCCTACCTGCTGTTTTTCGGGCTGCTTCCGATACTTGCCATGGCAGGGGCCCTGTATTTGATTGCAAAGGTGTCAAAGCCCGTCGAGTCGGATTACCGTATGTTTGAGAACTCCAAGTCATTCCTGCTTGTAGTAGTGGCCGCCATAATCGTAAGGGGCATTGCCATGATAATAGCCAACTACTATTTCGCGGGGCCCCTCTATTTCAAGATGCCCGCGGAGGAGTTCATCGGCTACATTACAGGCTCGGACATACTGTTCTTTGGCAAGGGCGCGGCATGGTACATAGTAGTGTTCGCGTTCAACGCATTGCAGGCAGTAGTGGAGATAGCGGTCGCATGGCTCCTTGCCTACAAGTTCGGGCTTGCGAAAAGATACTCCAACCTATAAATAGTGCGGGGCGCATAACAGGGAATGCCCGGAACCAGGGGCGAAGGCATCCAATGGCAGAAAAAAACGCCGCGCTTGAGCTTGAAAACGTCTCATTCTCCTACGAAGGCAGGGGCGGGCGCGTACTTGACGGCGTGAGCGCGAGTTTTTTCCGTGGCGAGCTGGTGGGCCTTGTAGGCCCCATAGGCTGCGGGAAAAGCACGCTTTTGATGTGCTGCAACGGTCTTATCCCCCGCGAGGTCAAGGGCGCGTTTTCAGGGCATGTCAGCATGCTTGGCCGCGAGCCTGCCAAAACCGACCCCAAACAGGTCGCGAAAATGTGCTCCTTTGTTTTCCAGGACCCAAATGACCAGATATTCAACACCACCGTTGCCGAGGAAGTGTCGTTTGGCCTCAAGGCATGCGGGATGGAGGCGGCGCGCGCGCGGCAGCTTGCCCGGCAGGCTATACGCGACGTGGGCCTCGCGGGCCTTGAGGATGAAGACCCTATGTCACTATCCGAGGGGCAAAAGCAGAAAGTGGCAATCGCGTGCGCCCTCGCGCAGGACAGCCAGGTGATACTCATGGACGAGCCGGTCTCAAGCCTTGACTGGAAGTCCACCACGGACATTTTCGCCATATTGTCGGGCCTGGCGAAAAAGGGCAAGACAATAATAATGGCGGAGCACGACACAGAAGTGCTTTTGGACAATGCCACTCGCGTGCTTGTCATGGACGGGCGCGGGAAAATAGTGATTGACGGAAAGCCCGACTCGCTTTTGGATCCGAGGCTGGCAAAACTGGGCGTGCGCCAGCCCTACATAGCAAAGCTTGCGCAGGAGATGGGCATCAGCGGCAATTACGAGACAATAAGGCGCAGGATAATGCAGAAACTATAGGCGGGCGGCAGGATGGGAATGGCGATTGGCATGGAAAACAAGGGAGCAAGATGGCTTTACGTGCTTGACGCCAGGATAAAGATAATGGCGCTGGTGCTCGTTGTGGTCGCGCTTGCCTGGCTGCCGCTTGGCTATGCCGTGTTCTTCTTCCTGGCGGCTCTTGCAATAATGGCCGCAAACGGCATAGGCATGGTAAAATACGTGAGGGACAATGCAATACTCTCCCTGTTCTGCCTCACCCCACTTGCAATAAGGCTTTTCCTGCAGCAAAGCCCGGTTTACCTGCTTGGCCTTGCAGTCCCGCTAGGGCTTGTGCAGGGGGCGCAAAATTCCCTTTACCTCCTCTCGATACTCCTGTTCTCGCACATGTTCATTGAAAGCACAACTGCATTTGAGGCAAAGGAGGCCCTATGCGGGCTTGGCATGCCGAAAAGATATGCAATGATGCTTGCAATAGCCTTTGGCTTTAGAAGGTACATTGAACAGAGGGCAAGGAGGGCCCGGCTTGCCCAGGCCGCCCGGGGAGTGAAAAACAACGCTTTCTCGCTTCTCGTGCCGACACTCAACAGCTCGTTTTCACGCTCCAAATCCCTGGCACTGGCACTCGTGTCAAGGGGCTTTGCGGACGAAGAATGACCTCAAATGCAAAGTCAGGCAGTCTAGAAAAATGAGCATTGCACGCGCAAAGGATTTGCCGCCTTATGCCTGCGTGCTTGTGAATGTCAGAGTAGCCGTGCTTGTCTGTGGCGGGCTGTCGGAATCTATTTTTACCAGCACGTAAGCCCAGATTGTGTCCTGCGAATCGGAAAATGCCAGTGACGGGCACACTGTGATTGCAGAGGCGGACAAGTCCTGCGCACTCGCATTCAGCGAAGGGCATGCACTGGTCTCATTCACACCGCCAAACATCTGGAACAGGGGGCTTGAGCCGCCTATGAAGGATGCGGCACTTTTGTCGGATGTAACGCTGATTGACACATTGACATTGCCTTGGTTTTCAACAAGGAAGCCAGTGTCCCCGCCTGTGACATTGGAGGACTCGTTTGACGTCAATACGATGGAGCCAGCCGCAGGCGGAACTACAGGGACAAAGGAGAACGCGCTGTTGTTCATTGAACTCGCGGTGTAGACTGCTATCTGGTTGGTGGAAGTGATGTTTATGCCGAGAGTGGCTGTGTTGTTGAATGGGGCCGTGCCGCTGCCGCCGAAAGCGCTTGTGTTTACGCTATAGCCTGAAAACCCGCTCACATTGAATGCAAGCATCCTGGTTGTTGAATTCCAGGACATGCCAGTGCATCTTGGGGATATGCAAAGCGCGCCGTTTTGCACGATTGCGCTGGAATTGTTGGCAAAGCCAGAATAATAGTAAATGTCAGGAGTGAGGTTCCCAGAGTAGAGCCCGCTAAGGTTCATTGAAAGCGTGGCAGTGGAATTGAATGACGAGTCAAGTGCGGAACTGTTGACTGATACGAAGCCGGTGCCTATCTTGACGTTTGCGTCGTAATCCTGCCCGGCCGCATTGACATTGTGCGTGGGCGGGAACATGATTGTGCCAGTGCCAGGCTTGTCAAGAGTCAGGTTTGCGACATTTGTCAGGTCGGAAACTGCTGAGAAGTTTGTGCTCGTGCCGCCAAAGGCCGTGGTGTTTGGGACTGTTGGCCTTGTGCCCTGTTTGATTGCGATTTGACCGCCTGCAAGCCAATCAATATACATTGCAGCGCCAGACGTCCCTGCAATGCTCGAGTTAGAGCCTGCCGGGAAGCCGGTTGAATTGGAATATGCGAATCCAGTGGCCGCATTTGCAGGGACAGAGTTTACAGAAATGGAATAGTTGATTGATGGATCAAGCGTAGAATTGGACAAGCCAAGGCCGTCCGAGGCTGTCATGATGGAAAAGAGCGCCTGCTGGGAGTTGCCAAGAAGCGTGAAATTTGCAGATGCCACAGGCGCGGAAAGGTTGCTAAATGCGCATGCAAGTATTTTTTCAGGCCTGTAAGACGTGGAAAGGGCTGAAAATTTGGTTGAGGAATTCACCAGGAACAGGCTTGCAAGTCCTGCAGAGCTGCCCGAAGATGAAATGGAAAATGAAGAGCCCGATGTCACGTAGGCATTGTAGATTTTTATGTTGCGGTTGGCATTTGCCGAGCCTCCGCTTGCCCCGGATGCAACCCCGCCGCTCCCGCCTGCGCCGCCGCCGCCAGTGCTGCCGCCGCCTGCCCTGCCTGAGCCGCCGCCATTAACGCCGCCGTTATAGCCAGTGCCGCCATTGAAATTCATGGAGCCGGATGCAAGGCTAGAAGTAGTGGATGACATGAAAATCAGGCTTCCGCCAGCGCCGCCGCCACCGCCGCCATTGCCGCAGCCATTGTTGGCGCCATTGCCGCCAACTCCTGAAAGGGAGCCTGTGAATGTTATCTTGTTGGCGTACATCTTTATCGTGCCCGCAGAGCCGCCGCCATTGCAGCCGCTTGCAGTGCCGCCATTGACAGACAAGGAGCCAGGGAGATTGAGATTTCGGGCATAAATGGAAATCACGCCGCCGCCTGCACCGGGATTGTCGCAGCAGCACGTAGTGCACCTTGCGCCGCCATAACCTCCGCCGTTGGGATTGGAGCCTGCAGGGTTGGAATTGCTGCTGCCTGCATTAGCTGCTATAGCGCCCGATATGTTCGCGTCGTTTGCGACGTAGAAAGTGACAGTGCCGCCTGCGGAATTGGTGGAGCTTGCAAGTGTCACAGTGACGCCGCTGTTTATGACGAGTGAATTGAAGTAATAAGTGCCGCCATTGTCTATTGTTTGCGAAGAAGAAACTACGCAGTTGCCGCCTGCGGTGCAGCCAGTGCCTGAAAGCGCTGCCGCGGACACCAAAGAAGGCAAGACAGCAAAAACGAGCAGGAAAAATAAGTATCGGGATATTTTGAGTTTACTCATGCAACAACCACGCAACATGCACAGATTTATGCAATTAAGATATATACGCTTTTCTGTGGATGCAGGAGGATGAGAGGGCCTTAATCGCTGTTTTCATTGCCAGTAGCAAGGGGCTTGCCCGTGAGGTCCTCAAGTTTCACATCCGCCAGGATGGCTTTTTTCCATGAAACTGAAAAGCTCGCCTGGTTCTCGTCAAAAAGGCCCAAGGAAACGAAGCGGAAGCCGAGCCTGTTGCGCCGCCAGGCAACATAGGTGCTTATGCCCGTATTGTCCTGCCAGAAAAGCAGGCCCCGGAACTGCTCCTTTGCAAGCTGGAGGCTCTCCTTCTCATGGGCCTTTGACTCGAATGCGAACTGCTTTGGGCCCTTGAATGCCAATAAGTCGGGCGAGAGGGAGTTGACACCGCTTCCAGCTGCGCGTATGACGCAAAAGCCCGCATCCGAAAACGCGTGTATGAGCTCGCGTTCCGCCCTGCTCCCTTTTTGCGACGCGCCAAATGCCATTGGTTTCCACCTTTGATAACAGGGAAAAAAACAGGGCTGCCCCCGCCTTCTCCGAGATAATTTATGTAAAGTCAATGTTTATAAATAAGAATTTCCATAAGGAAGGACATGAAAGACGACATCAAGGTGGGAGATATAATGACAGTAGGAGTCATAACTCTCCCGCAGGAAAAGAGCGCCGATGAAGCGGCCAAGCTCTTGAGGAAGACAAAGGTGGGTTGCATCATTGTCACCAAGAAGGGCAAGGCCGACGGAATAGTGACGGAGCGCGACCTGATATACAAGATAATGGCAGAGGCGAGGGACCCTGAAAAGACCACCCTCCACGAAATAATGTCCACCCCGCTAAGGGTAATAGATGCCGGCTCCGACCTGGACAAGGCGGCTAAGGCGATGAAATCCAACAAGGTCAAGAGGCTTCCTGTAATAGACAAGAAGCAAAGGTTGGTGGGGATAATAAGCGAAGGTGACCTCGTAAGGGTCTACCCGGGCATAACCGACATACTTGTAGAACAGGCAAAATTGCGCTTTTCAAAAAATGAAATATTTACTGGAGTTTGCGACAGTTGCGGGCTTTACCAGGAGAACCTGAAGAGGTTCGAGGGAAGGCTTGTCTGCGAAGAATGCAGGGAAGAGGAAGAAATTTAAGCCGCACTGGAGCAGATAATCGCGCTGTGCAAGGATGGCGCCCCAAGCCCCGAAAGGGGCGATGAACGGGCTTGTCAACATTGCACAGCACATATATTTCATGCGCTCTTTTTGGAAGATGCCGCCTTTCTGGAGAAATCCGGGAAAGACATGGAACTGAAAATCCGGGCAAGCCCAAACAGCAGGAAATTCGGCATTGCCGCCAAAAACGGCAAGGTCACGGTCAGCCTGCGGGGCAAGCCGCAAAACAACCAGGCAAACGCCGAGCTTGAGCTAAAGCTCGGTGAACTGCTCGGGTGCAGGGTAAAGGTGAAAAAGGGGGCGGCAAGCCAGAACAAGCTCCTTTTGATGGATTGCACTCCGGATGTTTTTGAGGCCAGGACCGGAATCAAATTGTGAAAAAACTCAAAAAAGTGATTTGAATGGGAAAAACATACATTGACACAGTGAAATACGTGGTATTCGCATCCGTCGAGATTGACGGGCTTGTCGAAAAGCCCGACGTGGTTGGCGCGATTTTCGGCCAGACGGAAGGGCTGCTTGGCGACGAGCTAGACCTGCGCGACCTGCAGAAAAACGGCAGGATAGGCAGGATAGAGGTCGACCTCAACCCGCGCGGCGGCAAGTCGGTCGGCAAGATAAAACTGCCCTCTTCCCTCGACATGGTTGAGACGTGCATACTCGCGTCCGCCCTTGAGACAGTGGACAGGGTAGGCCCGTGCGAGGCAAAAATAGGCGTCGAGAAGGTGGAGGACACCAGAAACGCAAAGAGGAAAGTGCTCATAGAGAGGGCGAAGAACCTCCTGAAGAACCTTCTTCTCAACGAGCTTCCTGAAAGCAGGGAGATTTCGGAGATGGTCAGGCAGGAGGTCAAGGTGGCCGAGATTGCAGAATACGGCGCTGACAAGCTGCCGTGCGGCCCGAACATCGACAAGAACGACGAGATAATCATCGTTGAGGGCAGGGCGGACGTGCTCAACCTGCTCAAAAACGACATAACGAACGTAATCGCTGTTGGCGGCGCCAATGTAGGCCCGACAATAGCGAAACTGGCCAAGGAAAAGGAGGTCACTGTCTTCCTTGACGGGGACAGGGGCGGGGACATCATCCTCACCGAGCTTGCCAATGTGGCCGACATTGACTTTGTCGCGCGCGCGCCGCATGGCAAGGAAGTGGAGGAGCTTGGCAGGAAGGAAATGATAAAATGCCTCCGGGCAAAGGTGCCCTATGAGCAGGCCAATTCCCACGGCGACGACAGGGGCGAGCGCAGGGGCGGCGACAGGTACCAGAGGAATTCAAGGTACGACGACAGGCGCAACAATGATTACAGGGAGGAAAGGCGCGGCGGGTTCAGGGACAGGGATTCGCGCGGCGGCAGGTACCAGCAGCGCGAGGAGCGCGTGCCGCCGGTAGTGGTGGACCACGTCAACCAGTTGCCACAGCAACAGGAGGAGAAGCAGCAGACCCTCGTGCAGGAGCAGCCTGCAAGGCAGCCAAGGGAGGCCCCAGTTGTAGAGCAGCAGGCAGCGCCCGAGCCAAGGCAGGAGGCGCCGGCGCCAAGGCCGGCCGAGCCAAAGCCTGCTTCGGGCGAAGTGCCCGAGCCGCTTGCAAAAAGCCTTTCAGAGCTCGAGAACACGCTACATGCCAGGTTCTACGATGCCAGCCTGAACCTTGTCAAGGAAGTGCCAATCAGGGACATGTACAAGACGCTTGAGGCGGAGACTTCGGTCCACGCGGTAGTGTTTGACGGCATAGTCACCCAGAGGTTTGCAGACCTTGCAGAGAAAAAGGGCGTGAAAGCCATTCTCGGCGCAAAGATGGGCAATGTGTTCAAGAGGCCCGAAGGCGTGCTCATCAGCACGAAGAACTAAGGCTTTTCTGCCTTAATTCTTTTTTTCTTCTTTTTTCAGTTATCTGCCCCTCTTTGTTTCCTTGCGTGTCAGCCACATAATGTTTTTTTAGCTGGCATATGCAAAGTATTGCCAATGAGAACAAACATAGAACAAAACACGCAAGTGTATCTGGAATTGGACAGGAAATGGAAAGGGGCATGCAAAATACTTTTCGGCAGGGAAGTCGGCGAACTGGCGGAATTCAAGGATTACCTGAATGAGTACAACAGGCCCCTTGAAGAGAAAAAATCAAGCGTGTCCGGCAAGACAGTCCATTTCTCCTCGCCCGCATATTACGAAGGCGGCAGTTACCAGGGCTTTGAAGAAATTGATTTGAACAAGAAATACGCGCCGCTCTCTATCAATGACATAAAGGACATTGACTCTATCATTGGCGCGGTGCAGGACAGGATTGTTTACACCGGGGATATCATACTGGGAAAATCAAGCTTTGTGCAGGGGTGCAGCAACGCGATAGAATGCAATTACGTGCTTGGCTCTTCCCGCGTAAACTTCTCAGACTACATGGCATACTGCTTCAACTGTAGCTTCGCGGAGGCAATGTTCGGCTGCCAGTTCTTCGGGCCTGCGCAATATTGCATACGCTCCACTGAACTGCCAAAATGCATAAGGTGCTTTGAAACCTTCATCGCAAGCAATTCTTCCGACCTTTACTACTGCAGCGGCCTGGACGGCTGCAAAGAGGCCATGTTCACCTTCAACATGCGCAATAAAAGGCACGTTATAGGCAATCTTGAGCTTCCAAAGGAAAAATACATGCAAGTAAAGGCAAAACTCTTGGATGAAATAGCCCAGCAATTGCAATCCGGCAAAAAGGCAGTTTCTCTCCCAAGCATAGTAAATGGAATAAAAGCCCGCAAGCGTGCCGTGGAAAAAGGCGCAGGGGCAAGGAACGGCAAGCAGGGAAACATTGCACCAATAAACGAAGCCTTCTCCAAGACCACGAGGCTGCTTTTCGGCTTTGCACTGGATGATGTCAGGAAATACGAAAAATGGCTGCTTGAATATACCATTGAGCTCAAGAAGGCAAAATCCATGTTGTCAGGGATTGAATTCAGCTATCCGCCCGGCCATGCAAAGTACGACCTTTTCGGAGAGCACAGGATGATTGCAGTGGAAGAACGAGATTATGCGGGAAACCGCTCAAGGCTTGGAGAGGCAGAAACTGAGAAGCTCAATCTCGCCAACGCGGGCGCGCTTTTGGAAAACATAGCCGTCATATGCCCTGATTTTGCTTTCGGGGAGGTAAGCAACACCCTTGAATCCTGCCTCAACAGGGACTGCCAAGATATCTACAAGTCGGCATTGAGCTATGAAGCCAAAAAAGCCGGGTGCAACTATCTCAACCGGAATTCGGAATACGTTTTCGGGTGCCACGAGATAAGACTGTCTTCTTTTTGCATAAACTGCTACCACTGCGCAAAACTGGGCAGGTGCTTTGAATGCGACTCGTGCCGCGACTGCGCGGGCTGTTTTTTTTGCCACAATTGCGAGAACGTGCGGGATTCAATGTTCTGCTTCAATGTGAAAAACATGAAATACGCCATAGGAAACACGGAAGTGGGACGGGAAAAATTCGCTGAAGCAAAAGCTGCCCTGCAAAAAACCATCCTTGACGAGATTTCAGGGAAAAAACGCCTAAGTTTTAGCATATACGACATTGGCAAACGGGGCAGATAATCATGTCACCTGCGCAAAAAGACTTGGAGCCCTGGCCAGCTGCTTGAGAGTGCGGGCATTGCAGGCGCAAAGCCCGAAAAAGCCTAGAATAGCCAGTGGCTTAGCCTGCCAAGGGCGAAAAGGAAAACTACATAGCGCACTATTTTGCCTAGTGTGCAGGCAATCAGGAACCTGTACCAGGGCATCCTGATTGCGCCCGCAGCAATGCCTGCGATGTCGAAAAGCGGGTTAGGTATTGCCGCAAGCGCGAATACCCCCGCGTCCTCGTGCCTGCGCACAAATTCCATGACCTTGCCATGGTGGGGATGCTTTTTCTCCTTCTTTTTCCTGCGGGACGCTATCTTGGCACCGCCAGCGCCAAGGAGGTAGCCGGTTATTTCCCCGATGCCGGAGCCAAGCCCCGCAGCTATGCCAAGCATGAGAGGGTCGAGAGTGGCTGACAGGCCTATCACAACAGCCCAGCCTGGCGCAGGGACAAGGATGGTGGCTGATGAAATGAGGGTAATCAGGAAAACGCCAAGATACGAGTATTTGCCAAGCTCCATTGCATAGCCTGACGCCATGTAGGCAATGGCTACTATGGCAATGGAAGCGGCTATTTCCGCAATGCCGAACCTGAATCCCGCGACTTCCATGCATGGGATAGAGCGCAAAGGGAATAATAAGCAATGCGTGCTGGCGTGAGATGGTGAAAACGCATGGCAGGCAAATGCCGGCAGAACCGACTGGAGAGGAACCATGTGCATATGATTAAATACAAATCACGGCATTTCCTCAACATGGTAAAAAAAACACTGGTAATCGCAATTTTCGCATGCCTTTTTTTGCTGCCGGCGCTCTCCTTTGCGGCTTCAAAGGAATATGAAATCACAAGGGCGGTTGTCCATTACTCCATACAGGCGGACGGCTCAATACTGGCATCAGAGCAGATAACTTACCATTTCGTGAAAGGCTCGTTCACGGAGCTTTACGTGCAAAAGCCGACGGATTTGGAAATCACTGGCGCATCTGGCTACTGCTCAAAGTCCCAGTGCACTTTCAGGACCCAATACAACGAGGGCTGGAACGAGCTTGTGCTAAAAGGCAGTTTTTCGGCAGGAGAAACCGAAACCGCGAATTTCAATTACAGGATAGAAAACGAGGTTCTCGCCCAAAAGGACTCGGCGCAGTTTTTTTATAAGCTGTGGGGCGGCCAGTGGCAGGCCCCTGTGAGGATTCTGCAGGCGTCCGTAACATTCCCGGGCCCGGTGTCGCAAGTCCAGTATTTCATCCACCCGCCCGCAAGGGATTATGACGTCAGCGCTGATGGCAACACCATTGCCATAACTTCAAGGGACCATCCTGCAGGGACTTACCTAGAGCTGAACTCCATACTCCCGTCGGCATGGTTTGCAGGCGCCTCCCTGCCAAAAGCCAAGAACTACATGGCAAAGGACGAGATAATAAAAGGCGAGCAGGACTATGCCGCAGGCGAGGCCATGAAAAGGTCGATTGGCTTCGGGCTTGGGATTCTCTTCATTGCCGCAATCCCCGCGATATTCCTTTACTCGTATTTCGCATACGGCAGGGAAAAGCCGCTTTCAGAGCTTGGCTATTCCGCCGATGCGATATACGAGCGCGAACCGCCGGACGATTTCTCGCCTGCCGAGGCTGGAAGCCTCCTTTCGCCTGCGTCCGGGCAAAACACGAACTCCATATCCGCGGAGATACTCATGCTTGTGCACCTCAAATACCTTGACATGAAGGTAACTGAAACAAAAGGCATGCTGGGCAGCACCAAGTCAGTGGAACTGCTCCCGCTTGAAACAGGGAAAGCGCAGCTCAAGCCGCACCAGCAGAGGCTTTATGGCCTGATAAAGGCCCACGCGCCGGGAGGCGTGTTCAAGCTCAAGTATTTTGGCCAGCCGGAGTTGGGGGACACAATGCAGGCCGTCTCTGCCGCCATGAAAGGCGAGAACATGCAGATAGGCTATGTGGGCCAGAGGGGCATGCTCGAGTTCTCGAATGGATTTTTCAAGGAGGCAACCGAGATGCCCAAGAAACTGCTTGACAGGAAGGGCAACAACTTGGTGATAGCCTCTTCAATGCTCGTGCTTTTCGCAGGCTTTCTCCTGACATTCGCGGGCATAATGGAACCGTATTTCGCAGCCGGGATATTCCTGCTGGCGTTTCCGGCAGTCATGACTGTTGCCATAAAGCCGGAGGTGCTTGGCAAGTGGACTGACGAGGGCAGGGTGAGGGAAGCCAAGTGGAAGAATTTCAAGAGGTTCCTCAATGAGATGACTCTCATGAAGGACAAGCTGCCCCAGGACATAGTGCTTTGGGAGAAATACCTGGTTTATGCCACTGCCTTTGGCATATCGGAAAAAGTCGCAAAGGCGTTCAAGATGACGTTCCCGGAAGGTTCGGGCATGGCAAGGAGTTCGGTCATTTGCATGAACAGCATGGCTATCGGGGCAATGGCAAGTTCCGTCTCGGGGGCATATGCCTCTTCATCAGGCCACTCCGGCGGGGGATTCGGCGGGGGTGGCGGCGGTGGAGGCGGAGGCGGCGGGGCGAGGTAACCCCCGCAATGGCAAATTGCAGTTCAGCGAAACACGGAGGGCGAGAACATGGACAGTGGAAGCAAGGTAGGCGGGATAGTATTGCTGATAGTAGGGGTGTTTTTCCTGCTCATGAATTTTGACCTGTTGCCGGGGGATTTCTGGAAGTTCTGGCCGTTCATACCCATAGCCATAGGGATAGCAATGTTGCTGGGGTATGAGGGCAGGAGGAAAAAGTGAAATTTGCCGCGTGCCGGATTTGAACCAGCGACACTTCGGTCTTCAGCCGAATGCTCTCCCAGGCTGAGCTAACGCGGCAAAAACAAGCCAAGAAGTTAGTATCTTTCTACTGATATAAATATAAAAGAAGGGGCTCTGCCCCTTTCTAAACCCCGCCCGGACTGTTAGCAATATAAATATTCATTTGGCATAAATAGCACCCTTATGGGGTCGCTTTTTTTGGGCCTGTAGTCGAATGGTAAGACGTTACCCTGACACGGTAAAGATTCGGAGTCCGATTCTCCGCGGGCCCACTAGACAAACCTCTTAGGGGGGCTGCGCCCCCCTAGCGGTTTTTCCTTGATTTCCCCACACCCCCATAATGGAATTAAGGGTAAAGATTCGGAGGCTGATCGCAAACTTCGATAGAAGTTTGGGATGTCCGTTGGACGCGGAGCGGGCAGCGGCATTCTCCGCGGGCCCATTTGAAGGGGCTCTGCCCCCGCACATGTCGCACAGGCGACATGGCGCCCCAAGTTCGGTGCGGCGAACTTGAGGGCTTCAAGCCCCCGCACGAATTACAAAAACAGACAGGCATGCCGTCATGTGGCGCCTGAAAAACAGTTGAACACCCTAGCCCCCAAGTTAAATAAAGGCGGGAGAGATAAGGAATAGGGATTGTTCATGCTGCCTGCAATGAAACAGAAGGAACAGGAAAACGGCTTTTTCTCCCAGCTTCAGGACGGCATGAAAGTATCGGGCAATGACGCCCTCAAATCGGCAATGCTTGACGGGATAGCAAGGCTCCCGGCAGGAGCGCGGGAAAAAATGAACATGGCGGCGTCGGTGGCGAAAATCGACAGCCGCCTGCTCGGGGATTTCTATAAAATCACCGCTTCTTACGCCGATGAAATAGGCAGGATAGCCGACCAGAAAGTGCAGGAGGGCCTGGCATCGCTGTACATGGTAACCGTGATGACGGCAAAAAGCGAGAACATGTACGAGAGCACTATGGCTGCCCTCGGCCTCGCAAAGGCGGCTTCAGGGCTTGGCGGCGCTGCCCAGGGATTCCTGCTTTCGGCGGCAAACCAGCTGATGGCAAAGGTGGACACGCTTGAAAGGCCGGGCTATGTAAGCTGGCTTGCCTCCTATGTCTCGCGCCAGCCCGCCGAAAAGGCAGGCAGGGCTGCCGAAATAGTCCTTTCCCTGCTCTCCGGAGGCGGAAACGCGGTCAGGGACAAAAAAGACGCGCTTGAAAAGCGGGCGGACAGGCTCATGGCATTCTCGGAGATTGACGGCAAGATGGCTGCCCTGCAGGAAGGCGCGGCAAAAATCGCAAAGACCGCTCTGCAAAACTACATAGGGAACAGCCAGGCAATGGAAAAGTCCAACCTGATAGTCCTTGGTAAAATCCTTGAAAACATGGCCGCGCTTGACCCCGGCACGTCCAAGAACCTGGCATATTCCCTCGCAAACCTGTTTTCAATAAGGGGCAATCCGCGTCTTCGCGAGGACATGGACAGGTTCCTCGAAAGCACGCAGGAAATACTCGCACTGCCCCAGGCCCAAAGGCAGCAGGCAGCGGAAAAAGTATTCGAGAGGATAACCGGATACGCGCGCGGAAGGAACGGGGTTTCAGGATAAGGGCCCGCCTGCCGGTCCGCGCCACATGGCGCGATTTCGGGCTGCGCCCGCCGCCGTGTGATAGGTATATAACCAATATGGCAGATAGAAATACATGAGGCATCTCGCGCTCCTGTCAATAATTCTCGTCCTGGCATGCTCCGCTTTTGCCCAGGCCCTCGACGTCAAGAAAATAGGCTATGCCAAGATAGAGATAAACCAGACCATCAATGTCAGCTTCAACGACTCCACGGACGGGGTCGAATACGCCAACCTCACGCTTCTTTACCCGTCGGATTCGCAGACGCAGAAGGTCACGTATTTCGAGTCGTCGATGCCCTATTCCATAATAACAACCCCCACCGGGCAGGAGATACAGTTCACAATCGCAAACCCGCAAAGGCAGAACGTGATTGAGACTCGCACCGTGATGGAGATAGACTACAGGGGCGTGAAAGTGGGCGGCTCTGGCGAGAACATAAGCCAGGACGACATCGACCTTTACACTTCGCAGGGCAACCTCGTAATAATAGACCAAAAGATACGCGACACCGCCCTCCAGATGAAAAAAAGCACTGCAATCGACACAGTGGCAAGCATAGTGTCCTGGACAAACCAGCACATGACATACGACAAGGCGTATTCGAACAAGAACATAACGACCCCGGAGATAATCAGGGCATTGAGGGGGACGTGCGACGAGTTCGCCCACCTCTCGCTCGCGTTTTCGCGGGCGCTTGGGATACCCGCGCGCTTCCCTATAGGCTACGTGTATTCGGGGCAGGAATGGGGCTTGCACGCATGGGTCGAGTTCTTCGTCCCCGGCTATGGCTGGATAGAGGCAGACCCCACCTATAATGAGCTTGGCAAGATTGACGCGAGCCATGTCAGGCTGGCATACGGCCAGGACCAGTCGGCAATAAACCAGAAGATTGTAGTCTATGGATACAGGCAGCCAAAAGCCGCGCTCGGGCAGGATTACAGCATTGGCTTCCTTGACACGGCGAATTTCACGGGCGAGATTGAGATGGGCGCCAATGCAGCCGAGGTCAACAGGACTGCGGAGAACATAACCGTCATGGCAAAGTCGCACACCCCTTCCGAGATATTCCTCCCGATAGAGTTATACCCGGCACAGGAGCTATCGATTGAAAACAAGCAGACGACCCTTTTGAGGGTGCAGCCATATGGCAGCGCGAACGTCACGTACACGCTTGACGTGCCAGAAGGGCAGCAAGACATAATATACACGTATCCGGTCAGGATATCGACCCCATATGCAGACCAGACAATCAGTTTTTCAAGGCTGGTAAGGTCTGTGCAGGAAGAGGGCAATTCATCGGGCCAGCAGGCGGCTACTGGGGCGCAGGCCGCCCTGCCGTGCCTCCCCGCAGCTTTCGCATTGCTTTTCCCGCTGGTGCTTATTGCGGGCTTTTTCACGGGAAAACGGGAATAGATAGAATTAAAACCCTTTTTTGGAAATAATAACACCTTACGGCATTTCCACCTTACGGGAGAATATGCCAAAAACAGTCCAGGGTTCGCAGGGAAATATTGCGGCGGTAGTCTAGCCTGGTAGGATTCGAGGTTGCCAATCTCGCGAGCCGGGTTCAAATCCCGGCCGCCGCATATAAAAAAATTGCTTAGTTGTACAGAGAGGCGGCCTTATTGTCCTAACGGACAATGTCCCCCAAACTTCTGCCGAAGTTTGCGGTCCCGGCCGCCGCATATAAAAAAATTGCTTAGTTGTACAGAGAGGCGGCCTAATTGTCCTAACGGACAATGTCCCCCAAACTTCTGCCGAAGTTTGCGGTCCCGGCCGCCGCATTTTTCGAACTTAGTGAGAAAAATGCGGGACTCGCTCAAATCGCCGTAGGCGATTTGGCGCACCAAAATGCCACGGGCATTTTGCGTGTGCACCGGAAGGTGCAAGTAGACCGCATATACATTTTTTGTTTGTTATATGGGCGTCGGCCTATTGTCCTAACGGGCGACTGGCGCCATGTTAATTCTTTTTTCAGCTGGAAAAGCAAGCGAATGGAATAAAAATCAAGTTAGTGATACTAATACCCGCGTATTTTGCGACTGTCGTCCAACCTGGTTAGGACGCTAGCCTTCCAAGCTAACGATCCGGGTTCAAATCCCGGCTGTCGCATTGTAAGGGCGCAATGCAAAAAATTCGCCGGCTTGCCACGCAGGACAGGCAAAGCCGCGCGATTTTAGCATGCCGGAAAAGCTTCTCATTCTACCTTGTTTACAGGATTGCCGGAGAGATAGCCCTTGACGTTCTCCAAAGTGGTGTCAAGGATTTTTTGCAGCGCCTCGGTGCTGTTGAAGGCGTTGTGCGGCGTAATCAGGACGTTTGGCTTGTTGAGGAGCATGTGGTTGGCAAGCACTGTCTTGAGGTCGCACTCGCCTGCGAACTGCGGCGAGAGAATCTGCCTCTCCTCCTTGATGTTGCACTCCTCCTCCAAAACGTCAAGGCCCACGGCGGCCAGCCTGCCGGAGTCAAGGCCTTCAACCAGCGCCCTGGCGTCCACAAGCCCGCCCCGGGCAGTGTTTATGAGAATAGCGCCCTTTTTCATCTTTGATATTGAATCGGAGTTTATCATGTGGCGCGTCTGTGGCGTAAGCGGCGTGTGCAGGCTGATTATGTCGGACTTGGCAAGCAGCTCGTCCAGTTGGACTAGCCTGCAGTGCTTTTTCCTCGCGAATTCAGGGTCAGTATGCGGGCTGTATGCAAGCACCTTCATGCCAAAGGCCCGGGCCATCTTTGCCACGTGGGAGCCTATTTTCCCAAGCCCGATAATCCCGATGTATTTGCCCTGCAGGTCAAACGTGCGCAGCCCGTCGAGGGAAAAGTCGCCGCGCCGCGTGTTCTCGACAGACGGCACGAGTTTCTTTGAAAGCGCGAGTGCGAGGGCCATTGTGTGCTCCGCCACGGTTTCAGAGCCATATGCCGGGACATTGAATACCGATACGCCCCTTGCGGCGCAGGCCTTCAGGTCTATATGGTCAAAGCCGGTGGAGCGCGTGGCTATGGCCTTGAGTTTCGGGAGCATTGAAAGCTCCTTTTCGCCAACTTTGGAATAGATGAAGATGGATACGACCTCCGCATCTGCCGCCTTGGAGAGGTTGCCCTCCTCCATGTGGCCTTCGATGAATACGAGCGGCTGCCCGCGCAACTTGCGGGAGATGTATTTTTTCTCCCATTCCTCAAGCTCGAAAAAAGCAATTGTTACCATTTTAATCGCCTATGCCTGATTTAGGCTGAAACCTTATTAATCTACTTGTAAATTTGATAATTGATTTACAAGTCGGACAAATTTTTGTTGAAATTTGTCCTCTTCTTTGCCGCCATCGGGCAAGCTGCGGGGCGAAAACATGAACCCGCCTTTATTTATAAATATTATAGGGGAAAAGAAAGACACTGATTCTGCGCCTGTAGTCCAGCCTGGTAGGATGCGAGCTTCCCAGAGCCTTTTGGCGGCGGACGACATGCCCGCTTGTGAGAGGCTGGCAAAAGCTTGAGACCCGGGTTCAAATCCCGGCCGGCGCAAAACAGTACGCAACAGACGCCGGCCTTGCTGTGCTTCGCACATCGTCCCGTAAAATTTCTGTTGAAATTTTAGGTCCCGGCCGGCGCAAAACAGTACGCAACAGACGCCGGCCTTGTTGCCCTTGCGGGCAACGTCCCCCAAAAAGCTGCGGCTTTTTGCGGTCCCGGCCGGCGCATGTACGAAGTAAATGAGCCGACTTTGCCGAAGGCGAAGTAGAGGCGCAATGCAAATTCCAGAGTGAAAAACGCATCAATATGAAAACAAAACCCATGAAAAAAAGGTCTTGAAATGGAAAACGTCAATATCGGAATATTTGACACTGCAAAGACATACGCCGGGCACCTTGGCAAAAAGGGCAGTGCCACGGATTACGTGATATACAACTACAAGGGGCCCGAAAGCTACCTTTGCGCCTACGAGCCAAGCTCTTTCCCAGACAAGCTCGCCCCGCTTTTCTACTGCGCCTCAATGACAGATTACAACGTGCTTGTCCCCCGCGCAGTGTCAAAGGAACTTGGCGAGATGATTGTAGTATTGGACCTGCTTGGCAAGAAGCCATATGTAGACGCGTCGGAAATAGGCGAGGACGTCTTCCTCTCCCTTGTCAAGGGCACGAGGATTGAAAAATACGAGGCAGCGCCTGCCGAAGGGCCGGATGCAAAGGACTTTTTCGCAAGCCTCAAGCCGCAAAGGCAGGGGCCGGGGCTTTTCATACCCGTGGACAGCTCGTTCATGGTCAAAAGCGTCGGGACCGTGGCCCTTGGGACAGTCATGGGCTCAGCCATAGCGATTCACGAGGAGCTCGAGATACTGCCTTCAGGGAAAAGGTTCAGCGCCCGCTCGTTCCAGGTCCATGACCAGGACGTTAAGGAGGCCGGCGTTGGCTCCCGCATAGGCATCGCCCTGAAAGGCGTGGAAGTAGAAGACGTAGGCAGGGGAAGCGTCATAGCCCCGCCCGGCTCGATAGCATGCGCCGCAAGCTTTGACATCGAATTCGAGAAAAGCAGGTTTTTCGCAACTGAACTCAAGGCAGGCGAGACTGTCGCCGCGTCCATAGGAATGAACTATTTCACGGTCAGGATAAAAAGCATTGAAGCGGCTGGGGCAAAGCAGAAGCTCTCTCTGGAGACAGTCACAGGCGACAAGGTCGCCCTGCCCCCAATGCCCGTGTTCATAGCAAAGCCCGAAGCCAGGATGAGGATTGCAGGCATTGGGAAAGTCATCGGAACCAAGCAGTGAGGGGTGGCAGAAATGGCACGCTCAAACTACGCTATAGTAATTTTTGCCCTGCTCTTGATTGCGGGGGGAGTTTTCGCCTACTGCGGCGTGGAAAAGTCAATAAACGTCCCTGCGGTTGTCGGGGAGAGCGGGGGCAGGCTGCTTCAAATCACTGTCAGGAGCGTCCCGGGAAACGGGAGCGTTTTCTTCTCCACGAGCCCGAACGTGGGCGTGTCGACCCAGCAGTCCCAACAGGCGGCGTTTGACAATGCGCTTTATTTTGAAAAGCTCAATTCCACCGGCTGCGACTATCTTTTCTCAATCCAGAACATGGGGGAGAGCAACTACGTGGAAGGCCCTTCTGCAGGCACAGGCATGACACTCGACCTGCTTGCGGTAATTACAAACAGGACTGTGAGGCAGGACGTGGCATTCACAGGCGGCATTGGGGACGGCGGGCAGGTGACTGCGGTCGGCGGGCTTGTTGAAAAGGCCACTGCGGCTGCCGCAAGCGGCATGTACGCCATAGTCACGCCCAGGCAGGAGATATTCGAGAAACTTATGCTTGCGGACGTTTCCGAAAAGACGGGCATAAGGATAATCGAGGCAGGCACGCTCTCCGAGGCGGCAGGCATTGCGTTCAGCCCGCAGGGCAGCCCGCTCGAATCGTCCAATTCCACCATAGAGGCGCCAAGCCTCCCTGAAAACCTCACAGGCAACCAGCAGGCGTTCTCCGACGCAGACCTGAAGGAATTCGCAAAGGTCTCCCAGGCAATGATTGCAGTGGCGCAGGAGAGGCTCAAGGACTCGAGAGCCGGGCAGAACAGCACTGGCGACTATGGCAGGATATACGCGTTTTTTGAAAAGGACATAGAGAACCAGAAGGAACTGCAGGCCAAGGGATACCTGTTCACCGCTGCCAACAACGTCTTTACCCACCTTGTGGACATATCGCTTTTGAGGACGGGCACTGTATCAGAGTCGGACCTCGAGCAGGCATACGAGGTGGCGCAGGCGTGCGTGATGTCCATACCTGCAACCGAAAGGAACATTGGCAATTTCGAATGGGTGAGCGCTGGAGAGCTTAGAAAGACCTGGGCCCTTGACAAGATAAACACCACAAGCATAGGCAAGGCAACTGGAAGCGAGGAGAACTACCTCGCATACCGCGACCTCGTGTATGCGCAGAACTGGTGCCTTGTCTCGAGGCTGGTGCTTGGGGCGGCTTCGGACTATACGGGCGTGGCAGTCAACATGTCAGTACTCGCGCCGTATGCAAAAGCCAACATAGACTCGGCCCAAAACGCCATCGACGCGCTGCCGGTGAACGACTCGGACCTGCAGTGGCACCTGGACATGGCCAAGAACGACTTTGGCAGGGGCGAATACTACGCTGCTGTCATTGATTCGGATTATGTTTCAAGCTTCATCCAATCAGACAAGGACTACATTGCCATGAACAAGAGCCTGGTCGGCGCGGAGATAGGCAGGCTCTACAATGCCAGCTTCGCATCCGCATGGGCAAAGATATACCAGACGCAGGGCAGGTACCTCTACGACGCGGCGGGCATGGACCCGGCAAAGGGCATGTCCGCTTACAAGATACTCAAGTTCGCCCAAAGCCTTGACCAGAGTTTTGCCCAGGCCCAGTCCATACTCCTTGAGAAGGGCAAGCTGGAAGGCGCTCCGGCAGGGGCAAAAAGCGGCGGCATCGAAGGCATTGACGCCCTGATGGACCAGTACGGGGCGCAGGCGTTCGCACTTGCGGTCCTCGTGGCCGCAAGCATTGCGGCGTTGCTTGGCTACAGGCATTTTTCAGGGGCCGCGCAGGCGCGAAAGCCGGGGCGCAGGGGCAGGCGCTGACTGCCGTGCAGGCAGGCTAAGGCAAAAACATAATAAGGCGGCCGGGCAATTCATTCCAGGCCGCACAAGCTTCGTGCGGCAGGGTGGGAATCGTGCTCTTGTTGGACAAAGTCAAAAAAACAGCTGCCGCAGACCTCAAAGGCGTGGAAAAGTGCGCCGTGGGCTATTCGGGCGGGCTTGATTCCACAGCCATGATAATGCTTCTTGAAGGGATGGGGGTAGAAACCTTCGCGGTCGTTCTCGACATTGGCCAGGGGCGGGCAAAATTCCAAAACGCGCTGAAGCTTGCAAAAAAACACGCCACTAAAACCTTTGCCATTGACGCGAAGGGCGACTTTTTCTCAAACATCAACCGCGGGATGCGGGCAAACACCATACTGAACGGGCATGTCAATTCAGAGGGCATGTCAAGGCCCATACTGGCTATGCACCTTGCAAGGATTGCAAAGGAGGAGGCGTGCCAGGCTATTGCGCATGGCAGTTCCGGCACTGGAAACGACCAGCACAGGATGGAAAACGGCCTGCGCGCCCTTGCCCCGTGGGCAAGGATAATCGCGCCTGTGCGCGACTGGGACCTCAAGCGCGAGGAGAGCGCGGCTTACCTCGCAAAGGGTGGCATGAAAGGCATGTCCGACGGCGGAAGCACAGACCTTTCAGCCGACGAGTCCATGTGGGCGAGGACAATGAGGGGCGTTTCCGAAGACGCCGACGGCATGCCCAAAAACGCATATAAATGGACTTCTGGCGGGAAAGGCGGCGCAATTGAGCTTGAAATGGGTTTTTCGGAAGGCGGCTTCGCGTGGGCAAAGGCTAACGGGAAAAAATATTCCGGCTACGCCGCATTCGAATCCCTGAACCCCGTGATAGGCGCAAGAGGGTTTGGCAGGTTCATGTCATTCGAGGACAAGGTAATAGGGCTGAAGATGGCGGAGCATTACGAGGCGCCCCTGGCGCTTGCCGCGACTATGGGGCACAAGATGCTTGAGAGGCTGACACTCACGCGCGCGGAGCTTGACGCAAAGGTGCCGATGGAGCGGCTTTGGGCGCGCCTCGCATATGACGGCAATTTCTATTCAAGGCTTAGGGCCAATATAGACGTTTTCCTATCCGAGCAGTCAAGGCCCGTAACAGGCACGGTGTCGGCGCGCATAGAGGGCGGCGACATGGAGATAACAGGCGCAAAAAGCCCCAACGCGCTTTACGACAGCAGGCTGACAAGCAGGAAGGCGGGCGGGGCGTTCGACCAGAAAAGCGCAATGCATTTCTCCCGCCTCTACGGGCTGCAGGAGTCCTTCGCTTTCATGCTGTGACAGGGCAAAACGCGTTATGTTTTTAAAGATTCAAAGCGCCATTTCAGACAGCCAAGGCGGCTTTTCAATTTTGACAAACGATTAATATTGAATAGGTGTGAAAAATGGCGAAAGCAACTGCAAACCAGAATGTTAAAGGCGAGGAACTCCTAATAGCTAGGTATTCCAAGCTATTGAACAAGAAAAGCACAGGGGGTGTAGAGGACATGGCCAAGAAGCTTAGCGAACAAAGGCTCTCCGGCGCATTCCAGCTCATAAAGGATTTCGCGCTCAAAAACAAGCTTTCAGGACCCTACGAGGCATTTGAAAAGCCGAACAAGGAGAGGGACCAGTTCCTATTCGATTACGTCAACAAGGCCCTCGAAGCCGGTTATAGCGAGCTTGACGTGGCCATGACAATAAAAAAATACAGGTATGCCCACAGGATAAAGAATTTCCAGGAAACTACAAAAGACCAGTCGGCAGGGGAAATCGTCCTGTCGGCAAACCCTTTCAGGTGGTTCGACCTTATAGAAGGCGGCAAGACCATAGTAGAGAACGGCAAGCTCCTCAATGGCACGTTCGGCAGGAGGTTCATCACGCTTTCAGAGGACGACCCGAACATAGTCATGACAAACAAGAAGGCGGACATACTCTACATAATTGCGCACGACCAGCACGCTGAAATGCCACTCCCGCCATTTGTGATGTTCGCGAGCGTGGCGGAGAAGACTAACGACGTCAAGGAGGCAGGCAAGCTCGTCACCAAGAGGAGGGAGCTTTTCGAGAAGGAGATGCAGGGGCTTGTGCACGAGCACCACTTCAAGATGCCGGACGCCCACCATGACAGCACCAACAAGTTCAGGCTGATATGCACTGTATTCAACAAGGAGACCGGCGAGCTCCTGGTAGTAAACAGGAACAACATTTACGGCGAGAGGTTTGTGGACTGGGTTGACAGGAACCTCAACGACATCCTATCCGCAAGCGACAAGCAAATCGAGAAGATAGGCCAGTTTGTGGACAAGATAGGCCTTGCGAAAATGCTTGGAAACCCAAAACACTCCAAGGACTACCAGCCATGGGAATATCTCAAGAGCAAGCTTGACGAACTCGACCTTGGCGGCAAGGGCAAGGTAAGCAATTACAAGAAGGCCCTGAAAGTATGGAGATACGCCATGCTCGAGGTCCAGAAGAAAAACGTCCAGGAATACGAGCAGAGGTGGGAGAAGATAAAGAAGGTCCAGGACATCACCAACGCGATAATAAGGATAAGCTGCAATGACGGCAGGTCATTTGACACCGACATTAAGCTGCTTGCGGCCATCCTCTCGGAGGATGAGTTCCAGAGGCTCGTGTCCGAGGAGTCGGGCATTGTCCAGGCAATGAAGAAGATGTTCTTTACGCCCCACTACAAGTGCGGCATGCTGACAGCAGCCCACAAGATACATCTGGGGCTTGGGGAACTAAACAAGCTGCTCATGGAAGAGTATGAGGCCAACAAGGAACTCAACAAGGCAGGCGAAGACATCAACCCGGGATACGAGTTCAGGCGCTCGACCAAGAACCTGCGCGAGTGCTTCAAGAGCATAATCGAGGACGACACCACGCTGCCGTACCTGAACGTGGCAGACTACCTGCCGGCAAGCGTAAAGGAGGAGTTCAAGGAGTTCGCAAGGACCAATGGCGAGACGACAGCGCAGCTTGAGCACAAGGGCCTCTGCGAGCTTCTCTACGACCTGTTCGTCAACACCGACGACACCACCAGGAGCTCGTTCAGGAGGGCAATGGAAGTCGGGATAATGAACTACGCGTCCGTGACAGAGATGCCATCCATGCCTTCGGCCACCACCGTGTACAAGATGATAGCCGACTACCTTGGCCCCGAGCAGAAAGAGCTCGACTTCGCGAAGGTAAACTCCCTCGTGGTGGAGGAAATCGCACGGACAACGCTTGAGAAGATGCTCTCGCTGGCGAAAAAACACAACATAAACGCCGAGGTTGAGGGCATGATTGAGTCCTATGCCACAGGGCAGTACCTCAAGATACCCCTAAGGCCCCACAACAAGGTGACGCTCCTTGATTTCCACAGGGAAGACTTCTTCCTTGACAAGCTATATACCAAGGAAGAGCGCGTGGAGCTCGGGCTTGAGAACATGATGGCAGTCGACATGCCTTATTAAGCCCCTTTTTTCATATTTTTTCATCTTTTTGATTATTGTTGATTATCATGGCAGAAACGCAGGGCACTGACGACTTGTCAAAGGCAAGATACCAGCTCAAAAAGCAGTTGAGGTTCCTCAAGGAGTGCAAGGGCTCCGGCACGGAACTCATATCGGTATACATACCCGTGAAATACCCGCTGCACGAGACTTCCGGCAAGCTAAAGGAGGAGGCCGGGCAGGCGTCAAACATCAAGTCCAAGTCCACCCGCAAGAACGTGGTCGACGCGCTCGAGAGGATAATAAACTACCTCAAGACATTCAGGGAAACCCCGCCAAACGGGATGGCCATATTCGCGGGCAACATTTCCACAAACCCGGCAAAGACGGACATAGAGCTTTTCTCCATTTTCCCGCCCCAGCCATTAAACGTCCAGATTTACAGGTGCGACTCCCGGTTCTTTCTGGAGCCATTGGAGGCCATGGGCGATGTCAAGGACACGTACGGCCTCGTAGTGCTTGACGGCAGGGAATGCACCATCGCGACGCTTAGGGGCACTCAAATCCACATATTGAGGAGGCTCAATTCAACGGCACACGCGAAAATCAGGAAAGGCGGCCAGTCGGCAAGAAGGTACGAGAGGCTGATTGAGGAGAGCATTGAACTGTATTACAAGCGCGTCGGCGAGGCGATGGACTCGTATTTTGTCAACAGGGTAAAGGGGGTCATAATCGGCGGCCCCGGCCCCACAAAGGACAATTTCGTCAAAATGTCGCCTTTCAACTACCAGATAAAGGTCCTCGGAGTGGCTGACACAGGCTACACGGAGGAGCAGGGGCTGCGCGAGCTGCTTGCAAAATCAGGGGATTTCATTTCACAGCAGGAGTCCATACGCGAGAAGGAGATAATGGACAGGTTCATGCGCGAAATCACTTCAAGCGGGCTTGCCACGTATGGCGAAAAGGACGTTCGCGAGGCTCTGATAAGCAAGAAGGCGTCCGACCTTCTCGTCTCCGAAGGCCTGGAATACAAGAGGTTCAAGTACGTGTGCGCGGACGGCACCGAGATAGCCAAAATCGCAAGGAGCAAGGACGAGCTTGGCGAGATAAAGTGCGCGGACGGCTCAAAGCCGCTGAAGGAAGAAGAGCAGATGCTCATTGACGACCTCATAGAGCTTGCAAACGAGCAGAACATAACTGTCCACGTGATTTCGACTGACACTTCCGAAGGCTCGCAGTTCCTGCACGGGTTCTACGGCATAGCCGCATTCCTAAGGTACAGGTAATCAGGGCAAAGCTGTTTTTTTCAGGCGGCAAAGGATGGGAAAGATAGTCCTCAGGCTAAAAAATAAAAGGGAAAAAAAGAAAAAAAAGCAAGCCTAGTACGTTATAGGCTTGTTGATGTAGTTCGTGACCTTGTACGTGTAGGCCACTGTCGTGTTCTTTCCTGACGGGACGTCGACGCGCCATGTCAGCTGGCTGCCGTCGATAGCCGGGGACGGGGAGCCTGACACGAATTCGACCTTGTCGCCGTAATTCATGTAGTCGCGCATCTTCAGGTTTATCTGGGATTCCCCATTGTTGGTGGCCGTCAGCCTGACACTGTACGTTGTCACGCGCGCGTTGTTCGTCTGCTCGGTCGTCGAGTTGGTGTCCTTTTCCACGGGCACCTCTGGCATGTAGGCGTAGAACACCTGCGCCTCCGCGCTCCTGCCGACATAATCGACCGCGTCCTCGCCTGCGAAGACGCCGCCGTCATAAACCCTGTATACGCCGGATGGCAGGGGCGACGCGTCGTTGTTCTTCAGCCTTATGACCTTCTCGGTCTGGCTGCCGCGGTTCGTGTCCCACAGGTATTCGCGCTGGTATGTCATGCTCTTGACAAAAAGCGGGTATGACGCCGAATCGCCGTTGTCAAGGGTCACCGGCGTCTCAAGCGTGTACTTGTACTGGCCCGATATGAGCTCCACAAGATAGCCTGGCGAGACGCTTGGGGCTGCCACTTCCGAGGCGCCAAGCGCCTTGTTGTTGCTGAAATAGTCGACAGCCCTGTAATAGGGGTTGTAGCTGCTTGCCATTTTCGGCGAGCCTATCACAACGGACATTGAAACTCCCTTCCAGTCCTCGCCGGCATTGTTGGTTATCGTGGACCAGCCGTAAAGGTCGGTCGTGCCGGAATCTGAGCCGGGGGTGAGATAGACCTTGTAATTGGCCTGCCACGAGGACGGGGCGAGGTAGGACACGCCTATGTTGTGCTGGCTCGACTTTGAAAGCTCCGAGAAAGCGAGGCCGTATTCGCGGACCTGCTTCACGTCGTTTATGGTATAGGACGTCGAAGGCATTGAAATCTGCCTGACCTGGTCAAGCGTGACCACGGAGACGCTGTTGCCCGTGTTTATCCCGATCGCCTCCGGGGACGCCCAGACAAGCGTGCCGGCGATTGTCCCTGAAGTCGAGTCTACGGCCACATTGGCCCCTATGCTCGAATTGAAAAGCTCGAACATGGTCTTGAGCCTGGAGTTAGACTCCGTGGCGTTCGCAAGCCTTGAGAAGAACCTGTAAGAGAGCAGGTCGCCGCCCGAATCGGATATAGAAATCGAGTCGGGTATGGCTGTCTGGGTGAAGTTCATGACCTGCAGGTCTACTGTCCCCTCCGGCAATGTCGTTGATATTGCCCTCTCAAAAAAGCCGTATCCGTTGGAATACAGCGATACCGAAGAGAGCGGCACTGTGATGTTGCTTGCCGCGTAGGGCATTGCAAGCATAGAGAACAGCAGGATGGCAGCCAAGGCCGGCCTTCCCGCGCTGGTTAATCGTGACATTTTGAAACCTCCTCCTGCCTTTTGGGCAAAGTTGTGCACCTATCTGGCTTTTGGCAATATTTAAGGCAATTGGTTTTCGTTAGGCTCGAGCGCAGTTGCTTGCGGGAGGCGAGCTGCAAATGGATAGCTATAAATAATCCAAGGAGGCTAAAGGCAAACATGGACATAACGCTTGACACGGGCACTGCCACTATAGTGCTCCAGGCAGCCACCGTGATATTCTCCGTGGCGATAACCTATTCCCTCTTCGTGCTTGCGCGCAAGCACAGGAAGGAGAGCATGTCAAAGACATACTACTTCATGGCAGTGGCATTTCTGGTATTCTCCGCGCTGCAGATAGTGGACGTGGTGGCGTTCCTCCCGAATTTCGAATGGGGCATAATGAAACTCCTCACGGAACTGGTGTTCATGATAACCGTGTTCTATTCAGTCACCATACTGTCAAAGACAATTGCGGCCTACGACTTTTTGAGGATGCGGCAGAAAAAGACAAGGGACATAGAATAAGCCGCGGTTTCCAGCCCTGCAAGTGTTTCTTAGCCAAGCGCATAGCAGCAGCCCGCGGCTTGCGCTAAAGTCATATGCTAGATGGAATGGAAATGCGGGTTAAAACAAGGGCTGTTATCTGATAAAAAGAAAAAAGGGGCCTGCCCCGGAGGGCAGGCAGTTTGGAAATCAGGCTGAAGCCTCTTCCTCTGAAGGAGCTGCCTCCTCCTCTGCAGGCGCGGATTCTCCGCTCTCGCCCTCGTCCTTTGCTGCGATGGCGAATTTCATCCTGACATCGGTGATCTTCACTTTGATTGTCTCGCCGACCTTTGCGCCCGGGACAAAAATCACAAAGCCGTCTTTCTTTGCTATTCCGTCGCCTTTGGCTGCAACTGCCTCGATGCTAACATCAAGAACATCGCCTACTTTCACAGGTTTGGGTCCGCCGCGATCTCCGCCGCCAAAGCCGCCCCTGCCTCTTCCGTATCCGCCGTGTCTTTCTGAGCCGTCCATACTTTTTCATCTCCTTACTTTAGATTTTCTGCCGGCCGCGAAATACTAACACTGCTTTGCGATATGGATATATTGCAAAATTAGTAGTATTTGCTGCCAGAGTGCAAGTATTAACCCTGAAACCATTTATAATACTATGTCACACTATGGCGCCATGCCCAAGGCTTCAGCCGAGGGGATACGCAATACGCCGCAGTAGGGAGGCGCCAAATATAGGGGCAGGGAAGCTTCTACTTCAGTGCGTTCCTAGCCTTTGCAAGGTTGTCCGCCTTTATTGCCAGTTCCATGACGCCCTTTTGCTTTGAGAGCAGGTAGATGCACTCAATGCCCACGTTGCCGCGGGCAATCCTTCTCGCCACCTTGCCAAGCTCGCCCGGGACATCGTTGACCTTCACTACGAGCACGTCTGAAGTGCTGAACCTGTATCCGCCCTTTGAAAGCGCCTTTGCCGCGCTTGTGGTGTCGCCGGTTATTATCCTGACAACCCCGGAATCGCCAATGCCCTGGGCGGATATGGACTCTACGTTAATGCCGTTGGAGCCCAATAATTCGCATATGTCCGCCAATATGCCGACCTTGTTTTCAGTGATGACAGTAATCTCTTCCATCTACACCACCCCTGGCACCTTCCCCGCCCCCCGGAACCGGCATTGACACATGATGAATGTGAAACAAAAAGGAAAAAGAAAAGAAAAAGGGGCTTAAAGCCCGCCCGTGCCCGCTGCAGCCATGGAGCCGAGTGCGCCAAGCACCGCGACGCCGAAGATGACGACAGCGAGGACCAGGATGATTGCCAGGAGCACCACGAAGAACACGATGACCGTTATTGCGGCCTTTGCAGTGTCAAATCCGTAGAGCCTCTTCATGGCTATTACCAATAGCACCAGCGTGTATATGCCCAAAATCAGGGAAATAAGCCCCCCAAGGCACGGAATCATGCCGACAACGGCAGTGATTATCGAGATTGGGACGCAGAACGTGGAGAGCAGGTAATACAGCTTCGCGTACGATGCCTTCCCTCCAAGCGCCATGGCGATTATCCACAGCAGCGCGGCCTCGAGAAGCGAGAACACGACCACTGCCACAAGGACAAAGACAGCCCCTATAAGGGCGCCCACGACATCGAAAGCCGCGCCCATGGCACTGGCGCCGAAAGAAAGCCCGAGCAACTGGCCGAGGAAAAACATGATTGCAGAAACCACTGCGGCAAGCACGTATGGCACAAGGCCGTCCATAAGGGCAACGTCGGCCTTTGCAGCCTCCGCCGTAAGCGACTCTTTAGGCTTCAAAAGTACGTTTTTCCACACAGAAAACATAGAACTGAAATCCATAGGCAAACACCTAGATTACATTGGCTTGCCCGCTTTTAATACTTTCCAGAAGTGGCAGGGAGGGGGAGAATGGGAAAAAAAGCGGGATAAGCGGATTGGCAAAAAAGAAATGAGGGCGCCGGGCCTTAACCCGGCATGGGCCGGCTTATTTCTTCTTCCTGAAAAGGCCGATTATCCTGCGGATTATGGTTATGAGCAGGAAAACGCCTATGATTGCGCCGACATACCAGTAGTCCCAGGCCGTTTCCTCAAGCGTCCTCTGCCTCACGCCAAGCGAGAAGTCCACGGAATCCGAGAACTGCCTGCCCTGCTGGTCCTCATAGTCAATCACAAGGCCGAGGACTTGTTGGCCTGCAGTGGCGTCCTTGTCCGTGTGTATAGTGTAGAGGAGGGGGGCCGACTGCCCGGGCCCGATTGAATCCACGTACCTGACAGTGCCGTCCGTGCTGAACGGGAAGCGCGGGCGAATGGACACCTTGACCTTGCGGGCAGTGTCATAGCCAGTGTTATTGAGCATTATTGTGACTTCAGTGTCAGAGCTTGCTATAAGGACAGGCGTGTCCTGCGCAGGCGCTGCGCCAAAGTCAGCCTTTTTCTTCACAGGCAGCAGGAAGGTGAAATTCTGCGCGCCTGTGGCCTTGAGCTCGTCTGCGTATGTTATGGAAGCGTAGATTGGGTAAAGGCCCGGCGTGGCGTTCTTGTCGACCTCTATGCTAAAAGTCGCAGGCACGCTGGCCCTAGGCTGGACCTGGCCGGTTTCCTGCGACGAACCCGCCCATTTAACCTCGACTGCGGGGCTGCCGGAGCTGAACTGGGCGCGCGACGTCTCGACAAGGCTGGAGCCGGTGTTCTGGAACGTCACTGTGACTGCGGCGGTGTCGCCCGGATACACGTCGACCGGGTTTGATGAGGAAACCGACGCTGTGAAGGATGGCGAGCCGCCGACCCTCACGTTTATCGTGTTGGTCTCCGTGTACTTGGAAAACCTCTTCTCATATGTCACAACGGATGTGAGCTGGTAGGTGCCTGTCTGGGCAAGCGAGTCCACAGGGAGCAGGAAGGTGAATGTCCCTTTGGAAGGCGAGTCGTTCAGGCACAGGGTGCTCACGTACTGCGTGTCCGGCCCCTGGATGGAAAACGGATAGGGCGTAGACAGCTGCACTGACACTGTGTCGGCGCAGTTGTCCCATTCAATGCTCTTATAGGCAAGCGTCAGGGCGATTACGTGACCCGGTGACGCGGGTATCTCGCTGACTGAATAGTTCTGCAGCTGGATTTTGGGCTGCACCGACGCGAAGCTTATGCCAAAAAGCATTGCAAGCGCCAGTATCGCGAAGCCCGCGATAGCGGGGTTCAAAGGTTTTTTGCGGTTTTCCATTTTTCATACACCTTCCTGAAAATAATCGGTTGCTGCCAGATAAACCTGCCTCATATCAACTCGCGCTTGAACAATAACAGGCTTATGCCTATGGTCGCAAGCGCGAATATGGAAAGGAATACTATGTCCGGGATGAGCATGTCAAGCCCGAAGCTCTTGATTATTATGCCCCTCATGGCATCCGACATGTAAGTCACGGGGAGGACCTGCGCAACGCCTTTCAGCGCGGCAGGCATTGTCTCGATTGGCAGGAACACGCCGGAAAGGAACATTACGGGCAGGGAGAAAAGCATCGCTATTGACTGGTATTGCTCCTGGGACTTTGAAAGGACCGAGAGTATCATGCCCAGGCCAGTGCATCCGGCCGAGTATATTGTAATCATTACGAGCACTGCAAGCAGGCTGCCCTTGACAGCCACGCCGAACAGGAGCATTGCTACGAACACTATTGCGCTCGACCTGACAGTCTCAAGCAGCATGTAGAAGAGCAGCGTGCCGGTAATTATCGTGACATTGGAAGTGGGCGTGAGGAAAACCCTTGTGAGAGAGCCGTCCTGTCTCTCGCCTGCGACAGCCCTGCCAAGGCCCATGACGGCGCCCTGGAATATGATGAGTGCGAGTATGTTGGGTATGAGGAAGTCTATGCCCGCCCTGCCCGTGCCGTAAGGCTCGATGTTCTCGACGCTAATGAGAGTGGGCGGGATGCTTGCTGTTGCGGACTGTATCTGTGCCACTGCGCCGCTTGCAGAGCCAACAAGGCCCGCGGCTGAAGCCATCGCAGCCTTGTCCTGGCCGGACTTGGAGGCAAGCGACATTGCCGCCCCGTACATCTGGGCATTGTCCTTTGCAAGCCGCGCGTTGGAACCCTGAATTGCCTGGTACATGCCTATTTGCTGGAGTGCCGCGGCCTGGCTGTCTCCGCTTGCAAGAAGGTAGAGGGCCGCGCCCGGGCTTGAGGCGTAATTGAACGAGTCGGCAATCGCGTTCTGGTCTATGGGCTCGCCCATGTTGTTTTTTAGCGTGCGTATGGTCGAGGACATGGTGGAGGCAGTCTGGGAAGCGACATGGCTCGCGTCGGTGTATGCGTAGCCTATCATGTCAAGCTCGCTCGCGCCGCTTTTGGAATAGGCGCCTGAAAGGGTCCTTGACGCCGAGGAGAGATATGAATTTGCAAGGCCCGCCTGGGCGCTTATCCTCTGCAGGTTCACGGCCGCTATGCTGTTTGAAATCTGCTGGACGAAGGCGTTGGTGGAGGCTCGCGTGGTGGCGGCAACTGTAGGGTCGGACTCGTCGACTATGATGGATAGCGTTGCAGTATGGCCGGATTCTATGTCCGCCCCGAAGCCGGGGGGGATTATGAAAAGTATCTTGATTTCGCCCCTGTCTATCATGGCCTTGCCTTCGTCCTGCGACCCGAGGACGTGGCCTATGGAGAACAGGTTGCTCGAATAAAGCGCGGACATTACCTGCTGGGAATAGAAGGACTGGTCATAGTCCACTATGGCAGCTGCAACGTGCTTTGGCGCCTCGCCTGCGGTATAGCCGAATATAACTATCATGATTATGGGGAATATGGCAAGCATGGTCAGGCGGACCTTGTCCGACTTGAGCACCATCCAGTTCTTCTTTACAATGGCGAATACCTTCGATACGTCCAGCAGCCGCTCGACAGAGCCGTTGCCCTCGTGGCCGCTGGCTCCAGCCGCACGGCTGGGGGAGATGCCCGCAGGGGCCGAGTGCTCCGCCTTGCCTTTTGGTGCCATTTAGTCCCTCACGTCCTTTTTCGTCAGGTTGATGAAAACTTCCTCAAGCGTTGGCTCGCGGACGTTCATGTCATGGATGTCTATTTTTTTCTTTGAGAGGAAAGGTATAACAGCGCGCACTGCCTCGGACGGGTCACCTGAAAGGAACAGGTCAATCCTGCCGTCGCGGTAGAGGTGCTCCTTCGCGCCTACAAGCTTTGAGAGTTCGCGCGCCAGGGATTCGTCGTGGCGCGAGAGCGAAAGCGTCATGCGCTGGTAGCCGCCATGCGTGCGCTTGAGTTCCTGGCCTGTGCCAAGGGCTATGACCCTGCCCTTGTCCATTACGGCAATGCGCTCGCACAGCTTGTCGGCCTCCTCCATGTCGTGCGTCGTGTAGATTACCGTCATGCCGGAGGCGTTTAGCCTCTGGGTGAGCTCGCGCAGGGCTATCCTGCTTTGGGGGTCAAGGCCCGTGGTCGGCTCGTCCATGAAAAGTATGTCGGGCGTGTGCATCAATCCCGCAGCCACGGACAGGCGCTGCTTCATGCCGCCTGAAAAGCCTTCCGAGCGCACGTCCTTCTTCTCGTAGAGGTTGACGGTGCGCAGCAGCTCCTCCGTCCTCTTTTTCAGGTAGTCCTTCTTCATGCCGAAAAGCTCGCCTATGTACCAGAGGTTCTCGGCGGGGCTTAGCTCCTCGAAAAGCGCGAACTCCTGCGGCACCACGCCTATCTTGGCGCGGACGAAGGCGGACTCCTCGGCTAGGTCGTAGCCCGCGACTTTTGCGCAGCCTGCGGTTGGCGTGAGAAGCGTGGTGAGCATCTTGATTGTGGTGGTCTTGCCCGCGCCGTTGGGGCCCAAAAAGCCGAAAAGCTCCCCCTTTTTCACGCGCAGGTCCAGCGAGTTGACGGCTGTGAAGGAGCCGAACTTCTTGACAAGGCCGCTGCATTCTATTGCGTACTCGGTTTTGTCGGTCATGAAAAACACACTTTAAGCCCGATGCGGCTGGCGGCATCATGCCAGCGCCGGGGAAAATCCCTGCGCCGGGCTGGATATTACGATTATTGGAATATTCTGAATAATAGAATATATAAAGCTTTGCAGGCATATAATCCCCATGGTTAAAAGCGAAGGCAGGGCAGTGAAAATAACGGCCCTAATGGGCAGCGGCATAAGGCACAAGAAGATGAACATGCTCACCCAGTTCCTGCTCTGGCGGCTCGCCATGGAACCCGCGCACGGATACCACATAATGCGCGACCTGCGCGAGTTCAAGATGGCCTCCTTCCAGCAGTCCACCATATACGCGGTGCTCTCGCAGATGGAGAAGGGCGGTTTGATACGCTCGAGGATAGCAAAGGACGGCGCGCGCATAAGGAAGGTATATTACACCACGGCAAAGGGCATTGCTTCTTTTGAAAGGAACAGGAAGACGAGGATAAAGGGGATAATAAAACAGTTCCTGCGGGCATTGTCGGCCTGAAAAAAAGAAGGAAAAATGAAAAGAAGGATAGCGGACGCCATGGCAGGCATCTAACGCGGGCTTCAACCAGGCGGCGCTCCCATGTCCCCGCCGGGCCCGCCGTCAAAGCCGCCTTCGGGCATGTCGGGCGGCATGTCGCCGCCAAAGCCGCCCATGCCGCCATCCTGCGGCATGGAGCCGGAATCCACGGTGCCAGAATCGGACGAGCCTGTGCCGGAATCATCCCCTGTGCCCGTGCACCCGAGGAGCACGAGCATGGAGGCGAGCAACAGCGCAGAGGCAATCGCAAACTTCTTTTCCATTCAATCACTCTCCAGAAAAATGCTGCTGGCTATTCGTACCTTAGTGCGTCAATAGGCTCGAGAGCCGCGGCGTTGCGCGCCGGCACCACGCCGGATACAAGGCCCACTATCACGGAGAACGCAAGCCCCCCTATGACAAGCTCCGGGCTAAGCACGGAGGGCAGGCTGAAGCTTTTGAGCATGTATGAAACGCCAAAGCTCAGCGCCACGCCAAGCGAGCCGCCCACAAAGCCGATTATGCCGGCCTCGAACAGGAAGAGCTTGAGTATGTCCCTGTTTTTGGTGCCAAGGGCCTTGAGAAGGCCGATGTATTTCGTCTGCTCGAGGACGCTCATGAACATGGTGTTCGCCACTCCTATGCCGCCGACAAGCAGGGAAATGGAGGCTATGCCCCCGAGGAATATGGTCAGCGTTTCGGAAACGCTTGAAATGGCGGCCTGCATGGTGGCCGCGGTCTGGACAGTGAAGTCCTTTGCCGTGCTTGAGACCTTGTGAAGCGCCATCAGCGTGTCCTCCACAGAGGTGGCCACGGCGTCGGTGTCGTAATCGGGCGAAACCGCTATGACTATGGAGCTTACTTCAGTTGTCTGGTTGAAAAGGTTCTTGGCTATTTTCTGCGGTATGTAGATGCTGCTGTCCGAGCTGCCAAACCCGCTCGTGCCCGAAGTGTTCAGTATGCCTACGACCTTGAATGTCTTGCCCTTAATGGTTATCTGCCTGTTGACCATTTCCAGGTCGTTGAAGGTCTGGTTGGCCACGGAATAGCCAAGCACTGCGGAGTACTGGTCGGCCTCTGTCAGGCCCCTGCCATGCAGCACGTCAACGCCCACAGTCGAGAGGAACGCGTCCGCCTCTGTCCCGACTATTTCAACCGAGGCGTTCTTGTCCTTGTAGCCCACAGTGGACCTGGTGGAAACGCGGGCGTCAAGGTATTCCACCCCGTCAAGGTGCCTAAGCGTGTCGGCTTCGCTAAAAGTTATCTTGCCGGTTCCGCCGGTGTTGGTGGTGCCGCCGCCAGGCCTCTGCCCGCCCGCGCCGCCGCCAAGCCCGGGTATGCCGACCCCGCCTATGCCGGTGCGCGAGGAGGACTGGCCGCCCGGGGAGACCGTGATGATGTTGGCGCCAAGCGTGTTGAGCCTGGAGTTTATCTGGTCGCTTAGGCCCAGGCTGATTGAAATCAGGCTTATTATCGCCGCGACGCCCACGACTATGCCAAGTATGGCAAGCCAGCTTCTAAGCTTTCGGTGCGTCAGGGTGTTGAATGAAAGCCTGATCGTGTCAAGGAGCTTCATCTAGGCGCCTCCCTTGGAGTCGTGTTGCCTGGAAGAGCCTTCCTTCGCCTTCATGGCCGCTTCCTTCTTTTTCTTTTCCTTGCCCTTCCAGTGGCGGTAGCCGAAGTATCCGCCTGCAAGCGCCACTATGGCTATGCCTATGTAGAGCGCGTCAATGCCGAATATAGTATAGCCCCTTGTCCTGGTGGTGCCAGTAGTTGAGCCGCTAACAAGAGCAGCCGAGCCTGAGGCGACCTCGATTTCCACCGACTTGTTCACGACGTGCAGCTCATTGTTTGTGTCCTTGAACGAGACCGACACAGGCAGTGAATGCATGCCGGCCGAAAGCGTCCGAGGGACACTGACTGTCAGCGATAGTGTCGCGTAGTCGTCCACGTTGAGCGTGCCTATGAACTTGTCCGCAGTGCCGGAGAGCTGGAAGTCCCCGCCGCTTGCGGAGGCGTAGACGCTCCTGATGGCGCTGTTGCCAGTGTTAGATACCTGCACTGTGACCTTGCTGCCCGTGGCGCCCGGGTAAAGGGCTGCCGACGACGTGTCGGCGCTTATGACCAGTTCGGGCGTTGCCGTGACAACTATGCCGATGTACTGGGTGGAGGAGGAGCCGGCACCAAGCGTCACCTTGACTGGCAGTATGTAATAGCCAGCGGAAACCGAATTTGAAACTCCGATGACTATTTCCTGCGACAGTTTCTTGCCTGCCCCCACGGAGTCGAAATAAAGCCTTGACGAGCCGATTGGCGTGAAGGCGGTGGTGGAGTTGAGGTCTGCTACCGCGGTTATCGGGCTTGTTCCAGTGTTTTCGAGGGTGATGAGGAACTTCGCCTGCGAGCCTATTTCAGTGGCAGTCTCCGGCTCCATGCCAAGCTTGAACTGGGTCGAGGATTCGAGCACATTGACAGGCCCCACGTAGAGCGTCTGGGTGTTCGTGTTGCCAAGCACGTCCTGGTAAGTGAACACAAGCGGTATGGTGTACTGCCCGACAGATGTGCTTGAAGACGAGAGGAGGATTACCGTGGCATTGGCGCTTGTGTTCGAGTCAAGGCTGCCAAGTGACTGCGCCGTTGTGCCCTGCAGGGTAAAAGACGAGTTGTCAGGGGTGGATATCACCAGGTTGTTGATTATGCCGCCCTTGTTCCTGACCACGAGGTCCACTGAAACGGATTCCCCCGGAGCCATTGACTGCTTGTCAGTAGACACCGTGGAGACTTCAAGAGCCTGGTACTGGGACACCTGGATGGGCACCGACATGGAGGTTTTCCTTGCCTGCCCGGAAGTCGAAGAGCTGTAGTATATGTCCACGTTCACGTTGTATATGCCGGTAGGCACGCTTGAGGGGATTTTGAATGGCACCGTAATCTGGGTGCTTGAGCCCGATGATATGTCTCCTGCGGTGAATGACATCTGCCCGGTAGACTGCGAGTGCGAGTAATAGACAGTTATTCCGGTGGCCGTGTCTGTCCCGCTGTTAGAGAGGGTGAGCTTGACATAGCCCGTGCTGTCGGGATAGACAGATGCCGGGATTGTAGAGTAATCAGTCACCTGCAGCACGGCATTGCTCGTGCTTGAGCTGGAGCTTGAGCTTGTAGAGGAGCTTGTCGCGGCGAATACGCCCGAGGCAAGCGCCAGCATGGCGATTGCGAAGAAAACGAATACATTCACTTGTTTCATGTGGTTTCACCTGTTTCCATTTCACTTTTGTCGATTCGGATTTGGTTATAATATAGGCCCTCACATGCCCTTTTCCTTGAGCCTTGGGCCTTCTATCCTGTGCGGTTTCTGGCGCACGTCCTTTTCTATCCTGCCGTCGCGAATGGACAGGACGCGGCTGGCATATGCGGCCACCTGCGGCTCATGGGTTATTACTATTATGGTCATGCCCTGCTTCCAAAGCTCCCAGAAAAGGCCCATAACGTCCTTTCCCGACTTTGAGTCCAGATTGCCCGTGGGCTCGTCTGCGAGGAGAATGCAGGGGTTGTTTGCAAGTGACCTCGCAATTGCAACCCGCTGCCTCTCCCCGCCCGACAGTTCGGAGGGCATGTTGTTCGCCTTGTGTGGAAGGCCAACGCGTGATAGGAGACCCTCAACGCGCGCGGCGCGCTCCGCCTCATCCTCGTTTCGGATGATAAGGGGCAGCTCCACGTTCTTGAAGACATTGAGGGTTGTTGCCAGGTTGAAGGCCTGGAACACGAAACCGATTTTGTCGCGGCGTATCTCGGCAAGCCCGTTCGCGCCAAGCTGTGCCACGTCCACGCCGTCTATGAATATCTCGCCGGAGCTCGGTTTGTCGAGGCAGCCGAGAAGGTGCAAAAGAGTGCTCTTGCCGCTTCCCGAAGGCCCGACTATGGAGACGAACTCGCCGCTTTTTATCTCAAAGTTGATGTCGTCAAGAGCCACGAACTCGCCTGCGGTATTGTAGACCTTTCTCACGTCTTTCATCTTCAGGACTGTTTCGGGCATAGGCTCCAAACCTCGTAGCATTGTAAGGCTAATGTAACCTTTATGTAATAAGATTTAAAAACCTGCTGGCAAGAAGAATAGACAGGTGAGAGAATGCCGCCCGGACCAATCGGACCTGAAGCCTTTGAAAACCTGATTTTCCCCCTTTTCAGGATTATAACAGCCATAGGGGTAGTAGCAGCAGTCTATTTCGCATACAAGCTCTACAGGGAGACCGACAAGGGCTGGTACTGGGCGGGGCTTTTCTTCTCCGCGTTCTTCTTTGCAGTGTCGCAGTGGATATTCGTCCTCGACCCTGTGTTCGGGTTCAGGGGGATAAGCCTCGCGCTAAGGGACTCAAGCGAACTGCTTGCCATATTCCTCTTCGCGATATCCTGCTACGGCATATACAGCACAATGCACAAGATCAGGAAGCGTGTTGAATGAAAACAATACTTTTCTACTGGAGCAGGGGCGCGGACATACGCAGGGACATACTCAGGACCATCTCCGAATTCGAGAAGAAGGACAAGCCCTGCTACCTCAACGTCCTGGCCGCGAAATTCAAGCTTAGCCACGTGGCTATAAAAAAGCACATCGACCTGCTCGTGGACGAGGGCTACGTCCACCCGCTAAACCCCAAGGGCAAGCCGGTATTCCTAGTTCTCACGAAGCCTGGGGCAGAGATGCTCAAGGAATTCGACAAAGGCTAGCAAGGGCGGGCAGGCGCATGTTGATATTAAATATCATCCGCGCCAATGGATTGCCATGGACATAGGCTCCGCATGGAAGAGCGCATGCAAGGTATTCCTCAAGGCAGAGATAGGCGAACTGGATGAGTACGCCGGGCACCTTTCCAGGTTCGTCAACCCGGCTGGCAGGCACGTGTCCGAGATGTCAGGCAGGAAGGTTCTAGTCTCCTCGAATGGGTTCGCCCCGGGCTCCAGATTCATAAGTTTCGACGAGTCGGCACGCTACGACGCCATGCTTGCCAAGGCAAGGCTCGGGATAAACGAAATCAAGGACATGGACTCCGTGCTCGAGGCGCTGGGGGAAAAGCTATATTACGCGGGCAACGTGGTCCTTGGCAACTCGGGCCACATATCCGACTCGGCCTCGTGCTCGAACTCGTTTTGCGTCAGGGATTCAAACGACATAGCGGATTCCAAATACGTGGCTTATTCCAGCATGATAAGGTACGGCGAATACACGTTTGGCTGCCACCTGCTTGGCCAGGGGCAGTTCATGCTAAGGACAATCCAGTGCGGCAGCGACAGCAAGATAATGGAAGGGCTGAAGGTATACTACTGCTCGGAGTGCGCCTATGTGGCAAGCCTTGAGAACTGCACGAGCTGCATGTTCTCGTTCAACCAGAAGGGCAGGCACCACCTGATAGGCAATGCCGAATACCCCAGGGACCAGTATGAAAGGCTTGCCGGCAAGCTTGTCGAGGACATCAGGCAGGAGCTTGAGGGCAAGAAGGCCGCCCCCTCCATATTGGACATTGTGAAGGGGCCGCGGGCTGCCAGGACCCAAAAGAGGATAACATTCAGGACAAAGGCCGTGCCCAAAAAGACCGAGGAGGAGTTCGCCGCTGTCACAAGGCTTGTGCTTGGCAGGGAACTTCACGCAGTGAAGGACTACGAGGCGTGGCTTTGGGAAAACGTCCAGCAAATCAAAAAGACGGCCTCCAGCATAAGCGGGAAGGAAGTGCTCATATCCCCGGAATGCCATTTTGAGGAGGCGGAGGGCAGGCTTGTGACGCTTGAGGAGGAGAAGGAGCTTGGGAAACTTTCGCTGCCAAAAGAGGGCATAGAAAGCCTTAGCCTGGAAAACGCGGCGAGCATGCTTGAGAAAATAAGCATGACCAGCTCCGACCTGCACGCGGGGAAGAACATAGCCATGTCCGACTCCGCCATGTACAGGGAATCCTCCGGCTGCTACCAGGCGTCATGCGTGGCATATTGCAAGTCCTGCGCATACTGCTTCTGGCCGCGCCAGTCTGAGAACTGCTTCGGCTCGTCGCTCGTGTTTTCGTCAAAATTCTGCATGAAATGCTACAACAGCACCGGGCTGAACCGCTGTTTCGAGGTGAGCGACAGCGCGAATTGCACTGACTCGTATTTCTGCCACAACTGCGAGAACCTGCAAAACTGCATGTTTTGCTTCAACACCAAGGCGAAAAGGTACGCGATTGGAAATGTCGAGGTCGGCAGGGACGCATTCCTGAAAATAAAGGAAAGGTTGCTTGGGGAAATCGGGGCAAAGCTCGAGAAGAACAAGGCCCTCGAACAGAACATCTACAATATAGGCGCGTCCAAGCCTGCGAAGAAATAAGCGCCGACGACAACTCCCGGACCGTTCCAGCCTCAAATACCAAGATTTTTAATCTGCTTATTCGTTATATTAGTCGGCAGGATAGGTCGGGAGGCCAGGGGCCTCTTGTTGCTGCAAACCCCCTTTAGGCAGGACCGAACTTCCTGATGCGTCTGGCATTGGTCGGATACGAGACTTCATTTTGCGGCGTCGAAACCTTGCCTTGGGGGACGCTTGTTTTTGCGCTAACTTGGTCAGGCCGGAAGGAGCAGCCACGTGTGCAAAGCAAGGTGCTCCCAAGATACACGGTGGAGTCGCAGGTGAGGTATTCGCCCGGTTCGTGCCTGGCAAGTCGGGAGGGCTCCTGTCACTATATTTAAATCTTGATAATGAGAATAATGAAGATATCTCTTTAGTATGAGCATTCATGCTGGGGTCTACTTGCCCTTCGGGCAAGTCCCCCACCATTCGCTTACGCTCATGCTGGGGTCGCATAGCCCGGTCCAGTGCGGCAGGTTGCTAACCTGTTGTGGGGAAACCTACTCGGGAGTTCAAATCTCCCCCCCGGCGCTTTTATTTGCATCACCACAGGACCCGCTCTGTGTGGATAGTTGTAAATGCCATTTGAATACACTGAAAAGATAGTCTTAAATGCCCCAAAATCAAAACACTTCCATATTTGGTGGTAATATGAACGAGAGTTTTCTTGTTAAGAAAGGTACAATTACTGAAGTTTCAAAACGACTCGACAAACTTCTATATGAAAAGCTAATTGTTGAAGGCAAATATCTGCGCACAGTTGGTTCAAAACCAAATGTTTCGGTATATCATAGAACTGTAAAATATTTTTGGAAATATTCTCTTAGCACTAAAATTGAGACAGTAACTGCTGGAACAAATATTTATTATAATTCACAGGTAGGAGTATCTACGTGGGGTTATCTAATTATATTTCTATTGATTATTGGCATTATCTCTTCTCCAGTTGCAATATTATTTGGGATATACATTTGGTATGCCTGCGCAAATGTCGAGAAAGAATTAAATAAAGTCGTTAAATCATATATTGAAGGAGAGTTCTCTTAGATATATAATCTCTCCCCCCATTACTTAATTTTTTGTAGCAAAAGTAGCATTGAAATTAAAACCTCCATTTTATTTTTGGTTGAGGATTCATAACGCCTAAACTAAAGTAATCGGAAGGAATATGACCCTTTTTATGTCCCATTCCTGATTTGCGACTTGCTTTGCGTTTTTTCGGTTTGTATGTTCCAAGCATCTTCTGCGCTGCAGTAAGACCTTTTTTACTTTTCAATCTATTGCAACTTCGGTGCGCCCATCGCATTTTTTTTCCACCTTTCGAAAATGCTCGAACATGGTCTAATTCTGCAGCATCAAAAGATGGGATGCGCTTATGGCAAACATGACAAGTATGTGGCAGTGTTTCCCAAAGCTTTAGTTTTACGCTTGGACTTAAACTTTCACGCTTCTTTTTGGGCTTCATGAATATGTTGCCATAAAACCCACCTATTTTAGGTTCCAGCATCAGATCACCTAATTTCATTAGTTATTTAGATAATTGTACATCTACTTCTTCTCCTCCTTCTTTCCAAGCTTCATCCAGAGCCCGACCGACTCCATGACAGCGACCAGTATGCCAAGCACCGGCGCGACAAAGAACGCCGCGACAAGGGGCAGGGAGAACACCGCGGTCGTGCCGAGGTTGCCAAGGGCTGAATACGATATGTAGCCTGCCGCGGCTGCAAGGAAAATGACGACCGGCCAGAGCTCCACCTGCGCGGAAGGCGTTGTCAGGGTGGTGACAATGCTTGGCTGGACTGGCGTAACAATGCAGACATTGCCCGAGCAGAAGCCATTGCAGCAGTCCGCGCTCGTCCTGCACAGGTTGGAATCCGCGTTGCATCCGAAACACTTGCCGGAAGCGCAAGTGCCAAAACAGCAGTCAGACGAAGACGAGCAGGAGAACCCATTCGGGGAACAGCGCTGCGACTCGTCCGCGCACAGCCCGTAGCGCAGGTCGCAGTACGACGAGCAGCACGAAGAGTCGTTCAGGCACGGCTGGTTCACGGCCTTGCACTGGTTTGGAATGGCAGGGCAGACTGTGTGCTCGAAAGTCATGCTTGCAGGCTCGTACCCGGTCTGGGAGGCGGTCATGAAATAAGTTCCCGCGCTTATCGGCTGGAACACGTAGCCGTTGGGGGTCTTGTTGACCTGTATGGGCAGTATCGTGCTGCCGCTCTTGTAATAGAGCTGGACAGACGCGCCGGCGGGAGACACCTGGACTAGGGAATTGCTGCCCGCCTCGCAGTTGAGGACAGCCTTGGCTGTGACAGTGCTTGACTTGGAAGGCGCGCCGCACACGCCATTGTAGCAGAGGTTCGAGCAGCAGTCGGAGTCCAAAGAGCATATCGTCCCTATGCCCGTGCAGTGGGAACAGCGCGCGTCCATGGTGGCAATCAGGTCCTCAAGCGAGCCAGAAACAGTGTAATACGCCAGGCTGCCGTTGGTGCCATATGAATAAAGGCTCATGCCGTTCCTAGACGATACGAAGGACAGGTTGCCTATAAGGCCTTCTGGTATGGAGCAGTTCAGTTGCGTGCAGTCGGATATGCTGAAGCGGAACTGGGAGTCGGAGTAATTGGCCTTTGACGCAAGCACCGTGTATTCCCCTGCGGCGGACGGGTAGAACAATACGCCGCCGGAGGTCCTCTGGTATTGCAGGGGCGATTCGGGAGAGTTTGAATTGTACAAGGTCACCGCCGCGTCCGCAGGCTGGATGAAAATGTCCGTCTCAAAGCCCGGGCACTTGGACGACACCGAGATGTTGATTGTGCCGTTTTGCGATGCAGACGGGAACTGGCACGTGCCATTGGAGGCGCATATGCCCTCGCAGCAGTCGTAATCGAAATTGCACTGGCCGCTGATGTTCTTGCACGTTGGGATTGAGCAGTCAAGCACCACTATCGTGTCGTAATAGTTGTTGTAGCCGGTATAGCTCGCAGTCAGCTTGTACTCCCCGGAATTGGCGGGCGTGAACACGTATGTCCCGGGGCCTGACGGGCCGAGTATCACGTTGGACTGGCTGGTTCCGTTGACATAGGCAAGGGACATTGTCGGGTTGAAGGGAAGCCCGAGGGAGTTGTACATAGTTATCGAGGCGGGCGTGCCGCTGCAGTTTGCAGATATGTGGGCGTCCATGTTGGAGTTGCCGCCGCCTCCGCCGCCACCTCCGCCTCCGCCGCCGCCTCCCCCGCCTCCGCCGCCGCGCGCAATTATGGACGTCGCGGTGCTGTTGAGGGGCGTCGAGTTTGAAGAGCCGTCGCTTGCAATGCATTCAAGCGTCCACGACTGGCCAGGCGCCAGCGATGCGGGGGCCACATTGCCCACATTGAGCTCTATCCCGGAGGCGCCGCCCGACGCATTGCCCGTGAGGTTTGACGAGTTTCCAAGATACCACTTGAAGTAATACGACAATGTGTCGTTTTCAGGGTCTGTGGCATTGCAGTAGCCAAGCAGGGTCTCGTCATTATAGGCAGTCGGGCTTGGGGATATGCGCACGAAACCGCTCAGGTTGGTGGCATTGGTGTAATTGAAATACGGCGCCATGCTCACGACAAGCGTCGGCGTGGAATTTACCGGGGTCGAGTTGTAAGTGCCGTCGGATGCGATGCACTCCAGCACCCATGACTGCCCTATGGAGAGCATGCCCTGGCTCACGTTTGCCACGTTTGCTGCCGAGCCGACCGGGTAGGCGGCCGTGGAGCCGCTTGAATTCAGGCTGCCATTCTCAAACCACGCATAATAGAATGAGATATTAGTGCCATTGAACTCGCCGCCCGTGCAGAAGCCTGAAAGGTTGCCAAACAGCGTGGCATTGGGGGAGGGGGAAATCGACGAGTTTGAGACGTATATCTTGTCATAGACATTTGTCACGGAACTGTTCTGCCACGTGCCGTTCGCAGTCCCATTGGCAGCCATGCAAGAGAATGTCCACGCCTGCCCCGGGGCGAGTGCGGCGGAGGATATGGCCGACACATTGGATTCGTTGCCGCTTGGATAGCCAGAGGCAATGCCGCTTGAATTGAGCGAGCCGTTGAGGTGCCATTCGTAGTAATAGGAAAGGTTCTGGCCGCTTGACTGGGAGCCGGAGCACGCCCCTGTGAGGTTGTCATATATGGTTGCGCTTGGGGACGGGTATATCGCAGCGCCAAGGGTAGTGATGGCGTCGTCTGAAACAGTGAAATAGGCAGGCCCGTCAAGCCCGAAGTTGCCAGCCGCGTCCTCGCACGAGGCGTACCAGGGGTATTGGCCAAGGCTAAACGTGCCGTTGGCGGATATCGTGGAGTTGGAGACAGGCGTGTCGTTTGAGACAAGGCTGCCGTTGACGTAGAGGCCGCAGCCCATGCCAGTGAAGTTGTCCGCCGACATGCTGTAGGAGAGCGAGACGCTGCTTGCAGAAAACCGCGTTCCGTCCGGCGGGGCTATCAGGCTCACGGATATGTTCTGCTCGCCTGGCAGGCTGCCGTCGGGGTTTGTGACCTTGAACCGCCATATGCCGCCTATCCCTACATTGCCTGCAAGGTCGGTGCACGCAGCATACCAGTAATGGGACTTGATTGTCAGGTTTGCGGAATAGTTCTGGACGGTATTGTTGGGCGTGGTGGCAGACATTGCCTGCGAGCCGTCGATATAGAGTATGCAGGATACGTTGGGGGATATGTCGTCCGACGCGCTGAACGAGAAGTTGAGTTCCGTGATATTGGTCCTCAAATTGCTTGCTGGCGATATCAGCGTGACGACCGGCCTGACAAGGTCCGGGTTGTAAACAGAAAGTGGCAGGTAGTCTATGCTCCCTCCGGCCACGCTGACCGGGTCGTCGCAAATCCCGTCCCTGTTGAGGTCCGGGCAGGTATCGGAATAGCCTGTGCCGTCCGGCAATCCCCAGAAGTTGCCCGCTATGTACGGCCCGCCTGCGATGTTGGAAATGCCGACTGTCCTGTTCTTCGTGGCATTGAACAGGTTGCCCGCGCCTGCCACGTAAAGGCCAGAAGTGTCGTTGAACAGGTTGTCATACACGAGGTTCGAGGCGGTTGAATTCAGGTAGAGGCCGAAGCTGTTGTTGTAAATCCTGTTGGAGGAGACGGTGTTGTTTGCCGACTGGACAAGTATGGCATACGGCGTGCTGTTGGTGAATGCGGAGCGCGTTATGGTCGTGTTCGCCGCATTGGCGACAACGCTTGAATTGAGGCAGCCTGCGAAGTATGACGACGAGATTGTGTTGTTCGCGGAATTCGACGACACGCCTGTCTGGGGGCAGGCCGACACGGTGGCGTTTGACACAATGGAGCCCGGCGCGTTGATGTCAAGGTAAACGCCCATTGCATGGCCCCTTGTCCCTATGCAGCCGTAACCGGAGACATTGGCAAAATCCGAATCGCTCACGTTGAGGTATGGGCTGGAGCCAGTAGCCATGACGCCAAACGCGTTGTACTTGCCGCCGTCAAAGTGGTTGAAGGAGCCGTCGAACCACTGGCACGATGGCGAGCCCTGGGCATAGGACGAGATTGTGCCGCGGTTTATCGTGGCGTTTGAAGAGTTGAGCACGTAGAAGCCGTAAGCGCGCGCCGAGTTGTTCACGTCGCTCCCGATTGCATAAACCGAGTAGTCGGAGAAGGTCACGTTCCTCGACTGCTCAAAAAACACTGCCGAGCCGCCCGTGTCCGAGGCGCAGGCATACAGGGACGCGCCGCAGAAGCGGGCGCCATTGCCATTGGAACCTCCAAAAGTGGCGTCCACGCTGAAGCCGGAGAGAGTGGAATCATTGGTGCTGTTTATGGTAACCGAAGACCAAGTTGAGCCTGTGAGATTCGACAGGTCTTGCAGGACAGTAGCGCCTGAAACTGCAAGGCCGGAGCCAGAGTAGATGTCATAGCCGAGCAGGTTGTAGGTTGAATTGACATCTGAAAGCGAGGAGTTTGACGAGTAGTAAATCTGGACGCCGTTATTGTCATAATAGTCAGAGCCGCTCACGGAAATGCCCGAAACTTCGGCGCCCGTGGCATTGCAGAGTATGAGTTGCGAGGCGGAAACATTGGAGACCGACTGGTTTTGCCCGTTGAGGTAGATTATCAGGCTTCCGTTGGGGCCGAATGAGCCTGAAATCTGGTTAGAGCACTTCTGCGCGCTTGTCATTGAAAGGTTGATGTCGAGCACGTTGTTTTCCGATACATTCGAGCCTGAAACATTGTTGTAATAGGAGTTCTGGCCGAAAGTTATGCCTGCAAGCGAATTGTTGAAGAACGTCGAGTTGGACACTGTGTTGTAGCTTGACGATGAGAGGAACAATCCGGATATGGCGTTGGCGCCGGAATAGTCTGAGGCGAATATGTTGCCCGATGACGCGCTGAATATCCCGTGCTGGGCAAGGCCTTGGACACTGGAGCCTGAAACTGTGTTGTTGTTGGAGCTTGAATCGATGTATATGCCTATGCCATGCCCACGCGTGCCTATGCAGCCGTAGCCAGACACATTGGTGAAAACGGAGTTGTTGAGCGCGAGGTATTGGCTGCCAGTGGAGAGCAGGCCGAACGCATTGTACTTGCCGCCCGAATACTGGGTGAAGGAGCCGTCGAACCATGAGCAGGAAGTGGTGCCCTGGGCGTACGACGAGGCAGTGCCGCTGTCGATAGTGATGCTTGGCGAGTTTAGGACATAGAAGGCGTAGGACCGCGCGGAATACGCCGGGTCGACGCCCGCTGCCGAGACATTGTAGGACGAGAAAGAGACGTTGCGGGATTGCTCGAAATACACGCCTGAACCGCCGCTGTCGGAGTCGCAGGCATATACCGACGCGCCGCAGAAGCGCGGGCCATTGCCATTGCTGCCTCCAAAAGTGGCGTCCACGCTGAAGCCTGAGAGCGTGGAATCATTGGTGCGGTTTATGGTCACCGAAGACCAAGTTGAGCCTGCAAGCCCGGAGAGGTTCTGGAGCACATAAGCGCCCGACATGGAAAGGCCAAAGCTTTGGGACAGGTCGTAGCCCACCCGGTTGTATGTCGAGTTCACGTTGGCGAACTGGATGTTTCTCGAATAATAGACCTGTATGCCGTTGTTGGCGTAATTGTCCGAGCCGCGCACGTCCACGTCCGACATGCCCGTCCCGGTAGAATTGCATATTATCGCCTCGGACGCGTCCTGGCTTGAGAAAGTGCCGGTGTCGGAATTGTGGTAATACACAATGGGCCTGTAGCCCGAGCCGAGGTCGCCTGAAAGCGTGTTGGAGCACACGGCCACATTGTCAAGCCCGAAGCGGATGTCGTAATTGCCGCTCTCTGTTATGTTCGAGCCGGAGATTGAATTGTACATGGAATTTGAGGGAACGTTTATTCCGTATGTGCCGGAGCCATTGACCTGCGTGCCCGATATTGAATTGCCGTCGGCGGCGTAGAGCTCTATGCCGTCGGCCGAGCAATTGTTCACGTAGACGCCGGAGATGTTGTTGCCGTCGGAGTTGCGCATGTGCATGCCATAGACAGAGATATGCGTGACGTTGGTGCCGATTATCGAAGAATTGTAGGCCGCCTCGAGCCTTATGCCGTAGTTGGCGAGGGTTATGGCCGAGCCCGAGATTGTGTTGTTGACGCCTTCCATGTACATGCCATAGGACGTCACGGAATTAGGCGAGCAGCCCACAACCATCGGGCCTGTGGTGAAATTGGATATTGTGTTCGAGCTGGAGTTGCCATAGGCGTAGGAACCGAACATGACAGAGGTGTACCTGTAGCAGATGCCTATTGCTGAATACACGTCGCTTATGGAGTTTGAAGTGGAATTGTATATTGACAGGCCGCGCAGGGTTGCCGTGGAGCCGCCGTTATAGCCGGGCGAATAGTTGGAGCGCAGGTACAAGCCAGATATGTTGTTGCCCGAAGACGAGTTAATGGAAAGCCCTGCGAGGGTCGGGCCGCCATTGGACCAATAGGTGGTGTTGAACCAGACATAGGAGTCAGATATGTTGTTCCCGCCGGAACCGTGGATGATTACCTGCGACGAGAAGAGGATGTTCGGCTCGAGAACGCGGCTCGCGTTTGCAACCACCAGGCCCGACATTGAATTGCCATTCGAGTAGAACAGCTCCATGCCCTTGAAATTCTGGATGCTTGAGAGGTTGTTGAAGGCGGAATCATTGGTGTAGTATATCTCTATGCCATTGTTCGAGAGAGAGTCAGAACCCCTGACCGTGACGTTTGAGAGGTAGGAGGACGACGCGCCGCACAGCAGGAGCTCCGACGCCTCCATGTCGGAGGCGTTTATGGCTGAATTGGAGTATATGACCGGCCTCATGCCGGAGCCCGTGGAATTCGCTATGGAATTGCTGCACACGCTGTAGTTTGACAGGTCGAACTTGAAGTCGTAGAAAAGGTTTTCAAGGGCCGTGCAGTTGGAGAACGTGTTGTTAACCGCGGATTGCGGGTTCGCGACGTAGAAGCCATAGGTGTTGTTGTTCGCGGACGAATCCGAGTAGGCGCCGGAATCGCCCGTGGCGTATACGCCGTACGTCTCCTTCGTGAAAGTCGAGTTTGAGACGGCAATCCCGCTTGATGCGGAATAGAGGCCTGTGCCGCCAATGGACGCCGCGGAGTTGGTGACATTGTTGTAAGGGGCGCCCAGGTAGAAGCCATAGGCGGCTTTCAGGTAGGACATGCCATAGACGGAAGTGCCGTTGGAGCGGGTAATATTCACCTGGTCGAACAGGTTGTAGCCCGAGCCGGAGCCCGCGTTGACGCCGTAGACGTAGGCGTTTCCGCCCCCTGTCAGGTAGGAGTCCATGGCGATATTGCGGAATATGTTGCTTTGGGAGCCTGACATGTAGATGCCGTAAACGTACGAATTGACGCCGCCGGAGCAGGAGTCGTAACCGCGCGTCGAGATGCGTGAGTCGGTTATCTGGTTCGAGGACGAGTATGACATGTATATCGAATAGACGCCCTGCTGGCACTGCCTGGAATAGAGGTCGAATGTGTTGTTTATCGCGCGGTTGTTGCTCGAGTTTTGCAGGTAGAGGCCGTAGAGGTAGAATGTGCCAAAGCCGAGCGAAACCGTGAAATTGTTGGATATGGCGTTGTTGCGCATTATGATGCTTGAGGAAGAGGGGCCGAGATATATGGCGGGCGTGAACTCCTTCAATATGCAGTTCTTTATAGTGGAATAGGACGAGGGGACAAGGCTTGTGGCGCCAAGGTAGAAGCCATAGCCCGAATTGTTGCCAGTTATAGTGTAGCCCTGGCAGTCGAAAGTCTTGCCATTGAAGCCGGACACATAGCCGACGAAATTGCCGGGGTTTGAAACGCTCTGGTTCAGGAGTATGTATTTGCACGAGGGGCTTGACATCGCGCTTGCGCACGTTGAGTTGGAGTTGCAGTAGCACGTCTCGTTTGGCGGGTAGCCGAGGTCCGCAGTCAGCGTCTGGATGGAGCTGTTGCCAGCATTTCCCGCCGGGTCGATGCAGGAGATGTAATACGAATTGTCGCCATTTGAGAATGTCAGGTTGGCCGCGCCGGAATTGACGCCCGAGCCGAACTGCTGTTCAGACTGGTTGAGGCCATTGACTACCCCCATGCACATGAGAGGCGCGGCAGAATTGTCAGACATGTTGAAGCCCACCTCCACCACGTTGGAGGCTATGACAAGCCCGTCTGCGGGATAGGTGATGTTGACCGAGGGCGCGTCGTAATCCGCGTAGAACTGCCTCTCGGCGGAATAGCCGTCAGCGCCGTCCGGGCCGTGGCATGCGATTTGCCACGTGTGCTCCCCCTGCGAGACTTCGGAGAACGAGAAGGAGTAGGAGGAGCCGTTGGCAATGCTTGAGGAATTCGAGGCGTGGGAGTCCAGAAGCAGGGAGCAGTTGAGGGTTGCCGAGCTCCTTGAAACCGCGCTGAAGTTGAAGTATGCCGGAACGGAGGACAGGTTGGCGCCGTCAGTGGGCGAGAGGGCGGTGACGTTGGGGACCACGTAGACTGTGCGCTCCCCGCCATAGCCGAGGTTGCCAGCGTAGTCCGAGCAGGTTATTTCCCACGGATAGGCGCCTTCGGCAAGCTGGAGCAGGGAATAGTTCATTGAATTGTTGGCCGTGGTGCCAAGATAGTTGTTCAAGCCGCTTATGTTCTGGTAGCAGGAAAGCCTGCTCGAATAGGAATCAGTGGGCACGAAGCTGAAATTGACGCTTGCGTTGGAGGTACGCACGAGGTCGTCCGGGCCGAGTATAGTCACGTTGGGGGCAGTGAAGTCCGCCACGAATGAGGCGGAGGTGGAATTGGAATTGCCAGCGCCGTCAGTGCAGTTGGCCTGCCAGGAATGCGCGCCCTCGTAGAAGAGGAAGCCCGAATCCCATTCCGTGGCGTTTTGGAGAGTGGGCTGTACCATGAATCCGCCGTCGACGTACACGCGGCAGGTGGAGTTTGGGAACACGTTGTCTGTGACATTGAATGCGAAGGCGATGTAGGAGTAGTTGAAGTGCTGGCCCTGCGTGGGCGAGACAAGGGAAACTACGGGTGCCTGCGTGTCGACCAGGAAATTCCGCGTCCCTGACTGGGCGGAGTTGGCAAAATTGTCAATGCACGTGACGTTCCATGAATGGGCGCCGTCAGCCAGGCTGTTCAGGGTTATCGAGTAGTTGGTGTTGTTCTGGACGTATGCGGTGTCAACGACAAAGCCGTTGAGGGTCAGGTTGCACTCCAAAGACGCGTCGTGGTCGTCATAGACGGTGTAATTGAAAGTCACGTTGGGGTTAGAGGTTATCGAGTTGTTGGCCGGCGCAAGCGCGGTGACTACAGGCGGCACAGTGTCGGAGTGGACAGTGAAGAAGTCTATGTAGCTTGTCCCGAGGTTGCTTGAATTGTCATAGCAGACCGCGTACCAGTAGTGCGAGCCGCCCTCCACGACATAATAGAACTGGTTGAACGTGTTGTTGCCAATCGTGGTGGAGTTTATGACATAGCCGTCCAGGTAAGTCTTGCACGGCAGCGTGAGGGCGTCGTTGTCCCATGAGAGGAACCTGAACGACACGTTGTTGTTGTATGTCTCGAAATCAGGGTATGGGTCGTAGCCCACCACGTACGGGCTCTCGTTGTCGCTTGGGGGGACAAGGGGCTCTATCCTGAAATGCGACAGGTTGGCCGTTTCCATGTTGCCGAGGAGGTCGGTGCAGGACACGTACCAGAAATGGTCGGAATAGGGCAGCGGTATGTAATGCGCCGAGGACGAGGAGTTGGAGATGTTCTCGAGCACTTCCCGGGTGCCGTCCACCCAGACGCCGCATTCCATGGAGGCAGAAGTGCGCGACGTTGCAGAGTAATTGAAAAGCACAGAAGTGTTGGTGAGAAGCGCGCCCTCTGCGGGGGAAATGAGGGTTATCGCGGGGCCTGAAGTGTCAAGCGTGAAAAAGCGCGTGGCGCTCACGTTGGAATTGCCCGAGCCGTCGGAGCAGTTGACTGACCAGTTGTGCGCCCCGTCGGTTGCGTTGTAGCTGAAAACGGACGGGGTGTTGTTCTGGACGGTCAGGTTGCCTGCCGGGGACGAATCAATGCTGACTGTGCAGGGCAGCAGGTAGGAATAGTCGTCGCTTGCGCTGAAATTGAATGCCACGGGCTTTTGCGACAGGGTGGAGTTGTCCGCAGGCGAGAGCAGGGTCACGGAGGGGGCTGTGTTGTCCACCACTGAAACCGTGAATTCCCACGTGGCGCTGGATGCGCTGCGGTTTGCAAGGTCGGTGCAGGACGCGTTCCACGCGTGGCTGCCAATGCCCGCGTAGAACTGGCCGGAGCGGGCAGTGCCGTTTGGGACAGTGGCATTCAGGACATTGACCGAATCGAGGTAAAGCATGCAGTAAAGCGTGGAGCTGGCCGCGTCGCTTGGAGTGAAGCTCAATGTGGGGAACGTGGTTCCCACAGTCGAGCCGTTGGCAGGCGAGTTGAGGGCCACCGAGGGGGGGCTCGAGTCGTAATAGAGCGTGCGCGAGGGGCTTGTTGCCTCCACGCCGCCCGCGTTGGAGCAGTTGACAGACCACGAATGAGCGCCTTCTGCCGGGACCGAATAGGAATAATTGGCCTGCAGGTTTCTCGCGAACACGCCGGAGTAGATTTGCGCGCCGTCAAAGAGCAGCGAGCAGGTCATGTTCGGCGATACCTTGTCAAAAGAGCTGAAGCTGAAATTCACGCCCGGGTTTGCGCTGAAATGGCCGTCCTGCGGGGAAATGAGCGTGACAGTTGGCACGTCCGTGGATATGGTGAACGAGATGGCGGGGCTTTTCACCTCGCGCCTCTCCGCTATCCCGCCGGGGCTGCCGGTGGTGATGCCGTATATGTCGTAATAGCAGGAGACGTACGAGGTATGGAACCCCTGCGCCACGTTGAACGCCGTGTAGGACGCCGGGGTGTTGTTCGAAACGCCAAAAGTGCTTTTGAGCTGGCTGTCGATATAGACGCTGCAGTAGAATGCTGCCGCGGCCGCGGAAACCGCGGTGAAATTGAACGTGACATTGGGGCTTGAGAGATAGGAATTGTTTGCCGGCCGCGTGACGTTCACCGAGAGCGGGTACCATGCGAGCGGGAGATAGTCGGTCGCGCCATAGGAATACGGGGAGTCGCATATCCCGTCGCCGTTGAAGTCATAGCATGTCTGGGAATAGCCAGTTTTTGACGGGTTGCCCCAGAAGTTGCCCCCTATCAGGCCCATGCCCATTATGTTGGTGCCTGAAGACAGGGAGGCGTTGAGAGAGATGTTCTGGGAGCTTGTCTGGTAATACTGGAGGTTTTTCGGGTTGTTGAGGTAATTGTTATAGACGTAGAAATAGCCGGGGACATGCTCGTAATAGATGCCGCCATATGCAGGGGAACCCTGCCCGAAGAATATGCCGGTCGGGTTGTTGTATATCAGGGAATCGCGTATGACTACATTGTCGGGATAGCGCCAGATGTTGTTCATGTTGCTTGACCAGACGTCAATGCCCCTGCCGCCATTGTTGTTCGCGTAGGGGAGGCCGTTTCCAGACATTGTCACGTTCTCGACTATGAGGTTCTTGGAGCCGTAGATGCCAAGGCCGGTCAGGGAATTCCCGGAGATGTTGCTGTCCCTTACCGCGCTGTTGTTGCTTGCGGAGAAGGAGGCGCCTATGAAATTTGCAGTGACGCTCAGGTTTTCAAGGATTACGTTGTCTGCGTACCTGTATATCTCCGAGACAGTGCTTGGCATGTCTATCACGTCTACGGCAGTCTGGCTCCAGCCGCTTATGTTGCAGTTTTTCAGCTGGAAATTCCTGACCTTGTAGAGGTCGAACGCCCTCTGCTGCTCATAGCTTGACGCGCCTATGCCGCCTATGGCATGGCCCATGCAGTCGAACGTGACGTTTTCCGAGTAGTAGAAGTCGAAGCAGACCCTGTTGTAATACGGCGAGCCGGTGTAGGGCACCAGCTTGTTGGTTATGTCCGCCGTAAGATATATGTTCGTGTTAGAGATGGAGCCGAAGCGCTGGCAGTCCGTGATGTTCAGGGCATGCGTTGCCGGCAGGAGGGCCATGAGCAGGGCTATTACAAAGAAGGCAAGATGAGACTGCCGGTCCTCCATGCTAAACATTAATGCTCCCGGCATAAATTTGGCTGCGGCAATATTTAAACCAATCGCCGGCGCAACGGCGTGAAAATGCCCGGAGTCAGATGGCTGTTGGTATTGAATAGAGTATGAAAACCGCGAAAAACAGGCAAAGCGCCATGCAGAGGAGCAGGATTCCAAGCTGGATGCCGTCAAACGCCCCGGAGACTTCAGACGAGGCCGACGAGAGGCCTTGCTTTGCCGAGTCGAGGTTGGCTGAAAGCTCGGACAGGCCCGAAGACGCCATTTGCATGCCCTTGCCCATCTTGCGCAGGGAGGAGGAGGCGTTTGACATGTCGCCTGCCGAGGCTGTGAGTTCCTGCGACGCCTGCGACAGGCCGCCGGGGATGGAATTGTCAAGCCCGAAAGCCGAAAGCCCCGCAAGTGAGCCTGAAAGCGAGTGGAGGCTAGAGGAAATCGAGGCCGACGCGTTCGAATAATGGTCCAGCGAGGACGCGGTGCTCTCAAGTGCGTCCGGGGCGATGGCAAGCGCGGAATTTGCGGAAATTATCGCTGCCTGGGCGCTGCCAAGCGCGTCATATGCGTGGGAAAGCTCGTTTATTGTGGCAAGCTTGGCGCTGCCTATTGCCGAGCTAAGGTAAAAATACGCAATCAGGGTCACAAGTATGCCAAGCACGCTTGCCGCAATGCCTGCAATGGAGAAAAAGACCTTTATGCCCCTTTGGAGGGTAAGCCCGTTTGAGAGCTTTGAGATGAAATCTTCGACATAGCCTTCCCCTTCAGAGTTCTCAGGCATTTCAGGTTCTTCGTCTTCCCCGGCGCGGGGCTCGGCCTTTTTCCTTTGGGTCTTGGATGCCATTTAAATGCCTGCCTGCACGGCTCATCTCGTGATTGCCGAGGGGTTTTTCAAGGGTTCCATGAGTTCCGGGTGGAGCGCGAAATAGTCCCTGCACGGCTTGAGCATGTTGGATATGTGCGACGCCACCGCGTTTTTCAGGTCGAGCGGGTGGATTTTGCCCTGCGAGTACAGCAGGCGCAGCATGTCCGAGGACTCTATTACAAGGTCGCCGCCGAACTTGGCGGGCCGCGTTATCGCCATCGGGGTCGTGCCGTCGCGCAGTATCACGTATTCGGCAAGCTCTATAATCGGGTTCCCGTCCACCACGCCGACGGGGCAGTATGCCTTTGCTATCTTGGACCTTATCGTCTCCTCGGAATCGTGGACATACAACGCGGTTTCCGGCTTTGACTTGCTCATCTTTCCGGCAAGCATTTCCTCGTCCTCGTCGAAGTCGGCAGGCAGGGTGGTGGTGGTCTTCGTTATCTCTATGCCGCCACGCCCGGACGGGTTTGGCAGCCTGATTGTCTGGCTCTGCTCTATGCCCATTTTGGCAGGCCCCTGCAGGCCCATGACAAGGTGGCCATGCACGGCAACAGGCGGCTTTTTGCCTATCTTGGGGGCAACCTCGCGCGCGAGCATGTGGACTTTCCTCTGGTCCATGCCGGACTGGGCAATCTGGACGTCGAGTGCGAATATGTCGGCTGCCTGCATTGCCGGGTAGAGAATGGCGCTTGAATACACAGCCTCTTTTTGGGTCCTGCCCATGATTGCTGTGCAGCGAAGCATCCGCGCGATAGTGGTGCTTTTGGATATTGAGAGCACGCTTGCCCAGTAGTCATTGTCGTATATCTCCGATGCGAGGACGAAATCCACCTTGGAGTCCTCAAGCCCCATAGAATTGAAAACAGCCTTGAAATAGCCTTTGGCGGTCTTGCGTATGAAGTCAAGGTCGCCTCCGAGCTTGCCGTTTATGTAGGAGTGGTAATCCGCAAGGAAAATGGTCGGCTTGACGCCTGCGGCGAGCATGTCCTTGATTTTAAGCGTGGTCATGAGGCCGGTGCCTATGTGGGCGAGCCCGGATATCTCGAAGCCTATGTAGTGCCTGGGGTGCGAGTAGTTCTGGAATACCCCGCGCAGCTCGTCGACCGTGATTACTTCCTGGGTGGGCTTCCTGCACACAAGTTCGATTTTCTTCTCAATGTCCATGCCAATCAGTTCTCAAAGTAATGATATAAAAGTATGCAAAGCGGGGAAAGCCACGGGTTTTGGCGGGCTGCGCCTATGCGGGGATTCCGGCTAGCGCGTTGGCGCTGCCTGCCCAGCCATGCCCGCCAGAAAAAAGCCATCCGGGCCTACTGGGACGCGGTGTCGTTTAGCACGTTTATGGAGCAGCTCGAGTTGTAGGTCGGCGAGACTGTTATGACCATGGCATTGTCATAGAACTGCGTCAGGTCGGCGACCCCGGCCTGCAAGATGAAAAGCGGCTTGCCCTGCGAGCCCTTTATGCACTCGTCCCTCGTGGCATTGCCGCTTGTAGTAGTGCAGATGTTGCCCTCAAGCGCGAATATGGTCTTGTTGAGGTGGGCAAGGCCGCTTGAGCCTGCAAGCCCCACGCCGCACTGGAGGACCTTGTCGCGGTAGTCGGATTTCTCCGGTGTCCCGGAGAGGTTGAATACGAGGACAGCGTATTCGGAGTCCTGGATTTTCGTGAAGAACGCGTCGGAGGTTGACGGGTTTCCAAGGTCAAATGACGGCTTTGGGAAAAGGACAGGGTAGAACAGGTAGGCGCCTATGCTTATGGTAAGCACGGCAAGCACGAGTATTGCCATGTTTTTCTGGCCGCCTGACAGCGCAGGGCCGGCCTTGCCGCCATCCTGCGCATTCTCTTCCTTAGCATTGTTTTTCTTGCCGTTCATTGCCATTTGACGCACCTTTTGGAAACATGATTCATGGGCCGCGGGCACTCACGTGTGCAGAACGCTTGCAATGTCGCACTTGGCTATGTATGCCGCGTCGCCATTGACAAGCGCCTCCTTCTTGTACACTACCGAGAAGAGGGGCTGGTTGAGCGTGCCCTGCACAATGTGTATCACAGGCACGTCGGAGAGCCTCTCAAGGCACGAGTCCGCAGTCGAGTTGCCCGCGCTGCTGCCCGTGCACTTGCCGTCCTTGATTTTTATTATAGTATAGTCAAAGCCGAGGCCGCCTTTGAGCTGGGAGGCGACTTCCGCGCTGCACGAGTCAATCGCCGATGTGCCTGCGGAGGTGGCATTGGTGTAGTCTGCCAGTATGACCACGTTCCTGCTGCTGTTCATCACGCTGTAGAAGTCCGAGAACGACGTGGAGGTGGATGCCTGGTTGATTAGCAGGTAGAACGCGCCTGACGACGCGACCACGACGCCTATGAACACCACCAATAGCAGGGTCCATGCGAAAAAGACGGCCTTGCGCCTGAACACGGGCTTGTATTTCACAAGCGTGCCCACGAATACGAACATGGCGACAGATATGGCCGAGAAGGCGCCTATGAGTATGGCAAGGGGCGGGATGAGAGGCGTGTATGTGATGCGCGTCTTGTATGTCACGGGCCAGATGGCGTTGGTTATCCCAAGAACGCCGTCTACTGTGACGCGGGCTATGTTGCCGATGAAAAGGAACGCGGTGTTCCCGGAGAGCGCGTATGAGTTTATCAGGGACTGGGTGCGGTTCTCAAGAGTCCTGTAGTTCTTCACGAGGACCGTATAGTCTGTGGGCGTGTAGGGCGGCTTGAAGTTGTCGTCATAGCGAAGCTGGGTCGCCTTGAGCTCGTTGTATGTGTCGACCTGCTGCTTGTTGGTCTTGTCAAGCCTCCACTGCGCGCGGGTTACAATGGCTTCGACGTCCTGTTGCGCGTCAAGAGCGTCGAGGTAGGGCCGTTTCACGGACGCGCTCATGTTGTCGACCTTCGACGCGTCGGAGTCGTACTGGCGAAGGACAGTGTCGAGGTCGTTGAACTGGAAGGTCTTAAGCGACGCCTCTATAGTTGACTGGTCGGCTATCATGGAGTCCACAAGAGCGTTGAAAGTGGTGTTGGAGACATAGGACTGCACGTCGCGGGCAGTGGCAAGCGTGGAGTTGTGCCTCTTTTTGAGGGCCTCGTACCTTACGGAATAGTCGCCTGAAGTCAGCACGTTCTGCTGGTATGCCAGCCTGTCCTGCGTGTTTGTGTAAATCAGCGCGGGCAGGGTGTTGATTTTTGACAGGGGGGCAGCGCGGGCCTTGTACCCCGCCATCTTGGAAATCGCGCTGTCAAGCGAGGAGTAGTCGAAGTGCATCTTCGGGCATATGCCTATGCACGTCGGGCAAACGTCGCAGTTGGTCTCGTTTGACGGGCAGGACGCCTGCGTGTAATACACGCCGTCGCCGCCCCTAAGCAGGCTCGTGTCCATCTTGTTCGCGGTGGCCTTCATCGAGCTTGCCACGTTTATGAGCGTGTCGAGCTTGGATATGACGTTGTCCGTGGTTACTCCGGACATCTCCGCCATGAAAGTTGAATAATACTGGTCAAGCGCCTTCCTGTTGAGGGCGAAGTCCGTCAATATGTTGGCATATACATTGCCCAGGTATTCGGTCTTGCCGTTGTAGTCGACTGGCGACGCGGAGGAGAAGCCCGGGGAGCACAGCTCGGGAAGCGCGGAGCACGACACCTGGCACGAGAGCGGGTCATTGCAGTCCCTGTTCAACTGCCCGGTGTATTGCGCGCACGTCCTCTCCGCTGGGCCGTATTTGGTCTGGAAGTTCCTGCTCGCGTTGAACGCGGTAATCAGGTCCTCAAGCTCCGTGATTTCCGATGATGACATCTGGTAGCTTCTAAGGTAATTCGTCTGTATTGCGTCCTTTATGGCCGACTGGTCCTGGACAATCTGGTTGTTTTTCAGCAGGAAAGTTTCCGTCCCTGAATAAGAGACAACTGTATAGACGTCGGTGCCTATCGAGAAGGTCGACGTGGCAATCGAATTGGCATCCTCCCCTGAATAAAGGTAATCCTTGGGGTCGAAAGCGTGCAGGGCGCCAAGGACAAGCAGGCCTGCCAATATCACGAGGGCAAAATTGAATGGTCGCATGAGGCATATTTTGATAGGATTGGTTTAAATATCATTATGGAAAGGGGAGGGGCTCTCCCTAATGCGCTGAAAGGGCAAATTGGCGATGGAGGAACAGAAATAGGTAGCTTAAGCTAAGGAGCATAAGTGGCAGGATTCGAACCTGCGATGGCCTCCTTCGAGGCACCCGCTTTTCAGGCGGGCGTGTTCGACCGCTCCAGCCACACTAGGACCTAAATCCTCATGAAGTGGATTCCTGATTTTGAGAAATAGCACTTTGCGTGGGAAAAAAAGAAAAATAAAAAGAAAAAGGGGTAAGGGGGTTTCCCCCCTAGTTGGGCACTTACTGCTGCTTTATGCCTGCGATGAACCTGTCAGCCGCAGTCACTGTGTCAGCCGCTGTCATGCCTGCAACCACGATCTTGTTGCCAACTGCCTTGACAACAACTGTGTCGGTGTTGAAGTCGACAGAGCTGCCTGCAAGTGCGTCCGCCGTCACTGTGTTCACTGCCGGGCCGCCGACTGTGATTACAGTGCCTGCAGATGATGCCTCAGAGTCAAGTACAACCATCTTGGAAGAGAGTTTGTACGGCTGTGAGACCTCAACAGACTCCGCGTTGTCAGGGAGGATAACCGCCTTGACCGGGGTCATGTCGACTGTGCAGCTTGGTGCGCCAGCGCCTGATGCAGTGCATGAGCCGACTGTCTCGCTGATGCTGTCCAGCTTCACGACCACGCCGCCTGTGAGCGACTTGGACTCGCCTTCTGCGAGTGTGAACTGGGACGCATCTGAAACAGATGAGCCCTCACTTGACAGGGTCCACTGAAGCATGCCGACCTTCTTCGCAATGTTGAAGTTGACCGCATCTGTCGTCATGGAGGTGAACATGGACCCCCTGTCAGACATGTACGGCGCCTCTTCAGAGTGGAAGGATGTCGCGCCCGCGTCTGTGAACTTTACCTGGCCTGTCGTGCTTGATCCGCTCGGCTTGAATGACCAAGTTGAGCCGGAGCTCGCGTTTGACAGGTCAAAGTTCATTGCGTCTGTTGCCTGCGCTGTGGTGTTGAACCTGCCGGCATCCTCGTAGATGGTGACGTTCACTCCGCCAAGCGTGTTGTTGGTGAAGAGTATTGCGCCGCCATTTCCGCTGTTGCCGATTGTACCCGCAGTCTTGTAGACCACTGTGCTGTTCATTGCGCCTGTTACGTTGCCATGTGCAGCAATCGCACCAGTGAAGTAACAGTTGTTGTCGCCAGACTTTATGTAGACTTTGCTCAAAGCGAGGTCGTAGTAGACCAGGTTGTTTGAGGGGCTGCCGCCGCCGACTGTCGTTACCTGGAAGCCGTTTGACACGCCTGTGGTCACTGCGACTACCGGGTTGGACACTGTCTGCGATGATGTGCAGTCGTCGTTTGTCAGGTTCACCGGGATGGATACGCCTGTCTGTATCTGGAACTGCAATCCGTCGTAGTCTGCGTCCGCGAGGTCAATGCCGTCGAATGTCAGCGAGAAGACCGCCGGGTCTTTCAGGATTGTCAGCGAGTCGCCCTTCGCGTATTTGCTCAATGAGCCCGAGAAGAGGTTGCCCGTTGTCGCGTCTGCGTATACGAGGATTTCCCTCAATGCGGAGACCTGTGACACTGTGGCGTCCCTGTTCTTCCAAAGGAGCGATACCTTCCAGTCCTTGTTTGTGTCGCTGTCGACCTTCTGGCCGTTCGTGAGAGTCAACTCGTCAGAGTAGACTGCCATTTCAGCCCATTTGGCGTTCAACGTGAAACCAGGAGATGTCTGGTAAACGTGGATCCTTGCGGATTTGCCGCCAGATGTGAAGGTGTATGTCGAGCCAGGCGTAATCTGCTGCTGGGACAGGGTCGCGCCGTTGGCATCGAGGATGTCAACGATTGCAGGGTGGCTGTTGTCAGCGCCTACTGCGACTGAAATGTCCGAGAGTTTCACCTTGAACTCACCAGCGTCAAGTGTCTCGCCGATGTTGACGATCTTGTACGCAGACTCCTTCGCAAGCTTTATTGAGCTTGTGCCTGTTGCCGGGTACTGGGTGTTGTTCCCACTGAGGCCGGAAACCGGGTTCAAGTCAGAAATCCTCCATTCAGACCCGAGGAACATCATTGGTACCCTGTGGGTCTTTGTCTGGTCGGATGACTGGCAGGATGAGTCGTTGGTCACGGCTGAGGCTGTGCAGTATGCAAGGCCGTAGTCGTCGTTTGTGAACCTCACCTGGTACGCAATCCTCTGGTAGGACGCGACCGGGGACGCCTTTGTCCTGTCGTAGTTGTTCTTGTTCGTCTGGACATAGATGTTCTGCAACTCTGTGTATGTCTTTGCAGCCTTCGGGTCCTGGATTGTGTATGTCGCAAGCGGGCTGTAGGAGCTGCCGTCAATCTTGTATGTTGCCGCAGATGAGCCGCCTGTGATAAACCTGAAGGGGTTTATGTCCTCCTGAAGGTCGCTTGTGGTTGAGGAACCAGTGTACAAGTCCTCTGAGTTGGTGTTTACCCTGTTGCCAAGCTGCCTGTCAACGTAGTCGTTAACAAGTGTCTTGAACTGGTATGCGCCACCAATCACGCCTGGAACTGTTACCTCAAGTGTCGCCTTCTTGTTCGTCACTGCGCATGTGCCCGCGCCGGAGCCTGAAGCGCCCGCCGCTGTGCACGCCGCGTTGCCCATGACCTTTGCAGTGAGCGTGGAGCTCTTGTATGCAAGGTTTGCAACTGTGGCCGCAATGTTCGCTGCCGCAACGCCGTCTGAGGCCATTGCCTTTGAGCCGACTACGACCTTCACAACCGGTTGGCCTGTCTGGTCAACAAGCTGGACATTGCCGTAGACAACGTCAGCGATTGCTACTGATGCGCCGAGCATAAGTGCTCCCGCCGCAATAGCAGCAATCTTTTTTGCGTTTATTCCTTTCATGCTTACACCTCGTAAAGCCGCCAGTTTTTGGGGCCACGCTGTTAAGAAAATTAACGGCGGCTTACTGTTTGGGCCCCAATGCTTTTTGTTTCAAATTCCCCGCTGCAGGACATGGATAGCCCCGACATTACGAAGAATCAGAATTGGTTTTTTTCTGGGATATATAAATCTTTTGAAAACATATAAACAACCATATATATTTGGTCGCAGTAAATACGTCCAAGAACGAAGTTTGATAGGCAAAATTGCCGAACACGGGCGTTTTTTGCCGGGAAATTCGTCAGGGAACGATTACTGCCTGCCAGATAGGCTTCGGAATCCCGCCGCCCCTCTGCCAGCCATTGCCAAAAGATTCAACACCTTCCATATCTATTACATGATTATGTTATCTGAATACATTTGGCTGGCAACTTGCCTAAGCCAGCCATCCCGAATGAAATAATTATATCGGCATATTTCCATCAATGCCCCTATTAGATGCTAATTTTGTAAAAATAACCCTGGGGGAATTGAGGCCTCCCAGCACCAAAAGTTCATCTAATAAGTAATATATATTGAGGAAAGCAGGATTATAAACATATGGGAAGGCCAAAAAACGGCTTTTCCCTGCCACAAGACCGGCTTCCCCTAACCCGCAGGCCTGAAAACCCTTACTTCCTCTCCCCATACTCTTTGAGGAAGGAGAGGAACTCCTGCAGCATGTCCACAGTGACGGACGGCCTGCGCGACTTTATTATGCCCATGACCTCGGCATTGGAGACTGTGGCAACGCCGCCCTTGATTCTTGCCCGCACAAGGCTCATCTTCACCTCCTGGCATATGGAGGCTATGTCCGCCCCGGTGAACCCTTCGGTAATCCTGGCAAAGCCGGGATAGTCAAGCACGGGGGCGGATGCGCCTGCGGATGACATGTTGAGCCTGAATATCTGCTCGCGCGCCGCCGCGTCAGGCGGCGGGATGTAGACAATCTTGTCGAACCTGCCAGGCCTCAATATCGCAGAGTCGAGTATGGAAGGCTTGTTGGTCGCCCCTATGAGCATGACGTTTTTCAATTCCTTCACGCCGTCCAGCTCTGTCAGGAGCTGGCCTATTATGCCGCCGGTAGAATACTGCCTTGACGGGGCGATGGTCTCGATTTCATCAATGAATATGATTGCGGGCGCCTGCTCGCGGGCCCTGTTGAAGGTCTCCTTGAGAGTCACCTGGGCATAGTTGGGGCCGTTTTTCATCAGCTCCGCGCCGGAAAGCGAGAGGAAGGTCGCCTTCAGCTCATTTGCCGCGGCCTTTATGATAAGGGTCTTGCCCGTGCCTGGCGGGCCGAAGAGAAGCAGGCCCTTCGAGGGCTTGATATTGTACTGCTTCATCAGGTCCTCGTGGAGAAGCGGGATTTCAATCGCCTCTTTCAGCACGTCGCGCACGTGGTCCAGGCCTATTACGTCTGACCACTTCACTGAATCCTCCTTTTTCTCGGCAACGGCGCCTATCTTGCCGCTCCTCCTCTCAAAGTCGAGCCTGAACTTCTCGTAAGTCTCAAGCGCCTCAAGCGAAGTGGACGGCTTGACTGCCGCGACCACTGCAAGCAGGTGCTTCATCGAGATGGGGACAGTCCTCTTGGCCGCGCCAGCCTCGGAGGCAGCCATCCGCGTCGCCTCGGTCACTATGTTTTTCAAGTCAGCGCCGGAAAACCTGCCTGTCTTGTCCGCAAGCACTGAAAAGTCAATGTCAGCCGCCACTGGCAGCTTCTTCAGGTATACCTTGAATATGGCGGCCCTTGCGGCCTTGTCCGGCAGCGGCATGTAGATTATCTTGTCAAACCTGCCAGGCCTCATCAGCGCCGGGTCAAGCTGGTTGGGGATGTTGGTCGCGCCTATGACAATCACTTCCTGCTTGGACGCGAAGCCGTCGAGCTCCTGCAGGAAAAGCGACATAATCCTAGGCGCCACGTCGTCGTTCTGGTAGGAGTCGCGGCGCTTGCCTATGGAATCGATTTCGTCAAAGAACAATATGCAGGGGGCCTGCTTGCGCGCTATGGAAAATATCTCGGACACGTTTTTCTCGCTCTCGCCATACCACTGGGAGAGCAGGTCGCTTGATTTCACGTAATAGAACTGGTAATTGACCTCCTTTGCAAGCGCCTTCATCATCATAGTCTTGCCAGTGCCGGGGGGGCCGAAAAAGAGTATGCCCTTTGAGGGCTTGATGCCGTATTCGAATGCCAGCTCCTTGTTCTCAAGCGGCGTCACTATTGCCTCGCGCAATTCCTTTTTCACGTCCTCATAGCCGCCCACGTCGTCAAGGGATACCGCGCCTTCGGAGGATGCCATGTCCTGCAGCCCGAACTTGCTGAACTGGGACGTCTTTTTCGCGCGCTGGATGCTCTGCTCGCGGGAAAGGTTTATGCCGTAATGGTCAAGGCCGTAGAGCACGCCTATGGAGAGCAGGACGTAGGGTATGACAAGGAAGTCGAACACCACGCCGTAAATCATGGTGACAGCGAGGTTGTTCACTATGACAAGCAAAAGCGCCAGGCCTGCTATCGCCTGCTTGTATTTGGACTTGCGGAAATCCGAAATCCCGGGAAGCATGCCTATTGCGTAGAGTATGACGACCCATGACACCAGGTTGAAGACCGCCGCGTCGCGGACAAGAAGGGTCCCGATGTTCGAGAAAATGTGCTCGAACGCGGGCAGGACATAGCTGGCATTGTCAAACGAGAAAAGCGACATTATGGAACTGATTGCCGAGGGGACCATGTCCGCGAACCCCACGGCAGGCTGGGCATTGCTTGCGAGGAACTCGGCGCGTGTGTAAAGCGACACGTTCACTGGGACAAACCCGCTGTTTTCAACCACCCAGACCGAAGAGAGCAGCATCACAAGGAAAATCGCCGGGACAGACACAGACAGGCTTTTTCGCGAGCCGACCATTAGGGCGGAGATGGCCATGGCAAGCACGACAAAGCCCGAGAGGAAGCTGAACGGGAACGGGGCGAAGGGCGCAAGCACTATGATTTCCAAAAGCGCGATTATGTGCCAGTTCTGCTTGCCCTGGTCAGTGTTGAAGCTCTCAAAAAGCGTGATTGCAATCACAAGCATGTAAACCCAGCCGAAAACCGGCGACTGGTAGGCTACTGCCGGGAATGCCAGTATGACCCCCGCGGCGACCCCAAGCGGCGCCATGTAATATGCCAGGGCGCCGCACAGGGCTGCAAGCAGCACGATTATGGGCAGGGGATAGAACTGGAACGCGGAAAGCAGGAAAAGCGCTCCGAAAAACACAAGGAGGGCCGGGCCTATTGACTCGTTTTTTTGCAGGTATGCTAGGTTCGAGCGGACCTTTACGTCAAGCGAATTGATTTCCTGGTATTTTTGAGCTGTGCCTGGCATAGGATTTTGCTTGGCAGGAGCATCTTATTAATATATTATGGCTTTGGCGCGCCGGATTGGGCGGGCTCTAAGGCGAAGGCGGGAAAGCCTGATACTAATATAAATTATTCGTGGGTAAATAACAAGCAATAGGTATAAGCCCTAGCGGACGCAGATTAGTCCATATCTGCATGCGGCTTTGGAGCAGGGTGTTTCGATTGGCAAATGAATCTATGGTGATAAACTCGCTTGAAAAGAGCAACAACATACTCGTGAGCGAGGAGGACGCGGAACTTCTGAAATTCATAGAGCAGACAAAGCCCCGGATATACGTCATAGGCACCGGCGGCAGCGGCTGCAACACCCTGAACAGGATGCGCGAGATAGGGATAGAAGGCGTCAAATACATTGCCATGAACACGGACGCAATGCACCTTGTCAAGATAAAGGCCGACAAGAAGATACTGCTTGGAAAGACGATAACAAAAGGCATGGGCGCGGGCTCGAACCCATCGGTTGGCGAGAAGGCGGCCGAGGAGAGCAAGGAAGAGATAAAAAAGGCGATTGCGGACGCCACAATGGTATTCATAGCATGCGGCATGGGCGGCGGCACAGGGACAGGCAGCGCCCACATAATAGCCGAGGCGGCGAAATCCGCAGGCGCGCTCACCATAGCCGTCACCACGCTCCCCTTCAAGTCAGAAGGCAGGAGGAGGATGGAAAACGCCATAGAGGGGCTTGCGAAATTGAGAAAGCACGCTGACACCACCGTCGTGGTGCCAAACGACAAGCTCCTCACCATAGCCCCGGACCTCCCGCTCAACACCGCTTTCAAGGTGTGCGACGAGGTGCTTGCTGGCTCGGTCAAGGGAATCGCGGAGCTTGTAACAAAGGCGGGCCTTGTGAACCTCGACTTCGCGGACCTGAGGACAATACTTTCAAGCGCTGGATGCGCGGTCGTAGGCACGGGCGAGTCCACGATAGAGGCGAAGCCAGACCAGCGCGCGCTTGTAGCCATTGAGACCGCGCTCAACTCCCCGCTTCTGGACGTAGACATAACAAGCGCCGACAGGGCGCTCATAAACGTCATAGGCGGCGACGACATGACGCTGAAGGAGGCCGAGTTCATAGTGGCCGAAGTGGCAAAGAGGATAAGCCCGGTGTCCCACATAATCTGGGGCGCGAGGGTGGAAAAGGAGCTGAAGAAATCCTCGCTTAGGGTGCTCGTGGTGCTTGCGGGCGCGAAATTCCCGCAGTACAAGCTCGAGGACCCGCAGGCTCCCGCAACCGTCGAGGACCTGGACCTCGACCTGATAAACTAGGCGATTATTGGTGGTATAGATGGGATTCGTTGGAGAGCTTTACCAGAGGTCGATAAGGGTATTGAACGTTGCCTACAGGCCGCAGGAAAAGGAATTCGCCAGGATGGCGAAGATTACGGCCCTTGGCATGATAGGCATCGGGCTGATTGGCGCGGCGATACACTCGGTAATGAAGCTGCTTTACCTCTGAAAGGTTTTGCAGGGGCATGTTTTAGAATGGTGATATGATGTTGTACACATACAGGCTTACGGCAGGCCAGGAGAAGATAGTGGCTGAAATGCTTGCGAAAAGGATTGAGAAGGAAAAGCTTCCTATATACTCCATCGCGCTTTTCGAGGACCTCAAGGGCTACCTCATAGTAGAGGCGCAGGACGAGGTCACCGTCAGGCAGGCGGGGCTTAAAATCCCGCACATACGCGGCCTGCTCGCAAAAAACATGGAGCTTTCGGCGCTTGACAGCCTGATAGAGGCGGCAAAGCCTGCGGTGATGTCATTTGGCAAGGGCGACATTGTCGAGCTCATGTCCGGCCCGTTCAAGGGAGAAAAGGCCAAGATTATCAGGATTGACGAGAACAGGGAGACAGTCACAGTGGAGCTTACGGACGTGGCTGTGCCCATCCCTGTCACAATCAAGGCCGACATCATCAAGATACACCAGAAGGCCGCGGACGTAAAGGCATAGGCTCTGCGCGCTTCGGTTTTTTCTTTTTTTTTCCTTTCTTTTTCCCGGTTTTTTCACTTGGCATAGAGGACATGCCGACTGCTCTTCCAATGGCGAGTTATCAGAGGTTCCACTGGGATTTTTTTGAAATGTAATGAGAAAAAAGGAGAAAGTGCGGAAAAAGCCCGCATGGAAAACAAGAAGGAAAAGAAAAAATGAGAATCGAAGATAGCCAGCCTAAGCCCAAACTATCCCCATGCCCTTATCTATTCATATTTCTCTACAAGCGTGCTTGGGCCTGCCACCCTGCCCTCCACCGATTCCAGGTCGAACCCATACTCGCTTTTGACCTGCCTTATGCCGCTTGCCACGGCCTTCAGGCCGGATTTATCCGTCATGAGGACCACTGTCGGCCCAGTGTCTATCGAGTAATACACCGGAGTGCCCGCGTCGCGCAGAGTGCCGCACATGCGCATGACAGCAAGGGTCTCAGGCTCCCAGGCGACCTCGACAAAATGCCCCATGGTGACGGAGTGCAAAAGCAGGGTGTCTGCCTCGGCCATTTTGGCGACAGCCTCCCAGTCGTCCGCCTCGAGGTGGGCGAAAAACTCCTTCATCTGCTTTTTCCTAAGCATTGCCCATTCCTTGAAAAACGGGGAGAGGGGGGCGTGGTGGTGCGCTATCTCGGTCTTGAGTTTTATGCGCGAGTCTATAGGTATTGTGACAAGCCGCATATCGGCAAACTTGCCCCCGTCGACGCGCACTGAAAACGAGTCCTCGTGCGCAATGCCGGGGTATGAGAGCCAGACGGATATCCCGCCAGCCGCGCTCCTGCACCCGCTTCCTGCAAGCAGCCTGCCGAAAGCAGAGGTTAGAGTGGTGTTTTTCGCGTAATTTGCGCCCCATGCTGCCGAAATTGCCGCAGTGGCAAGCGCAGCGGAGGCGGAGGCCGAAGTGCCAAGCCCCTTGCCTGTCTTTTTCGCCTTTATGACGTTTTTTGAAACCACCCGCGCGGGCGTGTTGGAGCCCGCGTACTTTCTCACCTTGTCAAGCAGGTGGGTGACGCGCTCGCTTTCCCTCCCAAGCGCCTTTGCGCCGTTTATCTCGACCTCGTCGCCTGCAAGCGACTTGTCGAATTCCACGGAAGTCACAGTGTAGGCAGCGTCATTGTTCAATGAGACCGAGGGCATGAAAGTGGTGCGCCATTCCCAGTCGCATATGCCGTGGTATTTGAGTATGCCCTGGATTGGGTATGCCTTTGAGACTGCCCTGCCTTCAAGCTCCGGCTTTTTGGGAAGCGTGGGGAAAGCTGGGACATTGAAATTCTTTTTCAGGTATGAGAGGACAGAGGCGTTCTCATCCTCCCAGAACTTCGCGATGTCGGAAAACCCGTCGGGAACCTTGGTCTTGGCAGGCAAATCAATCAACCCCTAAAACATGAGTATTTCAGTGCTTTGAATCGGCTTTTTACTGGAAAATGGACAAGGCTGGCCCGCCTATTTCGCAGGCTCCGGCTGGGCGCCGCCGCGCTTCCTGAAAAAGAGCAGGTAGGCCACAACCGCCGCCGCAAGCCCGAGGACCGCGGCAATGACGGTCCCGCTGCTGTCGGAGACCACGTTGTAGAAAATCGCCTGCGTTTCCGAGTAGCCGTCCTTGTTTATGACCGCGCGTATCTGCCCTGCGGACTGCGGCATGAGTTCAAGCGGCCCCGCGCCGGTTGTGTAAGTCTTTCCCTCGAAGGACACCTGCGCGCCTGAAAGCGGCGTGCCCGTGCTGTCGGTCACTATGAGTTTGACGGCCTGCGGCGCGGTTATGTACCACGGGTCGAAGCGCGCCTCTATCTTGCCAGGCGGGGCAAGCGAGGACTTGACAAGGTCAAGCGACGAATACACGCCAGTCTCGACCTTGCCCGTGGAATCCACCACCCTGCACTCCACGGAGAACTGCCCGGGGACAATGTCGCCCGGGTCGAATGAATAGCTCCACTTAGAGTCTCCAGTGGCGCTCTCCCATTCGCCGCCATTGACGCGCAGCTGCACTTCCGACACGCCTGGCCGTGAGAATGCAGTCCCTTCGACATGGACAATCGCCTTGTTGACGTACTCGCCCTGCGCCGGGGAGTCGAAATTGCAGCCCGATTCGAGGGAATACACGCCCACCTGGCCGTCGTCGGAGGCGATGAATATGCCGCCGTCCACAGGCGCGAAGAACCTTGACGCCCCGCCCGTCTGGGTGCGAAGCGCGAGCGAGCCGCCCGCGGGGTCGACAAGGTAGAAATACCCGTCGTTTGAAGTGAATGCGAGAAGCCTCTCGCCGCCCGTGCCGGAGATTATCTGCATTTTGGACTGTATGGCCTCGCCTGTCTTGAATTTCCAGCGCTGCGAGCCGTTGAGCGAGACAGCGTAGGCGTAATGGTCATTGGAGCCGAAAAATACCATGTCGAGATAGGATACGGGGGTCGAAGACACCCAGCCCGCGGTCTCGAAATTCCACAGTTCCCTGCCGGTCAGGCTGTCAAACGCGTGCAATGAATTGGACGTCTCGCCGAGATAGACGCGGTTTTGGGAGTAATATGGGGCTGAAAGGAAAGTGGGCGACGTGGCCTCTGACCAGACAAGCGTGCCCATGTTTGCGTCCACAGAATAGAGCGTGCCATTGGCCTCGAAAAACGCGTAGTTCTGGGAGAAGCCAAGCGGCGACGATATCGCCTGGACAGGGTATGACCACCTGATGGCCCTGGTCTGCGGGTTTATCAGGTATGCCCCGTATGAGCTTGCGAAAATGTAAGGCGGCACCATTGTGAGGCTTGTGACATAGCCAGTTGTGCGGTTGTTTACCGAGAGGTTCATGAGGGCCTCGGCCGCGCCTGTCTGCGAGCCTATCCTGTAAATGGCGCCTGATTTGGTGCCTACGTACGCATATGAATCGTCGCACGCAATTGCCGACGGGACCTGCGAGCCTGGCAATGACGCTGTCCATGACTCCTGGCCGCTTGAGGCCTGGTACAGGCTAACCGAGCCGTCGCCAAAGCCCACATACGCCGAATCAGAACACAATGAGATTGAAATCACCGGCCTGCCGGTGGACTTTTTCCACACCGCCACGGGATATGACAGTGGCACAAGAAGAAGGATGAAAATAAAAAAAAAGGGGAGGAGGTTTTTTCCCATGCTCACGCAGCCTTCAATTGAGAATCGTATTCTCCGGAATTGACAGACTTTATGATTGCCCTGGGATCCTTGCCTTCGCAGGTCACGCCGAGGGAGACGCAGGTTCCGAGGACCTCGTTGACGCCCGCCTTCAAGGACTTTGAAAGCGTGCCGCCCTGCTTCATCTTTGCCACCTTCATTGCCTGGGCAAAGGTAAGGTTGCCGACTGTCTCGCCCTTCTCCTTCCTGCCTTTCTGTATCTTGAGCTCTCCCTTGATAAGTTCCCCTGTCGGAGGCGAGCCGACCTCTATCTCGAACGTCTTCGCCGCCTTGTCCACTATGACCTTGACGGGGACCTTCAGGCCCGCGTAGATTTTCGTCTTCTCGTTGATAGTGGCGATAATCTGGCCTATGTTCATCCCTGTCGGGCCGAGTGCCGGCCCCAAGGGCGGGCCTGCCGTGGCCTTTCCGCCCTCAACTATGGCGGGTATTGTCATCTTCATAAAATACACCTGTTTCGCGATTTTTTTGCGACAAAGAAGCGCCGGGGAAATTCCGCATCTGCCCGGCTTGTCAGCATTGCGTGGGTTAATATGCTGTTAATTTATTTAAAAATCATTCGGAAAAGGCAAAATTGCCCCCCGAATCGCCAAAAAGCCGGCATTAAGCGGCCCCATGCCTGCCTTGGGCGCGGGCGGATAGGTTATAATTATTATGAAATCCAATATAATGCACTGCAGGGGAAACGGGTTTATGCAAACGCGTTTGCGGCGGTGTTGGATATGTTCGATTTTGACAAGAAAGGCGAGGGGGACACGGGCGAGGACGAGTTCTTCGGCCCCAAAATCAAAATCATGGGAGTGGGCGGCGCGGGCTGCAACACCATATTCAGGATGAGCAGGGAAGAGCATTCCTCTAAGGTCCCGATGATTGCCGCCAACACCGACCAGAAGCACCTCAACACCATTTCAGGCGGGGTGAAAAAGCTCCTCCTTGGCAAGTCTGTCACCAACGGGCTTGGCGCAGGCGGCTACCCCGAAGTGGCGATGAAGGCAGCCTTGAATTCAAAGGAGCAGATTGAAAGCGAGATTGCGGGGACTGACCTGCTTTTCCTCGTGGCAGGCATGGGCGGCGGGACGGGCACCGGCGCGGCCCCGGTCATTGCCGACATTGCCAGGCAAAGCGGCTGCCTGGTGGCCTCTTTTGTCACCTATCCATTCAAGCTCGAGCGCGCCCGGCTTGCAAAGGCACGCGACGGCATAGACAGGCTCAAGGAAGTCTCGGACACCATGGTAATAATAGACAACAACAGGCTTCTCGACTGGGCGCCTAATGTCCAGATTGAAAAGGCGTTCCAGCTTGTAGACGACATAACCGCCCGGGCAGTCATGGGCATAAGCGAGACAATACTCGAACCATCGCTCATAAACGTGGATTTCGCAGACCTGCGCTCCATACTAGAAAACGGCGGGGTGAGCATGATGTCGCTTGGAGAGGCGTCAGGCATAGACCGCAATGAGGAGATTATCAAGGCCACGCTTACAAACAAGCTCCTCGACATCGACACAAAGGGCGCGAAAGGCGCGCTTGTCCACCTTGCAGGCGGGGCGGACCTGACGCTTGGGGACGCCAACCACATCGCCGAGAGCCTGACAGAATACGTGCCCGAAGACGCCAACGTGATTCTCGGGGCGCGCGCGCAGGAAGGGCTTGAAAGGTCCATCAGGGCGATGGTGATATTCACAGGCCTGAAGGACAGCTACAAGCTCGGCTAAATTTTCTTTTCTTTTAGATATTCCTCCAATGCCACAGTGGCATAGGAGCCGGACTGCAATGAGAACTCGAACCATTCCCCGTCAAACGAGAAATCCACGCACTTGGCGTAGGCGCTTCTAAACCCGCCCCTTGCGGAGAGTTCGGGCATGCCGGGGACCTTGAAGTCTTCGGGCTTTATCGAGAGCGAATCCATGGCCTCCGACTCGTAGGGGTTCAGGGATTTGGCCTCGTGACCCACGAGGCGCAATGCTATGTTTTTCCCGCCGGATTTCTTATCAGGCACGGGCGAGAGCAGGCCCGGGATGAAAAACCCGCCCTTTTCCATGCAGTAATGCTCGCCTGAAACAAGGGAGGGCCTGAAATCAGCCGCGTCATGCCGCAAGTCAAGGGTCATGTTGAACACATGGGACTGGACCGCGTGGACAAAAAGAAGCAGTGTGCTCCTTGGCATGGCCCTAAGCGCGCCAGCGTAATCCGACGGCCGCACGGCAAGATGCGAAAGAATCTGCCTCTCGCCTGACAGGTGCCTTGGGAAATAGCCAAGCGCCTTCTTGAAATCGAGGCTCCCCTCAAGCTCTCGCCTTGCAATCCTGTAAGATTCTGGCTCTGCGCCCGGGCTTGAAAAAAGGTAGGCCTCGCATGCGGCCTTGAAGTCCCCCCTAAGCAGGTGCACGCCGATTTCATGCGTGTTCTGGCGCAATGAGCCAAACCTCTGCCTGCCAAAATAATTCAGGAAAAACCCGCCCGTCTCCTTTCTGATTTTAGACACTGTGCGCTTTTCCTGCGCCTTGGGCATCGGCTTTGCCCTGCCTTTGCCGGCCTTCGCGGCACTGCCCGGCACCCGGCCTAGATGTTTTATCCTGAACCTGTTCCCAAGCAATTCGCCGATGCGCACCCTTGAATTAGACTCCCACGCGCCGAGGATTTCAATTCCCCGCAAGTTCAGCGAGAGGAGTTCGGCAGGCTTTGCGCCCAGGCACGAGGCAAGCTGCACTGTGGTGGCGTTCTTGTCCTTGTTCCCCGCGGCATTGAACCTTTTTGAGGAGGCGTGCATTTTCCTTGCGATCTCCGAAAGCGCCGCGGTGGTCGTCCAGCCGGACTTTCTCATGGCAAACCTGCAAAACCCGCCGGAATCCTGCGCATTACGCGCGGGGGAGAACTTCCCCTCAAACGGCAGCGGCGTGCCGTCGGGCAGAATCTCGCTTACGAAAAACGTCCCCGGCGAGTCGCCATACGAGCCGCCAAGGCCGGCAGTTTTTGAAAGGAACCTCATTGCAAATTACCACTTGGAATGTGTTGTTTGGCCGCGAAAAACCCGTTTTTGCATGGGCGGGCGGGTTTCTACGCGTTCAGGGAAAAATCATCCCCCCAATTATGGCAAACCGCGGATATATTCAATGAAATGCGCATATTTAATACGAGGGTTGTTTGCCAGATGGCGCTCATAAGCCGATCAAGAGCGCCATATATAAACCTTGATTAGGATAAGGTGAGTTTGCATTTGCTTAGTTTTGGCTGTTTGCCATGAAAAGCAACTGGAAAGGCGCGAACATGCAACTCATAATATGCGAAAAGCCGAAAGTGGCTGAAAAAATCGCCTATGCCCTTGCCGACGGCCCTGTAAAGAGGGTCGCCAAAAACGGCATATCCTATTTTGAAATCCAGAGGAAGGGGATTGACATAGCCATAGCCTCGGCAGTGGGCCACGTGTATTCCCTTGACGAGGAGAAAAAGACCACCGGGTATCCGGTGTTTGACATCAAGTGGAAGCCCGCCTATGAGGTGGACAAGGCAAGCGGCTATACCCGCGCTTACGTGAAAAACATAGAGGACCTCGCCACAGGCGCGAACGAGGTCATATCCGCATGCGACTATGACATCGAGGGCAGCCTGATAGGCTACAATGCCATAAGGTTCGCGGGCGGCAAGAAAGACGGCAAGAGGATGAAGTTCTCCGCCCTCACCAAGGACGACCTCGTGGACGCTTACGAGCAGAGGGCGCGACTCGACGTTGAAAACGCGCAGGCGGGCGAGGCAAGGCACATGCTTGACTGGTATTACGGCATAAACCTCTCGCGCGCGCTCATGTCCGCCATAAGGAAGAAGGGGATATACAAGGTAATGTCCATAGGCAGGGTGCAGGGCCCGGCGCTCTCAATCCTTGTCAAAAAGGAAAACCAGATAGCGGCTTTCAAGTCCGAGCCGTACTGGGAAATACACGGCAAGTGCAAGGAAGTGGAGTTTTCCCATTCCAGGGACAGGTTCACAAAGGAGGAAGAGGCAAAAAGGGCCCTTGCCGAGTCGAAAGAGGACTCAACAGTGGCCTCAATGGAAAAGAAGCAGTTTTTCCAGGAGCCGTCGCCGCCATTTGACCTGACAAGCCTGCAGGTAGAGGCCTACAGGCAGTTCCGCTTCGACCCGAGCGCCACGCTTGCGCTGGCGCAGACACTTTACGAGGGTTCGCTTATCTCGTACCCGAGGACGAGTTCGCAAAAGCTGCCATTGAAACTCAACCATCCAAGGATACTCCAGGCGCTCTCAAAAAACCCGGCATATGAAAAACTTGCAAAAAAACTACTCGATTCCAACCTTCTCAAGCCCCACGAGGGCAAGAAGGAAGACCCGGCGCACCCGGCAATACACCCGACAGGGCAGCTAGGCGACATAGGCGAGCGCGAGAAAAAGCTCTATGACCTGATAGTAAAGAGGTATTTCTCATGTTTCGCGCCGCACGCGAAGCGCGAGGGCCAGAAAGTCGTTTTGGATTCCGGCACGCAAAAATACCAGGCTTCGGGCAACAGGACTGTTGAGCCCGGCTGGTTCGAGTTTTACGCGCCATACCTGAAGCTTGACGAGGTCACCCTGCCGCCTTTTGACAAGGGCGAGCATGTGAAGCTCACAGGGCTCAAGATGGACATGAAAATGACCAAGCCCCCAAAAAGGTACACTCCGGCGTCCATAATATCCGACCTTGAAAAGCTCAACCTCGGCACGAAGGCCACGAGGTCAGTGGTCGTGGACACGCTTTTCAAGCGCGGCTACCTGGAGGGGAAAGGCTCGATAACAGCCACGCCGTTTGGCATTTCCGTTTATAACACCCTGCACAAGAACGTGCCTGAAATACTCGACGAGGACCTCACGCGAAACATAGAGGACGAGATTGAGAAAATCCAGACAGGCGCGGTCAAGCCGGAAAAAGTCGTCAAGGACGGCAAGGACGTGCTTGTCAAAATAATAGACGAGTTCAAGCAGAACGAGGCAGAGGTCGCGATGGAGCTTGCCGCCGGGTTCAGGCAGAAGGAGCACTCCGAGAGCATAATAGGCGCGTGCAACAAGTGCGCGGACGGGATGCTTCGCGTGATACAGACGCGCGCGGGCAAGCAGTTCGCGGGATGCACGAATTACCCGAAATGCACCAACATGTTCCCGCTCCCGGCAGGCGCGAAAATACAGCCGCTCAACGAGAAATGCGAGAAGTGCGGCACGCCGAGAGTCAGGGTCATAAGGGCGGGCAAAAAGCCCTTTGACATGTGCCTCGACTTCGACTGCGAGACCAAGAAGGGCTGGGGCAGGAACACGAAACCCGTGGCAGGCGGCACTCAGGCGGCAAAGCCGGCAACCCCGATGGCAAAAACCCCTTCACAGGCAGTTCCGGCGCCCGCCATGAAATCATCACCAACACAGCAAGCAAAGCCGGCCCCCGCTACAACAGGTTCAACGCCCGTTTCAAAGCCAGTTCCCGCGCCTTCAAAGCCAATGAGCCTGGACGATACCATAAAGCAGATGCAGTTGCAGTCCAAGCTCGGCGAAGCCGCCAAGGCTGAAAAGCCTGCCGCAAAGAAGAAAGCTGCGCGCAAGCCGCGCGCGAAAAAGAAGGCAGAATAGCGCGCCCTGTTTTTCATGGGAAGCATGCCCGTATAGCCCGGGCCATGCCAAAAAAAGGCAATTTGGATAGCCCAGCCGGGGGGTAGGCAATGGCAAGGAAGAAAAAGCAAATTATTTAATATAAGGGGTAAAATAAGATTGAGGCGACTAAGATATGAAACTCTGGACTATCGTTCTTTCCATGGCAATAATCTCTGCGCTGCTTGGCGGCATGCTTTTTGCCGCCTGCACGCCGGGGACAACAAACGGCTTGTGCTGCATAGACGGCACTGAATCAGGAAACTGCATGACAGGCAATTACACGGGCTATTACTGCAATGCCCCGGCATACTCTTTCAGGGCGAACAAGTGCGGCTGCCCGGCGGGCTATGTGGCTGACACCAGCGACGCCACAGGGTGGAACTGCGCGCTTTCGGCATGCCCTGGCGGCTACACGCTAAACACCTGCATTTCAGGGCAGGCGCCCCTGTTTTGCAGCGCGGGCGGAGTGCTCCAGAACAAGTCCACCACGTGCGGCTGCCCCACTGGCTTCAAGCCATCAGGCGACGGATGCGTGGCGAAGAACTGCGTTGACGACCCGACAGTGTGCTCCACGAACCAGACCTGCGACACAGGCTCGTCTACGTGCGTGCAGAAATCCGGCTGCCAGTACGACAACCCCAAGTGCGGCAGCGGCAAGATTTGCAACAGGATAACTGGCCAGTGCGAATACGAGTCTTCTGTCCCGAACGGATGCATGTACGGCAACCCGTCCTGCGACTCGGGATACACCTGCGTTGACGACTCAAACGGCGGCTCGTGCGTGAAGAACCAGGCGCCGCCTGCGGACAACTCGTCCACAGACACAGGCTCGGGCTCTGGAAGCGCGTTTGTTGAGTACGACAACACGAAAGCCTCGACATGCTGCCTTCCGGCGTCAGGGCTTGTCCTGCTGTTCGGCGCTGTAGGCTACTTCGAGTACAGGAAGAGGAATTAGGTTCCCTCGACTGTTTTTCCTCTTTTTGTCTTCTTCTTTTTTTCTTTCATTTTCCTTCTTAGTTATAGGGCAAGCCCTCGGAGGGGAAAGGAAATCTAATTAAATGCTTAATGTGAGAAAATAGCCTGCTACTTTTAGATTACATAGTGGCCACGGTGGTGTAGCTTGGTAGCACAGGGGCCTGTGGAGCCCTTAGCCCGAGTTCAAATCTCGGCCCTGGCCCATATCAATGCTTCGCATTGATGGAATATGAACCAGCAGGGCCGTTTGCCCTGCGGGCAAATCTCTCGCAAACCTCCTGTGGTTTGCTCGATCTCGGCCCTGGCCCTCATTGACCTTCGGTCAATGGAAATGAGATGCCAGTGCCTTCTTGACCTCACTGCGTTTCGGTCAAGTCTCGTAAAATTCTGCGGAATTTTCCGATCTCGGCCCTGGCACAGAAACTTGTTTTTCACTGATTATCTACTACTAAGAAGTCAGTCTGATTCGACCGAATATAAGAAACATTCATATCAGACCATTCTACGGACACTTGGACTGTCCAGTTACCACTAGAATTTACGGGATAACTACTCCAATAAGTTAGAGATGAATGATTTTTAGAGAACCAAGTAAATTGTGGCACATCTTTAATCCAAGTAACATTTACATTATAGGGAAGTTCGGTAGGATCCTGAATCACAAAATCAATGTATGCAAGACTGTTCAATTTAAATGTGCTATTACGAGGTTTAAGAGTATTTATACTAATGAGATATTCAGAAGGAAGAGTTGTATCGTTTCGAGGTATAAAAGAACAACGCGATATTCTCAGTATACGTGTAATATTTGAGTTATTTATTGGCTTCAATTCAAGATAGCCATGATATCCCAAATCTCTAAACTCTTGTTTAATATAATAAAATCTCAAATCACCAAAAGAAAATTCTGAATCAACGGTTGGCAATTGAGTAGTCACGTTCAGTGTTCCATCGCTGTTGTAGAGACTCAGAATCACAGGAGTAGAGTTATATATAGCCAGAGAATTATTGAATTTTATGAAATACCAGAAATGAGACGTAAAATCGCTTAAGTAATAATCCTCATGAACAATTCCGATTGCAGGCGCACATGCAAAAAATGGTTCAGTATCATTTATTATGGCTATTTTTGCTGGAACAATTTGACCAACGGGGTGTAAAATTAAGAGTAATGCAAAAAGCACTACACAACAGGTAATTATAAGTAAGAATAATTGTTTTGTTAGTTCTTTTTTAAGTAAAGGTAATTTAATCAGTTCAAAGGGAAAACCAGTAATTCGTGCTATATAATCCATAAAACAATAAAGTAAAACTATGAATAGATAACTAAATAATGCATACAGAAAAACTATACTATCCACAGGTATAGAAGAAGTAATAATTGAATAATACGCGAAAAGTGAGATGCCTAAGGAAATACCTAGAATAGCCATAACAATGTTAAAAAATTGCCGCCATCTTCGTTTAATAATTGCTTCTCTATTTTCGATATCAAAAATGAGCTTGAGTTGATATAACGAAACTGCTGACAATACGATTATAGCTACAAAAGAAGAATTTGTGGTTAGACCGTTTAGCTGCTCAACAATCATGTTGCCGCTAGTCAAATAATGAATTGAGATAGAAATGAGGCCATACAAAAAGCCCAAACATACATAAAATACTTCTCCGATTATAAGAGAAAAAATGATTTTATCAAAGTAATCTAATTCGAAGAAGCCGCATTCATTTTTTGAATTATGTTTAGTGTAAGTAATTCTCTTATCTGAAATAAGGAAATACAGATAGAAAAAAAGATAGCCAAATATGAATATGATTGGAAGATAATAAGTTGGCTGGAGTGGAAGAAGTGATAATAAATTATCTTCAATTCCTGCCATTCAAATCATTTATTTAATCCCGATTGAAATATCTTACAGATACCCCATTTAAAATCCCATCATCCCGCATATAAAAATTATATTTCTACTTTTTTCTCTTTACTTCGTGTTTGTCTTCATGCTTCTCCGCAATTCCTATTTTGTATTTCCCTGCGGCGAGGAGGTAGATGAACAGGGCGCAAACGCCAATGAACGCGAGGTAGGACGCGAATGTCACCGCGTCGGGGGCGGCGGAGCCGTATATGTCCGAGCCCATGAAGCTGACCATGTAATCAAACACGGAGCTTGCAAGCAGGCAGATGAATGTTACCAGCAGCGCGAGGTTCGCCTTGTTGAACCTGCCCTCGACAACGAGATAGGCAAGCGCGAACACATAGACAAGCTGGGGTATGTGCGTTATCAGGAGGGCGAAGAGGATTTTGGCGCCATAGGAGCCAAAGGCAGATTGCAGGGAGCCTGAAAAATCGACAATCCAGTAGGCGAGGCACGCCACAACGTAGGCGGCAAGCGATGGCTTTAGCACTGCGATGAATGCCGATTTTCTGAATTCCAGCGCCACGTACATTATGGCAAAGAACGTGATAATCGAGAACGGCAGGGAGAAGAGCATGCCAAGCAGGCTAAGCAACGAGGCAGGTGAAAGCCATTGTGGGGATATGAGGGAGCTTGACGAAACCACAAGGAAAAGCCCGAGAATGCTTGTTATGAAGTAAAGCCCGCTGTACGCCAGCAGGTCTGGAATGCCGGTTTTTTCGCCGAGGAAATAGCCTGAAACCCCCATGGCTGCAAGCGGGAACAGGAAGGGCATGAAAAGCGATACCAACCCGCCAAACACCCCGACGTCAATGAAATAGAACGGCGCTGAAAGCATTGCCAGAAGCAGCATGGAGCCAAGGAATATCTCCGCGTGCTTCCATGTCATGTCTATATCTGTGGAATAAACATTGAATTTCATTGAAAATCCCCCGAAACCAAATGCCTTGCTTCCAAATGGAACGCACAGGAGTTCATTCCTGAAACTTCACGCGGTCGTCCCTTTTCTGCCTGCCTATGCGCACAAGAAGCGTTGTCCTGTATAGCCTTTTCCCCTCCTTTGTCTGGCCGTGCAGCTTCTCTGTCCTGACATAGCCAAGCGCAAAGGCGTTTAGCGCCTCAATCGCCTTTGCCCGCTCGCCCGCGTAGACGTCAAAGCCCTCCTTTAGTTCCTCTTCCTTGCATACAAAGGACTTCTCGGCGAGATAGCCTGCAACCTTGTCCGCTGTTTTTTTCAGGAGGTTGCGGTTCTCGCCCCTGAACTGGATTATGGCCTGGAACGCCCCGCCGCTTTTGCGCGAACATTCGGTGCATATGGATTTTTTGAGAATGACTGGCACGTGCTTTTGGACCTGCACAAGCGAGCCCTGGAACGGTATCATTGCCGTGGCATAGCCGGAGTCAAGGTCGTATGTGACCTGCTCGCCCGCCCCCGAAAGTTTCGCCAATGCGAATTCCAGTATCTTTTCCCTGTCGTTTGGCACCCACTTGTTGCCAAGCATGACCTTGCCGCACCTGCCGCATTCCTGGACCTCTATGGATTCCGGGAATTTCGGGGAAATCGGCACGTGCTCTATGCAGAAGGGCCCAATGAACTGGACCTTTGACGACTCGGCCCCGCATACGGGGCAGATTTTCACGTGCGCGTTTGTAGAAACCATAAGAAACAGCCCATTCATCCCATAATCAGCCGCAAAGACTTATATTTATTGCCACGAAGTAATTTATAACATGGACGACGAACGCGCTGCTGCCAATTCCGAGATAAGGTACATCACGGTCGAGCTGATGAAGCTTGCGGCAAGGAAGAAAAAGCCGTTTGCCCAGATGGCGCACGAATTCGTGTCCAACACATACACGCTTGAGAATCTGATAAGGAAACGGCTTGACAGCGCTGCGGCAAAGAAGAGCCCGAGCAGCAAGAAGGACAGGATTTGAGCCGCTTCTTTTGGCATGGCGGGAAACGCCCCGGCAAGGCGCGGACAGGCCGAGTGAAAAAATGGACAACACTAAGAAAGCTGTGATGCTGACGCGGTTCATGTTCAGCACCCCAACAAGTCTCGCCTCCATCGGATTGCTCATGCTCACCGGCGCCCTCTTCGGCGTCCTCGCGCAGCTGCTCACGAGGGGGCAGGTCTTCGACGGCATACTCCTCCACTCGCTCGAGGGCATATTCCTCATCACCACGCCCGCGATACTCTCCGCTCTGGCTCTCTTGGCATTCAAGAACAAGCAAAGCCCCAGGAGGGTCTTTTTCCTCTCCGCAGTGTGCGCGCTTGTATATGCCGCGCTGTTCCTCGCCTCTATAGCCACCAGGGCGCAATTGGGGATACACTCGCAAAACATAATCTTCATAGCCTTTGGCATCACGTTTGTCATGTGGTTCCTCATAGCCAAGTTCGTTTTCAACCTCCAGCGCTCCGGGCTGATTTTCGCCATAATACAGGCGCTCTTCAACGCCATTTTCCTCTCCATAAACAATTACATAGCCATAAACTACAATCCCATAGACATACTGCTGAAGACTTACTTCGCCGCCTTCGTGTTCCTGGCGGGCGCATACGCGGCGTTCTGGGTTATCGACGCCCCCATGAAAAGGAATTTCGGGATTTCGGCAACAAAAGCGATAACTCTTTTCCTTGGCCAATGGCTCTCCGCGTCCCAGGACCTGGAGGAGACCTTCGACTTCATAGGCGAGGACATAACGACGTACGTGGCTTTCATGTCCTTCAAGGCAAAATCAAAGCACGTAGTTTTCGCTGTGCCATACGTGCACTACGGCCCATTCGGCAACCTAGGGGGCTCCGAGTTCTCTTACAGGATTTGCGAGGAGCTCGAGCGCAGGACGGAGTGCAAGTGCATAGCTTTCCACGGGACCGCAAACCACGACTTCGACCCCGTTTCCCATGACGAGCTTGGAAAGATAGCAGGCGTCATTGAGAAGGGAATCGCAAAGGCAAGGCACGAGGCTGCGAGGGCTTCCTATGCTTTTGGCAGGGTAAAAAGCGCGCATGCGCAGTGCTTCAGGATAAACAATACCGGCTTTTTCGGGCTGAGCAGGGCGCCCCTGACAACGGAGGACATAGACTTTGGCGTCGGCACCACGCTCATGACGCTTGCTGAAAAGCACGTTTCAAACGCCATAATGGTGGACCAGCACAATTCCGAGACAGGGGACATAACGTATTTCGGCGCGGGCAACCCGGCGTCGTTCGAATACCTCGACGCTGTGGAACAGGCGGCTGAAAAGGCAGGCAGGGAAAAAGAAGGCGCCACGAGGATAGGCTTCGCGCGGGCAAAGGCGCAGTCGAGGTCCATCGGCTCCGGCGGGATAAAGACCGCCGCAATCGAGATAGGCGGGCACGTCCACTTCATCGTGGTTTCGGATTCAAACGGCGTCACGCCCGAGTTCAGGGAAAAGGCCATAGAGGCCATAACGAGGATGTGCAGGAAGGAGAAAATCGGCCTCGGCTCCGTGGAGGTATATACTACGGACACGCACCAGCTCAACATGGTCAGGGGCGTGCTTAACCCGCTTGGAAGCATGGACGAGCCGGAAGCCCTCGAGCTCATGGAGATAAGCGCGGTAGAGGCGTACAGGGACCTGGAGGCGTACGAATTCGCTTCCGGCAAGGAAAGGGTGCAGATAAAGGTATTCGGGCCGAGCCAGTCGACAGAGATAATAAGCACTGTCAACTCCATCTGGGCGATAGCAAGGATAGCCATACCCGTTATAATAATAGCCGCCCTGGCGCTTATCGTCTACGGGCTTTCACGGTTTTGAGGGGGCTTCGCCAGGATAATGTGTGAAGCCCGGCTAGTGGCGTGGAAAAACGCGCGAGGCCTGCGCGGCTTGGCAAGAATCGGATGTGCATGGCATGAAAATACTTTTCTTTTCAGACACTTACCTGCCAAACAGGGACGGCGTTGTGAGCGCAATGCAGGGATTGAGGCGCGAGTTTGGCAGGCTCGGGCACAAGGCATTCGTATTCGCCCCTGGCAAGCCGGCTGACGCGGACGAGGGCGCCATGCTCTTCCCTTCCGTGCCTTTCCTGCCATACCCGCAGTACAAGGTGGCCATATTCCCGCACGGCGCACTCGCGCCCGCAAGGAAAATCAGGCCAGACGTGATACATTCCCACGCGCTTGCCACGATGGCGGTGTCGGCGTCCATGTGCGCCAGGAGGCTTGGCGTGCCTTCGGTTGCGACGTTCCATACAAGGGTCACGGACGCTACGCACTACGTATCCAAGAACAGGATGATTTCAGGCGCTCTCCAGACAGCAGGCTGGGCGTATTTGAGATGGCTTTTCTCAAGGTTCGACCTGGTGACAGTCCCAAGCGCGCACTCCAAAAGGGAGCTTGAGGCCCACGGCATTGAATGCATGGTGGTGCCAAACGGCGTGGACACCTCACGGTTCAAGCCGCAGGGGGACAAGGCTACACTTGGCGCGCCAAAAGGCGTGCCAGTGGCGCTTTTTGTGGGCAGGATTGTAAGCGAGAAGAACATTGAGTTCCTTTTCAGGATTGCCATGCACATGAAGGCCAGGTCAATGCGCGCCATGTTCGTCATCGCAGGGAAAGGCCCGGCACTTGGCCAGTTCAGGTCCCAGGCCGCGTCCCAGGGGCTTGCGGACTATTTCCATTTCATGGGTTTTGTCGAGGACAAGGACCTGCCCGGGCTATATAGGGCTTGCGACTGCCTTGTCCAGCCGTCAAAATTCGAGACCCAGGGCCTTTCGGTGCTCGAGGCGATGGCATGCGCGAAGCCCGCCATAGTGCTCAAAGGCTATGCGCCTGCGGAATGCGTTGAGAACGGGAAAAACGGGTTTGCCCTGCCGGAAGACCCGGAGAAATGGGCAAAGGCCATTTCCAAGTGCTCCGGCCCAGGGCCTTATGGCAAGGCGGCTAGGGCGGCGGCGCTCAAATACTCCTCGGGAAAGGCCGCAAGGATGATGCTTGGCGCCTATGCCCTTGCGGCGAAAATCCACGCCGGGAAAAACAAGCCTGCCAAAAAAGCCTGACTGCCGGCCTCTTTCCAGAAATATTGCCTTTCAAGTCGGCTTTATCTCCTTTATGAAGTCAGGGAACTTTGCCACGGTGACAAGCTTGAGCCTGCCCTGGTAAATCTCCATTTTCAGGCTGACCCTGGCCGGGTCGGTCGAGGAGAGGGAGGAGAAGAAGCGGTCCTTGTCAATCTCGCGCTCGAACACGATTATCGTAAGTCCGAGCGGGGCGGTATTGAACGCCTTTGCAGCCACGTCCGACGACGAGTCGTATATGTGGACGTATACCTCCTGGCCCGCCACGAATTTCACGTCATAGTCGTCCGACTCGAGCATGGGCGAGAACCGCACCGCGCTGTTGACGAAAATGTCGCGCAGCTGCCTGAACATGCACAGGTAATGGGCCGAGTGCCCGGACGCCTCTATCCATTCGTTGAGGCCGTAGAACCCGTACTTCTCGAATGCAAGGCCGGACTTCTCTATCTTGTCGAGCACGCGCTCGAGGTTGTAATCCCCTATGATGATGGGCTTGCCGTTGTGAGAGAGCTTCCTGAAGGCGTTTTTTATCTCCGAGAGCTTGAGCGGCATGTATTCCCATGAATAGTCCTTGTTGACCTGCCTGAATATGTTTACCACGGTGTCCTTCCTCACGGGTATCTTGATGTTGGCTATGGGCGGGAAGTCGGGTATGTCGAGGCCGAAGAGCTCCTTGTCGGGTATGCGCAGGAAAAAGCCAGCGCCGAATACCACCGCCGCAAGGCCCGCAAGCAGGAGGAAAAGCGGGTCGTCCCAAAACGCCTTCGACACCACGTAGGTCAGGGTTACGTCCTTTGTGATTCCCCTACCCTGGCGCGGTCCGACGGTTATGGAGAACGTGTAATTGCCCGGGTCGAGCGGGCCGGTGGAATAGTCAATCTGGTCTGTCTGGGTGTAAATCTTCTCGTTTTCGCCGTTCATGGTGGCAGAGGCGCTTGCGAAGCGGACCTTTTGCGCGCCGCCGGCATTGACGCTGAACAGGAAAGAGCCGCGCGAGAAGTCCTTCTTGTCCACGCTTATGTTTATGCCCGGGACCTCAAGAACCGACTTGGCGTATATGTTTCCCGTGTTGTCGACAATGCGCAGGAGATAGGTGCCAGGCTCGAGGTCTGGCCTGTAGTCGAAGGGGAAAAGCGAGCCAAGGTTTATCGGGTCCCTTGAAAGCGCCACGGGCGTGCGCACCAGATCGCCGTTTTCAAGCGTCTGGAGATAGAGTATCTTGCTCCCGCCCGCCGGGTCCCTGAAGTCCGCCGAAAGCCTGACTGGCTGGTCGGTTATGTAGGACGAGAGCACCTCGACGCCGTCGCGGGAGAACAGCTCGCCGTTTTGGCGCTTCCAGACAACCAGGTTCTTGCCATAGCCGATTTTCTCGCTAGTAGAATTCGACGTCGCCGTCGAGACGAAGCGGGCGTACTGCCCCTCGTTCTTGTACGGGCTCGTGTAAACAAAGAACTGGCCCGAACTGCCGCTGGAATTGAGCCCTATTGTCTGGTATGCGGATGCCACGGGCGTGAGCCAGACGAATTGCGACACTATGTTGGCGACGTCCCTTGCGGCAAGCGAGCCGTCGCTTGACCAGCCGGTGTCGAGGGTCTGCGGCAGGGCCAAAAACGCGCCGCCATTGGAGCCTTCAAGCACCGACACTGCCCCGAAGAGGACCTTTGCCGGCCTTTTCGTGGACGCGAGCTCGTATGTAGGGTCGAAAAGCGACGTGCCGTTCTTCTCGGCGGGGGTGTAATCCGTCCCGACCTGCTGGAAGCGCAGCCCGAGCCTGTCGGCAACCGACTTGTCGGTCTGGAGTATGGTGCCCTTGTCGTCAAGGTAGAACCTGTCAAAGCGCAGGCCTATGTATACCACCACCACGCCCCTGTCAATCAGGGTGTCGTAGGTGAAGTTCGAGTCCGAATAGCCAAGAAGCGAGCCGGGCATGTAGCCTGTCGGGACTATGAGGACCGAATTGGATGGAAGCCTGTCAAGATACGCGGGGTTGAGGTCCGAGACTGAAAAGCCCTCCTGCCCGAGGTATTTCTCAAGCTCCTTCCTGAAGATTGGGTATGAGTCCGCGCGCGAGCGCGCCCCGCCAAGCACGAAAATCTGGCTTGGTATCGGCTGGTCATATACGCGCAGGGAGAGCAGGGCATAGTCGAGGTTCGCAGACGAGTAATTTCCCTGCGTATAGACGGTGTGCGTCTCGTCGTTCTCGCTGCCATATGTCGCCACGCCCATGTCGGGGAACTGCGCCGTGAATACCGGCGCCGTGGCATTTTGCTGCACAGGCTGCTCGGGAAGCGATGGCGGGAGTATGAGAAGCAGCGCCATTGCACCCAAAAGCAGCAGGACGAAGAATATCCCAAGCATCTTCCCGGCCATGCCCAGAAGCGGGTTGGGGGCCTTGCCGCTTTTCTTTGAAAACGACCTTGCAATGTCTGAATCGTAAATTGGCCGGGATGTGGCGGCCGGCTTTTCCTGCGCGGGCGCCATGCCGGAAGGCTTTGCTGGCTCGCCGGGCTTGCGCGGGTGCGCGCCGCCCCCGATAGGGAATGCGGACATGAGTTTGCCTATTCCCTCCTGCGCTGGCCGCGGCTTGAACTTCCTGGAGACTGAAAACTTCTTCTTGACGTCGAACACGTAAGTGTTTTTCGTGATTTTCATGGAAAGGGGGCGTTTTGCCTGCCCGGATTTTTGCCCCGGCGCGGGAGCGGCCCTGCCTGAAGCGGTCTTTTTCCTTGCGTCTGGTTTTGGGGCCGGGCTCATGAAGAATCAACTTGGCAGTAGTCGCTGCTGGCGCTTATTTCCTAAGGTCCAGATAGCCTTCGGTCACAAGCGCGTTTAGCATCTGCTCAACCCTGTTTTCAGGGATGGAATGGACGCGGGAGAAGTCCGCGAGGTTCACCTCGCCATTGTGCTCCGAAATCCATTCGAGCACCTTCTGGCGCAGCACGTCGTCCGAATATACCTTTAGCTTGTCGACTTTCAGCTTCAGCTCGTCGTTTGCGGACTTGAGGTCGTAGTTCTCTCTGGAGAGCTGGATGTTCGAATCCGTAAGCTCGGCGACCTTGTTCTGGAGTATCTTGACCTCCTTTTTGAGGTTGTCGTAATACGAGTAGAGCTTGTCATAGTCGCTTGTGACGTACTCGCTCATGTCGTTTATGGCAGATTCCAGAAGCTGGTAGACCTGTCGGTTGTCAATGGCGTACGTGCCATGCGCGAGCGTGAGTATGTTGAAGAAATACTTGAGTATGTCCAGCCTGCGCTTTTTCGGGCTCATGCCCGGGACGTAGGAGTACATGACCTCTATCCTGTCAGGGTAGAAATAGACCATCGAGAATAGGTAGGGGTTTTTCTGTATGTCCCTGCTCTCGATGTTCAGGGCCACCACGGAATCCTTTTCAAAGGCTATCTCGAGAAACGAGAGTGGGGAGAGGAACTGGAGCACGTCCTTTTGCGTGCCGTTGAGGGTGGCCTCTATGCGAAAGCCTCCGGCCCTCGGCTGTTCCGCTGTTTTTTGTTCAGGCATTTGAAACACCGCTTGGCAGGCATGCCCTGCCGTGGAAAATCACTTTCTCTTCCTCTTCTTGCCCTTTGCGGCCTTCCTGGCCGGCTTTGCGGGCTTTTTTTCAGGCGCTTCCATTGCAGGGGCCGCCGAAGAGGGCGCGGGTTCCGCGCTTGTTTGCGCACCCGCCTGCGCCTTGCCCCCCTTCAGGTCCTCCACGGCCGGGACGTAATCCACGAACGCGAGCGCCACCAGGAAGACTGTGAGTGCGATGCTTGAGAGCACCTGGACAAGGTCGAACGTGCCGCGCATGAGAAGGTTCGCGCCTATGACGAAAAGCGACACTATGACGCCGAACGCGCCCAGGAGGACGACCTTCTGCTCGAACTTGGACCTCTTCTTCTTGTATGCCTCGTAGTTTTCAGGTGACACGTAGAGCCTGTTGTTGGTGCCAAGGCCGAACTTGTTCTTCACATTGCGTATGGAGGAGATTATGGCGTCGTCTTTGACCTTGTACCTCTTCTCCGTGACCCGCTCGCCCGAGATTATGCATATGTCAATGCCCGTTGGCACTTCCTTTTCCGCGGGCTTGTTGAAATCCAGTCCGAATGCCATGTTGTGCGCACCCCTCTATTGCCTTGCCGAAGCGGCCTCATTCCTCGAGTATTACCTGCGTTATGTCCTTGTCGTTCATGCCAAAGCGCTTGAAGTCCGCCTTGGAGAAGATGTTGATTATCGTGGAGTCGTCAATCCCTATGTCCTTGAGGAAGGACGTGATGTTGACGCGGGCTATCCCGTACCTTTCCATGAGTATCACGAAGGATATGACGTCTATGTGCTTGTTCTTTTTCCTGAACAGGTCGGAAATCTCCTCCACGTGGACCTCGTCAAGGCCGAACGCGCGAAGCTTTTTCCTCAACTCGTCCTTTTCAAATGAAACTGTCCGCGCCATAGTACCAAGCCTCTTCTCCTCCTCGCTCATCACGTTTTCCAGGTTGAGGAAGTATTCCTCAAGCGGCTCCTCGCCCTCAATCTTGTCAATCAGGAAGGTCTCGGAAAACTGGGCGGTGGTCTGGAAGGCCATGTTGACAGCCGCCTGCCCCACGCCAAGCTTGCCTATCTCGCCCCTCATGTAATTGGAGAAGTTCAATGTGGTCTGGAGATAGTCGAGGAAGCGCTCGAATTTAACGCGCAGTATGAACGTGGTGCCCACGTTTGAGAATATGGATTCGGAAATGTCCGTCGGGTTTTGCGACGCCACAAGGAGGGCGAACTGGTATTTCCTGCCCTCCCTGACTATCATGACTGCGTCGGACGTGTCCTCCTTGGCGATTTTCCACGCCTCGTCGAGGACCACGATGAGCTTGAGGCCCTTGGTGCTCGACCAGCCCTCCTCCCTCATCTTCTCCTTTATGAATTGGAGCATGGACAGGCCGGCAAGGCCCCTGAACACCTCGTCCGGGAGGCCTGAAAGGTCCAGGTCCACCAGGCCGGACTTTGTGAGCTCGCCGAGGTTGATTGTGGACTGCTGGGCGAAGAAGTCCTCCCCTTCGCGTGTGAACTGCTTTATCCTGTATACGGCGTTTTCAAGCTCCGCGGGGAACTCGTAGGTGCCCGCGTCGAGCTGGTCCTCGAGTATGCGCTGGACGTCGCGCAGCGTGGGCGGCTTTAGCGCCCTGCCAAGCCCGTCGCGCTGGACCTTGGAATCCATCTTGAATTTCGCATTCACGTACGCCTTCTCTATGGCCTGTTCCGTCAGCCTTTTCTGCTCGGGGTACCTGCCTATGTCTGTGAGGATTTCAAACGTGCGCAGGATTTGCTTCACCCTGTCGTTTGGCTTCATGCCGCCAAGGTCGAGAAGGTTGATGTAGGCGCCCTTGCCAAGGGCTATGACCTTGCCGCCGGCCTGCTTCACCCAGTCGCGGTACTCGCCGGCCCAGTCTATGATGAAGGCGTTGGTGCCCCAGACAAAGCTTGCGCGGGTGAGGAATGTCTTGACGAAATAGGATTTGCCCGACCCGGTTATGCCGACCACGGCTATGTGCGGGTTTGTAGTCCTCTGGTATGTCCAGTTGAAAGGCACGTGGAATATCTTCGTCTTGCCGATGTAGATGGAGTTTGTCGGGTCGTTTATGAGGAATTCCTCTGGAGGCTCCGGAGGCCTGACGAATATGTTGCGCCTTGCCAGGTCCCGGTTATAAAGGTTTGATATTGTCAGCCTGCCCATCGTAGCACCTTAGGACAACATCTGCTCGGTTTCCATCTGGCTCGACGGGATAACATGTTCCCAGTCGAAGCACAGCAACATCTCCTCGCCTGTCAGGGGCATCACCTCGACGTTCAATGCATTGGAGATGGTGGCCCTAAGCTCATTGCCCTGGCTCTTGACGGCGGCCGTGGCCGCCTCCTTTGACACGCCCGCGGCGCTTGTCATGACGTAGGCTATCGTGCCCATGGGCTTGACGCCCTGCGTCATCTTGTTCATCTGGGTCTCCCACATGGCGACCTCGCGCTCGTACCTGTCAAGCTTGAGGACGTCGGGCTCCGGCTTCTCCCTCTCGCGCGAAAGCCTCAATTGCGCCTCCGCGTGGCGGGTCTCTATGCTCTCCCTGTACTTTGTCAGGTCCTTGACATAGACAAGCATGGAGAATTTCGTGACGAATTTCACAGATGATATGGCGCGCTCGAAATACTCGCTGTAAATCGCGTTCTCCTCCTGGCTCTTGTCAGTGACAGACTCGTATATCCTCACGCCGAGGAACATGGTGGCGTAGTAGAGGCCGTTCTTGTTTTTGAGTATGACGTCCTGGGACGGCGGGATTTCATACCCGCTGTCAGTCACCTGGACAATCCTCGCGCCCGTGGTGACAAACGGCCAGAGGACATAGCCGTATTTGTAGAAAAGGAATGCCAGAAGCGCGCCAAAGCCTGCAAGGGCCGCGCCGACAAAGGCTATAGCCCCGCCGCCGGAACCGGTTGCAAGGAAGGCGCCGACAGCGCCAAGAAAGCCGACTGCAAAACACGCGATTGCTGCATTTTTGTAACTGATAGACTGCATCTCGGACCACCCTTGGTTATAAGGATTATTTTTATTATACGGGGCGGTTTTTAAATATAGCATAGGGATAAAGGGATAAAGGCAGGGGGACGGATAAGCCCGCGCGGGCCACCAGGGCAAAAGGGATGGCGGGCGCAAAGCCCCATTACGGCTGGTATCATGAAAACTATAGCCACAAGTTCGCTGAAAATAGCTGCGAATGCCATCAGGAGGGGGGATTTGGCAGCCTTCCCCACTGAGACAGTCTATGGCCTGGGGGCAAATGCGCTTGACAGAAAGGCGGTGAAAAAGATATTCAGGGCCAAGGGCAGGCCGTCGGACAATCCCCTTATAGTCCACATCCACTCAAAGGGCCAGCTCGCGCAGGTGGCTGCAAATGTCACGCCCCTTGCAAAGAAAATCATTGACGCGCTTTTCCCGGGCCCTGTGTCCGTGGTATTAAGGAAAAACAGGCTTATCCCTAAAGAGGTCACCGCAGGGCTTGGGACCGTGTGCGTCAGGATGCCCTCGCTTAGGCTGGCAAGGCGTTTCCTGAAGGAGTGCGGCGTGCCTGTCGCGGCGCCCTCCGCAAACCTGTCAGGCAGGCCAAGCCCCACGACGTATGCGCACGTGCTTGAGGATTTGGGCGGCAGGATACCCGTTGTCTTGAAAGGCCCGGCATGCAGGCACGGCCTCGAATCCACAGTGGTCGACTGCACTGGCAGGCTTCCAAGGATATTGAGGTCCGGTTCGGTGCCCGCGGAAAAAATCATGGAAATAGCAGGGCTTGGGATAGCTGCAGGCGGGGCTGGCGCAAGGGCTGGGAAAGGCGGGGTTAGGCGGGCACGCTCGCCCGGCATGAAATACCGCCACTACGCGCCAAATGGCAGGGTTGCCATAATCAAAAGCCCGGCGGCCCTGCCCAAAAACGCCAAGGCGTGGGCGTACATAGGGCTTTCAAAGCCGGAAAAAACAAGCGGCTGCGCGAAATGCCTTGTGGCAAGGGGCAAGAATGATTATGCCAGGAACCTTTTCGCGTTTTTCAGGGACTGCGACAGGCTCGGGGCCAAGAGGATTTACTGCCAGCAGGTAAGCGAATCAGGCCAGGGAATGGCCATAATGGAGAGGCTTTTGAAGGCTTCGGGCAAGTGAATGCAGGAATTTCTTCGGCGTGAAAACACATGTTTCCCGCCCTTTTGAGATAGGGTTATAAACCTTTGTTGGCATAGATTAGCTTGTCAGCGGTCATAGGGAGGGGGAAACACCCAAACCCATTTCGAACTTGGAAGTTAAGCCCCTTTACGACATTGCCTGTACTGCGTTCTACGCGGGAAGACGTGTTGCTGCTGACACCTATATTTACACCCCTTAGCTTCGGCTTTGCCCGTTCCCGCTTGCGCGAGCACCGCGCAGGCGGCATCATGCCAATCAAAGTGGCAAAAAATGGCGGTTGCAGTGGCATGGGAACCCCTGCCATATATTAAATAACTTAAAGCCCAAATTGGATAGAGGTTTTAGAGTGGGACATAACGAGTTTTCAGGCTATTACAAGCATCCAATCCCAAAAAGGCGGGAAATACTCGCAGCCACGGGCATGCTTGAGCAAAAGGAGCTTGACGCCCTGTTCGCGCAGGCTGGCCTGCCGCTTGAGACTGCCGACAGGATGATTGAAAACGTCATAGGCGCCTTCCCATTGCCCCTTGGCATTGCGACCAATTTCATAATCAATGGGAAGGAAGCCATTGTCCCTATGGTTCTTGAAGAGCCTTCGGTCGTGGCAGCAGCATCAAACGCCGCAAAAATGGCGCAGGAGTGCGGCGGGTTCCGCGCGACAAGCACGGAATCGATAATGATTGGCGAGATTGCACTCGCCAGGCTGCCCGATTTTGACAAGGCGCTTGAAACCCTCAATTCAAAGAAAAAGAAAATAATGGAAATCGCCTCCCCATACGCGGCCGGGATAGCAAAATACGGAGGCGGGATACGCTCCCTTGAAATCAGCCCGCTTGAAACCCCTGCGGGCAAAATGATACTTCTAAAGTTCTACGTGGACGTTAAAGACGCCATGGGCGCGAACACGATAAACACCATTGTCGAGCTCTCGGCCCCGGAGATAGAGAAAATCGCGGGCGGCGAGGCGCGGCTCAGGATAATCAGCAACCTCGCGCCAAAGAGGATTGCCCGCGCAAGCGCCACGTGGAAGGCAAAGACCCTTGGCGCAGGAATCGCGGACAAGATAATCGAAGGCTGGGCGATTGCCGCCGCGGACCCTTACAGGTGCGCCACGCACAACAAGGGCATAATGAACGGCATAGACGCCGTGGCCATAGCGACCGGGCAGGATTTTAGGGCTATAGAGGCGGGCTGCCACGCATACGCGGCCCTTGGCGGCGCGTACAAGCCGCTGACAAGGTATTACAAGGACGCGAACGGCGACCTTGTGGGGGAGATAGAGATTCCCGTGCCTGTCGGCATTGTGGGCGGCGCCGTCAGGACGCATCCCATGGCAGGGGCGTGCCTGAAACTGCTTAACGTAAAGACCGCCCGCGAGCTTGGCGAGGCAATCGCGTGCGTGGGCCTGGCGCAAAACTTCGCGGCGCTGCGCGCAATCACCACCGAAGGCATACAAAAGGGGCACATGAAGCTCCATGCCAAAAACATCGCGGTCAATGCTGGCGCGGCAGGAGAGGAGATTGAAAAAGTCAGCGAACTCATGATATCCCAGAACAAGATAGGCGTCGAGAACGCCACGGCCATACTCAAGGAAATTAGGAAGGGGACAGCGAAAAAGAAATGACATGATTCCAATTTTTCCTAAAAAAGGTGCATATTCTTGGAAATGAAACTTGAAAACCACAAGGAAGAGATACTCGCAATCGTGATGCTCGCGCTCCTTTCAGGCTCGTTTGCATACCTCGCCATAGGCGCGGGGCTCTTGCCAAACGTGACATACCTCGAGCTGCAAAACATAGCGTCCCAGGGAAGCTCCATACTCCAGTTCGGCATTTCCGGCGCGGTTCTTGCGGCGTTCAGCCCTATATCCGGCGGCGCGGTGGAGGACTCATACAGGCTGGCATTCGTGTTCTTCATGGTCATAATAGCGCTTGCCGCGTACGCGCTTGGCAGGGTGAGATACCTAGACGTGTTCGGCTCCCTTGCCGTGAGTTTCGCCGCCGCGTTTTCAAGCATGGCCCTCTACTCCTTCGCTCTTTCAGGCCTAAGCCCTGTAATTTCCGCCGCACTGATGCTTTGCGGCCTTGCGGCATTCGAGCTGTCATTCAAGAAAGGGATATACATATCTATAGCCGGAGCAATCCTTGCGATGGCGGGCATAGCTGCATACCCGCAGATGGCATACGCGGGCATTGCCGTGGCAGTCCCGATGCTTGTGCACTCATACCTCGCAAATAACAGGAAGGTGGAGCTTGACACCATGGTCCCCGGCGCGCTTCTCTTCGCAGCTTCCATAATAGGCATGGCGGCATTCCTCCCCTTTTCGTATTCCGGCCCGCAAAACCTCCTCCAGTTCCTCTCGGATTCGAGGCTGTCGGTGGCAATAGCGGGCATGTCGCTTGCAGGCGCTATAAGGAAGTTCTCGCACGAATACGACGTGCAAAACGGCCTTGCGTTCCTGCTCGCCTTTGTGGCAAGCTTTTTCGCGCCATTTGCTGCAGGCGTTGCCATGGCATACTGTTCCGTGGCGGGCGTGCGCGAGGCCCAAGCAAAGGACAGGACTATAAACGACACGCTTGCGGGGCTTTTCTTCGCGGCATTCTTCGGCGCGATAGCATACAGCGCAAATGCCGGCTGGAACTCGCTTCTGTTTGGCGTGATGCTTGGGGTAGCCGTGGTTTCCATTGTCTACCTGTTCAAGGAAGTCCACATGAACATGTCTGCCGCCGTGCTCTCGCTTTTCCTAATTGTCAGCCTGCTTTCGGGCGCATACCTGGCAGGCTCTAAAAGCATAGGGGCCGCGGCGCACCAGATTTACGACTTCTCAAAGGCTACGCAGGATTTCAAGAACGCAATCGACTTTGTCAAGATTAACGGCACGGACGGCGCCAGGGTGGCTGCAATAGAGAACACCCAGCTCGCGTCATACGTGCTCGGCCAGAAAAACGTGCTTTTGGACACAAAGCCGCTTGCGGCCTACCTCGGCTCAAACGGCAGCGTCTCGGGCCTGAAGGCGGCGGGCGTGAAATACATCATAGTGAGCGGCAACCTGTTTGCCAATTCCGACACAATAGCTGGCAAGGGCGGGCCTGCGGTCAGGACGCGCGCGTATTATTACGTGGGCAATTACAGCGGCAATGCCACGTCCCAGGGCGCGGCGTATTTCCAGGCAAATGACGGGACACTGCTTGTAAGGCCCATGGACCCGGCGACGGGCAAGCTCCTCGTGCAGGAGAGCGTGCTTTACAGCGGCTCGCAGGCAGCTGCGCAGATTTCATATTCGGAGCTTCTCATGCTGAACCAGGGCATGCCGTACCAGGACGCGTCGAACATGGTGGTCTGGCCATTGTCAAGCTACAACACGAACCTGTTCAGGCTGTTCTTTGCAAAGCCCGAAGGCGTCAGGCTGGCAGCCAGTTTCGGCTCTGTGAGGGTGTTTGAGATTGATTGACCCGATAACCATAATTGCCGTGTCGTTTGCGGTTGCCTTTGGGGTAACGTTCTATTCAGTCCCTAAAGTGGCAAGGAAACTCGCGGCCGCGGGCATTACGGGCAGGGACATAAACAAGAAGGACACGCCCGAAGTGCCGGAGATGGGCGGCATCACCATAGTGATGGGCCTTGTGGCAGGGGTGCTTTTCATAAGCGGCGCCTTCGTGTTCATGGGCATCAGGTTCCCGACAACCCTCGTGTTCGCCGGGCTCTCAACAATACTAATAATGACGCTCATCGGGATATACGACGACTTGTTCGACATGGCGCAGGTCACAAAGACGATCCTGCCGTTCGCCGCTTCAGTGCCTCTTATCGCGGCAACAATAGGCTCGAGCAGGATTATCACCATACCATTCATAGGGCCGGTCGAATTCGGCATACTCTACCCGCTGATTCTTATCCCCCTGGCAATAACCGTGTCCTCAAACCTGACAAACATGCTTGCGGGGTTCAATGGCCTGGAGGCGGGCATGGGAATCGCCATGTTCGCGGCTGCAAGCCTGATAGCATACGTGCGCGGGGTGCCTGACATACTCATGTTCACCCTGCCCATGACAGGCGCGCTATTGGCTTTCCTGTATTTCAACAAGTTCCCGGCAAAGATATTCATAGGCGACGTGGGGACGCTTTCAATCGGCGCCACGCTTGCTACGGCCGTAATAATAGGCGGGTTCCAGTCCCTTGGCGCCGTGCTCGTGGTGCTATACGTCCTCGACTTCGTCATAAAGGCATACAACAGGTTCCCGTCAAAGAAATGGTGGGGCGAGAACCGCGATGGCAGGCTCTACCCTGTCGAGGGGAAGGTCAGGGGGCTGTGCCAGCTGATAATGAAGCTTGCAGGCGGCATAAGCGAGCAGGGGCTCGTATACGCGCTTGTAGGGCTGCAGGTCCTCGTGGGCATTGCGGCAGTGGTAGTTTTTATTCTATTGAAACAGTAAGCAAGCGATAGGGGCATGGTTGCCAACTGATGAAGTCAGGCGTTGGTGTTAAGATGATAGTAATAACCGGCGGGAGCGGGTTCATAGGCACGCATCTGTGCAGGAGGGTAGCCAAATCGGGCTCATACCTCAACATCGACCTCGTGCCGCCAAAAATCGAGACAGCCGAATCCGCCTATGCCAGGGGCAACATAAAGAACCTGCATTTCGTGCTGGGCTCCACGCGCGGGGCAGGCATCATATACCATCTCGCCGCCCAGACAAGCGTCCAGAAATCCATAAAGAACCCGGTGAAAGACTTCTATTCAAACGCTGCCGGCACCCTCAACCTGCTCGAGGCGTGCAGGAAAAACGACATACCTATGCTTGTCTATGCGTCCTCGGCTGCCATTTACGGCGTGCCGCAATACTCGCCCATCGACGAGGCGCACCCGAAGGCTCCGCTTGCGCCATATGGCAGCACCAAACTCGCGGGGGACTCGCTTTGCGAGCTTTATCACAAGACATACGGCATAAAGACGGTCAGGCTGCGCTTTTTCAACGTGTTTGGCGTGGGGCAGGACCCCAAGTCCCAGTATTCGGGCGTGATAACCAAGTTCGCGGCGCGCATAAACGACAACAAGAACCCCGCCATTTACGGGGACGGGAGCCAGACCAGGGATTTCGTGCACGTGAGCGACGTGGTGGACGCGATATTGCAAAGCGCCAAAAGCCCTGCTGCGGCTGGAAAGGCGTATAACATAGGCACGGGCGTCGAGACGAGCATAAAGGGCCTGGCGCAAACAATGATTTCCCTATCAGGGAAGAAACTGGAAATAGATTTCAAGCCAGCACTTTCAGGCGACATACCAAAAAGCATCGCAAAGATAGACGCCGCAAAGGCGGATTTCGGCTTCGCCCCCAAAATCACTCTCAAGCAGGGGCTTGAAAGGCTGATTGACAGGGGATGAAAAGAAAATAAGTAAAAAAAGGGGCATGAAAACCCCGCTACAGTGCCTACTTCTTGTCAAACATCTTGGCGAACTCGTGCTTTTTCCTGTTCTTCCACTTGCCGGAGTGGTAGACATAGCTTGCAATCAGGGGCAGGACGGAGGTCGCCTCCGCGTATACCATCTGCTCGTAAGTGGTGTCCACCTTGCCCCATGACGACGCCTCCTTCAATGTCGAGGAGGAGCACGCGCCGTCGCGCACGTCGGCAACTGTTATCTGCACCGCGTATTTGTGCATGGGCACTTCCTTGCCAAGTATCTCGGCGCACACTACAGTGTCCTGCACGAAGTTCTTAGGCACGCCGCCGCCAATCATGAACAGGCCGGAGGTAGGAGAGGCCATCTTGATGTATGTCAGCTCCCTGAAGTCCTTCACAGAGTCTATGGACATGTGCCTGTCTGGGTGCTTGTGCTGGTGCAGAGTCAAGCCGAAACCGGCGCTCGAGTCGGAGAACGCAGGGCAGAATATGGGCACGTTGTGCTCGTATGCTGTCTGGACTAGGGAATTTTTCTTCTTGGAATTCTTCACAAGGTACTTGCCCATCTCCGCAATGAACTCGCGGGAGGAATATGGCCTTGGGGCAAGCGAATCCGCTATCTTCTCGACAGTCTTGTCGCAGTTTTGCAGTTGCTCCTCGTCGATATATGTGTCGTAAATCCTGTCGATGTACATGTTTCTAAGCTGGTTGTCGTCCACGTACTGGCTGCCCCTGTAATGCTTGAACCCGAGGGCCTCGAAAAAGTCCATGTCCACTATGCTCGCGCCAGTGGCTATTATGCCGTCTATCATGTTGTACTTTACCATGTCGGAGTAAATCTGCATGCAGCCGCCTGCGCTTGTGGAGCCTGCAAGGGCCAGGAACACCGCGCAATCGCGCTCTCCAATCATCATGTCGAATATCTTCGCGGCGCGCGCAGTGTCGCGGGCGGTGAAGGACATCTTCGACATGGAATCTATTATCGGCGTGGCGTCAAAGGACGCCATGTCGACGTGCTTTATCTCCTCTTTGAGCATTTCCTTTTTGTTTGCCATATTCCCAGTTCCTCCAATTAACATTATCAGTCAATGCAATTGCCATTACCTCAATAAAAATAAGCCCTATAGCGTTTTCCCGGCTTTGGCGGCACATCAACTTGCCTGCAGCCTCATTTCTGCAGCTTTATGCCGTTTACCATCTCTATTATCGATATGGTCTCGTTTATCTTCTCGTAATCCGTCATCCTGCCAATGTCCATCCAGAACTCGTCAAAGACGTGGGCAGTTATCTTCTTGCCGTTTTTCATCATCAGCGGGAACACGTTTTTCGCAAAGTCGGACTTGGGCTTTATGTAATCGAAAACGCCCGGCTCGAACACGTATACGCCGGCGTTTATCAGGTTCGAGAGTATTGGCTTCTCCTCGAACTCCCTTATCTCGCTCCCCTCGATGCGCGCAACGCCGTATTCAAGTGGCACGCCCTGGCGCTTCAGGCCGATGGTGGCGAGGTTTCCGGCCTTCTTGTGCGCCTGCATCATCTTTTTCAGGTTCACGCACGTGAGATGGTCTCCCATGACTACCACGAAGGTCCCGTCCACAAGCGCCTTTTTGGGGAGTATGGAGCCCGCGGTGTTGAGTTCCTCCTCCTCCTCCGAATACGAGATTTTGACCCCGAACTTCGCTCCGTCGCCAAAATGGTCGATTATCTGCTCTTTCAGGTAGCCGACGGTGATTACAATGTCGGTTATGCCGTTGGACTTGAGGTTGTCAACCACGAATTCGAGTATGGGTTTTGAGCCGAGCGGCAGCATGGGCTTGGGGATTGTATAGGTATATGGCCTAAGCCTTGTCCCCTTGCCGCCGCACAATACGAATGCCTTTGTCAATAAATCACCGTGGAATCCTTGCGGGCATGGGCCGCATGGAACCCTTGTTTTTTTAGCACGATTAAGAATAAAAAGAGGACCTACTGGTCCACTACCTTGCCTTCCCAGCGCGGCATCTTCCCCTCAAACCTTTCAAGTATCTCGATTATCCTGACACTCGTCTTGCCGTCGCCATAGGGGTTCGGGGCGGATTTCATGCGCTTTGCCGTCTCCGGGTCTCCAAGGATTTTCCTCGACTCGCGCAATATGTCCTCCTTTTTGCAGCCTACGACCTTGTTCCCGCCGGCCTTGACCGATTCGGGCCTGTCGGTAACGTAGCGCAGGGTCAGGCACGGGACGTGGAGGGACGACGTCTCCTCCTGCAGTCCGCCGGAATCAGTAAGCACCAGGTCGGATTCGAGTATTATCCTGATGGCGTCGGAGTATTTCGGCAGGCATGGCTCCCAGATTATGTGCTTTGCATTGGCAAGCCTTTCCGCGTAGCCGTATTTTTCCGCGGCCTTCTGCGTCGAGGGGAGCACGGAGCAGAAAACAGTAGCCTCGGTCATTTCCAAAAGCGAGTCGAAAATGCCTTTCATCCTCTCCTCGGAGAGCATGTTCTCCTTGCGGTGGACCGACCAGAAGACAAGCGGCTTCGACTTCAGCCTGCCGCCAAACCGCTCCAGTATAGTGCTCTTCTCGCGCCCCATGCGCGCGAAGTCCAGGGCCGCGTCCACCACTGAATTTCCTACTACGAATATGCGCTCGTCCGGCACGTGCTCGGCAAGCAGGTCCTGCCTGTTCTTTTCGGTCGCCGCGAAAAACAACGACGAGCCGGCGTCCGCTGTCTTGGTGCAAATCTGCTCCGGGAACGGCTCCCACGAATATGTGCGCAGGCCGGCCTCGACATGGCCCACCGGGACAAGCGAGAACGCGCCAGCAAGCGCGAAATAGAGGGCAGTGAAAGTGTCGCCGTGGACAAGCACTATATCAGGCTTTTCCTTTGCGAGAATTTTCTCCATTTCCACGAGTATCTTGGCGCCCATCTCAAGCGCGCTGCCCTTTGCCTGGATGTCGTAATCAGGGCGCGGGATTTCAAGGTCGTCGAACAGGCCGAGGTAGAGGTTGTCGTCATAGTGCTGGCCCGACCAGACAATGACGTTCTTGTGCCCCCTTTTCATGCCCGCCTTGACTATAGGGGCCATTTTTATCGCGCACGCGCGCGACCCGAATGCGTGTATTATTTTCATTCAAAAAACACCTGCTAGACATTAAAATGAAAAGCCGGAAGCGAAAAGCCGCAGGCTTGTCAGGATATCTCCTTTCTTATCATTGCCTCGTATTCTGACATCAGCTTTTTCGCAGCCTGCCCGCTTTGCGCCTCCGCGAAAATCCTGAGATAGTTTTCAGTGCCGGAAGCGCGAACTATAACCCATGACGAGTCAGGGAAATCGAGCCTTACCCCGTCAATTGCAGTCTTTTTGGCTCCCTTTGGGGCAAGGCCCTTCATGAATTCCACTGCCTTTTTCTTCTGGGCGGGGCTTGCTGCGACCTTTGTCTTCGAATTGTAATACTTTGGAAGCTCGTCAAGGTATTTGGAGAGGGGCTTTGAGCACACCGCCTGGGCTATCTTGGCAGCAGCGAGGAACCCGTCCTTTGCAAGGGAGACTTCGGGCCAGACAATGCCGCCGACCTCCTCGCCCCCGAAAAACGCGCCCTGCGCGGACATGTCCTCCGAAAGGTATGGCGCGCCAACGCGCGTATAGACGCACTCCAGGCCCGCAGTCTTTGCAACGTCCTCGAACACCCTGCTTGTCGCCACCGTGGTGAACACCTTTTTGGACTTTGGGCTTGATTTTGACGCCTTCATGCCGTCTATGGCTATCCTAAGCGAGATTGCAAGCCCCTTGTCGCCCACAATCCACCTGCCAAGCTCGTCAATGAAAACGACCCTGTCGGAATCGCCGTCAAATGCCACCCCGAGGTCCGCGCCAGTGGAGACAACGGCCGCCTTCAGGTCAGAGAGATTTGCCTCCGTAGGCTCTGAAAGCCTGCCTGGAAAATGCCCGTCTATATGGGAATTGAGCGTAATCACGGCGCACCCCAGCTCCGAGAAAATGAATGGCGCGACAAGCGCGGCAGTGCCATTGGCGCAGTCAAGAACAATCTTGAGCCTTTTTTTGGAGAATGCCTTCCTGTCGACGTTGGAGAGCACAAGCTCCTTGTGAACAAGCGACGCGTCATTTGTCTGGAAAAGCGAGCCGAGTTTCATTATGTCGTGCTGGGCACTGCCGGACATGGCGGATATTTCCTGCCCGCGCTCGCGCGATATTGCCACCCCGTCCCAGTCAACGAATTTGAGGGCGTTCCACTCGGGCGGGTTGTGCGACGCAGTCACTATTATGGCGCCGTCAAGTGCCAGCTTGTGAACCATTATCTCCGCAGTCGGCGAGGAACACAGGCCAAGGTCTAAAACGTCAATTCCGGAAGAGAGGGCGCCTGAAATGCAGGCTGAATGGAGTATGGGGCTTGTGAGCCTGTGGTCGCGCGCCACCGCTATCCTGGGCCTTGCGCCGCCCTTTTTCTGGCGTTTTGAAATGACATAGGCCCCAAAAGCCCTGCCAAGCGATACTGATTCCGCCGGCCCAAGGGAATCGAACAAGCCCCTGACGCCATTGGTTCCAAAAGACAATGCCATTAACATCAACGCCCTTCAAGGGCATGCATGGCATTATTCGCACGGCAAGCAATTAAAGGCTTTTATCCATTCACTTTCAAAACAGGGGCATAAAGGGACTCCGGCCGGCGCCAAAAACGCGGCCTGGCAGGGCAACGGGCGCCAAAAAAAGCGCCAGAAGGTCAGAACAAAATGGAACTTGACGAAGAAACGGCCATGATTGCCAAAGGGGCAATATGGACAAACGTGACAAACATACTTGTCAAGCTGTCAGGCTTCGTATATACTGTAATAATAGCGAGGATGGCGACCCAGGCGGACGTGGGCCTGTTCTACTTCGGCATGGGCATATTCGGCATGATAGGCATATTCACCGACCTCGGGCTCACCCAGTCGGTAATAAGGTACATACCCTACCACCTCGGCAAGAACGAGCACGAGATTGCCCAGAGGATTGCGACAATCACCGTGGTGTTCGGCACAGTGTTTGGCATCATAGGCGGGCTTGCCTCCTTCCTGCTCGCCGACGCAATAGCGGCATATTTCCAAAACCCGCCCCTCGCGCCGGTCCTGAAATTCTTCGCAATAAACCTGGTGGTGGTACAGGCATACTCCATTGCGAATTCCCTGCTCATCGCGATGAAGAAAATCAAGGAGACGACCATAGCCACCACTGTGCAGGGGTTCCTAAAGCTTGCCGTAACCTTTGTCCTGATAATTTCGATAGGCTCTTCGGCGCAGGTGCTGACAATGGCCTTCACCCTGTCCTACCTGTTCGCAGCATTCGTCATATTGTATTACATGAAATCCGCATACGCCTGGGCGAAATACAAGGTGTTTGCGACCCCGGCAGAATACGCCAAGTCGCTTGCCGAGCTCGTGCCATTTGGAATCACAATGGTGTGCATCTCGACGTTCTATACCATAATGGGATACACAGACAGGATAATGATAGGTTATTTCTACGGCGAGCCCGGAAACGCCCTGATAGGGATATATTCCCTTGCCATAAGCCTTGCAGGGCTTGCGGGGATTTTCGCAAGCTCTATATACGGGATATTCTACCCCCTTGTCTCGGAGCTTGTCGGGAAAAACGACATAAATAAGGTCAACAGGACAAGCTCCACTGCCCTGAAATGGGTCATGTTCTCCTCCGTCCCAACAACTGCCTACCTGTGCGCCTTCGCGCTGCCGATAATAAGGGTGCTTTACGGAGGCTCGTACGAGCCGGGGTATCTCTCCCTCGTTCTCTTCAGCATAGGCGTTTTCGCAAGCTATCTGGGCATGGTCCAGCGCACGGCGCTTGCTGGCATGAGGCTTGTCAAGATAGAGCTGATTTCCGTAATAACCGGCGCTGCGGTGAATGTAGGCCTCAACTTTGCATTCATACCCATGTACGGAATCAGCGGGGCAGCCCTGTCAAGCATGATTTCATTCTTTGTCATGAGCGGCCTCAACCAGTATTATGCCAGGAAGATATTCGGGTTCCATTTCCCGTCAAGCGCGTGGAAGAACATTATGGCGGGGATAATCGTGTTCCTGCTCCTGCAGGGCATTGAGATGCTTGTGATAGACCAGATAACCGCAATCAGGATAATAACCGGCGAGACTCTTGCCTTCGCGCTTTCCGACAAGGTGATAAAGGTCGGGATACTCTCGGTGTTCTTCTTTGTGGGGCTTGGATTATACGGCGCGCTATTGAACATTATGAAGCTTTTCGAGCGCGAGGACGTGCAGGTGTTTGAAAAGGTCCTGCAAAAGGCATATGTGCCGCGCCAGCTTGTCGGCCTGGCAAAAAGAATAGCGTTTTTCAACCAGAAGGAGATATTATGAAAATGAAAAAAACCGGCAGGCCAAAGATGGCAGGAAAAATGAAGGGCGGGAAGGCAATAAGGAAAAAGGCCCCGGGCATTGGAAAGGCCGCGGGGAGGCGAAAGAATCAGCTGGCAAATGCTTCCGGCTCCTATAAACAACTCCAGTGCGCCATACTTGTGGGCGGCCTTGGGACAAGGCTTAGGCCGCTGACCTATAACGTGCCAAAACCGCTTGTGCCCGTGAATGGAAAGCCTTTCATCCACTACGTGCTCTCGCTTGTTTCCGGCATGGGGCTCAAAAGCGCCGTGCTTTTGTGCGGCTACATGCACAGGCAGGTGGAAAGCTATTGCAAGGACGGGTCGCAGTGGGGCATCGGCATAAGATACTCCATTGAGAAAAGGCCGCTTGGAACCGGGGGCGCGCTCTGGCACGCAAGCGGCATGATAGGCTCCGACTGCCTCGTGATGAACGGCGACACATATCTTGACATGGAAATCGAAAAGGCCTATGAGAAGCACAGGAAGTCCAAGGCCCTTGCCACAATAATATGCATGAGGGGCAGCCTGAAGGCGCGAGGCGCGCTTGTCCTTGATTCCACGGGCAGGGTGAAGTCCTTCCTTGAAAAGCAAAACGAGGGGGAGGGCGTGTTCAACACCGGCTCGTTCATAATTTCAAGGGAAGGCCTTGATATGCTTGGCAGGATTGCGGAGGGGAAAGGCCTCGGCTTTGCGTTCTCCACTGAAAAGGACATTTTCCCCGAATTCGCCAGGATTGGCAGGCTCTACGCCTGCGTGGCTGAAGGCAAATTCGTAGACATGGGGACTTTTGAAAACCTCGCGAGGGCGGGGGAAATAATGGAATGAAGTGCCCAATGACAATGCAGAGTGTTTACAATGGCAGTGAAAAAAACAGGCCCGAAATCCGACATAGGCGAAAAGGCAAGGATGGACGGGAAGGGCGCCATATTCATAGACCGCGACGGCGTGATAAACAAGACCGTAATCACCTACGTCACGCACCCCAACATGTTCGAGTTCGAGGAAAAGGCGGTTGAGGGGCTAAAGTCGCTCTCATCCTTCGGCATGCCGCTTATCGTGGTGACAAACCAGTCGATAATAGGCAGGGGGCTTGCCAAGGCGTGCACGCTTTTGGAAATACACGGCAAGATGAGGTCGCAGCTCAAAAAACAGGACATTGAACTGCACGACGTGTTCTACTGCCCGCACGCGCCAAACGAGATGTGCGATTGCAGGAAACCCAAGACCGGCATGCTCGACCTGGCAGTCGAAAAATACGGCATCGACCTGAAAAAATCGTACGTGATAGGCGACACGACCGGGGACATACTCATGGGCAACAGGGGCGGCTGCACCACAATACTTGTAAGGACAGGGTATGGCGGCTCGGACAGGAGGCATCCGGAGGCAAAGCCGGATTATGAGGCAGCAGACCTCATGGAAGCCTATGGGATAATAAGGGAGCTAGAATCACGCAGGAAGAAATAGGGACGCGGCTTGCCTTCTGGAGCCTGCCGGTTTCATTGCCCGCCCATGGCTTGCGAGTATATTTCAGCCGTTTTTTGCGCTATTGACTGCCAGGAGTATTTGTCAAGCTTTCCACGTGCCGCAGCAAGCCCGCCGGACAGGTCCTTTTTCTCAAGCGCGGATATCTTCGCCTCCAAGTTGCCCTCTATAATGAACTCGGATGGACTGTCGAACAGGTTAGCAAGCGTGGCCCTCACTTCCCCGACGTCGGTGCAGATGAACGGCCTGCCCATTGCCACGGACTCGAGCATGCTCATGGGGAAACCCTCGTATTTTGACGGGAGGGCAACGTAGCGGCAGGACTCGTACGCGGCAGGCATGCGCTCAAAGGGCACTTCCTCAAACGTTATTTCCCTGCCCCGCCTCTTCGCCTCCTCGGCAAGGGCGGATTTGGTCCCATCCTCGTTGGGGCCTATGAATTTCACGGGCATGGAAGAGCACTCAAGCATCCGAAACACGCCCTTGTCGGGGTCGAGCCTGCCCACGTAACAGGCGTATTTTGCGCCCTTGTAATCCGATTTCGGCCTGAAGGCCTCGAGGTCTATGCCGTTTGGTATGAACGTTATTTCCTTCCTAGTCTCCTTCTGCAGCAGGGTGATGACGTTTGTAGAGACCGTGATGATTCTTTTCGCCTTGAAGAATATGAAGGGGGCCATGAAGTGCCTGTAAACGTAATAGAAGAGCCTGCGCGCCCCGTGGATTTGCGGGTAGCCGTGTATTGTCCAGACAAGCGGCTTGTTCCGGAGGATAGCCGCCCATGCGCCAAAAAACGAGTGGAAATTCCCATAGCCGTGTATGTGCATGACGTCGAAATCCGCTGAAAGCGCCTTGAAAAAGCCTCCGACTGGTAGCCGTAGCGAGGAGAAGAGGGGGAACGAGATGCCGCCGCCGTGTATGGCCTGCACCCTGACTTCAGGCGGGAAATGGCTGATTAGCTGCCCGGCGTGCATTGCTATGCCGTTTTTCTCCCCGAAAGTGTGCATGAAAAACAGGACTTTCATGGATTTGGTTTCCCAAGGATGGAATAAAAAGCAATTGGGCGGGAGGAGGCAAATGGCTGCCGGGGCATTGGAAAAAACAGCGCAACGCCTTCCGGCCTTGCAGCGTGGTTTGCAAGCCTAGGCGAGCTTCTTTTCAACAAACCCGGCTTCCACGTATTCGCACAGGAAATGGGCGATGAATATGTGCATCTCCTGAATCCTCGGGGTGGATTCGGAAGGCATCTTGAGCGATACGGAGGCAAGGGAGTCTAGCTTGCAGGGTTTTTTCCCAACAAGCGCTATTGTGAAAGCGCCTTTTGACTTCGCGTATTCGAATGCCTTGACTATGTTTGCCGAATTGCCGCTTGTTGATATTCCAAGGACCACGTCGTTTGGGGAAAGCCAGCCTTCAAGTTGGCGTGAAAACACCGTGTCATAGCCATAATCGTTCCCTATGGCAGTCAGGTTGGAGGTGTTAGTTGTAAGAGCTATCGCGGGCTTTGGCTTCCTTTCAAGCATGTACCTGCCAAGGAACTCCGCAGCTATGTGCTGCGCGTCTGCCGCGGAGCCGCCGTTCCCCATGGTAATCAGCTTGCCGCCCTTGGCATAGGCAGACAGTATTGCGTCGGCTGCCGACTGGACCTTGCCAAGCAGGGCCTTGTCAGACTGCAATGCCTTTGCAGCCTCTATGTGCTCTGAAATCCGTTTCTCTAAAAGTTTGTCCGCCATGATACCATTCCATTGAAGTCAAAATCGAAATTGACGAATTTGGCGTCCTCCCTTGCAAGCGCGTTCATTATCTTCTTCCTGTCGGCAACGTCGCAGACAACGTAGAGGAACCCGCCGCCTCCGGCGCCCGACAGCTTGCCGCCATAGGCGCCGTTCTCCTTTGCCACCGAATAGAGCCTCTCGATTTCCGGGAAGGAGACGCCGGGGAGCTTCTTTTTCTCAAGCCAGCTCTCGTGCAACAGCTCGCCCAATTCCATCACGTCGCCGGATATGAGAGAGTCGCGCATGCCATAAGCGTAATCGCGGATTTTTTTCAGGTACTCGATGCTCTCGCCGCCCTTCTTTATGTCCTCGTCCTTTTTCCTCTCGACGTTGTGGGCGTAATCCTTCCTGGCATAAGGGGTCTCGAAAAGCATCATGGACGAGTGCCATTCCGAAATCAGGTCCTCCTCGAGCCGCAGCGGGGAGATGTTTATGCCTTTTTTCGAGAATTCTATGAAATTGAACCCGCCAAAGACCGCGGCGTACTGGTCCTGGTACCCGCCCGGGCGCTTGAGCATCTCGCGCTCCACGTGGTATGCTGTGTCGGCGAACTTCTTGCGGTCCATCATGGGCTTGCCGGAAGCATTGAACATGGCGGCAAGCAGGGACACAAGGAGCGCCGACGAGCCCGCAAGCCCTGAATTCTTCGGGCTCATGGAATGTATCACAAGCTCGTAGCCGTCCTTGGGGGAGAGGTTTGCCTCCTTCATGGCGGCCTTGACAACGTCTATGTTGTCCTTCTTGTTGGAGTCGAATTCGAGCCCAAGCTCGTCAAACGAGCGGACTATGTCCCAGTCGTGGGAGATGACCTTGGTCTTGCCAAGCCCGTTGTTGACAAGCTTGGTGTAGGAGAACAGGTTTATCGCAACGTTCAGTACGGCGCCTCCCTCGCGATTGAAAAATGAGGGCAGGTCGCTCCCGCCTCCGCCTATGCCTATCCTTGAAGGGGCCCTAGCCTTGATTGCCACTTTTGCCATGTTAGTCTTTCCAGATAGAGTGTTTTTATATCTTGGTAATGACATAAATATGGCGCCATCCGGCGCTTTCGACTTTAGGGAGTGTTTTGAATGATTCCGGAATTTTCACTTGACATTGAGAAAAAACTAAGGGACATGGCTGACGGCGGCACAAGGGTGCTTGTAACCGGCGGCTCCGGCTATCTGGGCTCCATAATCTGCCAGATGCTAATAGACAGGGGCTTTGAGGTCACGGTAGTGGACAACCTCTCGTTTTCCCAAAACACGCTTTACAACCTGTTCCATTCAGGCAAGCTCAAATTCGTTTTCGGCGACGTGACGAACGAGAAGTTCATGACGGAGCTTTTGGAAAAGGAGAGCTACGACTTCATTTTCCCGCTTGCCGCCGTGGTCGGTTTCCCGGTCTCGGAGCAGAAGCCTGAGATAACCTGGATGATAAACCACGGGGCAATTAAGACTCTTCTCAAGCACAGGAAACAGGGCGCGAGGATAATGTTTCCCACCACGAACTCCGGCTACGGCATAACCACGGGAACCGCGGAGTGCACAGAGGAGTCCCCGCTCAACCCCATATCCACCTACGGCAAGAGCAAGGTGGCGGCCGAACAGGAGCTCATGGGCGCCAAGGGCGTCGTCTGCTTCAGGCTCGCCACGCTATACGGCTTCTCGCCGCGCATGAGGACAGACCTGCTTGTCAACAATTTCGTCTACAAGGCGTACACTGAAAAGACGCTTGTGCTTTTCGAGCGCAAGTTCAAGCGCAATTTCCTGCACGTCAGGGACGCTGCGCGCGCCTTCCTGTGGACGATGGTCCACTGGGATTCCATGAAGGACACAATATACAATGTGGGTCACCCGGACTACAATATTACCAAGGAAGAGCTTTGCAATCTCATAAAAAATGAGATACCCGGGCTCAACGTGTTTTTCGCGGAGATAGGCTCCGACCCGGACAAGCGCAACTACGTGGTTTCAAACGCGCGCATACTCGCCACAGGGTTCCAGTTCAAGTACCCCCTTGAGGACGGCATAAGGGAGCTTGCTCGGGGATTCGAGGCGTTCAGGGACTACAGGTTCAAGAACTATTAGAGGCTTTATACATGAGAATACTCGTAACGGGCGCCACGGGATTCATTGGCAGCAGCCTGGTGCCAAGGCTCAAGGCAGCAGGGCACGAGGTCATGGCCATCTCGTCCAAGGACTACGACCTGCTTGAGCAGTCCGAGGCGAGGAGGCTTTTCAGGGAAAACACCCCAGACGCGGTCTACCACCTCGCGGCAAAAGTAGGCGGCATACTCGCCAACAAGACGTATCCGGCAGACTTCATATACAGGAACATGGGCATGAACACGATTTTCCTCGAAGAGGCGCGCAGGGCCGGCGTCAAGAGGCTGATTTACACTTTCTGCGGCTGTTCGTTTGGCAAGGATGCGCCAAACCCCATAAAGGAGGAATATCTTTTTGAAAAGGGCGGGCTGCCCGACAAGAACGCCATGTTCTATTCGCTTGCCAAAGCCGCAAACCACCTGCAGCTGGTGGCATACAGGAGGCAATACGGGCTTGACTGGGTCTCGCTCATACCCGGAAACGCGTATGGCCCGTTCGACAATTTCTCAGACAAGAACTCGCATGTGATACCCGGCCTGATAAGGCGGTTCCATTTCGCCAAGCAGAAGGGCGACAAGAGCATCGAGGTATGGGGCACGGGCTCGCCTGTCAGGGACTTCATATACGTCGAGGACGTGGCAGACTCGCTCGTGGCGGCGCTTGCCAAGCACCACGAGGAAATGCCCATAAACGTCTCGTCCGGCAAAGGCGTCACGATTAAGGAAACGATAGAGATAATCAAGAAAGTCGTAGGGTTCGATGGCGAGCTTGCATGGGACAGGACAAAGCCGGACGGGCACCCGGTCAAGGTCTTCGACGTCACGCGCATGAAAAGCGTGCTTGGCTTCGAGCCGAAAGTCGGGCTCGAGGACGGCATAAGGAAGACCTACAAGTGGTTTGTGGAGAACCAGGGCAAGGCGCGGCTTGAAGGATAGCCGGCAGGGGCCCTGGCGGGTGGAATTCTTGAAAATCGGGATAATAGGCCATAAGGGCTTTGTGGGCTCTGCTTTTTACGACGAGTTTTCAAAGGGCGGGGATTGCGAAGTAATCGGCATTGAAAAGGGAAACCTTGAAACCGCGCGCGCGCACGAATACGACCTGCTGGTGAATTGCAATGGCAATTCGAGCAAGCGGCTTGCCGACAAGGACCCGGCGCTCGACTTCCAGATGAACGTCGCCACGACCCTGGATTTCCTGCTGAATTTCAAATACGGCGGATACGTCCATATATCCACGTGCGAAGTTTACGCCGACAGGTCGAGCCCGCAAACTACAGGGGAGGACACTCCAATCGACCCGCTTGCGCTCTCAAACTACGGCTTCTCGAAATACATGGCTGAACAGGCGGTGAAAAAATACGCGGGGAAATGGCTGATACTAAGGCTTTCGGGCATGGTGGGGAAGAACATGTCAAAAGGCCCGGCATACGACATAATCAATCTGCACAAGCTGTTCATATCAGAGAAATCCAGATACCAGTACATAAACACCGCGGATGTCGCTTCCATGGCCAGAAAGCTGATTGGCAAGGGCAGGTGGGGCGCTGTTTACAACATAGTCGGGAAGGGAAGCATGGAGCTTTCCGAAGTCGCAGGCATTGCGGGCGCAAAGCTCAAGGAGGCAGGGAAGGACGTCCAGGTGTTTGGCATATCCACTGCGAAGATAGAAAAGGAGCTTGGGTTCTGCCCCGATTCGGAAAAAACAATTGCCGATTTCTGCAGGAAAAAATAGGCGGGCGCCGCAATTCAGAGCCTCTTGAGCTTTATCACTTTGACTTCCCCAAGCAGGCGAACGCCCGTAGGTATGGCGGCCGCAAGCTTTGGCAGCCTCACCCTGTTGTACTTCATGGCCTGCAATTCGAATTTCCCCGCAATTAGGGTTTTCAGCTGAAAATCAAACATGGGGTTCACGTGCCCCATGCCCGGCGGGTTGTTGGATGGCATGTCGGATGGCAGGAAACTGAAGAACCTGCCGGTAAGGGCGAAATAAATCCTGCTTTGCCAGTTCTCAACATTCGGGGTGCTTAGTATCAGGGTTCCGCCCGGGCTCAACACCCTGCGGATCTCCGAGAGCAGCGACGCCGGGTTGTCGACGTGCTCTATCACCTCGACAAGCATCACGACGTCAAAGCTCGCGTCGGGGAACGGGAGCGGGGGCCTGTTGAGGTCCGCCTGGACGAACTTCCCGCCTTCCAGCTTGTACGCCTCCCTGTTGAAATCCGCGCCGGTGACGTCGAATTTCCCGGGGTATTTGGAAATTATCTTCTCGCTTAGCGAGCCTGTGCCGCAGCCAAGGTCCAAAAGCCTGCCGCCAAGCCCGTCAAGGAAGGAGATGGCAGTAGCATGGACATTAGGGGCGGTGAATTCCGGAAGCATGATTGCATAAAGGATACATTGTTTAAATAACTTCCCAGCACCCAAATAGAACCGCGCCAGCGGCGCAAAAAAGTGGTAAATTGGACTTAATCATAATACAGCCATACCTTAACAGCAGGGGCGGGGCGGAAAGGGTAGTGCAAAAGCTGTCAGAAAAATTCAACGCCCCTATTTACACTTTTTCATACAAGCCCGGACAGACATTTTCCGAGTTCGGCGAATGCGACATTAGGGAAATCAGGCCACGCGCATCACTATCGGCTATAGACCTGCTCGCGCCCATTGACAGGAACAGCAGGATAAGGTCCGTTGGCAAGGCGGGGCTGCACATGCTTGGCATGAAGATAAGGGAAGACTATGACATTCTCAACCCCCACCTGCCCCCAAGCGAGTGGATAAGGAACCGCAACGAAAGGGTGTGCTGGTTCTGCCACGGGCAAAACGCCGGCTTCAAAGGGGACGGGGCGATGCTTCTCGGCAGGACAGCCGGGGAGAAAATAGTGCTGAAAACGGGCAAGGCTGCGTACAGGGCGGTCGAATCGCGGCTTGTCAAAAGGATTGAAAAAATCTGCACGTGCTCCGAATATACCAAGGGAAACATAGAGGCGAGCTTTGGCAGGGACGACGTGTCTGTCGCGCATCCGGGGGTGGAGCCCGGGGAGTTTTCCTGCGGCGCGTTTGACAGGTATTTCCTGTGCGTCTCGCGCATCTCGCCGGAAAAAAGGATAGAGTTCGCCATAAGAGCGTTCAAGGAATTCGACAGGGGCGGCAAGTGGAAGCTTGTGATAGCTGGACAGCTTGCGGACATGCCAAGGAACAGGCAGTACCTGGAATCGCTCAAAGAACTTGCGGGAGGCGCCAATGTCTCCTTCGAGATAAACAGGCAGGACGCAGAAATGAAGAGGCTCTACTCCGACTGCTACGCTTTCCTCTGCCCGTCCATAGCAGAGGACTGGGGCATTGTGGTGCTCGAGGCCATGGCCTCCTCAAAGCCCGTCATAGCCGCGAACAGGGGCGGGCCGACGGAATCCGTAAAGGACGGGGAGACAGGGTTCCTGGTTTCTTCGCAGCGCGAGATGGCAGGAAAAATGTCGTACCTAGCGCAAAACCCTTCGGAAAACGAGGCCATGGGAAAAAAAGGCAGGAAAAGGGTGGCGCAAAACTACACGTGGGGCGTTTTCCTAGAGAAAATGGGCAGGGCATACAGGGAAACCGCGAAAAAAGCCTGAAACTTCCTTCGCGCGCTAGCTGAAATGGAACCCGCTGCTCTCCTTCTTTCCAGAATAAAGGTCGAACAGGTTGAGGATTTCCTTGTCCTTCCTGATTTTCTTCTTGTAATAATAGAACGCCAGATACGCGAAATGGTATGGCACGAACTTGTTGAGCACCAGGAATTTCACAAGCCAGCGCTCCGTTGCCGGCACTGCTTCCAATGCGTCCACATAAGACGCAATCAGGGGCAGCTGGCTTGAAGCCATGAAAGGCGGCACCATGATGCGTATCCGAAGCGCGATTAATGGCAGGGCGAGGGAGAAATTCCTCCTGAAGAGCGCGAATTCCCTTTCAGGCAGGATGCCCGACTCGTGGCAGCCAAGATAAACCGAATAGAGCCTGTGGGCATAGAGCTTTGCATTGTCCGAAGGCAGCGCGGCCGACGGCTTTGAGGACACGTTGGATTTTGCCGCGTCTTCCGGCTTCAGCGCCGCGTAATACGCATGCGCCCTGCCGGCAAGTGCGTAGATGAACAATGGCAGGTGGACGAACGAGCTGCCTATGAACCGCTTTTCAATGTCCTGCGCGTGCTCGGCCATGAATGATTCGAAAACCCGCCTGGAGACTACGCAGCGCGTAAGCGGGGTGCCAAACGGCTTTGCAATCCCCTTGACGGAAACAAAACGGGAGAGGGGCTCCTTTTCAGGAGAAATCATCCTGGGCCCGGGCGCCAGCGAGAGGACAAGGCAGGAATCCTCCTCGACGCCTTCAAGGTATGAGACGAGCCTTTCGATGGCCTCGGAGGAATGCGTTATCTCGTCCGAATTTAGATGCAGGAACCTCCCTTTGCCGATGGACAGGGCCTTTAGCGCGTTTTTGTCATAGCCGGCGTTCCTGCCCCATGCGAAATACGACACCATCGCCCCCTTGCCTGAAAATTTCTCCACTATCGGCCGCATTGCGCCCCCGTCGCTGTTGTCCGATACGCATACTTCCACCTTTTCCGAAAGGCCCGCCTGCCGTATTATGGAGCAGAGGTTTGACAGCGACCGTTCTATGCACTCCGGCCTGTTGTAGGTGGGGATGCAAATCGAGAGCATCACAGAGCCTTGTTTTTCCATTTGAAAACCGCCCGCACCGCAGGCAATCATTTGTAAAATTCCAAGTGGGAGCTGAACCATCCAAGGGAAAGCTCGAGCCCCCGCCTTACCCCTGTTTCAGGCTTCCAGCCAAGCAGCCTGCCCGCCTTTGATATGTCAGCCTCGGAATTCATGGGGCCGGAGGCATGCGATTTGCCCCATTCGGGCTCTTTCATCGGAAAGACCTGCATGGCGAGTTCCGACATTTCAAGTACGGAGAGGGCCTTGCCGCTTCCAATGTTGAAAGATTCATATGAAATGCCGGAGGAGAGCAGCGCCTCGTATGCGGATGCCAGGTCCTCGATGAAAATGAAATCCCTGCGCGGCTTTGGCGATGACAGCATGGGCCTAATGCCGCGTATTGACGAGAGCAGCAGCGTGGGAACGAGCCTGTTGCCGTCCTCGCGGTATCCAAACGGCGTGAATGGCCTTATTATGTTCCATCTGGCGCGCTTGCCAATAGAGCCTGCGAGATATTGCGAGGCTTTTGCCTTCGACTCCGCGTAAGGGCCAAGGGGTTGCAGGGGTTCCGTTTCCGCTATAGGATGGGGCTTGTCCCCGAATTCGAAACACGAGCCCGTCTGGACAAGAGTTATCCCCTGCAATGCGCACTCTTCGGCTAGGCTTGCAAGCCCGGAATAATTGACTTCGAGCATCAGCTTCCCGTCTTCCTGGCCGCGGTAAACCCCGTACGCCGCGCAATTTATCACCGCGTCGGGCTTGGCTGACGAGAGCGCCTTTGCAATAGAATCCTTGCTTGCAAGGTCTATCACCGCGGTGGAAAATTCGCCTTCAGAGAGCCGCCAGTTGCCCGACGGCCTGCGCACGCCCGCAACCACCTGGTACCCTTTTTCGTGGAGCCGGTAGCACAGGGAAGAGCCTATGAACCCGTTCGCGCCGGTTATCAGGACTTTTTCTCGCTTTGCCATCGGGATACCACATCAAATAGACGGCGGCGCACTCGCCGCGGCAGCAGGTAATGGCAGCCTGAAATATATAAATATAGACCGCCTATTAACAGGCATGGAAAAACCCAAAGTAGTCATATTGTGCGGCGGCGAGGGGACAAGGCTTAGGGAGGAGACCGAGTACAGGCCAAAGCCGATGGTGACGGTAGGCGGATTGCCGATACTCTGGCACATAATGAAGACATACGCCCATTACGGGTTCGACGAGTTCGTGCTGTGCCTCGGGTACAAGGGCGACGCGATAAAGCAGTTCTTCCTCACGCACGAGCTGATGCACAACGACTTCACAATCAAACTTGGCGACAGGAGCCATGACACAGTGCACAAGGGGAGCAAGGCCGAGGACTGGACAATAACGTTCGCCGAGACCGGGCTGAAATCCATGACTGGCTCGAGGATAAAAAGGATTGAAAAGTACATAGGCGGGGACGACTTTTTCGTGACATACGGCGACGGGCTTTCAAGCCAGGACATCAAAAAGGAGTTGGAGTTCCACAGGAAAACAGGCACGACCGGGACATTGACCGCGATACACCCGCAATCCAGGTTCGGCATGATAAAGCCGGGCAAGGGCGACCTTGTGGAAACGTTTGTCGAAAAGCCCGTGCTCTACGACTACGTCAATGGCGGGTATTACGTTTTCAACAAGGACGTCTTCGACATGCTGTCCACTGACGAGAAATGCGTGCTTGAGACTGGCCCCCTGGCGTCCCTCGCGCAAAAAAAGCAGCTTGCCATGTTCAGGCACGAGAAGTTCTGGTATGCCATGGACACCTATAAGGACTACCTTGAGCTCAACAAGATGTGGGACGAAGGCAAACGCCCATGGGTATGCTGGGAATAGAAATGGCGACTCAAATCCAAACAGGGCTTGCAGGGTTCTATTCAGGCAAAAAGGTATTTTTGACAGGCCACACAGGATTCAAGGGCAGCTGGCTTGTAAAGATGCTTGACATGCTTGGCGCGCAGGTGACCGGATATGCGCTCAAGCCCGACACAGACCCGAGCCTGTTTCAGGCAGCTGGCATAGGGAAGATATCAAAGAGCCATTTCGAGGACATACGCGACCTTGCCAGGCTGAAAGCCGCAATAAACAAGGCGCAGCCGGAGATAGTATTCCATCTCGCGGCGCAGCCGCTTGTCAGGCAGAGCTATGCTGACCCGGTCTATACTTTCGATACAAACGTCATGGGCACCGCCAATGTGCTTGAGGCATTGAGGGGGTGCGACAGCGCCCGGGCAGCAGTCATGATAACCACAGACAAGGTTTATGAAAACAAGGAACTGGACTACGCGTACAAGGAAACCGACAGGCTCGGAGGCTATGACCCTTACAGTTCGTCAAAGGCGTGCGCGGAGCTTGTGATTTCCTCATACAGGAACTCATTCTTTCCAGATTCAGGCTGCCACATCGCATCAGCTAGGGCAGGCAACGTGATTGGCGGGGGCGACTGGTCAAAGGACAGGCTCATTCCCGACATGGTAAGGTCCATTTACGAGGGGAGAAAGCTCGAGATACGCTATCCCAAATCGGTGAGGCCGTGGCAGCACGTGCTTGACCCGCTGAATGGCTATCTCATGCTTGGGCAGAAACTGCATGAATCCGCCAAGTATTGCGGGGCGTACAATTTCGCGCCTGCGGAAAATGAAAAAGCCACTGTGGAGCAAATCATAAAATCCGGCATATCGATACTCGGCAAGGGCGAGTACAGCATATTCAAGGGCGAGAAGCCCCACGAGGCTGGGATGTTAAGGCTTGACGCGTCAAAGGCGAGAAAGGAGCTTGGCTGGAAGCCCATGCTTGGGACAAAGGATGCGCTAAGGCTGACTTTTGAATGGTACAATGAGTATTACGGCGGGCAGGACCCGGCAGGCGCGCTTGAAATGCAGATAGCCGGCTATTATTCTATCTGAACGGAAGGATTTGATTTTCATGGGTTCTGGAGAGATAAGGCAGGAGATGCTGGAAAAGGCGAAGGAGTTCCACAGGGCGAAGCAGGAAGAGGCCGCAAAAAAAATCAAGGGCACGAAAGTCCCTGTTTCGGGAAAGGTCATCGACGCCGAGGACATCTCAATGCTTGTAGACGCGGCACTTGACGGCTGGCTGACAACGGGCAGGTTCGCCGACGAGTTCGAGGCCAGCCTTGCAAAAACATTCGGGCTGAAACACGCCCTGCTTGTGAATTCAGGCTCCTCCGCAAACCTTGTGGCCGTATCCGCGCTGACAAGCAGGTTCCTCGGCGAGCGCAGGCTCAAAAAAGGCGACGAGGTAATAACCACGTCCGTCTCATTCCCGACAACAGTCAACCCCATTTTCCAAAACGGGCTGGTGCCCGTGTTCCTTGACGCGGAGCTTGAGACCTATAACATAGACCTCTCCCGCATCGAAGAGGCCATAACCGGCAGGACAAAGGCAGTGGTCGTGGCGCACACGCTTGGCAACCCGTTTGACGTTGAAAAGCTCGCGCAGATATGCAAGGACCACAAGCTCTTCCTCGTGGAGGACTGCTGCGACGCCTTCGGCGCCACAGTCAATGGGAAGATGGCAGGGACTTTCGGTGATTTTGCCACATTGAGTTTCTATCCGGCTCACCACATCACTATGGGCGAGGGCGGGGCCGTGCTTACAAGCAATGACGTTTACAAGCGCGCGGCTGAATCGATGCGCGACTGGGGCAGGGACTGCTGGTGCAAGCCCGGCTGCGACGACACCTGCGGCAGGCGGTTCAAGTGGAAGCTGGGGGAACTGCCCTATGGCTATGACCACAAGTATATCTACTCGAACATAGGCTACAACCTCAAGGCGACCGACATGCAGGCCGCCATAGGCATATCGCAGCTCAAGAAACTGCCCGGATTCATACAGGCGCGGCGCGCGAACTTCGGCTATTTCCTCGAGTTCTTCAGGAAACATTCCAAATATTTCATTCTCCCGAAAAGCTATCCAAATGCAGAGGCAAGCCCCTTCGGCTATCTTGTCATAATAAGGGAGGGCGCGCCATTCACCAGGCAGGAAATGGTGGCGCATCTCGAGAAAAACGGCATAGCGACAAGGATGCTTTTTGGCGGGAACCTTGTCAGGCAGCCGGCGTACAAGGGCGAGAATTACAGGGTAGTAGGCGAGCTGAAGAACTCGGACATGCTGATGAACAACTCGTTTTGGATTGGCGTATGGCCCGGAATAGACCACAAGATGCGCGGCTATGTGGCATCCACAATAGAGGAATTCCTGAAAAAGCGCTGATTTTTTCAGGAGAGCTGGCTGCCCTGCCTAAAATAAGGCTTTCAGCTTGGCGCCTATCTGCTTGGCAAGCGACTCGCCAAGCCTCCTGTCATAGGCAAGCACTGATTTTTCCGTTATTTTCGCGGAGTCGAAGGAGAGCATCTTTTCACGCAGGTCGTTCCAGTTGCCCTGCTCGAAGAAAACGCCGCTCTCGCCTTCCGCCACGTAGTTCTGGAACGAGTTTGAAAACGGGGCAATGACGGGCCTGCCAAGCTTGTAGGCAAGCGCGAGGCAGCCCGAGAACTGCGAAGAAACCAGATAAGGCAGTATGACTGCCTTGGAATGCCTGACAAGCCAGAAAAGCTCGGCGTCGCTCACCCACCTGTTCAGGTGGACTGAATTCTTTTGGTTTGCAAGCGCCTGCCCAGACCTGCCCACGTAAACCACCGGGATGCCTGTGCCGGAAACCGCCTCTGTGAGGACGCCGTTGCCCTTGAGCGGCCTGTCAAGCTCGCCAAAGGACAGGAAATAGTCCGCCACAGGCAGCTTGACTTCCCTGCTTTCCTTGAAAAAGTCCTGCCTCACCAAGGAATATGTAGGATGCGGCATCACGTCCGCTCTTACCCCGAAGCGCAGCCTTGCCTGCCATGCGAGAGGATACTGCGTGGCGAACACGGCGCTCGAGCGGCGCATGAGAAAGCCGGTGACAGATTCCAGGGCCGAATCCCTGAAAGTCGGGCGGGAAAAAGAATAGTCGTATGAAGCGTGGAAATACAGGGCCTTTGGCCCGGGGACCGCGAGATAAAGCGGCACGAGCTTGGGGGAGACCATTGTGAAAAAAGGGATTGTGCCCTCAAGCTCCCTTTTCAGCGCGGAAATTCCTGAAAATGATGTGAAATCGAAGAATTTCGCATCGGGATATACGGAGCTGGCCTTTTCCCTGCGCTCAAGGTCTGACGAAAACACGAGCTGGCTGTCAATGCCTGCGGCCTTTGATATTTCATGAAGTGCGAGGGCTGCCTCAAGCGCGCTGCCCCTTTTGCCCGGATATACGAGACTCACTTTCATGCCACGGATATGCCATGCAATACTTTTAAATCAGACGAGCGAATACCATATGACGAAAATGGAAAAGGCCCTCTTTGTTTCCACGCACGCGCTCTCAAAACTTGGCGGAGTCCGCAGGCTGTACTACAACCTCGAATATTTCAGCAGGGAGTTCGAGGTGCACTTCATACATGTCAGCCTCCCGGGCGCAAGGCCAGCCGCAAGCCTTGACATTCCAAAGAACGTGAAATTCACGGAAATCAGCGCCGGCAAGCTGTCGTTCGACCCCGCCTCCCTCTTAATGCCGATGGTTGCAAAGAGGCAGATGCTCATCCGCTCCGCGAAAAAACAGGTGCAGGGATACATTGACTCAAACGGCATAGACGCGGTGGTATTGCACGCGCTTGACGCGTCGTTCGCGTTCAGGGACATCAGGGCCAAGGCAGTAGTCATGGACCAGCTCGACTCCTTCCACACGTATTACGAATCCAAGCACGCTTTTTCAAAAACGCCCCTCACGTTCCTCCTGATGCATTTCCAGAAGGCTTCCTACTCAATAGTGGAGCGCTTGCTTGACAGGAACTGCGGCATTGCGGCGTTTGTTTCTGCGGCGGACGCCAAAAGAAGCGCCTTTAGGAGGGCCCAAGTGATAGCCTCGGAGATAAGGCAGCCCCCTGAAAAGACGAGGAAAATCGGAAGGAAAAACGACGTGGTGGTTTTTGGCAGGTGGGAGCACCCGCCAAACCGCGACGGCATAGCGCGCATCGCGGGCAGGCTGGGGGAAATAAAAGGGAGCGTCCTGGTGATTGGCCCGAACCTCAATGCCGGCCTGGAACTGCCCGCGAACGCCAGGGTTGCAGGATTCGTTGACGACATCGAGGCCGCGCTGTCTGATTCGAAGCTCTGCCTTATTCCTGTATGGTATGGCGCTGGGCTGCAAAACAAGGTGTTCGACGCATTGCGCTGCGGCTGCGGTGTAGTATCAACCCAGTTCACACGCATGACTTTCGATGCGAACGGCTTTGCCTCCGGCTCCGTATCGTATTCGGACGACGTGATAACCGAGGCCAACAGGCGCCTTGCCGCATGGAGCGAAAAGGAGCCTGAAAAAGCCTATGAGTCCTATTCCAGATGGTATGAAAAAACCGTCGGGGACGAAAAGGAATACGTGGGGCTTGTGAAAAGAGCCCTTGAAAAAAGGCGTGCGTGAATCAATCAAGCCCGTAGCCGAGCGTTTTCGGCTGCTTGAGCATTTTAACAGGCACGAAAATGGCCAGGAATGCCAGCGTGTAGGCAACCAAAAAGAACGGGAATGCCGCGAGTTTTGCCGCGTGGACAATGGCGTTCCTGTTGTCTGCCACTAGAAGGTACTTGCCCTCTTCCACCCTGAAATATGCGGTGCGCGCGAACACGGCGAGGAAAAACACCTTCATGAAGCTGTAGGTGTTCACCACCACCAGGTCTCGCCTGAATTTCCCGATTGAATAGCCGAGGCTTGCGGCAAGCTTCGCGAGCGCGCCCCTGTCTATGTAGGCTGGGTCTGAATCGTCAATTGTTTCAGGCTTTGCAGCAATGGAGGGCTTTTCAAAAAACCATTTCTCATAGCCAGTGGCTATTTTTCCAAAAGCCGCCTTGCCATAGGAATAGGATAGCAAAAGCCTGTTTAGCATCACAAAAAGTTTCCTGCCATAATCGGGCAGGAAGAAAAGGGAAATTGCGAGGTAGCAGCACATCTGGACAATCGTGTAAAGCGTTCCCTTGGGCTCCTTGAGTATTATTGCGGCCTGCATCATGAAAAGCCAGGAGCGGTCAAAGAGCCTGAAAAGCCTCTTGCCAGCTATGTAGGGGTGTTCTGTGTTGTTCTTGATGTGGAGCGGGGCGATTTTCACCCGTTCCATGTATTCGCCGTCGTCCGCGCCCTGGAAAAGCGGCAGGTAGTAAAGCCCGAATCGCTTGAAGACCTCGACAGAGTATAGCGAATACTGCGTCGGCCCGGCCTGGAACCCTTTTTTCCTGTAGCCATCCTCGACGAAGACAGTCGTTGGCGCCACGTATTTGGACTGCCTGTTGGCATAGAGCTCTTCAACCAGCTTCGGGTCAACAGGGAAGCAGTCGTCGTCCGCCATGACTACGTAGTCATAGCCGTTCTCAAGCGCGTATTTCTGCCCTGCAAAAAACGCGCCGGAGCAGCCGCGCCTGTCGTTCTCCTTCGCTATTATCGAGCCGAAAGGGTAGTTTGCCGACAGGAGGTGCGCCTTGAGCCTGGCATCGTCAAAGGGGACGCCCACCACGAAAAGGGCGTTGAAGCCCGTGAACGACTGTTTGGAGAGGTAGCCAAGGTGCCTTATCACAAGGTCGCAATCCTTGAAAGACGATATTACGACAAGCAGTTTGGAGCCGGTTTTCCTGACTTCCAAAACAGAGGAGAACAGTTCCCTTGAATCCATCAAACCAACCAGACCTGCACTAACGTTCTGTATTAATTGACACATTATTTAAACAATGGGAATAAAACATGGAAACCATGGGAATCGGGCTTGTCAGCGCGGCAAAGGAGGCCGCAAAAAGGCAATACAGGCAGAGGGGCATGTTCTACAATGCCGCGCGCTGCCTGATAGAGCCGAAATACGCGGCTTTGGGCGCATCCAGCATCCTCCAGTATGCGAGCGCGGCAGTGTCCGGAAGCAGGCTTGTGCATTTCATTGGCGACAGCCACACGGCGGCATTCGAGTTCCAGCCGGGTTTCATTGTCCACCACATAGGCCAGGCAACCGCGCACAACCTCGCAAAGGAGGAGAGCAGTTCCGATTCGAGGAAGCTTTTCTGGAAAGTCCTTTCAGGCATAAACAAAAAGCGGGACCTGGTGGTCGCGGTTTTTGGCGAGATAGACAGCAGGATACATTTCTATTACCAGTTCAGGAAAAACAACGGCAAGATTCCGATTGAAAAGCTCATGGAAAACACCATAGCCAACTATTTTTCAGTCCTCATGGAGGCAAGGGAGAAGGGATACGATGTCGCGGTGCTTGGAATACCGCCGGCATCCGCGCAGGAGAACCTGTACAAATACCCATTTTACGGCGACGCGAAAACCAGGAGCGGGATAAACGCGAAATTCAATTCAATGCTTGCCGGCGCGTGCAGGGAAAACGGCTTCCCGTTCATAGACGTCTACGCGGCAAGCGCGGACGGGAACGGCTTCATAAAAAAGGAGTTCGCGCGCGACGAGGTCCACCTGAATTCCATGATAGTGCCCGCTGTCAGGGCGCAGCTGGAAAAAATAAAATAAAGGGAAAAAAAGGAGCCCTCACTCCATCTGGAAAATCTTGACATTGTCGTCGGGCGTCTTGTAGACGAGCTTGAACCCGGGCAGGTCCTCGTTGAAGAACGCGTTGTACAGGTTGGTGTCGTAGAACTTGCCCTTGCCAATCCTGTCTTCCCACCCTGAAACCGCAGTGCCGTTCTCGCCCGGCCATATCGCCGCCTTCAGGTAATACGGGTGGAAGACAATGTAGCCCGAGCTTGCCCCCGCCTGCCTGATTATGGCGTGGTTGAGCGCCAGGTTGCCCTCCGCGTCGCGCCTGTCAAGGTAATAAGACACTATGGGCAGCTGCTCGCCCGTGGCAAGCGTGATGCCCTGCGTGAGGCAGTAGCGCGGCACGAGCGAGTATTGCGCCTGCCCGGAGGCGTCCTCCGTCCTCTGCGACGCCATTGCTACAACGCCGGTTATTTTCTGGGATTCTGAAACCGTGCATGATTGCCATTGCGACTGGGACACTGGCACGTAAATCTCCTCCCACATGTAGTCCGCCTCGCATTTGGACGCCCCTGTGGATTTTGACGCGTCTGTCTGGTTGAGGTAGTTGCACGCAAGGTAATTGAGTGCGCCGTATTTGCCGCCAAAGCCAGTGTATGAGCCGACAAGCTCGACGTCAAACAGGGCGGTCTTGGAGCCAAAGGCGTTCATGGTGTCCTTCAGGTCCTGCGGCGTGCCCTTGGTGTACGCGAAGGCTGTGCGCTGTATCATGTAATATGACGCCTGGGTATTGCCTATGACGGCGTTCTTTTCCCCGAAATAGTTTATCCAGTGGCCATAGTCCCACCAGGATATCACCCTGTCGCTGGAATTGACATTGTCCTTAATCCATTCCATGGAGTTTACCCAGTAGTCCGCAATCTTGCCGCACTTGAACGGGGCGATTATGCTCTTTTCCCAGTCTGTCGGGCTGTTGTAGTCCTTGACAACAGAAATGTAGCACAGGTTGGTGTTGTACTGGTTGTTGATGGAGTCGTCAAAGCTCTTGTTCAGGACGGCCCCGCACACTGTGGCGTCGTTTGTCTTGGCGCATATGCTTTGGAATTGCGCCGTGAACATGGACGGGTTATCCTGATAGCGCGGGGTGAGGGAGCTTGAAAGCAGGGCCGCGCCCCAGGGCGCCACGGTGAAGAACTGGGCGGCCACCAGCACTGCCATGGCAATGAAGGCGAATGCCGGCAGGTATGCGATGTCGGCCTTGAGAGAATAATGCTTGAAGACGCCCTTTACAAACAGGATAAGCTCCCCAAGGAAGAAGGCGATTGCGAGGGTCGAGAACACGCCGAGGTATGACTCGAATTTCAGCCTGTAAAGCCCGCCAAACGAGGTTGGGAATATCAGGAAGAAGAGCATGATGAACAGGAAACCCCATTCAAAGTGCTTCTTGTCAAGCAGGTGCAATGCCGCGCGAGCCAGGCCGAGCGCTGCGGCCACAACCATCGAGCCGAAGATGGCAAGCGTGAGCGTGCTGTCCTTTGACGGGATGCTTGATGGAAGACCGAAAAACACGTTGACCGCAAGGCCGAAAATGCCGAGGAAGAGCTTGGCGATTATGTCGAATGGCACAGTCAGGTATTCAAGAATGCCGGATGTGTTCATGCCCACAAACCCGAACTCGTTCTGGTACGATGCCGGGGCAGCGCCCTGCTCCGCGATAGTCCTGAAGACTGCGTCGTAGACGAGTATGCCTGAAAGCTGGTCTTTTATGCCGCCGACTATGGCGGCGCCTACCGGCGTGAAGGCGAGGACCGCGAACGCCGCCACAAGGCCCGCAGCCGCGTAATACATGCGCTTCTCATTGGTCTTCACGTGCCATTTCAGGTAGTAAAGGGCGGCTGCGAAGGCTGCCGAGGCGAAAATGAGCAGCTCGGGGGTCAGGTAGGGCTTTGCAGCGTAATATATGTTGAGGATTATTACGAGCACAGTGGATGCGATGGCGACTGCGGCCGTAGATTTTATCAGGAACTCCATGTTGGCCTTCTCCTTTTCAAAATAGAGAAGCGCCGCGTACGCGCCTACGAAAAGCGCGAGGCCGATGCCAAATACGCTTGAGACGTTGGTCGCGAGTATCACGTACCCGGCGGCGATGCACGAGAGCGCGAGAACGCGCAAATCCTTCCATTTCAGCGCGAGCGCGAAGGTTGCGAAGAAAAAGAACAGGCCGAAGAAGTTCGCTGTGACGACCTGCGCCTGGCCGCCGGCGCTATGCAGTATGTGGATTGGAAGGGCCGCAAGCAGGCCTGCTGCCAAAAGCCCTATTGACTTGCCGTACTCGCGGGAAACCAAAAGGTATGCGAAAAAAACCGTAAGGGCTCCGAATATAGGGGCGTAAATGCCGCTGACAAGCGCGAAGAGGTAGTTGTTGTAGGCCGCATTGCCGGATATGATGGAATACCACGACGCCCAGAGATGGTGCAGCAGGGGCACTGACCTGTGGCCGGATTCAAGTATTGGATACCACACCACATTGTCGTGCAGCGGCACGTGGCCGAGGGATATGAGCTGCCCTCCGCCGTAGAGATACCAGTAGGGGTCGATTTCCGAGTATACCGGGCTGAACGACTGGTACCTTATGAGAAATGAGATGATTACAAGAGCGAGTATGGCAAGCGGGGCGAGCTTTCCTGCAAGTTCGCTTACTGTTTCAAGGTCGTACTTTTCAGGGAGCTTGGGCATGAAATCCGCCTTGCTGTGGCCTTCCCATGCCTTGGTATAGGCAAAGAGCGCGAGCCCGATTACGGCCACCACGGCGTTTGCCGCAAGGGCGTAGGACATGTTGAATTCAATGCCGAGGAAGGCGTTCCCTATGAACGAGACGAAGGGCGGCAATATCATGCCGAGAGTGATGCCTATGAGTTTCTTCTCTATTATGCCAAAGCCGGTCTTCTTGAGAAGGGCGAAAGCGAGCGGTATGCCTGAAATGCCCGCGAGGACAAGCATTATGGCTAGGGATGACCATACGTCAAAAGATATCATGAAAAGTACCTCCTTACAAACCTGATGATTTGGGCGCATATAATATAAAAAGGTAGGGCTGGAGGCAGGAGGGCCATAAAACTGGGCGGGGGACAGTGCACTGGAACCTATGCCTGGCGCTCCAGGGAACTGCCGCCTGCCAATCCGCCTGGTTTTTAAAAATGAACATAATATAAGATAAAGCATGGGAGGAAGGAAGGCTAAAGCCAGTGCAAAGAAGCCCAAAAGCAGGGCTGCCCATGCAAAAAAGCCAAAACCAAAGCCCTCAAAGGCGAAAAAGGCAGCCCGGCGTGCAAGCCCAAAGCCGAAAAAAACCGCCAAAAGGCAGGCAAAGCCCGTGAAGAAGGCGGCACGCATGAAGGCAAGGGCCGCAAAGCCCAAGCAGGCAAAAAAGCCGGCCAGGCAGATGGCAGCCAAATCGAAAATCCAAGCCCAGCCGAGGCTCCAAAAAAGGCGCAAAAATGCGCAGCAGGAAATAATAGAGGAGAGCTTCGCCCCCATAGAGAAGAAAATCACCGGGCTCGAGGTAGAAATCGTCCCCGCCATACTCGCCCACGCGCGCCACGAGTTCGAATACAAGATGTATTCAGTCCTGCCGCACGCCAAAAGGATACAGATAGACATAATGGACGGGAAATTCGTCCCAAACACGACCGTGGGCGAAAACGAGAAGGTCCCGCTTAAAGACAGCCTCACTGTCGAATACCACCTGATGGTGCAAAACCCTATCGATTACATAAAGCTCATAGACAACCCTGACGCCATCTACATTGCGCACGTCGAGGCGCAGGAAGGCCCTGCCGAGGTCGTCAGGTTCTGCAAGTCCGAGGGGTACAGGGTCGGGCTTGCCATAAACCCCGCGACGAGAATCGAGGAGCTCGACAGGTTCATAGAAGACATAGAGATGGTCCTTTTCATGACAGTTGTCCCCGGCTTTTCCGGGCAGAAATACATGAAGCAGGTAGAAGGCAAGATTGCCGAATTCAAGAAAAAATACCCCAAGGTGCCAGTAGAGGTCGACGGGGGCATAAGCGAGGAGAACGTGGAGGGGGCCAGGCAGGCAGGCGCGAACCTATTCGCGGCGGCAAGCTCTATATTCTCCTCGGGCGAAGTGAAGGCGGCCATGGAAGGGCTTTACGCCAAAGCGTCGCACAAGGGCTGAAAAGCCCGCGGACACGCGCAGGCAGGTAATGAAAATGCCATTTGAAAAAACTAGAGACCCAGCCAGATTGTCAGGCATAGCGCGCGAGGCGAGAAAGGACGTGCTGCGCATGCTTGTGGAGGCAAAGTCCGGGCACACGGCAGGGCCGCTTGGCATGGCGGACGTTTTCACAGCGCTTTATTTCAGCTGCATCGACCACGACCCGAAAAACCCGCAGTGGGACGGGCGCGACAGGGTAATACTCTCAAACGGGCACATCTGCCCTATCCACTACGCCATTCTCGCGCGGGCAGGCTATTTCCCGCTTGAGGAGCTAAAGACATTGAGGAAACTCGGCTCGAGGCTGCAGGGGCACCCGCACAGGGGCGCGCTGCCGGGCATCGAGAACTCGTCAGGGCCGCTTGGCCAGGGGCTTGCGCAGGCATGCGGGATAGCCCTTGCCGCAAGGCTTGACAAGAAGAATTTCCGAACCATAGCATTGCTTTCGGACGGCGAGCACGACGAGGGCTCCACGTGGGAGGCAGTCATGTTCGCGGCAAAGTACAAGCTTGACAGCCTGGTCGCAATAGTCGACAGGAACTTCATCCAGATTGACGGGGACACAGAAAACGTCATGCCGCTCGAGCCTTTCGCGGACAAGTACAGGGCATTCGGCTGGAACGTGATTGAGATTGACGGGCATGACTTTGCACAGATAATAGACGCTTACGAAAAGGCAGCGCAGGCAAAGGGCAAGCCCACGGCGATAATCGCCAAGGTCACCCCGGGCAAGGGCGTGAAGAAGTTCGAGAATGATTACAAGTGGCATGGCAAGGCGCCAAGCGCGCAGGAGGCCGAAGAGGCGATTGCGGAGCTTGACAGGGGAAACTGACAGGGATTTTCATGGTAGCAATAAACTCAAAAGCCAAACTGGTTCCAGACGTGCTCAACCCGGCTGAAAAGAGCGCCACGCGCGACGGCGCGGGCAAGGGGCTTGTTGAAGCTGGAGAGAAGGACGCCAATGTTGTGGCGCTTGCCGCGGACCTGTCCGAATCGGTCAGGACGCACTGGTTCGAGCAAAAGTTCCCTGAAAGGTTTTTCCAGGCAGGGGTCGCGGAGCAGAACCTGGCAGGCGTGGCCGCCGGGCTTGGCATGGCAGGCAAGGCGGCATTCATAGGCTCTTTCGCCGCATTCTCGCCGGGCAGGAATTTCGACCAGATAAGGGTGCCGGTTTGCTACAACAACTCGAATGTCAAGATACTCGGCTCGCACACGGGCCTCACGGTAGGCGAGGACGGCGCGACTCACCAGATGATGGAGGACATAGCCATGATGCGCGCGCTGCCTAACATGAAAGTGGTCGTCCCGTCTGACGCAGTCGAGGCCAAAAAGGCCGTGCTTGCGGCGGCAAAGGATTACGGGCCGTATTACATCAGGCTGACGCGCGAGAAGGTGCCCACATACACCACGCCCGAAACGCCCTTCGAGGTAGGCAAGGCAATCCAGCTTGCAGAAGGGAAGGACATCTCATTGTTTGGGTGCGGCACAGTTGCATACGACTGCCTGAAGGCGGCATATGAGCTTGAAAAGCAGGGCATAAGCGCGGCAGTTTACGATTTCCACACAGTAAAGCCCATAGACAGGGAAGCGGTAATAAAGGCAGCAAAGGAAACCGGGCTTATAATGACAGTCGAGGAGCACCAGGTGTCCGCAGGGTTTGGAAGCGCGGTGTGCGAAGTGGCGGCGCAGGAGAGCCCGTGCAGGATAGTCAGGCACGGGATGCCGGATTCGTTTGGCGAGTCCGGGGCTGCAAAGGACCTGCTGAAAAAGTACCGGCTTGACGCGCAGGGAATTTACGAGAAAGCCCTTGAAGCCGCAAAAGGCAAATAGGGAGAGGGGTTGATTTCCATGAAAATATTCCTGGACTCTGCAAACGTCGAGAAAATCAAAAAAGCCGCGAGCATGGGGCTTGTCGACGGCGTGACCACGAACCCGACCATAATAATGAAGGAGGGCAGGGACCACAAGGCCGTGATAAAGGAGATTTCATCGATAATCGACGGCCCGGTTTCGGTCGAAGGCGTTGGCTCCACCGCGGAGCAGCTTGTCAAGGACGCGCGCGAATTCGTGAAATGGGGCAAGAACATTGTTGCCAAAATACCCATGACGCAGGAAGGCCTCAAGGCGGTCAGGATTCTCTCGAAGGAGGGGATAAAGACCAACGTCACCCTGGTGTTTTCCGCAAGCCAGGGGCTGCTTGCCGCAAAGGCGGGCGCAAGCTACATTTCCCCGTTCGTTGGCAGGCTCGACGACATTTCAGAGGACGGCATGGAACTCATAGCCGACCTCACCCAGATACTTGCGAATTACGACTGCGAGACTGAAATAATCGTGGCTTCGGTGAGGCATCCGCTCCACGTGGTCCAGGCGGCAAAGCTTGGCGCGCACATAGCCACGCTGCCTCCAGACGTGTTCGACAAGCTCTTTTCCCACCCGCTGACCGACAAGGGCATAAGGCAGTTCGAAGAGGATTACAAAAAGGCGCAAGCGCAGGCGAAGAAATAGGCGCGCAGATGGCGCGATTAGTACGCAGGCGCCGCATGGATGCTGGTTTAGATGTATGACGTCCATGTAATAGGGGCGGGGCCCGCAGGCTCCTTCGCAGCGTATACTGCTGCCGCCAGGGGCGCGAAGGTGCTCATTTCAGAGGAGCACCCGCAGGTAGGCGCACCTGTGGCGTGTTCCGGCCTTGTCTCAAAATCCGGCCTTGAAGAGATGTCGGACCTTGTCAATTACAGGAAGATAACCCTCAATACTATCCATGGCGCCATAGTATACGCTGGCAAGGAAAGGTTCGAGATACGCGCCCAGGAGGGCGAGAAGGCGCACCTGATAGACAGGGGCGCGTTTGACTCCCTCGCGTGCGAATCCGCAGTGGGCCAGGGGGCGAGGCTCTCGCTTTCCGACCACGTCGGCCCGGGGAAATACGCGGCCGGCTGCATCATAGGCGCGGACGGGCCGAATTCCACGACCGCGACCGTATTTGGCTTCCCAAGGATTAGGAATTTCGTAATAACAATGCAGGCCGATTTTGAAATGGACGTGGAGGACGCCAGGATGGTCACCGCGTTCCTTGACAAGCAGGACTTCCCAGGCTTTTTCGGCTGGGTGATACCAAAAGGCGACGGCAGCGCCAAGGTCGGCATGGGCGCGCGGCTCCCCTCCGACATCAAAAAGAGGTTCGACTCGTTCCAGAAAAGGCTTGGGATAGATGGCAAAAAGCCCGAGAACCTTGTCGCGGCGATAATACCTGTTGAGATGAGGAAAAGGACAGCCATGGAAAAGGGCGGCAGGAAAATCATGCTGGCAGGCGACGCGGCAGGGCAGGTCAAGGCCACCACGGGCGGCGGGATATATTTCGGCGCATCGTGCGGCAGGCTTGCCGGGCTTTACTACAACGAGCCTGCCAGGTACGAGGCCGAATGGCAAAGCCAATACGGAAATGACCTGTCCATGCACGGCTGGATATACCAGGCCATGCACGGGTTTGGCGGGCGCCACCACTCTGCGGCGTCGCGGATGCTCAAATGCCTCGGGGCGGAGAATTTCCTTGGCAGGTTCGGCGAAATGGACAAGGTGAGCAAAACGTTTAATCTTAAAAATATCGCAAGGCATATAACAAAAAAATAACTCGCGTGGGAAAATGGATATCAAGCACATAGCCATAATACCTGACGGGAACAGGCGATGGGCCAAGAGAAGGGGCATCTCAAAGCAGGAGGGTTACGAGATAGGCATACGCAAGCTCGGCTACGTTCTCAAGTGGTGCAGGGAAAAGGACATCAGGATGGTGTCGCTTTGGGGATTCTCTACCGAGAACTTCCTGCGCGATTCCGCGGAGCTCTCCATGCTTTTTGACACGTTCAGCAAGAAACTCTCCCTGGCCCTGGCGCGAAAGGCCGAAAACGAGAAATACGGGGTCAGGGTGAGGTTCATCGGCAGGCCGGACTATTTCCCGGCGGACATAAGGAAAAAGATCAAGTCCCTTGAAGAGGAGACTTCCAAATATTCGAAATACCAGGTCAACCTTTTTTTCGGCTATGGCGGGAGAAACGAGATACTGGACGCGGTCAACAGGATAGCCCAGGACGTCAAGGCCGGCAAGAGGGCGCGCGTGGATGAGAGGGCGTTCGAGAAATACCTGTACACCGCTGGCACGCCCGACCCTGACATGATAATCAGGACTTCCGGCGAGCAGAGGCTGTCCGGCTTTTTGCCATGGCAGGCGGCTTACACGGAGCTTTACTTTTCCAAAAAACTCTGGCCAGACTTCCAGAAGAAGGATTTCATGAAAGCCATAAAGTGGTACGAGACGCGGAAGCGCAGGTTTGGCAAGTAGGCGCGGTCATGACATGGCTAAGATAATCGTTGAAGGCTCCAAAAAAGAGATATGCGGCAGCTTCGAGACGGCGGACAACGCAATAGCGCGCATGCGCGGGCTGATGTTCCGCTCGAAGCCCGCGTTCATACTCTTCGACTTCCACGGAGTCGGTATTTATCCTATTCACTCTTTTTTCGTCAGGTTCAATTTTGACGCGATTTACCTCGACCCGGAATTCGGGGTCGTCGAGGCGTTCAGGTCGGTAAAGCCGTACACAGCCCTTGTCAGGCCGAAGGCGCCTGCGCGGTACCTCCTTGAGACCCCGGAGGGGATATGCGAAAAATTCGGCATAGCCGAGGGCAGCAGGCTTGAGATAGTGGATTGATAAACGCGGGTGCATGCATGTCGGCGATTGGATGGGGGAAAATTGGGGGCAAGGCGCAGCACAAGACAGGGCTTGTCCAGCTCTCGGCGGAGGAAGAGGAGCTCGTGGCGCGCTGTTCCGAGGAATTTGCAAACCGCGCAAAGACGCAGCAGATACAAAGCGAGCAGGACGCCCTCGACGCGTCATACGCAATCGTAGACGACGTGTGCGCGGGCGAGGGCATTGACCTTGATTCCGACCAGCGCGATTACATATCGAGATATGTGATGCTCAATTCATGGGGTTTCGCGTTCCTCCAGCCGCTTCTCCAGGACGACAGGATAGAGGAGATAGCTGTCCTGGGGCTTGGGAAGCCGGCTTATGCGTATTTGAGGGGCGAGGGATGGAAGCAGACTGATTTCGGGTTCACAAGCGAGGGCGCGTACATAGACGCCATAAACAAGATGTCGCGAAGCCTTGGCAGGAGGATTACCTACCAGAACCCCAGGCTCAACGCGGTCCTTCCAGACGGCACGAGATTGCACGCTTCCATACCGCCTGTGTCAAAATTCGAAATCACCTTGAGAAGGTTCAATCCGAAGCCTATTACAGCGCCGCAGCTTGCAAGCCTCAAGACCGCGTCCGCGGAGGCAATGGCTTTCCTCTGGCTTGCCATGCAGTCGGATGCCAACATACTCATTGCGGGAAACACCGCATCGGGCAAGACCACAACGCTTAACGCGCTTTTCAATTTCGTGCCTATAAGCGAGCGCGTCGTCATCCTCGAGGAAACGCCTGAAATCAACATACCGCACCCGCATTCCACCAGGATGATTGCGGTGCCCGAACTGGAAATAGGCATGCAGGACCTAGTTGCCGATTCGCTTAGGATGAGGCCCGACAGGGTCATAGTGGGCGAGGTGCGCACAAGGCAGGAGACCGAAGGGTTCGTTGAATCGATACTCTCCGGGCAGGCGCGCGGGACATATGCCACATACCACGCCAAATCCGCGAGGGAGGCGGTGCTGCGCATGAAATCCTGCGGCGTGCTGGAGATAGACATACCCGCAATAGATCTCATCGTGGTGCAGAGGAGGATCGGGAGGTATGAGAAGGGCAGGGGCATTGTGGAGTCGAGGCGGATAGTCCAGATAAGCCAGCCCGGCCCCGAATCGCCTGAAAACGTGGACGACCTGTTCTCATACGACCATGCCAGGGACGAGCTTTCAATGAACCCGGACAAGAAAAAGCTCGCGCAAAGCAGGATTTGGCAAAAACTGAAAAACACGTTTGGCATGGACGACGCCAGGCTGTTCGCGGAGATTTCAAGGCGCGCGAAAAAGGTCGCTGAAATGGGCAGGAAAAACCTGCCAATGGAAAAAGTTGTAGAGGAAGCGCAAAACGCATGAGCGCTCCTGCTGGATAGGATGGCACGGGAAAACTGGCTTGGAACCATTGAAGGCGTTTGCGCTGGCATGCCAGCCACGGGCATATCGCGGCAGAGGAAGCAGGCGATTGAAAACGATTTCCGCCGCGCTGGCGCCAAGATACATGCGGGAAAATACGTGACATTCGGGCTTCTCGCGTCCCTTGCGCTGTCCCTTGTCGTTTCCACTGCCGGATTCCTCGCTCTCTCGCTTGGCAGCCTGCTTGCGCTGCCTGCGCTTTTTTTGATAATCTTGGCAGTATCGATGCTGGCCTTCCTGAACCTGCCAAAACTGGCTTATGAGAGTTCGAAAAACGCCATGGAGGCCGACCTGCCCCTTGCAATAAGGCACGCGGCGATAGCGATATCCATACGCATGCCGTTCGAGAAAGTGATAGGCGAGATCGCAGATTCAGGCTATGGCTGTTCGGAGGCGTTTGGAAGGGCCAAAAACGCGGTCTCTTCGGGCCAGCCGCTCCAGGCGGCCCTGCTTGGCGAGGCGTCTGAATCCGGTTCGAGGAAACTCACGCGGTTCGCCTCTTCCATAATCTCGCTTTATGAGGAGGGCGGCGAGCCTGTGCCGCTCTACATGCTTGCAGACGAGTATTCTAGGGCTAACATCGCCGGTCTGAAGGAGTTCGCGCAAAAGGCGGTCTTTGGCGGGCTGGTGTTCGTGGCCGCGGCGTGCATTGTCCCCGCGTTTTACATGATATACGGGATAATCTCAAGCGCCATGCCGATAGGCATTGAGCCGCCATCTGCCCTTGCCGCATGGTCGGCATTCCTTGTCATATTCCCCCTTATAGACATTGCCATACTCGCATTTGTTTCAATAAGCATCCCGCCAAGCGTCAACCTGCGCAAGGCCGGGGCAGGGAAAGGCCAGGCGCACAGGGGCATTTCGATTGCCGGCGCCAGGATTTCACATGGCCAGGTGAGTTTGGCGTCTGCGCTTGGGTTTGCCGTATTCGCCATGCTCGGCCTTGCAAACAGCCTGTTTTTCGGGTTTGCCGCGCTCTCGCTTGCAATCCCGCTTGCGGCGGGCATGCTCGCGGAGCTTGAGCATGAGAAAAAGACCGCAGACCTTGAAAGCGGAATCGGGGACGCGCTTGTGATGGCATCAAGCGCCCCAAAGGGCGCGCCCATCGAGAAGATTGCAGCAGCCATAGCGTCATACGCCCACGGCCCTGTGGCAGAGGAGTTCGCAACAGTGAAAAACCAGATATCCTCCGGCGTCAGCCCGAAAACCGCGCTGTCTAACATGGCAGACAGGACAGACTCGCTTCTAGTGCACAGGTGCATAAGCCTGATGCTTCTGGGTTACAAGGGAGGGGCGGACATGCGCTTTGCGCTAAGGAAGGTCGCAGAGGACGTCTACCTCGCCTTTGACCAGGTCAGGGAGCGCAAGAACGCCATAGCGATGCAGAAATACACGCTTCTTGCAGGAAGTTCAATCCTAGTCCCGCTTGTAATGGGCATATCAATGGGCATGGCAAGGACGCTTGGGAAAAGCGCGGCTGCGGGGGCAGGGGGGGCTGGCATGGCAGGCCCGGCGGCAGCATACATGCTCATTTTCGCGGCGCTTGCGGCCATATACTGCGCCACGCTTGAGGGCAATTCCAAGAAGGCCATAACCTATTTCATCGCAAGCGCGCCCCTTGCCCTTGTAGTGCTGATAATATCAAGCGGCGCCGTCGGGTAGAAACTGCCGTTGCAGCATAGGTGGGTTTTTAAACAGGGTCGCAAAATTATCATGCATGGCAGTTGAAATCATAATCACCAAAAAAACCAAATTGAAAAACCCCACCCTGATTGAAGGGTTCCCGGGCCTTGGGCTCGTGGGCACTATTTCCGCAAGTTACATTGTGGAAAAGCTCAAGCTCGAGCCTATCGGATACATCAAAAGCGAGCTTTTCCCCCCAATGGCGGCGATACACAACCACATACCAATGCACCCGGCCAGGGTGTATGCGTCCTCAAAGCTCAACGTTGTCATAATACTTTCAGAATTCGTCGTGCCGATAGGCATAGTCCAGGAACTCGCCGAGAGCATATTCGCCTATGCGAAGTCCATCGGAGTCAAGAAAATACTCTCCCTTGGCGGCATTACGATAAAAGGCGAGCAGGACACAGTCTATGCCATAGCAAGCAACATGGACCTTGTAAACAAGGTGTCCAAGTACAAGACAGTCAAGATGATAAAGGAAGGCGCTACGACCGGCGTCACAGGCGTGCTTCTCGCGCGCGGGGCAGACGAGGGGTTTGACGTCGTCTCCCTGCTTGCCGAGGCCCAGCCCGAATACATGGACCCGCGTGCGGCCTCGATGGTAATAGAAGTGGTTAACCAGATGCTTGGGCTGAAGATTGAGACTGACTCGCTGGACCAGGAAGCGAAAATGATTGAGAGCAAGATGCGCGAGGTCATGAACAGGGCCAAGGCGTCCCAGACCCACTACAAGAAGGCCGAGAGCCTCGGCCCGATGTACGGCTAGGGCCCGCCTTCAGGCGCATTTTATCCGCAAGGCGCTTTTGCATGCCAAAGATAATAGTCTCAAAGGCGAACATGGCCTCGATGAACATTGCAAAATGCATTGAGGCAGAATATCCAGAGCTTGTGAAGCATTTCCACCATACTGACAAGCAGGTGGTTGAGTTTGACCCCGACATAGGGACAGACTGCCTCATTGTCGCATCCACCCACAAAAGCGCCGCAGGGAAGGCAAGCCTGACAGCCCACGTGTGCGGCAATTGGGGCGACGCGGGCATGGGCGGCGAGCCAAAGACCCTCAACCCTTCCCCTCCGACAAGGCTGAAAGCCGCCATAATTGAGCTGCAAAGGCAGGAGGCAGCACGCGGGCTTGGGATTGACGTGGTGCTCGAGGCAGACCACCACGGCCCCACAACAAAGATTCCGGTCATGTTCGTTGAAGTGGGCTCTGACGAGACTGCATGGGCCAACATGGAATACTGTTCAGCCGCCGCAGCAGGGGTAAATGCGGCATTCAATGCTTCCACGCCCGCATGCACCCCTTTCCTAGGAGTGGGCGGCGGGCATTATTCAAAGGCATTCACGAAAATTGAGCTTGAGAGCGAATACGGGTTTGCCCACATACTCCCGAAATATTCCATTGACGGGCTGGAATACGGCACTTTCGCGCAGGGCATAACAAAAAGCGCGGAGCCAGTCAAGATAGTGCTTATTGAAAAAGACGGCGTGAACGCGCGCCAGCGCGAGAAGATAATAGGCTTTTGCAGGGATTACGGGATAGAGCATAAGTTGGTTTGAATGCCCTCAAACCTGAACTCCTGGCTCCAGCCATGTCTAACCTTAGTCTAATTTAAAATAGAAAAAGAAAGGTTGCCTCCTGCTGGAGTCAGGCGCCATTGCGCAGAAGTCAATTCCCATAGCTCATTGATTTGAGGACCGTTATCCTCTCGTCAAGCGGCGGATGGGTAGAATACAGCGAAGAAAACATACCGGGCTTGATAGGGTTCGAGAAATAAAGCGGCGCCGTGACCTCGCTTGCCGCCTTCACGGGAATGTCGACCTTTTTGAGCTTCTCAAGCGCGGAGGCGAGGCCGGGGGGATACCTTGTCAGCTGCGCGCCTGACGCGTCAGCGAGGAATTCCCTTTTCCTTGATATGGCGAGCTGGACAAGCTTTGCGAAAAATGGCGCGAATATGATGAACACCAGGCCTATCACAAGAATGATTGCAGACCCGCCGCCCCTCTCCTCGCGCGACGAGCGGCCAAAGAAAAGCGAACGCGAGGCCACATACCCGATTATTGAAATCATGCCAACCATGACGACCGCGATTGTGGCAAACCGTATGTCGTAGTTCCTGATGTGGGACATCTCGTGCGCAATCACGCCTTCAAGCTCCTCCCTGTTCATGATTTTCAAAAGCCCGGAGGTGACGGCTATTGCGGAGTGTTGCGGGTCCCTGCCGGTCGCAAAGGCGTTTGGCGAGGGGTCTTCAATCACGTAGAGCCTTGGCATTGGAATGCCAGCGGCAAGGGATAGGCCCTCTACAGTGTTGTAAAGATAAGGATAATCGCGCTTTTCAGCCGGCTTTGCATTGCTTATTGAGAGGACAACGCTGTCGGAATGGTAATAGCCCACATACGCGTAGACAAGCGCTATTATGAGCGCTATTAGCGCGCCTTCAATGCCGAAGTCGAATATATAGGCAAAGGCGAGTGCCGCGCCGAGCACCAAAACGCCCATCACCAGCACAAGAAGGGTCGAGAGAAGCCTGTTCTTGTCGGATTCCTTGTAAAAGTCAGCCATTGGAAACACCTAAAAAAAGGAAAATGGGAAAGAAAAAAAGACTAAAACTTTACCTTGACAGGCTCGCGCTCCTCCGCACCTTCGGTCTTGAAGAACTCGAATGCCTTGAAGCCGAACATGTTGGCTATAATCATGCCGGGGAACATCTGTATCGAGGTGTTGAACTGCATGACCATGTCATTGTAGAACTGGCGCGAGTAGGCAATCTTGTTCTCCGTGCCGGCAAGCTCCTCCTGCAGCATCATGAAGTTCTCATTGGCCTTTAGCTGGGGATAGTTTTCCGCCACTGCGAATAGCGTCTTGAGAGTGCCTGTGAGCATGTTGTCCGCCTTCGCCTTCTCGCCCGGGGTCTTCGCATTCCCAAGCGCGGTGCGCGCCTTTGTGACGTTCTCGAACACCTCGCGCTCGTGCTTGGCGTACCCCTTTACTGTCTCGACAAGGTTTGGAATGAGGTCGAAACGCCTCTTGAGCTGGACGTCGATTTGCGACCATGAGTTCTGCACCTTGTTTTTCAGCCCTATCAATGAGTTGTAGGCGAATATTGCCCAGAGTATGACGAGGGCTGCTACCGCAGCTATTGCTGCCAATATGACTAGGATAATGTCCATAACCTCACCAGCACTAAACTGTGTGCACCTTGCTTATAAGCTTAATTACTTTGCATGGGAAATGGGGAATGAAGGGAGGAGAAGGCGATGGCAGGCATTGAAAGGAAAGGCTCTATTGACGATTTGTGCCCAGCCTGCAAAAGGAACGGCAGGGTGTTCTGCCCGCATTCAAGCAGCCTGTTTGTCAAGGCGGAGGTTGAAACGAAGCTCTCGGAAAACATGGCAGGCCCTTCCCCGCCCAATATGTTCATAGGCACCTATGGCTACCCAAACATCTCTGCAGGCCCGATGATATCAATAGGCGCGTCAGTAGACGACCCCGCAAAGATGTACGGCATGGAATACCAGGAGATAATACGCCAGCGCTCGAACATGGTGATTGGCAGGCAGGCGCAAAGCATATTTTCCCGCACAAGGAAACTCGGCGAACTGCAGGACGCCATAATGTCCACAAAGGACGTTGACATGGAAGCAGTATTCAGGGAAAAGCCCCGGCTCTCCCTGTCGATGGACAACATACTCCAGCCAATGGGCCCGACAGCCGCGCTTAAGGATTTCAGCGTGATTGGCAACCCCGCAGTGCCGCGCGTGGTGGACCAGATACGAAACGACAACATACTAGCGGTGGACGCACTCTCCGAGCTGACAGGAAAGGGATTTGACAGCCATTACCTGACAAAACTTCTTAGCGCCGGCATACTCGGCAGGCGCGAGCAAAAGAAAATGGTCCCGACTAGATGGGCCATAACCGCGACCGACGACATGGTGGGAAAGCAGATGCTTGAGAAGGTCCGCCTGCTTCCGCAGGCAGAGGAGTTCATGGTGTTCTCAACAGAATACCTGTTCAACCATTTCGAGGTTATTGTCCTTCCGGGCGCGTTCGAGTTCGAGCAGTTCGAGGCATGGATGGGGGCAGACCCCAAATACGCCTCCATCAGCGAGGAATACGAAGGGTTTGAAGGCAGGACAGCCTACGCATTCACCCAGGGCGGCGGGTATTACGCGTGCAGGTTCGGCGTCGCATGGGGCCTGTTAAACGCGCTGAAAATGCAGGGCAGGGTCACAGTGATAAGGGAAATCCTGCCCGACTATACAATACCCGTAGGCGTGTGGGAAGTGCGCGAGAACGCGCGGCATGCGATGATGAAAAAGCCGTTCAGGTTCGACAACCTGAAAGCCGCGCTTGACAATGCGTTCACGCGCCTGAAAGTCCCGCGCCTGCGCTACCTTGAAAAGACGAGGATACTGCGCCAGTCGAAGATTTCCGATTTTTTGAGATGACCAGGCGCCTGTTTCCCACGCCGTATTTGCCATATGATTCACGACGGAATATAAAATGTATATAAACTTTCCCGAAAATATAATTTTACATGGGAGGCAAAACCAAGTATATCGTTGTTTTAGGCTCGCTCATGTCCGGCCTTGGAAAGGGCATCCTGACTTCTTCTCTGGCTAAGATACTCCAGTCCAAGGGCGTAAACGTAGTTCCGATAAAATTTGACGGCTACCTGAACGTTGACTGCGGGACCATGAACCCCTTCAGGCACGGGGAGGTATTCGTGCTGGACGACGGGACGGAGTGCGACATGGATTTCGGCACTTACGAGAGGTACCTCAACCAGGACCTGTCCGGCTCGTCAAGCATAACAGGCGGCAAGCTGTTCAAGAAGATAATAGAGAAGGAAAGGTCGGGCGGCTACCTGGGCAGGGACGTCCAGATTGTACCGCACCTGACAGACGAAATCAAGGCGTGGGTCAAAAAGACGGGAGAGGACGCCAAGGCCGACGTTGTGATAATAGAGGTAGGCGGCACTGTCGGCGACCTTGAAAACGGCTATTTCATAGAGGCCATGCGCCAGATGCGCTTCGAGGAGGAAATGCTTTTCATCCAGCTGACTTTCGTCCCGAGCCTGTCCCCCGGCGAGCAGAAGACGAAACCGACGCAGCATGCCACGAGGCTTCTCGCGTCCCTGGGCATAGAGCCAAACATAATAGTGGCGCGGGAGGACGAGCCATTGTCAAAGGACGCCAAGGAAAAAATCGCGCTCTTTTGCCACGTGTCGCCCGAATGCGTGTTCAACGACCCTTCAATTGACACCATATACGAGCTGCCGCTCCTGCTTGAAAAGCAGAAATTCGGCGAGATTGTGATGTCAAAGCTGGGGATAAAGGACGGCGAGGACGGCATGAAGAAATGGCGCGGCCTGGTCGACAAGATAAAGAACCCGACAAAGAAGGTCAGGATAGCCATTGCCGGGAAATACACCGCGGTCAAGGACGCCTACGTGAGCGTAACCGAGGCGCTTGTCCACGCCGGGGCGCACAACAACGCGCGCATCGAGGTCCTCTGGATTGAGACCACGGAGGTCGAGGACGGCACAAAGACCGCCGAGGACCTGCTCAAAAACTGCGACGGCCTGATAGTCCCCGGCGGATTCGGCAAGCGGGGCATCGAAGGCAAGATAAAATGCATTGAATACGCGCGCAAGAACAAGATGCCATACCTCGGGCTGTGCCTTGGCATGCAGCTCATGGCAATCGAATGGGCGCGAAACGTTTCAGGCCTGGAAGGGGCAAATTCCACTGAATTCGACGAGGCGACCAAGTATCCGGTCATAGATTTCCTGCCGGAACAGAGGAAAATAAAGGAAAAAGGGGCGACCATGCGCCTTGGGGCATACCCATGCGTGCTTTCAAAGGGCACGCGGGCGCATGGCTTATATGCCTCTGAAAACATTTCGGAGAGGCACAGGCACCGCTACGAGGTCAATAACGAGCTTTTGCCTCTTCTCTCCGACAAGGGGCTTGTGGTTTCAGGCAAGTCACCCGACGGCAACATAGTGGAAATGATTGAATGGCCCGACGGCCTGGGCATGGCGACGCAGGCGCACCCGGAGTTAAAAAGCAGGCTTGAGAAGCCGGCCCCCCTTTTCGTGGGCCTGGTGGAATCTGCCATCAAGAGGCAGGAAGAGAACGGGCAGAAGCAGCAGTAGAAAAAGAGCACCGTGGCAGGCTAAGCCTGGCTTTGAACAGCCGCTTTTTCAAGAGAGGCAGTCCGTTTTCCCGCTCCCAGATTGCTTTTTTCAAGCGCCAGAAGCAGCCTTTGCCATCAGGCCCGCAAACCCGCCTGCCATCATTTCTATGGCAATGGCTGTCAGGAAAAGCCCAAGGATTTTTGACACTATTTCCACCAGCCTGGCATCTATCTTCTTGATTACAAGCGACGAGAGGTAGAACAGGGCGCCGACTGCGATGAAACAGACAGTGGTGTTTAGAAGCACCGAGTCAGTGCTGCCCATCTCTATAGTCTTGATTGTAAGGAAAGATATGACAGCCGGCCCGGTGAGAAGAGGGGTCGCGATTATGGCGATGTAGCTGTCGACCTCCGTTATGGGCTTTTCTTCCGAGCCTGAGCGCACGGTCTCTATGCCAAGCAGGAAGAGTATGACTCCGCCTGCGACCTTGAACGAGTCTATGCTTATGCCATAAAGGGAGAAAAGGGCCTGGCCGAAGAATATCACCGCAATGGCTATCACGAAGGCCACAAGCGAGGACTTGACTGCTATTTCCCTTACATCCAGCTTGTTTTTCGACGCTGCAAGCAGGACAGGGAAGGCCGAAAGCGGGTTCAGCAGGGCGAACAGCTGGAGTATGAATGCGAGTTCCAATTCCATTTTCTCTACCTTTTTTTTCGTGTATGCGCGAAGCCTCGGCTAAGCGCCAATTCATGCCAAGCATCTATCATGCAGAGTATATTTAAACAGATGCAAAGACCTGCCAAGGAGACGGAGGAAATGGTTTGCATGAAAAGCGAATTCGCCTCATCACGTTGTCAAAATTCGGCAAGGGTCTTCTGCTTAATGTTGTCAAGGGTTTTCCATTTGGTCCGCAGGTATTTGCGCACTTCGGGCTCGCCCGCGTGCTCCTGGAGGAAAGATATGGTCCTCGGGTCAGAGGTATAGCCGGAGCCGAAATCAATGCCCAGGATGGATTTTATCTTCTCGATTTGGGCGTCGCGGGCGACCTTTGCGACTATGGAGGCTGCGGCGACTATGGGGAACCGGCTTTCGGCCTTGTTCTGGCTTATTATGTGCATCCTGTCGTTGAGGTATTTCCTTATCCTAAGCTCGAAGTTCTTCGGGATGTTGTCAGGCGAGTCCACGTAGACTATCTCCGGCTTGGACTTGACGGAATTGAGCGCGTGGGCGATTTTCATTGCCTCTATCTCGTTTAGCGAGGCGGTGTCCATAAGCGCGGTTATCTCTTCGGCGTCGACCTCGACGAGCTTGACGGAGCACATCTTGCGTATTTCCGGCTCTATCTCTTCCCTCCGCTTTGGCGAGAGGAGTTTTGAGTCCTTCACGCCTATTTTGCGAAGCTTGGGCTCGTCCTCTTTCTTGCAATACAAGACGCACAGGAACATGGAGCCCACAATGCAGCCCCTGCCGGCCTCGTCAACCCCAGCTATCATGGTATTCTATTGTGATTTCCAATTTTTAAATGTGAGAGGGGAGGGGAAAAAGCCAATTCTCATTTCCTTTTCTTTTTCAGGTCGCGCAGCTCGGACGCGAAGCTGGAGATGTCCACGAAGTTCAGGTAAACAGAGGCGAAGCGGATGTATGCGACCTTGTTGAGGCGCTTGAGCTTTTTCATCACAAGCTCGCCGATTTCCTTTGAGGAAACCTCCGTGCTCTCGCCGTTTCTCAATGTGCTCTCTATGTCGTCTACCGCCTTGTCTATCTGCTCGCGGCTGACAGGCAGCTTTATGCAGGAGCGCTCGATGCCGGACATTATCTTTTTCCTGTCGTAAGGCTCGCGCCTGCCGTCCTTTTTTATCACCAAAAGCTCGACAAGCTCCACCCTCTCGTAGGTGGTGAAGCGCTTCTTGCATTTCAGGCACTCGCGCCTGCGCCTGATGGTGTCGAGGTTGTCGGCGTCGCGCGAGTCTATCACCGAAGTCTCCGGGTGATGGCAGTAGGGGCATCGCATGGATAACTCATGAAAAATGCAGTATAAAAAGGGATGGCTGGAGGGACAGCCGGGAAAATACGGAAAAGAAAAAGATGAAGGGTTAGGAAGAAAAGCCCGGGAAATGCCTTCAAAGCTCCTTAAGCAGGCTCCTGTAAATCTTCCTGCAATCCTCAATGCTGCTTTTGAGAACGTATTCCTCTGCAGCGTGGAGGTTGCTGCCTATGGGGCCTATGGAGACGGAAGGTATGCCTGCCTGGACAGTATATCCCATGTCAAAAGTGGAGTCAAGCATGCCAGTAGAGAACGTGAAATTATTGGCCTCAAATGCCGCCCTGGCCTTTTGCACAAGGGCAGAGTCTACAGGGGTTAGGCCGGCAGGTATGAATGGCGACGGCCTTGCAATGGGCTTTATTTCCACCTTTGCCTTTAGATGCGCATTGGAAATAGCAGTACGTATTTCCGAGAGGACAAGGTCCATTGTCTCGCCTGCGACCGTGTGCCTGTCAAGGCGGAATTCACAGTGCTCCGGGACTGAAAGGAATTCAGAGCCGGACTTTATGGAGCCGATGTTCAGGCCGCCTGCACCCATGACTGGATGGGGCTTTGGCTTGATTTTCTGGATTTCGGTTATCAGTTTTGCGGCCTCTACTATGGCATTGACGCCTTCCATTGTGGCTCCGTGGGCTGATTTGCCGATTACTGAAATGTCAAATGCGAACCTGCCTGGCACGGCATTTACGACTTCAAGCTTGTTCGCAAAGCTCGGTTCTGAAAATATGGCGTAATTTGGGCTTAGCCTGTTGTTTGAGAGAAGGTGGTGGCTGCCAGTAGAGAATACTTCCTCGTCCACCACAGTGGCGATAGTCATCTGGCCGTCAAACTTGCCTTCCACGAACTGCTCGAGGTGAAGCGCCACGCCGGCCTTCTGGTCCGCAGCGCCAAGCCCGATTATCTTGTCGCCATGCTCGCGCGGCGTAAAAGGGTCTGCCGCCCAGCCGCTGCACACGCTGACAGTGTCGATATGCGAGTCCAGAAGCAGGTGCCTTTTGCCCTCGCCTGAAGTGCATATCACGTTAGGCCTGTTGTCGAACACGTATTGCATCTTAGGCTCGAAGCCGTGGCCTTTGAGAAAATCGAATATGAACTGCTGTATTGCGTATTCATTGCCGGATACTGAATTGAAGCTGACAAGCTTCTTAGTCAGGTCTATCACGTTTGCCATTCTAACACCTTGCTAAAGCAGGATAACAATTAGAAAGCCCGGTTAAAAAGGCGCATACCAGACATTCAGGCTTTCAAACTGGTGGTTCTGGGAATAGTCAATGTCCCTGTCTGCGATTATGGCGCAGTGGAACGGCAGGGTGCCTGCGTAATGGAGGCCTGCCTCTGCGGACGCCTTATTAACAGGAAGCCATGGGGCGCGGTCTTCTGCATATATTACTGCGTCGGGTTCTTGCCGCCTTAGAAGCTTTACCATTTCTATCTGGAGTGCAGTAATAAGGCCGTTGCCGCGGTCCTTCCTAAAAGTGGCAAAGTCTGACATCTCGTACATGACCACCTTGCTGCCATCAGTAAGCTGCAGATCGCACCTTTCTGAAATGATCATGGACGCTATTGAATTATTGGAATCCCTTGCAACTATTGCCTTGTTGCCATTGCTGAAAAGCTGGCTAACTGTAGTTTCGTTTATGTCAAAGGTGTACAGTTCATACGCTTCCTTGTAGAGGCTCAGGATGGTCTTGACGTCGCCCTCGCTCGGAGTGCCTTCCAAAAGGGATATAGTGTACCCATTGTTGGCGGCTCTCGCCTTTGCTACATGCGGCTGCACTGCCTTGACATTCGACCTGACATTGTCGAGATTCCTTTCTTCCTCGCCCCTCAGGTAATCAGCGGGCTTGCGCTCAGGCGCATTCTTGCCAAAATACACAAGGTCGCAGCCTTGGACAGAGCCATTTGTAGGAAGGACAGCCTCAATATGATAAGAAAGCAGAACATCCTGCCTGATATTTTCTATAAGTTCCCTGTCAACAAATGCCCTGAACGTGGTCCTAGTAGATTGTGAATTTGCCTTGCGCACTTCTGCCACTTGAGAAAAAACAGTCTTGAGATCTTCAGGCTTGCGCACTACTGTATCAAAAATCCCCTTGACGCGGTTGTTGTGCTTGTCATAAGCAGGCTTACCTACTGCACCAACACTTCCCACCTTTTGCGCGGAGCCGGCATTTGAATTAATGTTTAGAATCATGGCAAAATAGGCGCAATAAAGATTTATAAAGCCTATGAAATTCGCAATATTTAGTAAATTACAGCAATAAAAAAGCAGAAAAAATACGAAAATAAATTCAAAACTGCGAAATAACCACTAAAAACAAGTTTTTTTGCAGTTAGCGCAATAAACACATAGAAAAACGCAATTTACCACATAAGACAGCATGAGGCAACATAAGCAACCAGGGAATGCCTGCCAGGATAAATACTGCCGTGCCAGTTGAATAGCTGCTATCAGGCCCACTCCTTGGTAATGATATGGGTCTGCGTCCCCGCGACGCCCTCCGTCTCCCTGATGGAGTCTATGGCGCTATTAAGCTCGTCCATGGTCATGGCGCTTGCAAGCACGCACACGTCGGAATCGCCTGTTATTTCCCACACGCGCTCAATGCCGGGCATTGGAGCGACCTTCTTGCACACTGTCTTGTTGTCCGCGTGCTTTTCAATCTGGACAAAGACAACAGCCCGGACTGCCGCGGCAGGCCCGCGCACCTCCACTGTGAAACGGGAGATTGTGCCGTTTTCCCTCATGTCCATGATGCGCTTTCTCACTGCACCTTCCGACAGGCCGACAGACTTGCCTATTTTGGAATTAGTGGCAGAAGCGTCCTTTTTGAGGATTTCGATTATGCGCTTGTCCGTTTCATCCATTGCCCCACCCGCGCACAGGTTATGCGCATTTGCTTTGCGGATATTGCAATAAACAGTATAAATAAGTGCGCTTTTCGAAGCGCCAATGCGAAAGGCGGCACCCGGGTTTATAACATGTCTGAAACTTCAGGGGGTTTAAAATCCTTCCAGTCCATAATAGACAAGCCCATGCAGGGGTGCTTTTCAATAACTTATTTTATTTTATAATTAAAGGTGGTCCAAATGCCAAAATCAATTGAACTAAAAGTAGCGGAAAGCTACCAGAACGACGTTGGCCGAGGCCTTGTCAGGATTGACACAAAGGCGCGCGAGGAGATTGGCGTTTCAACTGGCGACATAATAGAGCTAAAGGGAAAGAGGAACACCGCAGCCGTGGTATGGCAGGCGCACCCGCAGGACGAAGGCATGGGACTCATCCGCATGGACGGGTACATGAGGCAAAACACGGGCGTCGCGCTTGGCGACAAAATCATTGTCAAGAAGGCGGAACTCAAGGAAGCAAAGAAAATAGTGCTTGTCCCCACTGTCCCGATAAAATACTCGCCGGGGTTTGACCAGTTTGTCAAAAAGAAGCTAGTAGGCAGGGCGCTTACCAAAGGCGACACGATTTTTGTCGGAGTGTTTGGCACCCAGTTCCCGCTCGTGGCTGCGATTGTCCAGCCGCTTGGCGTTGTCATGGTCAATGAGGGCACCGACGTGGTGCTGAAAGACGAGCCAGTAAAGGACGCTGCCGCAGTCCCATCCATATCCTATGAGGATGTCGGAGGGATGAAGGACACCATAAAGAAAATCCGCGAAATGGTGGAACTCCCGCTAAGGCACCCGGAGCTTTTTGAAAAGCTTGGCATCGAGGCGCCAAAGGGCGTGTTGCTCTACGGCCCGCCAGGCACTGGAAAGACATTGCTTGCAAAGGCTGTGGCATCGGAGTCCGAGGCGAATTTCATCCACATCGCGGGGCCTGAACTCGTGTCCAAGTTCGTTGGCGAGTCGGAGGAGAAACTTCGCGCGCTTTTCAAGGAGGCGCAGGAGACTGCCCCGTCCATAATATTCATGGACGAGATTGACGCCATAGCGCCAAAGCGCGAGGAGGCCCAAGGCGAGGTGGAGCGCAGGATGGTATCCCAGCTTCTCACCCTGCTTGACGGCCTGAAGACGCGCGGCCAGGTAATAGTCATCGGCGCCACGAACAGGCCGAACTCAATTGACCAGGCGCTAAGGCGGCCTGGCAGGTTCGACAGGGAAATAGAGCTTGGCGTGCCAGACCGCGAGGGCAGGAAGGAAATCCTGCAAATCCACACCAGGGGCATGCCGCTTGCCGACGACGTCTCGCTTGACGAGCTGTCGAACATAACGCACGGCTACACGGGCGCTGACCTGACATTGCTTATCAAGGAGGCCGCGATGAAGACATTGAGGCGCATATTGCCAGATTTGGACCTGTCCGCCCAGTTCATACCCCCTGAAATACTTGACAACCTCAAAGTCACAAGGGAGGACTTCTTCGGCGCGCTGCGCGAAATCCACCCATCCGCATTGAGGGAAGTGTTCATTGAAAAGCCCAATGTAAAATGGACTGACATAGGCGGGCTTGACAAGGTCAAGACAGAGCTCAAGGAAGCAATAGAAATGCCACTGAAAAACCCGGAGGTATACTCCAAGATGGGCATCAGGCCGTTAAAGGGCATACTCCTTATAGGGCTTCCAGGCACTGGCAAGACAATGCTTGCAAAGGCGGTTGCTACTGAAACAGAGGCCAACTTCATCTCCATCAAGGCGCCTGAAATACTCTCAAAATGGGTAGGCGAGAGCGAGAAGGCTGTACGCGAGCTTTTCAGGAAGGCAAGGACTGCGGCGCCCGCGATTATCTTCATTGACGAGATAGACGCGGTCACGCCTTACAGGAGCACGGACGAGAGTTCCAAGGTCACCGAGAGGATTGTAAATTCATTCCTCACGGAGATGGACGGCCTCTCAAACCTGAAAAACATAGTTGTCATTGCTGCCACAAACAGGCCCGACATACTCGACCCGGCGCTTTTGCGCGCAGGCAGGTTCGACAAGATAATCGAAATCCCCCTCCCCGACGAGAAGACAAGGGAGGCGATTTTCAAGGTCCATACCCAGAACATGCCGGTCGCAAAGGACGTGAATTTCGCCGACATGGCCAAAAAGACCGACGGCTCGTCAGGCGCCGACATCGAGAACATCTGCCGCGAGGCTGGCATGGAGGCAATAAGGGAGAACTCCAAGGCCGACAAGGTAAAGCTTGCGCACTTCGAGGCAGCGATGAAAATCATACGCCCCACAGTGACAAAGCAGAGCAAGGAGGCAATGAAGAAGTTCGAGAAGGACGCCCAGGGCGCCATGTACGGATAGGCTTCTTCTTTTCCATTTTCTTTTTTAATTTCCAGAACCCTGACTAAACAACCAAGAAGGTCATCTCATGGCATATCCATTCCAATTCACAAAGGCGGAGATAGTGGACATAGTGGTCTCGGTGGTGGCTATAGCCCTCGCCCTGACATTGAGCCAGGGCGGCGGGATTGACGGCATAATGAAGGTCCCCGCGGCTGATTTCGTCTCGCTTTTCACGCTGTTCCTTTTCACGATAGGCATAGGTTTTGTCCTGCACGAAATCATGCACAAATATTATGCCATAAAGTTCGGCGCGTGGGCGCAGTTCCAGGCATGGACTCTCGGGCTTGCCCTCATGTTCGGCATGGCGCTTTTCCTGCCAATACTATTCATCGCGCCCGGCGCCGTAGTCATATACGCGAACTCGGTCTCGAGGCGCGAAAACGGCGTGATTTCCGTGGTCGGGCCGCTGACAAACATAGCCATATCAGTGCTATTCCTCGTGATAGGCATTGCGGGCATGGCATTTGTTGGCGGGGATTTCGGGACCCTGACGATATTCAGCCAGAAAGTTTCGGTATTTTTCGTTGGCGCGGGCGTCAATGCGTTCCTGGCGTTCTTCAACATGCTCCCGGTGCCGCCCCTTGACGGCTCGAAAGTGATAGTATGGGACTTCAGGATTTGGCTCGGCGTGACACTGATATCCTTCGTGCTCATGACTATAACGGGCATGGGCTTTGACCTTGTATCCCTTGTGATAGTGCTGGTATTCGCACTCCTTTACAGGAACATGATGAGGTTTGGCTAAGGGGAAGCTTGGCATGGCAGGCAAGAAAGAGCTCAAAGGCGCCGAAGCGGTCCTTGTGGAGTCAGGGAGCGGCAAGGCGCGCAGGCTTGCAAAAATACGCAATGAGAAAAAGTACAGGATAAGGGAAATTGACACAATAATACGTGAAAGGCGGACAAGAAGCGAGGCCAAACTCCTTGTGAAGGCCGCGCAGGCGGGCATACCCGCGCCAAGGCTTCTAAAATCCGGCAGTACGGAAATTGAAATCTCGTTCATTGACGGCGAGATGCTAAACAGGATTCTTGACAGGGCAGCAGATGCCGGGAAAAGGCAAGGCAATGCCATGAAAAAAGGCAAGGGATCAAAGGCAGGCAAGGGCAGGTCGGTCCCAAGCCTTGAAGCGATTTTCTCTGACGCGGGAAATATCTGCGCCCGGATGCACGCGGCGGGCATATGCCACGGGGATTACACCCCTGCAAACCTGATGCTTGGGAAAAAGGGCGGGCTGTTTGTAATTGATTTCGGGCTTGGCAAATTCAGCGCAAAGCGCGAGGATTTTGCCACGGATTACCTGACTTTCCTGAAATCCACAAAGGATTTTTCAGGGTTGCACGCGGATTTTGAAAAAGGATACCTCGAAGCTGCGGGCAAAGGCTCCCCAATACCCGCGCTTGCGCAAAAGATTGACATGAGAAGCAGGTACATGCAGCGCGAGTGAAACGCGCCTAGCCGTCGTCGCGGTAAAAGTACAGTCCGCCATCCTTGGAGCGCTTGAGGCCTTCTTGTGCGTGGGCGGCGGTTAATGGGTTTTCGGATTCTGCCGCCTCTTCAAGCCTCGATATGAGAATTTTCTTCCTATTGCCTTTCACGAAATAGGCGACTACCCCCATTTCAACATAATCAGGGGAGTCCATTGGCCTGGCGTGCCTTTTGTAAAGCGCGTCTGTGGCGAACTTGGCGGCAGGGTTGGCGCAGTGGCGCATGAGAAAGACAAGCCAGTTGAATGCCTTGGCATCCGCAAGCGCCGCAACAGCTTCAAGTGCAATCTTTTTGTCCCTTGTTTCCCTGGCTGCCATGAAAATTTCATAGGGGCCCATGCCCCTGAATTTGGAAGTGTCGATTTCCCTTGCACTGGGGCGCCTTGAAATCAAGTAGTCTTCAGGGCTGGATTGCAGTCCCGAGAGCCTCTTGATGACGCTTGAGCCTCCGCTTGGGTTGACGTATGGGCCAGAACCCCTGAATTTACCCGCTCCATTGTCGACTTCAAAGCCCGGCTTTATCATCTGGACACCTATAAACAGCACTAAACTGCCCTTGCCGCATAACGCAACATGAAAGTATATAATATATAACTAATGAGAAAGGAGGGGGAACACAATGCAGAGGCGTCTGTAATCCGGCAATGGCCAATGCACAAGCATTAAAAAGGGGGGATGGGGAAATACTGCAACAAGAAGGTTAGGATTTCCACTTTGTTGGAAGGCATAGGACAATAGATTTCCGAAAGGACGAATTTTGAAAGTAAAATTTGTCCTCAAGGCACAGCTGCAAAAGCGTGCCCGGCAAGATTGACATGCCCGATTCTCCACCATGGGCCGGCAACGGCTTTTTCGGCGGGGAAACCAGGGCATATTTTCCGTGCCTTGAGTGGATACGCCATGGAAAACGGCGAGAGCCGTTGCCATATAGCCCCCAAGAAGACTACTAGGCGGCTATGCCAAAAAATGAAAAAAAGGATGGAGAACATGAAATTCGAAGAAATGAAACTGTCGTATGAGATTTTGCACGCCCTCGACAAGATGGGCTTTGAGAATGCGACGGAAATACAGGAAAAGGCGATACCTCTTGCACTGCAGGGCGAGGACCTGATAGGCCAGGCAAAGACAGGCACTGGCAAGACGGCGGCTTTCGGCATATGCATACTCGAGGAGATAAAGCACAGGGGCGAAGGCCAGAAAGGGTTCCCCCCAAGAAGGCCGACAGCGCTGGTCCTTGCGCCTACGCGCGAACTTGCGATGCAGATAAAAGAGGAGCTCTCAAAACTCGGGAGCACCATGAAGGCGCCCATACTGGCAGTTTACGGCGGCGTTGGCATAGAGCCGCAGATTAGCGCGCTAAGGCGCGGCGTTGCCATACTAATCGGCACCCCTGGAAGGCTTTTGGACCTTATGGAGAGGCGCGAACTTGACCTTTCCGCCACAAGCATAGTGGTGCTTGACGAGGCCGACAGGATGCTTGACATGGGCTTCATATACGACATAGAGTCCATTCTCTCCGAGACGCAGCAAAACAGGCAGACGCTGCTGTTCTCCGCAACAATGCCGGCGGAGATATTGCAGATATCAAAGAAATACATGAAAAACCCGATACACCTCAACATCAGCCAGGACGAGCTGGTGGTGGAGAAGATAGAACAGTATTACCTTGAAGTGACAATGCACAACAGGGTGTCCACGCTTCTTGCCCTGCTGCAGGCGGAGAACCCGAAGCTCGCACTCGTCTTCACAAGGACAAAGGCAGGCGCTGACAGGCTTTCGCACCTGATAAAGGCCAATGGGTTCAATGCCCAGGCACTGCATGGCGACATGTCGCAAAACAAGCGCGACAGGGCCATGGATGCGTTCAAGCACGGGCACGTGCAGGTCCTGGTGGCAACAGACCTGGCATCCCGCGGGCTCGACGTGAGGGAAATCACGCACGTGATTAACTACGACATGCCAATGGACGCGGAGACTTACGTCCACAGGATTGGCAGGACAGGCAGGATGGAAGCCAACGGCAGGGCGTTCACCCTCGTGTTCCCGGACCAGACAAGGGAGCTTATGCACTACCAGGCGAAGACTGGCGCGCGCATAATAAAGACGGATGTCGACTCTTCACAGGTCCGCGTCAACCAGCCACACAGGCTCGGGCATTCAAGGGACGAGAGGGGCGGCGGATACGGCCGCGGCGATTCAAGGGGCGGCTCAAGGTTCGGCGGGCGCCGCGAAGGCGGCAGGTCCGGCGGATACGGCAGCTCCGGCAGGTCGAGCGAGGGAAGGCGCTTTGGCGGTTCAGGCAGGCCGCCAAGGAGGGACTTTGGCGGGCAGGGCGGTTACTTTGCCAAGAGGGACAGCTTCGCGAGCGGGGACAACAGCCGCGACGCGTCCAAGCGCCATGGCAAGAGGACAGAATACGTGGGCAGGCAGGACTAACTGCCTTCTCCATTCCTTTATTTTCCTTTTTCATGCGGGAATGTTTCCCGCATCCTATCAAGGCAACTTCCCCTGTTTTTTGCAGGCATGTTTCCAGAAAACAGTGCAACGCTTTAAAATAACTCACGCCAAAACTGTTTTGGTTTTGGGAATCCCGCCGCAAAGCCAGTTGAGAGCGGGGTTCCAAAGGTTGATTCCATGGGTTTGCCGGAAGCAGCGCTTATCAGGCAGGAGCATTTGATTCGCGACTTGCAATTGACAAGCGAGGTCAAGATGACCAAAAAATCCCTTGTGCGCTACCTCGCGCTCTCGCTTGGCCTCATTGCGCCAGGGGAGAGCAGGACGCTCATGCTCGACATATTCGAGGCATTCCTCTCCGCGCACTTCTCGCAGGAGCCAATGGACATACACCAGCTCATTGAAAAGATAGCGCAAATACAGGGGAAAAAGTCAAAGGACGTCAATCCGAAGGCTGTCAGGTACCACACGCTCGAGCTCAAGAAAAAAGGCATAATAGAGAAAAAGGCCGGCAAGTACAGGTTCTCGATGCCGCCGATGGCGGAGGACGACGAGCTCGGGGCGGCGCTCGAATACGTCTATATGCAAAACGCCAAGACGACTTTTGACAAGATAAAGCTCGCAATAGCAACCTTGAAGCACATGCGCTGAAACGGCAGTGCGATAGAAGGGAGTGATATTCATGGAAGGGGAAGAGCCAACGCGCGAACAACTCATTGCAAAGGCCAAGAGGCTGGAGTCGAAACTCCTATACGCCAAGTCTGGGGACATATACGCCAAGCTCGGCATGGACAAGGAGGCCGGGCAGGCGTATGAGACTGCCGGCGACCTGAAACGGGCAATCGAGTATTTCAAGAAGGCCGGCTGCGGCGAAGACGTGAAGCGCTGCGAGCAGAACCTCAAGGAAAAGGCCAGCGGCAAGACGTGGCAGGACCTGCAAAAGGAATTCCAGGACGAGGCGGGAAACCCGTATTAGTGCTGGAAAGGCGCCTGAAATACCTATGTGTATATATAGTGTATAGGCTCATTGAAATCAGCATGAGCAGTTGGCAGGGGAATCCCTGCGCAAAACTGAAAAAAACCAAGGGCGTGGGGCAGATGATAAGCAAAAAGACAATCCAGCTGCCGGACATATGGACTGACACGCCCGACAAGGCCCTGCTCGCGCTTGAGAGCAGGCTGACAGGCATAAGCGAGAGGGAGGCCATAGAGAGGCACAAGACATTCGGCCTCAACGAGCTTGCCCCGAAAAAAAAGAGAAGCACGCTTTTGATGTTTCTCTCCTACTTCCTAAACCCCCTAATCATAGTCCTGCTTGCGGTAGGCACAATTTCATACATATTCAACAATACGCTTTCAGCAGAGATAATATTCATCATGGTCGCCATAAGCGTGACCATCACTTTTTACCAGGAATACACTGCAAAGGACGCGGCGGAGAAGCTGCGCAAGATGATAAGGAACACCGCCACAGTTGTCAGGGAGGGAAAGACCAGGGAGATTCCCCTGAAATTCCTGACAGTAGGGGACGTGATAAGGCTGTCGGCCGGCGACCTCGTGCCCGCGGACTGCAGGATACTCTCGTGCAAGGACTTTTTCGTCAACCAGGCTGCGCTCACAGGCGAATCCCTGCCCATCGAGAAGGCGTCAATGCCTGCCAATAACGGCCAGAGCTCGAATTCAAGGCAGAACTGCGTGTTCTTCGGCTCAAGCGTGGTGAGCGGGTCTGCCGAGGCGGTTGTCGTAAAGACGGGCATGAACACCCAGTTCGGCGAGCTTACAAGGCGGCTTTCCCAGACTTCGGTTGAAACGGCCTTTGACAGGGGCATTAGGGAATACTCCAGCCTGATGGTGAAATTCGTAATCGTGCTAGTGCTTGCGATATTCCTAATCAACCTGCAGACTAAAAACGACGTTGTGGCGGCAGTGCTGTTCGCGCTTGCGGTGGCAGTCGGGCTGACCCCTGAAATGCTTCCTGTGATTGTCACAGCCAACCTGTCCCAGGGCGCAAAGAACATGGCGAGGAAGGAGGTCATAGTGAAAAGGCTCCCCTCCATCCAGAACATAGGCGGCATGGACGTGCTGTGCACTGACAAGACGGGCACCCTGACAGAGGACAAGATAGAGCTTGTGCGCCACGTCAATATCGAGTTCCAGGAGGACGAGAAGGTCCTGCGCCTCGCATACCTCAACAGCATGTACCAGACAGGGCTGAAAAACCCCATGGACTCTGCGATAATCACGCACCACGTGGAGAAGGCAAAGGAATACCTCGAAGGCACGAAAAAGGTGGACGAGATACCCTTCGACTTCGTCAGGCGCAGGATGAGCGTCGTGGCCGAGGACGGCAGGGACTGCCTGATAATCACCAAGGGCTCGCCGGAAGCTATGCTTGGCAATTGCACCAATTACACATTTCGGGGCAGGACCCTCAAGTTCACGCCGCATGCGCGCGAGAAGGCGAAAAAGCTATACGCAGTCTTGAGCATGGACGGTTTCAGGGTGCTCGCGCTCGCGTCCAAGAAAATCAAGGAGAGGAAGCCGGCATATGGCGTGTCGGAGGAGGCGGGCCTGACGTTTGAGGGTTTCCTGGCATTCCTCGACCCGCCGAAAAAAACTGCGCACCAGTCGCTTGCAGAGCTTGTCAAGAGGGGCATTGAAATCAAGATTTTATCAGGCGACAACGAGCTTGTCAACAGGAAAATCGCCCAGACCGTAGGGCTGGACATAAAAGGCACGATAACAGGCGACGAGATCGACAAGGTCACGGACGAGTCGTTGCAGGTGCTTGTGGAAAAGAACACGATTTTCGCCCGCGTATCCCCAGTCCAGAAGGAAAGGATAATCATCGCGTTGCAGAGGAACAAGCATGTGGTGGGCTATCTGGGCGACGGGATAAACGACGCGCTTGCCCTGAAGACCTCGGACGTCGGCATGTCTGTGGATTCGGCAGTGGACGTGGCAAAGGAGTCGGCGGACATAATCCTTTTGAGGAAGAGCTTGCACGTGCTCTACGAGGGCGTGGACGAGGGCAGGCGCACGTTCACGAACACGATGAAATACCTGCGCATGGGCTCCAGCTCCAATTTCGGAAACATGTTCTCGGTGGTAGGCGCAAGCATTGTGCTCCCGTTCCTGCCAATGGCGCCATTGCAGCTCATACTAAACAATTTCCTCTACGACATTTCCCAGATAGGGGTCACAACCGACACCGTGGACCAGGACGACCTGGCAAAGCCCGCCAAGTGGAACATAGACGGGATAAAGAATTACATGCTCTTCATAGGCCCGATTAGCAGCATATTCGATTACATGACATTCGCGGTGATGTGGTTCGTCTTCGGCGCGCAGACAATGGCGATGCAGGGGCTTTTCCAGGCGGGCTGGTTCATTGAGTCCCTGATGACGCAGACACTTGTGGTCATGGTCATAAGGACAAACAAGATACCATTCCTGCAGAGCATGCCAAGCAAGAGGCTTTTCGCGCTCTCGCTTGGCATTGTGGCCATAGGGCTTGTGATTGTTGTCAGCCCGGTAAGGCACTTCTTCGGGTTCATGGAACTCCCATGGCAGTTCTACCCCATACTTGCAGGGATGGTGCTTGTGTATCTCGTGCTGACCCAGATTATCAAGTCCTACCTTCTCGGCGCAAAGAAGATTTGAAGAAAAAGCAAGTCCGAAATATGAAAAATTAGCAGGATTGCCTGCCCTTGCTGGCGAGAGCAGGCAAAATTAATCTCAAAATCCTTGCGGATTTTGAGGCACACGTGTGCTCGCAAAGGCTCGCACACGGTGCCGCAATTCTTCCACTTCGTTCAGAATTGCAGGGGGCAGGATTTGAACCTGCGTACGCGCTAGGCGACCAGATTTCTTTTCCGCCGTGTTTCAGGCGGGATCTTGAGTCTGGCGCGATTGACCAAGCTCCGCCACCCCTGCGTGAATATCTGCATTGTCTTCTGATTTCCAGCAATTGTTCAGGTGGCGGGACCTTGCCCGAAGGACAAGTGGACCGCCATCGTCGCGCAAGCGACGAGACTTGTCCGCCAGGACAAGTAGACCCCTGCAGAATAGAAGGACTGTTTATTGGAAGCGTAGATATTTATACATGGCGGCGGGCATTTAGATAGTAAACTAGCAATTCCTAACTGCAGTGAAAGCATGGACGAAAATATGGAAAAAAGTCAGGATTTGAGCCAATTCACGGCAATCCTATATTTCGCATTCTTCATTTTTTGCGAAGTAGCGATAATCTCCGTAAGCTACAACAAAATGGGCGATGACATACCTTTTTTGCAGCAGGTCAGGATAATTGGACCGGCAATTCTCGTCATTACAATAGTTGCCGTGCTCGCATTGTTCTTCGGGATATATAAAAAGAAAAAACAGCTCAATGGCATCCTGGCCAAATTGGCAGCGGAAGACGAAAAAGACGTTTTTACAATGCGTTTCTATGATGTCCAGGCTTCAGGGAGATTGAGCCTCGCTTTTTCCATTCGCAACATGGCAGGGGCTAATTACAGGGTGATAGTGCCAAAGCTGGATTCAATCAGGGTAATAGAAATTACAGATTCCGGGGAGATGGACAAGTTATACGCCAAAGGGCAAATAACTGAAATAATTGGCTCACGCTATATTTCCATTCGCCTAAGGGACCCCGGGCAGGGCAAAAATACCATACCATTTGGCAACATGGGAATAAAGGCAAATTACGACTTAGACATAGAGATTCCAGGCACCATGGACAGATTTGGCGACTTCAAGAATCTGGTCAGCAGGTATTACCCGGAAAAGATTAGGAAATGAATTTCGTGTTTTCAACCTGAAAAAACATAATCTGTCTTGCGCCATAAGGCTGGAGCATATGGATTTTCCAATTCTATATTGCCTTGAATCATCCGTATTTCAGCTTGAGGTACAGGATAGAGGCTGCAAGGGCAAGGCCGATGAAATTCATGACAGCCACAGGGCCGTTGCCTATTATCAGGGCATAGGCAATCCACAGGACAAGCCCTGTCACGTAGATGACGTAGCGCCACAGGTTGATGTCTTTTGTGGACTTGGTTTTCCAGCTCTGCATTGCCTGGGGCAAAAGCGAGATTACTACGAGAATCCCCGCCACATAGCCCAGCACGTCAATGTATTCCATGGAAGATTCTGCAGGATTGGGCAATTTAATGCTATTTCAAGGGAGGGATTCACGCGCGGAAACACTTATAAGTGGTAATTCTGCGTATAATGCAGATTTCCAATGGCAATTCTAATTCAAGGCGGAGGCAATGGCAACTTTCGCGCGGGCGAAAGCCATGCCCCAAAAAGCCAGTTCAACCAGGGAAACGGCAAGGCGACCGCCAATGCGTTCGCGAAACTTGAGCCTGCAGGCGACACGTGCCGCACATGCGCGGGCAAGAGGAACAGGACGCCTGAAAGCGGGAAAGCGCGCATATACAGGAAATCAAAAAAACAGCTCAATGCCAAGGGAAGCAAGGACGACATCGTAGGAATCAATGCCAAGAGTTTCCTTGAATATCTTACAATGGACTGTGAGTTCGGGCACGAAAACCCTGAAATGCTGCAGGCACTCATAGACAAGGCTCCGCCAGCCTATCTGGAAGGCCTGCTTGGCACTATGGTGGGCATCCAGACAGAATACCCAGAACTCGTCCAAAACGTGAAAAAGCTCGTTGTGGAAATACAGGACGGCGAGGAACTTGCGCGGGCAGTCTATGCATACAAGGGGATGCTTGACAGGGCGCCAAGGAACGCGCTGCAGGAGGAGGAATGGAATGCCCTCGTGTCTATAACCGACGCGGCATCAAAGCCCAACATTGCTTTGAAAATCAAGGTGCTTGAAAGGTTCATGGACTGCGCGTACAAGGGACATTACTGGAAAATCGTCCCATGGGCAAGCGGGCTCAAGGACATCAACCAAAAGGAAATGCTTGAACTCATGCACAGGCACCTCAACGACATGTTAAGGAAGGAGGAATTCTTCGACTGCCTCACCGCCCTGTGGAATTTCTCAAAGCACTCAAGATGGAAAGGCGAATATTGCGAGATTATAGACGCCTGCATAGCAATGGCCGACCAGAGGAAGCTTGGGACATGCCTCATGGAACTTTACGGGGATTTCGAGATGTATTTCACCAACCCCGTCAAAGGCGCGCAGGAGGCCTTGGACAGGCGCGATGAATGGAAAGGGAAACTCGGCCTCACTGAAAAGAACTGGTGGCACTGGCTTGGCAATTTCTTCAAAAACATGGAGTGCATCCTTGAACTGGAGCTGGAAAAGCCCGGGGCGGCCATGTTCCTGCACGATAAGGCGGGCATAACGTTTTTCGGCAGGTATACGACAGACACCCTGCTTGCCCAGTACGAGAACTATGGCAAAAGGGACAAGTCCAGGCGCCTGATGCTTGCGCTCAACTCCCTCTCCGACCACAATGGCTCATTCTACGAGTATGGGCATGACATGGAAGACCTGTCAAAGGAATTCGACCTGAAAATCGTGGAGGCTGGGACAACCGGCCAGGCGGCAAGGAAGATTATATCTGCAAGCGCAGCGTACGGCAAGATAGGCGTGCTGTGGGTGGGCGGGCATGGAAGCGTCAAAACCATAACACTCTCCGAAGAAAAGCGCGGCCTTGTTGTCGCAGACAAAGTGGCGATTGGAGGCGACCTTTCCAGGTATTTCATAAAAAAGCCCACCCTCGTGCTGGTTTCCTGCTCAACAGGCTCTGATGCCAAAAACTCGGTGGCAAACATGGTTGCTGGGAGGTACAAGAACGTGCTTATCTATGCCCCGAAAATACCTACAAGCCTTCAGCTCATAAAGACAAGGCAGCGGGACGGGAATGGCTGGGAGCGCTTTGACATATTGTGGCATGACGCAAAGGCTGCGGCAGAATTCAATGGCTGATGGCATTGCAGGCGCCGATTTCCAGCCAGCTGCGCCCGAACCCCTGTTTTAAATATCTTTGATAAGAGATATACAACCTAAAAGGTAGTTTATACACAGTCCCAGATTGACAGCCGGGCGGGGCAAAAGGTGCCATTATGCTTGAAAAGGCAAAAAAAATCGCAAACGAGATGCTGGACCAAATAACTTGGCCGCACATATCAAGGTTCATTTTGCTTGTCATGGTGCCGTTTCTCATAGGCGCCGTGCTTCTCCAGCACGAGCAGATGATGAAAGGCGACTATCTCAAGATAACAAACGAGAACCAGACCAAGATTACGGACTCGATGGTCTACACGACCATGAACGGCGGCGGGGGATTGCAGCAGATTAGCACTGTCTCAAGCCTGTTCCCCCTTGCCGCATACCTCGACTTCCCGCCATTCGTGATGCACAACAACCCACAGGTGTGCTTTGCGGACAATGGCAGCGTGCTGATGGTGGCGAACAATACCACGATATCGCCTGCCATAGAATGGACAGTAGAGATAGACAGCTCGCACCAGTTGCACTTCAACTCAAGCGCAGTCTCGTGCCACCCATTTGACCTGGCCAAAGGGAACAATTACGTATGGCGCGCGAAGATAGACACCAACGTGACGTACAACGAACTTGGCCCGGATGTGGTATTCATACCAAGCGTGGTGGCATACCCGGAATCGCAGATGAATTACGGCGTGCTGCAGGGCATCGCCCTCATACCCGTGTTCTACCTGCTTATCTGGTACCCCGTGTTCGGCATAATCAAGAAAATAAGGGAGGGCATGGAAGCCCAATGACGGATTCGCGGCAGGCCGGGAAACAGGCGGATTGGCGCGGAAGCCGGATTTGCAGGAAATCATGGTGATTCGAATGGCAATGGATGGAATGAAATGCAACTACAAGGCAATTTTTGCGCTTGCAATAGTGGCAGGAATAGTATTTGGCGCAGCAGCGGGCTATGTGACTGCCAATTACGCTATGCAGAAAGGCCCAGAAGAGATTACAAAGGAGTTCTATTCCACAGAGCAGCTGGTAAGCGTGAGCCCGTCCGACTACATAAGCGACCTGAAAAAGGGCAAGTCAGACGGCCTGGCGGTGGACTTGAGGAGCGCAAGCGCATACCAGTCAGGGCACCTTGTCACTTCAATAAACATCCCGGCAGGCGGCATGACTCCGACCCAGCTTTTGGGCGAGTTCCAGAAACTGCCTCAGGACAGGCCGATAATTGCTTATTGTTATTCAAGCTATTGCATGCTCTCTAGGAACGTTGGCAAGTACCTTGCCGACAACGGGATATACGTAAAGCACTTTACCGCAGGCGCCTATGAGATAATGAGGGATTACCCAGACTATGTTGTCAATGGCACGGAACCAGGCGCGCTTGAGACCAATGCCACATACAACCCCAACGCGTGCGAGCCTACTGTTTCAAACGGCTTTAGCTGCTAGGAAAGGGATGGGCTTGGCAGCCCTCTATTCCTGGTACTTGGCATGATGCCATGCGCATAACACATCGGCAAGGTTCTTGACAGGTTCGAAGACGTTCTTTACTATGAAAGGCGCTGCCACTGAAGATGCATGCGAATGCTATGGGAAGGCATGGCTTCTCCGACGAAGGGTTAATAAGAAACATGAGAAAAGATATTAACTCGTGAGGAGGTGCAACCATGCCGATTATCAGCATATCGCTAGACAATGAGACACTGAAAGAGATAGAGGAGATAGAAAAGGAAATACCCTTTTCAAGCCGTTCCGACGCCATCAGGAGCGCCATACGCTCAAAGGCGGCTGAAAACAGGAAGCTTGGGGAGCTCAAAGGCAGGGTGAAAGGCGTCCTTCTCATCACGCACGCGGAAAACGCAGACAGCAGCGCCAATGACTTCAAGCACGCCTTTGACGACGTGATCGACACGCAGATACACACGAGGCACAGCGAGGGGAAGTGCCTGGAGATATTCATTTTTGACGGCGAGGCTGGACGAATCGCCGAAATGATGCGCGCTGCGCAGGCAGACAGGAAGATAGGTCACGTGAAATTCGTGGTGCCGTGAAAGGACCGCTGGCGAAAAGCAAGGAATCAGAGTTTCAGGAAATTCTCAAGAATCTTCTCGCCGTGCTCGGTGTGCCAGACCTCCGGATGGAACTGGACGGAGTGGATTGGAAGGCTCCCATGCCTCATTGCCTCGCACTCGCAGACCGCGGAGTGGGCAAGGGAAATGAAACCCTCGGGCATTTTCTTCACTTCATCGTAATGCGACACCCAAGCCTTGATTTTTGGCGGGAGGCCCGAAAGCACGCCTTCGGGCTTGTCAATGAGTATGTCCATTGTGCCATACTCGGCGCTAGCGCCTTTTTCCACCTTGCCGCCAAGCACATGGGCTATGGCCTGCTGGCCAAAACAAATGCCAAGGATGGGGATTTTTGCCTTTCCTGACGCCACCTGTTCTATTATGAAGCGGTTGCCCTTGATGTCCGTATTATATACGGAATTGGGGCCGCCGGAGAGTATGACCTTCTCCGCTGAAAGGAGCTCGCTTTCCGCGACTTCGGGCTGGACAATCTTTGCCTCAAAGCCGAGGTCGCGGCACGCGCGCCAGATGACGTGCGTGTATTGCGAGCCGTTGTTGATTATGAGAATCATGCTCTCACTCTAAGTTTTCCTACTCCATCTCAACTGTTGCCGGGGGCTTATTGCATTGGCGGCATTTCCTAAACGCGTGCAACATTCATTTCATTTCCTTTTCCTATTCCATCTCAACCGTTGCCGGGGGCTTATTGCATTGGCGGCATTTCCTAAACGCGTGCAACATTCATTTCATTTCCTTTTCCTATTCCATCTCAACTGTCGCAGGTGGCTTGTTCGTAACGTCGTACAATACCCTGCCCACGTGGCGGATTTCATTCGTAATCCGCGTTGACATGCGCTCCAGAAGCGCAGGAGGCAATGGCGAGAAATTGATTGTCATGCCGTCAAGCGAGCGCACAGCTCGTATGACAAGCGTGTAATTGTAATGCCTTTCATCGCCGCGGACGCCAACTGTCTTCACAGGGAGCAATGCGGCAAAATACTGCCATGGGCGCTCGATTTCGCCCTTTTTGGCAGACTCCTCTATCTCGTGCTCCACTATCGCGCACGCCTTCCTCACTATATCGGCCTTTTCAGGGGTTATCTCCCCAACAATTCGGACAGCCAAGCCTGGCCCGGGGAAAGGCTGCCTTTCTGAAATATCAGAAGGGAGCTTGAGCGCGCGGGCGACGGCCCTGACCTCGTGCTTGTACAGGTCGCGCAATGGTTCGCACAGTTCAAGGCCCATGTCCTTTGGCAGGCCGCCGACATTGTGGTGGGACTTTATAGTGTCCCTGCCAGAGCCGCCTGATTCAATCCAGTCAGGGGCTATCGTGCCCTGCACAAGGACGGCCGCGCCCGTCTTTTTCGCCTCGCGCTCGAAAACGCGTATGAACTTCTCGCCTATTATCTTGCGTTTTTTCTCCGGGTCGTCAACGCCCGCAAGCGACTTGAAGTATTCCTCGGAGGCGTCCACAACGTGCAGGTCTATGCCGGCCTTGCCGACCATTTCCTTTACGTGCTTCGCCTCGTCAAGGCGCATCAGGCCCGTGTCCACGAAAACAGCGTGCAGCCTGCCGCCTATGGCCTTTTGGACAAGGCTTGCTGCCACGGACGAGTCGACCCCGCCGGAAAGCGCAATCACAGCGTGGCGCTGGCCCATCTGGGAAGATATTTTCCCAACTGATTCAACTATGAACTTGTCGGCATTGAAAGGCATGTGTCCCACCATCAGGATATTGAATCACATATTGCCCCGCACAAGTTTAAATTATAGCATTACGGATATCATAGGCAAGGCGGAAAGAGCCCGATACTGAAGTGGAAAAATGCTAGCCCAGAAAAACCAGAACGCGCTGGAAAACCAGCAATACTTCAAATTCTCGCCGCCTGTGAGCGGCACTGGCATAAAGGACACTCTCACAACCCTTTCAGGCGACATTGCGGGCATGAAGCGGCTCCTTTCCAACCCGCAGGCCGGGCCGCAGGAAGCCAGGGAACTCATACGCCTCGTGATAAAGGCGAGGGATGGGCTTGCAAGCCTGCTTGCCGGGCTTGAAGGCGCCTCAAGCACCGACCCGGCGGAGCAGAAGTCCATATCGGACTGCAAGGCAATAGCGGGCTTTGCCGCGGAAAAGCTCGGGCAGTTCAGGGTCGAAGGCGCCCTCACAATCGGGCATGCCCGCGACATGGCAGACGGCCTTTCAACCATAGACAGGCAGGGCGTGCAGGTAAGCTTTTTAGAAACGCTTGACAGGCTAAGCCGCGCGTTTTCCGAGCTTGCTGCAACTGTGCCGGAAAAGCCAGGGACAGCGCCCGGGAACGAGGGCATTGCAAGCGAGAGGCTCAAGACGCAGGTCGTAAAGACAGACCTCGGGATAATAAACGGCATAACCGACATGGTGAGGCGGGACTGGTCCGAAAGGGAGAAATTCGCCCAGTTCACAGCAATGGCCGCGGCATTCGAGGCCCAAAACAACGTCACAGTGGAGGACGCGGAGAAACGGCTTGGCGACTATCCGCAGGACGACCCCATCCTCAAGTCTTACTCCCAGCTGCTTGGCTATTCCTTCAGCCTCATACAGGCGGGCACAGACATGGACGAGTACAGGAGGCAGGCGCAGGGATTGAAAGGGAACCTGCACCTTCTCATAGGCTCCTTGAAGGAAAACATCAATTCCATAGGCGGCGCAGAGCTTGAAGGGCTGAAGAAAACCCTGCTTGGCTCTTACAGCCCCCAGGTTGCCGAATCCCTGGCATCCATGCTTGTGGACAGGGGCATGCTCGGCCTGTCAAAAAACGACATTGAAAGCATGGAGACGTTCAGCAGGAACGTGCAGGTCGGCACCGGCAAGGTGAAGAAAAAGGGCAGGCTGGTGGAAGTGCCCAGATATGAGAAACAGCTTGACATGTCGCCTGCCAATTTCGTCCAGGGAGTGCAAAATGCGAGGCTTCGCAAGGGCCTGCGCGACATGGGCTTTTTCGAGTCGGACCTGGACGGCATAATCTCCGGCAGCCTATACGGCTCCAGGCTTGTCAAGGAGAGCCAGATGAAAAATTTCATAAGCGACGACTTGAAGAAATGGAAACCCTTTGACGCGGAAGGCGCCCTGCAGCCCATGACGCTCAACGGCCTGATATGGGACAGGATACCCAAGGCGATAGAAGGGGTGGTCAATGCCTCCCGGTTCATTGTCGAAGGGGGAAAACTCGGCATATCATTGCCTGTCGCCACAGGAGACAAGGTCTTCGACGTGGCATTATACCTTGCCGCCATAGGGATAACGGAGAGCGGCCTTTCCCCGGGCCTCGTATCGGACGCGGGCGCGGTTGGCATATACCAGATATTGCCGGATTCGGCAAAAGCCGTAATAAACAGCGACCCGGAGTTGAAAGAGCGGTTGACCCCCGTGAAAAAGAACGGGAAGAAAGGGACGATAAACATTGAAAGCGTGCTCAACAGCTATTCCCAGGCGCCTTACGTTGCCGCAGGGCATCTTGCAGACGAGCAGGAATATTTCAAGTCGAAAGGAAGCCCCACGGCCACTGACTGGCGCTCCCTTGCCGCAGGATACAACGCAGGGCCGAAAGGGGGATACAGCGGCGGCATAGGAAGCGTGGAGTGGGAAGAAAAAACGTCCAAGGGCAAATTGCCCGAAGAGACGCAGGATTACGTTGTCATGGTATCCATGTACGCCCGCGCGCTGGCGTCCGACCCGAAATTCGTGGAGCTTTTAAAGTCCGAGATGAGAAATCAGGGAATTGAGTTCAAGGGTGCGCAATGATGATAATGAGGAAAATGGAGGAGGCTGCGCCGTTCGGGTCGCCGATGCAGGAGGCCGCCCTCCAGCAGCCCCAGTCCCGCGAGGAGAAGGTCAGGCAGGCTGCGACCGCTGTCATAGCGGCGTACGAGAACGTGATGAGCGACAGGCTCAACATGAGGAATTACAACGAGCTGCAAAGGGCGCTAAACGACATCAGGTTCCTCAAGCCGGACGAGCAGAAGGAGGCGCTTGGAATGGTCGAGAGGCTCGACGGCATAAAGATAGACCCCACAGGGACAAAATTCATAAACGACGTGTACGACAAGACCCGGCTCGAGACAGTGATGGCCGACTATTTCTCAAAAGAGGCCATGCAGAAAAAATACGCCCGCACAATCAAGGCGAACGGCATCCCGCTCTATAACGAGATAACAAACAAGGCGAGGAGGGTGCGCGACCTTGCCAGCGGCGGGTGGCTGCAAAGCGAGAAGGAGCTCGAATACATAAGCAACTCGAAAAACGACGCGGACTTTGAAAGGCGGCTCGGGATTGTGAAAAGCTACGAGAACGAGCGCATCCAGGGATTCCCGAAACTGCCGAGGGACGTAAGCGCGGCAGTGACATTCCCAAGCTATATCCAATATACCGAATACATAGCAAGCAAGTACACTCCCGAGGAGGCGCGCGCACTTGCCTACGGTTTCACGGACGCGAACTCCGTAGTAGGCAAGACGCTTGCGCAAAGGCTTTCGGCGTACGAGCCCATAGTCAACAGGATGTCGGCAAAATACGGGGTCGACAAGAACCTGATTTACGCAGTCATTGCGCAGGAATCAGGAGGCAACCCGCTTGCCGAGTCGTGGTGCGGCGCAAAGGGCATGATGCAATTGATGGACCCGACCGCGAAGGACATGGGCGTGGAAAATTCCTTTGACCCGGCGCAAAACATAGAAGGCGGGACGAAATACCTCGCAGGGCTTCTCAAGCAGTATGGGAACGAGAAGCTCGCGCTTGTGGCATACAACGCAGGCCCGAAGAGGGCCGACAAGTACATTGCAACAGGCTGGCTGCCGCAGGAGACAAGCGACTACGTCCCGCGCGTCATGAGCTTTTACGAGCAGTTCAAGGACGGCAAGCTCGCGGTGCTCAAGGACGCCAAGGACCAGGACAACCTCCGGGGCGGCTGAAAACGCCGCATTGCGCCCAAGCCGCGCCGCGGGGGGCTCGCCTATAAAAATCATATCCTAATCAAAAGGATTATAAGTTAAAATCGCGTCAAAGTTATATGGTATTGGATAGGCTTATTGACATTTCACGGGAAATCAAAAACCCGACAGTTGCCACGCTCGGCTCGCATTCGGCGCTTGACATATGCGAAGGCGCGAAATCCCTCGGACTCAAAACACTGGTAGCAGTGCAAAAGGGCAGGGAATACACGTACAAGAGCTTCTACATGTCCAGGAAGAGGCGCGGGCAGGAAATCGGCTGCATAGACAGGCTTTTGGAGCTTGACAAGTTCGCCCAGATTGCGGATAAAAAGAACGTGGACGCCCTCAACGCCGCGCAGGCAGTCTTTGTGCCGCACCGCTCTTTCTCCGTCTACGTCGGCTATGACAGGATAGAAAACGACTTTGAGGTCCCCATCTTCGGCTCGAGGATGCTTTTGAGGGCGGAGGAGAGGGCTGCCGACAGGAACCAGTATTACCTACTTGAAAAGGCAGGCATCAGGGTGCCGCTTTCGTTCAAATCCCCAGATGAGATAGACAGGCTTGTGATAGTCAAGGCGCCCGAGGCCAAAAGGTCCTACGAGCGCGCGTTCTTCTTCGCGTCGAGCCCGTCGGAGTACAGGCAGAGGGCCGGCGAGCTTGTAAAAAAGGGAATTGTCACCAAGGAAGGGGTTGAGGGCGCCAAGATAGAGGAGTTCGTGCTCGGCGCGCAGTACAATTTCAATTTCTTCTACTCGCCATTGAACCGGGAACTGGAGTTCATGGGCACGGACATGCGCAGGCAGACGAACCTCGACGGCGTGCTGCGCCTGCCGGCAAACGAGCAGATGAACGTGCTTGACAAGATAAGGGTAAACAACATAGAGGTCGGGCACGTGGCGTGCACAGTGCGCGAGAGCCTTCTCGAAGCGGGGCTTAGGGCGGGCGAGAAGCTTGTAAAGGCGTGCAAGGCCGAATACCCGCCGGGCATCATCGGCCCGTTCGCGCTGCAGGGGGCAATAACAAGCGAGAAGGGCGGCGAGGACTTCGTGGTCTTCGACGTGTCGTTCAGGCAGCCCGGCTCGCCGGGTATAAGGTTCACGCCATACACAGGCTACCTTTACGGCAAGCAGGTGTCGATGGGCCAGAGGATTGCGATAGAGGTTTTGGAAGCCGCAAAGGCCGGGGAAGTCGGGAAGATAATAACGTGATTGGTTTCATGCTTTGGATAGTTGGTTTGGATGATGGACAAAAAGAAGATACATGAAATGCTCGCAGGGTATGACAGGAAAAAAATCAAGATTGCCACAGTGTGCTCGCACTCGGCGCTGCAGATATTCCACGGCGCGCGGGCAGAGGGGTTCAAGACCATAGGCATTGTCACGAAGGAGAAGAAGGCGATTTACGACGCCTTCCCCAACGCCGCCCCTGACGAATACATGGTGGTCGACGACATTTCCGAGATACCCGTAGACGAGCTTGCGGCGCAAAACGCCATACTCGTGCCCCACGGCTCGCTGGTCGAATACCCAAAGCTGAAAGTAGAGGACATGAAAATCCCGATTTTTGGCAACAGGGCGAGCCTCTCGTTTGAAAGGAGCAGGGGCAAGATGTTCGAGTGGATGAAGGAGGCAGGCCTCAAAGTCCCAAAAACGTTCCAGCCAGACGAGATAGACAGGCCGTGCATAGTCAAGACCGAAGGCGCGAAGGGCGGCTATGGATACAAGGTGGTCAAGACCCCGGAGGAGTTCTACAGGCGCGTCAAGGAGCGCGAGGGCATGATCATACAGGAATACCTTGTCGGCATCAGGGTATATCCGCACTTTTTCTACTCGCCGCTTGGGAAAACAGGGTATCCGGCCGGCAAGGGCAGGCTCGAGCTCATGTCTATGGACAGGCGCGTTGAAACCAATGTCGACGAGCTTTACAGGACCATGTCGGTCGACGTCTGGGTGGACCCGAGCTTCAGGATTGTCGGGAACGAGCCGATCGTGATAAGGGAGTCGATGCTCTCGGACATATTCAACATAGGCAAGGGGGTCAGCGAATCTGCGGACAGGCTCTTTGGCGGCATGCCCGGGCCGTTCTGCGTCGAGCTTGTGATAAACGACAGGCTCGAGCTCTACGCTTTCGAGATATCGGCCCGCATTGTGGCGGGGACCAACATTTTCCCGGAAGGCTCTTTCTACAGCGCCTATTCCTATTCCAAGCCCATGAGCACCGGCAGGAGGATAGCCGCCGAGATACGCGCCGGGCTTGACCAGTCAAAGCTGGAGAAGATAATATATTAATTTCTCCGGTGCAATATTTTCAGGAATTTACAGCAATCCGGGGGGTTTAGCATATGATAGTCATACCTTCACTGTCACTGATGGACGGCAAATGCGTCATACTGGAGAAGGGGGACGAGACCAAGAAGTTCGAGGTTTCCGGCAACCCGCTTGAGATGGCGGAGACATGGAAAAACCTCGGCGCGCCGCGCATACACATGATAGACATAGACGGCGCGCGCGATGGCAGGCTTGTCAACATCGAGATAATCGAGAAGATAGCCAAGAAGGTGCCACTGCAGGTGGGCGGCGGCATAAGGAACATCGCGGACGCGGAGAGGGTCGTCTCCACGGGCTCGAAAATCATACTCGGCTCCTCGGTAATAAAGAACCCCGAACTGCTCATGGAACTGCAGGGGTTCAAAAACAGCCTGCTCATATCCGTCGACAGCAAGGACGGCAAGGTGGTGCTTGAGGGATGGCTCGAGACAACGAAACTCGACCCGTTCAAGCTCGCAAAGAAGATAGAGAACTACGCAAGCGGCATAATATTCACGGCAATCGAGCGCGACGGAACCATGCAGGGGCCCGATTTCGACGCCATCAAGAAGATGGTCGGGACAGTCAAGGTGCCCATATACGCCAATGGCGGCATATCAAGCCTCGACGACATAAAGCAGCTCAAGGAATGCGGCGTCCACGCCGCCATATTCGGCCGCGCGTTCTACGCGCAGAAGGTAAACTACGCGGACGCGGTAAACGCCGCCAGGTTCTGAATAAACCAGTTTAGCGGTGTGATTTGAATGGTTGACATAAGCGACTTGGCGGACAAGGAGCCCACAAAGATAATCGACGAGACTGTCAGGCAGGGGGGGTATTACGCCTCCATGTATTTCGACATGCACTCAAGCGACTCTGAAAGCCTCCAGCACACGCTCGTGGGCTTCATCGCAAAGCTGAAGGACCAGTTCGGGGTAAAATACGTCTACGGCGAGATAGACGAGCCCATCAAGTCCGACGAGCTGTGGTCCACGTCCGCGGAGGTAAAGGTCCTCACGATGGACCTGCGCTCGCTTGTCAGGCTTTGCGTCGAATACGCGCCCATAGGCATAGAGATACTCAAGCCGGTCAGGCCGGACATAAAGGTCCCGGAGCTGCAAAGCATACTCCTTGACATATCAGCCACGTTCGCGGAAATGAACCAGACGATGCTTGCCAAGGTGCTCACGGACGGCGAGAAAAAGGACCTCGACAAGAAGATGGCGCACCGCGCGGACATAGGCAAGAAGCTCATGGAAAGGGTTGCAGGGAAAAAGCAGTAGCGGGGGATGTTAGCCATGGCAGGCACAGCACGAGAAACCGCGAAGACCGGGATACCGGGCATGGACTCCATGCTTGGCGGCGGCATCCCAAAGGGCAGCATTGTCACTATTTCGGGCGGCACGGGCTGCGGCAAGACGACCATTGCCATGCAGTTCCTGGTCGCCGGGGCGACCCAGCACGACGAGCCGGGCCTCTACATCTCATTCGACGAGCAAAAGCCGCGCATAGCGGAGAACATGGCGCAGTTCGGCTGGGACATGTTCGAGCTTGAGCGCGAGAAAAAGGTCGTTTTCATCGAATACCCCATGCACGAGGTCGACCAGTTCCTCTCAAACGAGAGCACAGTCAAGGACCTGATAAACCTGCTCGGGGTGAAAAGGCTTGTCATAGACCCCATAGCCCCCATAGCGCTCACGTTCCCGGACAAGGACAAGAGGCGTGTCGGGTTCGCAAAACTCGTCGAGACCATACGCGGCTGGGGCTGCACGGTGCTAATACTGTCGGACGACAGCGGCGGCGTGTCGGAAGGCGTGCCGGGCACCACATATGGCATAGAGGACGTGTGCGACGGCCTCGTGCGCGTCTATAACATCCACAGGAAGGGCTCGAGGAAAAGGTACATCGAGGCGATAAAGCTTCGCGGGGCGCGCCATGACAACCGCATACTGGAGATGGTCATAGGCGCAAAAGGCGTCATTGTGCTCCCGAAAAAGGCCCTGTCCATCTGACGAGAGGTTTAATATTTCACAGTCCAAAAGGCTTCCTGATGGAAAAGAAAATCAAACTCGAGGGCGCCGCGGAAGGCGGTATAGAGATTGACCCGTGGAGCAACGCGCTCCCGGAGGAAGAGAGGCTCGTGGCGCAGTTCGGGCTTGAAAAAATCACCCCCCAGATAAAAAACTCAATTGGCAAGTGCAATTTCACGGATAGGGACCTTCTCATAGCCCACAGGGATTTGGGCGCGTTTTTGGATTCGGCAAAAAAGAAAAAGCCTGTGGCCGTGCTCTCTGGCATTAAGCCCAGCGGCAGTTTCCACCTCGGCACCAAGATGACAGCCGAGGAAATGATATTTTTCCAGAAGAAGTTCGGGGCGAAGCTGTTCTACTGCATCGCTGACCTTGAGGCATACGCTGACAACGGCCTCACCCTTGAGATGTCCAGGGAGAACGCGGTCTCGAACGTGGCAGATCTCCTCGCGCTCGGGCTTGACGAGAAAAACTCGCACATATATTTCCAGTCGCGCGAGAAGCGTGTTACAAACTACGCCTACATGGCCGCGTCAAAGACCACTTATGCTACGGCAAAGGCGATATACGGGGAAAAGGATTTCGGGCTGTATTTCGCGGCCTTCACGCAGGTGGGGGACATACTGCTGCCCCAGCACGAGGATTTTGGGGGCCCGAAAAACGTGCTCGTGCCCGTAGGCATAGACCAGGACCCGCACATACGCTTTGCCCGCGACATTGCCGCAAAGCTCGGGCTTGTGGCGCCGTCCGCGACATACCACAAGACCATAAAAAGCCTTGACGGGACGGCAAAGATGTCAAAGCGCGACCCGAAAAACATAATCACCCTCGACGACAAGCCCGAAGAGGCGTACAAGAAAGTCATGTCCACGTTCACAGGCGGCAGGGCTACAGCTCAGGAACAGAGGAAGATTGGCGGGAACATAGGCATCTGCGTTGTGTGGGACCTTGCGCGGTTCCATTTCCTTGGCGATGAGGAGCTTGGGAAAATGAGAAAGGACTGCACGAGCGGCGCCATACTGTGCGGCGAGTGCAAGAAGATGCGCGCAGAGAAGGTCAGGGAATTCCTGGAAGCGCACCAGGGGAAGAAAGCGAAGATGTTAAATAGGGCGGAAAACATAATAGAAAAGGCATGGGAATTGTAATCCTGCAATGAGGGGGGTTAGGATATGGAAATATCAGGTTTCTTGAAATACTCGCTTTTGAGCCCTGTTGAAAAAAAGGGCATCTGGAAGGACATGGCGTTTTACGGCATTGCCCAGATTGTTCTCACGATAATAGTCATCGCGGCGGCAGTTGGCCTCGCGCTCGTGCCTTTCCTGACATTAAAGGGCGATTCAAGCTCTATAGGCATGACAGGGCTCGCCCTTCTGGCTATCGGCGCCCTTTTGCTCATTGTAATCTATTACATAGTGGGGCTTTACTTTTCAGGAAGGTTCTATTCATTCGCGCTTAATGACGTCAGGATTACCGAAGGCATGGCGCAGGTGAATTCCTCCTACATGGCGAGGCTTTTCGTTGCCGGGCTGGCTTCGTTTTTCCACAACATGCTATTTTGGAGGCAGAAACTGCTCCTGCTCACCTACGTGCCAATCGTCCTTGGCGCGCTCGCATTCGTGCTCAAGTCGCCACTGGTCGGCGCGATTCTGCTTGGAATAGGGTTCCTTGCGTGGTTCATAGCAATGATATACCATAGCATAAGGCTCATACTCCTAGTGCCCGTGGCGCTTGCAAACCCTTCCTATGGATACGGGCAGTCCTCGCTTGAGGCATGGGAACTGGTGGGGAAGGACAATGTGCTAAGGCTTATAGCCTACTGGATTGCGTTTGCAATCGTGGCAATGATAGTCTGGGCTGTGGTCTACGTAATAACAATAATTGCCGCATACACCGTATGCCTCTACCCTGTGGCGCTTCTGATACAGGTGCTCTTTGGGGTCTACATAGCATACGTGAGCGTTGCCGCGCTCTCCTACATATACGCGGGAGTGAAACAGGAAAAGCAAGGCGGCGCGCCAGCCGAACCGCCAGTGGCGATGGAGATTAAGCCGTATGAGATGCCTGCGGAGAAGGAACCAATGGCAGAGGCCAAGGCTTTCGTGATGCCAGCAGAGGAGCCAAAGAAGGCGGCAGCCAAAAAGGCGGCTCCGAAAGCAAAGCCCGCAAAGAAGAAGGCGGCCAAAAAGCGCTAAACGCGCTTTCCTTTTTTCTATTTTTTAATTTTCTTGTTCCCAGGCAGCGAAGCATACCTTGCTATTCGCGGAATCATCGCGCAAAGGAGCGATTCCCTGACCATTTCGGCCCTGTGCAGCCTGCCGCCCGATAGGTGGTATATGGCCCCGCCGCCATTGCCTATCTTCTCGATGCCTGAAAGCTCGGACATAACGTCCCCGAGGGACGTCCCTTCCCTGCGTATCCTCTCGACCACTGAATCTGGTATGTTGAAGCCCATGCTATGGCCTATTGAAAACCCGGAGTCAGGCTCATATACAGCGCAGAACTGGACGTCAAAATGCATTTTTCCAAGCCTGACAAGCCCGCTTTCAAGCCCAATGCCATAATCGCATTTGCCGGACTTGTAGGCGTTCATTGCCCTGTTTTTAGCGCCCTGCAGTGTTATGTCATGCCCGAACGGCTGCTCTGGTATGCCCGATTTGGCGCCTGTCGGGACAACCCTGAAACCTGCGCCGAAAAGGGACTTGCACGCCTGCCTCGCCCCTAAGATTTTCACAGGGTTTTTCGAGCCCACCCTGACGACTACCGGCTTTTTGCGCCTGCCTTTGAAGTCTATCAGGCCTTCGCGTATGCGCGTGCTTGAAATGCGCAGGAAATCGGAGCCTGTTACCATTGGCACCCTGTCAATCCCAAGGGCTTTCCTGCCAGCCTTTTTCCTCAGCCTGTTCAATTCAAGGCCTGAAGCGTATGTCTCGTCGCTCACGCACAGGATTGAACCCGCAGGCTCGTGCAGGGCAGGGCCGAACCTGTCGTTCAGCTCGATTATTTCAGCCTTGCCTCCCACAGACCTGACGAAACCTGCCACAGAAGCCGCCCTTGCCTCGTAAGTTTCTATGGCATGGAACTTGAGATTTCTCATGAATGCGTCCGAAGTGACCCCCACTATGACCGGGCTGCCCTTTGCAAGCGAGACTGCACGCGCAAGGAGCGCCTTGTGCCCGTCATGGAACCTGTCGAACGTGCCGCCGGCAAGCACACGCAAGCCGGCCCCGGTGCTGGATGTCATGAGGATTAATAATGACTGATGATAAATAAAGCATATGCTACGCTAGAACGGGCCATGGGGCAGGCATGCTAGCAAAGGAAAAACAGGCGCAAAAGAAAGGTAGTTCCAATGGCAGGACAAAAAACAAAACCCCAGCATTTTGACAAGGCTGCGAAAACAGACAAGGAAAGGATTGAAAGCGACATCAGGCAGTTCGACGGGAACGTCGCAGCATTGCAGGTTCCAAAAGGATACGAGCACATTGTGGAGCTTGCAAGGCTCTACTGCAAGGACACGCGGTTTTTCCTTGAAAAGGGGGATTATGTCACTGCATTCGGCTGCATCAACTATGCCCACGGCCTCATTGACGCCTTCCGCATAAAAAAAGGGGACGATTAAGGGTTCGGATTCCGTTTGTATAGTGGTTTTCATGGCAGGCGAAACTGAAAAGGTTCAGGGCGGGGCAGGCATTTCTCCGGGCATTGTCAGGGAAGGCATGGCAAAGGCCAGGATATCTAAGGAATCGTTTTTCAACCCCCACATGCGCTTCAACCGCGACGTTTCATCCCTCGCATTCGGGCTTGCCGCAAAGGAAACAATGGCAAGGGAAAAGGGCAGGATGTCCGTGCTGGACGCCTTCTGCTCAAGCGGAGTGCGCGGGATGAGGTATTGGGTGGAAAACGGGTGCAGGGGAAGCATAACATTCCTTGACGCGAACAAGAGGCTTGCAAAGCTGATAGAATCAAATGCATTGGCAAACAAGCTCAAAAAAAGCGAGTTCAAGGTCGCAATCGAGGATTTCAATGTCCACTATTCAAAGCCAGGCTATGACTTTGTGGAAATCGACCCTTTCGGGACTCCGGCGCCTTTCATTTACAATGCAATGAACCAGTTCAGGTACAAGAAGGCGGCCTACCTCTCCCTGACTGCGACGGACACTGCGGTCCTGTGCGGCGCGCGCCACGACGCGTGCATAAAAAACTACAATTCGGTTCCCCTGAACAATGACTGCTGCCATGAGAACGCAATCAGGATTCTCATAGGCTTTGCGGCAAGGATTGCGTGCCAGCACAATTTCGGCGTAATGCCGCTGTTCTCGTTTTCAAAAAGGCATTACGTAAAGACAATAATGCGCCTTGACTTCGGGGCTGAAAAGGCCGTCGAGGCCGCAAAAACCGCCTCCATGCTTGCCATATACGACCCGGCAAGCCTCCAGACGGGGCTTGCAATGCCGTTTTCAAAGGCGTTCAGGGAAAGGGGCGAGAAGGCGATTGTTTCAGGCCCCCTCTGGGGCGGGAAAATCTGGGACAAGGGATTTGTAGAACAGATGTCAAAGCTCAACAATGAGAGGAAACTGGAGGGTTTAGAGGAAGTTGCCGCGTTCCTTGAGACTATAATAGGCGAGGCTGACTTGCCTGCTTATTACTTTGACACGCATTCGATATTCCACAAGGAAAAAATCCAGAGCGTGCCCCTTGGCGGGGTAATTGAAAACCTGCATAAAGCCGGGTTTGCGGCAAGCCGCACGCATTTCAGCCCTACGGCGATAAGGACAGGCGCAGGTTATTCCGACATGCTCGCCGCTATCGAGAAATCAAGATAAAAAAACCAAAAATAAAAAGCAGAAGAAAAAGGAAAGGTTGCCTGGTAATGAAGCCACACACGATGCGACCATGCCCACGGTTGCCTGCGGGTTTGAATTTCCTTGCCATTCATAGATGGCATGCCCCGCCTCGCAAGGCGGGGTCCGTCGTATCATGTGCAGGCGCATGCGCTTGGAAATCAAGCCAATATGCCGTTGACTATTCCGTCCTGGCCTACCCTGTTTGTTACCTTTACCTTGCCAAGCTCTGTGTCGACAATCGTGCCCTTTGAAATGATGTTCTGCCTTGCGTAGTTCCTGTTGGCAGGCGATTCCATCACGTTCCTTATCTTGGCCCTCTTCACGCCTTCCTTTGTGACCACGTTGACAAATGCGGCGCGCTTGAGCTTCACCTTGAAAGTGTTGCCCCTTCCGGCAAGAAGCGTCTTGACCGGCTTGTCGCCAAGCTTTGTGGCTGTGAACGGGCTGCCTGCAAGGTGCAGCTTCTTGTCAGATGCCTTGCGGCGCTTGCCGCCTGTGCCATTGGCTTTGGTGCCTTTCCTTCCATGATACTGTTCCATTATAAAACCTCCAATTTAGGGAAGAATATTGACTGTAAGACTGTGCTTATCGTAAATGAGCGCAAGATACAGCCTATTTATTTCATCTCCTTGCTTTTTAAAGATTATGAAATAGGCTGCCGAGGGCCCCAAGCCCGTAAAACAGCCATTCCCAAGCAGAGCCCAAAGCAGCTGGCTGCCTGCCAATGCGGCGTTTCTGGGCGAAGGCCCGCCGGCGCCCGACCACTGGAAAAGTCCTCCTCTTCCCCATTATAAAGCATAGGCTGGCAACTAGTTATCACTAAATTTCACCAAAACGAGGTGTTTTGAATGGAAAAAACAACGGGTGGCTTCGGTGGAATGCCACTGGAAACAAACCATGAAAATTCCGCCGAGGGAGCGCAGGGCGGCATACAGGTGTCCGAAGTGCGCATGGAGGCGCAGCAGCAGGGCGCACCAATCCAGGACAGGCAGGGCGACAGGCCGGATTTCCGCGTAGTGCAACCGGAAGTGGACAAGGACGGCAAAGTCGTCTACAAGGACGTGGGGGCAATCTGGAAGAACATGTCCAAGGCGGGGAACGAATTCTACACAATGAAAATCGGGAAATTGAGGTTGCTTGTTTTCCCGAACAGGCAGAAATCAGATTAACGGGAGGTATGTTCAAATGGCAAAAAAAAGAGATGATAACGTGACCGAGGACGCTGACGAGTTTGAAATGAAGCTCAAGAAAAAGGCCAAGACGCTTGAGGATTTGCCAGGCGTTGGCCCGGCCACAGCCGAAAAGCTGAGGAAGGCGGGCTATGACACGCTTGAGAAGATTGCGGCTTCAAGCCCGCACGAGCTTGACGAGGTAGCAGAGCTAGGGGTTGAGACAGCCAAAAAGACAATCGGCTCCGCCCGCGACGCGCTTGAGATGGGCTATGAGACAGCCGACGTGATACTTGAGAGGCGCAAGGCAATCGGGAGGATAACCACGGGCTCAAAGGAGCTTGACAACCTGCTTGGCGGCGGCGTCGAGACAATGTCGATAACCGAAGCCTACGGCAAGTTCTCCTCTGGAAAGTCCCAGCTCGGGTTCCAGCTGTCAGTGAACGTCCAGCTCCCGCAGGAGCAGGGAGGGCTTGGAGGCGGCGTGCTCTTCATAGACACGGAGTCCACGTTCAGGCCGGAGAGGATAAAGCAGCTTGCAGAAGCAAAAGGGCTTGACCCGGAGTCCATACTCAAAAACATCCACGTGGCAAAGGCTGTGAATTCCGACCACCAGATGATACTTGCCGACAAGGCGGAAGAAGCAATAAAGCAGAATGGAATCAAGCTGATTGTGGTGGATTCAATGACCAGCCATTTCAGGGCCGATTACGTGGGCAGGGGAGCGCTTGGCGAGAGGCAGCAGAAGCTCAACCACCACATCCATGTGCTCCAAAGGCTTGCTGACTCGCACAACATTGCCATTTTCATAACAAACCAGGTCATGGACAACCCGGGCATACTCTTTGGCGACCCGACGGTGCCCATTGGGGGGCACGTGCTTGCCCATGCGGCAACGTACAGGCTTTACCTTAGAAAGGGCAAGGAGGAGAAGAGGATTGCAAGGCTTGTGGACTCCCCGAACATGCCAGAAGGCGAGTGCATATTCAAGGTAACGCCGAAGGGAGTCATGGACTAATGCCCTCGAGGCAGCAGCGCCTGACCAAAGTTTGGCGGCGAAACACCTACACGTGCAACATTCACTTCTTTTCCTTTTTTTTATTTTGTTTTTTGCCCTTGCCGGCCTTTTTCCAATTTTGCTTGCCTTAACACGGAAATGTGGGACTATATGCGAGTATGTGGGTTTTTAAACATTGGCAGGGCAATAGAATAGCTAACAAGCGGAAAGTGCACAATATGGCAGGCTATATCGGCGCGACAGTGGAAAAAATAAAGGATTGGCCAATTAATTTGTCAGAACCTGGAGCCAAGGCATTCGCAAACAGGCTTGAAATCGATGGCGGGATGCAAAAAGCGGACGCGGAATATCTCGCGGACAGGTTCATATGGATTATCTCAAAGCCCTCCCATTTCACTACTCTTGGCTATCTGCTTGCAAAGCCCGAAAGGCAAAAAGACCTGATGTTCTATTTCATAAACAATTCTGAATACGGCTATGATGTCTTGAACCCGCTTGGCAAAGCCACTTCAAAGGCAGCCAATATCGCCGGGATAGCCATGTCGCTTAGGGACAGGCTCGTGGACGAGAAATACCCGGCAGGCAAGAAAATTGCGATGGAATACGACAAAAGCCTGGCGCTCGCATTCGAATTTGCAGAATCCGTGGAAAATGAAAGGGGCGGGTTCGCGAAATTCCTCGGCAAATCAGAAAAGGCGAAAGAGGAGAAGATCAGGCTTTTCCTCGGCTCGGATTGCACCGATGAAAGGCTTGGCAAATTCCTCAAGGTTATCGAAAGGACTGCAAAAATCAGGTCTGCAATGAGGCAGTTTGAAGCAAACCTGAAGCAGGCATTTGGCGCAAAGGAAGGAAAACGGATTGTCAAAAAGATATTTACCGACATAGAAGGCACTACAAATTCGCAATGGCAGGACAGCGCAGGCAGGACACTGTGGTCCCCTCTCGCGCTTGACTGGGTCGCACGCCTGATACACGAGCAGCGGGAATTGAACGTGAAAAACCACCACTACACTTACGAGACAAGCCCCACGAAGGAATCGATATTTGAGCGCCTCATCGAAGCAAAGGACATAGACCAGTGGCACTCCATGAAAAGCGTCCTCTATAACTACGACGGCAAGACGTCTACAAAGACCACGAGGGATGAAAGAAGCGTGGTATACGAGATTTCTTACAAGCCGGGCAAGTCATACACGGAGGAAAACCTCAAGAAACTGTTTGAAGCCCTCAACAGCATGAAAGAGTCCACAATCGCAGTAAGGAAGGCCCAGGAAGTCCTAAATGCATATTCGGAAATAATGAAAGGCTCTGATGACAAGCGCTACACGGACATAATAAACAGCGCGATTGCGGCTAAAAAGGCAAAGCAGGCAGGCGTGCAAAACGCAATGGCAAATCCGGACGCAAGGCTGATTTTGAAATAAGGGCCCGCCTTGGCCTTCAGGCCCATATCATGCTTTAATCCTTTTTTCAAAGCCCCTGCCGAATATGCTTTCTTCAAGCCTGCAGTTTTTCTCAAGCCGGGCAAGCGCGTATTCCTGAAGGCGCGCCTTGAATTCCATGAACTTTTCCCTGCCTACGACCTCGTTCCCAATAGCGTAGCGGAGGTTGTTGGCATTGAAGCAGAACGCCGAGTCGTGGCAATTCTCGCAGTTGTGGCAGAAGTAAAGCCCCGAGCAGTTGTAGCAGCTCTCCGCCTCGAAACACCCGGACAGGCGCGTTGAGTAATAGCACCTAATCGAGAATTTGGAGTGGAACGTGCGGTAGAGGCCGAAGCAGTATTCATTGAGGTCGGACCATGAGCAGTAAGCCACAAGCTTGCTGTCATATGCCCCAAGGCACTTGTACGCCTCCGCAAGGTTCTGGAACATCGTCGAACTCTCCACGTGCAGGTTGTCGCCGATGCTGTAATCCGTCACGAATTTCCCTTTTTTTGAAAGCTCGTTTGCAAGCTGGCCCAGCCCGGGCTTTGAGATGCCAAGCTTCAGCCCCTGCATTTCGCCAAAAAGCCCAAATGTCGCCGACTTGGTGTCTTTCAGGAACCTGAAAGCGCCGAAGCTTGGGACAGGATAGGTATTGCCGCCGGCCTTGCACTCTCGCCAGCCGACAAGCGAAGTCGAAAGCCAGCCGTCGTACCTCTGCATGCCGCCAGGCAGCGCCCTGCCAAACACAAGCTTGCATGCCGAGTGGAACGCGTCTTCAAGCCTCTTGTTAGCCATGAGTTCAACCCATTATGTCGGCAAGCGAGGGGATGCGCCTGCCCGCCTTCACGGAGTCCCTTATCTGCGAGAGAAGTTCCAGTTTCATCTCGCGGTATCTGCCCTTTTCAAGCTGGTTGTTTCCGATCATGTTGCGCTTGGAATCCTGGTTCAGGCAGAACATGCAGTCATGGCAGCCCTTCGAGTAAAACGAATAGTACAGGTCGCTCGACTCGATGCTTATGCCGCTCTCAAAAATCCGCGCGGACTTGTACGCCTCTGTGGAATTCAGGCAGAAGCTGCAATAGCCCATGGATGAGCTGCCAAACACGTGCTTTGACGACAGGAGAAGGTCGGAATATGCGGCATATTCGGACTTGAGAACGTCGTGAGAACTGTATATGTAAAACGAGTTTGAAACATTGTCGGACTTTTCGACGTATTTTGACTCGCCAAGTATCTTGTCGCCGGAATAGCATGCGATTTCCCCGAAATTCTCGAACAGGGAATCTATGTCCCTTATCCAGCCGGGCGGGATTTTGGACTTGCCGGCCTTTTGCCACGCGGTTTTTTCCGAGAACGAGATGAAGCCGGATTCGGGGCCGTACGGCGCGCAGTAATACACCTGCTTGCCGGAAAGCTCGCTTTTTGACGATTGCATGGCATGAGCGTGCGTCCCGAGGAATTTCGAGTTTTTCCCCATTGTGCCGAGGCTTTCCCAAAAAAGCATCGAGCAGGTCGAGGCAAATGACTTGTCAAGGACTGACAGCAAGTGCCCGGAACCGTCGTTTCCCTTCTCCAAATTCGCCATGCCAAAATCCGCCCGGCCTATTTCCGCCCCGCAAGCCTGAAAATGTCCCATTTCACGTCGTGTTTAGACTCCAACTCGCCTGCGACCTGCGAGATTATGGACTGCTTTATTATCATGTATTGCTGCCTTGGCATCTCCGCATTGCCTATTGCGAACCTCTTATTTTTAGTGTTGAAGCAGAACATGGAATCATTGACATTCTCGCAGTTGTGCGAGTAATACAGGTCAGAACAGGATTCGCACGTGTCAGCCTCGAAGCATCTTGTAAGCTTTTTTGAGAGATAGGACCTCATGCAAAACGACGATTCCCAGACAGTCCATGAGCCGAATATGTGCTCCGACTCCCTCGGCCAGAACGAATAGCCGCACTTTTTGGCGTAAACTGCGGCGTCTGTCCTGTAGCAGTCCGAAGCGTGCCCGATCAGTGCGCAGTCTATCAGGTTCCGCGTGTTGCCTATAACGTCGCACATGGCGCAGAATGCGATAGGGTGCAGTATTTGCGACAATGCGTGGGCGTCAAGCCTGATTTTTTCCACAGCGCCTTTGGGGATGGATATTTTTCCGACCTCTACAAGCTCGTCTTCCGTCACGAAACTGGAGCCGATGGGATTTGCCTGCGCAAGCTTTGCCATGTAGCTTGACAGGTATGCCTTTTTCCCGCTCAAAGGGGACTTGAAAACCAGGCGGGGGCGGACGTGCCGCGTCAGGAAAGACTCGTACGAGTCCATGCCCCCGAGTTCCCTGCCAAGAAGCAGGGAAGAAGTGTGCGAAAAAGCCTTTTCCATGGGCGCAATGTCCGTCTTCTCTTCCACGCCAGTCGCCGGGACGGAGATTTCCACAGGATGCTTGCGCGCCTCGGAGACAACGCGCAAAAGAGAGAAGACCTTTTTATCGCGCTGTAGAGTGTCTGCAAGTTCGCCAAGCAGCTTTGACTTCAATGTAAGGTATTTGTCCCTCGGCAATGCAAGGTTGCCCACGCAGTATTCCTTGCTGCGCATCCCAAAGCAGAAAAAAAGCTCCCTGCAATCCTGCGGGTGCATGCAATAATAGCAGTCGCTGCTTGCAATGGCGGTATAACATTCGAAACACCGCTTGGCATTGTGGTTGTCCGAACACCTGATTATGAAATCCGAGTCCGCATCCCCCTCGACGCCGAAAATATAGGAGCATTTGCGCAGCATGTGGCTGTATGCGACGTATTTGGAATCCGACACTGTGGACGAGCCGATCACGAAATGGCTGTCCGCCACGCTTGCGGATGACTCCACGAATTTGGAATTGCCAAGCACTATGTTGCCGGCATAATGCATCCGCTCCGCCACTGCCTCCACTATGCTGTCTATGTCCTTGACCTCGTTAATAGAGAGGGGCTGGAACTTTTTCGAAAAATCCAGCTCGTCAAAACCGGCGAACCGGGCGTTTCGCGAATAATCGCCGTATGAAAGCGATACCTGCCTGCCGGATATGGCGGACTTCTCCTGCCTCGGCGCCGTGACGAATTCCAGGAGCCACTCCCGGTAGCCCGAAAGGGAGCCTATGTCCCTGCCAAACAGTATCTTGCATGCCGATTTCCACGCATTGTCAAGATGGGGGTATGCCCGGGATTGTTCTGCCACGCTGGTATTTCCCCCCTGCGCGATATAAACCTAATCTTGTAGGAGGCCTGGCAGGCACGATAACAAATATATTGGCGGGGGCCCATAATCCGGGACAGCGGATGAAAAGCCGGGGGCATGCGATAGGATGGCGAATTCGAACAACCTGCAGCAAACGATTGCCGCGCTTGAGAAGGATTTCAGGGCGACCTGCAAGATAGTGCTTGGCGGGGAGGCGGGCGGCATGGAAGAGCTCGCCGAATGGCTTTCAGCCGGCAACGAGCCGTTCAGGCGCACAAGGTCCGCAATTTCCGGCAGGGAAATGGTCAGCTGGCCACCTTACTACTGCAAGGGCGCCAAATGGGCGGCGTTCGAGGAAGTGGACTTCACGAAAAAATTCAAGCCCCTGTCGATCAATGAGATGAAGGACATAGACTCTCTGGCCTCCGCCGTGCAGGAGAGGGCGTGCTACGCCGGCAACATATATTTCGGGAAATCCGGGTTCATTGAGCTCTCGTCAAACATAAACGACAGCTTCTACGTGTACAACACGTGCGGGAACGGGAACTCCAAATACCTCGCCTATTCGACCATAGGCAGGCGCGTGCAAAGCTGTTACGGGTGCAACGCGACCGAGGAGTCGGACTACTGCATAAAATGCACGCGGACGTTCAAGAGCAGCCGCTGCTTCGAGCTGTGGTACAGCCAGAACTGCTCGGAATGCCATTATTCCAGCGGGCTAACAGGATGCTCCAACTGTTTCTTCTGCTTCAATGCCAAAAGCATCAGGAATGCCATAGGGAACCTTGAACTCCCGCCCGGCAGGTACAAGGAGATAAAGGAAAAACTGCTTCAGGAAGCTGTCCAGGCGCTGCGAAAGAAAAAAGCCGCGCCGACACTGCTGCAGATAGCCAGGAAATGCGGGCCTGCCAGGCTTGCGCTGAAACCAAGCGCAGGGAAAGGGCATGAGGCGGGCAGCAAGGAAGTGGTGGAAAAAGCATTCCAGCAGACAACACGGATTCTTTTCGGCAGGCCGCTTGAAGGCGGGATAGACAGGTATGCGGGCTGGCTTGCCAAGCAGACAAGGATACCGCAGACGGCAAAGTCGGCAGCCGACGGCTCCAAGATTTTCATTTCGCCGTATGCGAACTACCAGAACCTGCCGCAGGACAGGCTGCTTACTTCGGCGCAGGCGGAGGCGCACGGGTCAAGTGCGAGGATGCAGGCAACTGACGCGGAATCGCTTGCAATGGCGAACGCGCACGAGAAAATTTCCGGCCTGGCGTATTTCAACATAGAAATGATGGAGGGCAAGAACTTCAACCTGCCCGAATGCCAGATTGCCTCGGACTCGTCAAACTGCTACCGCTCGTCCCTTCTGCGCTCGTCAAAGAACTGCGGCTACTGCTTCTGGATGGACGGGTGCGAGAACTCGTTTGGCTGCTGGGGGCCGTTCGACTCGTTCTCCTGCATACACACGCACTACTGCAACACCCAGTCGCGCACCTTCGAGATAGACTGCTGCGGCCATTGCTATGATTCCTATTTCCTCCACAACTGCGAGAACGTGCGCGAGTCCATGTTCTGCTTTGGCGTGAAAAACAGGAAGAACTGCATTGGCAATGCCGAGCTTGCGCCGGACACTTACAAGTCAGTCAAGGATGCGCTGGTGTCCCAAATGCACGACGAACTCTCGCGCACAAAGGACCTGCGCTATGACATATACAACATAGGCTGCCCCGCCATGAAAAAATGAGGCGCATGCCCGCTCCAGAAAGGCTCCGACTGGGCGGAAATGCTGTGGGACTGGATGAAAGGCGGCAAGAAGGAGCGAGCCGCCCCGCCATAGGGGCTGGCAGTAAAATTTAATAACCGAGTTATACCAAACAGGTAATATATCACGCTAGAGGTGGATTCAATGGGATTTGAAAAAAAGGCAGCTATAGATTTCGCCGCCGCAAGGCCGCAGCTTCTGAAGATGAAGGGCATTTCCGAGAAAAACGTGCTTGAGCACCTCAAGCTCTACAACGGCTACGTGAACAAGTACAACGAGATAATGGAAAAGATAGCCGCTATGAGCGACGCGGACGTGAAGGCTGGCAACGGCACATACGCCGCGATAAGGGAGCTCAAAGTCGAGCTTACCTTTGCCATGGGCGGCGTGAAAAACCACGAGGTTTATTTCGCCAACCTCGGCGGGGCGGGGGGGAAGCCTTCAGGCGCGCTCATGGAGCAGGTGCAAAAGGATTTTGGGACGTACGAGAGGCTCGAGGCCGAACTGCGCGGAGCTGCAATGTCCGCCCGGGGCTGGGCGCACCTAGCCTATGACACTGAATTCAAGAGGCTTTTTGTCTACGTGGGCGATGCGCAGAACACGTTCCCGGTCTGGAACAACGCGCCCCTGCTGGCATTGGACACATATGAGCACGCGTATTACCTCGACTACCAGACTGCCCGCGCGCCATACCTGGACGCGTTCTTTGCAAACCTCGACTGGAAGGACGTCGAAGCGCGGTTCGCGGCTGCAAAGAAGATGTGAGGGCTTCCGCCTTCCTTTTTAATTTATTTTTTTGATGCGGCAGAGCGCCAAACCCGCGTTGTTAGATTAAAAAACATATCCGCAGAAGTCATTCCATGGCATTCAACTTTAACTTGAACTTTAATCCAAAAAAGGAAGAGAGGCTTGGCTACCTTCTGGCGTTTTTCGTCACCTGCCTGATGGCCTCAAATTTCATAGGCATGAAAGTCGCGCTGATTTACGGCATATCCATATCTGTTGCTATCATAACCTACCCGTTCTCTTTTGTCATAATAGACGCGGTCACCGCAGTGTACGGGAAAAAGACTGCCCAGCATTTTGTCAATGCCGGGCTTGCAATGCTTGTCATTGCGGGGATATTCACCATAATCTCGCTTGCTGCCCCTGCGGCCCCAAGGTTCGCATACGAGGCGGAATACCAGACCCTATTCGCCATATCGCTGCGCATGCTTGTTGCCGGCCTCATTGCATACTACGTGGCCCACACACTTGGCATACACGTGTTCAAGAAGGCTTTTGACTATTTCAGGAGGAAAAAGCTGTGGATTGCCGCGAATGCCTCGAACATAGCAGGCGAATTCGTGGACACCATGATTTTCATGTACCTGGCGTTTCTCGGCGTGCCCGGGTTCCCGCCAGATTTCATATTCGCCATTGCGGTGCCGTGGTGGATATTCAAGTCCATATTCAACGCGCTTTCCACGCCCTTTGTCTACTGGGCAACGCAATGGCTCAAGGGCGGGGAATGAGAAGGCGGGAAGGAAAAATACGCGCTTTGGAGCCGATAATGCGGCTTTGGCCCCGGCCTTAAATCTTTATTGGCTGGCGCGAGATGCCCGGAAGCAGGTTGGCAAGACGCGCCTTCTCGCGCACCTGGCCTTTTGAGATGGCAATCTCTATGCAGTGGGTGCAGACGCCCTTTTCTGGATGAAAGCCCGACTTCTTCATCAAGGTCTTCCTGAAAATGTCAAGTTTTGATTTAAGGGACTCCCTGCTTTCGGAAGAATCTCCAATGGCAATGAAAGGGGCCACGAACCTGCAGCAGCCCGGGCTAACTGTCTTGTCCGGATTGAGCTGTATTGTGCCGTTTTGCATGACGCACGGGTTTGGCACGTCGTAGCTTGGAAGGAACCCTTCAAGCCTTTCCTCGCCTATGACTGAAAAGGCGCCAATAGGGCCCTGCCGCTTGGTGTGCAGCGAGCCTTTTTGGTGGGCAACGCTTGAGCCTGAAAACAGGCCTTCCAGGTCCTCATGGCAGGGTATGGAGACTGAAAGCTTGGCTATTTCCATTGACACTGGCAGGGCTATCTGTTCCTTGAATTCCAATTTTGGAAGCCAGTTCATAACATGGAACTCAAAGCCGCTCTTAAGGAAATATATGAGCGAATCGCGCTGGACCTGGGCAGGGTCTGCGCCCTTGAAATTAGGGAACCTGCTGGCCGAGAGCGTGAATGATATCCTGTTTTTCAGGCTTGTGGCAAGGGAGGCGAACTTGCCGGCCGCGGCTTGCTCGAGGGCTGAAGAGAACTTGATGCCTGAAGTGACTATCTCGATTATTGTATTGGGATTTTTCTCAAGCACGGAAATGGCAAGGTCTGCGATTGTCTTGCGTCCATTGCCCGAATTCCAGTGGTAGCAGAATGGTTCGCTGATTGTGAAGGCTATGTGTTGCGCCGCATTGCCTGCAAGTATCCTTTCCGCGTACTCGAAATCAAGCATGGAATCCTTAGGCCCGCATGCGGCAAAGCAGCGCTGGCAGCCCCTGTCGCACCTGCCAGCGTCAACAACGGAGTATTTGGGGGTTTTGTCCTTGCCATTCAGCCTGGCGTATTCCTTTGTTGCAAGCTCCCGCGCCGCCTTGCGGTATGTGAAAAGGTCTATGGAGTTCGCAGCATAGGCTGACTCTAGTGATTTTTCTTCAAGCGACTGGGAATCCAATGGAAACACCGAACCGGTCGAGGGCATCATGCCTTGGCCTGCCTAGAACCTTGGTATTTCCTCTGAATTCAGGCCCTTCATTTTCTGGATTAGCCCGCCTGCGGCGTACATGACGCCAGCGTGCGCCATCCTGACAAAGTTGCCGTATATCCCAAGAACTGCGGCCGCAAGCCTTGTGGCAGGGTCCTTGTCGTATGTCTGCATCGGCTTGTAAGCCATTTCAAGAACTCCCGCGGCCATCGGAGTGAGAAACATTCCTGCGATATCAGGCGTAATGCCGTATTTCTGCCACACCTTCTGCTCTACGTAAATCCTGACGCCCGAAGTGATTACCTCGCCGATTACTGCGCAGTTGGCGTAATAGTCCTGCTTGTGCGCAGGCACAAGTGAGACTGCGGACTTTGCAATGCTTTGCGCCACAGGCGAAACTCCCGCCCAGCCGCCAGGGTTTGAGAATGTCAGCTTGTAGTCCCTTGTGTTGAGAGTGTAATATTTCGCGGAGAACTGGAAAAGCGCCTCGGCTATGACAAACTTTGCTGACCAAAGGGTGATTGCATTTCCGCGCTTCTTGTTTGCTTTCTCAGTGACCATGCCAGTTATTACAGCATCCTTGCCGTATTGGTCCTGTACTTCTTTTTTCGCGGACCTGCAGTCCATGAAGGCCTTGACATATGTAGGGATGAAATTGTCCTTCATGAAAGTAGAGAATTTGCCGTTATTCTTGGCAGCCAGGGCATTGTTGTTTGAAACAGTCATTTTCATAGGTTCACCATTTCGAAGCTTGATGGCTGTATTGACACGAATATTGAGAATGAGAGGTTTATAAATACACACTACTATGCCTTTTACCACAAATAAGAAGAGAGTGCCCAGCAAAAATGCATCACTCCATGCATTTTCTCAAAAAGCAGGCAAACACTGCAGAGCGCTTGATGAATACCGCGCCCATGCCCCAGACAAGCGGGAGCCAGAACGGGATGCCGGCAACTATCCCGGGTGCCGAATATGTCCAGATGCCAAAGGAAATGCATATTGCCTCTGAACCCGCGCCAAGTATCGCCACCCACGTGTAAAGCGCCAAATCGCGCGCCCTCTCACTGCCAATGAAAATGGCAAGTGCGGAAAGGCCTGCAAGGACCAGGGCGAGCAGGTATGGCTCGCGCCAGAGAAGCACAACCCCGACAAGGTAAAGCAGGGAAATCATGCTCGTGTAGGCAAAGAGGCTGAAGCCGGGGCTGTAAACGAGCTCTTCAAAGCATTTTTTCTTCTTTTTGCCCTTTGGCATGCCACCATTTGGCCGCATGGGGGATAAAAAAGTTTGGCTTGGCCCGCAGATGGCAAAAGCGCGCCTATTTCCTTTTCCTGCGCCTGTGCGCTGCTTCGCTTTTGGGGGCAGGGTCCGGCTTTGGCTCGTGGTCAGGGCGCTGGGATGTTTTTATCTTGGTGAAAATGTTCTTGCTAAGGAGTATCTGCTGCGGGAGAAACGACCTTGTGGAATGGCTGTGCGTGTGCCCCATGGCTTTTTCGCGCAACAAAAAAATTTAAAGCGGAGGGGCGTTGGAAAAAGACGCTCAATGCCCGTGCTGGAGATGGCAGAGCATAGAATTCCCAAGCATTTCAGAGACGTGGCGCATGTTCTCCTCGTTGAGCAAGAGGGGCTTGAGTTCCCTGTCATGCCCGTTTTTTATCGAGGTGTGAACGTAGAACCCGTACTTGCCGCCTATCGTGTCAAGCCGGATGAACATGTAGGCTTCGTAGCCAGGCGCGGCTATTGAAAGCGAGGTGTTGGTGTCTTTGTACGAAAAGCCGCTCTTCCCGAAATGGCTTGCTGCTATGCCCTCAAGCTCTCTTGCAAGCCCCCTCACGCACGCGCCAAAGCAGAACTGCACGCGGTCCAGCTTGCCTATGGCCTCCCACTTCTCGGCGCCGCCGTACTCGCCAGTGAGGAGGCGGTCGAATGCCCGCTGGTATTCGAATACTGCCGTGTTGAGCCTGACCCGCTTTTTCACATATCCGCGCTCCTGCGTCCAGACAGGCTCCTCAAACGAATGCACGAAAACATCGCGTATCTGCCTTTTCTCAAATGAAGTGAGTTTTCTCTGCGCAGGGGGTTCGAATTTCATCAGGCCGTGTTTCTCCGGTTCCCTGCAGTAAAACAGCTTGACGAGCTTGCCCTCCGGGCTGATGGCATACTCGGATGAAGACCTGAAGAAGAAGGGTTCCTGCAGGTGTTTTTTTTCAAAGACAGGATGGGGCGTGTTGGTTGAAAATAGCCTGCGCGAGATGGAATAGTCTGGCTGGTTCTTGCCGGCATGCGTTTTTTGGAGGTTCATCTTGCCCGAATGCATTGGCGCATCACTTGGCCTTGGCACCAAACTGACTACCGTACTGCCCCCGTATTTCTGGTCTTGTCCCTTGAATTTGCCAAAAATGTATTTAAAGATATAGTTTTTATATCGCGAAAAGCGCGCTTGTTCTGATACAGTGCTGCGGTGGCAGGGCAAGCGCCCCTATATATAAAAATCTAATACGCATAATCCTTGGAGCCTTTGTTTAACCTTGATAATGGGGGGATGGGCTAACCTGGTATGCTTCCAGGTTTGGGACCTGGCGATCCGAGTCCAAATCTCGGTCCCCCCACACTTTTTTCCTCGTAAAAAAAAGAAAAAAAGAAGGTACTACATACCCAAAGGTGGGGCCAAAAAATTAAAAACCCCACAAACTATATTTAACTTACTTTAACGTGTGCCCGAGGGCAAACGAAAGTAATATCACAAGGACAATCAATCCTGTGATAAGTTTCGCTGAGAGAGACATTTTATCTACCTCATGTCGGGCGGCGTATATTGTTATTGCAGATGCGGTTTCCACTTCGCTGCAATAACCTCTTTTTCCGCCCTAGTTAAATGGAAAATTTGGTCGCCTTGCTTTAGTGCTTATTTTCAGCCAGCTTGTCTTTCACTCGCCTTTCAATTTTCTTTATCGCGTTGGCTCATCTATTTATACTTTATTGTGTTATTATACGTACAATAGGATTCGGCCGAATCCATAACAATCAAGTTCCACCAAGATTTAAAAAATAGCTAGAATTCTGTGGTTAGAAAACGAATGTGTGAATAGGAAAATACGCTATAAACCACAAATAAAAATCATATGCGAGCTTTATATTCAAGAAAGGACAGAAATAGCAATCGCAAGAGGTGTCTTTTTTGGAAGCTGAAAAAAAGGAATTCATTGAATTCTTATACTCCGTTGGCGCGCTCCAGATAGGGGATTTCACCCTCAAGTCCGGCAGGAAGTCGCCCTATTTCTTCAATGCGGGGATATTCAACACCGGCAGGGCGTCATACGAGCTTGGCAAGCATTTCGCCCGCCTCGTGAAAAGCAGGCTTGGAGAGGAATACGACGTTATCTTCGGCCCGGCGTACAAGGGCATACCCCTTGCTGTGTCCACTTCCATTGCCGCATACAAGGAGTTTGGCGCTGCCAAGGGCTGGGTGTTCAACCGCAAGGAGGCAAAGGAGCACGGCGACAAGGGCGCGTATGTGGGCAGCCAGATAAAGGACGGCACGCGCGTGGTGCTTGTCGACGACGTGTTCACAACAGGCGGCACAAAGGAGGAGGCAATAACCCAGCTGCGCTCAATCGCAAAGGTGGAGATAAAGGGCGTGTTCATAGCAGTCGACAGGGCAGAAGTCAATGCCGACGGCAAGGATGCAATAAAGGAGTTCGCTGCGGCATTCGGGGTGCCTGTCTATTCCATAGTGAATGTGCATGACATATTCGCCCACCTGCACAAGAGGCGTCTTGACGGCAAGATAGCGGTTTCCGACGCTGATTACAAGAATTATCAGGAGTATAAAGAGAAATACTGCATAAAGGAAGACGGCGCGCCCCAGCAGGCATGACGCGCGCGGAGATGGATTTTCATGGCAGGCAATCAAAAACCGGGAGAGGATTACGTTTCAAGCCTCATGGCCTACGCAGACAGGAAAAAAAGCATCGTCTGCCTCGGCGCAGACCCGGTGCTTGAGAAGATTCCAGACAATGGCAAAGGCACTGAAGAGAGGATTGCCGGCTTTTTCTCCGATATTTTCACAGGCATCAGGGAGTCGCAGGACCCCGCCCATTCGATAGCTTCAGTAAAGCCAAATTATGCCTATTTCGCCCAGTACGGCTTTGAAGGCCTGCGCGCGCTCAAGCGCGTGATTGACGACGCGAAAAAGGACTGGCAGGTAATATTGGACGTGAAGCGCGGGGACATAGGGGCTTCGAGTGCCGCCTACGCAAAAGAGGCATTCGAGTTCTGGGGCGCGGACGCGATTACAGTGGCGCCTTACATGGGCCATGACTCATTGAGCCCGTTTTTCGAATACTGCAAGCGCGGGAAGGGCGTCTATGTGCTTGTGAGGACGTCAAACCCGGGGAGCGCGGATTTCCAGTCGCTGAATGCTGGCGACGCGGGCAACCCGCTTTTCCTTGAAGTGGCGGCAAAACTCGCATCCTGGCATGAGAACGGCGTTGGGGCGGTTGTCGGTGCCACGGACATCGCGGAACTTGAGAAGGTATCGGATTACTTTGCCGGCACGGGAAAGCACGTGCCGCTACTAATCCCGGGCGTAGGGGCGCAGGGGGGCAGCGCAGGCGAGGCCATTGCAATGCTGAAAAAATCCGGCGGCAGGCTTGCGGCAATGCACAGGATAAACTCCTCAAGCGGCATAACCTATTGCTATCTCAAGAAAGGCTCTTCAGACCCTGCCGGAGCCGCACTTGATGAAATCGGCAGGCTAAACAGCGAAATTGGCAAGTTTTAGGGCCTGTTTTGGCATGGGAAAGCCCCTGCCGGCACTGTTGTTTTCAAGATAATTTTAACGCCTGAAAAGTGTGCAATAATTAGGAAAGCATGGCGCACAACCTATAGGTTAGGATTCTACTTAAAGTTACAGACAGTATTACGTGTTCGTGATAACCCTAAATTATCCCATTTTTCCCACATATCATCCGCATGGCAGCCCCTCCTTTCATTGCCGCCATGCAAGGGCAGCAAGTTTTCGCGATAACCCTAATTTTTTCCATAAGCAGCAAGAACCTGCAAAGCCCGTACAACCCCAGCCTGCCCTTTTTGCCCCAGTTGAATCTGCAATGCTTAAATTCTAGCTAGGGCAATGCCTTGCCATGAGACCAAGGCCAAAAGGGATGAATAAAAGCCAGGTGCTCTCAAAAAGCATATTCAGGCGCTTTGCCTATCCAAAGCCAGGCTCGCACAAGGGGCAAAACGGCATAATCCTAGTAATAGGCGGCAGCGCCAAATACCACGGCGCGCCTTTCCTTGCAATGCTTGCCGCAAGCAGGTTCTGCGACCTTGCCTTCTTCTATTCGCCGGCAAAGGAAAACAGGCAGATTGCAAATGCCATAAAGCCGAAGCTCTTCGAGTTCATAGGCATTTCCAAAAACGAGCTTGGAGAGCACATGGCGTGGGCAGATTGCATCCTTATAGGGAATGGCATGGAGAACAGCAAGGAAACAAGGAAACTTGCCATTTCGGTGCTGAAAACCGGCAAGAGATGCGTGCTTGACGCCGGCGCGCTCTATCCGGGCATACTGCCGCACCTTCACAAAAACGCCCTTGCCACCCCGCATTCGGGGGAGTTCAAGAGGCTTTTTGGCATGGAAGCCTCGCCTGCGGCAGTTGAAAAATGCGCCAAAAAACACGGATGCACGATACTTTGCAAGACGCCCGCGTGCGACATCATATCCGACGGCAAACGCACAATGCTCAACCTGGCAGGAGCCCCCGGCATGACGCATGGCGGGACGGGGGACGTGCTTGCCGGGCTTGCCTGCGCATTTTGCGCAACGCAGAAAACTGTCTTTGAAAGCGCGTGCATGGCCGCACTGTTGAACGGGATAGCGGGCGAAGCGCTTGCGGAAAAATCAGGCCCTTCCATCAGGGCTTCGGACCTTGCGGACGCCCTCGGCCCCGTGCTTTATATACTTGCCAAAAAATAGCCGAATTACAACAAAACAGGTTAAGTTTAAATAGGGGGAAATTCAATCCCTAACTACAGCCTGATAGTGACTGTTTGTGGACAGAAAGTTAGCAAGGTGAGTTCAAATGCCAAAAATGCCAAAGGCAGTGAAAAGCAAGAATGTCAGGATAATTGACTGCAAGCCGGGGACTGAATTCGTGTTCAGGCTCCCAAACGGCACCATCCTTGCAAAGGCCAAAAACAGGAAGCAGTTCGAAGTCCTGATATCCGGCCTGCCATACGCGTCGGTCGAGTTCCACGCCAAGGGCAAGCATTTCTCCCCGTGGTTCGACATGATAGGGGAAAAGGAGATTGCAAAGAGGCTTGCCGAAATAGACGCGATGAGCAAGACCCTAAGGACCGAGATACTCAAGGCACTTGAGTAAATCCTTTTTTTTCTTTTCGCATTCCCTTTTTTTGAAAGCGGGCTTGCGTGCACTCCGTTCTGCCCCAGCCCGAGCCCTGCAAATGCGCGCACTCGCCGGATGGCCATGGCAAGCCGGGCTACCGCCTGTTTTTTATTGGCAACAACCCCAATTAGGCAAAGGCAGCGCCGGATTCCGAGCCTGCAGTAACCAAATGCGGTCCAGGGTGCCATATTATGCAAAAAAACCAGGGCAATGTGAAGGACGTTTCAGGGCTTGAAGATTATTTCGAGAATGCGGAGGGCATAGGCTTCCAGGCCACAAACCTCGGACGGGCCCGCGCCATACTTTCCGGAATCAAGGCGGAAAAGGAGAAGGGGAAAACCACAGTATACCTCGGATTCACCGCAAACATGGTGGCATCAGGCGCGAGGGGCATGATAGCGGCACTCGTGGAATCCGGGCTTGCAGACGTGGTCGTCACTACGGCAGGCGCCATAGAGCATGACATCATAAAGGCTCACGAGCCCTACCTCATAGGCGACTTCGACGTCGACGACGCGCAGTTGCACAAGAAGGAGATAAACAGGATAGGCAATGTCTTCGTCCCTACACAGAGGTACGTGCTTTTCGAGCGGATATTCAACAGGGTCACCCCAAGCTGCGTGCAAAAGCACGGGGACATGATTTCGCCTTCCGAATTCGCGAGGGAGTGCGGGGAATACATAGGCGCAAACAAGAAGGACAAGCACTCGTTTCTGATGCACTGCACGCAAAAAGACGTCCCCGTATTCTGCCCGGGCATAACGGACGGCGCCATCGGGCTGCAGACTTATTTTTACAAGCAGAAGAACAGGAAGTTCGGCATTGACGTGACAAAGGACATGAAGGCGCTTGCGGATATAACCTTGAACGCAGACTCCACCTCCGCCATCATACTTGGCGGCGGCATTTCAAAGCACCACATAATAGGCGTCAACATACTGCGCGGCGGGCTTGACAGGGCGGTCTACCTCACCACTGCGGCGGAATGGGACGGCTCGCTATCGGGCGCCAAGACGCGCGAGGCCATAAGCTGGGGCAAAATCAGGGAGAAGAGCAGCCACGCCCACGTTTACGGCGACGTGACAATCAACCTGCCCATGCTCATGCACGGGATAATAAAAACAGAGGGCAGGGGGAGAGCCTGAACCCGCCTTCCATATTGATTATGACTTGTTGATTCCATGGACCTGCCTGCCTTGCTTTTCATCTCAATCGCGTGCGGCGCTACGGTAAAGTTCGCCGACTCTTTTGCCGACAGCGGGAAAAAAGGCGTGCTTGGGATTGCCGCAGGCCTCGCATATGGCATAATGATAGGCTACCTCGCCACAACAGCAGGCGCGATGGAGATATTCATAGCCGCAGTGCTTGCAAGCGCATTTGCCGGCAAGATTGACAAGAAGGAGCATTTCACCGGGGTGCTCGCGCTTTTTTTCTACCTGTTTGCGGCAAGCATGTTCGTCAAGGGCATACAAATCGAGAACATAGGGCTGCTTGTCGCGTTCCTCGCGGCAGCCTACATAGACGAGGCAAGGCCTATAAAGGGGCACAGGGGAGTGCTCGACATTGCAGCCATACTCGCAGGCATAGCGGGCTTTGGCTGGGATTCGGCCATGTTCATAATAGCATTTGACATCGGCTATCTTGCCATGTCCGCGCTTTACCCGGAGAAAAAACCCGCAAAACCGCCAAAGAGGGCGAGGAAAAGGGGATAGGCCTTGCGCCCGCGGCATCCGGATGCGCGCCCTGGCGTGCATTAATCCTTTATTACTGCACTTCCAAAAATCCTTGAACTTCCCGGTGGAAGGTATTCACGCATGGCACTTGACAGCGAATTTTTCGCCAAATACCCCTTTTTGCCCCAGTCAAAGGAATACGTGGTGTCAAAAGGCCTTGAGCTGACGCCGGATTTCGTGGAGGCGGGGTTCAACAGGGCGCGCGGCGCGATTGTGGACGGGAAGATAAGCCAGTTCGCCCGCGGGGTGAGCCTGGCATACGACAGGGAAATAGCGTCCTATTCGGCGTGCAGGATGATGGTGTCAAGGCTCGATTCGGCCTATTTTTCAAACAGGCTTGCCATAGCGGAATCGAAGCGGGCAAGCGCTTACCTCGAGCGCGAGAAGGACCCGGAAGTCATATTGGTGGCGCAGAGCATGGGCGTCGACGCAAGGCCGGACGGGCAGGCGTTCCAGGTGGGCATGGCGGATTACCTGCGCTATACCCCCCGCGACGTGCACTACAAGCTCGTCAATACACGGCTTCTAAACGGCATGGTGAAAGGCCTCACAAAGGAGAAGCTTGTCAGGATAATAGAGGAGGCGGTGAAAAAGCGCGTCATGTCGGGGCTAGGGGCAAAAGGCGAGTACCCGAAACTCGTGCAGGAATACGCGAAGAAACTTTCGGAGACACTGCCGAAGATCGAGCAGGCGAACCTGAACATACCGATGGAGAACTATCCCCCGTGCATAAAGGCGCTGCTCTCGCGGCTTGCGATTTCCGAGAACCTGCCGCACACTGCCCGCGTGGCCCTTGCGATATACCTTGTCAGGGCGGGGCTTGACAATGACAAGATAACGAAACTGTTCTCAACTGCCCCGGACTACAATGAAGGCACCACGAGATATCAGATTGAATACATACGCAAGAAGGAATATTCAATGCCCTCCTGCGCGACAATGGACAGCTGGGGCATCTGCGTGGCAACGTGCAGGTGCTTCAACCCGCTTAAATTCAACCCGAGGATACACGGAAGGTATGCCGAAGCCTCGATGAAAAGCGCCGACGAGACCAGGCCGCGGGAGTCAAGCGGCTGAAGCCATAGGCGCAGAATGGGAATATCAGAACGTGATTGGAAATGCAGATGCACGACGTACAGGAAATAACTGGAATGATAGGCGGCTTCTACGCAAAGTCAGTTCCGAAAGTGCCCGACCTGGAAACGCGGGAGTTCGGGTTCGGCTCGCCTGAAAAAAAGATTGAGACAAGGCACATGTGGTACAGGACAGGCAGGGAGCTTGCCGACGCCTTGAGGAAGGCGCGGCCCTTCTACGTCTCCTACTCCGCGGCGCACTACGAATTGCCTGCCGCAAGGCCGATGGTGAAGAAGAACTGGCTCGGGGCCGACCTGATTTTCGACCTGGACGCGCCCGCGCACGATTGCGGGAAGTTCACATGCGACGAATGCCTTGCAAAAATCAGGGCCCAGACAGAGACCCTTGCAAACGAATTCCTAATTGACGACTTCGGCATACCAAAAAGCGAGATAAGCGTGAATTTCTCCGGCAACAGGGGCTATCACATACATGTCAGGGACAAGAGGTTTTTCGACCTGAACAGGGAGGCAAGGCGCGAGATTGCCGATTACATCACGGGGACCGGCATAACGTACGAGGACTTTTTCCATTTCGAGGAGGCTAAGAAGAACCACAGGCTTGTCAAGTCGTTTCGGGGCCCAAGCCCGAAGGCGGGCGGCTACCACGGGAAAATAGGCAGGGCCCTTGAAAAGGAGCTTGAAGATGCCAAGTTCCGCGGCTCGCTAAACCGCAAGCTAAGGGACGACGCAGTTTTCGCTTCATTCATGGCCGGGGTGTATGAAGGCGACTACGACAGGCTCAACATAGCAAAGCGCGACGAGAAGTTCAAGGAGATATTCTCAAGGTTTGCAAAGAAGCTGCCCCGCGAGATTGACGTCAATGTCACATGCGACGTCTCAAAGCTCATCAGGCTCCCCGACTCCATACACGGCGGGAGCGGGTTTGCGTCAAGGACTTTCGCGCTTGAAAAGATAGGGGAATTCATGCCTAGGCAGGATGCCGCGGCCTTTGGCTGGGAGCCGCGCGAGGTCGCCATGACCGAGGCAGCGCCCGAACTTGACTTCGGGGAGTTCAAGATTGGCCCTTATGCGCCTGGAAGCGTGCAAAAACTGCCTGCCACTGCCGCGGCCTACCTGGTGCTCAAGGGAGCAGCAACATTTCATGGCAGCAAGGGTTAATTCGGGGTGCCAACCGCAGTTTTAATAAAGACCCAGTGCGTAACTTGTAGGGCGCATAAAGACAGAAGTGTGGGGCGTTTTTTGCAATGGCTGACTTAAACTACATCGAACTTCGCCGCCTCCAGCAGGAGGAGAGGTCGTCCGCTGCACTAGTCATGCTGCCGACCGACTTTTACGCGCAGGTAGAGGGAATGCTCAAGTCCAAGAAGGAATCCCTTGGCAAGAGCCACTCCATAATGGACATACGCGAGTACGAGAACACTGCAAAGATAGTGCGCGAAATTCATTCGATGAGGCAGCAGAAAATCATATTGAGGGCGCTAAGGCTTGGAACGCACAACGACACGGGCGGCATGACAGTCGAGGAACACCACCTCTACGACCAGGTCTGCGCCATAATAGAGGACAGCCGCAAGCGCTTTGAGAACAGCTTTTCCGAAAAAACGACCGCCATATCGGCCCCGGAGGGCACAAATGGCGGGACAAGCAGCCTTAAAAAGGTTAGATTTCTCAAAGAAGTACCTGCTTTTACTGGGCTGGACAACAACGTATACGGGCCGTTCAGTCCGGGCGAAATCGGCGAGCTTCCTGAAAGCGAAACGAGCGCACTATTAAAAGGCAGGATAGCCGAACAAGCCTGACGGCTCTAAATAAAGGGCTGCAAGAATCGCGATAACCAACGGTGAGAACATGGAATTTCCAAAAACAATAAGGGCTTACAATCCAAAGCTGAAAAAACACACGGTCCACAAGGTCAAGCTCGTCTCCAAGGGCAGGAGCAGGTCCATGGCCATAGGCAACCGCAAGCACGAGAGGAGCCTGGTAGGCCACGGCGGCAAGCGCGCCGGCGAAAAGACTGTCAAAAAGCAGGGCAAGCGCCAGACCATAATACTCGAGTGCACCGAGTCCGGCTACAAGCAGTTCAGGACCATAGGCACGAGGACGAAAAAGAAGCTTGAGTTCACAGGCGGCGCCTGAAGCGCGCGACGGTAGCGTTCCAAATCCGAAAAAAGGGTGTAATCATGAGCAAATTCCTCAAAGTCAAATGCAATGAGTGCGGAAACGAGCAGAACATATTCGGCAATTCCACGAACACGGTGAACTGCCTCGTATGCGGAGTGGTCCTTGCAAAGCCGTCAGGCTCAAGGACAAAGCTCATAGCCGCCAAGGTTGTCAAGGTCCTCTCCTGAAAGGGCGGGCCTTGAGAAAATTAATAGGTGCTTCTATTGGGAGAAAACGACATGCCGGAACAGGACGAGCTAGTCCTGGCAACGATAAAAAAAATCATGCCTTACGGCGCATTCTGCTCCCTTGACGAATACCAGAACAGGGAGGCCTTCGTCCACATATCCGAGGTCGCCCCGAGATGGATAAAAAACATCCACGAGTTCCTGCACGAAGGCGAGCACGTAGTCGCCAAGGTATACAACCTCCTTCTTGAGAAAAACCAGATTGACCTGTCGCTAAAGCGCGTCACGCCCTCCGAGAAAAAGCTGAAGCTTGAGATGGTCAAGCGCACTAGGAGGGCCGAAAAGCTCTTCGAGGTCTCGGTTTCAGAGGCGAAATTGAGCCCTGTCGAGGCCCTTGTGGCGCGGAAAAAGCTTGTCACCAAATACGGCGACCTGTTCGACGCACTGGAGGAGATATCCGCAAGCGGCGACGAGGCATTAAAGGACCTCAAGCTCGACAGGGGGCTTGCAAAGGCGCTTGTGACCATTTGCCAGAAGAGCATAAAGCAGGCCAAGGCGAAGCTCAAGGGCCTGCTCAAGATGCAGTCCTACGAGGCGAACGGCATTGAAGTCATAAAAAAGGCGCTTGGGGCGTTATCTGCGCCAGACACGTGCCAGATGACGATAACATACCTTGGAGCGCCAAGGTACCAGATAGACCTGGTCGCTCCCGACTTCAAGACGGGCGAGAAGGTCCTTGACGAGATAGTGGGCTCGCTCGAGTCAAAGGCCGGGAAAAACACCAGCGTCTCGTTCGAGCGCATAAAGGAAGAGAACTAGCTTGCGGGAAAGGCAGTTTTCCCGCCCAAAGCAGTGCTATTTATAAGCCACCGAGAGCCAAATTCGACTCTGCTGCCCTCAAACCCGCTTTGAGGGGAAGGGCTTGCAAACCAGGGGCGCGCAAAAATGAAAAAAATAAGGAAATGCGCAGTCTGCGGCAAGTATACTATGCAGGAAACCCACTGCGGCAGCCAGACAAAATCCGCCCACCCCCCCAAATTCACAATGGAGGACAGGTACGCGCGCTTCAGGCGCGCGGGGCTTGGAAATGCCGCAGGCGAATGACTATTACCAGAAGGTGAAAACATGGAACACACGCACATAATCCACAAGAAAGGGGTAAAGATGAAAAACCCCGTGCTCATCGAAGGGCTGCCGGGCATAGGCCTGGTAGGCAAGCTTGCGGCCGACCACATGATAAAGGAGCTGAAAGCCGAGAAGGTGGCGGAGCTTGTCTCCCCGCATTTCCCGCACCAGGTCCTGATGCAGAAAAACGGCATAATGCGCATGCTGAAAAACAAGTTCTACCTCGTCAAGGGGAAAAAGCGCGACCTGCTCATACTGGTAGGCGACGTGCAGGCAGTCACTTCCGAGGCGCAATACGAGGTAACCGGGAAGATGCTCGATTATTTCGAGAAAAACGGCGGCAAGATGATCTACACGCTTGGCGGCTATGGCACAGGCAAGGCGCCTTCAGCGCCGCAGGTGTTCGGTTCCGCCACGCACAAGGACATCATACCCGCCCATGAGAAGGCCGGCATGGTCTTTGGCAAGTCCCACGGCTCCATAATAGGCGCGGCAGGGCTTTTGCTCGGCCTTGGCAAGATAAGGAAGATGAAGGGCGTTTGCGTCATGGGCGAGACGCACGGCGGCTATGTGGACGCCAAGTCCGCCCAGGCTGTCCTTGAAGTGCTCTCGAAGCTTCTGGAGGTCAAGATAGACATATCAAAGCTGGACCAGAGGGCGAAAGAGAGCGAGCAGTTCATGAAGAAGATGGAGAAGGAAGCCGCAAAGCAGGGCGAAGGCATGCCAGGCGCGCTTCCGTCCGCCCGCGACCTGTCCTATATCAGGTAGGGAAGGCGCAGGAATAAAATACTCGGGTGCATAATTAATCGCGGCGCGCGCGGAAAGCGGCGCACGCATGGATTTGGTTGAATGGCTGAAATGTTCAAGGAAAAGGAAGACGCAGGCGAAAAGATTGCGTTTTCCAAGAACCAGAAGGGGATAGCCAAGTTTGAAAGCGCGGTGAAAAGCATGAAGGGCAGGGTGGTAAGCGCCCTGAAAGGATGTTTCCCGAAAAAACGCTGAAAATCCGCGCGGTGCTTTCTGCATGACAATATCCATAGGCGCATTGAAAATCAAGCCGCCGGAGATTATGCGCAGGCTTTCTGCCGAGTTCTCGCTGCCGGAGGAGCACAAGGCACTCTTCCAGAAGCTGTATTCGAGAAGCGAGCCGGAGCAGATGGAGGCGGCAATTGAATTCGGCAAGGTCCGCGACGTCAGGCTGCTTGCGATGCTGCAGTTCTCATTGAAAGACGACGTGCTTGACGAGGTCCTCACGCACGCCGCCGCGAACAATTACGAGGTCGCGCAAAAGCCCAATGTAAGGCTTTTCTCCCTAATGGCCGCCTCGCACATGATAGACGATTCCGGCTTTTTCTCGCAGATAATCGGCTCCATAATAAACACGTCCGAGACAGCGGAGGAGAGGTGCGACCTCATATACGTCATGTCCACGCTCTTTGAGGAGTTCGGGCACCAGATACACATGCGCGACGGCGCTTTCATATCCCAGAAGATAGGCGGCGAATTCGTCAATGCCCTGCTTGCGATACTTTCAAGCCCCGCCCAGCCTGAAGAGGTCAGGGTGGCTGCTGCCGTGGGCATCAAAAAGACAATCAAGAACGGCAATGTCAGCATGCAGTTCAATTCCCAGACCGTGCAGAACATAGTCAATGTTGTCAAGGAATTCGCAGACGCGCCTGCGACTATTTGACGGGCTTCTTTCGGCTTTCCGGCGCAAAGCATATGGGATATAATTAGTATATCCCATTCAAAACCTATAAATATCCAAAATCCCAAATTTTAATAGCAATTAGGCGATAATTGAAATTTGTGGGGGTTGCTTTGATGGACAGGTCGAAAAAAGGCCAGCTGTCGGCTGAAATGCTCATTCTTCTCGCAGTGCTTCTAGCCGTTGCGGCTATTGTGGCGATGCAGCTTCTAAACACTGCAAACACGGCAAGCCAGAAGACGGGCGCTGCCGCCAATGCCACTTTTGAGAGCATAGACCAGTTCAGCGACTGCACGCAGAACCCGGCGGGCTGCCCGCTTGGCATGACGTGCGACCAAAACACGCACAGATGCGTTTGACAGTGGGCAGGACAATGGCGCGCGGGCAGGTTTCAGCCGAATACCTCATCATACTCGCCGTGTCGCTTGCGGCCCTTGCCATAGCCGCAAATGCCCTTTTCTCATTCTACAGCCAGTACAGAAGCGACATGGCGCAGGCACATGCCGATTCCGTGGCGCGGCAAATCAGGGACGCGGCGGGGCAGGTCTGCCTGTTTGGCGAAGGCAATTCGAGGACAGTCGAGGGCCTTCCTGCAAATTTCACCATAGAGGCCGACCCCTACATGAATCCGAATTTGGCGGAAGTTGTGGTGGACGGCAAGGCCTCGGCGCTTGAAACCGCCTGCAACATGTCAGTATTGAACAGGGAATATTCCGGGAGAGTCGCCATTACTTATTCTGCCGGCAACGTGGAATTGTCCTGACAATTCTTTGAAAGCTCCCGCTAAAGGTTGAATAGGATGTGGGAGTCGAACCCACTCACCTTTCGGTTCGGCTGCTTTTCAGGCAGCTGCATTTCCGTTCTGCCTACCCTGCAAAATAAAAAAAATGGCTGCTCCTTCACACAAGCTCGCATGAGCCGCCCGCGCAGGCAAGTTCCTTTGCGCCCTTTGTCTCATCGTCCTTTTCATAGAGAAGGATAGCGGAGAAGTCTATGTCCGGGAAGCTCTTTTTCATCTCGAGATATCTCTTCTCGTCTATCTCCTCGTACGGCGCAAGTGTGTAGACATGGTTGTCGCGCGGGAGGAATGACAATCCGCCAAGCATGTCCCAGTTGCCATAGAGCCAGTTTGCGACCTCTATCCACTCGTCCTCGCCGATAGAGATGGTTACAGATGGGTTGTGCTCCGTGAAATTCTCCTTGACCATTTTCCAGTACTCCAGCTGCTCTATCGCGCTAAGGTCGTTCCTGTATTTCGAGTCAGCAGGAGCCTTGACAGGGAATTCAAGAACGTAAGTGGTGGCATTCTCAAAGCTCTGCCCCACTTCGGGGTAATAGGGCACCTTCTGGTCCTTTAGCATCTTGAACAGGCTGTCGGTCGAGGCTATCCTTATCCTCCTGATGTAATATGGCGAGTGCCTCGGGTGCAGGCCTGAAGACGAATCCACGAGCTGGGATACGGTGCCCGAAGGCTTCACGCAGGTCACTGCGGACGCCTGGTTTATGCCAAAGCGCGCGGCGTATTCCTTGTTGACCTCTACGGCCTTGTCCCTCAATGCGCGAAGGACGTCCGCGTTTCTCACTGCAGGGCAGTCCCACTGGCCGGTTATTGAAACGCCAAGGAGCCTCTCCTCCTCGCAATTCGCCTTCCATTCCTTTGAGAGGTATGGGAAATTGGTAAGCGTAGCCTGGAAAGTGCCAAGCATTGAGGCAAGGCGCGCCTTCTCAAGGAGGGTTTCCCTGGTGTCGTCGTGCCTCGCCACGACCTCTGTCAGGTTGCAGAACTCCTTCGACTTGAGAACGATTTCCCCGCACGGGTTCGTGCCGGACGTGGCGGAGTCCTTTTCAAACACTTTCCATCGCCGTGCAGGCATCTGCTTGGAAAGCGCGCCCCTGTTGAATATGCCGCGCTCGCCAGTGCCGCTTTTGGCAAGAGCGACCCACTCGTCGAGGAACACCTTCGAAGAGGGCTTCTCGAGATACACGGCTGAATTGTTTGCCATCGAGCGCTGGGGCTGCTCGAGATAGAACTGCCCGGTCTTTGCGTGGCGCAGGTCCGAATCGCCGAGGTCCGAAAGTGAGATGAGAGCCGTGCGCCTCACCCCGCCCATTACAACTACCTCGCCTATCTTGCAGATAATGTCGTGCACGTCTATGGGCGCGAGCTTCCTGCCCTGTTTTGACAGTATTTTGGTGCGCGCGAAGTCAAGCACTGCGCGAAGCGGGCGCGGGCCCGAGCTCTTGCCGCCAAGTGTCTTGAGGCGCGCGCCCTGCGGCCTGACCTTTGAAAAGTCGAAATCAATGTCCTTTCCTGAATACCACGCCTCAAGGCCCAATACAAGCGAATCTGCCCATCCTTCCTTGCTGTCCTCGACCACGTGCGTGGGCAGTTTCTCGCCAGTCTGTTTCTTTATCTCCGGGAGAAGGGAAACCGTCTGGGATTCCACTGAAAAGCCTACCCCTGTGCCGCACATGGAAAGGTACATGATTTCCCCGAAATCCTGGAATTTGGACGGCGCCACGTAGGAGCAGTTGTAGCCTGCCACGTTCGTGGTCTTTGCGGCCTTGCCCGCGCTCCAGAGAAGGCGCATGGACGGCATGACCTCCTTTCTCAGTATCGCCAGCCTGAGCTGCTCGTATTCTGCGTCAGTGAGCTTGGAGCCGAGGTTGTCCTTCATGAAGGAGATATACCTGCCCACAGTCTCGACCCACGTCTCGCGCCTGCCCTCCGCGTCGATCCAGCGGGAATAAGTCCTGTAATATATGAATTCGCACAGGGGGCTTGAGAAATACTGCTTGCTCTCGTCCACGAGCTTTTTGACGTGCCCGGGAATCTCCTTTTTCATCTCGCGCAGCTTCGAGCGCTCCTGCCTGTAGAGTATGTACGCCTTGGCGGTGGAAGCGTGGCCCTTCTCGATAAGCACCTTTTCGACAATGTCCTGTATTTCCTCCACAGTGGGCACAGAATGGCCGTCGAACTTTTCCTCAAGAAGTTTCTCTACCTCGACTGCGAGGGATTCAGCCTCCGCCTTGTTGCGGCCCCCTACCGCGCTTGCGGCCTTGAAAATAGCGGTTATTATTTTTCCGCGGTCATAGGGTGCGACGCGCCCGTCCCTCTTTTTTATCTGCTTCAGAGTCAAGTCGGCCATATTACCACACACCGGAAAGCCCGTTTTCCCGCCGAGGTTGCCACGAGGGAAAAACCACAATATATAGTGTTCGCAAGTCCGCTAAGATACAACTTATAGTATTTATAAAACGGTCGGGATTCTGTGGGGGTTTCATGTTTTTGCGGGCAGGAAACTACAAAAAAGACCACATGAAAAAATCCCGGGCCGCAGGAAAAAAACGCAAAAAAACCCAGCAGGCAGCAAAAACATGCATTGCTAATCAAAACAGTCCAGCCATGCTCTCGCTTAATAAGAATTTTTGGCAAATAGGCGGCATGGCAAACGCAATGGAAGCTATAATATACGATTTCGACGGCGTCGTGGTGGACAGCGAAAGCCTCCACAAGGAGTCGTTTGAAAAGGCGCTTGAGAGGTGGAAGGTCTCTGTCCCGCAGGAGACGTGGTACAACAGGTACACCGGCACGGGCTCGCGCTACATAATGCAGGACCTTTTCGAGAAATATTCCATAAAAGAGGACGTGGACGAGTGGGTCAGGATAAGGATGGAGCTTTTCGACGCGCTTGCAAAAAAGCGCAAGGTGGCCACAATCCCGGGCTTCATGGACTTCTTCAATGCCGCAAGCGAGGCGGGGCTGCCGCAGATGATAGCTTCAGGCAGCCACAGGAAAAACATCGAGGCCATGCTCAAAAACACGGGGCTTTACGGCAAGATAGACTTCGTTGGCCTCGAGGACGTGAAAAACCGCAAGCCCGACCCAGAATGCTTCCTCCTCTCCGCAAAAAGGCTTGGCTCCAGGCCCGAAATGACGGTGGTGTTCGAGGACTCGCCAAGCGGGCTTGCAGCCGCAATAGCAGGCGGGTTCAAAAGCGTCGCCCTGCTCACCTCAACCACAAGGGAAAAGCTCGCAGGGGCGGGCATGTACGCCCGCGACTTCACCGGGCTCGACCCGCAGAAGGTTTCAGCGGGGCTTTTTGGCAGGTAATCCCGCCTTTTCCCGCAGGCCCGCCACCACGAGGAGGGCAAGGCAGGCGATGACAAGCACCAGGCCCGCCACCTGGCTTTGCGTCGCCACCTCGCCAAGGAACGCGTTTGCCAGCCATATCGAGATTATAGGCGAGGGTATCAGCATCGCGGTGGAAAAGGAAAGCCCTATCCTCCTTATTGCCTCGTAATACGCCACATAGGCTATCAGCCAGCCCACAAGGCCGTGGAAAACAAGGTATGGCACAATCCACAAAGACGGCAGGGCCATTTCGGACGGGCTTGCGGCAAGCCCGAGCGCAAAAAGCCCCAGCCCGGCAAGAAGCGAGGCCGAAGAGCACACCACAAGCGGGTCTATTGTCTCAATTTCCTCCATGGAGATGGAATAGCCGAACTGCATTGACGCCATGCTTGCAAAAAGCATCAGCACGGGCACCAGGCCAAACCCCATGGAGCCGCCAGGGAGGGCTATGAAAACTACGATGACTGCCGCCATGATGGCGGTTATGGCAAGCCTCTGCAGGCTTATCCTCTCCGAAAGCACCAGGACGGAGAATATGATTGCGAAAAACGGCTCCGACTGCGCGAGGAGCATGCTCTCCACGGCAGTCAGGGACGACTGGGCGATGAAGAACAGGGCTGAAAAGCCGACATAGGAAAAAGCCGCAAGCTTGAGAACGCGCGGGATTGACGCGGAAAACTCCCTTTGCCTGCCCTGCCATGCAAGAATCGCATAGGACGCCAGGGCAGCCACGAGAAGGGTGAATGATGAAAATAGCAGGGGGTTGACGTAGCCAATCGAGAACTTCGAGCTTACCGGCAGGATTGCCACCGTGAGCATGGTGGCAATGCCGAAGGCCACCCCGGCCTGCCTGTTGTCCATTATATCTACGGCTGCTGCCTTGCCTTTTTCCCTTTAAGGCGAAGCGGGTCTGAGCCCCTAAGGGAGAGGGGCTTTATGGGCGCAGTCAGGAGCATGTCCTTTTTGGCCCTTGCCGCTATCCTGCCGGTGCCCTGCGGGCTTGCAAGCGAGAGTATCTGCCCCACCCTCTCCTGGTCGAGCGCCAGGATTTCCGGCTCGGCTAGCCTGAGCAGGCTGTCGTTGCCCGCGCCTGTCAGAAGCATTGGGTTTTTTCGTATTTTTTTCGGCATGGCCCCACCCTGTTCCATAATCAGTATCAATCAAAGCAGTACGGCTCCAATTTGCCCGGAATAATTAAAATAGGTTTGCAGGCAAAATGGAAAACGATTCCAAGGAATCAAAGGCGACCAAACAGGTGAAGAATAGATGGGACAAACGTATGACGCGAAAATGCTGTATTCAATGCGCGAGGAGGTCATGGCAATGGGGATACCAAAGTCTGACGCGGAGCTTATAGTCGACGCCATACTGTCCTCGAGGTCCGCAAGCTGGATAAACAACGAGGCGCTCGACCTCGCGGCTGTGAACGAGAAGCTCGCGAAATACTTCGAGGAGAAGAAATACCCGCTTGTCGCAAAGGTCGAGGAAGTAGGAATAGGCAAGTTCATGTGGGACATCAAGGCGAACGTGAAGCACGAATACTTCCCGCCCACGTTCTGAGGCCCGCCGGCCTCCTTTTTCCAGGTTTTCCCCTAGGACATCAGGCTTGAAAGTATCTTGAAGGTCCTTTCTGTGTCCCTGTTTTTCACGACGAGCAGGGTGTCGTACGCGCAGGAGATGAATTCCATCAGGTTTATCCCCTCCCGCGATAGCGACGAAATCACGAGTGATATGACGCCCGGCGTGCGCTCGATAGAGGGAGGGCTGCGTATGACCACCAAATCGCAGCCGCGCTCGAGCCTCTCGCCCGCGCGCAGGCGAAGCTTTGGCGCGTCCTGCTGGTCAATCACCGCCATGTGGAAGCCGTAGCTGTTTGAATGGGCTATGGGGACAATGCCTTCGGGCAGGGGGCGGTTGCCAAGGAACACGCACACTTTCGAGCGCAGCTCTATCCTGCTTGATGACAGCACGGTGCCAATCCTCCTGCCGGCGTCGAGCTGGGACGCCTTCTGCCTGTCCGCCTCCCTGATGAGGGCGGCTTTTATGGCCGACTGGCTTGACTTTTTCAGCCCCAGCTCGCTTGAGACGCTCCGGGCAAGGCTTGAATAGTTGAAAACCCCGAGGGAGAGCATCTCCAGCACGTAGGGCCTGTGCTTGAGGTAGAACCTGACGTCGTCGGCTATGGTCATGGTAACATCGCCTTGTCCCATTTGGGACAAATTATGCCAAATATACTTCATGTGGAACGCAAGATTAATAAGGCAGAGGCGAAGCGTAACCCTACATGAGCATTATTCAAAGCACTAGCATTATTGCTGCCCATCCAAAGACAGGGGCGGCGATAAAGCAGCACCGCCTCAATGTAAAGCCCCGCGCCACTGACGAGTTTGGGAAACTCAAGGTAGTGGCGGTATGCTCGCCAAAGGCCCTGTGGTGGGACCCCAACGACAAGGAGACACTAATCAATGGCTGGGAGGCCGAGAACCCTCCGCCAATAACAGCCAAGACCCTGGAAGAGCACAAGCGCATGGTAGACGTGATGCGCTCCCATGGGGTCGAGGTAGTGGAGATAGGCCCGGTGGACGGCCTGGTGGAATCCACTTACACCCGCGACTGGGGCGTTGCTATAGACAAGAAGTTCTACAAGTCCAGGATGTTCAAGAACGTGAGAAAGCCCGAGCCGGACCAGATAGCAGTGCCGGGCGAGGTGCGCTTCGAGGAAAACGAATACCTGGAAGGCGGCGACGTCCTGCTCCCCAGAAAGGACATGCTATTCGTGGGCTATGGCCCCAGAACCAGCATGGCGGCAGTGCAGCGGCTCAAAAAGGAAGTCGGCAGGGAAGTGATATCTTTCCAGATTGACCCCAGCGAGATGCACCTTGACTGCGGCCTTGCGGTGTTCCCGGGAGGCCATGCACTCATGTATCCTGGCGCGTTTGCAGACCCGCAGGGGTCGCTCGAGCAGGTAAAAAAGCTTTTCCCGCACGTGGAAATACTTGACAAGGAAGCCTACAAGGGGATGGGCACAAATGTCCAGTTCCTAGACGAGGAGACAATGTTCACCGGCAATTCGCAGATATCAAAGATATTGAGGAAATGGAAATTCAACCCGATATACCAGACATTCTTTGAATTGCACAAGGGCGGCGGGAGCTACCGCTGCTGTACCCTCCCGCTTGTAAGGGAAGAGTCGGGCATTTATACAATTTATTAGCGGGCTTTTGAAGGCGCCGCAATGGGCGGGAAGCCCAAGGACCTAGTCCCTTTCAAACTCCGCAAGCACGCCTATGCCCTGCCTTTGCGCGCGCACGAGCTTCAGCTTCACGGGCTTTGCGAAAGGCTTCCCATGGGCAAGCGAAACCGCCTTGCCGCCCGGGCAGCAGGAGATTTGCGGCGAAATGAATGCCCTTAGCCTGTCAAAGCAGCCATTGCGCGCGAACAGGCTGATAGTGGCGCCGCCGCCTTCCAGAAGCACTGATTTTATCCCGAGCCTGCCAAGCACTGAAAGGATTTTTTCCGGGGCAAAGCGCCTGCCTTTCATGCGAACGAGGGTAATGCCCGGCATGGACTTGAATTTTTCAATCCGTTTTTTCATTGCAGAGCCTGAATGGAAAATTACGGAATCGGAATTTTCGAAAATCCTCGCTTCCGGCGGGGTGCGAAGCATTGGGTCAAGCACCACTTTCACAGGCTCCATGCCATAGCCATAACTGCCATACCTGTGGGAAACAACAGAGGCGGAAGTGGCGCCTACAAGGACCGCATGGCTTGCAGCGCGCTCGCGAAACATCCTTTCCCAGTCGAGCCTGTCGGAGAGCACCAGGTTGCCCCTGGCGCACGCTATTTTGCAGTCAAGAGTCATTGCGCAGGAAATCGTGACCCTGGGGGGTTTGGCTGATTTGCCTGCCTTCACAGGAGATAGCCTGCGCTTTGCATTGAGCCTGCTGTCCCATTCCGGCCTGAAATTGGATTTTGACGCGAAAGGCGAATCCCTGCATGGCTTGCAAAAAACTGAAAACCCGCCATCATGCCCTGAAAGCCCTGTTATTTTGAAATACGCAGGCGGCCCGGCGCCTTTTTGCAACTGGCATGCATTTGAACAGAACCTGGCAGTCCCGGTCCCGCCTGCCACAAGGGGCATGAAAAACACTTCGATTCCCATGCCTGCCGGCCTCCCCGCAGTTTCGCAATGGGATTGCTGGCCGTCAAGAGTCATTGCCATGCGCTGCTTTGCGCTGTCCACGGCATTTTTCATTGGATAGGATTCTCGCATGTGGTCCACGCAAACATCCGGGCAGAGGGCCTGCAGGCCCTGGCGCGGCTATTCCAGTATTTTCGTTTTGATGTTGAAATCCGAAGGCAGGTCGGAAAGCTCTATCCTGTGCCCCATTTTCCTGTTTTTAGTCTTGAGGTATTGCAGGTTCTCCTTCCTTGCCGGAAGCACGAGTTTTGCCATGCCTGCGACCGTTATCCCGTGCTTTTTCAGGTCCGCTGCCTTTGAAGGGTTGTTAGAGATTAGCACGATGGATTTGATGCCGAGGAGTTTTATCATCTCGGACGCCACGAGATAGTCGCGTATGTCGTCAGGCAGCCCGAGTTTCAGGTTGGCCTCTACTGTGTCATAGCCCATGTCCTGCAGCGAATAGGCGCGCACCTTGTTTATCAGCCCGATGCCCCTGCCTTCCTGGCGCATGTAGAGAAGCACGCCGCACTTTCGCCTGCCAAGGAATTTCAGCGAGGCCTCGAGCTGGTCGCGGCAGTCGCACTTGACAGAGCCCAGTGCGTCGCCTGTGACGCACTCCGAATGTATGCGGACAGGAACGCGGGATTTGCCTGAAACTTCGCCTTTTACTATAGCAGCGTGCTCGAGCCAGTCGATGCTGTTGCAAAATGCGTGGATTTTGAACTTGCCGAACCGTGTCGGAAGTTGCGCCACTGCCACGCGCTCTATGTGCTTTTTCCTGTTCTTGCACTGGAAATAGTATTTTTGCGGCAAGCGGTTGACGTCAGGCATGGCATGCACCTCCGGCGCACTTGTAATGCACGAGGCTGTTTAAATCCATGCCCCCCGCCGCAGCATGATAAAAAGGCAAAGCGCGCCTTGCCGGTGCGGGCAAATGGCGGAAAAGATGTGCCGGAATTGCATGGCTTGCGCTATTGAATTGAGGCGCTTGTTGTTTTTGAAAAACGAAAACGAAAAAAAGCGGAAAAAAGCAGGGCGTGCCTAAAGCTCGCCTACTCTCCTTTTGATTTTGCGTTTAAGGCGTTTGCGCCTTTTCTTTACCCATTTCCAGCGCATCCTGCCCTTCTTTTTCCATTTCCTTGGTCTTGATCCCAAATATTCACCTGATTAAAGCTAAACGTTGAATTCGGCTATGATTATCACATCAGCATTTAAAAGGCTTGTTGGCAGGCCGCCCCGGCGAAAACGTCAGTCCTCGTGCTCGTTGTAATCGCGTGGCTTGTGGAACGACTCTGAAACGAACCTGGAAACCCTTGCAAAAAAAGACTTGAAAAACGCTTCAGTGCGCGATGCAACAGTGCAGACTGCCCATGAAGCAGAGTCCAGGTATTTGCGCGGCGGCAGGACCGGACCTAGGAGCATCGCAATGTTCTTCCTGAAAAATGACACGCCTTTGACCTGCCCGAGCAGCTCGAAGGCCGCATCCCTGAATGAAAGGGCGCGGATGCCCAGCCCCCCTGTTGCGGCGGCGCCAAAAACCCCGCCCGGCGGGATTATGACAAAATCGGACTTTGAAAGGCTTACCTGAAAGCCCTGCCCGCCGGACTCGCTGAATCCGTCGCGCAAGTGGTAAAATTCGCGCGGGCCGAATGCCGCAAGCCCGTTTTTCAGCATGGGAGCGGACAGCCTGGTGAAATCCGAAGCAACAAAATCCTTGGGGGATTCGGCACGTATGGAGCCATTTTCAATAGATTTTTCAAGCTCCGCCCTGTCCCTGAACAAATAGAATATTGTCCTGTGGGACCTGCGCGCGGAGTAGTTGCTTGCTGAAATGAAATAACGCTGCGACAGCCTGCCATAGCCCTTGCTGCCGTTAGGCAGCGCCAGCAGTGGTCGAGTATTGGATTTCATGTAAATCTTGCCCTGAAGAAGTTTATAATACGATATGACAGGGGGCAGGGGCCGGAAACGCCGGGGGAAGTGGAAAACAGCCCGATTCTTCCGCGCTTATTTGGAAGGTGCCATTATCACAATGTCGGCAGTGTTCCTCAATGCCACTGAAAAGCCGGGCTCCGCGCCTATGATTATAGTTTCCTTGCCAAGCTCCTTTGCCTTGACAAGCACAGGGCGGAAGTCAATGTCGCGCGTCATGAGCGCGATTGTCTGGATTGCTGGGTTGAACACCTGTTCCATTGCCTCGACCGCCATGGTGACGTCCACGTCGCCAGTAGTTATAACGGGCTGGTAGCCCTGGTTAACCATGGCCTCGATGAGCTTGTCGGAGGCGTACTGGTCAAGATAGATTTTTGAGACCTTTATTGTGCCGTGCTTTTGGAGCTGTTTCCTCACAAAATCCAGGTCAATGTTCATTTCCCTGCGTATGACATTGGGCCCGTCGATTAGCAGGGCTATGTTGTCCTTCTCGTTTTTTTCCAAAAGAGCCTTTATCTTCTCAAGCATACGAACACACCCGGCGCGGGCGCTTCAAGGGCGCGGGCTTCCTGCTGGCAGTCCCCCGAAGCAGTTTCCATAAAGTTGTGACGCCTAATCCGGGCAGCTGTAAAATTGCAATGCATTGGCATAAGACTTGGCTGCCGCTTCCTCTAAAGGTATTGACAGGCTGTCAGAAACTATTTGCAGTGAAACATTAATATCATTAAGCGTCTTGCCGATGTATGGCGAGTCGGTCTCGCAGACTATCTTGCCCATCCCGACAGCCTTGACCGACTTCTTGCGCTCCTTGTTCCTTAGTGGCGGAACCGAGATTATGCCGCCCATCCCGGCCGCCCGTGCCGCCTCCTCGTGCGTGCCTGTGAAGCAGTGCATCATGAACTTCCTGGCGCCGTAAGACTCAAGCATTGAAAGGGTTTCCTTCACGGCGTCCCTGCAATGGATTACAACCGGAATGCCCTTGCGCACTGCAAGCTCGAGCTGGTATTCGAATGCGTAAAGCTGCCTCTCCTTCTGTTCGGCGCTTTTGCCCCAGTGCCAGTCAAGCCCGATTTCGCCTATTGCGTCGGGCCTTGCCGCCATATACTGCTCTATCCAAAGCGGGAGCATGTCGCGTATGCCCCCCACCTCCTGCGCAGTCTGTGGCGCTATGCCGCATGAGAGGAAGACCCTGCGCTTGGATGGTTCCGTGCCGGAATTGAGCATGTCCCTTATCTTAGCGTTCTTCGCATTGGACTCCGCGGAATAGCCGGAGGTGGCGCAAGCCATGCCGGAGAGGGAAGGCAGCTCCTTGAACGATTCGAGGTGGCAGTGCGCGTCGAAGATTTCCATGTTTATTGCCCGAAAAAATGCCTTGGAGCGCAGTTGCGCCCTGAAAAAGTGTTGCGGAAGGGACGTAGCCCGCCTTTTGTTCATAGCCCTTTCCCCGCTTGCGCGGAAAAAGAGGGCAGCATTTGACTAAGCGGCATAAAGCCTTGCACTGGCACAGGAACCCGCGCGCAAATCCGTTTCATCCGGCCCTCCCCAGTCTCGTTTCCTCATCCTCATCCGGGGGAGGCGGTATCGTTTCTGTTAAGTGCGCGCCCCGATTAAAGGGTTGGCTCTTGTTTGGGCGCACTGGGCGCCAAACTGTCCAGAGGGCGGAACTTCCTCACCGCGCGATAATGGCGCAGCGTCGGCTGCCCGCCCCTCCGCAAACATGGATTATTGGCGCATTTTGGCAATAAAAATCCAGCAGGTCACCCCAGCTGCGCGCAAATGCGCGCATTCCAGGGAAAAACCTGATGCCGCCAATGAAAATGATATACATTTAAAACTCAAAGCAGGCATAATGCACGCACCAATGAAAAATGCAGACTGGCAAGGGCGCTGACATGAACGAAACCGACAAATGCTGGCAAATGCTTCCGCAGGTCTCAAGAAGCTTCGCCCTGTGCATACGGGTGCTGCCGAACCCGATAAGCGAGCAGATGATGCTTTCATACCTTGTTTACAGGATACTCGACACCATAGAGGACTCCAAGGCGCCCCTCGATGAGAAAAAAAGGCTTTTTGACGGCTTTTTGGGGCTGCTTTCAGGAAAGGAGAACAGCCCGCAGGCTGCGGAAAAATGCGCTGCGGAAATGCTGGAAAAGCTCGACTGCACATACGAGCGCGAACTCCTCGCCGAGACCGCGACGGTTGCCAGGGCATTTTTCGCCCAGCCGAGGCCCGCGCGCAAGTACATACTCAAATGGGGCAGGGTCATGGCAAAGGGCATGTACGAGTTCCAGAAAAGGAGGATAGAGACATTCGAGGACCAGAACAAGTACAGCTACTACGTGGCAGGCGTTATAGGCCACCTGTTCAACGACCTCCTTTACCTCAACAAGGTAATCACCCTCAAGATAAAGCGCAGGCTGCAAAGGTACGCCGTCAGGTTCGGCCTCGCGCTGCAAAAAGTCAACATACTGCGCGACATTGCCGCAGACCTGAAATCGAACAGGTGCTACTGGCCCACAGCGGTCCTCTCAAGATACGGCTTGACAAAGGAGAACATATGCTCCAGGGAAAAGCGCAGCGCGGCGATGAAGGTGCTGCACGAGCAGGTCCAGGACGCGCGCGACTACCTCTACGCGGCAATGAAATACATACTCCTCCTCCCGAAAAAGGCCCTTCGCGTCAGGATGTTCTGCCTTATCCCGCTTTTCATGGCCGCGGAGACGTACGCGAAATGCATTGACAACAACGAGCTTTTTGACGACGGCAAGGTTGTCAAGATAGGCAGGCTGCAGGTGCAGGAGATAGTCGCAAAGTCGGGGCTCATCGGAAGCTCGAACGAGAAATTGACCGGCTGGTTCATTGAGACGATGCTTAGGGCAGGGCCGGACTTCGTGCGCGACGAGTACAAAAGGAGCCTTGCAATACGCGCGCCTGCCGCCTGAAAAAATGCGGCGCTCATTCTTCCTGGCTGAAAGTCCTCGGCTTGTCAAACCACGGCAGCGTTACCATGACAAGGTTGCGCTGGGAAAACTTGAAGCCCGATTTCTCGCGCGAGACCTTCTTCGAATACGCGTAGTTGTACCTGCCGCCAAGCTCGGAATAGAAAGTCACGTCCACTAGGACTGTTGACGAATCCCCCTGGGCTATCGCCTTTGAGAAGAAATCCCCAAGCGGGATGGTGTACTTGCGGGGGCTTCCGTCCTGCGACTCCTCAAGATGCCTTTCGGAGATTGTCTTTGACACGCCATTGCACTCCAGCCTTGCGACAAAGTCGAATGCCTGGTTTTTCCTCGACTCGATTTCAAGCTTGGGCTGATTGCCCGCGGGCACGACGTTCCAGTGGAGGTCCGGCCTGCTTGCAAGTTCGCTTGCGGAGACCGCCTTCTGCCTTGACGCCTCAAGGGACAGGAAGGCCGAGAAGAGCACGCTGACAGTTACTATGATTGAAAGCGCTTCTTCTATTATGCGGGCCTGCTCGTATGTCAGGGCGCCTTTCCAGTAAGCCGCGCAAACAAGCGCCGCCATCAAAAGGAAAACAAGTGCCAGGACCACTACGGGCCTGTATTCAATTCGCATGTCCATTAAGACACTAGGAATAGCCCACTATAAAAATAATTGCACAATGCCCGCGCCCCGCCCAAGCCGCTAAAGGAATATAATACCCGTTGGCTAGAAATACTGCCATGGACATATTCACAACCTTAGCCCTCGGGATAATCCAGGGCATAACAGAATGGATACCGATAAGCTCCAAGACGCAGCTTGCGGTGGCCTATCTAGGCATATTCAAGCAGGACCCGTCCATGCTGGTGCCGGTAATACTTTTCGCGCACATCGGGACCCTCCTGGCCGCATCCGCGTATTTCAGGAAGGAAATAATCCAGATAGCCAAAAAGGCAATGGAAAAGCCGCTTGAAAAGGGGACATACCTAAAAGGAGAGATGGGGTTCATGCTCGGCGCTGTGGCAATGACGGGCATAATAGGCATACCCATACTCGCCGCAGAGAGCCTGATTTTCCAGAACCTTGACGGCATGGTAATCTACCTGCTCATGGGAGGCGGGCTCATATTCACCGGCCTGCTGCTCATGTCGCAGAAAGGCGCGAAGCAGAGGGAAATAAAATCCGTAGGCCTGATTGACGGCATAGCCACAGGCGCATTGCAGGCACTCTCGACAATACCCGGCGTGTCCCGCTCCGGCACTACGACAACCGCGCTCATATGGCGCGGGTTTGACGCCGAAAGCGCTTTCCACCTGAGCTTCCTGCTAAGCGTGCCCACGGTACTGATGGCTGAAATGGCGCTTTACGCGTGCGGCATTGGCGCCGGGCCGGTGAGCTTTGTCACGGGCCTGCTTTCAGGCTCCGGCCTGCCCTTCCTTGCAGGCCTTGGCGCAAAGGTGGCTGCCAAGTGCGCGGGGACAGCGATGCTCCCGGTTGGCGACGCCCTGCTTTTGATGATTACAAGCTTCGTTGTGGGCTACCTGACCATAGACTTCATATTGAAGTCCATGAAAAAAGTGAACCTGGCCTATGTCGCGATTGTCTGGGGCGTAATGATAATCGCATTCGGGCTGCTTGGCGCGAGCTGAACAGGCACCGGGCGGGGCAGGGGGGCGCTTTTGGCTTGGGGCGGCTACCTGCGGCGCGAAAGCCTTTCGCCTATTTTTTCCCTTATGCCCGCAAACCCGTGCCTGAATTTGGCATGCGGCTTGGCGCGAAGCTTGAGCACCCTTGACGCAGTCACTGCCGCGTCGTAGAGGAAAAGCAGGCTTATCAGGAAAGGCACTATCGCGAGGTCGTTGAACAGCCTTGGAAGCGATATGAGCCCGAAAAACAGCGGCATTAAAGCGGACAGGGCGAAAAGCAGCAGGAAAGCGGCGAAGTCGCGCTCCGCGCGCCTGTCAAGCTTGGCGCCCTCGCCCATGTCGACAACAAAACCCTTTGCAAGGACGGAAATCATGTTTTTCGCATCGCGCAGCGCCAGGAAGAGCGGCACAAGCGAGAGCAAAAGGCCCGCGCCAAGCACCGAGCGGGAGAGCAGGACGTCAAAGCTTGTTATGTTCCTTATGTCGATTATGAGGGATACCACCACTGCCCCGCCCGCCACAAGCATTGCCAGGGCCGCATGGCTTGCAAGCTCCTTGGAATGGGCGAGGAAATCCGAAAAGCCCTGCCCGCCCGGCTCGAAATAGGAAATCACCGAGTCGAGGTAGGACGAGACGCTTTTCATGAGGCCAAGCGCGCCTTTCGGGATGAAAGAGAGCATCGCCTTCTCGACGCCCTCCTCGCGATAGACCATCTTTGACGAGATTATGGCAGACAGGACCACGGCGCTTGACAGTATGCTAATCAGGTCTATCGAGGAGTAGGGCACAAGCTCCCTGGCTATTATAAGGGAGAACTCGCCGATGGGTATGAAGGCGAGGCCGGCGTAAATGGAATTCCTGGAATCAAAGCCGAAGATATAGCTTGAGACCGAGCCCGACGCGAATTTGGCAAGCACGTTTATCAGGCTGACGGCCAGAAGCGTGAAAATGAATGCAGACGACATGTCGAGTTTGAACGCCATGCCGATAGAGAAGAAAAAGAACGCGGCAAAGACTGTGTTGAACTGGATTATCGACTGCTCGACCTTCCTAAACCCGTCCACCGAGGACACGAGGCTGCCTGCGAGGAACGCGCCAGTCGAGAGCGGCAGGCCAAGCCAGTCCGCAAGGAACACGAAAACCGCCGCCACTGAAAGCGACGCGAGTATCATGGCGTCATTATTGTCATAGCACTCAAGGCAGCCCAAAAACCACCTGACCACCTTCTCGAGGACAACGTAGGCAATGCCTGCCACGGCAAATGAAAATGCCACGGGCACGAACATGCCAAGCAGGCCGGAACTCGCGGAATTGATTTCCGAATTCTGCATGCCCGCTATGAAGGCGAGGACAAGCACGCTTGCGGCGTCCTCTACAATCTGCTCCGCTGTCAAAAACCCGTTTATCTCCCTGCCGCGGAAGCCCGGCTGGTTTATGATGTTCATCATGATGGACGTGCTGCTAAAGGATATGAGAAGCCCAAGTATCAGCGAGTCCCTCAATGCCAGGCCTATGAATAGCGACAGCAGGTAGCCAATCAGGAAGCCAAGCCCCATCTTGAAAAAGCCGACGAGCACGGCGCGCAGCGAGAACTTGAATATCTTAGATAGCGAGAACTCTATGCCTATAGTGAAGAGAAGCAGGACAGAGCCGATTTCGGAAAACAGGCTGATTGCCGAGTCGTTTGTCACAATGCCAAGGGCGTTTGGGCCTATCAGGGCGCCTATGACAAGCAGGCCGATAACGGGCGGGAACCTGTATTTGATGGCTATTGCCGAGCCCACCAGGGAAAAAAGTATGATTATGCCTATGTCGGCTATCCCGCTTACCATCCTAGATTGCACCCGCCACTATGCCCGCAAGGCCGAGTGCGAGTGCCAGCAGGCTGATGTTTCTCGCCCTTTTCAGGAAAGCCGCGTCGCCATGCGAAGCAATTATCCTGAAGCCAAGGTAGAAAAAGAGCGCGTTTGACGCGAGGACAGGAAAAATCGAAAGCGGGACCGGCTTGATGCCATAGACATAGACAAGGTATGAGAGGGGAAGCGCGAGGAAATAGCACACCGCGCTCGCAATGGCGCTTGCTCGGGCGCCAAGCACTACAGCTATGTTTCTCGACCCGCGGGCCTTGACATCTCCTTCAACGTCCTGTATAGTCTTGGCTATCTCCCTGCCAAGCCCCACTACAAAGGCGAGGAGGCAGACGGATATCACGGGCAGGCCGGGGTCGACTCCCGCGCTTGCCGCCCCGAAATAGAAAGGTATCGCCATGCTCAAGCCTATGAAGGCATTGCCCACGAGAGGGAAATCCTTCAGTGCGTAGTTGTAGAGCACCGAAAGCGCGGCAAAGGCAACTGCTATGGCAAACGCAACAGGGTTTATGAAAGACGCGAGGATTATGCTTGCCGCATAGCCGGATATGGCAATGCCCCACGCAAGAGGCAGGGGAACAGCGCCTGAAACAAGAGGCCTGTCGGACTTGCCGTTGGCCCTGTCGGACTCTATGTCGAGTATGTCGTTTAGAGAGAAGGAAGCGGCCTCGTTTAGCATTGGCACGAGCGCTACAAGCGCGAGCAGGTAAAAGCCGGATGGAAGCGAGCCGGAGCCTATGACAATGCCTGCGAGCGAGGCAATGCCAAGCAGTATGGCATGCTCAAAGCGCGTCAGGCGCCACAGGGCTTTTGCAAGGTTGTCTTTGCGTGCCATTCATCGGTATTATCTGGCAAAAGGTTTTTAAGCAGGGAGCAATATACGCCTTAACGGTGATGTCGTATGCCAGACAAGAAGAAGGATCACATGGAAATGCCTTTCAATTTCATAGTAAACGTACTTATGGGATTTGTAATCTTCTTCCTCCTCTACATCATATTCAGGCTCCTCTTCGTCTACTTTGACGGCGCGGAAATGAGCGCGTCAATAGGCGCGGGAGTCATAACGCTGGGGGCGCGGCTTGCAAACAAGCAGTAATTCCCCCCTTCTTTTTTTTCATTTTTCTTCCCTTTTCCAAGCCCTAGCCGTCGAAAATGAAGACATCCTCTATCTTTGACTTTAGAGCGCGGGCCACGTCATGGGCGAGCTTGAGGGAGGGGACGTATTTCCCCTGCTCGAGGAAAACTATGGTTTCCCTCCTTGCCTTGACTATGCGGGCAAGCTCCTCCTGCGTGAGCCCGTGGCGGGCCCTAAGCTCCTTTATCCTGGTCCTCATTCGTCCTCACCGCGCGAGAGCAGGTATTTCCTTATTCCTGCCTGGGACACGAGCATGACCATGAACACAAGGGTGCCGAACGTGAAGACGCTCATGGACACCAGTTTCGTGTAGTCAAACCAGAGCAGTATGGCTATTGTCAGGTAGGCAAGCCACCACGAATATGCCGCGGCCTTGTTGCTTATCTTGACCACGCGCTCGTCAGAGACGATCTCCTGCTTCTTCTTGCGCGCGTTGTAGATTATAAGCCCCCAGATTATAAGCCCGATTATTATCGCGGCAAGCCACGCCTCCTCTCCTTGCGGGTTTGAGACCAGTATCAGGATTGCGGCTATGCCAAGGGCTGCAAGGGAAAAAAGTATCTGCTTTACCTTTTTCTCCTTCATTAGGAAAGAGAGGAGGAAAAGTCCGATTATGGCAAGAGCCACGCTTATGCGCGGGTCTATCATTGCGCTTGCAAGCACCAGTATTGAGGCGAGGGACGCGAGTATGCCCTGCGGGCTTGTGATGCTGTCGGATTCTTCTTTTTTCTTGGCCGCCATGGGAATCACCTGTAGTTGCGTTTGGTTTTAGAATTGTTTTACGGATTAGTTAGTTAGATTGAGCTAACTTTATGTTAGAACGACCTAACATAATGTTAGTTATATCTAACAAAAATTTATAAGCCTAAGCCCCGCCAGCCCAAAGCATGAAACCAGCGGCGGCAAGATTCGCAATGGCCCGCCAAGGTGGGGTTTTTATTACTTGTATTCCCAAGACTTGCCAAGTGCCCAGGTAACTCAGACGCCTTCTTGCACTTGTTTTTCTAAAACAACTGCTTAAGGTGGAGGAGCCTGGTTAGAGTGCCAGACTCATAAGTACAATGCCTTGTGAGTGATGAGCCTTAGGGCAATGATATACAAAGGCACTGCGAAATCTGGAAGCCGCGAGTTCAAATCTCGCCCTGGGCACTCATATTCCTACCTGCTACCTGTTTTCCAATAAAAGCCGCCCAGAGCTTCTTGACCTTCGGTCAAGTCTCTCGCAGTGCTTTCGCACTGCTCGATCTCGCCCTGGGCACTCATATTCCTATTTTTTCAGAGCGCGGGCGGACTCACAAGTATTAAAATAAAAGGATAAGATAATGAGTCATGCAATGTGGGAGAGCAAACGCGCTTGTGCCAGTCCTAATCACGTTTTTGGCAGTTTCAATGCTTCTTGCGGGCATTGCCCACGCAGCATATCCTGCGGGCCTTGTTTCGTATTATCCGTTCGATTCCAATGCAAACGACGCGCTCGGCGTGAACAACGGGGCCGCAAGCGGCAGCGCAACTCTTAGTTCCACAGGCGGCATAGTCAGGGGCGCCTATGTGTTCAACGGCGGCACGTCAAGCTCCATAAACCTCACTTACAGCAGCAGCCTGAATCTTAGCTTGGCAGGGACAATCGCAATGTGGGTAAAGCCGAAATGGAAAGCCTACAACTACTCGAATAGCGAGATATTTTTCGACTACAATGTTTGGGGCGCCACAGGGAGCGGAATTGCATGCCTTTTCCGGCCAACCGATTACGGAACCGGCGGCATTGACTGCGACATAGTGAACAGCTCCACAAGCCCGGTTTACAGCTATTACAACACGCAGAACTGGAATGCCAGCGAATGGCACATGCTGGCCTTCACCTACGACATACCAGGCAGCTCGAGGAAGCTCTACATAGACGGCGTCCAGGTTTCAAGCTCCACGACCGCAATAAGCGGCTTCAGCCTGCCGGCAAAGCCGATTTACATAGGCATGGGCTACAACGGCTATTCGTCGTTCAATGGCACAATAGACGAGGTCGCCATATTCAACAGGAGCCTCGATGCCACCGAAGTGTCGCAATACTACAACTATACCAAGACCAGCGTCAGGAACTACTTTGGCGACTGCAAGGAGGACTGCCCGTCCTATGGCGGCGGCATGGCCGCCAACAATACTGCGTCAACAGCCCAAAGCGCGTATGTGAACATAAGCATCCAGTCGTCAACAGCCCTATCCAACTTCACATTCAACTGGAACGGGACCAATTACTATGTCTATGACGATTCCCTTGTCGGCATGTGGAACTTCGACGACGCGAACTACAGCGACGACTTTTCGCAAAGCGCCATAAATGCCACAAGATGGTCCAACTCGGGCTGCGCAATCCAGTCAGGCAAGCTCAACTGCTCCACCACTGCCGCAAGCTGGAGCACCAGCGAGGTATATGGCCTGCCAGTCCTGAAGGGGGACTTCGATTTCCAGATTGACTTCGACGCCTCCGGGTGGGGCACCCCGTCCTCGGACGGATGGCAGATGACTTTGGAGGGCAGGAGGGTTTCCACAGGCCAGGTCTTCTCCTGCTCGCACTTCAAGTGGTACAATGGCGCAAGGGCGTATGACAGCTGGGATTCGGCAATAGGGGCTTCCGTTGGAAGCACCAGCACCTCCCAGACGTCCGGAAAACTCAGGATAGTCAGGACAGGGACGAACATTTCATGCTATTACTGGACAGGCTCCGCATTCGCGCTCTACGCAAGCAGGGTGGCGGCGGACGTGGCGTATGACATGGCAGTGGACGCCTATGTCACCAACCGCGGCTCCCTCCAGGCCACAAGCGGTACGTTCGACAATTTCATACTCACAAAGGGCCAGCCTGCCGCGGACAATTCACGCAGCTCCAACAGCGGCATAATACTGAATTCAGGCTGGAGTTTTGTTTCCGGCAAATACGGCAGCCAGGCAATCCAGCTAAACGGGCTTGACGGCGCTGGCGTTGACGTGCCCAATTCCGCAAGCCTGCAGTTCGGCACTAGCGACGTTACATTCGAGGCATGGGTCAAGCCGAACAACTATTCCCCCCAAAACTGGGAGGTCAGCTATATCACGCAGTATAACACCTCGACCCCAAGGCATGGCTACCTGCTGGGCATTGGCGGGGCACTGTCCGGCTCCGTGCAGAACAAAACGGAATTCCTGGCGGGGCTTGGCGATTCCAACGGGTATGCGATTTACGGCGCGAGCGGCACCAACAACAACCAATGGAGGCACATCATAGCCTCTGTCCAAAGGAACGGATATATGAGGCTGTATGAAAACGGCGTGGAAACGGGCAACAGGAGCATAAGCGCCAATGCTACCCAGAACGAGAGCAATGGGATTGACATAGGGATAGGGTATAATGCGTATAACACTGGCAGGGTGCTCAATGGCACGCTTGACAATGTGCGCATTTACAGGCGCGCACTCAGCTCCGCAGAAGCAGCACTGGCATATGCATCCAGTTTCCGCAAGGTGGATTCCACGCACTGGGAACTGACAGCCAACCTGACGAACCTCTCCTTCGGCAGGTATTCCATTGGCGGTTCCGCCAAAAGCGTCAATGGCTACACCGACCCCCTGGCAGCAAGCTATATCATCCTAGGCACTGCCTCTATCCTCAACGCCACGCCTGCAAACGGCTCTGCCGTGGCCGCTGGGAATGCCACTATGAACGTGTCGTTCCAGTCGCAAAACCCGCTCTACTCGTTTTCCTGGCAGTTCAATGGCACCAGCTTCACACCATACAATTCAAGCCTTGTCGCCCTGTTCAATTTCGACGGCGTGCCGGCCATCGGAGAGACCGGCACTGCCGCAAAGGATTCCGGGCCGCAGGGGCTTTCAGGCACGTGCAGCGGCATGGGCGGCGCCTGCACGTATGCAACTGGCGCATCAGGCAGCGGCATGTCTTTCAATACCACAAGCTATGTGAGCCTTGCATCAGACTCATACCTGCCATCAGGCGCGTCGGGGCGGACAATATCGTTCTGGATGTATCCTACGACAATCACAACGGGCGCGAGGATGTTCTCTTATGGCAACTGGTCGGCAAGCAATGCGTTCGACATAGACTTCGCTACTGGGTCCAATGCCACAAACGGCGTGATAGGCGTCATTGGCGACAATGACAATTACGCATCCAATGGCACCGTGCCGATAAACGCATGGAGCCACGTGGCAATAGCCCTTGGCGGCGGATACATGACAATATACATAAACAGCAATGCCGACTCCACCCAAAGCGCCTCCACGCTCAACACGCTGCTCACCGGCGGCGAGTGGAGGATAGGCGCGCGCCTGCCAAGCCACGGGAGCATAGCGGGCTTCAATGGCACAATGGACGATTTCAGGATTTACAACAGGACTCTTTCCGCGCAGGAAGTCGGTGCGCTTTATCTCTCAAGCATGAGAAGGCTCGACCAGTACAACTGGGAATGGCTATACGCCGCGCCAAACGCCGCTTCAGGGACATATGCATACCAGGCCGACGTGTCAGACATATACGGCAGCAACGCGTCCACAGGAAACATTACGTTCACAATAGGCTCGTATAGCGGCGCGGAGGCCAACCTGACAGGCTGCTCTAACATAACCCAGCCAGGCAATTACACAATAACCTCGAACATGTCAGGCACCGCCGGCTGCATCTCCCTTGCAGCGCCAAACACAAACATGGACTGCCAGGGTAACAGCATAAGCGGCACTGGGGCGCAGGACTCCTACGGCATCGTGATTTCAAGCGCAAACTCGACATTTAGCAACTGCGTTTTCCAGAACTGGTCTGTCGACGTGCTTGTAAGCGGGGCGAGCAACATAACCCTATCAAACATATCCATGGGCACCCCGGTGGGCCTGCTTGTAAACAATACAAACGACAGCACGTTCACTAACATGGCATATTCCAACATAACCGGCGAGGGCATCTGGGTCGCGAACAACTCCAACAGGAACTCGTTTGGCAATGTTTCAATAAGCGCCACTGGCGGGCACGGGATATACGTGGAGAGCGGCGCAAACAACACTTTTGACTGCCGGGGCGGCACTGTTTCTGGGGACAATTCCCCGGACACATACGGAGTTTATTCCGCGCAGCCTGGGACCGTGGCGGTAAACTGCGCCATCGCGAACTTCACGGACGCGGTGCACATGGCAGGCGCCACATACGGTGTTTACGCCAACAACACTTTCCTTTCAAGCTCCAATGCGCACGTGTTCATGGACGCCGTGTCCTTCGGCAATGCAGTTTACGCGAACAACTTCACAGGCGACCCGGCATATTACGCATATGACCTCAATGGCGGCAACGGCCTCAACGGCACTGTCAACGGCGGGCCATACGGCAACATATACCAGAACGTGATAAACGGCAGCGTCAACGTGTTCTCCTTCAACAGGACCGCGGCGCTTGTCCCTGGCCTGTTCGTTGGCGACACTGGCTACGCCTACCCGTACAACTCGTCAAATTCCCTCGGCAAGATTTACGGCGCCAGCGCCGACTACGGCCCCCTCACCCTGCTTGACACATACAACCAGATATCCGTCTACGCCTCGGACAATACAAGCACCATAGTCTTCATACCCCCGAGTTTCATAGCCCAGGCATACGTGACCCTAAATTCCAATTCGAGCTCCAACATGTCAAACGGCGCCACGGGATTCTACGTTAGAAACGACGGGAACGTCAATGTCAGCGTCAACCTCAACGCGAACCAGGACGCAGCCGCGTTCATAGGCGGCTCAAGCCCGCACTTCGGGTTCATGGCGGGAGAGACCCAGCCGGGCGCGTGCATTTCCGGCCTCATGACCAATTACACCGAATTCAACCTGTCCATACAGCAGGCGTGCGCGAAGCTCGGCTACGTGCCCTCTCCAAGCGAGATGGCCGCATACCTGCGCATAGGCGTGCCGTCCGACTCGCCGGCGCACGAAGGATACGCGGTCATAGTGTTCACGGGCACTCCCGCATGATAGAACGCCCCGGCATGCGCATTGGGCGCGCCTGCCTGCAATACAATTAAAAACACCTTTAAGGCACATCAGATTATGGCAAAACACCTAAAGCCAAGGCGCGGACAGGCTGCCACAGAATATCTCATTATACTGTCAGTGGTTGTCATAATCGCGCTCATAGTGGTGGGCGTGTTGCGCGGCTTTGCCTCGAGCTCTTCAGGCGACATAGAAAACACGAGGCAGAAGCTCGAATGGCAAAGCAAGGACGTGGTGCTCGAGGCGTACACCATATACGCCAACGGGCATGGGGTGTTCCTTCTCCAAAACAGGCTCGACTACCCGATAAAGATAGTGAAGGCCACTGTCGGGCAAAAAAGCGCGGACATGGCAAAAGAGGACATAATAACTCCCGGCTCGAAATACACGCTTGACATGCCGGCAGGGACGATAAAGGCGGGAAGCCCGCGCGCGCCTTACACGTTCGACATGGAGATAAAGTATTCGCATTCGCAGTATCCCGACATAGTCAATACAGTGCAGGGCACCATAAGCGGCAGCTATGAATAAGCCGCCTTCTTCTTGGAAAAAGATAAAAGAGGGGGCAGTATGCCCGCCTAGAACTTGCCTTTCAGCGCAATTCCCACCACGAGGTCGATTGTCTTTTGCATGTCTGAAAGCGAGCAGACGGACACGTTGGAGTGTATGTACCTTGAGGGCACGCAGATTGCCACGGAAGGTATACCGCCTTTGAGGTTATAGACCGAAGAGGCGTCGGTCGCCCCGCCCTCGACGACTTCGAGCTGGCATGGGATTTTGAGTTTTTTTGCGGTGTCGAGGACCATCGAGGCGAGCCTCTTGTCAACCACGTTGCCCCTGCCGGAAGCCTCTACAATGGTTATTGCCGGCCCCTTGCCGAGGCAGACGACCCCGTCCTCCTCGCGCATCTCGGGGTGGTCGCCTGCGACAGACGTGTCCACCGCAATGAAGCAGGATGGCTCCAGGTTCCACGCAGACACCATGGCGCCCTTGCCGAACGTTGAGACCTCCTCCTGCACTGTGCCCACGAGAATGACGTTTTTGGACTTGAGCTTTTTGGCTATCTCCACAAGCGCGAAGCAGCCGACCCTGTCGTCGAGCGCCTTTCCCGTTATCAGGTCGTTGCCAAGCCTTGCGAGGTTCATGTCAAATGATATCGGGTCGCCGATTTCAACGCCCATCTTTCGCGCCTCCTTGTCGGACTTCGCGCCTATGTCTATGAACATGGAGGACGCCTCGTAAGCCTTGTCCATCTCCGACGCCTTTGTTACGTGCGGCGGCTTCGTGCCTATTACTCCGAAAATCTTGCCCTTCTTCGTCTTGATTATCACGCGCTGGTTGGGAAGCATCCTGTTGTCTATGCCGCCTATCTTGGCGAATTTCAAAAATCCCTTTTTCGACACGTACTTGACAAGCATGCCTATTTCGTCCATGTGGGCCGCTATCACCATTGGCTTGGACTTCCTGTCGAATGCGGGCGAATACGCGATAACGTCCCCCATCATGTCGAATTCAACCCTGTAGCCGAGCTTTGAAAGCCTGTCCTTCATCAGGCCTGAAATCTCCTCCTCATGGGCCGGTATGCCAAAGGCGCCCGTGTAACGGGCTATTTCGTCAAAGTCGAATCTGGTTGCCATAATGATATTCCTCCATTGCAAGAATTAGATTTCCAACATGGAATCCTTGCCCAAAGCCGTTTATAAGCGTGCCGTCAGATATACTATCATGCTAAGGATAACTGTGCTTGGGAGCGGCGCGTCGGTGCCTTCGGTCGAGCGCAACCTGCCATCCCTTTGCGTAAGGTATGGCGGGCTATACGTGTTCGACTGCGGCGAGGGGACGCAGCGCCAGATGATGAAATACTCGGTAGGGTACGGGTCAGTGAAAGCCATTTTCATAACCCACCTGCACCTGGACCATTACCTCGGCATGTTCGGGCTCATATCCACCCTCAAGCTGATGAAAAGGGCCGAAGAGCTGCACGTCTTCGGGCCAGAGGGCATCGAGCAGATACAGTTCCCACAGGCGGATTTTCTCAGGGTCCACCCGGTAAAGCAGGACGGCAAGGTTTACGGGGAAAACGGATTTTCCGTCAGCGCGTTTAGGACAAAGCACTCCTCAAAAAGCTTCGGCTACGTTTTCGCCCTGCCGGACAAGTGGCGCTTCAACGAAAAGAAGGCGAAAGGCATGGGCATACTGGGCCCGCTATTCACCAAAATCCAGAAAGAGGGCAAGGTGAAAATCGGCAAAAAGACAATCAAGCTGGAGGAAGTGGCGCAAAAGGTGGAAGGCAAGAGGATAGTATATACGGGCGACACGATGCCCTCCCCCGCTACAGTGAAGTGGGCCATGGGCGCGACCGTGCTTTTCCATGAGATGTCCTTTTCCAACGAGCACGAGGAGGAGGCAAAACTCACCATGCACAGCACCGCCGGCCAGGCTGCAGAGATTGCCAGAAAGGCAGGGGTTGAAAGGCTTGTGGGCTGCCACATAAGCCCGAGGTACGAGGACGCCGCCCCGCTTGAAAAGCAGGCGCAGGCCGTTTTCCCAAAAAGCGAGGTTGCAAAGGACGGCACCCAGATTCTTGTGACACCGTAGCCGATTCCAGGGCATTGAAAAAGGTAATTTTCTTGAAATACGTGAAAGAAGCGGCGCAGGTTTTCCTCTCAATAATAGCCATAGCTGCCATAGCCTATTTCGTCGACATCGGCAAGGTAGCGCAGGCAATCGCTGGAGCCAACCCCGCATACATAATCGCGGCGATTCTCTGCTATGCGGGCATAAACGTAGCTATGTCTTACAGGATATCCATGCTCCTTGGCGACATGAAGGCTGGCATGGGGTTCAGGAAAGTCATCTCGTCCCATTTTGCCGGCATGCTGGCCTCCGACTTCACGCCCGCAAGAAGCGGCTATTTCGCCACTGCCCTCGCGCTTGCAAGGCACGGCGCCACAGTGTCGCAGGGCGTGGCGGCCATACTCGCGCCCCAGATATTCGACTTCCTGCTAAAGGTGATAGCGGGCGGGGCAATGCTTGCCTATGTCGCAGGCAGGGAGATTTCAGGCCAGTCCTCGCTTGTGGCAAGCATGCTTGGCATAGCGGCGGTCGCGCTGATGCTCCTCTTCGCAGTGATGCTCGTGTTCTCGAGGAAATTCCTTCTTGTTTTCAAGCCCCTGTTCGGCATTGTCCCGTTCGGGGGCAAGGCGTTTGCCATGCTTGAGAGCATGCAGGGCCATTCAATGCACGTGAAGACGCGCTGGCTTGAGATACTCGGCCTGCTCGCACTGACCTGGACGCTAAAGGGCATGGAATGGATGTTCCTTGCAAAGGCGATAGGCATGGGCGTGGATTTCCCGTACGGAGAGCTGGCGTTTTTCATGTTCCTGCAGCCGCTTGTGACCATATTGCAGTTCGTGCCGTTCCCGACTGCCGCGGGCAGCGGGCTTTCAGAGGCCGGGGCCATTGGGATATTGTTCCTTTTTGGGATAAGCGCGCCTGTTGCCGCGGCGTTTGCAATCCTCACGCGCGGCATGACTACCATAGTTGACCTGATAGGCCTGCGCGAAGTGACAAAGCTGGATTTCGACGCCCTTGCCAATGCCAGGCTTCATTAGGCATCCCTTGGTTTGGCAGGAAGAAAAGAACTGAAAAAGAAGTGCTGGAAAAAATAAGAGAGGCCGCCCGAGCAGAGCCAGGCGCGCCGGTGCCAAGAAGCCCTAAGACGATTTTGCCGCCTTGTTGAGCTCGATTTTTGGCGGGACAAGGGGTGGTGCGAGGTTGACCGGCCTGATTACGAAAATGCCGTTCGTGCCGCACGTGAAGCTCACGGTGTTTAGAACCACTTCCGCGAAGTCGTCAGGGAGCCTCTTGTCCTTCTTGTATGACTCCTCGATCTCCTTTGCCTTTTTCGGTTCCTCGTCGGCAAACAGGGTGCCCATCATCTTCAGGTTCCCTATGCCCTCGTTGTACACTACCTTGTATTCGTACTTGAGCGTTATTTTCCTGCCCTCGACCTTGACGGACGACACCTGGATGTCAATGCCAATGCCCTTCGGGTCGCCTTCCTTCTCGCGCTTTGCTTCTACGTAATCTATTGTTCCGCCTGTAATCATACAAAATCACCTGAATAGTTTATCGGATGCCGCGGCATGCGCCGCACAACTAGTTCCTAGGCTCTATTCCCCTGCCAATTTAATTAAACCTTGCGGCTTTGCAAAGGCGGGGCGCGCGGGCCAAAACTGGGCCGGCCGGCACGCCTATCAGTTGAACTTGACAGCCTGCCCGGGGCGCAGGACCACGGGCTTGACATTCTCGCCGATGTTCTTTGTGAACATCTCGATGTCGGAGGAGACCTTGGCGTGCGTGCCATAATGCATGGGTATCGCGTATTTCGCCTTGAGGTTCTTGGCAGTCATCGCCGCGTCCGCGTCGTCCATGGTGTACGTGCCCCCCGCAGGCAAAAGCGCCACTGTGGCTGTGTTGGCCTCTATGCCGGGATACACGTAGGTGTCGCCCGCGTGATAGACCGACATGCCGCCAGCGGTCACTATGTAGCCGACAGGGTATTGCGACTGGGGATGGACTGCCTTGACCACTTTCACAGACGCGCCGCGAAGCTTGAATGTCTCGCCGACCTTTATCTCGACTTTGAGCCTTGGCGAGATGTCAATCTTCTCAAGCACGTTAGCAGGGGCCACCACGCTTGCGTTGGTGCGCTCGACTATGCGCTTTACAGTCGCAGGGTCGCAGTGCCCGGAATGCTCGTGGGTGATGAGTATGAGGTCTATGTTTTTGGCCATGTCTGGCTCATAGGCGAACTTCAGGTCGCGCGGAGTGTTCTCTATCATCTCGTTTGCAGAAGGGTCAAAGAGCACGGTGGCGTCCGTTGACTCGAAAAGGAACGATGAATGGCCTAGATAGGTTATCTTGTTTTGCATGCAAACCAGCCCCTGAAATTGCCTCTGTTTCATCCCTAATAATATGGCTGCAGATTTAAATATATGGCAGTAGAAAATCAAGGACTATGGGAAACCTACGGCTTGTTCCTCTGATACTTCTAGGGCTCGTGCTGCTCTCAACAGTGGCACACAGCGCCTTCCTCCTCCGCTCGCTGCAGATAACAATAGACGCCCAAAAAAACGGCGACGCAAAGGTCAATGAAAAGATAGCAATGTTCCTTGACTCGCAAAACTCCGTCGACCTCTACAAGAGCGGGCTGTCTATAAACGACCTTGGGTCGTGGAAGGAGCGCACGGGCATGAGCGAGATGAGGTACCACGTGTCCTCCGCAAAAGTCAGCATTGAGAACATAAGGATTAGGCCGCAGCCGCTTGAGAAGTGCAATACGGTTGACGGCACGTGCTATGCCACCATAATAATAGATTACACAGCCGCGCCCATACTGCAGCCGGCGGGCGCGAACGCCACGAACCAGACGACCGGCATGTTCCTGATGGAAAATTACAGGCCGAGGACAACCAGGTACACCCTCAACCCGGACACGATTTCGACAAAAAAGACTGATTCCGGCGACATACTCCTCGACCAGTACACCACACTGACAATCAAGATACCCGAAGACGCCAAGCTCGAGTCCCTCCAGCCGATACCGCCGGCACTTGTTGACACACTCGTGCTGCCCTCAAAGGACTACCACACATTCACATGGACAAACGCCATACTTCCAAAAATGGAACTGGTATATACCATAGAGGACCCGCTCGAGGACGAGATAATAGACTTCTTCGGGACGCTTGAGGCGAACGCGTCAAACCTGTTCCTCGGTCCGTCAGGCGCGGCGATTATCATAATAGTGGGCATATCAGTGGTATCCTTTGTTTATTTCAACAGGGTGTCCGGCAAATCAAAGTAGAGGAATAGAGCCTGCTTGTATCAAAAGGTCATGGCAATGGAATTGAATCTCCACCAGCTTGAAAAAAAACTCCTGCCATCGCTCTCGCGCAGCGAGGAGCCGCTGCGCGCGGCCGCGGAAAAGGCGGGCATGGGAGTTGACGAGGCCAACAGGGCGGCCGCATGGCTTGAGGAAAAGGGGCTTGCAAAAGTCAGCAGGGAATCAAAGACCGAAATCACGCTCACGCAGGAAGGCGAGGAATACCTGAAAAACGGTTTCCCCGAGGCAAGCGTCGCGCGCAAGGCAGCCGCAGGCGCTAAAATAGCAGAGCTTGGACAGAAGGAAAAAAGCATAGGCATGGCATGGGCGAGGAAACTCGGCTGGGTAGATATTGAAGCCGGTGCCCTGAAGCTCACGCCAAAGGGCAGGGAAGGCATTGAAAAGGACACCGCAAGGAAGGCGGCGCAGGCGATAAAGTCAGGCGCGCATGCGGACAATGAAAGCGTTTCCATGCTCGTTTCAAGGGGGCTTGCCCAGAAAACAGAGCAAAAGGAGCTTGCCATTTCAATAACAGACAAGGGCGCGAAGGTTGTCAAGGAAGGCATAACGGACGCCCCCGGCGAAATAAACCTGCTTGACAGGAACACGATTGCGTCGGGCGCGTGGAAGGGAAGGCCCATCAGGAGATACGACGTTTCCCAGGAAGTCGACATGGAGCCGGCAGGCAAGCGGCACATGGCAATGGCGTTTCGCGAGAGGATAAGGGGCATTTTCGCGCAGATGGGGTTCGAGGAAATGGAAGGCTCGATAGTAGAGTCGTCGTTTTGGAACTTCGACGCGCTGTTCCAGCCGCAGGACCATCCTGCCCGCGAACTGGCTGACACGTTTTACCTCGACCTGAAGACGCAGCTGCCCAAGGACGCGGCACTCGTGAAGGCGGTCGCAAAAAGCCACGAGGACGGCTGGAAATACGTCTGGTCAGAGAAAGAGGCCACGAAAGGGGTCCTAAGGACGCATACCACCGCGGTGTCCGCAAGATACATTGCAAAAAGCGCGAAGCTTGGCAAAAAGAAATATTTCAGCGTCGGCAAGGTTTTCAGGAAGGAGGCCACGGATTACAAGCACCTCGCGGAGTTCTTCCAGGTGGAAGGCATAGTGATAGACGAGAAGGCGACCATATCAGACCTTCTTGGCATACTCACGGAGTTCTATTCAAAGATAGGTTTTGACAACATCAGGTTCCGCCCGTCATTTTTCCCATACACGGAGCCGTCGTTGGAGATAGAGGTATATTTCAAGGAAAGGAACGCATGGCTCGAGCTTGGCGGGGCCGGGATAATGAGGCCGGAGGTCTCAATCCCGCTTTGCGGCAGGTACCCAGTCCTTGCCTGGGGCGTTTCACTTGAAAGGCCGCTGATGCTTCTCCATGACATAAAGGACATCAGGACATTCTACCAGAACAATATCGGCTGGCTCAGGCAAAACAGGATAGGAGACAAGCAAGACAGGGTCAAGGCATGAATAAAAGCCAACTCGCTTTTGCACTCGCAGGAATACTCATTTTGATAGTGGCAGGCGCGCTTCTCCTGCCCGGAATCACAGGCCAAAACGGGCAGGCCGTGCAAGGCGCGGGAATACAACAGGGAAATGCCCAGGTGCAGGCGAGCGCGAGAATAAACATAATGCGCTCCGGCATGGCCTATGGCGAGAATGGCTATTTCCCGTTCCAGACAATTTCATACGCGGTGAAAGGCTATGACAATGCCACCGCGTCGTGCAGGTTCCTCACATCAAAGCCGGAGGCTAGGACTTATCTTTTCCAGCACGCCGCAATAGACTGCTCCGACTGCGGCCAGTTCAAGGCAAGCCTTGTTGCGGAATTCGCGAAATACGGGGTCCAGATAAAAGAGGCCACGCCCGACTCGCTTGGGGCGCTTGCCGATTCACTGATAATCGTCCCAACAGGCGCGTATCCTAAATCAGTGCTTGACGCAGAGGCTGGCCTGCTTGCCATGAACAACACGATATTTTTCATTGGCCGCGACATAGGCGACATAATGGGCGATGATGGGAGCGTGATTGGCTCCAATGTAGCAAATCCGGGCAGGGGAGCGCCTTCATTGGCAGGGCAGGGGATAGAGGTTTTTGAAAACAGCGCGAACGGCTCCGGCAGGATAGTTTTTCTCAAGGGCACTGTGAATTCCCTCGGCTTGGGCCCCCAGGCTGCGCAGGCGATAGCCTCGATTGCCCTTGAAAAGGGCTATCTTGAGTCGCAGGGCGGGAACAGCGGCGCGGCACTGGCAGGCATAGGGAATGCCACAATAGTCGTGCGCGGGGCGCAATCAGGGCTTGGCTATCTTTACTGCCTTGCGCGGTTCTACTCAAACGGCGCAGCTCTCAAGGGAACCTCATGGCAGGCAGAAGTCTTGCGCAAAAACGGCAGCCTGACGCCTTCGGCAAGCGACGTCTTCCCTGCAAGCCCGTTGCAGTTCACATACAGGCTCAATGAGAATTACAGGGAGCCTGTCACTTTGAAGCTGTCCCTGTCGATGCTCTCGAAGGACGGGGCCTTAGGCAAACCCGCAGATGCGGGGACCGCAAAGGCCAGGGAGATAGCATTTGGCACCATTAACACCCTGGCGCCCGCCGCACCAGGGGATTACGCAGCGATATTGCAGGACCAGTATGGCAGGGAACTTGCCATAGGCATGCTTCACGTTTACAATGTTTCCGCTGGCAACCTGAAGCTTTCAGACAATCTCGCGCAGGCTCAGATAGAGATAGACGGCAGGCCGTATGAGGGCACTGCAACTGTATGGAAACAGGGCTCGGCCCAAAAAGCCCAGATAGGCATTTCTGGCGGCAGGCTGACAGTCCCGGTAAGGGCGGACGCGCAAAAAACAGTGCTTGAAGTTGAAATACAGGGCAATGTCATGGAACTTGAATTTTTTGAAAGCCAGCAAAACATCGTGGCTTCCAACCCTATCCCTTCCGCAATTGTCTTCGCCATCATAATAGCCGCATTGTTTTACCTTTTTTTCAGGCAGCCTGCGAAAAAAATCACAATAGTGGTGCCGGAGGAAAGCGACATCAGCGGCGAAGCAGTGGAGATTGGAGAGGAGGGGCTTGCGCAGGCGTTCCACGCTACGCGCAGGCATCTCGGAGTCAATGCCCCATTGCCGCTCTCGTTTGACGAGATATGGCGCGGGCTTGGCAGGCACAGGGGCAAAGGCAGGGAAACAGGGTTTTACAGGGAGAACATAGCCCAGGTGCTCGGGCACTTCCAGTCCGAAGGCGCCATTGAATGTTCGGGCGGCTACTGCTGCACAAAAGAGGAGCTTGGAGGGCACGGCATCGAAGAGCTTGTGCCGCTTCGCCAGGCAGCAGATGCGCTTCTGGCGCACGGGGCAAGGGCTGCATTTTCAAAAAGCCCGATAGCTCACCTGAAAGTATCAGCAACGGGAACATGCATTGCCTGCCCGGGCAAGTCCAAAAACGCGGGCGGAGTCCTAAAGCTTGCCGCGGGATGTCAAAGGCTTGCAATTGTACATGGCAAGGCTGAAAAGCCAACCATTGAATCATTCGCTTCGGACATCGGCGCGACGCAGGCCGAAGCTGCAAAGCTGCGCATAATGCACAAGAACGGCAAGATCGCATTTGTTGCCAATGATGAAAAGAACCTGGCGGGCCTTGCAAAAAAGGCATGAGAGCATGGATGCCAAACCCGCCTTGGGCGCAATGATTGCCCTGGTTTTCATTTTGCCGGCTGCAATCATTGCCTCGAATTCGAGCATTGCCTGGGAGGCAAGGCAGGACGCGCTCTCGCAGGCGGCATCCATAGTGGGGACAGGGCAAAACCTCTACAACGTGCCAGTTAAGGGCATAACAGCTTCAAACCCGACGGGCTTTTTCTTTGCAAGGCTTGTGGCCATGCACCCTTCAGTCAATGGCGCGATATCATCAAGGGAGGGCACCGGGATTCTTTGGAGCTGGGGCGAATCCCACAGCCCGAATTACACCATAACAAGCCCCGCAGACCATCCCGACTGCCCGCCTACGAGGTCTGTTTTCACTGAAACAGGGCAGGACAGGGATTTCATTTTCACATTCAATTTCACGAATGGGAATTCGTCGATTGCGAAGTCGGTAAGCGCAGGCTGGTCGCAAAACCCGCTCCCCCTGCCATTCACAACAGAGGAACTCGACTCCATAATGCCAAACGCGCAGGCAAGGCAAACCCCATGGATTGAAACAAGCCTGAATGCCACAATAATCTACCATTACAAGGTGAAGGTCTACTACTATGACAGGGAGTGCGTTGGCGGCGGAGCTGCCGGGGAGCCGATGGGATGCGGATGCAATTCAAAATTCAGGCAGTACAATGCGGATTTCACATTGCATGACAACGATTCAATGATAACCTGCGTTGAAAATGGAGAGCCCTCAATGGCTTTTGTCAGGCCTGCCGGATATGAACAATCAGAAGGCAACAACTCGATATTGATAGCCATGTTCTCAAGCAGGAAGGTGTCTGTGGCCAAGGCGTCAATAGACGGCGAAGCGGCTGAACTCCCCCTTTCAGATTATTACAGGGAAAACGCAACCGGCTTTTCATGGGTTGCCGCTGCCAATTTCACAGGAAACGCCTTTTCAACCGCAGGGGCGTTCCCATTTTCGCAAAACAAGTCAGAGGCATACGGGGATTTCAGTGCAGTTGCGAATTCGAGCGGCATTGTTGCTTACGAGTACGAATACGCGCTTCAAACACAGGATATCGGGCTTGGAAGGCACGAGCTGGAGCTGGAAGTTTACGACATGCTTGGGGCAAACGACGCTTACAGGACTTATTTCTACAAAAAGGCGGGGACACGGCTTTCCCTTGCCTGCGCCGGGGGAAGGGCGATTGCCAACATAACAAATGCGCATGGCGCCGCGCTTGATTCCGCACTCATACTGGTTTCAAGCCCAGAAGGGAATTACTCATGCGCAAGCGGGCAGGACGGGACATGTTCTGTGGATTTGGAAGAGGCCGGCAGTGCTGCAAGCGCGGCATTCAATGGCGATGACAGGTATTTTGGTTCATACGCGCAATGCCCGGGAACCGCGCAAGGAACAGGCGGCTGGGCATATGGCATTGCGGCTGCATGCCTGGCTATAGGGGGAATCGGGCTTATTGCGAAATATGGCTGGAGAAAAAGATAAACTGGAAAAAATGGGCACGTTTGCCCTAAGCGCTGGAAAATAAAAATCCTAATTCTCAAGAGGGAAGGGCGCGGAAACAATGGTTGTAGTCTCGTTTATGCCTGTCATGTAGAGCATGACGCGCTTTTGCGCGTCCACCCAGACGGTGTATTCGCCAATGCCCGATTCGGTTGTTGAGCGCAGGAGGACCTTGTACGCCTCCCTGCCAAATATCGTGCCGTTCCCGGCATAGATTGCCTCTATCCTCTCGTTGCCTATCACGCCGCTTGACTGGACAAGCCCTTCGGTCGTTGATACGTAGGTCAGGTTTGCCTGGTAATAGAATCCGTCGCCAAGCCCTAGCATCCACGGTTTTAGCGGCGCGTTGGGCATGCCAAGGCTGCTGTTTGCCACAGCAAGTATCGCCGGGTTCTCCCTCTGCTCCTTTGGCAGCCTGTAAATTACGGGCTTGCCGTCATAGCCAAGGCAAAAGGACATAAGGGTGGCGCCCTGGCTTTGCATGTCCACCTGCTTGCAGTCGCCGCCATCAGAAACAGTGAAGTTCACAGTGGAATTCTCAATGTCGGAATTGACCTTGTAGACATAGGACTCTCCGGCCCTCAATGCCAAATTGGCGGTCCTCTGGTATGAAGTCTCTGAAATATGGACATATTGGCCCGTCCTGACGAAAAAAAGGAATGCAAGGACCAAAAGCGCGAAGGCCGCCATTACGGCAAGATTGAGAATGACGGTCTTTTTGGATATGGGTATGCCAAGTATCCTGACCTTCTCATCCTCCTGTGCCGGCTTTGCCTGGCTTTGGGGAAGCGGCATTGCCGCAGGCCGCACGGATTTGGCAGCCGAAGCCTTGCCTGTGGATTTTTTTGCCATGTCAGACACCAGCCATGCGATGGCGCATGGCCTGATAAATCATTTCTTGCCGTGCCAGCCTTTCTTGTCCCGGGCGCACTGCTTGCCATAGCTTTCCCTGCCCGCCTCCCTGTACATGAGGTAGACGACAACGGCAAGCACTGCAGCAGAGAAAAACAATATGGCGAAGTCCGTGGTTTCCATGTTAGCAGTTTGAGAAAAAGGGTTTATAAGAGGGCGCATGCGCGCGCCCGCGCCATTTGGACGGGAATCAAAAGAGATTGGTTACCCAGTCCTTTGCGGCATTGTATTGCCTTACAGACCAGTCCTTTGCCTTGCCGAGGGCGTCACCTGCGACGTCCCAGATAGTGGTAGCCTCAAGCTTGCTGTTCTCCACGGATTTCTGCCTGCCAACGAAATAGTTGGCCCCTGAAAACTCCGATTTGGAGCCCTTGGTTTCCGCCTGTTGGATGTTTTCTTTTCTTGACTGGCCCACGAATGAATTGGACGATGAGAAATCCTGTCTTGCATTTGTTTTTCCAGTGCCGACAAGCGTTTTTTTGGGCACCTCATTTTTAAGGGACTGGGAGCCTCTGTCTGTCTTGGCCTTGTCGCCCCACAACTGCTGTTGCTGCTTAAGCTGCTGCTCCATTGCCTCTATTTCCTTCTTGTTCTTAATTTCCTTGGTCGCTTGGAATATGAAAAACATTGCCAATCACTTTCTAAAAATGCTCAATTCCGCTTTTTATAACATTGCCATGCCCTTGAAACATGAGAAAATGCAATGATTTATAAACATGTTTAGACACTATTTTACACAAATATTGCGCTATTCAACAAAACGGTGGTCAAATGGCAAAAGCTACAATCATAAACCCTGACTTGAACCTGAAAGGCATCCCAATGCCAGGGTCCAAATTCCTCAAGACGCGAAACTACTTCAGGAAATTCGGGATGATTTTTGCAAAAAACCCCGGAGATTTTTACAGCAAGACGCTTGTCAGGAGCCTCATTGCAGGCGTGGACACCGACAAGGGCCCAAGCGCCACAAGGCAGCTTGACATAGTCAAGGAGCTTGCCACAAGGCAGGACCTTGACGACCACTTGATTTTGAGGATACTTGAGGGCAAGAATATCACCAATGTGCAGGCAGAGGCAATGCTCGTCAAAAACATCAAGGAAGATGCCAATGTAATCCTGGCGCTCACGCAGAACCTCATAAAGGACCGCGACAACAAGGCCAATGCCGCCTTGGGGCTTGAAGGAAACAAGCTCATGGTGGTGCTCAATTCAGGGACCGCAAAGATCGAGTTCCTCGAGGACGAGCGCGAGGCAGTGGTGGGGCGGGTGAAGGACTGCCAGCCCGTTATTGAAAAGAGGCTTGGCACTGCCCTGAAATTCATCCTTGACAAGAAAGCGAATTATTACGTCGCAGAAAAAAAACAGCTTTTAAAGGCCGTACTTGAGGACAATCTTCCGCTTCTTGCCGCCGAGCAGAAGACAATCAAGGAATTCGGCAATGTGCCCACGCACGAGTTCCAAAGCCTGGTAAAAATGCACGAGAAGAACATGGTCAGGACTGCGGCGGCCATTGCAAAGACAGGCATATACACTGAAGGGAGCAACAAGGACCTCAGTTACGAGCCAACAAGCATTTTTGCGAGGTTTTCGGCGCTTGCGGCAAAGGAGAGCCTTGACACGCGCGTAGGCATTGCGGAAGAAATGGCAAATGCATACATAATACCAATGCTCTTCCCAAAGACGGACGACAAGGGCACCCTTGACATTTACGAGGCACTGGTGACAGGCTACAGGGGCTCTAAGCTGTCCGTTGTCGAGAAAATGTACATTGCCGACATGATGATACAGGCAGGCGCTCTCGGGCACATCGCCGACGCGGTAACCAATTACCAAGGAATGGAAGACGTGCTCTGGTACAAGCTTGCGGCAGGCGCGATAACAATCCGCGCCGCTCCTGACCTCAGATACGCCGCAATGGCTCTGGACATAATACAGCTTGCGACAATAAGGATTTCCCAGACATATGGCACGGCCGTGTCCACAAACGAGTTTTTCAAGCTGTTCAAAATAATACAGGACCAGTCGGCAAGGCTCGCAGGCAAAGAGGAAAGCGGATGAGATTCGCCAAATAGTGGCAAGCAATTTTGCCCTTGTTTTACGCTTTTTCCCTCCCTTTATAAACCTCGCCTGCCCTGCATAGGTTTATATATAACAGATACGCATTTTAACACTATGAACCACTTCAATGCGGCAGCCCAGAGGCAGCATAAGGCTTACAGGGAGCCAGTGGCGCAGAGGATAAAAAAATACTCCAAGATAGGCCTTGCCGTCTCAAGCACAGTGGCGGCCATAGCCATATGGAGGATGCTTGCAGTCGCCCCCTCGACAACCCAGCAGGCGCTTTTTGAGGGCAAAGTGGTCAATAACATATACTATAATTCCATTTCAAAGGAGTTCTCAAAGTCCGCGCTTGCGGAGGAGATACAAAACATCAGGGACATGGACAGCTCTGTGCCAAAAACCCCGGCAGCTTTCAAAAAAATTGCGCCGGTTGAAATTACCGTTTCAAGCAAGGCGGGCATGAAAGCAGTCTCCGGCGCAGAAGACGCGATGAACAGGGCAGGCTTCGTGCTCGCGCACACAAGGATAGGCTATTCTGATTCATTTTGGGGCGACTTTGTCAACTCGAACATGGGAAGCAACGTCGACATAGGCGACCTCCCCGTAGGCATAATGAAATCTGAAAAAGGCGGGGTCAAAATAGACGCCAGGCAGGCGGCAGCGGAAGGGACTTACAACGACGGCCCCGATTACATAGCAGCTGTTAAGGTCCACGAGGCAGGGCACAGGCAGCTTGGGGACAGCGGCAATGCCATGGAAGGCGCCAAAAGCCCGCTCGTGTTCAGGATAATTTCCTCCATCCTCGGCTCAAAAATGGCAGGCCAGTTCGACACGGCGCTCTCGATTGCAAGCTCATGCATTGGCAAGGAGTCAAAAGCCACAGTGTACTCCTACAGGTTCCTCGACGCGCTTGCAAAGTCTGGCAGGGCCAAGGAGTGCGCGGGCATATACGAGAGGCTTGCGGTCAATGTGGCGCAGTGGCGCGACTTCTCGGGCTCGCTAAACGAGGCGGCATACGCAATCTCCGGCGCAATCGCAGGCGTTTTCGGCGCAGCAATATCCGCACTCATGCTCATAGGCGTGAAGATAAAGGAAAAGATATTCGGCTAAGCCGCGGCACAGGCGCTATTTAAACAAGCCGCAGGCATGGAAAATATTTAAGCACGCCAATCCAATTGCTAACCATGGATTTCGACATAATCAAGATTGGCGGCAGCGTGATTACAGACAAGTCCGGCTTTGAGAAGGCAAGGCTTGCCAGGATAAAGGAGATAGCCGCAGCGCTTGCGGCCCACCACCTCAAGGGGAGAAGGTTCGTCCTCGTGCTTGGCGCAGGCTCCTTTGCCCACCCCCACGTTATAAAATACGGGCTTGTTGGAGAGATCGAATCCCCGTCCCAGCTTGAGGGCGTCCAGGCGATACGTAAAAGCGTGGCTGGACTTGCGCACTTGATGGCACTGGAACTCGCAAAAAACGGGTGCAGGTGCGTGTTCTGCCCCATAGGCTCGCTTGTGACACTTGACAGGAAAGCCATTGTCAGCTTCGACTCCGTGCCATTTGAAAAGGCAATGGCAAACAATGAGATACCGATAACTATAGGCGACATGGCGCGCGACGGCGCGCTCGGCTACGCCCCCCTGTCAGGCGACAGGATACTTGCACACCTTGGCAAGGGCGCACGACGCGCCTTGCTTGTTTCAGACATGGACGGCGTCATGGCGGACGGGAAGGTAATACCAAGCATCACTGCGGCAAATTTCAAGGGCCTTGAAGCCCATCTCGGGGCGTCAAAAAACACGGACGTGACAGGCGGAATGCGCGGCAAGGTGCTCGAACTGCTTGAAATGAAGGCGCCCGCCATGGTAATCCCGTGCGGCAAAGGGTGCGCAAACCTCAAGGCGGCCCTTGAAGGGAAGGCGTGCGAGGGCACGAAAATAAATTTCTGATTTTTTTTCCGGTTTTTTTACTTTGCTCATTGGGGCACGTTGAGCACTACCTCGCAGATGTCCTCGCCCAAATTCGCGATTTCATAATACCTCGTGAATAGTATGAAACTCGTCGGCTTGACTGACTTGAGCCCGATGAGTTTCCTGAGGTGCGCTATTTTTTGCTTCTGGAACTCCTTGTTCCTGTCGATGAGGCTGTTGGCAAGCGACTTGTCCCCCTCAAAAAACGCCTTCATGGCCTGGCTGTGGAGGTCGAAGGAAAAGTCGTTTGCGCCTGAAAGTATGGGCAGCACCTCCTCGGAGGGCATGCTGTCGGCTATCTGGATTATCTCCTCTGCGCTCTTGTTGAGGTTGTCTGCAATGCGCTCTACGCGCCTGCAGCCAACGTAATACGCAGAAACCTCGGAAGGGACAATCCCCAGGCTTTCTACGGGCATGGCAACTGCCCTATAGTTCCTCAACTGCCTCTGGATGAGGAAAGTGAGCCTGTCCACCTCGTTTTCCATCTCCAGCACCCCTTCAAGCGCCTTCCTGTCGCCAAGGCTGATGGCGTTCCAGAAACTGCTTTGCATGTTGCAGGTTATCATGTGAGAGCGGCGCAAGGTCTTTTGAAGCGAGAGGTTGGAATGGGAGAAGAAGTCCTGGAGCACCATCCTGTCGGGCTTTTCCTCTACCACCTCGAAGCCCATCATGCGCGAGACCTCCGAAAGCACTGTCTTGCGCTGCGCGGCGCTTATCTGCTTTTTCGAGTGCACGATTATGGTCCCGACGCCGTTGAGATACAGGGACATTATGGACCTGCCAAGCTCGACTGCGGACTCGGCGTCGGCGTTTATAGTGGCCTCCTCGTTCTTTTTCTCGCCCTTTTCAGTCCCAAGCTTGAGAGAGCCATCGGGCAGGTCTTCTATGTAGATTTCATTCCCCTTGCCTATGCCGTTGCGGCTCGCCCATTGTTTGGGGAGGGAGACTATGAAGGTAGATTTGCCTGTAAGCTGGATTTTTCGGGTTTTTATCATGCAGCCACCTCGTATCCTGGCGCGCTGTGCGCCAAAGGGACATTAGGATTCAAAACTATATAAATATTCGGCTTTCCTACATAGGGCTATAGTCTTTATTTTCAGAGAATTTAAATTAATTGCAAAAGTAATTAGTAAAGCGATTAAAAGCGACATACTAGCATAAGCCATCAAGCAGCTGTGATTGAATGGCAACCGACGAGAAAACCAAGGGCATGAAGGAAGAGAAAAAGGCGAAAGGAATGGCATCTACGAAAATACTATTGCTTGCTGCAAACCCGCTCAAGCCCCACTTCCTGCTCTCCGTAATATTCGCAGGGGTGCTCATAGGCATGGTCGTTGTCCAGGACATAAACCAGCGCGCCCTGCTGCTCATCCCCGCGATGGTGCTCTACATAATAGTGTTCATAATGATGCTTTTTGAAAGCCAGATGCTCTCAAACGCGGTGCTTGCGGAAGTGAAGGGCAAGATAATAAGGGAGGAAAAACCGGTCCTTCCAAAGCCAGTCAGGCCGGGGGCGTAAAGACAAAAATAAAAAAAAAAATAAAGCAGGCAAAAGCCCGCTTGCCTATTTCTTCTTCTCCTTTGCCTCGCGGCTTGCGTCCTTCTTTTTGAAGAACTTCAGGTAGGCGAGATACAAAACGCCCAGGGCAATTGCCACAGGTATCCCAAAGCCCGCTATTGCGGAGATTGCAAGTATCGCAAAGCCGAGCGCGCCAAGGAATATGTTTCCGACTTCCTTGATGGGCAGCAAGACGTTCTTGTCAACCGCAGGCGCCTCTTCATAGAGATTCACTGCCACAGTGGACATGCCAATGCGCCTGTCCAGGTCTAGCTTTTGCGACTGGTAAATCTCGATTTGCGTCTGGACGCGATTGAGCTCGTTTTCAACCGCGAGCACGTCCGAGAGGGTCCCGTTCCTGTCAAGCAGGGCAAGCAGGCTCTCCCTCTGCTTTTGCAGGTTGCTTATCCTTATCTCGAGGTCGGTGTACTGCTCGCCGACGTCCTGGACATTGGAGTTCATGCTCTTGACAGTGCCAAGGGACCTGAAAATCCCGGAGAGGGATTCAAAGTCCGCAGGCTTTACCTTCATGACTATGTTGTAGTTTTTCGAGCTGTCCGTCTCGTAATAGTCGGCACTCGATATCTGCCCGCCAAGGCTTGTTATCCTGTCCTTCAGCCTCGCGTATTTGTCCTCCAGTGTGCCCGCCTGGACTTCAACCACCGCATTGGCGGTCTTTATGACCATGCCCGAGCCTGCCGACTGGCCAGAAGTGCCTGAAGACGAGTCATAGGCATAAGCAGGGGCAGGAGTTGAGGTTTTGACGTAATTAGTGCCGCCGCCATATGACGAGGCCTCGCCTCCGCCGCCAAGGTTTCCAAGGCTCGCGCAACCGGCAAAGACAAGCAGGAAAACTGCGAGCAATGCGATTATCATCATCTTGTTCACACGCACCATAAATACACACCCTGCAAAAGCATGGCATTTTGCAGAATAAAAAGCGGCAGGTTTTGATTTGGGCAAAGGCGAACAAGCAAAAGCCAGGGAAAAAGCAGTATGGGGAAACAGGGCGCAGCGGTCAGCTCAACTGCATCTGCTCGAAGCCCTTGCTCCCAAGGAACATGAATGCCGCGCTTGCCACGAGGAGTATGGTAAGGTCCGTAGCTGCCCCGAAATTGGTTATGCCAAGCAGCGCGAGGCGCATCAGGTCAACGCCATAGGTCATGGGGTTTATCTTCACCACAATCTCGAGATACGAAGGCAGGTTCTCTATCGGGAACAGGGCGCCTGAAGTGAGAAACATCGGCCACATGACAAAGCTCATGACGAGGTTGAACCCCTCCGGGCTTGTCATTTTCGAGCCAATTATGAGCCCGAGGCTCACCATGCACATTGACATGACTACCGCGGTGAAAAGCGCCAAAAGCGCGCCTGTGAGCGATGTGACAAAGCCCAGTGCTGCGCCTATCGCAAGCAGGGCGCAAATCTGGACGAACACGTCGCTCATCCCGCCAAGCATCTTGCCAAGGAAAACCGCGCTTCTTGGGACTGGCGCCACAAGGACCTCTTTCAGGAAGTCAAGCTTCCTGTCCCATATGACATAAAGGCCGAAGAAAATGGAGCCGAAAAGCACGCTCATTGAGATGATGCCCGGGAATATATACTGCTGGTAACTCATGCCTTCAATGGAAATGCTTGCGCCAAGCCCGCCGCCGAAAGCCACTATCCAGAGAAGCGGCGTCACTATGGCGGATATGACGCGCTCCTTTTCCCTGAAGAAGACCAGGAGTTCGCGGTACCAGATTGCGTAAGCGCCTTGTAGGAATCCCATATTTGACATCTCGTGAAAAAATATTTGCAGCAAGCCTAGCGGTTGTTCATTGCCCGCTCGGCCCAGCCGCCCTCGCCTTCTTCCTGCCTTATCTGCCTTCCTGTGAATTTTATGAACACGTCGTTTAGAGTCGCCGGCCTGATTTCTATGGAGTCAACGCCCTTGATGGAGTTGAGTATCACGGGCAGCGAGAGCTGCGAGTCCTTGAGGGTGAACTGTATCTTGCCGTCGTCAAGGTGCTTTATGTTTGAGGCCTGCTTTGACTTTTCAAGGACCGCCTTTGCGGCTGCCACGGACTTCGCACGCAGTATCACAGTGTCCCCTTCAAGGCTTTCAATGAGGGCCTTTGGCACGCCCGTGGCGACTATCCTGCCGTGGTCTATTATAGCTATCCTGTCTGCAAACTGCTCCGCCTCCTCGAGGTAATGCGTGGAGAATACGACTGTGGTGTTCTCGGTCTTTGCAAGCTTGCGTATGTACTCCCATATGTGGGTGCGCGTCTGCGGGTCGAGCCCCACGGTGGGCTCGTCAAGGAAGAGAATCCTTGGCTTGTGCAGTATGCCGCGCACAAGCTCGAGCCTCTTTCTCATGCCGCCGGAATATTCGCGTATCTTTGAATCCTTGCGGTCGTCGAGCTCGACAAGCTTGAGAAGGAAATCTATCCTCTCCTTCTTGCCTTCCTGCTCCATGCCATACAAGAGCGCGTGCAGTTCCATGTTCTCGATGCCTGTGAGAAGGTCGTCGACGCTTGGCGCCTGGAACACCACGCCTATGGCCTGCCTGACCTTGAGGGGCTCCTTTGAGACGTCAAGGCCGGCGACCTTGGCGCTGCCTGCGGTGGGGGCAATGAGCCCGCAAAGCATCGAGATGGTCGTGGTCTTGCCCGCGCCATTGGGGCCGAGAATGGCGAATACCTCCCCTTCGTAAACCTCGAGGGATATGCCATCGACCGCCTTCACCTTGCCGTCGTAGTGTTTTTTCAGCCCGCGTATCTCAATGGCTGTTTCCTGTTTGGCGCCGGTATTGCCGCGCATGGATAGGTTTGGTTTGCTTTTCATGGTAAGCGCCCTGGCACTGTATCGAAGCCAGTTTTCAGATTAGGATAGATGCTTGCGAATAATACAAACCAAGTAGTATATAAAGATATATTTCACCGGCGCGCAGATGAAAAACGCGGGCATGAGCGGCCCCTGCCGTCATAAGAGTTTTAAACATGCCATTCGCGTTATTGCCGCGTCATGAATGTTATAATTGGTGATTGGATGTCCAATGTCTTGCTGAACCAGAACTCCCAAAAGATTTTCACAAGCACAGTGGACAAGTCGTGCAGGGCCTCGTTCACCAAAGCGCTTCTCAAAGGCCAGCCCGACCTGAAAAACGGCAGGCGCGGCCTGTTTACCATAAACAGGAATGAAATCCCGAAATTGAGCCACAGGCAAATCCAGGAAATGAAAGACATGAACCTGGCGGAAGTCTACAATCAGGTTCTCGCGCCCTTACTCGCCCAGGAATTCGGGGAGGAAGTGCTAAGGAAACTCCTTGAAGCGGCATACGACCCTGCAAAAATCAAGCTCGTGACTGAAAAGGCCATAGGGAAAACCCACATAATGTGGCAGACAGGGGGCCCCACATACTCTTTCAAGGACTATGCGGCGCGCTTCTTTGCAGTGATGCTTGACCATGTGCTTTCAGAGCTTGGCCAGAAGCGCATCGTGCTCGTGGCCACAAGCGGCGACACCGGAGGGGCCATTGCAGAAGCGTTCAAGGGGCTTGAAAATATCATAGTGGTTGTCATGTATCCGAAAGGGAAAGTCAGCGGCGGCCAGCAAAGGCAGATGACCACCCTGAAGGACAATGTGTATGCAATGGAAGTCAACGGCTGTTTTGACACTTGCCAGGCCCTTGCAAAAAGGATGCAAAAGGACACCGAGTTCGCCCTTGAGGCGTTCGGCCTTGAAGACATCTTCACTTCGGCAAACTCCATAAGCATAGGCAGGCTCCTGCCACAGATTGCGTATCCATTCTATGCGTATTCAAAAATCTCGAACGGAAAGGAAAAAATAGTGCCTGCGATACCGTCTGGCAATTTCGGCAACCTGACAGGGACTCTGCTTGCATGGCAGATGGGCCTGCCCGTTGAGAGGATTGTGTGCGGAGTCAATGAGAACACCACTTTCCTGGATTTCCTAAAGTCCGGCAAGTACCAGCTTTCCAACACCAAATACAACCCCTCTTCTGCGATGGACGTATCGCACCCAAACAACATGATGAGGATATTCCACCACTACGGCGGGCTGCTCTACGACCAGAAAATAACCGGCACGGAGAAATTCCAAAACGGCGTGGTGGGCAAATACCCGAACCTGCAAAAAATGCGGAAGGACTTCTACGTCGCGAGCCTGGACGTGCCAGGCCATGCGGGGGTTATCAACGAAGTGTTCAACAACCTTGATATACGCCTTGACCCGCACGGCGCAGTAGGGTTTTACGCTTTGCAGCAGTACCTTGGGAATGAAAGGGGCGGCTGGTCAGGCAGGCGCTTTGAAAAGAGCAACAGCCAGATTCTCTCCCTTGTCTATGAAACAGCAGACCCTGGCAAGTTCCTGGACTTGTACGACGAATTGAGGATAGACGTTGAAATGCCTGCGGGCATGAAGGCGCAGGAAGGCCTCAATGAGCGCATATTCCGCATAGAGAGCAAACCCGACCATGTGAAGATAGGCCCAGGGAAACAGGACATGGCGGAAGTGCTAAGCGAAGGCCAGTACCAGGAAGCCAAGGAACTGCTGATGAAGCAGGTCAAAAAGGACAGGCGCCTTGCCTAAGCCCTCTTGCGCCTTTGGAGCGGGCTCAAGGAATATCCCGTCCGGGAAAAGAAGATTATATAGCCTGTGGAATGCCAAGCATTATGGAGTGCTGCATGGGCTGCGCGATTGGAATGGAAAACGAGACCGGGAAGAATTTCAAGGCAACCTGCCGGGTGCTCTTTGGCAGGGAGATAGGCGAGCTTGAAGATTTAGCGCCCTACCTGCGGGAGCATGTCGAGCCGCCCATGGCTGCAAAGTCTGCCATAAGCGGCAGGCAGGTCTACCTCTCCCAGCCGTTCTATTGCAAGGAGGCGAGGTTTGCAGACATCGCAGAACTGCCTTCCACAGGCAACGCCCTGTCGATAAACGACATAAAGGACATTGACAGCGCGCTTGAAGCGATGGCGGAGAAATTCAGCTACTGCGGCAACAAGAACCTGGGGATATCAAAGGACGTAGTCCAAAGCGACATGTGCAATGACAGCCTTGACATAATATCCAGCCAGAACGTAATGTCGTCAAAGCACGCGGCATATTGCAATGGCATACGCGCTAGCGAATGCGCATACGGCTGCATGCTCGGGGGCGAGGTGGGCTTTGCAATGCATTCGCAAATTTTCTTCTATTCCAAGAGGTGCTTCGAGTCCAGCCTGTGCTTCCACTCCACGGATATTTTTTGCTCTTTCAACTGCAGCGACTGCATTGAAACAATGTTCTCCTTCAACCAGAAGGCAAAAAGGCACATGATAGGCAACGTCGAACTGCCAAAGGGCGATTACATGGCCCTGAAAGCAAAACTGGTGGGGGAAATCGCCCTGCACCTTGAAAAGAAAAAGAGGTTCCCGGGGATTTTCGAGCTTGCGGATGGGGGCGGGATTGATGGCTGACAAGCTCGACGCCGCGTTCGAGCGGACAACGAAACTGCTCTTTGGCAGGGAACTATCGCCCCTTCCAAGGTACGAGGCATGGTTGAGGCACAGGATACCCCCCGGAAAGAGGATAAATTCGTGTTTCGGGCACGGCAGCGCATACGTTCCCCAATACGGGGCGCTAAAATCCATACCCGCAGGCAGGGTGGCGTCAGAGCAGGACCTGGAAATGGCGGCAGGCAGAAAATACGAAGGCCCGGATTATTCGCTTGCCGCAATCGCAAAGGCAATGCAGAAATTCGCCTATTTCGTGCCGACCTATTCGCAGGGAAGGAACATGGAAGTCGAAGATTCCTTCCTATACCTCGACTGCATGGGCATACGCGGGTGCTTCGACCCGTTCACGTCCAAAAACTGCGCCTTTGTGCATTCCATAATGGAGGCGGAAGGGATATTCGGCATGTACAGGATTGACACGGGGAAATTCTCAATCCATTGCTACAACTGCATAAATGTCCAGCGCTGCTTCGAGATGGACGGGGCGAAAAACTGCTCCGACTGCATGTTCTGCCACAACGTGGAGTCACTTGAAAACTGCCTGTTCTGCTTCAACACCAAAGGCAAGAGATACGCTGTGGGCAATATGGAGATAGGCCGCGAGAAGTTCATGGAATTCAAGGCAAGGCTTCTGGAACGGATTGTCCCGGAGCTTGAGAAGACAGGCAGGCTCTCATTTGACATTTACGACGTGCTGTGCCAGGGGAAAAAGAAGAAGGGGAGATGAGTGGAAAGGGGCAGGCTCAAATCCCAGCCTGCTTTTTCAGCTCTTGCGCCTTGTCCGTCTTCTCCCATGTGAAGTCCGGGTCCTCCCTGCCAAAATGGCCGTAGGCGGCAGTCTTCCTGTAAATGGGCCTGCGCAGGTCGAGGTCCTTTATTATCTGCCCGGGCTTGAGCCTGAAATTCGCCCTAATGAGCTTCTCGATTTCGACCGATGACAGTCTTGACGTGCCGAAGGTGTCTATGAAAATCGAGACTGGCTCCGCAATGCCAATCACATAGGCGAGCTGGACTTCGCACCTGGTCGCGATGCCCGAAGCCACGACATTCTTTGCGATGTAGCGCGCCATGTAGCACGCGGACCTGTCGACCTTTGTAGGGTCCTTGCCGGAAAAACAGCCGCCGCCATGGGCAGCCATGCCGCCGTAGGTGTCGACTATGATTTTCCTTCCAGTCAGGCCGCAGTCGCCTGCCGGGCCCCCTATGACAAACCTGCCAGTGCCATTGACGACTACCTTGGTCTCCGGGCTGAAATATTTCCCAAGCACTGGCTTGATGACGTGCTCTGTCAGGTCTGCCTTGATTTTCTCGCTTGTGATTTCCATGCCTCCAAGAGCGGAGTCGTGCTGCGCGGCTATGACTACAGTAGTCACCCTTATGGGCTTGTGGTCAGGGCCGTATTCCACTGTCGCCTGCGTCTTGCCGTCGGGGCGCAGGTATGGGACGATTTTCTTTTTCCTGACCTCCGAGAGCCGCATGGCAAGCCTGTGCGCAAGCGAGATTGGCAGCGGCATGAGCTCGGGCGTCTCGTCCACCGCATAGCCGAACATTATTCCCTGGTCGCCGGCGCCTATGTTCTCCAAATCCTCCTCCTTGACGCCCTGGGCAATGTCCGGGGACTGGGAATGGATGGACACCATGACGCCGCTCCCCAGGGAGTCGAACTGGTATTCCGGATGGTCGTAGCCTATTTCCTTTATAGTGCGCCTGACAATGTTTTGTATGTCGGCGTAGCCGGATGTTGTGACTTCGCCCGCTACGACCACCAGCCCGGTAGTGGCAAGGGCCTCGACTGCCACGTGGGATTTGGGGTCCTGGCTTATCAGCTCGTCGAGTATTGCGTCTGAAATCTGGTCGCACACCTTGTCGGGGTGGCCTTCCGTGACTGATTCAGAGCTGAACAGGTAGTTGCCTTTCTCCATTTGAAACGACCTCGCACGAAAATGGGTTTGAAGCGCGCAGCGAATCCTTTGCACTAGAGCAAAGAAAAAGATTGCTGTGCGCCTGATTGGGTGCTCTTGCGGACTATTAATATTTAACTGGCACAAAAATTCCTAAAAGAATACCAAACAGAGGGCGGCACGCGAACGCCCGCCTTTCAGTCGGGTTTTAAACAAGTTGGCTGCATTATTTATCCATGGGGGGAACATGGACTACCGCGCAGTTGCCGCAGGCGGCAAGCCCGCTTGAGCAGATAATAGGCCAGGACGAGGCAGTAAGGATAGCCCGCGTGGCGGCAAAGCAGAAAAGGCACCTTCTTCTGGTCGGCCCGCCGGGGACAGGAAAGAGCATGATAGCCCAGGCCATAGCCTCGATAATCCCCAAGCCTGCGCAGGAAATAGTGCTCGTGCACAACCCCCAGGAGCCGCAAAAGCCCATTGTCGAGATAAAAAGCGGCGCGGACGCGGGGGAGCACGCGGAAAAGGAGATAGGCAGCATAACAAGCCCGGCGCAGGTCCCGTTCCACGTTTCCGTGAAGCTGGGCTTTCGCTGCAACCATTGCGGCACCATGTCCAAGTCCACCATCAATGTCTGCCCCGCTTGCGGGTATGAGAAGTTCAGGACTGAAAATTCGCCTTTCGACGACCTTGTCGCAATCCACGATTCCCCGCGCATGCGCCATGACAGGGTGAGGCACGCGGCCTATAGGGACGGCGTGGAGGAAGTGCTCTATTTCGAGAGGGCTGGCCCGCAGTCGGTCAGGGTCCTCACTGAAAAGCAGGCGCGCGAGAAATCCATGCAGGAGCAGAAAAAGCACAGGAAAGTCCTCATTCCGCTCAAGAGGAACAGCTTCATAATGGCAACAGGCGCGTCCGAGGCCGAGCTTCTAGGCGACGTCATGCACGACCCGTACGGCGGCCATCCCGAGGTAGGGATACTGCCATACCTGCGCGTGGTCCCCGGAGCAGTCCACGAGGCGCACGAAGGGGTGCTTTTCATAGACGAGCTTGGGACGCTTGGGCATCTGCAGCGCTACCTCCTCACAGCCATGCAGGAGAAAAAATTCACAATAACCGGCAGAAACGCGTCAAGCACGGGCGCGACCGTCAGGGCGGAGAACGTGCCTTGCGACTTCATATTCGTATCCGCGGTCAACATCAACGACCTGCCTTCCATACTAGCGCCTCTTCGCTCAAGGATATCAGGTTCGGGATACGAGGTCCTGTTTGCGACCCACATGCCAAAGACAGAGGAGAACAAGGCGAAGCTGTTCAAGTTCATTGCCCAGGAGATAAGGAAGGACGGGCACATACCCCATGCAGACCTCGAGGCGTGCGAGGCCATTGCGCACGAGGCGCACAGGCGCGCGGCGGCCGAAGGCAATACGGACGCGTACACCCTCAGGCTAAGGCACTTGTCTGGGATAATAAAGATTGCGGGGGACATCGCCGCTTCGCATGACGCGCAGGCAATAGCAAAGGAAGACGTGGCCGAAGCCATATCGAAGTCTAAGACAGTAGAGGAGCAGATATCGAGCCAGTACGGCGGCTCGTGGTGGAAGGCAGGCATGTCGGATTACGGCGCGCCCTCGCCAGCAGCGGCCAAAAAGGACGAAAGGGAAATACGCTAGGATTTTCTCATAACTTCTTTTCCATGTTGTACTGCTGGATTTTTCCAAACAGGGAAGGGCCCTTGCCAACGTTCCTGTAACCGAGCTTTTCATAGAAGCCTACTGCTTTTTCATCGCCCCAAAGTACAGTTTTCCCGAACCCCTGCTTGCGGGCAATGCCTTCAAGTGATTCCACCAGTATTTTGCCATATCCTGCGTGCTGGTATTTTTCGTCAATTGCAATGAACCTTATCCTCGCATTGCCAGAATCGGGATAGACCATCCCAACCCCTATCAACGCGCCGTCAAGAAAAAGAGCCATGTGCCTGGCATTCTCGTCTTCCGGCTTTTTCTCCTCGCCTTTTGGCATGCCAAGCTGCTTTCTTAGCATGCGGTAGCGCACATCGTAGTATTTTTCCCATTCAGCGGGAGTTTCAGGAGCGCGCAATTCCAGGCTATGCATCGAATTCCACCATTGTCCTCCAGATTAGTCGATACAATCCGGCTCGAGTGGAACGAAATGAAGGTTGCACGCGCGTATGTTTTGCCGCCCTAAACCTGCGTGCTTGTGAATGTCAGAGTCGCGGTGCTTGTCTGGGGCGGGCTGTCCGAGTCTATTTTTACAAGCACGTAAGCCCAGATAGTGTCCTGCGAGTCTGCGTATGCGAGGCTTGGGCATACAGTTATTGCCGAGGCGGAAAGGGACTGCATTGACGCGTTGATGGACGGGCAAGCGCCAGTTTCATTCACTCCGCCAAACATCTGGAACAGCGGCGCGGAACCGCCTATGAAGGATGCCGCGTCCTTGTCGGACGCCACTGTGATTGAGACATTGACATTGCCCTGGTTCTCCACAAGGAAGCCGGTGTCCCCGCCTGTCACGTTCGACGATTCGTTTGACGCCAGGGTAATCGAGCCTGCCGCGGGCGGAGTCACAGGGATGAATGAGAACGCGCTGTTGTTTGACGAAGATGAAGTGTAGACTGCTATCTGGTTTGTGGACGTGATGTTGATGCCAAGCGTGCCCGTGTTCTCGTATGTAGTGCCGTTTGACGCGCCGCCGAATGTGCCGCTGTCATTGACGCCATAACCAGAAAACCCGCTGACATTGAAAGTTAGTATCTTGCCAGTAGAGTTCCATGAAATCCCGGTGCAGTGCGGGCTGACGCAGACAGAGCCGCCTTGCACTATCGCCTGGGTGCTGTTTGCAAAGCCTGGATAATAATAAATGGCCGGGGCGGCAGCGCCGGAATATATGCCTGCGAGGTCCATTGTCAATGTGGCAGTGGAATTGAAAGACGGGTTCAATGCGGACGTATTGACTGAAATGAAGCCGCTGCCTATGAGGACATTCGAGCCATAGTCCTGCCCAGACGCGTTGACGGAGTAAGAGGCCGGGAACTTGATTTTGCCTGCCCCGGTTTTTTCCAGTGTCAGGTTTGTGACATTGGATATGTCAGGCACTGCAGACAGGTCTGTGGACGAGCCGTCGAACAGGTAGGGATAGTAACTAACGCTGACATTGTAAAGCGAGGGGCCGTAAGCAGGCGCCGATGAGGCGAAATCCGCCTTGTACTGGAAATAACGGTTTGCTGCAAGCGAGAGGTTCTGGGCGAGAGCTGATGACGGGCTTGACCATGAAACCCCGCTGCACGACTGGTCGGGGCAGCTTCTCGCGCTGAAATTCACCGCCCCGCTCGTGCGCTGGTACATGGATGCTATCTCCGACGCCGAAAGCGCGCGGTTGTAGACGAAAGCCTCGTCAATGGAGCCGTTGAACCAGGAATTGTCATTGAGCTTTCCGACACCTACAAGCAGGTTCTCCGAAGTGCTCATTATTGTCTGGCTGCCAATGGACGCATTGGCGCGGGCGACGCCGTCCACGTAGACAATCACGTGGCTGCCGTTGTAAACCCCAGCGACAAACTGCCACGTGTTCTGCTTTACCACGCCTGAAGGAGAGGCGATGTAGAAGAAATTGTCTGGGTGCACCCCGGGCGAGTAATAGCCGCCGAATGCAATGCCGCTGCCAACTAACCTCAAGTCCCAGTTGCCAAAAGAATAGCCGGAAGTCGAACATCCGCTCCTGCACTTGTGGATTATGCCATAGGCTCCGGACAGCGCGTTGGTCCGTATCCACGCGCCCACTGTGAACGGGCCAGTTATAGCGAGGCTTGACGACGGGCTGGCATTGAGGTAGTCGCTGTAGCCATTGAAATCGAACGACTTGTTGAACTTGGAAGCGGCATTGTACCCGTCGCTTGAGTAATACAGCCTGTCGTAATAACCTGCATAGGAAGAGCCGATGCCAGGCGCGCCGTTGTAAAAGTATATTTTCGGGCTGGAAGTGGCAGAAATTACTGTGAGCTTGAAAAGAGTCCAGTTGGCGTACGGGGAATTATTGTTCAGGAGTGCCCACGCAGTATAATCATTGGCAGTCTCGCCGGTCATGGCCTCGCTAATGGTTGATTTCCTGCCATTGTCGTATATCTGCGCCACCACATATCCCTTGCCCCAGAAGGTTATCTCGTCGCCAACCGACAACGCGTATGGCAGGTTCTTGAGGGTGCATGCTGTGCCGTCCCCTCCGGACGAATAAATCTGGAGGGCCTTTGACGCGGCGCCGTCCTTGTCAGTCGCATAGGCTGTCACAGGGGAGCCGCCGCAGTCGTCTGTCCAGCCGCTCCTTGTTCCGTCAAATTCTTCAATCACCGTGGTGTTCTTGAGATAAAGCGTGTTGCCATTCCCCGAGCTGTCATAAAGATAGCCGTCCGGGCTGTCAAGGTGCCACAAGCCGGCAATGGAAGTGAGGCTGTCGCCCGGCTTCGAGCCTATCGGATAGTAGTTCAGGTAGCCGTAATAGGCAGACAGGCCCTGCCATGAGGAGTTTGCGCCCGCGTCAAACACATTGCTCGAATACGAGCCTGCGGTATTGGAGCCTGAAAGGCTGAAGAACCCGCCAGTTGAATTGAAAGAAAGGTTTGAAGCCGTGCCATTGAGCTGGTCAAAAACAGAAGTCGAGCCGGATTTGACGAAATAGGTGAAATCAGCCGCATGGGCGGCAGGAGAAAAAAACAGGGAAAATACCGAAAAAAGCACGACTATAGCTAATGGATTCCACACGCGAACAAATGCCATGCAAACATTGCTATTTCCACATTTTTAAACCATGCTGGAAAGAGAGAGGCAGGAAAAGCAACCTCGCTCTGCCCAAGTTGCAAACCTAACCGCATTTTTTAGAAATGAATGTTGCACGCGCATAGGTCAGGCGCCTTTGGGCTCCTGCTGGGTGGCGCAATGGATGCCCCCGTAGCCGAAAACTAGGGAGGACGCCTCTATCGGGACTATTTCCCTGCCCGGGAAGCAGGACTCAAGCACTTCAATTGCCTCCTTGTCTGCCTTGTCATTGAAGACGGGCAGCAGGACTGCCTTGTTGCCGATATAGAAATTGGCATAGGAAGCAGGCAGTTTCCTGCCCTCTTCCTTGTCGATAAGCGGGCGGGGCAGGGGCAGCTTGGCAATCTCGAGCCCGTTTCCATCCTCATCAGTGGAATTATCAAGTATTTCCATGTTCTGCGATAGGACGCGCGAGTCCAGGCCTCCTTTCACAGAGCCTGAAGCGCAAAGGACCAGGCTTTTCCCCGCAAAGCGGGCGAAATCGTCCACATGCCCGTCAGTGTCGTCGCCTTCTATGCCTGACGAGAGCCAGATGAAATTTGAAACCCCTGTGTAATCCAAAAGGTATTTTTCAATCTGCGCCTTTGACAGATTGGGGTTCCTGTTCTTGTTCAGCAGGCACTGGCTGGTCGTGAGCATGCTGCCAGACCCATTGACGTCAATCGAGCCGCCTTCCATGACAATGCCCGGCTCGAAATAGTCCTGGCTGAGATAGGAGAGAATGTCATAGCCAGTCCGGTCGTCGTACATCAGGTCGTCGTATTTTCCGCCCCACGCATTGAATTTCCACTTCACTGCCGACTTTTTCCCAGATTTTGAGAGAAGGAACGTGGGGCCGTAATCGCGAATCCACACGTCCGCGCTTTTCATTATCACTGGCTTGACATTTCGCATGGTCGCGCCGGCTTTCTCAATGAGCTTCACTGCCCTGTCCGCGGATTTCGAATCGTCAAAAAGCACGCGCGCCTCCTCACCGTGGGAAAGAGCGGAGCACATGAGCGCGAACACGCCTTCGACCTGCGCAAGCAGCCTGTGCGGGAATGTCAGGGGGTTTTTGGGCCATGACATCCAGGTGGCCTTGTGCGGCCCCCACTCGGCAGGCATGCTGAAGCCGAGGCTTTTTGGCGTGAATTCCTTTTCCATTGCCATCATATCGGCTCCTTGAGTCTTGATATGAGGCCATAGGAATCGGGCCTGCGGTTCCTGAAAAAGCCCCAGCCCTCGCGTATGTCCCTGTTCAGGGAGAAGTCGAGTTCTGCCACAACGACCTGTTCATTGCCGCCTGCGCGGGCTTTTACCTTGCCCCACGCGTCGCAGACAAAGGAACCGCCCCAAAACGACATGTCGCCTTCTGTGCCTGCGCGGTTGACAGCGCAGACCGCCACGTTGTTCGCTATGGCATGGCCGCGCATGACTGTTTCCCATGACTCCTGCCACGAGCCTTCTGCCTGCTCAATGTGGCTTGACGTGCCTATCGCGGTCGGGTAGAAAATTAGCTGCGCGCCCATGAGAGCGTTTATGCGCGCCGCTTCCGGGAACCACTGGTCAAAGCATATGAGCGTGCCTATTTTGCCAAATGGCGTGTTGAAGACCTTGAAGCCCTTGTCGCCAGGGGCGAAATAGTCCTGCTCGTAGAAGTTCTCGTCGTGGGGGATGTGGATTTTCCTGTAATCCCCAAGCATCGAGCCGTCAGGCCCGAACACGCAAGCAGTGTTATAATTGGCAGCCGGTGCCTTCTCGTATATGGAGCCGCCTACAAGCACTATGCCGTTTTCCCGAGCGCACTCCGACATTGCCTTTGTCGCAGGGCCCGGGATAGGCTCGGCATGGGCGGAACTGTCGTGCCTTTGCTGGGCGAAATAGCGGGTAGTGAAAAGCTCCGGCAGGCAGACGATATTGGCGCCCTTTCTGGCGGCTGTGGCAGCCATGCGCAGCGCCTTGCCGAGATTTTCCTTTGGCGAAATGGACATTGACATCTGGACAATGCCTATGCTGGTTTTGGAATTTGGCATGGACTTTTGACCTCCCTTTGCATCCGTTATTTATTCTATGTAATCTTTATAAAGAATGGATGGCATGGGAATCACGCGGAAGGCGCCACGCGAAGCAACGCATGGAAAACCGCGATTTAAAACAGAATAATGCAGAAGCGGGCGGAGAGCTAAAAAAATGGCTAAGCAGGAAATCAAGTTCGTAATGAAAGGCCAGGAAGGCGGCGAAAAAAGCCAGGAAGATGATTACGTGGAAGACAAAAAAAACCAGTCGCAAAAGGAAAAGCAGGCAGGCGCCAAAAAGCCCGAAGTAGAGGCCACCATGGCGGCCGCAGCATACGCAGTCTCGATAATATTGCCCGCAATCGGCCCGGCAGCAGTTTATTTCATGGCGCAGCCCGAGGACAAATACACCAGGCACCACGCGGCCGTCGCTGCGTCGCTCTCGCTTGTTTCCTTTATCGCGCTTGCGGCCCTTGCAATCAGCATAGTCGGGCTTTGCCTAGCACTGCCCGGGGCGCTTGCCTACATTGGCGGCATGATATACCTTGCCATGAGGGCAAAGAACCTTGAACCAGTCGAGGTACCGATATTCAAGGACTTCGGCGCAAGGTTCGAGTGAAGACGAGGCGCGCAGCCCGCCCGGAAGCCATAGCACAGGGCTGCAAAAAACTCCTTTTACCACGCCAGACAGATTGGTTTAAATACAACCAAAATCATAGGAATTCGGGCATGTTGGCGCAAGCCATTTGGGAGGGCAAACAGGATAGTGCTTAGTGGCAAGGATAGTGAGACAAATGCGCGTGGCAATGCTTGGATGGGAATTCCCCCCGTACAATTCAGGCGGATTGGGCGTCCATTGCTATGAGTTGACGCGCAAGCTGGCAAACCTTGGCGTAGAGATCGACTTTTTCATGCCTGACACCGGCCAGTGCGAATCGTGCTCATACCCTAATCTACGGATAATCCAGGTGTGCAAGACAGAACTCCAGCCGTATTACCACTACCTCAAGCCCCAAAAGCCCGGGGCGCGGCAAAAAATCAAGTTCAACAGGGTCACGGACGCGGCCTATGTATACAACAGGATGCTGGAGGACGCTGTGTCGCGCCTGCACGGGTCGCGCAAATACGACATTATACACGTGCACGACTGGCTCACTGTCCAAGGCGGCATAGGTCTCAAGCACAGGCTTGGGCTCCCGCTTGTCCAGACATACCACTCGACGGAATACGACAGGACTTCAAACCCCTTCGAATACATAGTTGGCATAGAAAAGGCGGGGCTTTACCATTCCGACAGGGTAATAACGGTTTCCAACAGGACAAAGCACAGGCTTGTTGCCATGGGCTGCCCGGAATACAAGATCCGAGTCATATACAACGGGGTCGACTGGGAAAAGTTCGCAAAAAGCCCGATGCTCTCCCATGCACGGCAGCCTGAAAGACAGGGCAAGCAGCCCTATTTCCAGAGGAAGAGGAAAATCGTGCTTTTCCTTGGCAGGATAACCGAGCAGAAGGGGCCTGTCAATTTCCTGCTTGCCGCAAAGCGGGTGGTCGAGAAATACCCGGACGTGCTGTTCCTCATAGCAGGCACAGGGGACCTGCTCCCGACCATGATAAACCTTTCAATCAGCCTCGGGCTTTCCTCAAACGTCATGTTCCTCGGCAGGATTTCGGAGGAGGATTCCAGGCGCATATACGCGATTGCGGACCTTTACGTGATGCCTTCCATGTCAGAGCCGTTCGGCATAACCGCTCTCGAGGCGATGTCAAGTGCGACCCCGATAATGATTTCAAAAACCTCCGGCGTCTCCGAAGTCGTCAGGACAGCCATAAAGGTGGACTTCTGGGACATAGACGCGATGGCAGGAAAGATGATTTCGCTTTTGAAATTCGACACGTTGAGGAAGGCGATGTCCGCCCATGGCAACAGCGAGGCCAGGAGGCTGACATGGGACAAGACGGCGCAATCCACCCTGCTTGTCTACCACGAACTCCTGGGCTTTGGCGGGCAATAGGGAAACACGCAAGGGTGCGGGAAAGGCAACTGGTTCGTGTTTGCTGACCTAAGCAGTATTATATAGTGAAAAAGGCGGAATATGAAGGGGAGAATTGGCATGAAAATCTGCATGTATTTCCAGGTCCACCAGCCGATGCGGCTTGCCAACTTCTCGGTCTTCGCAAACGGGGCGAGGCCGCTGCTTGCGACGTATTTCGACTCGGACCTTAACAGGCAGATAATGCAGAAGGTGGCGCGCAAGTGTTACGCCCCGGCAAACAGGCTCATGCTGGAACTTCTTGACAAGCACCCGGACTTCCGCGTGTCATATTCCATAACAGGCGTGTTCCTGGAGCAGTGCAGGGAATTCGCCCCGGAAGTTTTCGAGAGTTTCAGGGACCTCTACCGCACAGGCAGGGTGGAGCTTCTCTCCGAGACGTATTACCACTCGCTATCAAGCCTGTTCCAAAACAAGCTGGAATTCGTCAACCAGGTAGAGATGCACAAGGACGCGATGTCACAGATAGGCACCGTGGGCAGGGCATTCAGGAACACGGAGACGATTTTCTCCAACGAGATAGCCTTCATGGCGCAGTCCATGGGATACACGAGCATACTTAGCGAGGGCCTGCCGCAAGTGCTTGGCTGGCGCTCGCCAAACTACGTTTACGGCGTTGCAGGCGCGGGAAAAATCAAGGCGCTTTTGAGGAACTACCAGCTCTCCGACGACGTAGGGTACAGGTTCTCGTCAAAGGCGTGGAACGAGTATCCCCTGACCGCCAGCAAGTACGCGTCGTGGCTTTCGCACTCCACAGGCGACGTGCTAAACATCTTCATGGACTATGAGACGTTCGGCGAGCACCACTGGGAGGACACCGGGATATTCGAGTTCCTGCGCCACCTCCCAGGCGAGGCGGCAAGGCACAGGAACCTTGAATTCTCCACCCCGAGCATTGTGGCCGCCGAAACAGAGGCCAAAGGCGACATAGACGTGCCCTCCGCGATTTCGTGGGCGGACGCGGAGAGGGACACCTCCGCGTGGCTTGGAAACGACATGCAGCGCGAGTGCTTCAGCCTGCTCCAGTCCATGGAGGCGCAGGTCAAGGAGAGCGGGGACGGGGAACTCCTCCACGCGTGGCGCATGCTGCAAAACAGCGACCACCTCTACTACCTTTCAACCAAGTCCCTCTCCGACCAGGACGTGCACAACTATTTCTCGCCCTACGAGAGCCCTTTCGAGGCATACATAAATTTCATGAACATACTACAGGACTTCAAGGGCAGGCTGGATTCCAGGATGGCAGGCTCCCCCGTGCCGCGCATGCATTCCGGCAATTGACGTAAATATTGGTATAAAAGAGTTTCCAGCCAAAATCAATCCATTCGGGGGCTGAAAAGAAGGAAGTATGCGGCAGGCCTGGCTAGAGGCCGTGCAGTTTTTCGCTTTTTGCCCCGGTTTTTTGCAAATAAAAAATTGCAAATACGAGATAACAACCGGTTAGTTGAGGCGATATAGGATGCACGATTTCAATGACGAATACGGGCCAGAGAGGGTATTCGAGGTATACGACCCGAAGACCAAGATGCACGGGGTTGTGGTAGTGGACAACACGGCCCGCGGCCCGGGCAAGGGAGGCATAAGGCTCGTCCCGGACATATCCGCCCAGGAAGTGTTCGGCCTTGCGCGCGCGATGACTTGGAAAAACGCGCTTGCGGAGATTCCGTTTGGCGGGGCGAAGGCGGGCATAAAGGCGGACCCGAAGGCAATAAACAAGTCCGCGGTCGTCAGGGCGTTTGCCGACAAGATAAGGGACATAATTCCGCACATTTACATCCCCGGGCCCGACATGAACACCACTGAAAAGGAAATGGCGGTAATAGCCGACGAGATAGGGACCCTGAAGGCCTCTACGGGCAAGCCATCGTCAATGGGCGGCCTGCCGCACGAGCTGGGCTCTACAGGCTTTGGCGTGGCACAGTCCGCGTTCGTGGCGATTGAGAGCATGCGCATGGACGTGAACGGCGCCAGCGTGGCGCTTGAAGGGTTTGGCAACGTTGGCACGTTCACCATGAAGTTCATGACGGAGCGCGGAGCGAAGATAGTCGCCATCTCGGATTCCAAGGGCACGGCATACCTTGAATCCGGCTTTGACTACCAGAAGATGATGGAGACAAAGGCCGCAAAGGGGACAGTCACAGCCTACCCGGGCGCGAAGGTCCTGCCAGCCTCCGACCTGTTCGGGCTGAAAGTAGACGTGCTCATACCTGGCGCAAGGCCTAACGTGATCACGGACGCCAACAAGGCGGCTGTGAAAGCCAAAATCATAGTCGAGGCGGCAAACATACCCATATCGCACGCAATCGAGAACGAGTTTGCCGCAAGGGGCATACTCGTCATACCGGATTTTGTCGCGAACGCTGGCGGCGTGATATCCTCCTATGTCGAGCACATAGAAGGCTCCGAGAAAGAGATGTTTTCCATGGTCGAGGGCAGGGTGACAAGGAACACGCGCCTGATGCTTGAGAGGGCAAAGGGCCTCAAGACGCGCGAGGCGGCCCTTGAAATCGCCAAGGCCAGGGTAAAGGACGCCATGGAAAAGAGGGCGTAAATGCCCCCTTCCCTTTTTTGTTTTGCAGGAACTGGGGGCTTTTTTCCCTCTTCCGCCCCAAAAGCAAACCTTGATAAAACAGGAATGGCATAGAAAAGGAAGCCTCCTTCAGGGCTGGCTTTGGCGGACATGCCGCGCGCCCTGGCGGATTCAAAAATCATCATAGGAGATACCATGGTCCTTTGTTTCGTCGCACTTGCCGTATTCGCCGTGCTTTCGATATTCTCGGCAAAATACAGGCCGCTTTTCAAAAGGTCGTTGCAATGCGTTTTCCTGAAAGCCACGCTTAGGCCCTGCGACACGGGGCTTGACGAGGAGATAAAGGCGCAAAGCATAGCCGGGCTCATGAAGCTCTCCCCGAAGGCGGCAAACGCCCTAAACAGGCATTTCCAGGCATTCTCGTTCATATTCACTATATTGTTTTTCGCAAGCCTGTTCTTTGCCGCGCAGGGCATTTACAATTTCATGATATACGGCAACTGCAATGGCCTTGAAGGCGGGTTTTGCATATACTCGGGCATTGCCGGGAACAACCCGTCCCTGCTCAAGCCGCCAACAGACCTGAAAGGCATAACATATGGCAACGAGTCCGCCAACATAACGGTCGTGGAATTCGGCTGCTACGTCTGCCCGTACACGAGGAGCGCGGAAAACGACGTGCGCGGACTGCTTTCCAAGTACGGCGACAGGATTTATTTTGTCTTCAAGCCCTTCCCGCTTCCAAACCACCCCTACTCGAAGGAGGCGGCCATAGCCGCAGAATGCGCAAACGAGGAGGGCAAGTACTGGGAATACAGGGCGCTTCTCTTCGACAACCAGAAGGACGTAGAGGCCAACGGCACTGCCGCCCTCTCGGATGTCGCAGGCAGGCTAAACCTGTCCGGCTTTGAATCGTGCATGGCAAGCGGCAGGTACGACCCAATGATAAACGTCTCGGTATCCGAAGGCGACGCGTGCGGCATATACGGCACGCCCACGATATTCGTCAATGGGCAGGCCTTTGTGGGCGAGTCAGCGGCAAAGCAGGCAGAGACGAGGATACAGCAATTGTTGGCCCAATGAAGCTGAAGGCTTGACCCGATGGACGTAAAAAAAATAAAATCGGATTTCCCAATTTTCCAAAAGCGCCAGGGCCTTGTATATTTCGATTCCGCGTGCACCACATTGAAGCCGAGGCAGGTCATAGAGGCGCAAAATTCGTATTACGAGGAATACTCCGGCTGCGCGGGCAGGTCCGCGCACTCAATCGCCAAGAAGACAAGCGACGCGTTCGAGGCTGCGCGGGAGCGGGTGGCGCGCTTTGTCAATTCCAAGGGCGAGTCGGTAGTCTGGACCAAAAACACCAGCGAGGGGCTCAACCTGGTAGTCCGCTCGCTCGACTATTCGAAAAGGAAGAAAATCGTCACCACCAGGCTTGAACACCACTCCCTCCTGCTCCCCATAATGGAGCAGAAGAGGCGCGGCATCGCAGGCATGGGGCTCATTGAGACTGGCCCGGACGCGCTCGTTACAGAAGAGGCGGCCTCAAAGGCCATAGACAGGGAAACAGCGCTTGTGGCGATACACCACACCACCAACACCACGGGCATGCGCGCCCCGGTCGAGAAAATAATAAAAATCGCCCATGATAATGGCGCGCTTGTGCTCATAGACGGGGCGCAGGGCATACCGCATTCAAGGTTCGACTTCAGCAAGTCAGGCGCGGATTTCCTCGCGTTTTCAGGCCACAAGATGCTCGGGCCGACAGGAATTGGCTGCCTCGTTGGCAGGCAGGAGGCCCTCGAGGGCCTTGACACGTTCATGGTGGGCGGCGAGACAATAGACACTGTCACCATGGAATCGGTCGCGTTCAAGAAGGCCCCGAAAAAGTTCGAGGCGGGGATACAAAACTACGCCGGCGCGATAGGCCTTGGGGCAGCCTGCGACTATCTCTCAAAAATCGGGATGGCAAACATAGAGGAGCACGAGAAAAAGCTTGCAGCGGAGCTTGTAAAGGCCATCCAGTCAATACCCGGCTCAAGCATATGCGGCAGCCCGGACGCGGCAAAGAGGTGCGGCCTTGCATCCTTCAACCTGAAAGGCGTAAGCGCGCACCAGACTGCCCTGATGTGCGATTCGCTTGCGAAAATAGCGCTTAGAAGCGGCGTGTTCTGCGCCCAGCCCGCAATGGAGTCGATGGGCGCGGGCAAGGGAGCCGTCAGGGCATCGCTCTATATTTACAATGACATGGACGACATAAAGGCATTAAGGGAAACGCTTGAGAAAATCGCAAAGCTTGGGAATTAGCCTTTCACTGCTTGCAGCCCTGCTTCCCATAATACGGCGCTTCCGCTAATTCTTCAGCAAAGAGAAAAAGAAGAAAGGGAAAAAAGAAAAAACTCAGGAATATTTTGCCACTATGCCGCCGCTTGTGGTATGCGCCGGGAAGCCTGCCGGGTCGTTCTCGCCCTTATATTGCACATAGAGCTTGCCTGAGAACGAATTGCCCTGCTGCACCCCTGCCGCGTCGGCGCACGTGAAGTTTATCGCAGACTTGCTCCCTGCGGGTATGAACACGCCGGGGTTAAGTTGCACATACGTAGCCACTGCAGCGGCCGAGTCCTTTGAGCACTGGATGCCGGTAACGTTTATGGCATTTGACTTGCCGTTGTTTATCACGACATACATGAGCTGGTTCCCGCCCAGGTCCTTTGCGATTACCGGCAGAGTCTGGTCGCACCTGATGGCCGCATCGTCGAGGTTGCACTGCGCCGAAGGGCCGATGTTGAGCAGCAGCAATACTGAAATCACGATAACTATAACGAGCAATGCCCAGCCATAGGTCATTAAGTATTCCATGGCCGCTTGGCCTTTCCTTTCCATCAGTACCACCACTTATGAGTTTATTCCATTTATTTAAAATACTTCTTGGATTGCGACATGCTATACCAGAGATGACAGGAACTGCGAGAGAAGCGAGTTCACCGCAATGTAGATTATCAGGGACAGGGCCAGGAAAAGGGGCAGGTATTTCAGGCCTTCCGTCTTGGAGCCCTTCTGGATGACGCCTATGATAAGCGAAGAGAATATCGCGGTTATTACTGTGGTCACTATTGTGAACATGAAAAAGTCCGCGGAGCCTATAAGCGGCGGCTGGGGCCTGACAAAGCCGATCGCGGGGAGCTGGGACACGTCGGGCAGGTTCGCGAACACGTTTTCAAGTATGCCTATCAGGTTGTTTGAGACTGCAAACAGGAACGGCGCGCCGACCGAGGCCGCGAACACTACGAATATGACGTACATGAGAAGCGACGCCGCTATCTCCTTTTGTATGAGCTGGATGTTTCTCGTATCCGTGGCAATCTGGTCGAAAATATCCGCCATCTGGCCGCCCGACGCGAGGCCCTGCTTGATAAGCGAGACCGTGCGCCGGAGTATCTTGGAATTGTAGCGCAGGTTGAGCCTGTCGATAGCGGTGTTGAACGGCTCGCCGCCGAAAGTGCGCTTTGCCACCAGCTCGACTTCGCCGGAGAACTGCCCGAACTCGGGCTTTGCGGCGTACCACATTGCCTGGTCCACGTTCATGCCCGCGCGCACGTTTGCCGCCGCAAGCGTCAAGAAATCAGGGAGCACAGACTCGACCTGGCGCTTCCTGGATTCTATCCTCATAGACAGGAACACATAGACGAGAAGGGCCAGAAGCACGGTCGAGATTATGAACATCACGATTAGCACGAGAAACAGCATCGCGAACTGGTTGTTGGCTATGGACTCGCCAAGGACCTTGGCTATTGAAATGAACGCCAGGCGCGCCTGGACGAACTGGATTGCGATAAGCGTCGAGAGGAGGCCGCCCACGAGGAAAGCCACTATGGCGCCGCCCGCGAATACCTCGGCCGGGACCGACAGGCCGGCGGCGTCAAGAGTCTTGCCTATGTCAAGTATCCTGCGCCTTGAAAACAGCCTGCCAAGGGGCTCGAGGGGATTTTTCATTTCTGCCATTTGCTAAACCTTAGGGTTGTCAGGATATGTCGAATCTTGGCCGTGACGATTCGACCATTGAAAGGAAAATGAACTGCAGGACTATTATGAGGCCGAGTATGACCAAAAGCACCACGGGGCCGGATATAGCCACCCCGCCGCCGACAAAGGAGAGCAGGATTATGAGGAACGCGACGCCCAGGGACGGCATGATTATGCCGAATATCATGAAAAACATCACAAGCGGATTGAGCTTTTGCCCGTATTCCTTGAGCTGGACGACCTGCTCCTTTGAAATCTGGTCAAGGACAGATTCGAGCGATGACGCCACGTCCGAGCCGGAAGATATGGAGTTGACAATCTGGAGTATGACGCGGTTGAAAGACGAGGACGGGTTGTTGTCCGCAACCTCGCGCATGGCAAGGGACGCGGGGACGCCAAGTGTCACCTTCTCGACAATCCTGTTGAATTCCTTGCTGACCTCGCCGTAGTCCCTGGAAACGCCGACCATGGCGTCAAAAAGCGGTATGCCCGCCTTGATTTCGATGAGAAGGTGCCTGCCGGCGAACACTAGTTCCTGGTCGATCTTCTTGCCCCTCTGCATCGCACGCACGCGCGGGACCATCATTGCGTAGAAGAACATGATGACGTAGACGAGCGGCGCTGCGGGCACGAGCCAGAGAAGGTTGATGCCGTAGAACCTGAAGAAAACGCCCATGACAAGCAGAAGCGCAAGCGACAGAGCGATAGCGCCCATGAGGGATTTGCGTATGAATTCCGCGGGCGCGGTGTCCATGTCCGCCTGCCTGATTTCCTTTTTCAGGTGCGGGAAAAGACCTGCCACGGGCCGCACAAACGGGGCCGACACGCCCAGGGTGTCCGGCTGTTTCTGGCGCATGGCCCGGACAACCCCGCCCTGGTGGCCGGTTCCGGCAGAAGAGTCTGGCTCCATGGCCTTATTGGCTGGGCCGGGCTTGTGCTTTTGCTCTGGATTTGCCATCAGATTACCGTTTGTTTGTTTAATATTATATCAATCGGATTAAAAGCCTTGCCCACTTCCAAGGCGCCATGCGTGCTTTTTCATGCCCTGCCGCCCCAAGACGAGCCCTTGCCGCTTATCTGCTCAAACGGGTTCTGGTCGCGCACAAGGCCCGATGCTATTACGCCTGGCGGGAGGCCCCTCTGCTTGGCAACGTGTTCCCTGACCTTGAACCTGAACTGCCCGGGCGTGATGCCGCCCATGTTGAAGTTGTCGTAGAGTTCCGCCATGTTCTGCTTGGCGTAATTGGTTATCGTGATGTCGTCCATGTTGTTGATTTCGACAATGAGCCTGCGCTGCTCCGCGGGGCTTTTCACAAAGCCTTCCTGCGGGCTTGCGACCTCCTGCCTGGGCATAGCAGCCTCTTTTTTCTGCCTGCCGCCGCCGAACATGCCGCCAAGCAATCCCCCCAACAGGCCCTGTTTCTTGGTGTTCGGGAGTATTTCCTGCGTTGCCTGCATCTGCTTGGGGACAGGAGCCTGCTCCTCCTGCTCCATCGGCCCGGAATAGACCTGCTGCGAGCCGGAAGACTGGATTTCCATGGCAAGCTGTTCCTCCCTTTCGCTTTCAGCCTCGTACTGCCTTGCAAGCTCGTCGCGCAGGGCCCTGTTCTTTTCTGATATGGTCCTGAGCTTGGCAAGGAGCTGTTCCGAACTCTCCCTGGAATCCTTGGGGGACTTGAGTATGGACTCGTGGTATTCGCGGCGCGCCTGTTCAAGCTCGGATTTCATGCTGGCGTTCATCTGCGTGAGCCTGCTTTGGAAATTCTCGTGCTTTATGCCCTCGGTGCGCGCGGCCTTCAGCTTGGTCTCGTATGTGTCGCGGAGTATGTCCATCTCGCTTTGCATCTGGTCTGAAAGCCGCGTTATCTCCGACTTGAGCTTCTCGTCCGACTGCGCCTTGGCCGCCTCCACAGTCTTTGCCTTCTCGGCAAGCCTGGACTGCAATGCCTCGTTCTCGCGCTCAAGCTGTTTTTTCTGCTGGGCAAGGGCCTCGAGCTGCTTTTGCGTCTCCGCTTTGGCCTTCCTGCTCGCCTCTTCCTCAAGCCTGGCCTGCAATGCCGCCATTTTCTTCTCTATGCCCTGCTCCTTGAGCCGCGCCTCCTCCTGGCTTTTAGACAGGCGGGACTCGTACTCCTGCCTGATTTTTTGCGCCTCCTCGCGCGCCTTCGACGAAGCCTCCGCCTGGGCCTGCTCTATCGCCTCCTGGCGGGCCTTCATGACAGCCTGCTGGCTTTCGGACTTGACCTTCTCAAGCTGCGCAAGTATGCGCGCCTCCTTTTGCTCGGACTCGCGCCTCATTGCCTCAAGCTTGGCCTCATACTCCCTTGAAAGGGCCTTTTTCTGCCCTGAAATGTCGTCAAGCTGCTTTTGGATGTCCGCAAGCTTTTTCTTGCTCGTCTCCGACTCCATCCTGCGCTTGAGGTCGTCCATCCTGTGCTCGAGCTCTTCCCCGCGCTCCACGTTCTCCTTGCGCGCCTTCTCGACCTTTTTAGTGTAGTCCGAGCGCAGCTCCTCTATTTCAGCGCCCTTGCCGGGCGGCGCAATGGGCGCAATCTTGAGCTTGCCCGAAGCGTCCTCCTTGGGCTTTTTCTCCGCGTCAGCCACCGCCTGGGGCGATACTGCCTCGAGCTGGCTTTTGATGTCGCGGGCGATGTCGGCAAGGCTCTGCTTTTCAGGCTGTTTTTCCTCCTCCTTTTTTTCAGGGGCGTACGCCTGCTTGCCCCCGGCAGGCGCCGTGGGGGAGGTGGAGATGTAAGGCATCACGGGGACGGTGGGCATTTCAGGCTGCGTCTTTGCAGCCTCCGGGGGCATCGTGGTTATGGGCAGGGTAATTGACGGCTTTGCGGAAACCTTCTGCTCCGGCTTCTTGGAGCCCGGCTTTTCCTGCGGCATTTCCTTTGGAGGGGTTGAAATCTGCCTGCCAGAAGCCGCCCCCTTGCCAAGAAGCATGCTCGACGCCTCTTTTTTGGCAATCTCGGCGCGGTAGTCGCCTTCCGCCATGCCGGGGGATATCTGGCTGCCGTAGTAAATCGAAGAAATGGACTTTTCGGCCTTGGTGAAATGGGAAATCAGGTCGGCGTAGCTTATGCCCTCTATGTCCGTGTCGAGTATTTCCTTTGCAGGGGCGGCCTTGGCCTGTGCCTTGGGGCGCTGGGATTCGGCAGCCTTTTTTTCCAGCCCTTTTGCAGTCTGGGAAAGCTCCTCGAAATCCACGTTTTGGAGTGAATCCAGGGGCATTGGCTCACCCTTCAGCCTTCCATTCCACGTCCTTTTCGGCCGCCTCGATTATCTCGTCGGGGCTTATGTAATACCTCGAGACGATTTCGCCGACCTGGTTGACCTCGCGGTACTTGTGCTTGACCATCCAGTCTATAATGGAGGCCTTGTCAGCCACGTCGGAGTCTATCTCCTTTTGCGTCATGCCCGCGTAAAGCGAGAGGGTGCTTGCAAGAGTGAACATCTTGCCAGTGTCAAGCATCTTGTCGGACTTGAGGTCCCACCTCTGCAGGACATTGACGTCCCCGCCTTTTTGGACCTCTGCGAACTCGAGAGTGCGCCTGACATTGAAGCGGCGGTGCCTGAACTGCACCACGATGCCTGCTAGGGAGTCAAGCATGGCCTTAGGCACGTTGACAGGCGGGTTCGTAAGCCTTGAAATCGTCTCTGCCGCGTTGTCCGCGTGGATTGTGGCATACACGGAGTGGCCCGTGTGCATTGCCTCGAAAAGTATCTCCGCCTCGCGCTGGCGCCTTATTTCCCCGACTATTATCCTGTCAGGCCTCTGCCTCAGTGAATTCACGAGCAGGTCGAGCATGCCGATTTCGCCCTTGCCCTCCGCGTTTGGCTCGCGCGTCACCATCGGCACCCATTGCAGGAAGGACGGCAGCGTAAGCTCGCGCGTGTCCTCAATGGATATTATCCTCTGGTTTGCGGGGATGAGGCCCGCCATGGCGTTGAGGAAGGAGGTTTTGCCGCTGCCGGTGCCGCCCGAGACAAGAAGCGACAACTCGTTTTGTATGCACAGCCAGATGAGGGCCGCGGTCTTGGATGGCAGGCAGTTGAGCTCCACAAGCGTGGTTATTGTCCACGGGTTCCTGGAGAACTTCCTGATAGTTATAGTGTTGCCGAAGGCCGACGCCGGGGAGAGGGTGGCATTCACACGGTCGCCTGTTGACAGGTGGGCGTCCATGAGGGGGTTGAGCACGTTGATCTGCTTGCCGACCTTCCTGCCAATCATTGAAGCGTAGTCATATACGGCGTCCTCTGTGCGTATGCGTATGTTCGTCTGGCACCAGCCGTGCTTCTTGTGGAAAATCCAGACGGGCTCCTGGGACGAGTTTATGGCGACCTCTTCTATCTTGTCGTCGTGCATGAGGGATTCGAGGTCCCCAAGCCCCAGGGTGTTTTGGATTAGGTAGGACGCAAGCACCTTTTTGGTGTCTTCGGAGAGGGTGGGGAAATGCTTTGCCAGAAGCACAACCGCCTTCTGCTCGAACTTCATCTTGACCTCTTCGGCCTTTTTCGGGTCGATGATGTCCGTTATGTCCATCTTTATCGTCGTTACAAGCTCGCCTTTGAGGGTGTTGAGCACGAGTTTCGTCCCTTCGCCAAGGCCGGGGATTGAAATCTCGTAGAACGGGACCATGGAGGTCTTGGAGCGGGTTATCCTGACATTCACAGGTATGCTCTCGGAATTGAAGAAGTACTGGTCAATGACCCCGAATGACTGGGCGGCCTGGGCCGCAGGCATTTTCCTGGAATCGTCGGCTTCCATGCCCTTGTCGCTTTTCCTGCTCTTCTCGTTTGCCATATGCGCTACACCCTCTCTAGGACAATTTTGCCAAAATCATGCCTCTTCGTTCCATATCTTGCGTATGAGGTCCTTGAGTTCCTCGCGCTTCGCGTCGAACTCCCTGCCTTCGTTCTCGGTCAGCCGGTAGCTCTCCTGTATCTCCGCGGAGCGCTTTTCAACGGCCTGCGCCATCTGCGGGGTAGACGCCTGCAACTGGAGTATGGACGCCTGCTTGTAGAGAGCCTCAAGGCTCGACTCGAGCTTGTCCCGGCGCCTCTCAAGGTCCGATATAGTGTCGATTATGAGCTGGATTTCGTCGCGCCTGTCCGCAACCGCGTTGATTTTGGCCATCGTGTCCTGCGACGACTTGATTTCCTCCTCTATCTCGACCTTCTTTGAAATCACGTTGGACTCAAACGAGGATATCTCCGAGTCGAGGGAGGAAGAGACCGTGGTGAATTCCAGCTTGGCCTTTGCCAGGTCTTCGGTTGCCTGGTTGATTATGCCGGCAATCTTGGGCTTTGAAAACCCGCCCGATTCGACCTGCGCGAGCTGCTTTTCAACTGACTTGACGCTTGCGCGTATCTTTGAAATCCTGTCAGCGTATTTCTCGTAAATGTTGTCGAGCCCGGATTCCATCTTCTTGAGCTCTTCCGTCTTTGCGGAAAGCCTGCCGTTTTTAGGGTCGAGAGCCTTGTAGACCCTCTCGAACGACTCGCGGAGGGACGCCAGGTCGTCCTTCGACTCCCTGACAGTGGCAAGCCTCGACCCTATATCGGAGCTTATCTGGGACTTTCTGGATTCGAGCGCCGCGGCCTTCTGCTCGATAGCCGGGGCAGCCGCAGACACCCATGTGAGGTAGACCTTGGTGAACTTGTACTCTATCCTGATTATGCCCTCCTCCTCAAGCACCTTTGCCCACGATTCCACGGTTTCCGGGGCCAGGCTCAGTTCCTGGGAGGCTGCCTTGAGTTCCACCTTGCCCTTTTCATGGATAAGGCGGATGAGATTGTCAACTCCTGTGGAAATTAGAAGGTCGTCAAGGGCCATGCGAATCAGTGGCATTTGAAGCAATATAAATATATGCCCATTAAAGCAAACCCCATAAATCAATATAAAGCAAAAGCCAGCAAAAGCAGGTATTGCTGCGCGCGCCAGGCAACAAAAAGGCGCCGGACAAATTTTGAAAAAAATTTGCCCGCATTGCGAATCGCCAGGCGGCAGGCAAGGCAATTCGCATTAAAATGCAAAAAACAGGCACAGGAAAATGGCAGAATACGAAATATTCATATCGCGGCTCGAGTCCGGGCCACTTGACAGGTTCAAGAACCAAAACCTGCTTTTGAAAAAGTTCGGGGAAGAGGGCCTCAAGGTCTACAATTCGCTCGAGCAGACCACCCAGGCAAAGGCACTGATGGAAGCCACAGGCATGCCGGAGGAAAAGTTCGTCACAATACTGGAATTCATGGAAGAGAACGGCATAATAACAGTGTCGGAAACGCCGCCGGAGCAGCCGGCAATGCAAAAGGCTGGCAGGGAAATAACCGCTGAACCTGAAGAGGAGCCTGAAAAGCCAAGGCCGCGGCAGGCAAAAAAGAGGATAGAGCCCGAAGATGAAGGGGAGGAAGGCCCGGGCGGCATGATAAAGCCGATAGGAATCGAGCCGGAAGGCATGGAAGAGGGCGCGGGCGAAGGCCAGGAGGAAGGCGAATCCGGCGCGCAGGGGGAAATGAACGAGCAGGCGGAGGAAATAGCCCCTGAACCGCAGGAAAAGGATGAAGCGGAGCCCGGGCCGGAACCAGCCCAGGAGCCCGAAGACCTGCCTGAACCCGATTCAGGAGGCGAAGAAGGGCAAGGCGGGGGGCCTGTCCAGCCGATACATGAAGACGAAAAGAAGCAGGCGGCAGAGGCCAAAATCAGCAAGGAGGACGAGGCTGCGCGCGAAAAGCTCAGCCCGATTGAAAGGATAATATTCAACAAGTACGGCAACACGGGCGTGCTTGTCTACAAGCTCATAGACGGGGAGAAGACTGCCGAGGAAATCATGCTTGAGACCGGCTTGTCGGAAGTCAAGCTGGTCGAGATATTGGAGTTCCTTGAAAGCCAGGGCATAATCAAGCTTGAAAAGCCGCAGGCCGCGCAGCCAGCGCCGCAGGAGGCGCAGGCGGGGCCTTTGGAACCAGGCGAGCCAGCCGCTGCGCCCGCAGAAATGGCAGCAGCCCCGGGCCGGCCACCGGCACAGCAGGCGGCAGATGCGGGCCCCGAACCGTCCTTCAGGCCAATGATAGACGAGAAGGAGAGCATCGAGGCGCCCCCCGGAGTCGCGCTGTTCCCGGACATCATACCCATAGACATACCAATGCCCGCGCCGCTGAATCCCATAAGCTCCGCTTCCGTCAAGGCAGACCTGTTCCTGAAATTCAAGGGCGCGGGATTGCAGGTCTATTCAATGCTTGACGGCAGGCGCGACGTGATAAAGATTGCCCTTGAGGCCCGCCTGTCCCTGCCTGAAATCGACCAGGTGCTTGCCATGCTTGGCAGCAAAAAGGCGGTCTATTTCAAGCCGATGTCAAGGGACGAGATAAAGGCCGCCTACGGGGAAGACGCGCTTGCGGTCTATAAGAAGTTCGGCAGGGAGGGCGTTATGATTTACGACCTGATTGGCAAGGAGCCGAGCCTGCGCGACATAGTGGTGCGCTCGCAAGTCGAGCCACACCACGCTGTTGATATCCTGCTGTTCATACATTCCATACTCGGAGTGGACATGCCGCTTAACAGGGAGGTCCTATACAAGCAGCTTGGGATTTCCTAGAAAAATATATTAACAGGGATTGAGCGAGAATACCATGGGCAGAACAGGGCAAGTATTCATATTATTCACAATCTCGGTTCTTTTTGGCGCCATTTTCGCGCAGAGCCTGCCCGTTACTAGCGGGCTCATCTTGCATTTCAAGGCAGATGCCATAGCCCAGTCGAACAACACCGCAGTTTCCACTTGGGTCGGAAGCCAGGGCTCATTGAGGAATGCCACGCAGGCAAGCTCCGCCCAGAGGCCGGCGTATCTCACCAATATTAGAAACGGGCTCCCGGCAGTGCTTTTCGACGGCACGGACGACTACATGTACATCAACAACTATTCCACGCCGATTGCGTTCAAGAACATCACTTATTATGCGATATACAGGACCCTGAACCAGACTGTCAGGAATGTAAATGGCAATGGCCAGTTCAACAGGCTCGTCTCAATAACAACGCTTGCAGGCATGGATTACCAGGACATACATTTCCTCATCGAGTCCGATGAAATCAATGGCGGCAACTGGCGCATGGACCAGAGGGTCCTTACGGGCAACGGCTCCTTGAGCAATGGCATCTTCGGGCAATACGTGACTTCAAACACTGGCGAATACGGGGTAGACCAGAGCTACCCGTACAGGGGCTACCTCGCGGAATTCGTGGTGTACAATCGGACCCTGAACTCGAGTGAAAACTCTTCAGTGTACAACACTCTTGCGACAAAATGGGGATTCCTGTCCCAGCCGGCGACCACGGGCTTTGGAGGCTCGAGCACGAATTTCTCGAACATAAGCAACCTCGCGGACGTAAGGGGCCTGGTGCTTGAGGCAACAGGCAAGGGCAAGATAGCGTTCCCACCTACATACAGTGTCAATGCGGCGGGGCAGAACTATACAGGCCAAATCCTGATGGGAAACGGCTTCATATCCGTGAACTCGTCAGCCCTGCATTCTTCTTTCAATTCCACTGCAACGCTGACGATGAATTTGAGCGGGGTCTATTCAGGCACTGCAGCGCCGACAATTTATTATTACGAGCCGTTCACCTCCAGCCTCGCAACAATATTGCAGAACGGCACAGCCTGCGCTGCGCCAAGGTGCACGGGCGTGGCGTGGAATTCAAGCACGCGGATTCTCACGTTCAATGTGACTGGGTTCTCCGACTATGGCGCGAATGGGTCGGCAAACTATAGCGGCGCGGGCGGCTCGCCCTCGAATTCAACAGGCACCCTTGGGATAAACATCACGTCAACAAACCAGATAGCGGTTTATACGTCAAATGGCATGAATGACAGCACATTCAGCTTCGTGCCAGTCACGCCGCCTGCGGCAGGCTCGATTACCCTAATCTCGAACCAGACTTCCAACACCACAGGCGGGGAGCTTGGCTTCCTTGTGGAGAACCAGGGCAATGTCAATGTCTCAATCACAGTTGCGTCCGACAAGGACGCGGCATCATTCATTGGCGGTTCCGCGCCACTGTTCCAGATGTTTGGCGGAGTGAATGAAACCGGGGCGTGCCCGTCCCTGAACGAGTCAATGCAGTCCCTGTCAGCCTCGGACATAACAATATGCCCAAGCCTCGCATACGCGGATTCGCAGGACACTATCTGGGCATACGTGCTTGTGAAAATAGATTCCGACAGCCCGCCCCAGACGAGCACGGCTACATTGACTTTCACAAGCACGCAGGTGTGAAAATAAAAAAAAGCGCAATGGCCTGAAAAAAAATCAGGCGCTTATTTCTTTGCAGAATAAACCTGCCACGCGCTCCACAGGGCCGACAAGGTCGCTATGAAGAACACGCCTTCAAGCGCTACGTCGGGAAGCGCGACTGAGAACAGCTTCGCCGTGTCGTAGACGACGTATATGGCGAACGTCAGGGCGAAGCCGAGCATGAACTTCTTCTGCTTGTCGTATGCCGCAAGCAGGCAGAGGACAAGTATCGCCGCCTCGAGCGCTATTGAAACAAGCTGCAGGTAACCCATATCCACACCTCTCTGTTTTTGCCCGATTCCTGAAAAAGAAAAAACATGAAAATCAATGCTGCTGCAGAATAAAAAAAAGGGGATGGGGAGCCTAGTCCCCGGATTTCCTCTCCTTCACGCGCTTTTCCACTATGGCGTGGTGGGCCATGAGCCTTATCGCGTTCACCTTTATGAAGCCCTGCGAGTCAGTCTGGTCGAACCCGCCCACCTCGTGCATTGAGCCGAAGTGCTTGTCGTAAAGCGACGACGGGGATTCGCGGGCGTGCGTGAACACGTTGCCCTTGTAAATCTCCATGGTCACCTTGCCGTCGATGTATTCCTGGCTCTTGTTCATGGCCGCGTTCAAGAAGTCCATCTCCGGCGAAAACCAGTAGCCGTTGTAGACAAGCTGGGCGAAAATAGGGGAGAGCATGTCCCTGATTTTCATGACCTCCCTGTCCATTGCTATAGCCTCAACGTCCCTATGGGCCGCAAGCAGGATTGTGCCCCCGGGCGTCTCGTAAAGCCCGCGGGATTTAATACCGACGTAGCGGTTCTCCACCATGTCCATCCTGCCGACGCCGTTTGCAGCGCCGAGCTCGTTTGCGTACATGAAAAGCTCCAGCGGGTCGGTCTTCACAGTCCCGTCGGTCTTGTTGTGGATTTTGACGGGCGTGCCGTCCTTGAAGAAAACCTCGAGCCATGTGCTTTTCTCCGGCGCCTTGTGCGGGTCCACGGTCCTCGAATACACGGAGGGGTCGGGTATGTGCTCGGGCTCCTCGAGTATGCCCGCCTCGTGGGAAATGTGCATCAGGTTCTCGTCCTCGGAATACGGCTTTTTCGTGGTCGCCTGGACGGGTATGCCGTGCTTCTTGGCATAGGCAATCATGTCGTCCCTGCCCTTGAACTCCGCGAGGAATTCCGGCATTTTCCACGGCGCGAGAATCTTTATTTTAGGGTTGAGCGCGAGATAGGTGAGCTCGAAGCGGACCTGGTCATTCCCCTTGCCCGTGGCCCCGTGGGACACGTATTTGGCGCCCTCTTCTTCCGCAACTTTCACCTGGTATTTCGCAATCAGGGGCCGGGCGACCGAGGTGCCTAGGAGGTACCTGCCCTCATAGACGGCATTGGCGCGGATTGTCGGGAATATGTAGTCTGTGACGAATTCCTTTTTGAGGTCCTTGAGCACGAATTTCGACGCGCCGGTGGCATGCGCCTTTTTCTCGACCGCCTTGAAGTCCTCCTTCTGCCCTATGTCCGCGGAATACGCGATTACCTCATAGCCCTTCTCGACGAGCCATTTGAGTATGACAGACGTGTCAAGGCCGCCGGAATATGCGAGCACCACTTTTTCCTTTGCCATTTTGAAAACCTCCCAAAACCGAATAGGACTGTGTGGATTTGGTTTGGATTGAAACCTATTTAAGCGCTATGTCACAAATGTGACATTATTTAATAATTATGCAACAAATAAGATATTGAAAAGGGAGCGGCGGGCAACATGGCAAGATACAGGAACAGCGGAAAAACCAACGCGGCGCGGGCTGCGCGCGAATACCTGGCGCAAAACCCCACAGTCGAGCACATGGCCGCGCTAGGGCTTGCCAATTCAAGCGCAATAGCGCGCCTGGTCATGCGCGAATACGGCCTCGGGCTTGGCTCGCTTGGCGCAGTGAAGGCGGCGGTGTCAAGGTACAAAAGCTCGAAGGAGGGGTATCCCTCGCTTGAGAAGACGGCGATGGAGGTGCTTGGCTCAAGCTCCGTTTCCTTGCGCTCGAACGTGGTGGTGGTGGCGTCAAGAAAGACGCTTGACGTGCCCGTGATAGTGGTGTCTTCTGGCAGGAGCTACATCACAAGCATAATAGACAGGAGATACCTGCCGCGCGCGAAAAAGGGCGCCATGTCCGTAAACGAGGGGCTCGCCCTCATATCAATTTCATCGCCGAGAAAAATCAAGGAGACGCCCGGCGTGGTCTGGCTCGCCCTCGAGGCCCTTGCAAGGAGCGGGATAAACATACAGGAAATGAGCTCCTCTGGAAACGACACCATGCTCGTCACAAGCGAGTCCGACTCGCTTAGGGCTATGGAAGTCATATTCCGGCTCTTGAAGGGCAGACTGTGAGGCTAAGGAAAGGAAGGGGGAATGGCAACGGCATCCGAGGCAATGGCATCCGAAGCATGAAAAGATAACTTGATATTCATTCAATGGGTTGTAATTGGCATGAAAAAGGACGTCCAGAAAAAAAACAGGCAGAACGCAAAGGAAGCGGCGCTTGCAAGCATTGAAATGCTCGTGAATCTCGCAAAAAAGGAAGCCGCCTCGGACCCTGCGCTGGCGCAGGAATACGGCCGCATCGCGTTTCGGATAGCCCAGAAGGCGCGCTGCGGGGTGCCAAAGAGCTTCCAGGTCGCGATTTGCAAGAAATGCTTTTCAGTGCGGCATTTTGGCAAGAACACAAAGGCAGTGCCGGACACAAAGAGAGGCTCGGTAGTATATATCTGCGCCTGCGGCGCCAAGCAGAGGTTCTATTACGGGGACATGCCAAAGAAAGCCTGAAGGCAAAACGGAAAAAGAACGCGTCCGGGCGCCTACTCGCCGTCCGCAATAGCGTTGCCCACTATCCTGTTCTTGAAGTCGTCAGACGCATTGCTGTTGAATTCATAGAGTATGCAGCGTATGCGCTCAATCCTGTCGGCCTCGCCATCGAAGCCCGATTCCCTGTAACCTTCTGCGCGCTTGCCGAACCATGTGCCATAATCCGAGCCGTGCCCGGGCCTCTCAATCCACTCGGTGTTGCGCCGCAATGTCTCAAGTATCATCTCGATAGTCGGCTTCGACTTGAAAAAGTACGGCACGTCCGCGAGCTTTTGCTTCATTTCAAGCAGCAACAGCACGTCCTTGTGCGACAAGTCGAAGTCGTAGGAAGCCTGGACAGCCTGCGCCACGTCGTCATAACTCAAGCCTGAAATCCTGTGCTGGCTTGAGAGGCTCATGGAAATGGAGTCAATCATGTTCGCCTTTTCCTGCTGGACTTGCAGGTGGTGGCGCACCCCGAGAATCGTAAAGCAGGTTACGCTGGTGGCAAGCGAAATCCCGATGAAAAGCATCCTTGCCCTTGAAATGCCAAGATGTGCCGCAAGGCCGGTCGTTGCAGGCTGGCCATTCCGGCCAATCCTGAATATCTTTAGCCGGTTGTTGGCAGGAGAGCCGGAAACAGTGTTGGATTTGAAATCCTTTTGCGCGTTTGACATGAAATTACCGATTCGCAGCTTATGCAATCATGCGGCTTGCAGCATTGACACTAAGCATGTTTTTCAGTGAAATAATGGCCCAGAACTTCTTTATAATCCTATTCAAAGGCCGCCCTGCCAATCCTGACAATGTCAGAGCCGCATTCAAGCGCGGCCTTATAGTCCGAAGTCATGCCCGCTGAAATAATGAATCTCCTTGAAAACCTCACTTGCGCCTCCTTCCTTATTGAATCCAGGAGAATGAAGGCGGCCCTTGACTTTGAAATGTCGGAGGTTTCAGGCCCCATGCCCATGAAACCGACCACGTCGATGCCCTTTGACATGGCATGCCCGCACGCGTCCAAGGCAGCGGAAGGGGCAAAGCCGTGCTTGGATTCCTCGCCGCTGACATTGGCCTGGATGAAGCACTTCGGCCTTTTCCCTGTTTTTTGCTGGCATGAGGCTATCCTGTCAATGAGTTTAGTGGAATCCACGGAGTGGATGTAATCGAAATTCGCGGCCGCGTCGCATGCCTTGTTAGACTGCAATGTGCCAATGAAATGCCATTTTATCCTGCTGCTTGAAGCTGCGGCAGTTTTCATGCCATGCCCCGGCTTTCCCGTAAGCAAAGCTTCAACCTCTTTCATTTTAGGCAGCGCCTCCTGCATCCGATTCTCGCCGAAATCGCGCACGCCGGCGGAATATGCCTCCACGACCTCGGCTGCTGTGCGGTTCTTCGACACTGCGACCAAGAGCGCCTTTCTGCCAGGGGCAAGGCCGGAGATGGAAGCATCAAGCGCCGAAATATTGCCTTTTATTGACATGAAAACCCTTCCATGATATGAAGGAGCAGCAAAGAATGTAATACTATCACGCGGCAAGCAGCAGCAGGGACAGGAACCAGCGGGCGGGCATGCCGGGGCAGCGGGCAAATGCCCGAGGCTGCCCCCGAAACCGGCCCTGGCTGGCAAGATGGCTCCCTGAAAAAGTTATCCCCAATGTTTAAATACCTGAATGAAGGAAATAATCAGGCTATTTAACTGGGTATTTTGCTTAGGTACTTTGAGTTAACTAGGTTAAAGACAGTGCGATAGAAAAAAAAGCATAGTCATAGCAGCGCGGCAAGCGCTGCGGTTTTAGGTGATAGAATGGTTACAGTTTACGATGTCAAGCCGAACGACCTGATAGGCAAGGCGGCGGCAAAGCTCAAGGAAATGGGCATTGAAAAGCCCGCATACCTCGACTACGTCAAGTCCGGCGCAGGCAAGATAAGGAAGCCTGCAAGCCCTGATTTCTTCTACCACAGGTGCGCCTCCCTTTTGAGGCAGGCATACGTCAACGAGTCTGTCGGCGTCAACTCCCTCAAGACGCACTACGGCGGCAGGAAAAAGCGCGGCGTGAAGCGCGAGAGGCAGGCGGACGCGGCAGGCGGGATAATCAGGCGCGGATTCATGGCGCTTGAAAAGGTCGGCCTTATCGAGAAGAAAAAGGTAGGCAGGGGCATAACAGGCAAGGGCAAGAAGCTCCTCGACTCGATTGCAAAGGAGATAAAGGCAGGGGAGAAGGCATCCTCCTGAAACCAAAGGGGACGGATGCGCCATGATGCAAGAGGACGCTGCGGCTGACGACCCGGCGATGCAGAAAAGGATTCGCGAAAGGTACGCGAAGATGCAGCAGGCCGCGGAACTCGAGGAGCAGAAAAAAGCCGTGCTTAGGAATTTCCTGGCGCCGGCGGCCTACGAGAGGGTCATGAACGTCAAGATAGCCAACAAGGACCTCTACGACCAGCTCGTCAATTCGATAGCATACCTCGTCCAGTCCGGAAGGATGGCGGGCGCGAAGATATCCGACGAACAGGTTGTCAGGCTGCTTGAGAAGATGACTGCCAAGCGCGAGACGAGCATAGAGTTCAGGCACAAATAATCACGATTGAAAGAATTGAAAAAATCAAGCAGGTGTTTACTGATGGGCAAGAAATCAGCGCAGAAAAAGGCACGCCTTGGAAAGGCTCTCAAGCAGAACAGGCGCCTTCCTATATTCGCGGTCGCAAAGACCAACAGGCGCATAAGCCAGAACCAGAAGCGCAGGAGCTGGAAAACCCAGAAACTCGGCTACGAGAACTAGATATTTAACAAAAATCTGCATAGGGAGTGAATTATCATGGCAACAGACAAGCTCGAGCGCATTTACACGGTCAATCTAAGCGGTGCATACGGATACCCGAGGACCAAAAGGGCCATAAAGGCCGTTGAAATCCTGAGGGCGTTCATAGCAAGGCACATGAAGGCCCGCGACGGCAAGGTCACGATATCAAACGCTGTCAACGCGCTTGTGTGGGGCAGGAGCATCCAGAAGCCCCCGCGCAGGGTAAAGGTCAGGGCAGTAAAGGAAGGCAGCGACGTCAAGGTGAGCCTTGTCGACGAGAAGCAGGCCAAGGTGAAATTCGCCACAAAGAAGAGGGCGACAGCCGAGGAGAGGAAGCCAAAGGCAGCGCCAAAGAAGGCAGCCGAGGCAAAGCCCGACACTGCAAAGAAGGAAGACAAGCCCGCGGAGAAAAAGGACGCCAAGGCGCAGCCTGCAAAGGCCGAGCCAAAGGCGGCCGACGCGGCTGCCAAAAAGGCGCCTGCTAAGAAGTAGGCGCCCCTTCAACCGCTGATTTTTTTCTTTTCCCCTTTGATTTTTAGCATGCCCGGCACACCGGGTTTCCCAGGTAATTCCAAATGGCCCTTGAAACAACTGCTTTTGACGGAAACCCGTACGTGGGGATTTTTTGCGCCACCAGCGAGAAAATAACGCTTGCGCCCCACTCGTCGCACCCAAAGTTTCTCGAGGCGCTTGCGTGCCTTGGGACCAAGATAGTCAAGACCACGATAATGGATTCCAACCTGCTCGGGGTCTTTTGCGCCATGAATTCCAACGGCGCCATAGTACCATACGGCATAAGCGACAGCGAGATTGCGGTTCTCAAGGCCGAGGGCCTCAACGTGCTTGTTATGAAGGACGCCCACAACGCGATAGGCAACAACATATGCGCCAATGACAAGGGCGCCATAGCCAATCCCGAATTCATAGACCACGACCTTGGAAGGATTGCCGACTGCCTCGGGGTAGAGGTCGTCACTGACAGGGTGGCAGGGTTCGACACTGTCGGCTCCGCGGTAATGGCCACGAACAAGGGATACATCGCCCACCACGACGCGTTGGAGGACGACCTGAAGGACCTCGAATCGATACTCGGCGTTAAAGGCGGGGTCGGGAGCCTGAACATGGGCTGCGGGTTTGTCAGGGTTTGCGGGCTTGGGACGTCAAGCGGCGCTGTGGCAGGCGAGGCGTCAAGCGGGTTCGAGCTTGCCAGGCTGTCCTCGGCCCTCGACATAATTTAAATATTGGGGCATGGTAAAGCAATAATGAGAATCGCATTCATCCAGGCGCGCGGGCGCAAACGCCCGGGCCGATGGGGAAATAACGGTTATTGAGGTGCATATGCATGAAATTTTTTGTAGAAGGCGTCATGACAATCGCGGGCAAGGAAAAGAAGTTCCTCAAGGAAGTCAGCGCGCAAAGCGAGAAGCTTGCAAAAGAGAAAGCATTATCTATGCTTGGCGCCAACCATAAGATACCAAGGACGAAAATCAAGGTAAAGCTTGTGGAAAAGGTGTGAGACAATGAGCGACGACGAAATGAACAGGCTTGTTTACGAGGCGCAGCAGCTGCGCGGCCAGGGGCAGCAACTCCAGGCGCAGCTCGAGTCCATAGAGGATTCCATTTCCGAGGCGCTCTCTACCATTGACGCGCTCAAGGAGTTCAAGAAGAGCCCCGAGATGTCAATGGTCCCCGTAGGGAGCGGCGTTTACATGAAAGGCGGCAAGATAAAGGCGTCCACGGTCCTCATTGGCGTGGGCGCCAACGTCATTGTCGAGAGGCCGCTAGACCAGGCAGTCGCGACCCTCGAGAAGAGGATAGAGGCAAGCAGGAAGCTCTCCGAACAGATACAAAAAGCGCTTGGCGACATAAACTCGAAACTCGAGGAGATAGACAACCGCGCCAAGAAGATGATTGAAGAAGAAGGGGCCTGAAGCCCATGTTCGGACTGCTCAAGAAGAAGATTTCCGAGTTTGTTACAGGCCTGACTAAAAAGGAAGAGGAAAAGGCCCCGGAAGTCCAAAAAGAACCTACTCCACAGCGCGAGCCTCCAAAAAAGGATGAGCCTGAAGAGGAAAAGCCGGTTGAGATAAGGGAAGAAAAGCCCAAAGAGCGCGCAAAAGCGCCTGAAAGGCAAAAAGAGGCGCCAAAGCCTGCCAAAGAGCCTGAAAAAGAAGAGAAGGCTCCTGTTTTTGAAAAGGAAAAGCCCAAAGAGCGGAAGCCGACCCCTGCCGAAAAGCCAGTTGAAAAAAGCGAGCCTGAGCGCCATGAAAAGCGCGAGGCAAAGCCGGAATCAAAGACTGCAATTGAAAAGCCTGCACCAAAGCAGGAAATGCGCGTTCACGAAATCCATGTTAAAAAGGAAAAGCCAAAAGAGCCTGAAATAATCGAGGCTCCAAAGCGCGTTGTTGAGAAAAAGCCAGACCCCCAAGCGCGCACTGAAAAGCCGCAAGAAAAGGCAATTGAAAAGCCCGTTGTGCATGAAAAAACCCCGGAACCGCCCGCAAAGCGCGAGGAGAAAGGGCCAGCCCAAAAACGCGAGGAAACAAAGCCGCAGCAGGCCGCGAGGCATGTGCAGGAAGTGAAAAAGCCCGAACCGCCGGAGGAATTTGAAAGGCCGCAGGCGGAAAAAAAGCGCGAGGCGCCCGCCCATGAAGAAAAGAAAACTGCGCAGGCCCATGCCAAAAAGCAGGCGGAAAAAATCGAGCCTCTCACGCCCTCTTCGGAGGCGCCAGACCTCTCCAGGCTTGAGAAAAGGGCAGGGGGCGAGGACAGGGCAATAAAACCGAAACTCAATATTGTTTCCACCATCACCTCCATATTCTCCGACCAGGTCACCATCAAGGAGAGCGACGTTGCCGAACTGTTGGACACTCTTGAACTCTCGCTTTTGGAAGGCGACGTGGCATTCGAGGTCTCAAGCGAGATTGTCCAGTCCATAAGGGGCAAGCTAGTGGGCGCCAAGGTGCCAAAGGGCAAGTTCTCCGACTCCATAAAAAACGCCATACGCTCCTCGCTTGTAGAGGTAATGTCAAGCGCGGGGGAATACGACCTGTTCGCAAAGGCGGACAAGTCGAAAAAGCCGTTCAAGATCCTTTTCGTCGGGCCTAACGGCGCGGGCAAGACGACCACCATGGCCAAAATAGCGAACTCGTTCATGAAAGACGGGAAAAGCGTGGTCTTTGCCGCATGCGACACATTCAGGGCGGCTGCGATTGAGCAGCTCGAGGTCCATGCCCAGAGGCTTGGCGTCAAGGTCATAAAAAACCAGTACGGCTCCGACCCGGCGTCCGTGGCATTCGACGCAGTTAAACACGCGCAGTCCAATAACATTGACATTGTGCTCATAGACAGCTCCGGCAGGCAGGACACGAACGCGAACCTGATAGCCGAACTGAAGAAAATGGAAAGGGTCGTGAAGCCCGACGCCAAGATTTACATTGGCGAGAGCCTGGCAGGAAACGCAGTCATCGCCCAGGTCGGGGCGTTTCGGGAAGCAATAGGCATAGACGGCGTGATTCTCACAAAGCTTGACTGCGACCCTAAAGGCGGCAGCGCGATTTCAATCACAAAGGCCACAGGAGTGCCCATAATTTTCGTGGGCACCGGACAGAAATACGAGGACATAAGGAAATTCGCCCCCGACGAGATAGCGGACGAGATGGTGGCAAGCTAAAAAACATGCGATGCCTAACATGGTAGAGTGAAAACATGGCGCTTATAACAGTCAAATCGGACGAACTCGAAAGGCTTGCAGGTGTCAAGGCCGCCAAATTCGAGGACCTTCTCACGGCCATAGGGGTGCCGGTCGAGAGGATAGAGAACGGCGAGCTTGACCTTGAGATAACCCCGAACAGGCCCGACCTGCTTTCAGTCGAAGGCGTGGCAAGGGCGATTGCAAGCTTTGAGACTGGCAAGGTCAGGGAATACAAGGCCGAGAAGTCCGATTACAAGGCTGCAGTCGACAAGTCGGTGCAAAAAGTCAGGCCGTTCATAGGCATGGCAGTTGTCAGGGGCATAAAAATAGACGAGGAATTCCTCAAATCGCTGATTTCATTGCAGGAAAAGCTCCATGACACGATTGGCAGGAAAAGGAAAAAGGTCGCCATAGGCGTGCACGACGGCACGAAAATCAAGTTCCCACTCACGTACAAGGCAGTCGCAAGGGACGCGGTAAGTTTCGTGCCTCTCGACATGGGCGTTAAAATGACCCCGGGCCAGATACTTGAGAAACACCCCAAAGGCATTGACTACGCCCACCTAGTGGGCAAGGAATGCCCCATGATTGTGGACTCCAAAGGAGACGTGCTCTCGTTCCCTCCAGTCATAAACGGCGAGCTGACAAGGGTTGGCGAGGGCACGGACAACGTCATACTTGACGTCACGGGCACTTCAAGGGATACCGTGATGCGCGTGCTCAACATACTCGCCTGCGCATTCGCAGACAGGGGCGCGACAGTTTACTCCGTAGACGTGGGAGGGCAGAAATGCCCGCAGTTCGAGGCGGGGGAAATGGACTACCCGCAGGAACTATGCGAATCCCTTCTGGGCCTGAAACTCAAGGAGTCCGAAAGGAAGGCGTATCTTGCGAAAATGGGATTTGGCTATTCAAAGGGCAAGGCCCTTGTCCCGCCGTACAGGGCGGACATAATAAGCGGCATAGACATTGCAGAGGACATAGCCATTGCCCACGGGCTCAATAATTTCAAGCGCACATTGCCAGACTTTTTCACGCCTGGGAGCCTTGACACCTCGCTTGATGCCATGCACAGCGCATTGACAGGCATGGGATACCTTGAGTGCTCGGGCTGGATACTGACTTCGGAGAAGAAAGAGGCGGGGGCGGGGCTCGACCCGAAAAAGAGCCTTGCTATAGCCAACAAGCTCACAGAGGATTTCTCGCATGTCAGGCAGTCGATAATCCCGAACCTGCTTGAAGTTCTCGCGATTTCGAAAAACCAGCCATACCCCCAAAAGATATACGAGATTGGGCCAGTATGGGCCGGGGCAGGCACGCAAAAAAGGCTTGCGGGCGCGATAAGCCACCACAAGGCGTCCTTTTCAGAAATGAAATCCGCCCTGAAAACCCTGTTTTATGAAATGGGGCTAGATTTCGAGACAAGACCGCTTGCCGACGGGTCGGGCACCTACATAGACGGCAGGGCTGCGGGCATTTATCACAAGGGGAAACAGGCAGGCTCTTTTGGCGAGATACACCCGCAGGTGCTAAACAATTTCAACCTTGAACAGCCTTCCTGCGCATTCGAGATAGACATGGACAGGCTCTGACTTTTTCTTCTGCATGGCAGCAGGCACCCGACGATTGAATTTAGCAATCCTTGGCTGGCTTGCCAATGCCTTCTAGTAGCCAATCCCCGGGAACACGTATTGGGAAGGCGGCACTGTCTGGTTGGCGTATTCCTGCACCCCTGGCGCCACATAGGGCGTGATATTGACTCCATCGGGTATTGAAAATGCGCTGTCAGAGACATCAGCAGGTACAAATCCGGTTATTATTATGGACCTGACGCCAAGCGGGTCTTCAATCTGCATTGAAAGTGGCACCGGATATGAAGTGTCCATGCAGAACATGTCCATTTTGCCGGTTGCCTTGACAAAATAATACCATACGCAGTCACGCCCGCCAGATTGCACGGTTTCATTGCGCGCGTAGAAATAGCCCTGCGGGAACACGTTGGCGCTTGGCAAGCCTGCAAATATCACAGCCGGAACAGAGGAAGACAAAGCCCCGGGAGCTTCGCCGGGCAAGCCCTGCGGCTCCTGCACGGGCGCAGTGGCATTTTCAGATGCATTGGCCCCTTGCGAATTGTTTTGCATTGAGGATGCATTGGATTCCATTGAAACATTCTGGCCTGACGAAGGGCCTTGCGCTCCAGCCCCTTGCGAAACAGTCACATTGCCAGATTCGTTTTGCGCCGGCGAAGTGGCGTTTGAGAGGTTCTGCTGCAAGCTTGCCAAAGTTATCGGATGGTTTATGCCCGCCTCAAAGCCCGAAGTGGCAAACGCAGCCTCTGGCACGAGTTTCTCAAGCTCGTCGTAAGAAGCGCTTCTCGCAAAAGTGTTGGAGAATGAGTCGAGCGCCCTTATGGTGCCAGCCATAGACTTTTCAGAGTAAAGGTAAAGCCTGCCGTTCTTTTTTATGAAAGTTATCGTGTCCCCGGGGGGCTGCTCCGTTGGCTTGTAAGCCACAGAGCCGTTCTTATACCAGAAATCCCCGCCACTTGTGAATCCGGAATACGATATTGTTTCCCTGAAATAATACGAATTCGGCATGTTTGCGGTCAGGTTATCAATGAATTCAGTTCCATTGACAAGAACATAGGCGGCAATTGCAGGCGCGCTTGCGCCGCCTGTCGAGGCATTGCCCACGCCATTTGAAGTTCCAATGGATTCGTTTGCCTGGGCTTCGGGCTGGGAAGCCGCCGGGGTTCCCTGCGATGAGGGCGGGTTTGCCGGCTGGACTGCGGGTACCTGCTCGCTTGGAAGCGAGCCTGCCTGGGAGCCTTGTGCCGCGCCTTGCACTGACCCATTTGGGCTTTGAGGCGCTGCCGGCGACTGGGTTTGCTGCTGCGAGCAGCCGGCCATGAATATGGCAAGCATGGCTGTCATGAACAGTGCGGTTATCAAAAGCCTTTTTTTCAATGCCATTGCGGCTACACCCGAAAAAACTCCCGGACTTGTTATGTTTTCATGCTTTTTAATGGTTTTATGGATTGGAGGTTCCCGGCACCAATGCGCGCGCGCGGGCATATCATTACAGTCTTGTTGCCCTTGTCAACCCTGAACCCGAACTGCGAGAGGAACTTGCCAAGCACGCCCTTTTTCCTCTTTTTTTCGACAAGTATGCCGAAGAGTTTTTCTGAAAACGCCCATCTGCCCATTTTTTTCTGCTCCCTCTTGATTTTCCTTGCAAGAATGGAGGCATTGGAAAGGGCGGCGGGGGAATCAAGCGCCAGTGCCTCGACCATGGCCTCGTCGTAATCCTCCGGGTGCTCCTGGAAATAATACACAAGCGCCTGGGCAGTTGAGACCTCAATTTGCGCAAAGCCCGCTATCTCCTGGCGGGCATGGGTTGCGATATAATCCTGCGCAGACGCTGAAATGCCAAGCCCTGATGAAACGGCCTGCGATTCAAGCCCGGATATGGCCAATGCGGATTTTTCAATGTTCCCAAGCGCGTTCGAGGCGAACTGGGATACCGTGTGGCTGTTTGCAACGCCTTCGCTGTAAGCATTGTTGAGGGCGTTTGCGGCGAATTCCTTTGCGGACATTGAAAGCTTTGCGCCCGCCGCCGCCTTGGACGCGCTTGAATACGCCTCGATTGCGTCATCGTAAATTGAGCGGAGGACTTTTTTCGCCTCCTTGTCATCTATTTTAGCCTCCACCCTCTTTTCCATTGGCGCCTCGGCGCGCTTCGAGCCAGTCCCGCGCACGCCGAGTATGTCTTCCCATAATGCGGAGGAATAGGCAAGGCCCAGCCTCTCTGCGTCCCTTATCCTGCTGTCCGAGAGCCTGAGGAGGTTTTGCACCTGCTTGTCCTTTAGCTCCGGGTTGCTTGAGAGCATGTTTATTGCCTGGGGCGTTATCAGGTCAATTCCGGCAAGCATGGACTGGGAAGCCAGGGCGGGCTGTTGCTTGTCAAACTGCTGCCTTGCAAAATCCTGCGTCAAGGAGGACTCGTTGGTTTTTTGCATGCCCTGCTGCATATTCGCTGGATATGCCTGCCAAGATTTTAATACCATAAAGGAGAAAGAGAGGGCACAGGATGGCAACTGCGGCAATGCAAAAACAGGACAGCCATGGAAAACCATTGCCTTGCAGCCAAAACGCGGCCAGTCCCGGTCTTGATGGCATGAGATACGCAATTGTGGCTTTTGTGGCATTCATGCTGGTTTTTTCAGCCGCCCATGCCGCGCTCAATGTCAAAAACATTGACATTGACGCCCTCACCTCCCAGATTGAGAAGCTGCTTAATGAGCAATACGGCAACATGACCACGATAGGGACGCAGGTAACAGGCATAAACATCAGCGGGCTCAATGTCAGCGCCCTCAATGCCACGGGCGGGGTTTCAGGAGGGGTTGTGCAAGGCGGCGTAATCCCCGCCAACAACACCACGGGGCAGGGGGCTTCACAGCAGGGCTCATATCAAATCCCGGGGCAGCAGCTTCTCGGGCAGGACCTCAAAAAGCAGATAATCAATGTCATAATAATAGCAAGCATCCTGTGCTACATATTCGCAGCTGGCAAGATTGCCGACTTCCTCCAATCCGGCGGCAAGGAGATAACGAAAAAAGAGGCATTAGTGGCGCCTTTCGCGTATTTTGCCGCAAGCGCTTTCGCCATCCTGTTTTATTTCTCATCAGGGCTCTACGCCCCGCCCCAGGCGACACCGGTGACCCTTGGGTTTTACCTGATACTCATACCCGCCCTGATAACCCTTGGCGCAGGCACTATAGTCCTATATTCGTTTTTCCATGACAGGCTCAACCCGGCAAGCTGCTTTTCCCTGTCGATAAGGATAATCGGCGCGCCCATATTCGACGGGATAAAGGGATACTGGACTGCGCTTGGCGCGGCAGTGATAGTGGGCGGCGTTTCAACAATATCCTTTTTCTCAAGCGGCGGCAACATGGCGCTCGCCACAACTGATTTCCTCTACCTCTCAATAACCGTGTCGCTGTATTTCATATACAAGGCCGCGGTTGCATTGTCTAACGAGGACAGGGCATCGAGCCTTACGACCCTGCTTTTCATACTCTCTCCGAGCATAATCAGGGTTTTTGCCCGCGACATTGCATGCGCAATCATTGGCGCAATACCCATCAGGCTCTTTAGCGCCTGCCCTCTTGCTGCAGACCAGCAGACAAGCCTCGCACTCTCGCTTGCGGCCACGTTCATTGTCCTGCTGCCGCTGATTCCTATAGCATACGCCGCGCTTGTGAATTCCTTGAGGGCCATTAGCGTGCTAAAGCTGCTTGCGGCAAAGGAAAGGGCGCAGGCGGGCGCTGGCAAGCCAGCCAAGGAATAGTGATACTGCTAAAAGACCCGGGCGCTAATCCTGCTTTTTTTCCTGCAAAGACTTGCCAAGGGCTATTGAAACCGCATGGGCAAGGCTTTGTGAATCCGCAAGGTAATTTCCGCAGGCTTCAAGGAAAGAGACAAGGAGATAGGCTGCTTCCGCGTGCGCAAGATTGTCGCCTTCAACAGGCTTGTAATCTATTGAAACATAATCAAGGGCAAAGTCAAGATTGTAGCTTTCAATGTGAGCCCCATGCTCCAAAACCCGGTTTTTGGAGCAGAGTATCCTGTCCTCAAGCAGCTGCGCGCTGTCAAAACCGAATTCAAGCAGGGAATCGTAGGTGCCTGACAAGTCGCCCTTGTGCGACACTGCAATTGATATTGAATCGCCACGCCTTGTTGCGAGAGCGGCGGGTTTGCCATGCATTTCATCAGAGCGCCGTGCTGGCTTTGCAGCGCCGGAGCCGGCCGGGCGCGAATGCAGGTTTCCAGAAGCCCTTGCAAGTCTCATGGGAAAACACCGATAAATTTACATGCGAGCCCTAGAACCTAGCCTTTTTTACTCGCGTGCTTGCCGCCTTTGGGCTTTAGGACAGATGCAGTGGTGTTGCTGGCTGCGTGGTGCATCTTGTCAAGCGCTATCATGGAAGTTGCTATGTTTTCCTCGCCAAGCCCGAGATTCCTCAAAAGCGCGAGCATGGATTGCCTGCCATAGCCCCATTTCTCCATGAGCGCGAGTATGTGCACAATGCTTACCTGGCTGCCAGGGGACGCCTCCGCCTCCCTGACTATGCTTTCAGACTGGTTCTGTGTAAGCCCCGACTCGATAAGCCTTTTTGACAGAACTCCGGAGTCAAAATCGAATTCCATGCCACCACACCCGATAGTTATTATGCCTTCCTTTTCCTCGCCTTCAACGTGCTTAACAATGAACGAGCCCGAATCCCTGCCTGCCCTGCCTGAAAAGGACAGGTGGACTGCGCACGAGCCCACTGGCAGGCTTGCTATCCTATTGCTTATCAGGGGCGGGAAATTGAACGCGCCCTGGATATAGTCCCGCTCGTCAGAATTTATGGCCCTGAAGACAAACGACGTGCCGGCGTTTATCAGTATGGACTTGCTTATGTCAAGTGCAGACTGGGACGCGACAATCACCCCGAAACTGTATTTCCTGCCTTCGCGTATGATAGTGACAAGGTCGCTTTTGTCGTCCTGCGCTATTTTCCATGCCTCGTCTACTACGATGAGAAGGGCAAGCCCCGGCTTTTCCGAGAACTCCACAGAGCGCATTTTCTGGCGCAGTGACTGGAGTATGGCAAGCCCTGCCATGCTTTTTATCTGGTCTGTCGGAAGGGCGTGCAGGTCTATGCAGACAAGGCCCATTGAGCCAAGCCCGGACATGGAAAAGCTCGTTTTTGTGCCATAGGAGTCAAAGGAAGCGGAGCATATGTCAAGCAGGCGCGCGTATGCAAGCTTCGCTTCCCTGCGCTCCTGCGCGTCCGATGACTTAGCCTGCTTCTCTATTTCCAAAAGCGCGCCTGAAAGAGTAGGGAACCGGGAGTCCTTGCCAGGCGTTGAATCTGGCGAAAGGCCGCAGGATTTGTAGGCGGATTCAATTGCCTGCCTTGTCACAAGCTTTTGCATGGGGCTGGAATCAATGTCCGTGAGAACTGACAGGGATTCCATGACTTCCCCGATTTTCATGGAGGTCTTCATGCCTGAAAACTCGAGTATGTTTATCGAATCCCCGGAGCCAAGGGAAACCACTGTGCCTGAATTAGCCTTGACCCATGGCGCGTATTCGCCTGTCCAGTCGAGAATGACGCAGTTGGCGTCCCAGGCAAGGCTAGCCCTAGTGACTATTGTCTTGACAAGGTATGACTTGCCGCTGCCGCTCATGCCAACGACCACGATGTGGGGGTTTGCAATAGGCTTGAAATCCCAGAAAAACGGGACATCGAAAGTGTCCGTCCTGCCTATGTATATGCTCTCGGAAGGGCGGGACATGAGCCTTGCCGCCGAAGGCTGGTCGGCCTGGGAGAAAAACGCCCTTACTCCTATGTCGCGGCCAAGCACGCGCTGCCAAATCATTGCTCCTCACCAAGGAAATCCGGCTTTGCCGGCTTTGGGACAAAGAATTCCGAGTCAAAGCATTCAAGCATCTCGTCGCCTCGCGCATGGCGCATTGAAAGGCCCATTGAAGCCGATATGGAAGCAATTGCCTGGGACATCTGGGACCTGGCCTTGGAAACAGCTTCCGCCTGGGTGATCCCGGTGGCGCTTGTCATGGCGTAAAAGCGCGCCTCCATAGGCTTTTCCCCGCCTGCGAGCCTGTCAAGCATCTTGTTCCACATGCTGATTTTGCGCTCTATGCGCGGCAGTTCTGGAGAATTGGGGTTCTCCGAGAGGAGCCTTGACTTCTCAAGCTCCGCCTGTGCCCTTTTTGTCCTGATTTCGTCCATGTTCGCGGACAGGTCAAGGGGCTTTACCATCATTGAGAACTTGACAGGCAGTTTAAGCGAGGTTATGGCCCTCTCGAAATTCCTCGAATACGCCTCGACATAGCTTGCCGGCTTGTCATCAAGCGATTCTGCAAGCTCGCCTATTGCAAAAGCGCTTGCCATGTACCTATCAGAGGCCTTGCGCACAATTGCGTCGCGCTGGGGCACCACTGAATAATTGCCTATTTTTTCTTCCCTGCCGGCAAAGCCGAATAGCAGGGCGATTACCGAATCGCCATGCCGCCACATCACGTAAGTCAATAGGAAAAACAGGCCCGCAGCCGACATAGCATAGGGATTGGCAAAGGCCGCCGCCCATGCTACGCATATTGCCGACGCGGCAAGAAGCGCGAAAGGCGCGTACCTTTGCATTTCGTTTTTCATAATCGCACCCCATTAAGAGTATTTGTATACCGATGAGAGGCCTTCAAGGTCGAGTGCGCCTGCAAGCGCAAGCGCGAACGCGAGGCTTAGAATGGCAGAGATTAGCGGAAGTATGGCGAATGCCAGGGCGCAATAGGATGCGAGAGACCATGCAGCAGACGCAAGGGCATTGGCGGCGCTTGTCAGCTGCCCGGATGAAAAAGTTGAGCGGACAGTGGAGAAAAAGCCCGTATCATTGGGGTCAGCTGCGAGGGCAGGGGCTGCATAGTCATTGAATGATTTGGATGCTTCCACAAGCTGGCCGGACTTGTATATGGCCGTGTCGACAGACTGGGCTGAAGCTAGGGCGCAAAGAGGCATGATTGAGATTGACGCGAATGACAGTGCAAGAAGCAGGCTTCCAAGCCTGCGCGTGGGGTAGAATGCCCTAAGGAGGAAACCGGCAGGGAAGCCTATCGACATGGCAAGGGAGGAAAATGCCCCAAGCGCGCTTGAATAGAGGCTTGCGGCCGCGAAAAACGCATATATGGCGTCAAGGGATTTTGAAAGCGTTGAGGCGGCTGAGTCAAAGCCCGCAAACGGGCTTATGGAGGCTCCCGGGAGGTTGACTGAAATGCCTGCAAGATACCCAAGCGCCATCTGCGAGGAGAGCAGGCTTTGCGCAGCCTGCTGGAGGCTCATTGCCCCAAGCGAGTATTCGCATGAGGCAAAGACCGGGGCGAGAGGGGTGCTTGACATGTTTGAGACCAAAGCCGAGGCCACGGTACAATTGGAAAAAACGCTTGAGCCAGAAGCCGCATAAGAGGAAGAATAGTCAAGGTAAACCCCGTTAATCAGGGCTATCATGCCAAAAAATGCCCCGAAAAGCGCGGCATTGATTACTGATGCGAGAAGCTCTTCCTTGCCGAAACCTGAAAGCCTCCGTGAACGGAGGGCAAGCCCGATGCCAAACGCGATGCCGCCGGCAAGTATGGTTATGAGTATTGCGGCGAATGCGGCCTCAAAGCCCGCAGGCATCGGGATAGTGGAGCCTGGCGTGCCAGATAGGGAAAGAGAAAGTGCGTTTATGGACTGCGCTTCCAGGCCTGCCAATTATCCACCCTGCCTAGGTTAGAAGCTTTGCCGCGTTGTCCCTTATCGCGGTAGCGGAGCCCCAGACAGCCCCCACAATGAGGCCGCCGATTACAAGGCCGATAGCGGCAGTCTGCCATTTGCCCTTGACTTCAGACGGCTGGGTCTGGGCAAGGCCATAGACTATGCCGCCGGCAGTGATTAGCATGAGAGAGATGATAGGCGCAATGCTTGAGAGAACACCGGACCACGACAATAGCAAGTCATATATGAAAGCCAATAGACCACCCTTGCATATGCATATTTGTGTGTGATTTTTACGCAGTTCGTGTTTTTAAAAGCAAGCGTGGCGATATAAAAATTATATCTAAAAGGAGTGCCGGGAAACTAGCCGAGCCTGACGCCTTTTATCCGCACATGGGGGCCGCCGTCGCCCACAGGCACGTGCTGGCCCGACTTGCCGCACATGCCAGTAGATGTCGAAAAGTCGTTTGACAGCATTGCCACGTTTTTCAGGGTTTCAAGCACATTGCCTGTCAGGGTGCAGTCGCGCAGGTGCCTGCCTATGTCGCCGTTTGAGAATTCAAACCCCTCTTCTGCGGCAAAAACGTAATTGCCAGTAACCGGGTCAACGCTGCCGCCTTTCATGCCTTTGAGATAGAGCCCGTTGCCTGATTCGAAAAGCTCCTCCAGTTCCATCTGGCCGGGCTTTATGAAAGTGTTGCTCATGCGCACTATAGGAAGCTCGTAAAACCCGCCAGCCCTGCCATTGCCGGACGGGGATACTCCAAGCTCCGAGGCAGATTCAAGGGAGGTCAGGTAGCCGGAAAACACGCCGGAATCGATAATCGTGGATTTGGATGCGAGGACGCCTTCATCGTCCATCGCGTACTTGCCATAGGCATCCTCAAGCGGGCTGTCGGTTATTGTCACTAGTTCCGAGGCTATTTTCTTGCCGAGCATGCCGCCAAGCACGCTGCCCCCGGATGCCACAGTGTCGCCCTCGCTTGAATGCCCCACCGCCTCGTGTGCAAGCGTCCCTGCAAGCTCCCCGTCAATCACAACGTCAAAAACCCCTTTTGGAGGCAGGGCGCTTGTAAGCATTTTTTGCGCGCGGGCAGCCGCCTGCGCTGAAAGCTCGTGGGAGCGCGAAATGCCCGCAGTTGTGCCCACCTCGCCGCAAGTCTCATGGGCGGACTGGATATTGTCGGCGCCCTCCTTTGCCACTGCCTCGTAAAACTCCCTGTGGCGCAGGACCGATTCGGTGGCGTAAAGCCCGGCATTGTTCATCACTGCCTTCCTTGAATATACGAGATTGACTGCCACGCTTGCGGAATCAATGCCTTTTGAGCCCTCCATGGCCTTTGCCGATTCCTTTGCCATTTTGAGAAGCGCCGCAGGCTCATAATCAAGATACCCGGATTCCAAGCCAAGCTCATGCCTGCCCTTGTGGACTGGCACGTGTTCCGGGTTTATCCGGGACTTGCCCGGGCTTGCACTGGCAAGCGAGAGTGCGCGCGCCGCGCACGCTTCCAGGCTCTCCTTTGAGAGGGAATTTGTGCTTGCAAAGCCCCACGAGCCGTTTTCAAGGAAGCGGAAGCTTGCGCCAAAAGAGTCGTTTGACGTGCAATATGACTCGGATTTTGAATGCCTCGCCTGCGTGGCGGAGGAGAAAATAACCCTGCAGTCGCAATAGGCTGCCTTGGAGCCGATGCGCAAAAGCACTGCATTGGCAATGTCGCAGAAATTGCCAAAATCCCCTAACCCTTCGCTTCCCATCTGATAAACACCTGTTAAATTGCCGGTCGCCTTGACTGTTCAAGCCCAGCCTGTCAGTCGGATACCCAGGCAGGCACGCCATTGTCGACAATAGTTTTCTGCGGATAGATTAACATATCTTGCGGAACCCTGAACTGGAAATAGGCAGATGCCATTGCAGGCCCTGAAACCTGCACTGTGCCGGAATAGTCCAGATATGAAAGCTCAAGAACGCTCTCGTTGCCGCGCCTTACGGACACGGTTCCAATGAAGGGCATTCCCACCTGTTCCTGCCTGCCGCCTGCCTCAAGCGTGAAGTTGTAGAGTTGGCTTGGGGCAAGCTCGTTTGGGGAATAATCAATCCGGCAACCCTGGCAGTTTTCTACTGTTATTTTCTCTAGAAACTGCTTTGGATAGCTGAAACTTGCAGCCTTGCCAAGATTGGAAAACTCGAACTGCCCCGCCGCATCGGCGCCCTTGAAGTAAAACACAGGGCCGAAATAGGCATTGTATGAGCCCGACTTGCCGGAAATTGCAAGAAGCGAAATGAATCCCGCAGAACTTGCAGTGTCGGACAGATAGGGCCCTATGACATAAACGGACGTGCCATTGTCCCCGGAAACCGCAGGGCTGAAAACCGCGCCGCCAAGGGCTTTTGCGGCCTCGCGGGCCTGATATGCAGGCGCAGGGCTTGCCTGGAAATCCCCTGCGGGATGGAGAAGATAGGGCGCGAGAACCGCAGCTATGGCAAGCACTGCAAGAGCGCTGAATATGAAGCCTTTCACGCCTTTCCCGGGAATTTCCATTGGCACATCACTATTGGAATATCATTGCCTGCACACTGTAACTTTGGCAAACCCTGCCGGCACGCCGCCTGCAAGGGAATACGCGCCCCCATTGCCGCCGCCTTTGCACTGGCATGCCATGTTCGAGTCAAGGGCAGGCGCGCCGTTGGCGGAATAATAAGTCACCCTGCCGCACATTGAATTTGATTCATAAGCCTGCTCGATTTGGGTGATTGACGCGCCCTGCTGCAGCATCATCAACACGTCGGAGGCGAAAATGCCCGCGGGCTTGCCATAGAACTGGTAGGCTGGGGCCAGTGGCATAAGCTGGAGCGCAAGCGCGAACAGGGCTATTGCCACTGCGACGTCTGAAACGAATACGAATGCCCTCATCTTTCCCAGACCTCCAATTCGAGAATGGCGCTCTGGTTGCCATAAAGGCCATTGCGCCTGAAAACGGATTTGGAGCCGGAGGCGGGAGGATTCATGCCTGCCTGGCCTACAAGCCCCGAAGGCACAGAGAGGCTTGCTGAAAAGTCATAGTTCGAGGCGCCCTGCAAAAGCCCGAGCTTTTTCCTCGCAAGCTCGTAATCGGTTTTCGAAAGCGTGAAAAAATCCTGCACCGCCGCAGCGTCAAACCTGCCGTCAAAGGCGCCCGAAGCCGAGCAGAGCCCGGCCGCCGCGGAGGCGGCCTGCATCGACGCGTCCAAAAGCGCGGCATTGCGCGAGGCTTGGGCCTGGAGGGCCGAGTGGGACTGGCTTGCGGAGAGGAAAAGCGCGAGCGCGGTCGCAAAAAGGGCCGCGGCGATTGCGAAATCCGCTGAAAAAATCTGGCCCTTGCGGAATTCAGCCATATGGCATTACCTCAAGGTTGCCGGCAGAATCAGAAAGAAGAGCCATGGGGGATTCAAGCACGCGGGACGCGTTCGAGCCTGCCAGGCCTATGCTTATTGAGTTCGCGCCTGTCACGCAGCTTGCCTGATAGCCTGAATTTGAAAAGTCAATCCTGGAACCGTGCAGTGCCGCCTGCGTGCCTGGCGCAAGCGCGGCAGTGCGAATCATTGCCCCGTGGTTTGACAGGGCCGCCTGGGCGCTTTTGCAAAAGTAAAGCACTCCCGACTGGAACTCCTGTTCCCTGCCCATCATGGAGGAATCCTGCTGGCTTGAGAGGAGCACGTGCGCGGAGGCGAGGAAAAAAAGCGACGCTATTGCGGCAATGGCGAGGAATTCCGCGCTTATCTGCCCCATGCGCGCTTTTAGGAGCTTGCCCATTCAGCCACCCTCTGAAACCAAAACCGAACTGCCAGATGACGTGAATACCAGCGTGTGCGGGCCGGAAGCCGGGCTTATTGAGCCTGAAAGCTTCGCTGCCGACTTGTAATTCACGTCCACGAACCTGCCATCGCCCGTATCGAGCCTGATATTCACTGTGTTGGAATTGAAACCAATAGAGGAAATGCCTTCCGGGAACTCCACCTGCATGGAATATGCCGTGCCAGAAGCCCCGCCCGAAACCCCGTCGGCCGCGAATGCCATGGACTTTGCGAGGTTTTCGCACGCCTTCTCGCGCCACTGGGATTCAAGCCCCGAATACGCGCCATAGCCCCATACAGACGCCGCGAGCACAAGGCCCATGCCTATGGCCACTATTGCCAGAAGCTCTATTGAGTTCTGCCCTTTTTTGCACGCCTTTCCAATGCCCATGGACAACATCCTTGAATAGCAAGCCCTGCCTGACTGCACCCCGCTTAGAAGCCCGTGTCTCCGAACACGGTCTGGCCAGGGTAGGCGACAACGCCCGAGCTTGTGATTTTCACAGGCGCCATTTTCTTAGAATGGTCAAGCCCGCGCATTTTCACGACCTCGATCGCGAAATCGCGCACGTCCTTTTTCCTGATAGAATGTATGACTATGAACCCGTCTGCGAGGTATTCGAGCCCGAAGCGGGACTTGACGTCCCCCGACGCGCTCTGGCGGGCCTCTGATGTGAGCATGGTGGTGCATCCCCATTTTTTCAAAAGCGACATTGTCTTGAGGAAGGATTCCCTGCGCCTGTACTCGCTTTCGGAGAGCAGGACAAGGCTTGTCACGGAGTCGATGACTATCCTCTTGATTTTGTTCTCCTCGATTATGTCCGCAATCACCGAGCCGCTGTTGATGAACTTGTCGACCTCCGTAGGCGGGAATTCCATGAATTTCAGCTTGCCCGACTTCTCAACGGGCTCCAGGTCAAAGCCGAACTTTTTCATGTGGGAGTATATCCGCTCCTTCTGCTCTTCAAAGGTGATGTAGAGGCCGTTCTCATTGAACTTGGTGATGCCGTTGTATATGTACTGGATTGCAAGCGTGGACTTGCCGGAACCCGCCCCGGCAGCCACTATCACGGTGCTGCCCTGCTCTATGCCGCCGCCGCACATCTGGTCAAGCCCCGTTATGCCGGTCTGGATAAGTTTCTGGTTCTCGGGCATGATGAATCACCTTATGCTAGTATTTTCGACACTTTCTCGGCCGCCTTGCCAATGACTATGAGCAGGCTGCCAAGCCCGCCCTTGTCGTCCACCACGCAGGCAAGGACGGAATCCTGCCCGGCGCCGACGCAGACTATAGAGCCTGCGTCGCAGTCGCATATGACCTGCTCGAACTCGCCCCTTTGCATCTCATTGGAGCACATCTCCGCGGTGTTTGCAAGCGCCGCTCCTGACAGGGCCACCTGGCGCAGGTCCAGCGAGGGGGAGATGTTGGATTCTATCAGCGCCCCGTCGCGCCTGATGATGGCGACGCCTTTCACTGCCTCGTAGAGCATCAGGTCCTTTATGGCGGATTTGAGTTGCGGCCTGACCGGGTCCTCCACAAGCCCCATAGCGCTTTCTGCGTTTTCCATTTGTTGCACCATTCACGTGATTTCCATTCAGTCGATTTCAAGCCCGTTGGCCCCGACCTTGACAGGTATGCCTTTCTGGGCGCGGGCGGCCTGGAAGTATAGCTTCAGCTTGCCGTCCTCCCTGCGTATCTCCATTACCTCGTCCATTAGATGCCGCAGGGTGCTAATCGCCTTTTCATCGTGCATTTCCGATTCCAGAAGGTAAATCACCGTGGCGCCCTGCGACTTGAGCCTGGCGCCTGTAACCTGAACGAACTTGAAGACCACTTCGGGCTGGTTGTAGAGAAGCAGGGTCGATAGGGAATGGAAAACCGCCCTTTTCTTGAACGCGGGCGAGGATTCGGACATGGCAGTGTTGATTGCAATCGACAGGTCGTTTAGGGAATTCGGCCCCTGCACTGGTATGTCGTTGCTTGAATCCTCCTTTTCCTTGCCGATAGTCCAGCTGTAGCAGTCGATGTAGCGGACCTTGGACCTGTCCGCGGCCTTGGACCTTCCGTATTCTGCCGCCTTCGCCGCGATGGCTGAAGGCGACATGTCGGTGGTTATGAAGATGAGGGACTCGGACTCCCCGGACGAGTCGAGGAACTGGATTGCGGCAAGGAGTTTTTCAATGCCGGGCGGGGCTATGACAAGAATCATCGAGTCCTGCGGATACCCGCCTTCAAGCAGGACGTCAAGCTTTGCAATGCCCGTGGCTGCCCTGTTTTTCACATTGGGCATGTTGTAGTCTGTAATGTGCATTCCCATCGGGGGAAGGTCAAGAGGCATTGGCATGAAAAGATATTGGTTGGGGTTATTTATAAAATAATTTATGAGGATGGGCCCGTTATCGCGCCAATGGCGCCTTTGAACGTGTCAAAGGGCAGCGCGCCTGCGAAGAAAACGCCATAGCCCGCGCCTTCGACCTCGACCACCTGCACGTCCACCTGGCCGCCATACTGCTGCGCCGTCTTGTCGGCAAAGGCGGAAATCCTTGAAAACGCGGCAGGCGATTTGGAAGTGCCATAAACCACGAACGAGGGGGTGCCCTGGACGCCAAGCGCGTAGCCTTCGGACTGGTCTGCCGTAACTGTTTTCGACGTGGTGCCATTGCCAAGGCAGGAGTTGAATGATGCTGTGTCAAGCCCAAGCGAGCTAGCATAGGATTCAAGGCTTTTGGAGTCAAGCGCCTGCTGGGAGGCAAAGAGCTTGTCATGGTAATCCCAGAACCTGCCCTGCAGGCTGGCGCATTCGGCTGCCACTGCCGCCTGCTGCGCATAGGGATGAATAGACTGGAGTGGGAAATTCTTGTAATATATCGAAACAGTGGATGGGTATGCCTTCTCAAGCTGCGCTATAATCGGGACTGCCATTTCGCAAAACGGGCATTGGTAGTCCGAGTATTCGACCACAATTGCCCGGGCGCCTGAAACTGCGCCTGCCGGCTGCTTGCCTTCAAGATTAATGGATATGGGGTTCAGTTTTGGGATTGAACCCGCAGGCGGGGCAGAGCCGGTGCCAGATTGCTGGCTTTGGCCTTGCAAGCCCTGGCTGCCAGAGCCCGAAGAAGGGGCTTCCGGCTGGCCTGGAAATGGCAGGCTTATGCCCATGCCCTTTGCAATGTACAGCCCGAAAATAGATACAGAAAGCAATATGGCAAATGCCACTACTGCCCAGAAGAAATAATCCGGCTTTTGCTTGACAGGGGTTGAAGGAGCGGCAGGGAGGCTAACCGGCTGCAAGGCAGCCGGGGTTTTCACGGGAGAAGGCGTTTTGGAAGGCTTGCGCTGCCCTGGAGCAATTTTGCTGTTTTGCATGCCTGTTTTTTTTGCCATCAGATAAGCACCCTTGAAACCCGTGCCGCAACCTGCTTGGAATCTGTAAAAAAAGAAATCAGGTTGGAAAAAATAAATTAAAAGAGGGGGAAAACCCCCAAAAAGCGCCTTACTGGGCAAGCAGGTTGTCCACGTAAGACTTCAGGGACGAGTAGACTGCCCCGTTTGAGAGAATCTGGTTGTTCACAGCAAACGTGGGAGTGCCCTGCACGCCTGCCGCGTTGGCCTCGCTGTTGCTCTGCGTCACAAGGCTGTCGTATGTGCCCTTGTCGATGCAGTCCATCATCTCCGTGGTGTTGAAGCCCGCCTCTGCGGCGTACTTCTTCAGGTTGGCGGCAGTGAAGTCGCCCTGGTTCTCGCCCTGCTGCTCGGAAAAGAGCTTGTCGTGCATTGTGAAGAACGCCTCGTCGCCGCCTATCGCGCGTGCGCAGAAAGCCGCGTTTGCCGCGTCAATGCTCTCCTGGCCAAGGAACGCCATGGTATGGTAGACAAAGCGGATTTTGCCTGTCTTGGCGTAGTCATTTGCCATCTTGGTCGCAGTGCCCCTTATGGAGTCGTATTGCGAGCCGCCAAGGTCCCTGCCAAACACAATGCCGCAGTACGGGCACTGGAAGTCGGCGAATTCGATTACTGTCACTTTCGCGTCCTTGGGGCCAATTGCCGGGTCGGAATTGACAAAAGACCAGTCGCCTGTCGGGGCCTGCGCCTGCGTGCCAGTGTCCTGGCCGCCCGTGCCCTGGTTGCCTGCCGCGCCCTGGTTCGCCGCTGCCGGCGCCGCCGTGGTTGTTATGTTGACCTTGCCAATGGCCTCGACTATGGAGCCGGAGGAAATGTAGATTACCGACGCCACTATGAGCGCGGCAATCACTATAGAGACGGCAAGCAGCATTGTGCCTGCCATGTTATCGGACTGTCCATGCTGACTATGACTTTCCACTGAAAACACCTCGCACAGATTAGGTCTATCCACACACGTGTTTAAAATAATACCTAAAAGGTATTAAATCGATAGGCATGGCATGACGGCCTGATGCGTGCCCTATAGACCCGGCACTTCTTTGAATGGATAAAATTAAATATTGTATCCCTATTGTAAGTTTGCCCCTTGCCCGGAAAACAGGCAATGGGCCTGCGCTTGGCAAATAGCCTATTTCTTTTTCTTTTCCTCGAGCGCGCGGACAAGGTCCTCGGGGCTGCGTATTGCCGCTATTTCCTCGTGCGTGAGCATGGGGATGCTCCCAACGCGCTGGCGGCCGGACGTTTTTTTCACTATGAAGAACGGGTTTGCGCATATCGCCTTTGAGAGAAGCTCGAACTGGGCGGACTTGCGCTCCAGGGTCCTCATGTCCCTGTCGCTTTCAGAGACCATGCTGACCCTGCCGGAAGCGTCCTTGCGCCTGCCCGAAGCCCCAGACGACGAGCCCACTATGTCCGCCGGGCCCGCGGTCCTCACGGCATTGAACCCGAAAAAATCGAATATCATGGGATTCGAGCCCTGCTCGTGCCTCCCCCGCCTGGATGCGCCGACAACGCTAAGCCTGCCAATCCCCTCCCCGAGCGCGGATTCGAGCCTGCCTATGTTTTGCTGCGTCGCAAGGGTCAGGGAATGCTCGTACCTGTATATGGTGTCCTCCGAAACGCCGCTAATGCGCGCAAGCTGGGCAATGGTGAGTTCCCTGCTCTCCCTGAGCTTTTTCAGGGAATCGCCGTCGAGCTGGGACATCTTGCGCCTGAACTTGCGCTCAAGGACATAGCCGCCCCCCACTACTGACTCCATGGTGTCTATGGTGCACGCAAGAAGGCCGTGGCGCTCGTATGCAACGCCGTTTTCAAGCACGTACGACTTGGAGCGCACGCCTATCACAAGGCAGTCCGCGCCAAGCACCTGCGCTACAGCTGCGAGCTGGCGAGACGACGCCATGTCAAGCGAGTCAATGTTGGAGAGCACCTTGAGAAGGAAGAGCCTGCCATCCTTCCTGCAGGCTATGTCAAAGCACCCGCCAATGTCATGGCTGGAGAATACGTCAAAGCCCAGAGATTGCAGCCTGGAAACGGCCCGGGCCATCAAGTCCTCCCTCAACATGTGCGAAATATGGAGGCAGAAGGCTTATTTTCCTTATCCACCAAGAAAATAATACATATTAGGTGTGATTTGGCAAAATGCGGGCAGGAATCCCCCAAGCGCCCCGGGCTTGCCGCAAAGCCGGGTTGAAAAAAACATGGAAAAAAAATGGATTGCATTCGCGGCATTTCTCGTCTTGTCCAGCCTTGCCTCCCCGCTTGGCGCGCAGGGAAGCGACATGCAGCAGGTCGACCTTTCCTACAATCCCGTAAACAGCCTGATATCCGTGTCTTCGGATTTCACCAACCAGACATTCCTAAACGGCTATGAATACCTTAACAACATGAATGTGTCATGGGCAATACCAAACGACTCGCTTAGGAACCTGAATTCCGACAAGGTGAACGTAAAGGTGAACGCATGGGCAAACACAAAAGAGATTGAGTTTGACGCGGGCGGCGGAAGGGCAGGCGCGGTTTCTTTCACGCTCACCTGCATTGTGCAAAACGGCTCGTGCGCGCCGGATTCTGAACTTGAAAGGGCCGTGAGGATATACAGCACGCACAGGAAAGAGACCGAGCAGGAGAATGAAACCATATTCGTCAATGCCTCCCTCGCAACAGGAGATTCGGGGATACTTGGTTCCATATCGGGGTTTTTGGGCACTGTGGCTTCCGGGCTTAACATCAGCGTGCCCGGGAACATGAGCGCCAATGCCACGATAGGCGCGGGGAATGCGACGCAGCAGATAGAGATGACGGGCGAGGGCCTGCAGCAGGCAGCGCAAAACATCAGCTCCCAGGGCGAGCAGGCAGCGCAGGGGATTTCCCAGGCAAGCGGGAACAGGGTGTCCCCGGAACTGCTCACAAGCGCGGCGATTGTTTTCGTCCTTGTGGTGCTCGTGCTCCTTTTCCTCAAATTCAAATAGCGCCGGGCGCCCCAGCCTCCCATCGGGCAATTACCCCATAACATTTATAATGTGGCTAATTCAATTTGAAAACCATGCAATGGATAAAGACAAAAATCGACGAATTGTGCTTTTTTCTTGAAGAGCAGGACGACATGTCGTCCTCCCTGCCCCAGGCGGCAAAATTCATTGCGCTTGACAATGCACAGGTCGAAAAAATCGCCCAGGTCCTTTCCGCAAGGGACGTGTTGTCCATAGAATACCCGGGCGCGATGTCGCCATCCCCGATATTGAGGCTCAAGTCAAAGGTCGAGCCGATTGAAAAGGCGGCGTATTCCGGCAAGGTGCTTGAGGAATACAGCGCAAACACCGGAAACCTCGGCGCCACCATAGAGATTGTTGAGCCGAAAGGGGAGTTCTCGCTTTGCTACAGCCTGTCATATCCCTCCCCGATGCCTTATACGCTGGCGTATCTCGAGCAGGTGCGCGACAGCCTGGCAAAGACTGTGCCTGTTTCAAACGAGGACATAACAGACCCGGTAAAATCGCAGGCATTGTACTCAAGGTTTGGAACTGCGGCGTCGAAGCTCCTTGTCGAGATACCAAGGCTCAAGGACGAGCCCAAAAAGCAGCTTGTGACCTACCTGCTCAACATGATGTACGGGCTTGGCGAAATCGAGTTCCTGCTTGCCGACGATTATCTCGAGGAAATAGCGATAAACGGCTCCGGCTCCCCCATTTCGGTATACCACAAGAAGTGGGGCTGGCTCAAGACAAACATAATGCCGGGGTCGGAGTCAAGGATATACAATGTCGCGGCCCAGATTGGCAGGCGCTCGGGCAGGACAATCACGGTCCTCTCCCCCGTCATGGACGCGCACCTGCAGACAGGGGACAGGGTTTCTGCCACCATGTTCCCCATATCCACCTGCGGGCACACGCTCACTATCAGGAAATTCTCGCGCGAGCCGTGGTCAATAGTAGATTTCATTGACCCGAAGCTTGGCACGATTTCATCTGAAATGGCCGCATTCCTATGGCAGGCAGTCCAATACGAGCTCAACGTGCTTGTGGCAGGAGGCACTGCGGCAGGCAAGACGAGCATGCTCAACACGCTTGCGAATTTCATACCTACCAACAGCAGGACCATCACGATAGAGGACACGCGCGAGCTTTCCCTGCCAAAGCACCTGAAATGGAATTGGGTGCCCCTGACAACGCGCAACCCAAATGCGGAGGGCGCCGGCGGGGTCAGGATGCTCGACCTGCTTGCAACGTCATTGAGGATGAGGCCTGACAGGATAATCCTTGGCGAAGTTAGAAAGCGCAGGGAGGCGGAAGTGCTCTTCGAGGCCATGCACACGGGCCACGCGGTCTATGCCACCATACACGCGGACAATTCGACCCAGATAATAAGAAGGCTTACAAACCCGCCGTTCGCGCTTCCCGCAATGGAGGTCCAGTCATTGCACCTTGCGGTAGTGCAATACAGGGACAGGGCCACGGGAAAGAGGAGGACATACGAGATTTCAGAGGTCATGTCCGGGGCGGAGAACACTGTTTCGCTCAACACGGTCTACAGGTGGAGGCCGAGGCTTGACAAGTTCGAGAAATACGGCGAGTCCACGAGGGTGTTCGAGGAGCTCGCGCTGCACACGGGCATGACAAGCGCGGAGCTTGCAAAGGACATTTCAGCCAAAAAGGACATACTGGAATGGATGGTCGACAGGAACGTGCGCTCCGTGGACATGGTAGGCGAGGTCGTCTCGAGGTATTACGACTCGCCCGAGGAGCTGCACAAGTCGATTTCCAAGAACGCCACTGTGGCTAAAGTGCTTGGAAGGTGAGTGGGCTTGGCTGCTGGCGTTTCACCAATCCCCCTATTTGCCTTGCAGAACGCTGCGGCTGGCAAACTGGCCTTTTTCACGCGGCCGTTCAGGCACGCGGTCGGGTTCCTTGAGGAGGACATCAAAAGCCTTGGCTGGCAGACGAACCCGGCCAATTACTCGGCAATATCGCTTTTCGATTCAGTGCTTGCGGGGCTTCTCGTGTTCGCGCTCACATACGCGTTTTCATGGACAGGGGACGAGGGGCAGGGCATTGCCATGGCAGCAAGCGTGCTCCCCGCGGCCGCGGCTTTCGCGCTCACATTCGCATTCTACATGCTGCTTCCTGGCCTTGAGGCGGGGAACATCAAGGAAAAGACAGACAAGGAACTGGTCTACGCGCTAAAGGACCTAAGCGTCCAGATTTCTGGAGGCGTGGGATTATACGACGCTATGCTGAACCTGTCGAGAAGCGATTACGGGCCGGTGTCGGAGGAGTTCGGGGCCGCGATACGCGAGATTTCGTCCGGAATCGGCGAGGACGAGGCCCTGATGCGCATGGCGCGAAGGACCAAAAGCGAATACCTCAAGCGCGCGGTATGGCAGATGACTGCGGTGATGAAATCGGGGGGCAGCCTGCAGACCGCGCTATTGGGGATTGTGGCGTCATTGAGAAGCAGGCAGGCGGAGAAAATCACGACCTACCTGCAGGAGATGAACCTGTGGGTGCTTGTCTATCTTGTAAGCGCCATAGCGCTTCCTTCAATTGCGCTCATAATGATGGTGCTTCTTGGGACAATAGGCACCATGACGGTGTCGCACTCGGCATTGATATTGATGTTCGCGGTTTCGTTTTTCTTCCAGATAATATTGATAAATTACCTGAAACTGAGGCGCCCATACATTCACATGTGAGTTGAGGAAATGGCAAGCGTGAAAAACATATTTTACAGGGTCGGATGCCTTTTCCCCGACAACCCTTTCGCCCAGTGGGCAAAAAGGTTCCTGCGCCATGCTGGGGCGAAGATGGAGGCGCGGGAATACCTAGGCATGATGGCGCTTGACGCGCTTGCGGCGGGCATGATAGGCTATCTCCTCCCGATTGCGCTTGGCTTTGGCTCGATAACAATGCTTTCAGCCCTCATGTTCATCGCGTTTTTCGCGGCTGGCGCGCTTGGCGCATACCTGGACATGTATTTCAAGGTGGCGGCAAGGCGCGAGAAGGTGGAAGCCAGCCTGCCGGACTTCCTCATGCTTCTCGCATCATACATACGCTCCGGGCTTGCAGGCTCAAGCGCGCTTAAGGCCTGCGCGCGCGAGGATTTCGAGCCATTGTCAGGCGAGATAAACTATGAGATTTCAAAATCCCTCGGGTCCGTCTCGTTCTCGGACGCGATAATAGAGATTTGCTCGGCATTTGACTCCGAGACGCTTGAAAGGTCGCTTTCGATATTCGCCACGAGCTCGATTTCAGGCGGCAATGTCCCCCTCATGCTCGAGAACATATCAAACGAGCTGCGCGAGTCGCAAAAGCTCAAGTCAAAGCTTGTCACGGGAGTCAATGTGTACCTTTTGTTCATCGTCTTCACGCTCATCGTGTCAATGCCGATACTCTTTTCAGTGGCATTGAAATTCGTGCAGGTAGCAGGCGCAATGCCTGAAACAGCGGGCTTCGCCCCGCCGGTGGAATACGACTTTCTCTATAACCTGTGCCTGATAGCGCTTGCGGTGACAGCGCTTGCAGCAAGCATGCTTGTGGGCGTAGTCAGGGAGGGAAGCGCCACTTTCGGCTTGAGGTATGCGCCTTTCCTGATGATTGGCGTACTGGCCTCGTTCCTGATTTCAAAATTCGTGGTGCTTGAGTTCCTCTTCAAGTTCGCGGTCTGAAAAAAAGCAGGCGGGAAAAAGGACGGCCTAAGCCTTGGCGAACATTACAGGATGGCTGTTTTTCGCGACTTTGAGCCTCATCCCGTTTTTGGCGTGTATGACAGTCTGGCCGTCCACTATGACGTCAACGTCGCACTCTGAAACTATGGCGCATGACGACCTGGCAGTGCCTTTGACAATCATTGGCTTGAACGCCCGCCTGTAAGGGGCTATCGCGACAATCTGGTAGTCCTGCGATTCGTAAGGCATTTCCCTGCCGCCTGCGGAATACGCATACGCGCCGGAGCCGGTGGGAGTGGAAAAGATTATGCCGTCCGCGAGGAAGTCGAACCTCCTGCCGTTTACGCGCAGCTTTATCCTGATAATCCTGTGGTCGCGCGTCTTTATCGCGACGTCGTTTAGCGCCACCGGGAGCTTTTTGCCGTCCAGGGAAGCGCAGAGGGAGAACCTTTCCGACACGCGGGGATTCGAGAGGAACCTCGCAAGGGGCTTTTTCCAAGAGCTTCTAAGGCCCTGGCAGATGAAAGACGTTTGGGAGCCTATGCCGAATATGATTTTCCCATAATGCAGCTTGTTGTAAAGTATTGTGCCGTCCCCGCCGATCATGACTGCCATGTCCGCCTTTGCGCCGTTTGAAGCCACGGCGATTCCCCTGGATTCCAGATATGAGATTACCGAGGGCCTAAGCATGGCAGCCCATGGCTTTTTCGGATTTGCTATCACTGCTGCGGATTTGATTTTGGATGGTTTCATGAAAAGCACCGTGGCTGGCGTTTGCTGGCTGCGTGGCGGGGCGCGCGTGCGTGCCTATGCGAGCGCCGCAATCGTCCTTGCGGCCTGTATTTTCACAAGGGACTTTTCAGCAGCTGCAAGCACCTGTTCCCTCTGCCTTTGCGTGAGCTTCGGGACCGATATGGTCTCGCTTGCGGGGGCTGGCTGTTCCCGCATGAATTTTTCCGCCTGTTTTTGCGCTATTGGCATTGTTTTTTCACCGTTTTACAAGTTCGAGGAATTCCTCCTCGATGAAGTGGAGTTTCCCCGGGATTATGACGCAGCAGGGGGGCTTGAAGGAAGAATCGGGGGTTTCAAGCAAATCGGAAACCTTTGAATATGAGACCTGCTGGTCAGGATACCCAAGGCGCGAGAGCACCACGATACGCGAGCTTTTTGAAAACACGCTCGTGCCCTTCCTGCCGCCCATCGAAAGGACGTTCTCGCACGCCTGCCGCACAGTAAGCGGGCCGAGGACCTTGTCGATGTCGAGCAGGCAGAGGGTGTGCAGGCCCATTTTCTGGTTGCCTGCTATCACGTCAAGGCTTGCGGTCGGGGAATAGTTCTGCCTGAAATGCGGGATGGTGGTTATGGCGCCGAACTTGTACGCCTGCAGGCCGGACTCGCTTGCAGCCGCGCTTGTGACAGAGCTTGCGTGGACTATCCTGAATCCAAGCCCGTGCTTTTTTGCGGTTATGGCGAGGTTAATGTGCGTGGTGGCGACCATGGGGTCGCCGGGGACGAGAAGGCAGCATTCGCCTTCTGTAGCGGCGTCGAGCAAGTCGCGCTCGTCCTCAAGCGCCTCCCTTTCGATGAGCTCGACCTTCCTGCCGATGACCTTCTCGATTTGTTCCTTGGCATCGGGGTTGAGTATGTTCGTGTAGGTCTCTATGAAAACAGAGTCCGCCCCTGCGCAGAGGCTGACGGCCTCGAAGCTTATGGAATCGGGGGGGTTGATGCCAAGCCCGATAAGGTAGAGTCCCATTCATAGCACCTGTTTGAAAAGCTATGCGCTCATGCGCCAAGCGTAATCCTTAATAGGTTCCGCAGGCCGGGCGCAAGCCCGAATATAGATAGCAGCAGGAGAATAAAAACCAGTTCGTTTTCCCCCTCCGCCTCCCTGCACACCAGATATGCCGCAAGCGCAGAAAACGCCACCTTCACCCCAAGGTAGACAAGGAAGGTGTCTGCAATTGAGCCGAGGAAGTTCGAGAGCACGTGCTGCTCGAAATAGCACCTGCCAAACTGCGTGCATGCCGGCTCGAGCCTGTTGAAAATGTCCATTATGACAAACGTCGCCGTGCCGTCAAGGGAGTGCGCGGCCACTACGACCCAGGCAAGCGGGTGCATTTTCATTGAGGCGAACGCGCGCATTGCAGCGTAGGCAAGGCCCCCAGCGACAAGGAGTATGAGCGCGAAATACTGGAGGTAATGGAACATGGGGAGCAGGACAAGCAGGTGCGCAAGCCACAGCACGAGCCCGGCATCGCGCATCAGGTTTTCCTTCTTGAACTTGACCTGCAGGCCCAGGAAAAGGAATAGCAGCCCCGCTGTGACTATGTAGATTCCCGGCGAGCTTGTGACAAACCCGTAATTGTATATCCCAAGCCCGATTACAAAGGAATAGAGCCAGCCGAACGCGCCTGGCAGGTGCGATTGCATCACGCCCGTGTCTATGGAATCCGTGACAACGCGCATGGTCGAGCCGAGGAGAATGTAAGGGAGGGCCGCAAGGAAGAATCCCCTGTCGAATTTTATCTTGTGCTTTTTGAACTGCGTCCAAATCACGTATGCGGCAATGAGCGCTATAACGGCATAAGTGGCAGTGTTGACGGCGTTGTAGCCCGTGTGGTCAATTATCGGGGCAATGTAATATTTCTGGATGAAATCGCTTATTTGCTCGAGCATGATTATCACTTTTGAAAGGCGCGGCAAGCCGCTGCCATGCAGTGGCAGGCAATCAACAGGGTGCCATGGCAAGCCGCAGCGCCAAAGCCTAGTTGTTCGGGCGCAAAAGCATCACAAGTTCCCTGCCTATCCTTGATGGCGTGAAGCCTTTTTTAACATAGAGCCCGAGAGCCCCTGAATTCTCAATCTTGACCTTTAGCGCCACCTTCGAATGCCCGGACTTGGAGGCGTGGGCGCATGCGGCCGAAACGAGGGATTTTCCAACCCCCCTGCCGCGAAACGACGGGCTGACGCCAAGCCCTTGCAAAATCGCGCCGCCGGGGCGGAGAATGAGGTGGGAAAATCCAGCAAGCGCGCCGGCAGGCGAGAATGCCACAAAATAGATGTTTTTGCCGCCCCATTCAAGCCTGGGGTTCTTGAAAAGTATCGAGGCGAGCGCCCGGATTTGCCCGAAATCGGCCTTTTTTGCCCGCCTGACAGGGAACTCGCCGAATATCAGGCTGCCAAGCCGTGGCCTGGCCGGGCCGGCGCTGGCGCGGGTTTTGAAGACCCTTGCCCTTCCCGCCTTTTTGCTGCGCGGAATTGGTCTTGGCATTGTAATCAGAGCCTGATGGTTTTTGCCTGTATGGAATCGGATATGGTTATTTCTGTGCCCACAAGGCGTGTCGCAGCCGGCACCTTGACTATCATTGTCTCGTTATGGAGCATGCTCCCGGACAGCTCGTGCATGTGCCCGCAGACATTTAGCAGGGGCTTGTGCCTGTCTATGATTTTCCTGATGCCCACGGAGCCGACGTGCATGCCGCCGGGCGCAGTGTCGAAAAAGCCGAATGGCGGCGCATGGGTGAGAAGTATGCTGTATTCGTCGACGCCCGCCTTTTCAAGCCCTTTCTCGATTTCAGCTTCGTCGAACTCGAACTGGGTGTTGAAAGGCGTCTTGTTGCTCCCGCCAAACCCGACCACGTTCCAGTCGCCAAGCTGGATTTTTTTAGCGTGGCAGTAGTTCCTGCAGCCAGTAAGGAACTGGACGACCTCGGGGCTGTCGTTGTTGCCGAAAATGAAAAAAGAGTCGGGGAGTATGTCAGCAAGGTCCTTTGCGAATGAAACAGGGCCCGAAGAGGTTATGTCGCCAAGCACCGCGACAGCGTCGTATTTGCCCTTGAATGAAACCATGCGCAGCCTGTCAAGTACCTGCTCCTCTGCGTGGATGTCCGAAATCGCAAGAATCTTGGTGGTTTTCATCAGTGCAACACCGTGCGCTGCCGGCAGGCTTCAATGCCCGGGCTTAACGCCTCCTGTTTTTCCAGAAAGGCTTAGAAGAGCGCTCGCCGCGGTTTTCCCATGGCTTCTTGCCACCAAACCTGCCGCCTTCGCGCTTTTCCCCGCCCTCGCGCGGCCTGTCGCCGCCTTCACGCGGCCTGTCGTCCCTGGGCCTGTCGTTGAAGCGCGGCCTGTCGCCACCCTCGCGCGGCCTGTCGTCCCTGGGCCTGTCATTGAAGCGCGGCCTGTCGCCATATCTGGGGCGGTCGTTGTCTCTCGGCCTGTCGCCGCCCTCGCGCGGCCTGTCGTCCCTGGGCCTGTCGTTGAAGCGGGGCCTGTCTGACCCAAAGCGCGGCCTGTCAGAGCCGAACCTGGGCCTGTCGCCGCCCTCGCGCGGCCGATCGTCCCTGGGCCGGTCGTCCCTGGGCCTGTCGTTGAAGCGGGGCCTGTCTGACCCGAAGCGCGGCCTTTCCTCGCGCCTCTCGAATCTCGGGCGTTCCCTGCGCTCGAAGCGCGGCCTCGGGGTGTCGACCTCGTTGTTCGACCTGCCTTCGGGCGGCTTCTGGGCAAGGACAGCCTTTGCGCGCTTCTCAAAAGTCGCCTTGAGCTTCTCCGCTATGAAATTCTTGGTGTACCTGTCGGCCTTGACGGCTATAGCGACCTTTGTGGCAAGCGCGCGGGCAATCTTGCCGCGGGTCCATTTTGGGGAGGCGGAGATGTAGGCGTGCTGGAAAATTAAGCCGTGTTTTGGCGGGGGAGAGCCGGAGCGCAGGTGCTTGAAAAGCGCCTTTTCAGCGCCAAGTACCTGCACTGTGCTCGAAGGCATGAGAGCGAGCCTGTCAAGGCCGCCTGCAGCCGCAATCATCTTTGCGGCAAGGGCCGGCTCGAGAAGGTATGCGAGGTTGGGGGCGATTTCCGAGACAAGGCCCTGCTGGTATGTCTCAAGCTCCGCCCTCAATTCGTAAAGGGAGAGAATCTGCCTTGCCATGTTCTTCATTTCGTCAAGGTCAGTTTGGCTGGTCTTCATCCCCATGCTTGATTTGGCCTTGTCAATGATGAATGGCGCCTTGTCGCCCACAATCGAGCGTATGGCCGCCTCCGATGGCGCGTCCTTGTCAAATGCCACCACGAACTTGCAGAACGTGTCGGCCTCTGATATCTTGAGCTCGGGGAAATAGACCCCGTACCATTCTACAAGCCTCTCAAAAAGAAGGTTCGCGGTCTTGTTGATGTCGTCAATAGACGCCACTGTGTGGAAAAGTATGTTGTCCCTGCTCACAAGCGCCTTCCTGACGCCCATGCGGGCCTTTTCTAGAAATCTCCTTTGGTCAACCATTCAAATCACTTCCCCGAAGGGATATTATATGGGATGGGCATTGCACTATCACCCGCAAGAAAAGGGATAGAATGCCCCTTTTAGCCTGCGTCAAAAAGCCCTCCCGCGCTAAATTGCGGTCTTATCTTATCCCTTGATATATTTAATTAACTTGCATCCCAAAATAATGCCAATTCCGGCAACAAAAAAGCAAGCTTTACAGCCTGTTTTCCAAAGTGATGACATGCCCCTATTCGAAAAATTGATGGACATCGCGATAAAAAGGTCCTTCCTCGTGCCCTCAAACGAGGTTTACGCCCACACCGCGGGGTTCTACGATTATGGCCCGGCTGGGCTCAACCTCAAGATGAAGATAGAGGAGAAGTGGCGCGACTATTTCATACGCTACGAGGGATACCTCGAGGTCCAGACCGCGACCATACTGCCTGAAATCGTGCTCAAGGCATCTGGCCACGCGTCGAATTTCGCGGACCCGCTTGTGACGTGCAAGGCGTGCAAGAACAAGTTCCGCGCCGACCACCTGATAAAGGAGGCAAACGGGAAGAACATGGACGGCTCGAACCCGCAGGCCCTGGAGGCGGAGATAAAGTCCGCGGGCATTAAATGCCCCCAGTGCAAGGGCGAGCTTGAAGGCGTCGGGTGGTTCAACCTGATGTTTCGCACGAACATAGGCCCGCTTGACGGCAACACAGCCTATGCCAGGCCCGAGACCGCGCAGGGCATTTTCCTGGATTTCCCGAGGATTTTCAAGAACTACGGGGGCAAGCTGCCCCTCGCCATAGGGCAGGTGGGGAAATCGTACAGGAACGAGATTTCGCCCCGCCAGGGCCTCATGCGCCTGCGCGAGTTCACGCAGATGGAACTTGAGTATTTCTTCAACCCCGCAAGCCCAAATCACGAGAATTTCGGCATTGTAAAGGCCGTGAAGATGCGCATAATCTCCGAAGGCATGGAAAAGCCCGCCGAAAAGACGGCCGAGGAGTTCGTAGCGGACAAGACAATACCGAACAGCATAATGGCGTATTTCATGGCAAGGCAGGTCCAGCTCTATCTCGCGCTTGGAATACCCTATGACAAGTTCTATTTCAGGAAACTCGCGAAGGGCGAGACCCCGCACTATTCCGGCGGCAATTTCGACATGGAGGTCGAGACTTCCTATGGGAATGTAGAGACAATAGGAAACGCGTACAGGACTGATTACGACCTCTCCGCGCACGCGAAGATGTCGGGCAAGGACCTCTCGGTTTTCGTGGAGGAGGAGAAGAAGAAGATAGTGCCGCACGTGGTCGAGCCGTCAATGGGCTCCGACAGGCATTTCTGGTGCATACTCGAGCACTGCTTCAGGGACAAGAGCGCGGAGAAGGACTGGGAATGGTTTGACTTCCCGCCCGACATAGCGCCATTCACGGTTTCCGTGTTCCCGCTGATGAAAAAGGACGGCATGGCGGAAAAGGCGCGCGAGGTCACAGGCATGCTGCGCTCAAAGCACATAGAGACCATGTACGCGGAGTCTGGAAGCATAGGCAGGCGCTATGCGCGCGCGGACGAGATAGGCACGCCATACTGCATTACAATAGATTATGACACTTTGAAAGACGAAACAGTCACGATAAGGTACAGGAACGACGGCGGGCAGGAGAGGGTCAGGATAGCGGACCTGCCTTCACTCATCGAAAGGAATGTCGCAGAAGGCAGGGTGAAAAAGGCTGGCGGGAAGAGCGCGCAATGAGCAGGACGGCGCAAAAAGGCGGCAAGGAAGGGGCCATGCGGCATGGCTTGCAGGCTTCCCTTATCTTTAAAAACACTGCTTGCGAATAAAAATGCGCTCGATTCTACTTAATTTCCAGAAGGTGAATCTTAATGTCAAATGAGAAAATTTTTGCAACAGGAAAGGACCTCAAGGAGGGCAAGTACGTCATAATAGACGACATACCCTGCAGGATAGTGTCCATAGACACGTCAAAGCCGGGGAAGCACGGCGCCGCGAAGATGAGGATAACCGCCATAGGCGTGTTCGACGGGCAGAAGAAAAACCTCCTCATACCCTCGGACGCAGACGTGGAAGTGCCAATCATCGACAGGCAGACCGCGCAGATAATCTCTGTAAACGGCCCGACAGTCCAGCTCATGGACACCACGACTTTTGAGACGTTCGACCTCACTATACCCGAGGAACTCAAAGGCGAGGTCGAGCCTGGCAAGGAATGCGAGCTTATGGCTGCGCTTGGAAAGCGAGCGATTGTAAGGGTAATCAAAGGCCAGTGAGTTTTTCGCTGGCACGGATGTGTTAATATGGAAATGAGCATTGATTCTAAGACCGAAAACAAGCTTTACGGCAGGACGGAAGTCGCCTTCTCCGCCTCCTACGAGGGCGCGACCCCCGCAAGGAAGGACATAAAGGAGGAGATAAGCAAGCTTGTGGGCGCCAATGCAGAGCGCATAGTCATAGCCAAGATAAAGACTACCTATGGCACTCACAAATGCAACGGCAGCGCATACGTATATTCTTCGAAGGAAGCACTCAACATGGCGTCGCACTACCTGCTTGTCAGGGACGGCATGGCGGAGAAGAAGAAAAAGGAGCCTAAGAAGAAAGGGCCTGCCAAGAAGTAAGGCATGAGACGATTCCCGCGCGGGGGAAAGCCTGCTGATTGCCGGCCCTGCAAAGGATATATATACCAACAGAGGTAATTTTTATGGCGGATGCAAATGCCAAGAAGGAAAAACCGAAAAAAACATTCAAGGCTTACGCGGCAGGAAAGGACTGCCCCAAGTGCGGCGCAGGAGTCAAGCTTGCAAACCACAAGGACAGGCATTCCTGCGGCAAGTGCGGCTATTTCGAGAGAAAGTAAGCAGGGCGGACGGGCCGTCAAGGCAGCCCCAGGCATTGCCCCCCGGCCCGAAGGCAGGGGATTTTCAAGCCTTGAACTTCTCATTCTCCTAAGCCTTTCCCTTGGAAGCCTGCTTTTCGTGGCAGGCAAGTATACGGGCGCATTCGGATTCGTTTTCAGGATAAGCGCAGGCGCCAACCCCGCGGCAATGCCATTGTATTCCACCGCGTGGGCAGCGGCGTTCCTGCTGGCATACCTTATTTCCCTATTCTATTCGGGCATGAAGCACGGCTATGGCGCCCCGACCCTGACTGCCGCGGTGATGCTCGCGCTCGAATTCTCATACCTCGCGCTAGGCGTCATCGCAGGCACTGTTGCGGCGGTATTGATATTCCTGCCATTGCCATTCTATTACCTAGGCATGGGCGGCATGCCGATTTCCCGGATAAAGCAATGGCTCGGGTTCACGGGCACAAAGCCAGGCAGGGCGCTTCTAATAGGCATAGGCGCGTACGTCCTTGCAATCGCCATTTCCCTGCTTCTGGGGCTGGCGCTCACTCTTGCAGGGGTGTCGGATTCTGCAAAAATAGCCGAAAAGGTCGGGTCGTTGCCCCTCGAGGTGCTCTTTTTCGCCATTGCAATATCGCCCATAGCCGAAGAGGTTTTCTTCAGGGGATTCCTCCAGCAAAAAATCGGGCTTGCGCCCGCAAGCGTGCTTTTTGCCCTGGCGCACATATCGTATTTCTCGGTCTCGGAGATTGCAGGAGCGCTTGCAATGGGCCTGTTCCTCGGGCTGATTTTCAAGTACAGCAAGAACATCTACGCGGTAATCATTGCCCACGCGCTTTACAACCTGACGTCAATTATCGCAATAACCTTCTTTTTCTAGGGGATTGGAATGCTCTGCCTCGGGATTGAAAGCACTGCGCATACCATAGGCATAGGGATATGCGAGCTTGACAGGCACGGCAAGGCGAAAATAACCGCAAGCCAGCTTGACATGTACAAGCCGATAAACGAGGGCATCGTGCCAAGGAAGGCCGCGGACCACCACGAGCAGTTCCTCCCCTCCCTGCTGAAAAACAGCCTTGAAGAGGCCGGGGCCGGGATTGGAGACATTGGCGCATTCGCGTTTTCACAGGGGCCGGGGATTGGCCAGTGCCTGCGCGTGTCTTGCGCGGCGGCAAAATACCTCGCTGCAAGGCATTCAAAGCCCATAGTGGGCGTCAACCACTGCATGGCTCACCTTGAAATCACGAAATGGTTCACAGGGCTTGAATCCCCGGCATACCTTTATGTTTCAGGGGGCAACACGCAGATAATAATCGAATCTGATTTCCAAGGCGCGCCCATGAAAAACAAAATCAAAAATGGCGGGGCTGAAACGGGGGCCAAAGGAATGCGCGGCAATGCCAATGCTGCCCGCGCAACCAAATACCACGTGCTTGGCGAGACCCTCGACATAGGTATTGGAAACCTGTTTGACACTTTCGGGCGAAGCATAGGGCTTGAGCACGCGCACGGGAGCGTTGTCGCAAAGCTCGCCTCCGAGGGCAAAAGATACATTGAGTTGCCCTATAATGTCAAGGGCACGAACATGCAGTTTTCAGGGCTTTTGACAGCCGCAAGCCGGATGGCTGGCAGGGTTTCAAAGGAGGACCTTTCATACTCTCTCATGGAAACAGCGTTTTCAGTGGCGTGCGAGGCGCTTGAGCGCTGCGCCTATCTTTCAGGCAAGGAGGAGATTACAGTGTGCGGCGGGGTGGCGCAAAACCAGAGGCTTTGCCAGATGTTATCCACAATGGCAAAGGAGAATGGCTGGAAATTCGCGGTTGCCCCGGCGCAATACAACCGCGACAATGGCGCAATGATAGCGCTTGCGGGCGCGCGGCTTTTTTCAGAAGGGAAAACCCTTGAGATGAAGGACGCCAAGCCGCGGCAGGACTGGAGGATAGACCAGGCTTAGAAAAAACAGGGCGTGCCGGCTTGGAACTGGCTTGCTGGAAAATAAGAGAAAGGAATGAAAAATCAGTAGAGCCTGCGGTTTATTGAATCACTGGCAAGCTTTAGCATGGATTCTGAAGCCAAGCGCAGGAGCTTCTTCTCAACCGGGTTGGGCTCCAAACCTGCAGCCTTTTCATAAGCAGAGGAGCCCATTGCATAAGCGTCGTGCGCATCCAGATGCTTCCCAAGCGCCACGCGCGTGTTTCCGAGTTTTTTATAATCAGAGCCGACTTTTTTCAGGAAATCGAGGGCGTTTTGCTTGAATACTGTTTCAGGCTTTGACAGGTAGGCATATTTCATAGCAGAGCCCGCCGTCATGACTTCGCTTGGAAGCACAAATTCCCTGACATTGAGATCTGCGGGCTTGTATGCCGCCTTTTCAACCACCACTGCCATTTCAAGGCAGCTGGATGCCAGATTGGAATATGCGAGCGCACGGATAGAATAAAGCTCTTCTTTTGCCACAAGTTCGGGCACAATCTCGCTTTCCGGTTTCAGGTATTTGAGGGCCTTGGTGGCTTCCGAGGCCGCGCCTGCTGAATTGAGCATTTTTGCCGCGGCGCGTGCCCTTTCAAGATGGATTTCAATAAGCTTGTTTGCAAGAAGGTTTTTTGACTCGCCCCTGGCAAAAAAATACTTTATTGTCTTGCCAATTGCCGACGGGCCTTTGCTTGTTTTCGCGTATGGAGCATTCTCGGAAGTAAGAGAGCCATTACTCATTGAAACCACCATTTTAAGTTATAAAGCATGTTAATACGTGTAATAAGAGAATATAAAGCTTGCTATGGGCCGGAGAGTGCCAAAAAACGGCAGGCGGGGAGAAAAACAGGGAAGTGCCCGCCTAAAGCAGGCTTGTCTCCACGCCGTCCTTTTCAAGCAGGACGTCCTGGTTCCCTGAAACCCTGCCAATCACGCTTGAATTTATCCCGTGCTTCTTGGCAATGGCGCGCAGGGACGATTCCTGGCTCGCAGGCGCGGCAATGGCCATGCCTACGCCCATGTTGAAAGTCCTATACATCTCGTAATCAGAATTTACCTTCTTCCCGATTTCCTCAAAAATAGGGAGAGGCTTTGGCATTGAATCCAGCTCGAAGCCCACCTTGGCGTGAGCGCCTATGCGCATGAGTTTTGAAAAAGCGCCGCCGGTTATATGCGCAATGCCGCCAATGTCGCATGAGCCTATCATTTCAAGGACGGCCTTGGTGTAAATCCTGGTGGGCTTTAGCATCTCCATGCCCCATTTCTTCGAGTCGAGGGTTTTCCTCGCCAGCGTATATCCATTGGAGTGCAATCCCGTGGATTCCAGGCCGACAAGTATGTCGCCGGCCCTCATCCCCTTGCCGGTTATTTCCTTTTCAAGGATGCCGACGCAGGTAACCGCCAGGTCAAATGGCTTGCCGCTGCCCTTGATTATGTCAGGGAGTATGGCCGTCTCGCCGCCAATAAGGGCCGTCTCGGACTGCCTGCAGCCTTCGACAACGCCCTTCATTATTTCAAGCACCAGCTCCTCGTCGGTTTTCTCAAGCGCGAGGTAGTCGACAGCCACTATGGGGCGCGAGCCCACGCAGACAAGGTCGTTCGCGTTCATGGCAACTGCGTCTATGCCCACAGTGTCGAACTTGCCCACGTCCTGCGCCACGAGCACCTTGCTGCCCACGCCGTCGACGTGCATTGTCAGGCGCTTGCCGCCAACGCCGAAAAGGCCGGCATAGTGCCCGAACAGGCTCTCGGAATACTGGTTTTTCGTGCCCGCGATCATGGCATTGACCTTGTCCTGGATTTTTTTAACGGACTTGACGTCAACGCCCGACTTGGAATACGTGAATTGGGATGCGTCCTTGGATGAATCTTTGGTTGCCATGGCAAAGATAGGAATTCATAGTTTTATATTCCATGCAGGCAGGGCGAAAGCCCACTGGAAATGCCCTTGACGGCTAATTTAAATAATGCCAGCCAGAGTATAGGCGTGGAAAAACCAGCCAGCAAAGACCAGGGCGGCAGCCAGTTGCAGCAGGGAGCCAGCATGGGCGCCGCGGCTTCAATACTGAAAAACAAGAACCTTGTGCCGAGGAAATACCAGCAGGACATATTCGACTCGCTCGTGCGCAAGGGCAGCACGCTTGTCGTTCTCCCCACAGGCCTTGGGAAAACCCTGATTGCGTTCATGTGCATAGGCCATTTCCTGCCAAAAGGGAAATGCGTTTTCCTCGCGCCCACAAAGCCGCTTGCGCGCCAGCACTACCAAAGGATACTCGAGGACCTCGACGTCCAGGAAGATGAGGTGGCGCTTGTCAGCGGCGAGGTCAGCCCCGCTGACAGGATAAACCTCTGGGCGAGGAAAATCACGGTCTCCACGCCCCAGACGCTCAAAAACGACATAGAGTCAGGAAGAATCCGCTTCGACTACGCGCTTTGCATTTTCGACGAGGCGCACAGGACAGTGGGCAAATACGCGTATACCTACCTTGCCAACCTTGCGCGGGAGAGCGGGGCAGTGTCCCTGGCACTCACGGCCTCGCCCGGCTCCGACATGAAAAAAATCGGGCCCATAGTGGAGACTCTCGGCACGAGAAACGTCCAGATAAGGACCGAAGAGGACCCCGACGTGGCGCCATACGTGCAAAAGACCGACGTGCAGTACATAAGGGTCGAGCTTGGCGCGGAGCTGACAAAGGCGAAGCAGGCGCTTGACAATGTCTCGCAGTCGTACATACGCACGCTTGCCAAGATGGGCTATCCGATAACCTTCCGCTCCAAAAAGGCATTGCTTGACACGCGCGAGAGGATAATGAAGTCCAATTCGCACCTGAAATTCTCCGCAATGTCCTATTTCACCACGGTATTCAATTTGGTGCACGCGACTGAATTGCTTGAAACCCAGGGGGTCGCCACGTTCCTTGCCTACATGGAAAAGCTCAAGGGCAGGGAGCCCGAGTCGCAGGGCATAAGGCGCATAACGGCAAACAAGGAAATCACGGGCATAGTGGATTTCCTCAAGGAACAGTCCGAGCACCCCAAGCTCGAGAAGCTCGTGCAGGTACTTTCCGGCAAGAAAGGCACGAAGACCATAGTGTTTGTCCAGTACCGCGACCAGATACAGCTCATAGTGGGGCACCTCAACGCGCGCGGCTTCAGGGCCGAGAGGTTTGTTGGCAAGAGGGACGGGGTCACGCAAAAAACCCAGGCTGAAACAATCGACAGGTTCCGCCGCGGCGAGTTCGACATACTCGTGGCAAGCTCCATTGGCGAGGAGGGGCTTGACATACCCACTGTGGACAATGTGATTTTTTTCGAGCCGGTCGGCTCTGAAATACGCTCAATCCAGAGAAGGGGAAGGGCGGGCAGGGCGAAGGCAGGGAACATTTTCGTGCTCATAACGAAAGGCACAAAGGACGAGAGCTATTTCTATGCCTCGCGAAACCGCGAGAGAAGGATGAGAAACATAGTCTATGGCATGCAGGCAGGATTCGTGAATCCCGGGAAATGGGAGGGGAAGCCAGCAGGCATGAAAACCGGGAAAGAGGAAAAGGGAGTTGGCACTGGCTCGAATGAAAAGGAAGCGCAGGGCGGGAAAAGGGGAAAAGGCCAGAGCAGGATAAGCGACTTTTAGATTGGCAGGCAGGATGCGCCGGCCGCAGGCGCGGGCGGGCACGCGGTTCCAAGGATATAATTAAAGCATGCTCGTTTAGAATATCCCCTTACTACAAGCAGGGGTGTTATGTTGGCAGCCAGCAAGCCAGTGCGCGGGATTGATATGGCAGAAGGCGCAGGAAAACCGAGGCAGGCTTTCCACGCCATTGGCGAAAAGGAGACGTTTGCGGCCCTTGGAAGTTCCAAAAAGGGCATTTCCGGGGACGAGGCCCAAAAAAGGCTCGGGCAGTTCGGATACAACCAGCTTGCGGAAGCCAAGAAGACCCCACTTTACGTCCAGCTCATCCAGCAGTTCAACAATCCCATGCTCATGCTTCTGGGCCTTGCGGCAATCATATCTGCCTATTTCTCCCTCTCAAGCGCGGGGTTCCCTAAAGACCCGATAGAGGCATTGTCAGTTCTCAAGGACTCCATAGGCATTTCCATCGCCATATTCATATCCGCGGGATTCGGGTTCATTCAGGAATACAAGGCTGCAAAGGACATCGAGGCCCTAAGGAAGCTCACCTCGCCCACTGCCAGGGTGCTTCGCGCCGGGCAGGAGAAAATCATATTCGCCAAGGACATTGTGCCAGGCGACGTGATATTCCTCGACGAGGGGAGCAAGGTCCCCTGCGACTGCAGGATAACCGAGTCCGTGGAGCTTAGCATTGACGAATCGTCGCTTACAGGAGAATCTGTCCCTGCTAAAAAGGACCCGGCAGGCCTGCCGAAAGGCACGCCGCTTGCGGAAAGGAAAAACATGGCTTATTTTGGCACTGCCGTGGCGGCAGGCAGGGGCATGGCAGTTGCCACTGCTACAGGCATGGACACTGAATTCGGCAAAATCGCCCTCTCCCTTGCGGAAACAGAGGACGAGGACACGCCATTGCAAAAAAGGATGGAGGAGCTTGGCAAGAAAATCGGCATGTATTCTTTCGCCATAGTGATAATCTATTTCCTGATAGGGGTGGGGCAAGGCATGCCCGCCGACTTGATGTTCGTGTCCGCCGTGACGCTTGCGGTGGTCTCGATACCCGAAGGGTTGCCGACAATACTTACCATAACCCTTGCCATAGGCATGCAGACCCTTGCAAGCCAGCACGCGCTTGTGAGGAAGCTGCCGGCAGTGGAATCCCTAGGCGCCACCACTGTCATTTGCACCGACAAGACTGGCACGCTGACACAAAACAGGATGACGGTCACGGAAGGGCTTTTCGCATTCACGCATTTTGTCATGTCGCCGAAGGGAACCTTCGACGCCCACGGCTCGCCTGTGACGGCCGCGAAGATAGAGATAGTCGCAAAGGGGCTTGAAATCGGGGCGCTGTGCAACAACGCCGGCCTGAACGTGCTTGCGGACGGAAGGATAGAGCAGATAGGCGACCCCACGGAATCCGCCCTGCTTGTGGCCGCCCACAAGTCAGGAGAGGACATTGAGGCCCTCAAGGCGAAAAACAAGTTCATATACGAGTTCCCCTTCGACTCAAAAAGGAAGAAAATGTCCGTGGTGCGCGAGGGCGGGGATGGCGGGAAACAGGTCTCGTATGTGAAGGGCGCCCCGGAGCGAATGCTCGAATCCTCAAGCTTCATACTGACTGAAAAAGGGGTTGCAAAGCTCACAAAGGAGCACAGGGAGAGGCTTCACAAGGAACACGACAGGCTTGCGGCACAGGCACTGAGGCTTATTTCAGTGGCATACAAGGAGCAGAAGCCCAAGTCGAAGATAACAATAGCTGACGCAGAGGAAGGTCTCGTGTTCGTGGGCACGCTTGGCATGATAGACCCGCCAAGGCCGGAAGTGCCGCCGGCGCTTGCACAGTGCCAGCAGGCGGGCATAAGGGTAGTGATGATAACGGGCGACAACCTCGCCACCGCAAGCGCGATAGGCAGGCAAATCGGGCTTTTGACCGAAGGGTATGAAAGCATCAATTCCGCGGAAATAGATTCCATGACGGAAGACGAGCTGTGCAGGCGGGTTGGAAAGATAGCAGTCTTCGCCCGCGCAAGCCCGGCCCACAAGTTCAGGATAGTGAGCGCGCTTGGGAAAAACGGCGAGGTCGTGGCTGTCACCGGCGACGGCGTCAACGACGCGCCGGCCATAAAGAAGGCCAATGTCGGGGTCGCCATGGGCTCGGGCACGGACGTGTCGAAGGAAGCTGCCGACATGATACTCACAGACGACAATTTCGCGACCATTGTCAATGCTGTCAAATACGGCAGGAACCTGTTTGACAACATAAAAAGCTTCATCAGGTTCCAGTTCACCACCAATGTCGCGGCCATAGCGATGATGATTCTCGCGCCGTTTTTGAACCTCGGGCTGCCGCTTCTGCCATTGCAGGCGTTGTGGGTCAACATAATAATGGACGGCCCGCCGGCACTCGCGCTCGGGGTGGAGAAGGAGAGCGCGGACGTGATGGAGAGGAAGCCCAACGACCCGAAGAAGCCGTTCATCACCAAGAACCTGCTCTTCGCCATAGCGTTAAGCTGCGCAATCATGGCGGCGGGCACGCTTGCCGTGTTCTACATATTCGCCAATTCGGATTCCGTGTTCGCGCGCAGCCATGCCCAGACAATGGCGTTCACAGTCTTCGTGTTTTTCCAGCTCTTCAATGCGCTGAACTGCAAGAGCGCCAAGGTGTCGCTTGTGAAAAACCTCTTCACCAACAAATGGCTGCTTGTGGCGCTAGGCGCGTCGGCAGTGCTGCACCTGATGATAATATACAATGATTTCCTGCAGGAGATATTCAGGACTACAAGCCTCAGCATGGCGGAGCTTGCGATATGCATGATGGTGTCGCTCACCATAGTCGCGGTCTCTGAAACCGCAAAGAGGTTCGCGCCCACACTGACGCAATACTGAAGTGGTTCGCATGGATGCCGTTACCCAAAAAGACATAGCAAGGATTGTCGCCGGAATAAGCAAGTTCGCCAAGTCGGCAGGCAAAGGCGGCAAATACGCAAAATGCGTGCTGGGGGTATCAGGCGGGGTCGATTCTGCCGCCTGCCTCGCCCTTTGCGCGAAGGCCGTTGGGCCGGAAAACATAATAGCGGTTTTCATGCCTGCCCGGTTCACTCCAACAGACGACGGGGAGGACGCAAAGTCATTGTGCAAGGCATTCGGGGTAAAGCTCGAGGAGATAGGCATGGAAAAGCCGCTTGAAGCCGCGTCAGGGGCATTCGGAGGCGCGGGGCTTGACAAGAAAGCCAAGGGCAACATACTTGCAAGGCTTAGGATGGCATGTCTTTACGCCCAGGCCAACAGGCACGCGGGCATTGTCGTCGGCACGGGCGACAAGTCGGAGATTGAAGTCGGCTATTTCACGAAATACGGGGACGGCGGGTGCGATTTCCTGCCGATAGCCAATTATTACAAGACGCAGGTCAGGCAGATTGCCCTGCTTTTGGGCGTGGAGGCAAAGATTGCCAACAAGCCGTCCTCGCCAAGGCTGTGGGAAGGCCACCAGGCCACAGAGGAGATTGGGCACGATTACGAAAAAATAGACTTGATACTGGAACTCCTGGAAAAAGGCATGGAAAGGGAGGCTGCCGGGAAGTTCGGGGCTGAAACAGTCTCAAAAATAAAAAAGCTGATTGCAGCGGGCATGCACAAGCGCGCCATGCCGCCTGCCATATAAGGCGGCTGGCAGGGTGCAAGGCAGTGCAGGCAATGCCCGTGGCAGCAAGGAAAAAAAGAAAACTAATTCTTGCACGCGTCGGGCACTGGCGCCTTGAACTTCGAGCACACCCACGCCTTCAGCTCGTTTTCAGGTATCTCACCGACCCTGTAATCATCCCCGATGACAAACGTCGGGAATCCCTGGAAATAGCCAAGCGCAGTGTAGTTGTTGTAGATTGTCTGCGTGTCCGGGTCGGAATTCATGTTCTTCTCGTTCCATGACCTGACAAGGAACCTGTCTGCGGGAAGCTCCGAGGCGAGCTTTGCTACTATGGGCTTCATCCTCTGGCAGTGCGGGCACCAGTCGGCATGGAGGAAATCGAGAGTGACCTCCTTTGAATCTGAAATGGAGCTTTTCTTCTCGAAGTCGAAGCTCGGGGACGAGCCTGCGCAGCCGAGCATGAGCACGAACGCGAGCAAGAGGGCCGCGGAGAGTGCAAAAAATGATTTGTTCATGAAAACCACCACAAAAGGATTGAAGTGTGAGAAAATGGGGCTTGCCAATTATAATCCTTGCGATATGGGATGGAAAACCGGCGTGGCAAAAGCCGCCTCTTTTTAAACTTTTGAAGGAGAAGTGAAAGCATGGATTTGGGTTCGGGGCTAAGGGCGGCCCTTGCAAAAATAACGGGCGCGGCAGTGGTGGACGAGGCGGCTGTAAAGTCGCTTGTGCGCGAGCTGCAGCGCGTGCTGATTTCAAACGACGTCAATGTAAAGCTCGTGTTCGAGATATCGAAAAACATAGAAAAGCGCGCCCTTGACACCAAACAGCTTGCGGGCGTGAGCGTGAAGGAGCACGTAGTCAAGGTAGTATATGACGAGCTGTCGGCCCTCATGGGCGAGAGCCACAAGCCGCGCCTTGACAGGCAGAAGATACTCCTCCTCGGGCTATACGGCTCGGGGAAGACCACTACGTGCGGCAAGCTGGCGTATTTCTTCAAGACCAGAGGTCTTTCCGTGGCGCTTGTCTGCGCCGACACGGACAGGCCCGCGGCTTACGAGCAGCTCGAGCAGACGGCCAAGAAGGCGGGGGCCAAGTTCTTCGGGATAAAGGGCGAAAAAGACCCTGAAAAAATCGTCAGGGAGTCAATGAAGGCGCACGCCGAGGACGTCATAATAGTGGACTCTTCGGGCAGGTCGGGCTTCGACCAGTCGCTTGTGGAGGAACTCAAGCGCATCAACTCCGCGTTCGCCCCCGACGAGAAATACCTGGTGATAAACGCAGACATAGGGCAGGTCGCAGGCGGGCAGGCGCAGGAGTTCCACGACGCGGTCGGGCTGACTGGAGTGATTGTCACAAAGCTTGACGGCTCTGGCAAGGGAGGCGGCGCCCTGTCGGCGATAGCAAAGACAAACGCAAAGGCGGCATTCATAGGCACAGGGGAGAAAATGGAGGACTTCGAGGTGTTCGAGGCCCCCCGCTTCGTCGGAAGGCTGCTTGGCTTCCCGGATTTGAAATCCCTGCTTGAAAAGGTCGAGAAGGCGGCAAAGGAAGAGAACATAACCCCCCAGGCCCTCGACGAGGAATTCACAATTATGTCTTTCTACCAGCAGCTAAAGGCGGTCAAGAAAATGGGCCCGCTTAAAGGCGTGTTTTCCATGATGGGCTTTGCGGACGTGCCGCAGGACATGGTCGAGCAGTCGGAAGGCAAGCTGAAGAAATTCGAGTCCATAATCAATTCCATGACTTCGAAGGAGAGGAAGGAGCCGGGGCTTCTAAGGAAGGGCAAGGGAAGGATTGAGAGGATAGCAAAGGGTTCCGGCACCGACCCGGACGAGGTCAGGGAACTCCTCTCGCAGTTCGAGAAGGTCGAGAAGATGATAGGCTCGTTCAAGAAGAACAGGGGCCTGCGAAGAAGGCTTGAGAAGATGATGGGCGGGGCGAACCCCGCGCTCAAAAACATGCAGATGCCCCCCGGCATGGTGTGAGGCGCTGGCGGGGGAGCCGCGGTTGCGGCCAAGGGGCGGCAGGCAGCGTGTTTTGGCGTGCAGAGCAAGGGATAAGTGTTTAAACTGCGCCGGACAAATAAGCGAAAACATCATTGCGCCGCCTGACCAGTGCGGCGCGGGGAAAGCGCGGTAGTTCGGATGGAAGCTGTGCCCAGTTTCGTGATAGACTTTGCGATAGTCATAGCCGCGGCAATACTTGGCACATTCATCGCCATGAAGTTCAGGCAGCCGGCAGTCATCGCGTTTTTGGCGCTTGGGGCAATTGCAGGGCCAAACATGCTTGGCATACTGCGCTCAAGCGACATAATAGAGGCGTTCGCCCAGCTTGGCGCCATATTCCTGTTGTTTGTCATTGGCCTGGAATTCAACATCACAAAACTGCTTGGCGCCGGGGCAAAGGCACTGGTGCTTGCAAGCGTGAAAATGACGGTCCTGTTCCTCGTGGCCTTCGAGGTCGCGCTCTGGCTGGGGTTCGATGAGACTACGGCCATAATACTTGGCATGATTTTTTCCATCACCAGCACGGCCATCATGATAAAGATATTGAGGCAGAAATGGCTGATGGCGCAGGACTACGTGTCGCTTCTCATAAGCGAGCTTGTGATAGAGGACCTGATTGCGGTAATATTCCTGACAATAATATCGAACATGCAAAAAGGCGCGAACACGAGCATAGCGAACATAGCCGCCACGACCGTGTTCGCTTTCGCCGGGCTTTTCGCGGCGTATTACATAGGCCAGAAAGTCCTCATGGCCGCTTATGAGAAGAGGTATTTCGAGTCGAGCGCGGAGCTTTACGTGTTCGGGGCACTCGGGATTGTCCTGGCATTCACGCTATTCGCCGGCTATCTCGGGGTGAGCACGAGCATCGGCGCATTCGTGGCGGGGAGCCTTGTCGGGCAGATGCCTTTCGCGCGCAAGGTAGAGGAAGCAATGGACCCGTTCCAGCTCTCCTTTTCGGCCATTTTCTTCATATCGATAGGCACGCTGATAAATCCCGCAAAGGCGGGCGAGTTCGCAAAGGAAGGCGGGCTTCTTGTGGGGCTTTTCATGCTCTTTTGCTTCGGCACTGTGGCGTTGCTTGTATACCTGCTCTCAAACAGGAAGCTCGACGCGGTCCAGTGCGGCATCGTCATGCTCCCGCTCGGGGAGTTCTCCATGATAATCGCAAAGGAGGCTTCAAGCATGACAGGCGCCGACCTTGTATCGATAGCCGCCATAGGGGTGCTTGCGACTGCCATTGTCAGCTCGCTTCTGCTTGACGGCAGGGAATACATCAGGCGCATAGCGCGCGTGATAGTCCCGGAAGCAGCAAAGAACAGGCTTGGGACAATAGCGCAGTATGTTTCCCGCGTGGTCGGGGAGTTCGAGTATGGCGGCTATTTCTTCACCACGGTAAAATCCGAGATAGAGGTGACGTCAAAGACCGCGCCCTATGCAATAGCTTCGGCGGTAATCTGCGTGGCCGCGTACCTTCTCATGCAGCAGACGGCGCTGGACATAGGCGCCGACGCGCGCTTCGCGGTGTCTCTTGTATTCGTGATATTCATGGTGCTCACCGGGCTTTTCGTGGCAAAAATCGCCTGGGGCTTCAAGGGGATAATAGACACGCTTGCGAACATATTCGCGGTCGGAGACGCGACCCAGCCCACGGGCATACTGAAGTCGGCGGTATACAACCTGTTCTTCGGCATAGGGCTTGTGATGGCCGGCTTCGCCTCCCCCCTCGTGCTTGGGATATTGAGGGTGCCGCAGGCGCTTCACCTGCTGGGCTTTTCCGCTGTAATAATAGGCATTCTGCTGATTTACAAGTCGGTCAAGCTGGTAGGAAGGTTCACTTACTCTGGGACCACCATAGTGCCCACTATGGCCAAGAAAAAGGAGATAGAGGACATTGTCAAGTCCATACTCCCGCCAAGGGCGAGGAAAAAGGACGAGAAAGTGGGGCTTGAAAAGGTCAATCAGTAAAAGAAGTGAAGATGCCGGGAATACGCGCATTGATTTGCCTGTTTTATGGCCCGGGCTTGCCATTGACACGTTCTATTTTCGCGGCGCCAAGGCTAGGGTTCAAAAGAAAACAAAAACGGATAAAGGAAAAAAATCAGATGGACCTTAGGGCGAGTTCCTTTGCAGCAAGCTCTTCCATGATGTCCCTTGAAATCATGCGCCTGCCGCCGACCTTCTCAAAAGGTATCCTGTTGCGGTCAAGCCTGCGCTCGAACGCGTTCCTCTTGATTTTGACTCCTTTTGTCTCGAGGAACTCGACAGCGTCGCCGACCGAGTAGTAATTGGAAACAACGTGCACGAGGCCGTCGATTGAGGTCTTGGGTATCCAGCGCTGCGTGCCGATTTTAAGGGACGGGATGGAGTTTTTCTCTACCCTGCCAATGAATGCGCGGAAATTGATTTCCTCGTGTTTCTTGAGGACAGTATACGCTTCCTTCATTGTGTAGTATTCGTTTTTCAGCGCGACCCAGTCATGTATGACCGGCTTTGGAATGAGCCTTTTCTTGCCGATTTTTGCGGAGGGGATTGACTTGCGCTCAACGCGCCCGCCGAATGCCCTGAATGAGATGTTAATGCCATTGCGCTTGAGTTCCTCGTGCGCCTCTTCAAGCGTGTAAAGGCCCATGCTCTTGAGCGCGTCCTTCTCAAGCTTGTCCTGCTCGTAAAGGTCCTGCGCCTGGTTGACTATGCCCTGTATGCTCGAAGAAATGCCCTTCTCGCGGCTGACCCTTTCCTTTTTGAGTTCAGGGACCCTGACGGATTTTATCCTGGATATCACCGGGTCCTTGAAGTTTTTTTCGAGTACGATTCTTTTGCCGCGAGACATGTTGGGTCACCGTTTGAATGGAATGGACATATATATGCATCGGCTATTTAAAAGCTTTCGTGCAAACACATGTTCTTACACTATTTATTACATCTACGTGCATGCTATTATTAGTAACAAGAGTTTATATACCTTCGCATTTTAACACCAACACACACAGATGCCATACCGATATAAACATCCATAAATAAAGCAGGGGCATGGATTTGTGCCTTACGTGCCAGTCGAGATACTCGCTTAAAAAAAGCCCTGACGCCGGGGCCTCGTGCACTGCGTGCATGGGCATATTCGCAGGCATAGGCGGGGCGTGCAAGGCGGCGATGGACGGGGCGCGGCAGGCAGGGCTCGAGTTCGGCTCGTTTTCAGTCTCAAGCACTGTGCCGCAGCAGTGCGACGCGTTTGATTTCTCAATGCTGAAAAAATACGGATACGCGAAGATAACGCCGATAAAAAACGCCATAAACAGGGAGGCAGGAAAAACCTTCGCGCGGGTTTCCGGCGTGAAACAGCAGGGGAAAAACCCCGAGGCAGTGCTTAGGCTGGATTTCAGGAACAGCGCATTTTCCGTCGTAAAAACTCCGGCATTCGTGTTCGGGAGGTATGAAAAGCTCGAGGCCGGCCTAAGCCAGACAAAATGGCTCTGCGCCTGGTGCAACGGCAGGGGATGCGGCCACTGCGGCATGAGGGGCACGCGCTTCGAGGATTCCGTCCACCAGCAGATAGAGGCGGGATTCGCGGAGGCTGGCATTTCAGGCTCAAAGCTGCACGGGAGCGGCCGGGAGGACGTGGACGTGAGAAACATAGGAGGGGGAAGGCCCTTCGTGATAGAGCTTGAGAGGCCGGCAAAAAGGCGAATTGACCTTGGCAAAGTGATGCGCAAGGTGAATCTGGCAGGCAAGGTAAGGATACACGATTTGGCGTTTGTGGGCGCGGGCATGGTCGAGGTGCTAAAGAACTCCAGGTTCGACAAGAACTACCACGCCACCGTCGGCATGGACGCAAAGCCAACTGCGATTGACGCGCAAAAAATCGAATCCCTGTCGGGGAAGGAGATATCCCAGCAGACCCCCACGAGGGTGATGAAAAGGCGCGCAGACAAGGTAAGGAAGAAAAAAATATTCGCCGTCCTGGCGAGGGTTGCAGGCGCTGGGATCGAGTCAGACATATTCGCCGAGTGCGGCACGTACATAAAGGAGCTTGTGAGCTCTGACAATGGCAGGACGTCCCCGAGCTTCGCGTCCGCCATGGGCAAGGCCGCCGCGTGCAAGGAACTCGTAATGACGGGCGTGCAGGACAATTACCTTTATAGCATACTCGCGCCAAGAAAATGGAAGAGGGCAAAGCCCGCATGAGAAGGAAGGAGAGGGCGCGGCAGCGAAAACAAAACGCGCGCGCCTGCAGGATAGTGTTTGGAAATGATAGAGCCAATGAATTACACCGCAGCCGCGATTGCGGTAATCTTCAGCGCGGCATGCTCGTACTACGACCTGTTCAACAGGAGAAACATCCCCGAAAAGCTCTTGTGGGCGTTCCTTGTCGCGGCGGTCGGGGCGTCGTTTATCCTCAATGGCACGGACGCGCTTGCAAATGGCGCCATGCAGGCTGCGATAATCGCGGTCATAGGATACCTCTCATACAGGGCGGGGCAGATGGGGCTTGCCGACGTATTCGTGCTCGCCTCGATTGCCATATTGATTCCGGCAGTAAACCTTAGCGCCGACTGGGGCTACGCGGCCGTGACGTTCTCCGTGCCCGCGGTGCTTTTGGTGTTCTTCGCCTCCGTGATTTCATTCTCGTACATAATGGCGGCATATTACTTCGCCAAAATCGCACTCGGATACGGGGCCAGGCGCGGGCACGCGGCAGGGATAAAACAGGGCAAGAAAACCGTTTTCGCGCTGGGCGCAATAGGTATTTTCGCGCTTGCATACCTGTTCTGCGCAGCGCTTCTTGGAATAGGCGCGTACAGGTCTGCGGTGGCTGCCACGTTCCCGGCCCTGATGTTCTTTTTCGCCCTGTTCATGCCTGAAATAAAAGAGTCCATGGTCGAGCAGGTCGCAGTAGGCAAGCTTGAGCTCGAGGACGTGATTGCCGTCGAGAAAATGGACCAGAAGGCCGTGCAAAAATACGGAATCGGCAGGCTGATTGACAGCAAGAACCTGATAGCGATAAAAAAGGCCGGGCTAAAGGCAGTGCCCGTCTATACGGGCATGCCACCGTTCCTCCCTTTCATGCTCCTAGGGCTTTTGATTGTAATATTGTTCAATGGCTACATAGCAGCCGCATTCCTTCCCCAGTTCTGATTGAAGGCAGCAGGATGGGAAAGCAGGGGCCCGCGCATTTTCTGGAATGCTTTTGCACCTAGAGAAGCAGATAGCCGAGTATTGCGCCCGTTATGGCGCATATCGCGTTTGTCGTGGCCTTGTTCCCGATGCCCATTTCCTCGAACACGCCGAAAACCGAATCCGCAAGCGAACCTGAAAAGCCCACTATGCCGATTAGAAGGACCTTCCACGGGTCTGTGAGCCCGTACATGATGAATACGGAAACCCCGATAAGGAGGGCGCCGTCAAAACTCATTATAGTCCCAAACGGCGTGATTGCACCCGAAACGCCCCTTTTTACCGGCTTCAAGGTGAAAAGCGAGAGGGGGGTAGACGAGAGCACTCCAAGCTCGGATGCGAACTTGTCCGCCGTAACTGCCGCAATCGAGCCAACAACGGGCCAGATGCCAATTGTAGGAGAGAGATAGGCGCACACCACGGGGACTATGCCGTTTGCCAACACGTTTTCCCAGCTCCTCTCGTGCTCGTAAATGCCAAGCTCGCGCTTTTCCTCATACCCGTGCTTCGTGACGGCGACGCTTGCAACCAGGAATATCAGCATGAGAAGCAGGAACTGCCAGCCGCCAAACCAGAGCAGGGCTATGCCGAAGAACGCCGCGAGGGCAGTGCCCCTGAAATCAAGCAATGCAGCTTTCACGATATTCGCACCCTAATTCAACTGGCTGTTTTTACGACTTCTGCGCATGTAGTTTCATGGCAAGAGGATAATAATATAACGGCTTGGCAGCCCACTGGAAAGCCGTCCCCCCAAGGCTTTTGAACCTTGCAAGGCAAACCAAGGCTGATGGAAGACTTGAGCGAGAAATATAGGCCTTCGAGGTTTGAGGATTTCCTTGGCAACCGCGACGCGGTGGACGCGGTGCGCAAATGGGCGCTTGAATGGGCGCGTGGAAGGAGCCAGAAGCCCCTGATAATCACGGGCCCGTGCGGCTCCGGCAAGACTACGCTTGCAATGCTTGGGGCAAAGGCGCACGGATGGGACATGAACTTCTCCACCCCCTCCGAGACGCGAAACGCCGACAGCCTGTCAAGAAGCATAGGGTTCTCGACCACAAGCGCGACGCTTTTCGGGAAAATGAGGCTTGTGATATTCGAGGACGTGGACCTCACGTTCAGGCAGGACAGGGAAGGGATAAAGACAATGGCGGCTCTTGCCGCGCAGTCAAAAAACCCGGTCATTTTCACGGCGACAGACTTCTGGGAGCAAAAAATCTCGCCATTGAGGTACGCCTGCACGCACATAGAGCTGAAGAGGCTGACGACCGCCATAATCGCCAAGGCGCTCGAGCGCATAAGCATTGCGGAGAAAATCGACCTCACGGCCTCGCAGATAGACGCCATAGCCAAAAACAGCGGCGAGGATTTGAGGGCTGCCATAAACGACCTGCAATCGAAAAACGTCAACAGCAGCCGCGACAGGGAGAAGAACATATACGAGACCACGAGGGCTGTCTTCCACTCGGGATACGCCGAGGCGCGCTCCGCCGTGTTCGCGTGCGGCGAGGAGCACGACGACATCAAGGCATGGGTTGGCTGGAACCTGCCGCTTGAGTACCAGGACGCGGAAGGCACGAGTTCAGGGGCGTACGCGCATGCCATCGAATCCGGCTTTGAGGCGGTCTCCAGGGCCGACATGTTCGATGGCAGGATAATGAAAAGGCAATACTGGGTGCTTCTGAAATATTCCTCGGACCTGCTAAGCGCGGGGGTTGCCGCGTCAAGGAACGGGGCAGCTGCGAGGTATGTTAAATACGAGAGGCCGCCGTTCAATTACAAGTTTTCAGGCGTGTTCGGCAATGCGAAGAAGGCGGCGCGCAAAATTGCAAGGGAGGCGCACTGCAACATCCGCGACGCGCCATGGTTTTTCCCGATAATCGCAGCGCAGTTCAAGGCGCACCCCAACCACGTGCGCGACTTCTGGGGTTTTGAGACCGAGGAGCTCGCCTTTGTCTGCAAGTCCACGGAGAGCAGCGTGAAGGACAAGCTGGAAAAGGACAAGGAGTCCTACGAGAAAAGGGAGAAGGAGAGGGAAGGGCTCGACGAGTCCGACCCGCTTTCAAAAAAGGCGGAGAGGCGGGAGAAGGATGCCGCAAGCCAATTGCTCATGCACGAGGAAAAGAAGGGCAAGGCGGGGCACGGGCCAGAGGACAAGAGGAAAACAGAGGGGAAAGCCGAAGCGGCAAAGCACGACAAGAAAACGGATTCGAAAAAGCACGAGGGCGCAAAGAAGGAGAAGGACTCCAAAGAGCCAAAAGCAGAAGGGAAGAAGGAAGAAAAGCCAGTGAAGAAGGCCGCCTCGCTTGCGGATTTCATGTAGCGCCTTCAAGACCCGGGCGCCTGATTACAGACATTTCTAATCTGGGTTTCTTTTTCCTCATCGGCTTTTTTCAACCAAATGGCCCCAGCAGGCGGCTTTAAAAAAACGAGATGGTTGAAAATAGATTAACGTGTGGGCGAGGTGGGTCAATTGGCCAGTCTTGAAGAAATAGATGAAATGAAACAAATGTACAGTTCCATACGGATTGTCGTAGACACATGGGCAAATGAAAACAGCCTGATAAAGCTGCACGAGTTCAATAAAATGCTCGAGGGCGACTTGAAATTCTGCAAGAACAGCGAAGAAAAGCAGAAAACCATGCTCAAGGCGTTCGACGAATACGCCAGCCACCACCTGTTAATCCACATGGTGAACCTGCTTGAAAAAAATCCCATTCTCACAAAACAAGTGCAAAAAAGGGAATACGAGCGCATAGAAAAAGCCCTCCTTACTGCAATCAAGAACCTGCCATCCGACTGGGACGCGTATGATTTCCTTTTGGAGCAGATCGCAAAGCCCGCGCTTGGCTCCGGGAAAGTGAAGTTCGCCTGTGCATTCAAGGCGCAAGACCTCGCCTCGGATATTTTCAGATTCGACCAGGCGGGATTGCAACTGAAAGTGCTCAACTCACCGGAGTTCCCGCTTGTCGCAGAGATGGGGCTTAAGATGATTGAAAGCGCGCTCAAGCTCGAAGAGCCCGCGTCGCGGCTAAGGGAGCTCGAGCGCATCGCAATAGGGGCAAATGATGAAAAAATTGCCGATTTGGCCGCACGGAATTTCATATACACGTGCAAAAACGAGGCGGAATTCGAGGCCCTTCTCAAGCAGCACAAGGATGGAAGGTTCCCGCAAAAACATCTCAAGGCAATAGCGGATTCACTTGACGAAGTCGGCCTTGACTATGCAAAGAAGGTATTGAAAAAGCGCGATGGCGACTTTTACACCGCAGAAGCTGCGGTCCTGCCAACAGGAGTTTTCGATTTTTCGCCCAAAGCAAAGGAATTTTTCGCCCCGACTCCGGACAGGGTCAATATTGCAACTGCAAAGGGCGAGTATTCCTACCTCATGAGGGTCGCCGGAGACGAGGGGCTTGCAAAAGAGCTTAGAGACGCGGCTTATGAAAAGATTCTGCCTGCAGTGGAGAAATTCATTGCCGACATGGAAAAAAACGGCGAGGATGGCAAGGATGCCATATGCACACTCGCGCTCATTGAGAGCCAGCACGGCGTCGAATTCCCTCCCGAAGCCCGCCAACTCATTGAGTCCAAAGTAGGCGCAATAGAAGTCCAAAGGGGAAGCACCACATACATGGACATAATAAATGCCAGCAAAAACGCAAAGAAAAAGAGCAATGCTGCCACGACCGGGCAGGATGGCAAAGCACAGCCCGGAACGAATATCCAGAAAGGCAAGGTATAGGATTCTGAAAAAATCGTGCGGGGAAATGCCGGCACCAAAACCGGCACATTACTCCTGCATTTCTAAACGTCGCAGCCCAGTTTCTTGAAGTCTATTATGCGCTCACGCTCGCACTCCTTGTCGCGGCAGAGAAGGACTATCCTGGATGGAATGTGCTCGACCGACATAATGTAGCCCGTCTTTTTGGCAAGCTCCTTTGCGAACTCCCTTATTTGCGCGTGGGTTGGCATGCGCGACGGGCCAAGCCTTTTCCTTGAGGAGCCCAATGCCATGTACGCCTTTACCTCGATGAAATGGGGCCTTGCGATTGCGACCTGCTTGGCGTAGCCGCCAATGTCGTCCATGTTGTGCCCAAGCGCGAGAGTCATCCTAAGCACTGTGCGCGTCTTTGACTTTGAGGGCGGCAAAAGCGCCGAATGTGGGGTTCCAATGCCGTGGCCGTCTTCAGGCATGCTCATTTTTGCAAGCAGTTTCAGGGACTTTTCATAATTTTCCCACGAATCCTTTTCAAGCGGCACTACAATCTTGCCATGCCTTTCCCTTGTAGGGGAATTGAACGAGATGTAAAGCTGGGTCGGGAGGCTGCCTTCCTTTTCCATGCGCGCAAACATCTCCGGCCTCGTGCCATTTGAGACAATGAATGTCGTCATGCCGCGCCTGTGATATTCTTTTACCAACCCGGGAAGCTGGCTGTAAAGCGTAGGCTCGCCGTCAAGCGAGATTGCCACGTGCCTTGGGAGAGTGGCTTCCCTGAACATTTTCATGTCCGTCTTCGGGCTTCCGGGGAAGCCGTTTATCTGGTGCAGTTGCGCCTTTATCGAGCCATCTGCAATGTCAGTGGGCGAATCCTCGCCGCCTTCCCAGCCAAGAAAATGCGCAGTGGTGTCGCGCCAGCAATGGATGCATGCGTGGTTGCAGAACGGGACCGACGGGGACATCTGGACGCAGCGGTGGCTCCTTATGCCATAGAAGGCGTATTTGTAGCATACGCCCTCGCCCCTGATGGATTTTTTCGTCCACATGCAGATTTTGACAGCCGCGTGGTCGTTTTTGCCGACGAACTCGTAGCCTGCCCCCCTGACGCGGGATTTTTTCTTCTCGAGGCGGATGGGGTTTGTCAAGTTTGGCACCTGTAAAAAGTATATCTTGTTATGAAAAAATTTCATTAAAAATCATTGACGAATTCAATTCAAAGAAGTAAAATTGGGCCAGGGGATGGGCAAAACGCTTGCGTTTTGAACAGACTGGCCCCGCATAAATAATGATTGGGCCAGGGGATGCGCAAATTGGCCGCAGACAATTTGGGCAGACTGGCCCGGGCAATAATAATTGGGCCAGGGGATGACAAATTTCAAAAGAAATTTGGCAGACTGGCCCGGGCAATAATAATTGGGCCGGGGGATGACAAATTTCAAAAGAAATTTGGCAGACTGGCCCGGGCAATAATAATTGGGCCAGGGGATGACAAATTTCAAAAGAAATTTGGCAGACTGGCACAATATGGAATATTGGGCCAGGGGAGATTCGAACTCCCGACCTACAGCTTGCCTAGACACGTCTGTTGTGCTAGAACGGGTCATATAAGACTTGCGGGAGGGCTTTTGGAGGCAGCGAAACCGCCAGAGCCTAAAACCCCATGCCGCTCTAACCAGGCTGAGCTACTGGCCCATAACAGCGCTTAATTAACCTGATAAACCTTAAATATCAATAGGAAATGCTGGATTGTTTATATATGGAAAAAAATGAAATGGCAGATGGCAAAGGCGCCGGAGAAGCGCCAAAACCGCAGCATGCCGCGAAAAAGGCGGACGACGCCCCTGCGCAGGCCGGCAAGGCCGGCCCTAACGTGCGCAAAGTCGTATTGGACACCAATGCGCTGATGCTTGTCCACCAGTTCAAGATAGACATACTCTCGGAAGTCGCAAGGCTGATGGATTGGGACTATTCCTTTGTCATCACAGACAGGGCGATTTGGGAGCTTGACAACCTGCTTGCCTCGAGAAAAAGGGGCTTCAAGTCCGCCCGGCTTGCAAAGGCCTATCTCGAGCACATAAAGGCAAAAGGCGTGCTTGAGATAATCCACAGCGAAATGAAGGTGGACGACTGGATTGTCAAGTTCGCGGCAGACAACCCGGGTACAGTGGTGCTCACAAACGACATCATACTCAAAAAAAGGCTAAGGGAGAAGAAGACGAAACTCATAGGCCTGCGCTCAAAGGACCACCTCGACATAATGTGAAAATCGCAAGGCGGGCAGGCGGGGGCGTGGCATCCTGATTTTACGCGTCCTTCCCCAAAAACACACGGGTTTATTAAACTGCGAAACAGCCATATAATCCTTGAACTGGCAGGACAGCGCGCAAGTGGGAAATAGCGCTTTTGCAAGCCGGCTTTTGCATGGCTTGCGCAATGCCTTATTGTGGGGGATTCCATGGAAGACGACGAGCAAGGCCACGTTGACTGGCAAAAAATACTCATTACGATAGCCGCCGGGCTTGTCATTGTACTTGTTGTTGGCGCTGCCGCGGTCTTCCTTGCCACAGGCAGGCTCGAATTCCCAAATTTCGCCCCTGCGATAAAGCCTGTGGCCACGGCCAATGGTTATGAGGTCTCGCTTAGCTGGGAACCGGCGGCAGGCGCGCAGTCGTATTCAGTCTACAGGTCCCAAAAGGAAGGCGATACTGGCGTGCTTGTGGCAAAGAACATAACAGCCGCGAGGTATTCGGACATAGTCGGTTATGAAGGGACATACTACTATTCGGTAAGGTACGCCCTCGCATCCGGCATAGAGGACGGGAAACCCGTGCAGGCAATGGTCGAGGTCAAAAAAAGGCAGCTTGGAACAATCGGGCAGGCGCAAATATCCTTTGCAAATGGGAACTACACCAATTCGACCGCGGCAATCGTGAAGGTGAGCGCGCAGGGCGCAACGTCCTGCAGGTTCTGGCTTGACAATTCCCAAAAGGGAGATTACACCCGGGATTTCCAGTCCCATGAAATAACCCTATCAGGCGGCGACGGGCAAAAAACAGTCAATGTGGAGTGCAGGAATGCGGAGTCCGGGCCTGCGGATTCTACAAGCGCGCAGGCGGAAATAACCCTTGACACCACAGGGCCCTCAATCCAAATAATACACTCAAGCGTGCCATACAATGTGGACAACATGACTGTCCAGTTCAGCGCTGACGACACGTATTCCGGCGCCCTTGCGTGCGCGCCCGCTTGGGACGGGGAAGTGATTGGCAACCTGAGCCCGTACGCGCCCGGGGAGAAGCAGACAGTCACGTTTGTGGGCTCCGGCTCCAACAAGACGTATAATGTCAGCATAGCGTGCGCAGACGGGGCGGGCAACCTGGCATTTTCCAAAAGCCTTGCATTTACCACCGCGGTGAAAAACGAGACACCGGCAGTGGCGCTCTCGTTCAAGTGGAGCGCGCCGTTTGTCAATTACCCCGAAGTGACGCTTGTAGTAAAGTCCGCGGGGGCGGGCTCGTGCAGGTTCAAAAACGAGGACAATTCATGGTCATTGTGGCAGAACTACAGTACCGCAAACCTGGGCAATGAATTCGGCTGGAAGCTTTCAGGCTCCTATGGCACAAAGACAGTATACGCGGAGTGCAGGGATTCTACACTGCAAAGCCTCGGGACCGGAAGCGCGTCGATAATGTACGCGCCCCCGGGAAGCAATGGCTGGTACCCCGGCTGAACAGGCAGGATTTGCACGGGCAGCCTGCTTGCCCGGTTTCTTTCTTTTTTTACCCGTGCGGGTTTGCCGACGCGGGCAAATGGATATTTTTGTGCAGTGTTACAAGCTTTTAAAAAGCAGGGGAGAGGAAGCCTTCCCACGTGAAAAAATGAATGCCAAATTCGCTGCGCACGGCGCAGCCATTTCAGAAGTCCTTCTTGTTCTTATTGGCTAGTTTTACCGCCTGGGTGGCCTGACAAGTGGCCTGGGCGGCCCGACAGAAACGGCATGACAACGACATAACCCGTCTTGCCGTTGGCGCATCGGAAACAACCCCGATTCGCCCGCGCATAAGCCCTCAACGCATAACTGTGTTGCCGCCTTGCAGGCGGATTTGCGGCTTTTGCCATATGGAAAACAAAACCTAGAGGTATTGCCATGAGCCACATGATTCCAATGAAAATTGAAAGGATAAGCATTAGAAAGTACGACGACGCCAGGGTGAAAAACGCGGAGTTCAAAGGGAAGGGGAGGGAACCCATAAATGCCAGGATACCAGAGGACATAAGCGTATTCACGGACGGATGCGCGCTGAACGGCCCCAAAGCCGGGGCTGGCATGTGGATTGTCAAGCCGAGGGTCAGGATGACAGAGGAACAGATAAACGCCTGGGTAAAGCGCTCCAAGGCCATGTCAGGGAAAAAACCGGACAATGGCAGGTCGGAGTTCAACGAGCCAGGCTACAAGCCGCCTGCAGAGCAGAGTTTCGCAATGCAGGGCGTAATGAACAGTTTCGACTCTGATGGAAATTGGGGGAGCGGAACAGAACAGGCTGGAACTGTCAAAGGCAAGGTTTCTGCCAAGGCGGATAACAACACAACAGCGGACCTTAGCCCCAACGGATTTGGAGACCCGGGCTATTTCAGGGAAGAGACAAGGATGATGATGTGACTGGCGCGAACGCCAAATTAATTGCGAGGGACGATTATCATGGGATTACAAATAGTAGTAAACAATAGCACTAAGGGAGTGGCAAATGTCCGCGCCTTGTTCATAGACACCAAAAAGGGCAACAACTCGAGGAGCATAAAGCCCATAGACGCCATAAGGCACCAGAACAGGGGCAACATTTTCAACAATGGCGGCGGCGACTACATGATGGAAACTGCCACCAGCACAGGGGTGCAGAAAAAAAACAAGGGCAGGGTGCCAAAGCCCGGAAGGATTACAAAAATCGCACAGGAGCACGAGGTACCTGCGATGTACCTGCACATAAGCAGAATCAAGACATTCAGGGTCGCAGAATGCTGTGAAAGCATAGCTTCAGTGCTTTTTGCCCATGCCAAGACCGGAGATTTGTCAAGCGTATACAAGACTTGGCCGCAATTGAGGGCTTCTGCCGCAAGCATGGACACTGAGGCAATTTTTAACTACCTGGCAAGCGTGAATGGAAACCAGGGCGAAAGGGTCGATTTGTTCACCATGGCCGCTGCGGCTTCAGTAGGCAAGGCGATTTCAATGGCGCCAAAGGATGGACCGCTCTACGGCAAAACCCCTGATGAATGGAGCGTTGTAGTAAAGGACCTTGCCATGCGGTTTGCAGGCGCAGTAGAGGCTGAATACGTCAAAATCAAGGCACAAAAGGCATCGGAATGGCAGAGAATGAAACAGGACTAGGCCGGGTTTTCGGTTTTTGGGCACTGGGATTCCCTTGCCGCCTTTTCCTCAAGTTTTTTTTCCAGCTTTAGGAGCCTGTCAATCCTCTTTTGCGGTGGCGGATGGTTTGCAAGCAGGCGCTCGAGGAAGCTTGTTTCCCTTTTGGGGCGGCTATCCATGACCTTTTGCAGGAATGAGATGAAGCCCTTGCCAGTCCCGAGAAGCTTTGCGGCGTATTTGTCAGCGGCATATTCATGGATGCGCGAGATGAACATGAATGCGGGTATTGAGAGAAAACCGAAAGCAACGCCTGCAAGAGCCAAGCCCGCGCCAAGCAGCAGATTGGGGGCAGCGCCATCCACGCCCACAATCTCGATAATGCCGCCAACTATGGGCAGAAGCGTCCCCGCCAAGCCTATGAACACTGCGCCAGTGTCAATTGCGCCATGAAGCCTCATTGAATGGCCGATTTCATGGGCTATGGTTGCTTCAAGTTCCCGCTCATCCAGTTTCCTCACAAGCGCAGAACTGCCGCGAATCACTGTATCTGTTGAATTGCTAATTATAGAGCTGCCCTCGTCAGATATGGAAAGAGACATCTTATGCGTGGGCAAGATTTCAATTCGGACGTTCATGTCATAGCCGACCTTTTTTGCAACGCGGGCAAAGGCCTCCTCGAGGATGCGCTTCTGGACGAATATGTTTTGCTTGTCTTTGGAATCCTTAGTGTTGGCCTTTCCCTTGCCAGTGGTTGAATTGGAATTCTGCCGCTGCCCCGCATTAGTGGTAATCATAAGTAAAACATGGAGAACGATATATATAAACCTATCTAGAGGAGGGGAAGATGCGTGCATGCCGCCGCAGCCCACTTTATCTCCAACTTTTATAAAGGGGTTTTCTCCAAATCAAGCCCTAGATAGGTCTATTGAGGTGCATACATGGATAATGTGCTAATGCTACAGATAGCTTCGCTTATCGCCGGGCTTTTCTCGCTTGGCAGCGCGGCTTACCTTTACCTGAAAGTCACGAAATCAGCAAAAGGAAACCAGAAAATGAACGAGATTGCCGACGCCATCAGGATTGGCGCCATGGCATATCTTAAGAGGCAGACTGAAACCGTAGCCAAGTTCGCGGCGGTGATATTCGTGCTCTTCCTTGCAGTCGGATTCTTCACGGGGGAGAGCGTATGGTACGGGATTGCCATAGCATTCCTCGTGGGCGCGATTTCCTCGGCCCTCGCGGGATACATAGGCATGGACATAACCACCCAGGCAAACGTCAGGACAGCGCAGGCCGCCACCAAAGGGCTCAATGCCTCGCTTTCAATGTCATTCACTTCAGGCGTCGTCATGGGCCTGTCCGTAGTCGGGCTTGGGCTGACGGCAATCACCCTGCTTTGGATGGTGTTCGGGTTCTTCATTATTGACGGCCCTGGCGCGCAAAGCGTACTGTTGCAGATGATTACAGGCATGGCATTTGGCGCGTCCCTGATCGCCATGTTCGCGAGGGTGGGAGGCGGCATATTCACAAAGGCGGCCGACGTGGGCGCAGACCTCGTGGGCAAGGTCGAGGCAGGCATACCCGAGGACGACCCGAGGAACCCGGCAGTCATAGCAGACAACGTCGGGGACAACGTGGGCGACTGCGCGGGCATGGGCGCAGACCTCTATGAGTCATACGTGGTTACCATTATAGCCACCATGATTCTTGGCAGCATAACGTTTGGCATCGCTGGCATGGTATTCCCGCTTTTGATAGCATCAGGCGCCATACTCGCCTCCATCGTCGGCACGTATTTTGTCAAGACAAAGGAGAACGGCAACCCCATGGACGCCCTGTCAAAGGGCATTTACGCCACCGCGGTACTGTGCGCGTTCGTGTTCTACGGGGTGGCAACTGCCATAATACCGCAGGGGGGGAGCGTGTCCCAGATGGGCGTGTTCCTCGCATCCCTTGTCGGCCTGGCAGTCGCAATAGCGATAGTATGGATGACGGACTACTACACTTCAACTGAGAAGAGGCCCGTGCAGGACATCGCGAAAAGCTCGCTTACGGGGGCAGGCACCAATGTCATAACGGGGGTGGCGGTGGGATTGCAAAGCACCGCGCCCTTCGCAGTGATAATTGTCGTTGCCATAATGCTCGCATACACATTTGCGGGCATATTCGGCGTGGCAGTGGCAGTAATGGCAATGCTTTCGCTGACAGGCATAATCGTGGCGGTTGACACCTTCGGGCCGGTCGCAGACAACGCAGGCGGCATTGCGGAAATGGCCGGGCTTGAAGGCAAGGTCAGGACAGTAACCGACAAGCTCGACGCTGTGGGCAACACCACAAAGGCGACCACAAAGGGGTTCGCGATTGCGTCCGCCGGGCTTGCGGCGCTTGCCCTCTTGCTCGCATTCGCGCAGGAAGTCAATGCGGCGGCGGCAAAGCTTGGCATGGCAGGGCTTGAAATCACAAAGGCGGGGATACCCGTAATAAACGTCATGGAGCCTTCGGTTCTTGTCGGAGTCCTTATCGGCGGCGCCATTCCTTTCCTGTTCTCGTCCTTTGCCATAATGGCGGTGGGCAAGGCGGCAGGCGAAATCATAGGCGAGGTAAGGCGCCAGTTCAAGGAGATAAAGGGCATAATGGAAGGCAAGGCCAAGCCGGATTACGCCGCATGCGTCGACATATCGACAAAGGCCGCGCTCAAGGAGCTGATGGTGCCGGGGCTTATCGCCGTGGCAGCGCCCATAGTGGTGGGCTTCGTGTTCGGGCCCGCGGCAGTGGGCGGCCTGCTGGTCGGGGCACTGGTGACCGGCCAGTTCATGGCGGTGTTCATGTCAAATGCAGGAGGCGCGTGGGACAATGCCAAGAAATACATCGAGCAGGGCCATCACGGCGGCAAGAAGACGCCAGCGCACGCGGCGGCCATAGTCGGCGACACTGTCGGCGACCCGTTCAAGGACACGGCAGGGCCGGCGCTCAACCCCCTGATAAAGATATTGAACACTGTTTCAATACTTTTTGTCGGGCTGTTTGTCAAGTACGCCTTGCACCTGATTTAGGCGCAACACGGGGCCCGGCGCCCCTCTTTTTTGTTTCCGGGGGCAGCAAAGCCCCCTTTTTCTTCCCTTTTTCAGCCATTTTGCCTACCGGCGCATGCATGGGGGGCTTCCCGGCAAGGGTTAAATACATATGTATCCCAATAAAAGACAGCAAATCCTAATTGAATTCATGCAGGTGTTTTCCTATGTATAACGTAGTCAATGTTTCAGACAGGGTAAGGGTTCCGCCGGAATACTTCGGCATGGACCTTGACAAGGCCATTGTCCAGATAGTGCGCGACAAGTACGAGCGCAGGATGGACCCGGACACGGGCATCATACTTGCGATATGGAACGCCAAGTCGCAGGGCGACGGCGTGGTGATACCCGGCGACGGCGCCGCGCACATGGACGTCACGTTCGACGCGCTTGTCTTCAAGCCCGCCATAAACGAGGTAATAGAGTCCGAGGTCACGGAAATAGTGGAGTTCGGGGCTTTTGTCACTCTCGGGCCTGTCGAGGGGCTTATCCACCTTTCCCAGATTGCGAACGATTTTCTCAGCTACAACAAGAGGACCGGCATGCTTTCGGGCAAGGAGAGCAAAAAGGTGCTTAGGAAAGGCGAGCAGGTCTGCGCCAAGATTTCCACGGTCAGCATGAAGAACAATGTTTCAGACACCAAAATCGGCCTCACCATGAGGCCGGAGGGCCTTGGCAAGGGCGAGTGGATAGAGCAGCGCGAGAAAAAGAAGTCCTCCGGCGACAAGGAAGAGAAGGCCGAGGGCAGGAAAAAGCATGCCAAGGAAGAAAAGAAAAAGGAATGAGCGCCAAGGCGCAGATGCATTTTAACAGGTGGATTGGATGAAAGCGTGCAAAAACTGCAGGTACATAATCGAGCATGGCGACGTTTGCCCGTCCTGCCAGGGGAACGACTTTTCAGACAAGTTCAACAGCCAGATAATGATTTTCGACGCGGAGAAGTCCGAGATTGCAAGGAAGCTCGGGGCTAAAATCGCGGGCAAATACGCTGTCAGGATAAAGTAATCCTGAAAAGCGCGGGCAGGGCCCATGTCACAAAAAAAAGGCATACGGTTTCTATACGGAGTGCCCGCTGCCATGGCTGGCAGGACACTTATCATATCCGACCTGCACGTGGGCGTCGAGGAAAGGCTTTTTTCAAGGGGCGTCAGGCTCGGCGCCGTTTCCGACGGGATGCTTGAATCCATCAGGCGGATAGCGAGGGAGAACGGGATAAAAAGGATAGCGATAACAGGGGACGTCAAGGAGAGGATTGAGGCTCCCGACGCGCAGGCCATGGAGTTTTTCGCAAAACTCTCGCGCATAGGAAAGGTGATTGTGGCGCGGGGCAACCATGACGGCGGGATTGAAAGGATACCAGGCATAGAGGTAATCGGCGCGCAGGGCGGCATAATAAGGGCGGGCGGCATGAAAATCGGGCTTTTCCACGGCCACGCCGCACCCGACGCGAAACTGCTTGGCTGCGACGCAATTTTTTGCGGGCACGAGCACCCGACGGTTGAGATGGCAAACGAGTTTGGCGGGGTTTCGAGGTTCCACGCCTGGATAAGGGTGCCAATAGATTACGCAAGGGCCAAGAAGGCGTATGCGCGGGCCAACAGGCGATGCGCCGCGTACATAGTGCCGCCATTCAACCCGGCGCTTGGCGGCCAGGCCCTAAACAGGCGCGGGGCGGCAATGATGGGCCCCGCATTCAAAAACGGCATATTTAAATTATCTGGAGCGGAAATAATAATGCTCGAAGGCGCAAGCCTTGGCGCTCTTTTTGAAGCCAAAAAGGGAGAAAAAATCACGGTTACAAAGAATAGGTGATAGTTATGGGAAATAAGAAAAGAGGGCGGGAACGCCTTATAAACTGCGACTCATGCGGCGCCAGGGTCCCGCGCGACAAGGCGGTGTCCATATACAGGTCCACAGTCTACAGCACAGACCTCAAGACTGCTGACGACGTGAGGACGAGCATTTCAAGGGAATTCCACTACTGCCCGTCATGCGGCAAGCACAAGAGGATTTACGAGAAAAAGAAGAACCAGGCCGCGCGCGCAAGGGAGAGGCGCGACTCCTGGGGCGGCGGCTACCAGCACAGGGAAGGCGGCTTCAGGGGCGGATTCGGGAACCAGAACAGGCCCCACAAGGCAGATGAAACGCAGGGCCAGGCGGCAGACTCGAACTCGCAGGAGAGCGCCAAGCAGGAACAGTCAAGCCAGGAGCAGTCATCCTCCGGCTCCCAGCAGTCCTGAAACCGGCCGGGCGCGTGCCAAAACTTAAAAGGAGGCCGGGGAACAGCCCGGCCATACGAAGGTGCGAAATAAATGGAAAAAACCCTGGAATTCAATGGAAGGAAATACACAGGAGTGCACTTTGAACTTGGCAACGTGCCGCTTATCATAATAAAGGCGCAGAAAGGCTACGTGGCGTGCGGATACATAGACAAGGCCGCGTCCGAAAAGCACGGGGACGTGGCATGCTTTGTCTCAAACGTCAAGACGTTCGAGGACGTGTTCAGGGCGAAAGTCAAGGGCATGACGTCTTGGGCTGAAGAGATAGGGATACGCGAAGGCATGAGCGTCAAGAAGGCCCTTGAAATAATAGACGGCCAGCACCAGTAAGCGGGATTCTCTTTTTCCAGCGCGCCTTTGGGCGCTTTTCTTCTTGCATGGGAAAAAACAGGTAGCGCAAGCTTTTCAGGCATGCCGCTGTTTCTTTTTCTTCCCGCCCCTTCCAGCCCCCTGCGAATAGGACAGGTAGGCGGCTGCCGCAAGCGGGAACATGATGAATGCCACTGCCGTCCCGCAGACGGTGTTTGCAGGCGGCCTTGCCGAGGCCTGGCACGCTTTTATCTGCGACGAGCGGGTGTCTATGTTGAGGACAGTAGAGACAAAGCTTGCCGATGGCAGCTTGTCGCAGACTGTCGGGTCCTGCAGGTTCGCGGCTATCTCGTTTATGCACGAGCGGTATACTTCGTCGTATTCGGACGTTGACGAGTCGCTTCTAAGCGCGTCGCATGCGGCTATGGCTTCAGCGCGCGCGGAGGGGCCGCCATATATTGACTTGTAGATTGCCACGTTCTGGTAGCAAAGCGCCTTCTCATACGTCTGGCTTGGCTGGGACAGCGCCGCGCAATCGGAGGATACCTGCTGCTTTACGCAGCCTGAAAGAAACAGGGAAAGGGCAATTACGGCGATAGCCGCCACTGCAATGAATGAGAAACGCGTGTCCATCGGATTCACTTTTTAGGTTCCTTGAAGGCCCATGAAAACGGTTCAGTTTTCTCAAGGGCGCGCACTAGCTTTTCGCCAGAGCGGGTTTTTATTCTTTTTTTGGCAGACCCGACCCATTTCAGGGCATGGGGATTGCCAAGCCGCGAATACTCGAGGGCGCAGGCCGCCATTTCAGCCATGTCGGCGTCGTTTATCACGTCTGCCACCTTCCTGTCCCTGAAAAGGCCTTCAAAATCAGAGAGCAGCCCGAGGCCGGCAGGCGCAAGAGCGTGCCTGAACGCCTTTTCATGGTCTGCGCGCGCGTATTGCTTGTTGATTTTATTGAAATCGCCAATGCGCGCCTCGGAGAGGTCATGGAGCAGGCAGCCTATCAAAACAAGCCTCTCCTGCTCGTTTGAAAGCCCTTCAAGCCTTGAAATCATAAGCCCGCATACTGCCACGCGGAAAGAGTGTTCGGAAACGTTTTGCGGGTCGCTTATGCCTATGGTGTTCCAGCCGGACCTGTCAAGCCTGGCAAGCATGCCCGCCTCGTATACGAGGCTTGCGGCGCCCGCAAGCGAAAGGCCGGGTTTTTTGCGGCTTTGGGCTTTCATCCTTCCACCTCTGATATTTCCCTGCCGAAGTCGTTGTTCTCGAGGTTGCCCCTGATAATGCCGACTACTTCCGCGGCAGGGAAGCCGAGCCTGACAAAGCGGGTATGTCCCCTGAAGCCCTTGCTCGAATCGGTAAGCGAAATCAGCCCGAGCATCTCCAGGTCGAGAAGGTATTCCCTGTACCACCTGGAAGTCTTGGGCTCGAGCGAGTATTCCCTGCACAGGTGGCAGTATTCGTCAAACACTTCGCCGGAGAGCAGGCTGCCGTCGCCAGGCTGCGCGTCCCCGAGGCGTTGGTACTTGTTCCTGCCCCCGTTTAGCGTGAGGTTCGCAGCAGACAGCAGGACAAGCTGCTGGTGGCGCGGCAGGGTCTTGATGGCGTCCTTTGCAAGCTCGCCGTCTATGGATTTGCGCGCGAGCTCCACTTCCTTGTCCGTTATTTTAGGCAATGATTTGGGGTCTGGATTGCTCTCGTCCGCAATCTCGCCGGCGCGAAGCAGGAGCTTGAGCGCGTAGCGCGCGTCGCCAGTTTCGTGGGCGGACGCCGCAGCTGTGAGGCTTATGGCGGACTGCTGGAGTGAGCCGGGCTTGAACCCGCTTGCCGCCCTGTCAGAGAGGATTTTTGCAAGCTGGGACGCGTTGTAGGACTCGAACACGAGTTCGCTTTCAAAAAGCGAGGACTTTGAGCGCGGGTCGAGCTTGTCCTTGAACGAGAGGTTGTTGGATATGCCTATTAACGACACGCCCCCTTTGGACACCTCGTCGTTGGAGCGGGTGAGGGAATATATTAGCTCGTCGAGGTCCTTAACCATGTCGACCTCGTCGAGCACGAGCACGAGGAACCTGCCGTTGCCCTCCTGGACCCACTCGAGCATTTTCTCGTAAAAATAGGTTATGCCAAAGCCGCCCTTGTCGACCTCGGGCACGAGGCCCTTGAGGGATTTTTGCATCACCTTGTAGCGCGAGTTGTACGTCCTGCAGTTCAGGTATGCCACGCGCGCGCGGGTGCCAAGCGCCTCGAACTTCTCGGAAACGCGCCTGACGCAGGCGGTCTTGCCGGTGCCGGTCTTGCCGTATATGAACAGGTTCCTGGGCCTGACGCCCTGGAGCGCCGGGGACATGCACGACATTATCCTCTCGAGGTGCTTTTCCCTGAAGGGGAGCGCCTCCGGCACGAAGTGGGGGGAAAGCACGTTCCTGTCGGCAAATACAGTAGGCTTTTGCAGTATGTCAAGAAAAGATTGCATCTTCACTCCTCACCTCCTAATTAGGCATGTATGGTAATAAATGCATTTGGGGGGCGCGGGCGGCAAAACGCGCGCCCAGGCCGGCAAGCCCCGGGCCCCACGACGGGCAAGAAAAGCCTTATTAACTCTATACTACAATTAGTTCCTACACTTTGGCGATTCATAGGGGTGTAAACATGAGCATCTTTGAGAAAATTTCCGGCAAGCTCGGAATAAACAAGGACATAAACATTGAGGAATACATGAACACGGTGGAGATGGAAAACGTTGACGCGCTCCACGAGGCTGCAGACTTCTACGTGAAGCCGATTGCGCTTGAATCAGAGGCTGACGTTTCGGTAATAATGGACGAGCTCAAGGCGAAGAACATAGTGCTTTTGAACGTGACGCCGCTCTCCAAGCAGCCAAACAAGCTCAAGGGCATAATTGACTCCATAAAGAACTTCACCCTGAAGATAAACGGCGACATAGCAAGGATTGACAACGACAAGATACTCCTTACGCCGTCAAAGGTCAAGATTGTCAAGAGCAGGAAAAGGTAGGCTTTAGGCCTCCTTTTCAAATATTTTCTTCTTTTCCGGCTATTTTTTCAGGTTTCTTTAACGCCTGCCTATTTCAGGAAGGAGGCTTTCTTCCTGCTTTTAAGCCGTGCGCGGTTTGTTTTCATTTGGCCTTGCCAGTTTCAGGAAGAAGGATAATGGGCCTCTGAATATTTGCCGTCGGAGCCTGCAGCAAAGCTGTCCACTGCGACAACGCCGGAGTTTGAGACGCTCACCTTGTCAATGGCATTCGCGTACTGGACAGGCTGGCTTTCCGCGCCTGCAGGCGCAAGCTCGAGCCTGACGACCTGGCCTTGCGCGTCGCGCCATGTCACCTGCATTGAAGCCGAGCCGTCGGTGCCGGCGCTTAGCTGTAGTTCGGGCTTCCAGTCGGGGGCCCCGCTTATTTCCAATGGCTCGCCATTGGCCGTAAGGGAACTGACAACAAAGGAATTGGATTCGGGGACAAACGAGACCTTGTCCTTCAATGAGGTCTTGTCTATTTCCTCCTGGAACAGGGCCGGGTCGGTGACAGGCGCCTGTGCCTGCTGCTGGACAGGCTGCTGCTCCTGCACTATTGTTTCGCCCTGCTGCTGGTTTTGCACATCCCGTGGCTGTTGGCTTTGCACATCCCGCGGCTGTTGGCTTTGGGTTTCAACAATGTTTTGCAGCCCTGGCTGCTCCCGCCCGGCAGGCTGCTGCTTGTAATAGTAATTGCCATCCCTGAATTCAAGCTCCCTGCCCATTATCGGCCTGTTCGTCAGGGGATTCGTGCCGACGATTTCGTGCGGCGTGCCGAAAGAGTCGCGGCCCACGCTCTCGTTGGGCACTGCAAGCCCCAGGAACCGCCCGCCTATGTTCGGGACGCGCGCGCCCGCGATTATCACAAGTTCCGAATCTGATATGGAAAGCTTGCCATCCTTGAGGCTTATGGATATCTGGGCCGCCTCATCGCTTGACAGGGTCAGCGTGTCGCCTGAAACCTCGGCGATGTAAGTTCCGGGGACAAGGGATATTATGTCCTTGGGCTCCCCGTCGCCCTTTTTCACGTATAGGTCCTTGCCCATTACGTAGGCTGAAACCCCGTCCTTGTCGCCTTCCTGCCCCACTACAAGCTGCACTTGCGCGGTTCCGGCTTCAACGTCAAACGCATTGCCATTGGACACGGCAAGCTTTGACCCGGGCGCGTCATAGGAATATGTTACGCCTGCAGCAATGTTTTTGGACTGGTCAGGGGACAATTCCAGGACATGCCCGTCCTTTGTGGCAAACGCGAGGGAGCCTGGTTTTGACATATCCAGCGTGAAATCGGAAACATTGGTCCCCCAGATGGAGCCTTCGTCCTTCTCCATCGCGCCGTTTATCATGTGCATGGCGGTTATGGAAAAGCCCATCGGCCCAGCCCCGCCGTCCTTTGGCACCACGTCAAAGGAATACTGCTTGCCATTGTTCGCGTCCTTGAAATACAACGAAAAGCCGCCATTGCCATCGGAGACATAATCCGACTGGCTTGCCGTGCCCTCCGCGCCTGCGACATTTTGCTTGACTATCTCGTACTGGCCGCTTGCGGTTATTACCTTCTGCCACTGCTCGACAAGCTGGCGCGACTGGGCGTTTTCCTCTTTTTCCCTGGTCTGCTGCTGATACTGCGTGAAATTGAAAATCGCCTGGTTTTGGAACTGGTGGGCCATGACGAATGAGACATACCTGTTGGAATACGTTTTGGAGCCATAGGTGGTGCTCGGCTCCAAAAGCTTTGCGAACTCCTCGCCGCTTGAGAGGGCCTGCTTGAACTCTTCAAGCTTGCCCGCGCCAAGAAGCCCCGACATCTTTGAATTGACCCCTGCGGCTGTGACTGAGCCAATGCCCTCGCCCTGGATGAAAATGGCGGTAGCGATTGCGCCCGCATAGGACTTCTTCAGGGACTCGATGCCCTCGCCGTCAAGCCCGAGCTGTTCCTTCAGCGTTTCCGAGACGCTCTTGCCATTTGCAAGCTTTGAGGCGAAAAAACCTTCGGCCATCTCGCCCGCCTTCCGGAACGTCCCCTGGATGTAATTGATTTTTTGCTGTTCGTCCTTCATGCCCCTGATGGGGGCGACGCGCTCTATGGCAGCCACGTTGTCGGAGGTCATGGGCTTTTTTTCTGAAAATGCGGAATACGTCTCCTGCACCTGCCTGAATGCCGAATCCGCGCGCAGGGTGCAGCCTAGCGGATTCATGTCTGCTTGGCCGCCAAGGCAACCCATCATAGAATCACTTGACACGGGGAAGATTATGGCTTTGGCAGCTTATTAACCTTGCTTTGCCGCCCGCGTTTTTTGCCAGGCTGCCCTGAAAGTTTCTGGGAGGCGAGGCGAAGCACGGAAAGCATCGACGCTGCCTCGATTTTCGTGACCCGCGCGCGGGCCATAACGCGCCTGAAGGCTATTGACACCCGCGCGGGGTTCCTCAACTCCTTGCCGCAGGACGCGGCGATGCTGTCGAAAAACACGCCCATCTGCTCGCGCTCGCCCTTTGGCGCGATTTCAAAGTGCGGGGACGCGTGGCTTGAAACCGAATATAGGAAGACGGCCACCGCATGGGACAGGTTCATGATGGGATAGTCAAGGGACGACTCCACGCGCACCAGGACGTCGCACTTGTCTATTTCGTGGCGCATCAGGCCGATGCCTTCCCTGCCAAAAAGTATTGCCAACTTGCCCTTTGGCATGTTTTGCGCGAACTCCTGCAATGGCAGGGGGTCGCGAAGCGTGGCCTTGTGCCTTCTTAGCACGCCCGTGGTGCCGACCACGAAATCACAGCCTGAAACTGCATGCTCAAGGCTTTTTGCCAGCGTGGCGCCTTCAAGCAGGTGCTTTGCGTGCTTTGCGTATTTCTTTGCCGTGAAGCCTATGGGGCATTTGGGATTGACAATGGCGAGGTCTGAAAAGCCGAAATTCGCCATTGCCCTGCACACGGAGCCCAGGTTTATCGAGTATTCGGGCTCCACAAGGACTACCCTGACGGATGGCCCCGGGGCAGGGGGCTGGCGGGCATCCCGCCGTGCTGGGCCCGCGTTTTTGGGTTTTCCCATGAAAATCAAATCCTTGGCAAAACAGCCTGCGCTGCGGCCTGGCGCAGGCGGCTACTCCCTCAATACAGCCTCTATTACCGAGAGGGTCTCGAAAAACACGGAGACCTTTTGCAATACGCGCACGTCAAAGCCCATGCCCACAAGCGATTCTATTGTCTTGTCCGTGTTGTCAAGGCTCGAGTCAAGCATAACAATCGAGCCTCCGGGGGCCACGTGCGGCTTCACAAGGCCCAGGAACCTGTCTATCACCTTCCTGCCGTCGAACCCGCCGTCCACTGCCATGTTGAGCGCGCCCTTTATCTTGTCGCTTTTCTCCGTGGGCAGGTATGGCGGGTTGAAAAGTATGGTGTCGAACCTCGCGTTTGCAAGGGCGTAGAAGAGGTCGGATATGAAAAACTCGCAGTTTTTCACCCTGTTGTTCTCCGCATTGCGCCGTGCGGCAAAGACTGCGTCCGGGTTGACGTCCACGCCTATGACCTTCGAATAGGGGTTCGCCTTGGCGCATACTATTGACTGGATGCCGCAGCCGCAGCCGATGTCAAGCACCCTGGAGCCCCTGGCCCGCTTTGAGTATATGGCGAGAAGCTCCGAGTCCTCTGCGGGCTCATAGACCGTGGAGGGTATGTCAAATTCCAATTCTTCAAACCTGTAAACCATACGGCAACAACACCGCAAAATCCAGCCACGCCGGAGGCTAGAACCTTAATTTTTCCGACATTTCGGCGAGATATCCGGGGCCCGCCTTTTCCCTGTTGAGCTTGAAGTCGAGCCCGTCGCCCGCGGACCTTGGGACAACATGGAAGTGGAGGTGGAACACCACCTGGCCTGCCTCAGCGCCGCTGTTGTTAATTATGTTCACCGCCTTGGCCCCGAGGACCGCCTTGAGCCTTTCAGCCACTTTTTTCGATACCCTGGCTATGGACTCAAGCGTCGCGTCTGGGGTGTCGAACAGGTCGGTGTGGTGGTCCTTGGGTATCACAAGGGTGTGGCCAGGGCAGGCGGGATATATGTCAAGCACCGCAATTGCCCTCTCATCCTCGTATATTTTGGCGGATGGCAGCTGGCCCTTGGCTATTTTGCAGAAAATGCACTCGTTTTCCATGAAAAACACCGATTCCTAAGGTGCATCTAGGGATTTGGCGCCATCATATATAAAAGAAAGGGATTTTGCAAGAATTGAGGCGGGCGCGTGGCCTGGCGGGAACTGGCGGGGGCAAAAACCCCTCGCATGGCGCCATGCACGGGGGAGCCGTGAAAACGCCTCTTGAAAAAGAATATTAATCATTGGTGAGCAACAGGGATACACAAATAACGCTAAAATTACACTTTGGCCGCATGAATAGCCAGTGGCGGCGCTAAAAGGGCATAAAATGGCAAAAAAAATCAAAGTCAGGGAAGTCCAGCTCTATTCCGAAAAGACAAAGCAGGAGGACGTGAGGAACTTTTTCAACAACCTCATGAAGACCCGCCTGCCGTTTCTGGGGATACTCGACTTCTCGGATTTCTTCTCAATAGGCTTTGCAAAGACCATAATAGCAAGGAACAAGAACACGGTCAGGTTCTACCTGCGCGATAAAAAAAGCATCGAGGACGTGTCGCTTCTCGTATTCCCCTTCAAGATAACCGAGCCCAGCGAAATAGAGCGCAAGAAGGGCTCCTTCCTCCCGTTCCCTAAAATCTATTTCCTTACAGGCGAGCGCGATTTTCTCTCCTACACCGTAAAGGAGAGCATAGTCGAGGCCAACATAACCATAAGCAAGATACTTGGCAGCTTCATCGGCATCGGCACTGCCATAAACGAGGACGGCAGGAAAAGCATACTTATCTGCACGAACCCGGAGAGGTTCTACGTCGTCGACCTCGAGAAGAACCCGTCCGTGTACGTGGAAGTCCTCGAGCCCGTGCCAAAGCGCATGTCCCTCACATCCAAGTTCCCGGTTTTCGAGGAGACGGGCACCACCATGGGAGTTGACAATTTCGACGTTTTCCAGCACACGCTGCTTGTCGGCGCGTCCGGAACCGGCAAGACAAGGGGACTGATGGCGCTTCTCAAAAGCATCGAGGAAATGCACGGGGACAACGTGCGCATAGTCGTCATAGACCCGCACGGCGAATTCAGCAGGTTCTTCCCAAACGACAAGATAGTGGACCTGATAAACAATTACATCGAGCCGTTGGATGTCGGCGGGATAAAGACGCCTTTGATGACGCAGCTTATCGCCCAGCTGCTCTCCTCCGCGATAGGGCAGGAGAACAAGTATTCCGAGAGGGTCATGTACTACACGGTCCACCTGCTAAGCTCCATAGACCAGATGAACCTGCAAAGCGTCAGCCTGCTCCTGACAGATGCGGCCAAGAGGGCCGAATTCGTCTCCACCTGCGACAACGACGAGGTCAAGAGGTTCTTTGACGAGGAGTTCAATGACATTTACATCCACCACTTCAACGACGCGGTGCTGCCCATACTCAACTTCGTCGGCGAGTACGAGCTGCACCTTGGCGGCGAGAAAAAGAAGGAGGCCCTGCTGGACCTGATAAAGAACAACAGGGTGACCGTGGTATCGTTCAACCCCAACTTCTTTGGCAAGAGGATGATAAACTTCCTGGCGGGCGCCATCGTCAACCAGATGTACATACTCGCCATAACCGAGAAGCTTGACAAGAAGACCATACTCGTCATGGACGAGTTCCAGCGCGTCGAGACGAAGGTGGTCCGCGACATGCTTGCGGAAACCAGGAAGTTCAACCTTTACATCTACCTTTCAATGCAATACCTGGGCCAGCTCACAAAGGAGGTCCACGACAGCATAGTTTCCAACGTGAGGAACATCATAGCGTTCAAGCTCAACAAGCAGGACGCCACCATGATAAGCTCGATAATGGAGATAAAGGTCGAGGAATACTTCAAGAAGTCCAGGAGCCAGACGGAGATAGAGGAGTCCAAAAAGGAGCTTTTCGTCAGGCTGCACCAGCGCGAGTGCATGGTGAGGGTGTTCGACGGGTACAGGTATCTTCTCCCGATGAAGCTCAAGATAGTGGACACGAACAAGTGGGAGTCAGAGGCATCCGCGCAATGGAAGGCAAAGCTTGCCGCGCACCCGGAACTTGGCAGGGAGCCGGACGGCACCGCGCACAAAGAGCCAGCGCAGGAAGCGCAGCCTGCAGAACAGGCGCAGGAGCCCGCCGCGCAACCCCAAGAGGCGCAGGAAACCGGCAGCCATGAACAGAAGGCAGAGGACGCGGGCCGCGCGGAAGGGCAGGACGGCGCGGGGCAGCAGGGAGAAAAGCCCGAGGGCTTCAATGACTTCATGAGCCTGAAAAGCGAGGGCGAAGAGTCGCAGGGCCTGGCGGCCGGCGGCTATGGAAGCGAGGGCGAAGGGCACGGCGATGAGGCGGAGGCCAACGAGTCCGGGCCGGACATTGGCAAATACGAGGAGAAAAAAGCCGCAAGGAAGCCGGCCAAAAAAGCCAGGGCGCAGGCAAAAGGCGCAAAAGCCGCAAAGGCTTCCAAGAAGGGCGCAAAAAAAACAGGCAGGCGCTGATAAGCCCCAAGGCGGCTACTTTTTGGCTTTGGCCGGCGCGCCTATCGAATACACGTCCATTGCAAAATCCTTGCCCGAGCCCATTGATTTTGCCAGCTTTCCCATGACAAGGGACTTTACGCGCTCGTATTCGGCTTTCCCGACAGCCTGGTTGCCCACTGCGTAGCGCATGTTCTTGGCATTGAAGCAGAAAAGCGAATCCCTCATGTTCTCAGAATTGTGGCAGAACATGCAATCCGAGCAATCCCTGCAATAGTCCATTTCAAAGCACCTTTTCAGCTTCACCGAATGGTAGCAATTGACGCAGAACTCGGAGTCGAGCAGGCTGTCGCAGCCGAATGCGTACTGCGTGCTCCTTGGCCAGAACGAATACCCGCAATATTTCGCATATACAGTTGGGGACGACCTGTAACAGTTGGAGGAGTCGGAGCTGGTGGGGCACTCGATAAGGTTTGAATTAGACCCGTCCTTGTATTCAGAGGTGAAATATGCGATGCCGCTTATCGCCTTGCCCGCGTTTTCCATGCTAATGGATTCCGCCTCCTGGGATGAAAGGCGGAGCAGAGGGCCTATCTGCTGCGCCTCCTGTTCAGTGAGCATCCGCTCGCGCGGCAGCAGGAAGTAATTGCTGTAATCGCGCGCATGGACGGGGTTGCCAGATAACGCGGACCTGCGGGTTTCAAGGCCCCTCGTGTGGCGCACAAGCCAGGTTGAAAGCGAGTCTATCTGCCCAAGCCCCGCTCCAAACAGGAGAAGGCACGTCTTTTCAAATGCCGCGTCTATATGCGACCTGTCGGCCTTTTCCTGCTTGCCCGGCGCGGGCATTTTGGCATTGATTTTCCCGGGCGCGTATCTTGCGGCTATTTCGATTAGCGAGTCGGCGCGCTTTGCCTTTTCAAGCCCGTCTGCGACCTGTTCAACGAGATGGTCGCGTATCTGCCTGTATTTCGACGGCTCGAGCGCGAGGTTGCCTATTGAGTGCCTGGCGTTTTTCATGTTGAAGCAGAAAAAGCAGTCCTGGCACGAGTTGAGGTTGTGCGAGTAAAAGCAGTCAGAGCAATACTGCCCCATCCAAAGCTCGAAACACCTCTTGTCCTTGAATGTCTCATAAGTCCTGACGCAAAACTGCGACTCGCCTATGCCGTTGCCCCCGAAATTGTCCTCGCACAGCCTTCCAAGCGTGGCAAATGCCACGTATTTGCAGTCCGAGAGCTTGCCTGTCTCGTACATGTAGAAACTGTCGGTTATGTTCGAGCTTTTCTCCACAAAGCCGGAATTCCCAAGCACGGAACTGCCGGCGTAATAGAACCTGTCCGAGAGCCCCTCCACCAGAGATTCCAGGTCCTTTACCTCGTTTATGGAGAGCGGCTTGAACTTTATGCCCGCAAGCGCCTCGCTAAAGCCGGCCCATTTCGAGCCTTCGCGGTATTCCGGGATTGCAAATGATATTTCCCTGCCAGAAATCGAGGATTTCCTGTGTTTTATTGGGTCGTTTATGCTGCAAAGCCAGGGGGCATAGTCCATGATGGGGCCGAGCTTGCGCTTGAATAAAAGCTGGCATGCGCTGTCCCACCTTCTCTGGATTGTGGAGAGGCATATGGATTCCTCTTTGCCCGCGCTTCCCATGATAACCAAGACCTATTCCATTGCAAGCAATTTATTTTTATGCGGCAATGGCGCGCTCACTGCTTGCCTGCGCATGCCATGTTGAAGACCGAGAGTTTGGGGGTTTTGCCGGATTTAAGCTCTGAAACAAGCCATTCCCTGACAATCCCTTTCGTCTTTTCAAAGGTTTCCTTGCCGACCTCGGCGTTCCCGACCGCGTATCTCTTGCTTTTGGTGTTGAAGCAGAACAAGCAGTTCTGCATAGCCTCGACATTGTGCGAAAACCACGTGTCAGAGCATTCCCTCCCGGAATCCACTTCAAGGCAGCGCTTGAGGTTTACGGAGTCGTGGCACTTGAAGCAGAACTGCGAGTCATACACTATGCCGCAGCCATAGCAGTTCTCGCTGCTTCTCGGCCATGCGTTGAAACCGCAGTACTTGCAGTGCGCGCACACCACTGTCCTATAGCAGTCAGAGGACTGGGAGCCCCACTGGCACGCCACGAGGTTCTTGTACGTGCCTATGCGCCTTTCAGGCGGGAAATAGGCAATGCTTCCAAGAATTTCGCCCGCATTTTCCAAGGATGCCGATTCGGCAAGCGCGGCTGGGGCGTGAAGCCTCTCGCCAAGCAGGCTGGCCTCCTCCTGGGTCACAAGCCTGTTTGCAGGCAAAAGCTTCATGCCCGGGTAGTCGGAAACCTGAAGTTTTGCCATGCCAAGCACAGACTTGGAATCCCGGGGGATTATGGAGTGCCTTGAAAGCCACGCGGCGTGTTTGTCAATTCCCGAAAGCCTCTCCCCGAGCACCACGGAGGAGGCGGAGGCGAAAGCCTCTTCAAGCCTTGACTTGTCATTGTCGCGCGGGGAGGGCTTGAGGCCCTTTACCGCGGCCAGTGCGGCCGAATAATCCGGCTTTTCCCGCCCGATTATGTCGACAAGGGACGGGAGGCCCTTGTTTTTTTCAAGCTCCTGCCTTATTTCTGCAAGAAGCTTTGACTTGATGGCTGCATACTTGCTTTTTTCCAGCTGGAGGTTGCCAATGCAATGGCTTTTGCCTATCAGGTTGAACGAGAAAATGCAGTCACGGCAATCCTCAAGGCCATAGGAATAATACGAATCCGAAGTGTTCCCCGAAATCCAAAGCTCGAAACTCCGCTGGTTTCCAAAAACAACGCAGCAGCGTATGCAGAACCTGCTGGACCCGCCTTCGTTCGTCCCGAAAATGTTTTCAGAGAGGCGCATCCACTGGGAATGCGCCACGTTCTTGCACCCGCTCACGCGCACGGAATCGGAGACGAAGAAACTGTCCGACACGCTCGAGGATTTCTCTATGAACCCTGAATTGCCTATGACTATGCCGCCGCAGTATGACGCCCTCTGGGAAACTGCATCCAAAAGCGAGTCGATGTCCTTCATTTCATTTATAGACAGCGGCGCGAATTTCCTCATGAAATCCGCGTTTTTCTGGCTTATCGCCCGCGCGCCAGCGCAGTAATACGGGCTAGTCATAACTACGTTTTCGCCTGATTCGGACTTGCGCAGCGCAAGCGGGTCGTTAAGGCCCGAAAGCCAACGCCCGAAACCCGAAAGGGGCCCCACCTCGCCGCCAAGCACTGCCCTGCAGGTTGAGCGCCATTCCTTGTCAAGAACAGGATATGCTTGCGAAACCATGTGAATCACTTTTTGGAAGGCCTTGCCATAGCTTTGGGGCCGGGGCCGCCAGCCGTGCCGTGCGGACTGGCGCCTTTTTTATGCGAAGAGGCGCAGCCCGCGCAGAATATGTCCAAACCGAGGGATTTTTCCCTCTCAAGCCGCGCACAGATGGACGAGAGGACTGCCTTTTTGAGCGCCAGGTACCTGTCCCTGCCAATTTCAACATTGAACACGGCGTGCTTCTTGTTTTTCGTGTTGAAGCAGAACATGCACTCCTGCAATCCCTCGCAATTGTGGCAGAAGCAGCAGTCGGAGCAGTTGTTTGAGTCGCTGACCTCAAAACACCTCGACAAGTTGCTCGAGTCGTGGCATTTTATGCAGAATTTAGAGGAGAAGACGAGGTTGCAGCCAAAGGCGTATTCGCTGTTTCTCGGCCAGTGAGAGTATGCGCAGTGCCTGCTGAAAACATAGAGCGAGCCCCAATAGCAATACTGGGCCTCCCTGGATATCGCCACGTCCACCATGCCCATGCTTTTCCTGTAAAACCATGGCGAAGTTATGCTAAGCCTTGCAAAGGCACCGACTGAATTCGAAATCGAGAGGGATTCCACTTCCTTAGAGGACAGGGCCTGCTTGCCAAGCTCAAGCGACTCCTCAAACCCGACAAAATCATTGACGGTCTTGAAAGAATGCCAGCCCGGGACGATCATGTCAAGCCCGCTTGCGGCCGATTTGGCCCTGCGCGGCTGGAGAACGTGCCTTTGAAGCCATTTTGCATAATCCAGCAGAGGAGAGAGCGGCTTTCCAAGGACAAGGCCGCAAGTGTCGGAAAACGCCTGCTCTATCCTATCCATTGCCTCCTTCCTTGAAACCTGCTCGCTTGAAGATTGCAATCCGGCGTTCTTCGCGCCGCCAGGCAAGGCTACCTTGCCCTTTGGCACTGCAAGGAAATCAATTATTCTCGGCGCCCGTTTTTTGGATGAGAGTGTTTGCCTCAAATCCTCCAGAAGCTTTGCCTTGAGCTTGTCGTACTTGTCCTTTGGCAGCGCCAGGTTCCCTATGCGGTAGGACGCATTCCTCAAATTGAACGAGAACATGCACTCATTGCAGCCTTCCAGGTTGGCGACGTAGTAGCAGTCAGAGGAATAGAATGTCTGGTTTGCCTCGAAAAACCTGGTGGCGTGCGTGATGTTGTAGCCGCCAACAATGAATGCGGACTCGGCAACATTGTCGCACCCGAAAGCGTATTTCATGTAGCGCAGTATGGACGAGTATGCCACGTATTCAGAGTCGTATATGTCGCTTGACGAGAGCACGTTGCTCGAGTTTATGCACCTGTCTGAAAGCCCGACGTTTTTGGAATTGCCAAGCACAATGTTGCCGGAATAGAACACCCTGCCCTCCAATGCCCCGACTATCGAGTCCAGGTCCTTTAGGTCGTTGATGTCAAGTGGCTTTGACTGTGACACCATGGGGGCCCCGGCAGCCTCGGAATTGGAAATGAATTTAGCGCCCTTGCAGAAAACCCCGCCAGGGACTGCGACGTCCACGCCCGAAAGCGCGGATTTTTCAATTGAGAGCGGCGTGACATAGCGCATGAGCTGGCCTTCGAATTGCGCAAGCGGCCCGACCTCGCCGCCAAGCAGGATTTTGCACGTCTTGTCCCACGCCTCGCCTATCTGGCCCATGCAATTCACTTTTTCCCCGGCTTGAAGCAGCCAAGGTTGCAGATGTCAAACCCGAATGTGCCGGTTTTCTCAAGCCTGTCGAGGAGTTCCCGGACTACGCGCGAGCGGATTTTCTCGTATTTTTCCCTGCCCACCTCCACATTGCCGATTGCGTACTTGAGGTTTTTGGCGTTAAAGCAGAACATGCAGTCCGAAAGCCCTTCACAGTTGTGGCAGAACATGCACCTGTAACAGTTCTTTGAGCTGTCCATGTCAATGCACGCGTTGAGCTTGACGCAGTCGTGGCAGCGCAGGCAGAACGAGGATTCGACCATCAGCACGCTGGAGCCAAAAACCGAATCGCAGTTTTGCGTATGGGTGCAATACGCGCATTTTTTCGAGAACGTGGAATCGGATACCTTGTAGCTGTCGGTTGCGTGGTACTGCACCGGGACCTCGGAATTGTTGCGGTTGTTGCCTTCCGCAAGCCCGACCGAATAAAACGCAATGTCGCCAAGCCTCCCCATGATTCCTGAAAGGGTGAAATCGCAGCCCTGGCCAATGTCTGCCTTGCCAAGCTCCACCGCCTCCTCCAGGCTCACCATCCTCGCTTCAGGCACCCTGCCCCCCCTGAAATAATGCGAATGGAAAGCTTCAGAGCCGAAAGGCGTCCTGATTTTGTATATCTTGTCAGTCCTCTCCGACAGGAAAGCCGAGTAATCGTCAATGTTTTCAAGCCCCTGGCCAAGAATCAGCCTCGTGGCTTCAGTGAATGCGGTCTCCACGCCGGCCCTGTCCCACGCAGGCTTGGCGTGCGGCTTGCCGCTTGAGGAAATGCCTGCGCCGACGCCTCTTGCGCGCAGGCCTGCAACCAGTTTTTCAGGGGGCTTGGAGGTTATGCTGAAGACAGAAGGGAAGTTCTTTTTCCTTTCAAGCCACTGCGCGACTTCGGCAGTGAGTTTTTTCTTCAGGCCCAGGTATTTGTGCTTTTCAAGCTCCATGTTGCCAATCCTGTACTTTTTCGAGCGGAGATTGAAGGAGAACATGCACTCCGAGCAGTCCCTGCAGTTTGACGTGAAGAACATGTCCGAACTCTTGGTGGTCCAGCTGCACTCAAAGCTCCTTGAAAGCGAGTCTGTGCCCAATATGCGTATCAAATGGCTGCCGTTAATAAGGGTGGACGAGCCGAAAACGAACTCGCTGTTGTTCCTTATGAAGGCAGAATAGCCCACGTACTTGGACGATACCACTGTGTATGAATTTTCCACGAAATGGCTGTCCGAGCAGTTGTCCACGTTTTCGATATTGCTGCAAGTGCCAAACAGCTTGTTGCCCGAATAGCAGAAACTGCCGCTTATTGATTCAAGCAGGGAGTCGATGTCCTTTATGTCGTTTATGGAGAGTTCGGCCGGGACGCCGGCAAACTCCGGCTTGCCTGCGCCAATCTCGTCCTGGGATAGGAGTTTTGCGCCTTTGCAGTACCTGTCGGTCCCCACCCACACGTCCTTGCCTGATACTGACGACTTGCCCCTCACAAGCGGCGAATAAAGGTATTCTCGCAGGTAAGGCGCGAACTGCCCAAGCTCGCCTATCTCCTGCCCGAATATGACAGTGCACGTCTTTTTCCACGCTGAATCCATGTCCATGCGACTACCTTGGCTTCCTTCCGGCTGCTGCGCCATAAACGCCCAGCCGGAGGGATTTGTTCTTTTCAAGCTCGCCTGTAATCTCGGCAAGGAGGGCCGCCTTGAGCTTCATGTACTTTTCCCTGCCGATTTCAAGGTTGCCAATTGCATACTTGAGGTTTTTCGCATTGAAGCAGAACGAGCAATTTGAAAGGTTTTCGGAATTATGGCAAAAATACGAATCCTGGCACGAATATGAATCTGTTACCTCGAAGCATCGCGCGAGGTTGGTGGAATTCCTGCACCTGATGCAATTATTCGAATATAGGACCTTGTCCACCCCGAACACGTTCTCGGAAGACCTGCCAAAGAAGGTATATGCGGAGTTTTTAGCGAAAAACACGTGGGAGCCCATATAGGAATTGGCAGAGTCCTGGTAATCCACGCAGTCTATTATGTTCAGGTTGGAGCCAACGATTACCTCGGGGGTTGTCGGGCTTATGCTTGCAAGAAGCATTGATGCGTTGGCAAGGGAGAGCCTGTCGAGCTCTTGGGCGCCGACGGATTTTGAGCCGAGCGCGAGCGATTCCTCAAGCGTGAGCATTCTCTTGGAGATAGGCAGGTAAAAGCCAAGCTCGGGGGAATAGAAACCCGCCCCGCTTGCACAGGACTTCACAGGAACCACGCCAGAGACGTGCTCTCCGAGCCAGGGGCCAAAATCCCGGACGTCCCCCAGCCTCTTTCCAAACACTACCATGCAGGTATTGTCAAATGCCGACTGGATTGGGGCCATGTTTTGGGCGGCATGGCGCATGGGGACGGCCTCGGGCTTCCCGGGGGCGTTTTCCATGCGAGGGAGCAGGACCTTGCCGGTCCCCTGCCCTATTATGTCAATCAGGGTAGGGACTTCCTTCCTTGACTTGAACGTGTCGCGTATGTCTTCCAGAAGCTTCTGCTTCAGGGAATTGTACTTGTCCTTGCCAAGCTGGAGATTCCCTATGCGGTACGAGGCATTCCTCAAATTGAAAGAGAACATGCAGTTGTTGCAGCCTTGCAGGTTGGCCACGTAATAAGAATCAAAGAGCGGCTTGGAGCGGAGGACCTCGAAGCAGCGCGTGTCCATGAAAGGGTCATAGCCCTTGATTAGGAAGCTGACAGCCCCGCCATCCGCGCTGCCAAAGCAGTATTCCGAACCGCGCATGTTGTTGGTGAAGGCAACGTACTTTGCCCCGTCGCGAATCAGCCAGGACTCGTAAATATAATGCGAGTTCGTGACGTCTGTGGACTTTTCCACGTTGCTTGAATTGCCAAGTACCACGTCGCCGCAAAAATACAGCTTTTCGCCAAGCGCCGACACTGCGGAATCAAGGTCCTTTATTTCGTTTATGCCCATGGCTGTCTGCTTTGATAGCCAGGCGGCATATTCGGCTTCCTCCTCCTTGCTTATGAACCTTGAACCAGCAGGGTATGGCTCCGCGGAGGGCACGCAGACCGGCTTGCCTGAAAGTGCGGATTTCCTCGTGGCAGTGGGCTGGACGTATTTGAGCAGGTAGCCCCTGTACCTTTCCAAGTCGCCTATCTCGTCCCCAAGCAGGACTTGGCAGGTTTTCTTCCATGCGCCGTTGATGTCCATGAATTTCACCGCGATTCGGCAGGTTTGCTTGCCTTTTGCGCCTTGCCGGGGCTGGCCGGCTTCTTTCCACTGGCAATCCCTGCATTGTAGATGCTAAGCTTGAAATCGTGCGTCTTTTCCAGGCTGCCCGATATTGCCTTCAAAAGCATTTCCTTGGCTTTCATGTACTTCTCCCGGCCGACCTCCGCGTTGCCTATGGCGTACCTCTTGTTCTTTACATTGAAGCAGAACATGCAATCCTGCAATCCCTCGCAGTTGTGGCAGAAATAAGAGTCCGAGCACGTCCTGCACGAGTCGCACTCGAAACAGCGCGTCAGCTTGACGGAATGGTAGCATTTGATGCAAAACGAGCAGTCGAAAAGCTGGTTCCCGCCAAACATGTGCTCGCAGCTGCGCGGGTAGAAAATATAGCCGCAGTATTTGGAATAGACCATTGCGCCTGAACGGTATGAAAGCGAGCTTTCTATGGCGGTCGAACACTCGGAAAGGTGCGTGTTGGTGCCCTCTTCGAATTCCATGTTGAAAAACGCCAGCGGCCCTATGTAAAGGCGGGCATTGGAAAGAGTAAGCCTTTCGGCCTGCTCGGGCTTCATGCACGCAGTCTTGCCAAGCTCAAGAGCCTCGCGCTCCGTTACGGCCCTTTCGGGCAAAGGGAGAAGGACAGGCGAAAGCGCGCTTTTGAAAAAAAGTATCCGCTTGCCGCTTGCGGCGGATTTGGCCTCTGCCATGGCCTCGCCGTTTCTTACAAGCCACGGCGAGTACGAGTCTATGCCTTGCAGTTTGGCGCCGAACAGGAGGGCGGAGGTTTTCTGGAAGCCAGCCTCTGCGGCCTTCCTGCCCTCGCCGCCATCAGGCGCCGGCCCGGGCACGCTTATAGACGGTTTTTCAAAGGAACTTTTCGCGACGATGTCCATAAGCGACGGGAGCTTTTTTTTGCGCTTGAGCTCGCCGACCATTTCGGAAAGCAGTTTTTCCTTCAGGCCCGCATATTTGTCGCGCCCAAGCTCCAGGTTTCCAATGGCAAAGCGCTTGTTTTGCACATTGAAGCAGAACATGCACTCGGAGCAATTGCGCAGGTTGTACGAGTAGTAGCCGTCAGAGCAGTTCTGCGTGACCCACATCTCGAAACACCGCCTGTCCCGATACGTCTGCGGGCAGCGTATGCAGAATTCCGACTCGCCGGGCCCATAAGCGCCGAAGCAGTCAGTGCACAGCCTGCCCCGCGAGCAGTAGGCGAGGTTCTTGCAATCGCCGAACATGGCGGTATTGAGCATGAAATAGCTGTCCGTTATGTTGGAGCTTTTCTCCACCTCTCCGGAATTCCCAAGTATTATGTTGCCTGCATAACAGGCCCTCTCTGAAACAGCGCCAATGAGCGAATCGAGGTCTTTTATCTGGTTCAGGTCGAGAGGGGAATATTTCGCCCCATAATCGATCTCGTCAAAGCTTATCCAGCGGGAGCCTTCGGAGTATTCGGGTATTGCATAGGCGACTTCCTTGCCGCTAATGCTGGATTTCCTTATGACATTTGGAATTACCAAGCCTTCAAGCCATTTGGCATAGTCTTCAAGAGGGCCTATTTCCTGCTTGAAGACCACCTCGCACGCCGCGCGCCATCTTTTGTCAAGAATTTCGAGTGCCCTGCTCATGCCTTTCCACCAAGTGAGAATATGCCTGTTTTGAGGTTTTTATGCCTTGACAGTTCATCGGCCGCCTGGGAAATTATGCCCTGCCTGGCTTTCAGGTATTTTTCCCTGCCAAGTGACAGGTTTCCAATGGCATGCCTTAGGTTCTTGGCATTGAAGCAGAACATGGAATCGTGGACATTTTCGCAGTTGTGCGAGAAATACAGCCCGGAGCACGACTCGCAGTTGTCCACTTCCATGCAACGGGTTATCTTCTTTGAAAAGAACGCCTTCATGCAATAGGACGACTGCCAGACAGTGTTGGAGCCGAATATGCACTCCGACTCCCTCGGCCATGCGCTGTAGGCGCATTTTTTCGACAGGACATAGGAATTCCCCGCATGGCAGTCGGAAGAGTCTATTACGCCAGCCGATTCCGTCACCCTCACAAGCGTGCCCTTGGAGGAGCTCGTGGTGACATAACACAGGCAGTTTAGAAGGCCGGCGGCCGATTCGGCATCCATTGAAAGCTTTCCAACGCTTGCGGCTTCCGCTTTCCTGCTGCCGACTATCTCAAACATCTCTTGCTGGGAAACCATGCGGCGGGCTATGCCCCTGAAAGGCGCATAGGCATTTGAGACAAAACCTGCAAAAAACGTCGGCTTGCCGGTCAGGGCAGACCCTATCCTCTTGTTTTGCGGCACGCAGGAGCCAAGATATGCGGAATATGAATCCACCCCGCCATCAAGCTCCCTGCCAAGAAGCAGTTTTGCCGTGTCCCTGAACGCGCGCTCCACCCCGCTGCTTGGCTTTTGGGGCTTGGATTGGACAGGCCTGGCTTTTGCCTCCTTGCCCTCCCCCGCGGCAATCGAGATTATGTCAAGAAGCGAGAATATCCTGCCTTTTTGCTCGAGAATGTCCGCTGCCTCGGACATGAGCTTGGACTTGAGTTGCGCGTATTTGCCCTTTTCAAGCGCGATGTTGCCAATGCGATTGCGCATGTTCTCTATGCCAAAGCAAAACATGCAGTCGGAGCAGTTTTGCACCCTTGACGTGTAATAACAGTCCGAGCACACGTATGAGAAATGCGCCTCGAACGCCCTGTTGTTCTTGTGCCCCGCCACGCACATGACGGAATATTTGGAGAAAGCGTCAGTGTTGGAGCCGAACGTGGATTCATTTGTGCGTATCTTGTGGCTGTATGCCGCGTATTTCGAGTCATTGACAATGCTCGAGCCAAGAATGCAATGGCTGTCAGCCACATTGCTGCTCTCGGACACATTGCTTGAATTCCCGAGCACGATGTCGCCGCAATAGGCGAACTTCTCCGAGGCTGCGCGGGCAATGGAGTCGATGTCCTTTATGTCGTTTATCGATAGGGCCTCGCCGCGGCCTGAAAAATGCATGGCGGAAAGCGGCTCAAACCGTGCGCCAGGGGGATAGTTGGCATTGCCCATGGTCACGCTGCCGCCCCCGGTTCCGGATTCGACGCGCATCGTCGGCTCGGAGTATGTGCAAAGCCATTTTTTGTAATTCGCGAGGCTGCCTATTTCCCTGCCAAATACAAGTTTGCATGCCGCATGCCACTGCCTGTCAAGCGTTTCTTCAAGCAGGTTCGTCATGCCATGGCACCTGCCGAATAAATCCCATAATCAAGGGTTTTTGTTGACTTGAGCTGCTGCCCCGCCTGCAAGAGGAGCTTCTTTTTCACTGCCATGTATTTTTCCCTAGGCATTTCAACATTGCCAATGGCATATTTCAGGTTCTTCGCGTTGAAGCAGAACATGGAATCATGGACGTTTTCGCAGTTGTGGCAGAAATAACAGTCAGAACAGCCCCTGCTTGAATCCACCTCAAAGCACCGCGTCAGTTTGACGGACTGGTAACAATGGATGCAAAACGACGAGTCGAAAAGCACCCTGCACCCGAAGGCGTGCTCGGAGCCGCGCAGCCAGAAATTATATGCGGAGTTTTTCGCGTGCACGCAGGGAACGCACGAATAGCAGTTCGAGCTGTCGGCGTATGCCATGCACTTGACTATGTTCTCGTTCGCGCCGTCGCGGATTTCAAGGGACATGTAGGATATGTCGCGCATCAGCCTGCCAGCGTTTGCAAGAGTGGCCTTTTCAACAGGCATTGATGGCTCGAGGGCGCTGGCAAGGGCGAGAGCCTCCCCCTCCTGCACCACCCTGTCTTCAGGCACCTCGAAATACCGCGCATAGTCCCCCTGGAACACAGGCCTTTGTGAAAACACTGAGCGGACAGTCTTGCCAAGCTTCAAATGCCTTGAAAGCCAGCCCGAATACCCGGAAAGGCCCGAAAGACCGGCGCCAAGCACGAGCTTGGCGGTTTTTGTGAATGCGGCCTCCATTGGCGCCAAGTCCTCTTTTGGCGCAGGGGGCGCAATGAATCCCGCAAGGGCTTTTCTTGCAGGGGCATAGTCGGGCCTGTCCTTGCCAAGCAGTTCCAGAAGCGAGGGAAGCCGCTTTTTCGATTCCAGTTCCGCGCGCATCTGCTCGAGCAAGCCTTCCCTGACCTGCATGTACTTGGAGCGCTCGAGCTGCACGTTTCCAATGCGGTATTTCGCATTTCTCAAGTTGAAGCAGAACATGCAGTGCGCGCAATAGTTCAAGTCGAATGAATAGAACGTGTCCGTGGTGCTAGCCACCATCCAGCCCTCAAGGCATCGCTGCGCCCGATAAGTGTCGCTGCAGCGTATAAGGTATTTCGACTCCCCGGGGGCAACGCTGCCAAACACGGACTCGCACTCGCGCGCCATGTCCGAATACGCGACGTATTTCGAGTCGCCTATGCGCGAGGAGCCGCACACGTAGAAACTGTCAGAGACGTTCGCGCTTTCTTCCACGTGCGCGGAATTCCCAAGCACTATGTTGCCAGCGTAATAAGCCCTGTCGGACACAGCGCGGAAAAGGGAATCAATGTCTTTCATGTCATCTACTGAAACAGCGGGATATTCCCTTGAGAAGTCCACTTCGTCGAAACTGATTGCCTTTGAGCCAATAGGGTAATCCGGGACTCCGAATGCCACCTGCCTGCCCGACACGCTCGATTTGGAATAATATATATGGTCCGCCCACTGGGACACCCATGGCACGTAATCGCGCACCGGGCCGATTTCAGCCCCAAGCACGAGCCTGCAGGTCGCAAGCCAGTGCTTTTCAATGGCATCGCCAGCCAGGCTCATTTTCCAGCCCCCGCAGCGTAAATGCTTGGCGCGAAATCCTTTTCCTTTAGAAGCGAGGCGCCGATTTGCGCGAGTATTTTCGCCTTGACTTCAGGGTATTTTTCCCTGCCAAGCTCCACATTGCCTATCGCGTATTTGAGGTTCTTCGCATTGAAGCAGAACATGGAGTCGTGGACATTCTCGCAATTGTGGCAGAAATAGCAGTCAGAGCAGTCCCTGCTGGCGTCGACCTCGAAACACCGGGTGAGCTTGACAGACTGGTAGCAGTGCATGCAAAACGACGAGTCGAAAAGCACGCCGCAGCCAAACACGTACTCGCTTGTGCGCGGCCACAGGTTATAGGCGGAATCCTTGATTTGCACGCAGGGGCCGGACTGGCAGACATTGCTTGAATACGCGGTCGCCATGCAGTCTATCAGGTTGCTGTTCGGGCCGTCGTGGTATTCCAGCGCGAAATAGGCGATGTCGGCAAGGAATTCGGGCGCGGAATCCATTGTTATTTTTTCTATGCCTTGCTGGGGCGGCATGAGTTCCACGAGTTTGAGGGCTTCCCGCTCCATGACAGTCCTGTGCCGCGGGATTTCAAAGTACTTGGCATAGTCGCCCACATAGACATAGGAATCGGAAAATATCGACTTGCGCCTCTCGCCAAGGGACATGCGCCTGGCAAGCCATGGCCTGTATTTCCCAAGCCCGGAAAGCTCGACGCCGAATAATACTTTTGACGCGTGGGAAAAGGCCTTTTCCATCGGTTCCATGGACGTCTTCTCCGGCTTGCCTGGCGGCAGGTTTTTCGCAAGGAGCTCGCGCGCCTGCCTTGAATGGTCGGGAGTCCTTGCAAGCATTTCCGTAAGGGATGGCAGGCTCTTTTTTGCCTTCAACTCGTCGCGCATCTGCTCAAGAAGCATTGCCTTGATTTTGAGGTATTTATCCTTTGGCAGGGGCGTGTTGCCTATGGCGTGGCGCACCCCGCGCAGGTTGAAGCAGAACATGCACTCCGCGCAATTGTTCAGCGCGAAAACGTAATGGCAGTCCGAGGAATTGGCAGTCATCCACAGCTCGAACGCCCTTTTCACGTGGTATGTGTCATTGCAGCGCACCAGATATGACGACTCGCCCGGTGCGGCGCTGCCAAACACGTATTCGCAAAGCCTGCCCATGCTCGAATGTGCGATGTATTTCGAGTCGCCCATGCGCGAGCTGCCATATACGTAGAAACTGTCCGAGATGTTGGTGCTTTTTTCAATGAATTTCGAATTCCCGAGAATGACATTGCCCGCGTAATACGCCCTGTCGGATACTGCCTGGAACAGGGATTCCACGTCTTTCATGTCGTTTATTGGCACTGGCTCGAACTTTTTGCCGAAATCCACTTCCTCGAGGCTTATGCGCTTTGAGCCTTTCGCGTAATTGTTGCTTGCAAACGCCACCTGCTTGCCGGTGATTGCAGAATCGAAATAGTAAATCGGGTCCGCGCGCTGGGACAGCCATTTTTGATAATCGGCAAGAGTGCCCACCTCGCCGCCAAACACCAGCCTGCACGTGCTTTTCCACTGCCTGTCAAGTATGTTGAATGTTTCGCTCATGTTTTCGCCCCGATTGAATAGATGTTGAGCCCGAGGCTGTTTGTCCGCGCTATCTCGCCTGCCATCTGCCCGACAAGCAAATCGCGGATTTTCACGTAATCGCCCTTGGAAAGTTGGGTGTTGCCTATGCAATGCCTCTTTCCCTTGGTGTTGAAGCAGAACATGCACTCCTGCAATCCCTCGCAGTTGTGGCAGAAATAAGAGTCCGAGCATTTGATGCAAGAATCCAGCTCGAAACACCTGTTAAGGTAAACGGAATCGTAGCATTTCATGCAGAATTGCGAGTCTATTATCCTGCCGCAGCCATAGACGAACTTGGAGTGCAGGGACATGAACGTGTGGCTCGTGTTCTCCGAATACGTCGCCTCGAAGCCCTTGTAGATGTTGGTGCTGTGGAGCACTATGGGGGAGTAAAATATGTTGCGGTTTTCGCCGCTCCAGTATTCGCTTGTGAAATAGGCAATTTGCCCGAGGCCGCGCTTTATGGATTCCACGCTCCCAAGACCGCTTTCGTCAAGGGCGATTTTCCCAAGCTCCAATGACTCGAATACTGTTACCGCCCTTTTGCGCGGGATTTCCGAGAGCATGCCAAAGTCCTTTGCAATAGACGTTTCCGAGCCGAATGCCGTCTTCACAGCTTCAACGTCGCAGGTGTTCCTGGCAAGCCATTTTTCCAGTTTTGTTATGCTCGGGGGCGTGCGCTTGAACAGGATGGAATACGTGTTTGCAAATCCTTTTTCTATTGGGGCCATGTCCATGCCAACATCGGGCCTTTTGGCGCTAACCTTTGGCAGGAGTGCGGGGAGCTTTTCGGGGCAGAGGCTGTAAAGCGAGGGGTAACTGCCTTCGGACTCCAGCTTATCCACGACTTCGCCGAGCAGCTTTGCCTTGAGCCTCCTGTATTTGTCCTTTGGCAGCTGCAGGTTGCCAATCAGGTATTTCCTGTTCTTTTGGCCGAACGAGAACAGCGCTTCGTGCACGCCCTCGCAATTGAAGGAAAAGTACAAATCCGAAGAATCCGTGACAACGTGCGACTCAAAGCACCTGTGCAGGTTTATCCCGCCAACAACGCGTATCAGGTGCTCGCCTGCAGCAGTGTAGCCAGAGCCAAACACGCACTTGCTCGCACGGCGCATCATGTAGGATTTGTATATGTACGACGACTGCTCTATGTTAGTTGAATTGCTTACATATTGCGAGTCCAGAACCACGTCGGAACTTTCCACGAACGAAGAATTCCCTAGGAACCTGTTGCCCGAATACTCGGCCTTTTCCGCAAGCGCGCGGACAAGGGAATCCATGTCTTTCATGTCGTTTATGGAAACGGCATATTCCCTGTCAGCCTTCAACTCGTCTTCGGAGATGAATTTGGCCGAGGGAAGGTAGGCGTCTTTTGCCAGTATGACTTCCCTGCCCGAAACGCGGGATTTTCTGCTCGCAGTGGGCAGAAGGTAGCCTGATAGCCACTCGTCGTATTTTTCCAAGCCGGCAAGTTCCTTGCCGAACAGGACGCGGGTGGTGTCCCTCCAGGTTTTTTCAAATACTGCCTGCAATCTGGCATCCATGCGAGAATCCGTGGGGAAACATGGCTTTGAAACTTTAATAGTATTGCTACTCTCGTCATGCAAAACAGGGCTACCCGGTTTTTTGATACAAATGTTTAAAAATCCCGCAAGAGGAAGCAGAATCAATCAGGTGTAATCCATGACGAATGCAAACAATGGCACTGTTTTGCTGTTGCAGCTTCTGTCTAGTGTTATGCCTGGCGTTTTCTCAATGAAACTTTGTGGCTACATCACAGCACAGTAGCTGCATGTTGGCACGCGTGAAATCTGGCTAATTGCGCGGTGCCTCCGGACGGAATCAAGACCCTCATACTGGCAAGCCCTTTTGCCGCTTCTTAAGCCGCCTTTGCCCGTTCCTTGGTTCCAAAAATAACCGAGCAATAGGGTGATTTCATTGAAAAACGTGATAATGGTGGCCGATGAGGCCCTCAAGATGGCACAAGAAGGCGGACTGCTCCTGGAAGACGGGGGCCTTGCGGGGTGAGCCTCATGGGAGCTGGAAGACCGCACCTATTAGGGGAAAACGAGATGGAAAAAATCAGCCATCTCTATCTTGACGAGTGCATGACTGTCAGGGAAATCGCGGACATCCTTGGGGTGTCGCACATGACTGTCTGGCGCGCATTGCGCGACCTTGAACAGGCGGAATGGACCGCAACAGGGTAGTTGCAATGGAAGAGGCGGTACCTCCCCCGTCCTGACCTCCTTTCTTTTTCCTTTATTTTTGCTTTGAAAAAAAAGACCTTATTTTCTGCTTCATGCCCGGCCTCTCGCCTTCAAGCCTTATGATTTCCTCTGCAAGAATGTGGAATTCATGGAAACACGCTTCGGGCGTGCAGCCGTATTTTTGCACGAACCCTTCCCTTGCCGCGTTCCTCTGCGATATGCCCGACCCGATGTATTTTTCGAATTCGGCCCTCTTGGCCCTCATTTCCCCAATTGCCGCCTTTGACATTTCAAGCTCCGATTCGAGGCTGCAATACTCCTTGCTTATGCTTAGGGCAAGGGAAACGAATTGGCTTACCTTTTCTATGCTTGGGCCCTGCTTGAGCCTGAAATACGCGCACATGCGCCCATAGCGCCTGTCGAGGTCCTGCATGCGGGCGGTTACCACAGGTATCGGGCGAAGCCCCTTTTGCTGGCTAGGCAATTTTTTTTGCATATTAGGTCATCCGGTGAGAGGCTAGCATGGGCTAGGCTCAAAAAACTGGCAAATTACCTTCCCTGGCAAGGAATTTAAAGCAGATATGCGGGCTATCCGCGCGCCGGCGTGGAACGCCCCAATGGAGTTTGCCGTTTCAAGGCAATTAAATGGCTGCTAGGTTAAATGCGGCCTTCCCGGTTTAATGGGAATGCCTAGCGCGCCCTGCCGGATGCAAGGCGCATTATTTCAACATAGAGGCCTATTGCCTTGGCAGATTCCGGAAAGCCGGTATTTGAGAGCATTTCAGCCACGTCTTCCAGATTCCGGACGTATTTGTCAAATGAACCGTCCCTCTCCATGAGTATTGCTTTTTCAACCGCAGTCCTTGGCGAGACAAAGACGGCTTCCTTGCCAAGGCCGTCTGCTGAAAGCGAATTTATGCTGTCTGCAAGGCAGACGATTTTGTACGCGGCGTCGAGTGTGAGCGGGAACTCCGCTGCTATCTGGAATGCGTTTGACTTGTTAATCCCTGGCGACATCTTTATGTCTTGCCTCGCCCTTAGGGTATCGGAAAATACCCCGGATGAATATTTTTCCAGGAAAAGATTGCCCTGCGCTCTAGGCGTGTTGCAAAATGCCAGCTTTGCGGCGAAAACAGAAGTAAATATGGCCGCGGCTGCGGCTATCTTGAGGCTGGTGGCGTGTTTTGCGTGCATGTTGAAACCCCGGCTTGCGTGGTAAAGTATCAAATAACGTGAAATAGGATTATAAACCTGCCTAAGTTCGCCGGAATTCCCGAAAAAGGTGCGGGCAGGGCAACAGCCCATGGAAAGCGTCAGAGCCATGCCCTTATTTTCTTGCCTTAGCGCCTTCTACTTGACCTTCGCTCGCTTGGCCAAGTCAGTCGCAGCGCTCCTATGCGCTGCTCCTTCGCGCACTGCCTTGAGCATTGCCTCAACCGTCTTTTTGGGGTCGCCCTTGCCTTCAAGAGCTGTCCCCACCTGGACAGCCCCTGCGCCTGCGGCAATTACTGATTTTGCCTGCTCGGGCGTCCTGACCCCGCCGCCTACAATGTAAGGCACTGAAATCGTCTTTGCCACTGCTGCGACCATTTCAAGAGGTATGTGCCCAGTTGCCGGGTTGCTTCCCGCGTCAGTGAGCACAAACCTGTGCCCCATGAATTCCGCGGCAAGCGCGTATGCCGCTGCAAGGGACGGCTTTGAGCGCGGGATGAGATTCACGTCGCCCACATGGCCAACTGTTCCGCCGGGCTCCACTACAATGTAGCCCACAGGCAATGGCTCAATGCCCATCTGCTTTACTGGGAATGCCGCCAGTGCCTGCGCCTGGGAAATCCAGTACGGATTCCTGGAATTGAGAAGGGACATGAAATAGACTGCGTCCGCGTGCTTTGTGACAGTGCTGATGTTGCCCGGGAAAAGCACTACCGGAACGTTTGCAATGGATTTTATTTCGGAGGCCACGATGTCAAGCACAGTCCCCTGCACGCCAGTGCTGCCGCCTATGAGGAGTATGTCCGTGCCCGCGTCGCAGGCCGCCTTTGCAACTGCAATAGCGTCCTTTGGGCTCTTGTAGTCGATAGGGTCTATAAGCGAGAAGAGAAGCCCGCCTTTTTGCTCGATTGCCTCGGTTATGTATTTTTCAGTCTTGCCGATTTTCATATAAACGCACCTGATTATGATGGACATGCATCATGGATTGCCCGGATGTTGCGGCCCGCTGCTATTGCGCGCCCTGACTGTCATTTTGTGCCTTCCCGGTCTTTTAAATATGCCCTTGCGACCTCTGCGATGCCCGATGCCAGCGGGACGCGGGCCTTGAACCCGAGGACTTCCCACGCCTTCCTTCCCACAATCCTGCGGTCGGATGCCATGACGCTTATGAATTCCTCCGACTCGCATGCCTTTTTGCAGTCGCCAAGCCCTGCCTTGCACGCTAGAATCCTTGCAGATGCGGCATAGGCGCTTGCAAGGCCGTAATCTAGGCGTGCGCACACTTCGGGAGCGCCAAGGAACTGGCTTGCCATTCCAAGGCATTCGAGCTGGGACTTGAGCTCCCCGACAATGTTAAAGATGGAGCCCGATCTGTAATTGTCATGCACGCAGGCGAGGAAAAACGCCGATGCCACGTCGCTTGAATGGACAAACGGGAGCATGTTCTGCCCGCTGCCGATTATGCGCATTTTGCCTCGCGTTATGTAATCGAGCATCTTGTAATAGCCAAAATCAATGCCCGCGCCATAGACAAGCCCTAGCCGGAGTATGGCGATTTTCAGCTTGCCCCTGGATTTTAGCGCTTCGTTCTCGCCTTCAAGCTTCGACTTCCCATAATCCGTGGTTGGGTTTGCGGGGAAACGCTCGTCTATTTCCTTCCCCGCGATGTCCTTGCCATATACCGCTATCGAGCTTGCAAGCACGAGTTTTGGCACCCCGGCTTCCACGCACGCGGACGCAAGTATGCCGGAGTTCGCCGCGTTTTGCTCCATGAGTTCGCCAAGAGGCGCGCTAAACGACACGAGGCCCGCGAGGTGTATGACTGCGCTTGAGCCGCGCAGGGCCCTCATGTAATCCTTTGGCCTCGATATGTCAGCCTTGAAGAATTTGGCATTTGAAGGCAGTGCAAAGCCATGCGGCATGCGCCTGCCAATAAGCCGCATGGAGATTCCAGGTTCGCGGGAGAACCTTGAGATTATGGCCCTGCCAATCCTGCCGGTGGCGCCGGTAATCACTATGACGCGCTGGGACGCGGGCCTGGCCTCGATGTTTTTGAAGAAGGATTTCCTTGCATGCCTTGAAACCGGCTTTTTCGCGGGTTGGAGGGATTTTTTCAACGCGGGCCGCGCCTTTTTTGCCGCTGCCTTTGCCCCCGCTCCGGCTTTTTTGCGTTTTTTTGCCATGCCAATGCCAGTTGAGTATTGTTCATTTGAATATATAACCCGTCTGTTCAGACCAGAAAAGCAGGTCGAGGTGGGACATAGGTATCCCCGCACTTTTTGAAAACCGCTTCATCTCCCGCTCTATCTTTAGGTATTTTGCCCTTGAAAGGGTTTTCGGCCTGGATTTTATGGCGCCAAGGGAGTGCAGGTTCGCTATTATGTGCCTGTCGAGTATGGCAAGCTCCCTGTTGTGCCCAACGTTTCGCAGGAAATGCCCGGCCTCCTTCATTCCAATGCCCATGACGTTTTCAACAAGCCAGTCACGCGCGGCGGGCTCGTCCTTTTTCGCAAGCGCGAGGAGTTCCGAGATTGCCATTTTCCTGCCCTTCCCGAAAAAAAGCGAATGCGCCATGCGAAGCCTCTGCGCCTTGGTGTTGTGGAAGCGCACGCCGCTTGACTTTATGATTTGTAGGGTGTCTGCGCCGTGCACGCCGCCATTGCCGGCCTTGAAGATGCCTCCGATTGCCTTGGACGCGGCGCTTGCCTTCGACTGCGGGGTAAGGATGCAAAAGCACAATTCCGCAAACACTGCCCCGTCCTCAAGCCTGCCCACGGATTCAAATTCCACAAGCCTTGACTCTATGGCCTTCCTGTGCTTTGCGTATTTTGATTTCAATGTGTTTTTGGTGAGCATGAAAATCACAACATGGCAACACTGCCGCCGCGCTGCGGCGATTTTTCACATCCCTTTGTCGGAATGGTGTTTTTCTTTTGGTTCCACGGGCCCGTGGCCGCTTGCAAGGGACCTGTAATCGATTTTCCTGATTTTTTGCAGGCTCTTGTACATGTCGCCTTCGTTGCCGCCTATATCGGTCCTGCCGAAATAGCCTTCCGCAAACACGGTATCTCCTGAAAACAGGATGCCTGAAGCCCTGTCAAGCACGCATATTGAGCCGGGCGTGTGCCCGGGCGTGTGGATTATCTCAAGCTCCCGCCCGAGCATTTCCTGCCTGCCCTCCTGCAATGGCTTTGCCTGCCCGGGCATGGAAAATATCCTGCGCAGGCCCGATGGGAGGTCGGAGCAAAAAGCGATTTCTGCCTTGTGGGCGAGCACTTGTTTCCAGCCCTCCTTCACGCCGCCGGTATGGTCGTAGTGCGCGTGTGTGAGTATGCACGCGTCCGGCTCAAAGCCGAAATCATAATCCCCCGCGCCCGAGTCGATGAGTATTCTTCCTTCCTTCGCCTCGATGAGATAGGCGTTTGACGAGAGTTCCCCGTCTGAAGAGAACATGAAGACGTTTTCAGCTATTTTTTCCTTTTTCATGAGAATTCCCCAAGCGGGCAGGCGTGCCCTCCCTACACGTACCTGACTGTAGTCTTGCCCGAAGGGACAAGCAGGGAAATCTCGTCCGGGTGCGCGCCCGTCCTTTTGGAGATGACCGCGACGGCGTCGCTTTTTGGCTTTTGCCCGGGCACAAGGGCGCATGCGGATTTGAGCTGCGCCTTTGAGATTTCAGGCACGCTTGCGGCAAGCCCGCCTTCGCCCATGCCTATCCTTAACCCGAGCCTGGTTCCCCTGAACCATTCCCTCTGGCCCGATATCCCAAACCCGCCCTTGGGAATGAACCCCCCCTGCGCGTGCTTTGAGAGCTGGGACTTGAGAACGCAGTAAACGTCAACGGAAGGCGAGCCGACCTTCCATGCGGAGGAATAGCTTGCGGCAAACTGGGCTGCCTCCTTTTTCTCCGGCAAAGGCGCGTCCCTGCCGCCTTTGAGGACCGTCGCGGGCGCGCCTTGTATGTCCGCATGGAAAAACAGGTCGGAGTCGTCCAGGTATTTCGAATATATGAGGTCGTTTTGGGACGCGTCCCTGCCCGCAATCACAAGCAGCCCGCCCGTGGTGGTGAAATTGTGGAACTTTTCAAACCATTTCAATTCGCGCTTGACCTTTACCTGCGGCTTGGCGGATTTTTCCCCTGCTTCGGATTTGGATGCTAGGTTTCCAATTTGTTCCCTTGTCTTGCCAAGCGCGGCTGCTGCGCCTTGAGCCTTGCGCCTGGCCTCCTTTGACTGGTCAAAATACGCCTGCGCGTTCTCGCGCGCGGACTTGGTAAAATCGATGCCTATTTTCATTTGCAACGCCTGCCGGCACTTTCTAGAAAAACCCGGCAAGCCCCGTCTGCTTGCCCTTGAATTTCAAGTCGTCCTCCGAAACCCCAAGCTCGCGCAGGATTTTGAGGACCGAGGGGAGGATTTGGTGTTCTATGTAATAGTTCGCGTCGTAATCCTTTGCAAGCTCGAGAACCTGCGCCTTTTCCGATACAGTGCTTCCCGATTTGGTGATTACATAGCCAATCATGGCGTCGGAGTCTATGCGTATGCCCGCAGCCCGCGCCTTCCTTGCCGCGGAGAGTTCGGGGCTTGTAACGAGATATTTGTCGGGGTCCTTGTTGAGCCTGGTGTTGACGACAAGCTCTTCAAGCGGGACAGTGCCGGAGCGCAGCCTCTCGACTGTTTCCTTGACAATCGCCACAGCCTTGTCCTTGGAGCCGTCCTTGAGTATCGCCTTGAGCACGTTGGACTGGGTTTCCTTTGCGACCTTGGACCAGTCCCTGCGCACAAGCTCGAACCCGCGTATCTTCATCCTGCCCTTCTCGTCCAGAAGCGCGTATTTCTTCTTGGCGCCGCTGGTGCCGGCCTTCTTGGTCACGAACACGCCGCGCGTGTAGAAAGCCTCAAGCTCCAGTTCCATGCGCTCTGGAAGGCTGGAATTGACATTTTGCATGAATCTCATCGCTTCCTCATTCGGCTTGGAGCCCAAAAGCATGAACACCGAATCCGTGTCCGCGTAGAGGACCTCGAATCCCGCTGCCTCCGCCTTGGCAATCGTCTGTGTGATGTAGTGCCTGCCCCACGCAGTGACTGATTCGCCGCAGTCGCGCGAGTACCACCTTGAGCGGGCATACGCGAGGTAGCCATAATACGAGTTGGCAAGTATCTTGAGCGCCTGCTGGCGCGCGAACATGTCGGCGTATTCAGGCGAGCCCTTGTCAAGCTTTTTGAGCTGGTCCTTGAGCCCAGCCCTCGTGCGGACTATGTTGTCAAGCACGAACGGCACAAGGCCCTGCTTTTTTCCGCAAAAGCGCGCGCCCGTGGGCGACACGTGGCACTCCTCCGGCTTGCAGTCAGTGCAATTAAGCGTGTATGGGTCTATGTTGTGCGAGCAGATTATGGAGGGGTACAGTCCCCTGAAGTCGAACACCACGAGGTTCTCGTAAATCCCAGGCGTAGGCAGCTTGACGAACGCGCCCTGTATCATGTGTGCGGACCTGTCCTTGACCTCAAAATCGCTTGGCTTGTTGGGGATAACCGCGCCCTTTGACACTGAAACGAACATGAGCAGGGACTCGACAAGCTGGCCCGTGGTGCTTGACGACACGTCGAAAATAGGGGTCTTGGTGATTTTTGACAGTTGAACTTCCATTGGCAGGATGTGCCCCGCAAGCTCCAGGGTTTCGCGCGAGTCGTTATGCGAATACTGGAAAAGGAGGGTGCGCATGTCCTCGTCGTCCCACATCTTGTAAATCTCGAGCTTTTGTACCTTTGACTTCGTCTCGCTCTCCTTTCCCACAAGCTCGCGGTAGGCATTCTCAAGCGTAAGCTTTGACACCTTCAAGGCGCCTATTGTCCCAAGGAACTTTACCACGTGGAAAAGGTCCATGTGTATCCTGCCTGAAATCTTTGCCTCCACAGTCAGCCCGCGCTCTGAAATCTTGAACGAGCCGCCGTCCCTGCCAAGCTTGAGCGGGATATTGTTCGCCTTTGCGCGCGCCTCAAGATACGGCAGGTCGAATTGCGAGGAGTTGTAGCCATAGAGCATCTCTACGTCCTCTTCCCTGACTATTTTGCAGAATTCCTGTATTGTCTCCTTCTCGCCTGCCAGCACCTTCACGAATGGCATGGGGGCCTTGGGGTTTCTCCACGTAAGCACGCCCGACTTGCCATTCGAGCAGGCGTAGCTTATCATCATGACCGGGTCAATGTCCTTTCTCGGCATTCCCTGCGGGTTGTAGGTCTCTATGTCAAAGGCCATTTCCTTGAGCCTTGCGGGCTTGTCCTCATGGGAAATCATGCGCTTTAGGAACTTGCCTTCGCGCTCGTAGGTATAAAGGGAGAACGGCTCGAGCCCCTTGTCCATGAGATAGCGCTTGGCAAATGGAATGTTGTATTCGTACGCCCCATAGCCTGAAAGCGCCTTCCTTATGGCAGGCACGTTGAAAGGGTAGTCGGCATAGACCTTCAAAAGCCTGGCGGGCTTGCCTGAAACAGTGCGCTCCACTGGCTCGACCTTTGTGACCTTGATTTTCTTGCCGCCTTCCGCCAAGTCGAGGGCGAGTATGTTTTTCGACTCGGATTCGGGCGCGTCGAGGTAGAAGTAGGGCTCGTAGTAGTCGTAAAGCCTGAAGAGTTTCTTGCCCTTCATGAGCAGGCGGACATACGTCTTGCCATTGACAAGATGATAATCTGCCGAAATAAGGAATGCCTTGCCCACTTTCATAAGTTAATTTGGATTAAGCGGGTTTAAAACAAATTGCGTGCGCTGCCGTCACATGGACTTTTTTGGCCCGTTTGGGCCACCGGGCAAAGGCATTGCCTTGTTCCAGAAATAATTTTTGTCGTGGAAATAATCCGAATTCGCCGCAATTTTCAGGAACGTGTCTGGGTTTCGCAGTCCAAACGATTCTGCGGCGCCTGAAAGCGACAGGTCGAAATTGCCCCGGACAATGGATTCGAGCTCGGCCTGGGGCAGCAGAGAGGTGCCGTTGGTGGTTATGTTGAGTTCGACGCCTTCCTTGCCTATCACATAGGACAGCGCCACCCGGGCAAAGCCCGCAAGCCCGTTTCCAACAATGCTCACCGCGATGTGCCTTGCAAGCATTGTCCCGGTGCCCGAAGGCTTCGAGGAGTCCTCGCCGCTAAACGAATCTTCCATTACGCCGTAAGTGGCAAACCCGTCCCTGTATGGCTTTGCCTCGCGCGTTCCCTCGTCTGCAAGCCAGCCGCCTGCTGGAAACGCCCCGCAGCCATTGACAACCAGATGGGGGAAGCCGAGCCTGCCGTTGCGCAGCCCGTATTTGGCCTCAAGCAGGCCAAGCTTGTAGTAGATGAGGGCTATTGCCTTGCTCCTAAGCCTGCCAATCCCAAGGTCCTTCTCGTGCTCCAGCGCGACGGTGATGGAAGTTATTTCCTCAAGCTCGGTCCCGGAGTAGGACGCATTGACCTGGATTTTGCCATCTGCGCGCAGGCCTGCGAGGCTGGAGACGCCGCTTGCCTTTGAAAGGCGCGCCGGAATCCTGCCATTGTGCTGGTATATCCAGTCAAACATGTCCCGCAGCTCCACTGCGAGGTATCTCTCCCACGGGAGGAAATTCGGCGACTTGGAATACGCGACGGCGATGGGCTCGCCGGAATCGCCCGCCCTCCCGTTTTGCGCGAGTTTGGGCGACTGCGGCTTGAAATTGAAATTGACTTCAATGCCGGAGCGGGGCAGGCTTGTCCTGTGTATCCTGTTGTAGGCTGCAAGTATTATCCCGAAAATGTCGGACTCGGCGCCGGGGCCTGAAATAAGGTGCGCGGACACCTCGCCTGAAACGCGGACAAGCGGCCTGCCGTTGTGGACTGTGCCGCTTATGCGCAGGTCGAAGCGCGCCAGCCTGTCCTTTTCAAGGAAATACGCGGCTATCCTGTTCGCGAGTATGCTTTCAAGCTCGTCGGGCTTGCCGCGCCTGCCCGCCTCAAACGAATGGTTTATTTTTTCCTTGAAAAGCCCCGGATTTGGGGCAGTAATTATGCTGGCCAACTGGATCACCGGCATAGGCTGGCGCAGCCCGATTAATAATAATTTTTGACGCAAATATTCTTTTAAGAATACGAATTTTAGGATTTTGACACCGGAACCGGGCTGGCTGGCGCCAAGGCTAAAGCTCGCGTGGAACCCGCGTAAACAGAAGTAGGCCAGCGCATGTTTCCGCGCTGGCAAGGCGACCAGTTTTTCCACCCTTTTGAGGCAGAAACAGAAGACGTTTCTGTAACATATTTTCTTATTTTCAGGGTATTTAATACTAACACAGGCACACAAATGCCCACGCATGATAACAATAGCCAGTTTCAGGCGGAAAAACGGAAGCGCCGCAGCGCCATGCGCGCGCAGGTTCCGGCTCATATTATTAAATCTTGACAGGGCATAGAATAACTATTCTTTTCATAGTGCTCCCCATAAATCGCGAAGGGCGCGCTGGATGCAAAACGCCACAGTAATATGACTGCTCAAGCAAAGATTGCTCACAGTGGTTACCCATAAAGGTGCTTAGAATGGAAAAGGCAGAAGTAGAATCTCGCATAAGCGAACTTGAAGCCAAGAAAACCCAGCTCATTGACAAGATAAAGGAGCTCAACAACACAATCAGGGCGAAGGAGAGGCAGCTCGAGCGCTCTGCCGGCGTTGACAGGGACGCCCCAAGGCCCGGCCAGATTGCCCGCGAGCTCGAACAAATGGAATTCAGGATTGCGACCGCGGCATATACGCCAAAGATTGAAAAGGACATGATAAAGAGGGTCAACGAGCTCCAAAAGGAGCTTGCAGCGGCAAAGGAGGCGGACAGGAAGCGCAGGAAGCTCATGTACGCTGAAGGGGACCTGAAGGCCGCGTCGGAGGAAAGGGCCAAAATCGAAAAGGAGCTCAATGACATAAGGGCGGAGCTCAAGACGCTTTACAATTCAAGGAAAGAGGCCAACAATGCCGACAGGAAGGACAGGGCGGAGGCGGAGAGGCACCATTCCCAGGACGAGAGGCGCAGGAAGCGGGACAGGGAGTTCCGCGAGGAAAACGCGGAGCACCTCAAGCCGTTTGAAAGGTTCGTCTCGCTTGAAGAGATAGTGCAGATGAAAAAAGAGAAGTCTGACGAACAGGCGTGAGAAATGATAGTAGGAGTAGTCGGCGCCCCGAACAAGGGCAAAAGCACTTTTTTTTCAGCCGCCACTAAGACGGACGTGGCAATGGCCGACTATCCCTTCACGACAATAGACCCGAACAAGGGAGTGGGCTATTGCAGGGTCAAGTGCCCCCATGCGGAGATTGGCAAGGAGTGCAAGCCCAGGACAGGCTCGTGCAGCAATGGCACGCGGCTCGTGCCGGTCAACATAATCGACGTGGCGGGCCTGGTGCCAGGGGCGCACGAGGGGAAGGGCATGGGCAACAGGTTCCTTGACGACCTTAGCGACGCCGACGCGCTCATACAGGTGGTCGACGCCAGCGGCGGGACAGACCTGGAAGGCAACAAGGCGCAGGGGGCAAATCCCATAGACGAGGTCAGGTTCCTGGAAGAGGAGCTCGATTACTGGTTCGAGGGCATAATAAAGAGGAATTACGCGGGCAAGATAAAAGGCAAGGGCGCAAAGGAGCTCTACACTGCGGTTTCGGGGCTGAAGGTCACCATGTCCGACTGCGAGGCCGCGGCCCGCGCCGCAGAGGCAGACATGAAAAACATAATGTGGGACGACTGGCAGATTTTCAAGTTCGCACGCGAGTTGAGAAAAACCTCGAAACCCGTGCTGATAGTGGCGAACAAGGCGGACCTGCCAGGCGCGAAGGAAAACATAGAAAAGCTGGTGGCCGCGTTTGGCGCGGACAGGGTCGTCCAATGCTCGGCAGTGGCAGAACTCGCGCTAAGAAAGGCGGTTGCCGCAGGCGCCATCAAATATTTCCCCGGGGACGACTCGTTCGAGATAATAAGGGCCGACGAGCGCCAGAGGGCCGGGCTTGAGGCAGTCGCCGCCATGATTAAGGGGAAAGGCAGCGGGGTCCAGCAGGCAATCGAAAAGGCGGTCTTTGGCCTGCTTGGCATGATTGCCGTGTTCCCAGTGGAAGATGAGAACAATTACGCGGACAGGAACGGGAACGTGCTCCCTGACGCGATACTCCTGCCGACAGGCTCAAGCGCTCTCGACCTTGCGGGGAAGATTCACACGGACCTTGCCCAGAACTTCATATGCGGCATAAACGCGAGGACGCACATGCGCGTTGGCAAGGAGACACCGTTAAAAAACGGCGACGTTATAAAGATTGTTTCAGGCAAGAACCACTGACAGGGCAGGAAAAAATCCGGCTTGTTTCATATTCACAAAGGTGATGACATGGACGCATTGAAAAAATCTATACTGCTTTTCGCGCTGGCATTCGCGGTGCTCGGGCTGGTTCTGGCCCCGGGCTGCACGCAGGCGGGCCCGTCAGGGCAGGCCAATAACACCACCATAAACGGCACCAAGGGCGCCGGGGCGGACGCGAACACTGACGGCTACATGCTCATTGCCAAATCATTTGACAACCTCGCCTTGCTTGGCGATTACAGCATCACGATAAACGACAGCAAGGAGACTTACAATACCGTGGAGACAGTGGAGAGGGCAGGCGGGCTGAGCCATGTCCGGCTTGCGAGCCCGGTGGACACGAAAGACATATACTGGGACGGGAACTCCACAACATACTGCATAAGGACGGCGGAAAAGCCGGACGAGCTGTGCTTTGCGGTTACAAACGAATCCCAGTTCTACCCGGAAGTCCTAGGCTACGCGTCCATGTTCTACAATGACAACTATATCCGGGGCTCCAAGAGGGAGAACCAGATATTCCAGGCATCCTATGCCAGGACATTCGTCGCAAACCTGACAAACGAGACATACAACGGGTTCCCGTGCACCCAGACGGCGTTCACAACGGATTACAAGAAAATGACAGTGGACCAGCTCGACATGCTCGGGCTGACATCCGACACTTTCCAGTTCAATGACAACTTCCTGACAGTCATGTGCATAGACCAGAAGGGCCTGCCGATATTCCTCAACGTGTCCTACAGGGAGGTATATGACAACCTCACAAGGAGCACTGTCAGGGAAGTGGTGGCATTCAAGGAATCGGAGGTAGGCATAGCGATGCCGCAGGTCAATTCAAACGAATCCGCCTTTGGCGCCGAGTATAATGACGCCATTGCCTCGCTCAAGGCTTACGCCACCTGTTTCAGGGTAAAAAACGAGGCAGACAGGAACGACTGCTACAAGGGCTCGGCCTTTGACAGCAAGGACGCCAAGATATGCGCCAAGGTCACGGATGCCGCAAAGCACGACCAGTGCGTCATCGCGATCATGTCGAAAACCATGGACCCGAAGCTTTGCGCCATGACTGGGGTGTTCGCAGACGACTGTTATGCCGAGGCGGCAAGGGTCACTGAAAACAGCACATATTGCCTGTCTGTAAAAAACGAGAGCGTGCAGAAGCTGTGCCTCGACTACCTCAATGGCACATACCAGCCAAAGCCGGACTGCGCAACTGATTCAGACTGCGCGCCTGCGGGCTGCTCCAGCCAGCTTTGCGCGCCCAAAGGCGCGGACATAACCACCACGTGCGAGTGGAGGAATGAATATTCCTGCTATGGCGAGAGTTTCGCCTCGTGCGGGTGCAACGCAGGCGTGTGCGGCTGGAAGCAAAACGACAGCCTGACGCAGTGCATTGCCCAGAAGTCCAATGAGACTGCGGCAGCGCCAAACTACTGATTGGCAGGTCATGCGTGGTTGCTGATGGATGAGACGCTGGCGGCTTTGGAGAAGGCATGGGCGAGCACGTGCAAGGTGCTCTTTGGCGAAGAAGCAGGCAGCATGAAACTCTATGAAAAATGGCTTTGCGAACTTGTCGACCAGCCCGTAGTCAGGAAGTCGGCGGTTTCTGGCAAGGAAGTAATTTTCTCCACGAAAAACTACCCCGAGGACGCAAAGGCCATAAGCCTCGACGAGGTCGACCAGGGCAGGAAATACGCCCCATTGGACATAAACCAAATCAAGGACATCGACAGCATTGTCCAGGCAGTGCGGGACAGATGCCTTTATGCGGGGAACATGATTCTAGGGAATTCCAAGCACGTGGGCAAGAGCTCCAACATAAACGACAGCTTCTACGTCTATTCCACCACGCTTTCGGGCAATGACAAGTACATGGCCTATTGCACCCTTGCAAGGCTTGACAATTACGGCTTTGGGGGCAACGCGTTCTCGCAGTGCGAGTTCTGCCTCAAATGCCACGAGCTCACCCGCGTGAAAAGGGCGTTCGAGCTGTGGATGAGCCAGGACTGCTCCGACTGCTATTACTCGCACGGGCTGAAAAACTGCGCGAACTGCTTTTTCTCATTCAATGCCCAGAACAAGAAATACGCCATAGGCAACCTGGAGCTCCCGCCTGACAAGTTCAAGGACCTGCGCGCAAAGCTGCTATCAGAAATGCTTGGCGAGCTCAAAAGCAAAAAAAGGCTCCCTTCACTGATAGAGATGGTGGAGCGGGGCGGCAAGCCGAATGCGCCCAAAATGCCCCAAGCTGCGGCCGGAACCCCGGGCTTGCAGGACAAGGGCAAGATAGAGTCGGCCTTTGCCTCCACAATGCAGCTCATGCTTGGAAAGAAACTCACCAGGGGCATAGACGCATATGGCCCCTGGCTTGCAAGCCACACGCGAGGGTTCGACAGGTGCAAGTCGGCGGCAAGCGGGAAGGACATTTACCTCGCGCATTATGGCAATTACACAGACCTGCCAAGAAACAGGCTGCTCACGCTTGAAGAGGCCAAGGCCTTTGGCCATGATGCGAAGATAGGGCTGGCGGATGCCGAAGGAATGGGCATTGCGTCTGCCGGGGAAAAAATCAGCAAAATCGCCTTTTTCAATTCCGACATAGCCGACGGGCAGAACCCCAATGACATTGAATGCACTATAAACATAGACGCAGCCAACTGCTACAGGGCGGTCTGCAGCGTGTATTCCAAGTATGCCGCCTACTCCTTCTGGCCGCGAAGCTCTGAGCACGTGTTCGGCTGCGACACGGTTTTCGACTCGGCATTTTGCGTGAATTGCTATAATTCCGTCAACCTGAAGCGCTGCCTTGAAATGGACTCGTGCAACGGGTGTTCGGACTGCCTCTACTGCCATAACTGCGAGAACCTTGCAAACTCCATGTTCTGCTTCAATGCGAAGAACCTCAAATACGCGATAGGCAATGTCGAGATAGGCCGCGAGGCATACATGAAAATAAAGGCGGTTGTCGCGGGGCAGCTCTGGCAGGAGCTTGAAAAAACAGGCAAGGCAAGGCGCGGGATATTCTCATTATAGGCTCGCCGGAAAAACCGGGCCGGCTGCAGGGCATGGCGCCGGTTTTGCTAGGCGAAGCGGTGTAAGGCATATAAACAGCCCGCTGCAATCTAACCCCATGGCAAGGGAGACATTTTCCTATTCGACAAAACGAATATACCTGTCGTGCCTGATAGGGCTAGGTATAACCGAAATACTGTTATATGGCATAATCGGCCTGCTCTTCTTGGACCCGCTTGGCTCAAAGCCCGAGCTTTTTGCCGCAATCGCGGGGTTTGCAGTATTGCTTGCCATGACAATCAGGTGGCTTTCGGCAAAATTCACAATAACGCATGAAGGCAAGGCCATTGTGTGCGCCTCGCCCCTGCCTTGGGCCAGAAGGCGGGAAATCGGACTGGCAGGGGCAAAGGCGGGCGTTGAGTCCGACATCATGGACAGGGCGCTTGGAACTGCTTCTGTTTGCATTTCAAGGAACGGCAAAATGGAGAGGATTGGCCCGCTCGAATATGGCGACGCGAAAAGGCTTGCCAAAGCGGCAGGCGGCAAATAATGGAGCAGCGGATGAGCTGGCAGCTGGATTGCAAAGGGTGCTGAAATGAAATGGCATTTGATAAAAGACAAAGAAACCGCATACCAACTAAGGCTTGCGAAAATAGGCAATGACGGAGCGAAAGGGGTCGAGATTTGCGATGCCGAGGCGGCCTATTGCAAGGCAGTGGGGCTTGAAACAGGAATCAGGATACGCAAGGCAGGGGAAGAGGCGGCAAGGGCTGGCCTGTTTTTCAGGATAATCCGCGATGCCGGCAGGGTGGGTTTTTTTGACAGGCTCGACCAGTCGGTTTTTTTCATGTTCCCGCCGGGAAACGACAAGGAGCAGGAAATAGAATATGCCGCAGTGATATGCAGCGACAATGCCGCCCATGCCGCAAAGGCGATGCAAAAGGCCATAGACATAGGCAGGAAAACGCGCAAGGACGCGATTATTGCCATGTGCGGGAAGAAATCATGCAGGTTCTTCAAGTTGCGCGAATTCGCATTTGAACCAGTCTCAAGGTAATGGCAGTGGCAGGGAGCTCAAGACATCCTGCCAAGGCAGGCAAATTCCAAAAAAGTGATTGCTGATGCAATATTGCACGCACTGCGGCAGGGCCATAGAGGACTGGGATTCCGGCTATTACGTCAGGGGGCTTGCCTGCCAGGCATGCTATGAGTCAAGGCGCGCACGCGAGAACAAGGAAATTTGCAATGGCTGCTATTCATACGCGGCAAAAAACAAGGACCAGTACCTGCTTGGAAAATTCTATTGCGACAGGTGCTACAAGGTCCAAAAAGAGATACTCAAGCCCAAAATGTGCAAGGAATGCGGCAGGCTGATACCCGATAATGAGAAAAGGAAAGTCCTGCAGGATGGCAGCGTGGTGTGTGGCAACTGCCTTGCAGGGGTTTCAAAAAAAGCGGCAATGCGCATAAGGATTGACAAGTCTGGGACGCACCTTGAGCCTGTGGACGGGAATATAGAGGGATGGGAAGCCGGGCCCGACATCCGCCTTCCGCAGGAAAAGAAGGGGCATGGCGTGTTCTACCTGCTTGCGAAAAAACTTCTTGCCAGGGCATGAAGAGGGGACTTGCCCGTTTCCCTGCTGCTGGTTTTTCATCTACATGCCGGCTCGGGGCATGTCTGAAAAAAACTTCGTTTTTTCATCTACATGCCGGCTCGGGGCATGTCTGAAAAAAACTTCGTTTTTTCATCTACATGCCGGCTCAGGGCATGTCTGAAAAAAACTTCGTTTTTTTCATTTCCAGGTACTTTTTGAAGACTTTTTCGACAGAGCGCTTGTCAATGTTGCCGCCCACGTGGCGGTGGGGCATGAGAGCGCCTGAAAACGTGCGGGGGATGTGCATGAGTTCATGGATTAGGACTTTTGTCTGCTCGTCGTGCGGCAGCGGATCGAACTTCTCGGAGAGGACCTCTATCACGTAAAATGCCCCTACGCCAAGCGCCTTTTGCCAGATGTCCGGCAGGTTCCAGATGCGCGCGTATGCATTCGCAGTGGAGTTGTGCGAGCGCATGGCGATTATGCGGAACTGGTTGATGTGCCCGAGCTCCAGCGTGCTTACTATGTCTTCGAGCCTCTCGGTTATGTCAGGAGCCAAGTCAACGTCCAAGATAACACCCGCGCCGGCTATTTCAATGCCTTGAGCAGGTCGGCCTTCGTGATTATGCCGCAGGCCTTCTTGCCGTCGACCACAATGACCGCCTTGCCGTGCGATAGCAGCGCGGCAACGGAAACCATCGGGGTCGATGGCGGCACCGCGGCAAATGGCAGGGACATTGCCTGCGAAACGCGCATTTTCAATATGTCTGACGGCTTTGCCGACGCTATAAGGCGGGACACGTCCTCCTCGCCGAAACTCCCCACAAGGGCATTGCCGTCAAACACTGGCACCTGCGATATTCCGTGCTTGCGCAGGAGGGCCACTGCCTGCCCGACAGGGTTGGATGGCGCCACTGCCGCAATTTTTTGGCTCATTATGTCCCGCGCACACAGTGCGCTTTGGCTCTCAAGCGAGCTGAAGAAATCGAATATGGACTTGACTGACTGGTAGGAGGGGGAGACCTGCCCGGACTCGATTTTTGCCACAAGGGATTGCGAGAGGCCGCACTTTAGCGCAAGCTGGGCCTGGGTCATGCCAAGCACCTTCCTCTTCGCCCTGATTTCGCTTGTTTCGGGGAGCATGTGATAGAAATGCCTGTTGCGTTTATTAATATTGTAGGACAAAAAGCGTTCCCGTGTCTTGGGAGGGACATGACATGCTCAAAGTCTATAATAGCCTTACTAAAAAAATCGAGGAATTCGCGCCCGGAAACCCCCCAAAAGTGAGCATGTACGTGTGCGGAGTGACTGTTTACGATTTCTGCCACCTGGGCCATGCCAGGACATACGCGGCTTTCGACACCATACGCAGGCATTTGCAAAAATCCGGATATGAAGTCGAGTTCGTCCAGAATGTGACAGACGTTGACGACAAGATAATCAAGAGGGCGAAGGAGAAAGGGGTTGACCCGCTTGGCCTGGCTGCTGAATTCGACAGGAACTCGCGCGAGGATTTCGCAAGGCTTGGGATTGAAAACGCGGGCGTTTACCCGAAAGTCACGGAGAACATAAAGGAGATAATAGAATTCATAGGAAAGATAGTGGAGTCCGGGAATGCCTATGCCAATGACACAGGGGTTTATTTTGAGATTGGCAAGTTCCGCGATTATGGCAAGCTTTCAGGCCAGGACCTGGAATTGATAAAGCGCGGGGCGAGGATAGAGGTTGACGAGTCGAAAAAAGACCCCGCTGACTTCGCGCTGTGGAAAAAGACAGGCGAGGGGGAGCTTGGATGGGACAGCCCGTGGGGCAGGGGAAGGCCCGGCTGGCACATTGAGTGCAGCACGATGTCCAAAAAACACATCCACGGCACGATTGACATTCACGGCGGGGCGCGGGATTTGATTTTCCCGCACCATGAAAACGAGATTGCCCAGTCTGAAAGCTATGACGGGCAAAAATTCGTCAAGTACTGGCTGCACACGGGATTCCTCACTGTAAACGGCGAGAAAATGGCGAAGTCCCTGGGCAATTTCGTCACAATCAGGGACGCGCTTGCCAAGTTCAATCAAAATGCCGGACTAATCAGATGGTTTTTTGCCCAGACGCATTATCGCAGCCCGATAGACTATTCAGAGGAGGAAGTGAAAAAATCCGAGGTGGCCCTGAAAAGGACATTAGACAGCATTGAAGAAATGGATTATTTCGTAAATCAAAAACAGGGCAAGGAAAAAGTACGGGATGAGGAGACAAGGAAGCGGGCGGAGGCTCTCAAGGCAGAAATCAAGGAGAAGATGGATAATGATTTTGACACTCCGGGGGCCATTGCCACGTTCAATGACTTGCTGCGCCTTGCAAACCAGAAAACCCATGATGACAAATTCGCGGATGTGGATTTGATAAACGAGCTAAGAGGATATTGCAGGGATTTCTTGCTTTTGTTTGGGATAAAGGAGATGCAGGAGATAGTTAGGACTAAGCAGGCAACAATATCAAGCAATGCATATGTGAAGGCAAGCAAAGAGTCAAGCTCATCATACGGGGCATACTTAGTAGGAGCCGAAATGTTCAGGACAAAAACTGGCAAAAGAGTAACCATTTCAAAGAAGTTAGACGTCCCGGCCCTCTTGGGTTTTGCAAAGGAAATAGGGGCACAGAGTTCAGACATGGAAGATGGCAAGCAAGTAATTGAAACGATATTGGAAGCTCGTGACATCGCCCGCGGGAAAAAGGATTATGCCCTTGCGGACAGGATAAGGAAATTCCTAAATGAAAATGGGATTGAAGTTGAAGACTAATAATTAGGGCGAGAAAAGGCCCGAAAGGTAATTTTCCATGGCAACAACGCCAGTGATTTCAAACAACACGCCATACTCGCCTGCGCAAATCAGGGGCGCGGCTGCAAGATACCTAAATGTCTTCAATGTGGCGATAAGCGGGCCCGTAACAATAACCGCCATGTTTGAGAGGCAGACGGCCGACATCGCAAGCAACAACACGAGCATAGGCAGATACTGCCCGGCAGAGGAGGACATGAGGGCTGCCATATTCGCGTCTTGCGTTGGCACGGACAGGGCGGGCAGGGACACCGTGGAGGCCAGGATAATATTCAGGGTGGGAAACGAGCCGCAGCGGGAAATCGTGCTCAATGTCCCGAAAGGCACTACAATAGGCGAGCTTTTCCAGACGCGCTTTGGCGCAGACGTGGTGCAGCATCCGGCCCTTGGCAATTACATCAGGTCCCTTTTTGGCACCGGGGAGAGGCATGGCGGGTGGGGCTGGCAGTTCTATGTCGACGGCGGCCTGCCATACGTGCTCGAGGAGACAATACTCCTTCCAATAGTGAAAAACGATTATGCCGTATCGAGCATGCTGCTCAAGAACTCCAAATTCCTTGAACTTCTCAATTCCGGATTGCTTGAACGCCGCGGCAATGGAGCGTTCCCAGGCCTTGCCCTGCCGCTGGCGCAAACCGCAAAGGATAGCGCACAGATTCCAGGGAGGACGGCTGCCGAAAAGGAATGGTTGCATGTCCCGGCAGGTTCAATCGCGCAACTGCCCGAAATAATATGCACGGAAAACGCAGTGATTGATTCGGGACAGGAGAAATGCGCAGAGCCGCGTGCCATGCGCCATGGCAAAGGCACGGCAGGGCAAGGGCCCTTGCATGAAAACCACTTGCCTGATGATTCCAAAACAAAAACCAAGAATGAGGAGCATGGGAGCCCCATAGTTTCCAAACAAACCGATGGGAAAACTGCCAATACGTCCACCCCAAGCGCAATCAATGAAGAATCCGTGCAAAACACCCATGTGGACGCAGGATTGCCAGTTGCCCGGGCGGCAGATAGCCCAGAGGCATTTGCAGCCACTCGTGCCCAGGTCCATTTCAGGCCATGGGAAATCGGCACTGCGATAGAGATTGTGGACGGGCAGGGAATGCCGAAAGCCGCCCTTCAAAGCCAAAACTCAATAAGCAGGGCGAGATTCCTCAAGAAACTGGTTCTCCCATTCAACAAACGCAGGCATGCCATCATGCTTGCGCAGGAAAGCAAGAAACAGGCTTCTGCCGGCGCGGAGGCGCCAGAGAGCCAAAACATTGAAAACAGCACTGTGCTTGGCAAATTGGTTGCAGTGCTTGCAGGAGGCAATGCCAAAAGGCGCGTTGTCCTGCGGGTCTTGGCAAGGGACGGGAAGAGGTATGGGAAAGCGCCTTCCAAAAACAAGGGAACACAAGCAAAACGCTGCAAACGCGGCTAGCCAAGCGTTTCTATGAACTCGTCAATGGCTTGTTGGTAATTCTGGACCGAATTGCCGTCTTCGTCCTCTTTTTTAGAAGCCGATTTGTAAGAAGCGTAAAGTATGTCATAATAGGCCTTGCCAAATGCCGCGTCAAAGACTATAGTCTCTTCAAGCGAGCGCTGCGGCATTGCGGAGTAAAGCGCCGCAATCTGGCGCAACTGGATCAGGGCTTTCTTGGCAGTAGGCGTCATGTGCCTGCCCTTGTTCGCCTTTTTGCCTGAAAAGAACGCGAGTATGAGCTCGATTGCCTCTTTCGCCCGCTCGACAAGGCGCGCGTGCAGGGGCATTTTCATCAGTTCAATCCTGCGCAGCTTCTGGATTTCCTCGAAATCGTCCGATGATATCTGCGAGGCAAAGGAATAGGATTTATTGAGGCTTGAGAGTTCCGACGAGACTGTCATTTCGCTTAGCTGGGACTCAATGGTCTTGGGGGTTGTGCCGGCTGACTTGCTTTTTTGGAAATCGCGGGGCTTTGGCCCGGCTTCCGCGGGGTTGTCCAAATAATCCGATGCAGATTCCACGCTCTGGTTTTTCTCCCGCGCAATCATGGTCTCCCTTGTAGTGCAATTGCCTTTTTTGGTCGCAACTCTCTTGGGCAACATGTCCTATTTAAACATGAGCTAAGCAGTGGTAAGAAAAAGAACAGGATGGGAAGTCAGACTTCCCTGTCGACAAGGAAATCCGCGAGTTTGCGCAGTTTTTTTGAGGCCTTGTTGTCGGGCAGGACCGCCAGGCGCTCCTTGGCGCTTTTCAAAAGCCCGTCGGCATAGGACGCAGCATAGCTGATGCTGTCGTATTTTTTCATCAGCCCGATTACGTATTCCACCTGCGCCTTTGTGGTTTTCTTGTTGCCAAGGATAGTGCGGCATTTGGCTGCCTCTGCCTTGGTGCATTTTGTGAGCAGGTCTATGACCATCACTGTGCGCTTTCCCTCGACAATGTCCCCGCCTATCTCTTTTTTGTACTTCTTGAAATCGCCTGTGACGTTGAGTATGTCGTCTTGTATCTGGAACGCCACGCCGACTTCATTTCCAAACTCCCACAACGCGGCCTGAACGTTTGCGTCCGAGCCGCCTATGATGGCGCCCGCCTTGCATGCGCCGCCTATTAGCGCGCCCGTCTTGCCGCGCACCATGGATTTGTAGCCGTCGAGGGTTATTCCCCAGATGTTGTTCTCGTGCCAGTTGAGCTCCACTGCCTGGCCTTCAAGCACGGCAAGGTAGGCATCATAGAGGCATTTCCCCACCTCGACAGCCTGTTGCGGGCTTATGGGGGATTCGAGTATGGATTTCCACGATGCCATGAAAAGCCCGTCGCCTGCATTGAGCGCGAGGGGCAGGCCATAGGATACGTGCAGGCACGGCTTGCCGCGGCGCATCTGCGAATTGTCCTCTATGTCGTCATGCACGAGGGTGAAGTTGTGGAAAAGCTCGATTGATGCCGCCACGGCGATGGCGTTTTTCGGGTTGCCGCCGACAGCTTCGCAGGCTGTCATGCACATCAGGGGCCTGAACCTCTTGCCGCCCCTGTCAAGGAAATCCCAGATTATGCCATAGACCTCGAAGGGCTTCTTTCCGCGGGGCAGGATGGCCTCGATTTGTTTTTCCACTACTGCCTTCATTTGCGCGTCTTCGTCAAATACATCCATTGTAAAACCATCCAAAACACGGCAGGAATTCAAAGGACCTCTTTTTTCACCTTGTCGACCCCTATCGCATAGACGAGCTTGCCGAGTTTGGGGCCCTTTTCCTTGCCAAGAAGAGACAGGTAAAGTTTGGCGAATAGGGTTTTAGCCTCTGCGCCTTCCGCCTTTGCGGTTTCAAACACCTTGTTGTGTATTGCCACGGGGTCGTCCGTATCAGACAGGGATTCGACGAACTTCCTTGCGGGCCCTTCCTCGAGTTTTGAGAATGAAAGCTCGAAGGAGTATTCGCCCGGGACCATGCCCTTTGCAACCCACGCAAGCGCGTGGGGCTTGAGATATTCTACCCCCGCCTTGTCGCCGAGTTTTTCAGAGACGGTGTCCCAATTGCGGTAGAGTTGGAAATAGAGCAGGACGTCCGTGAAGCCCGCCGTCCATTTCCTTTTATTTGGGCTTGAAAGGCTCGCGGCGATGGCGCGTTTCCTGTCGGCGCGGGACAGGGCTTCAAGCCCGCCTTCCTGCGCAGACGCATTCTCGAAAATGGAGAGGGCGGAGGAATAATCGTCCATCAGGCGCAGCATGTTTGCGCCCGTAGGCACGATGTCTATGTTCTCCTGCAGGTCCGGGCGCAAAAGCAGGTATGAGAGGACCTCGGTTGGCAAAAGTTCCAGCAGTTCGCTGACGCCCATGCCGATTCCCTTGGATTTCGAATATTTCTTGCCATTGAAGAGTATGAACCCGAATTTGTAGGAGATTGGCGCCTGCGCCTTCCAATATGCCTCGAACACTTCCTTGCACGTGTCCCATGAGCCGCCGCGCGTGTGGTGGTCCATGCCCGCGCCTTCGGCGCTTGTGCCGAAATGGCGCATCCAGGCGGGCCAGTGCAGCCTCCATGTGAGCTTGTATTTGTGGTCTGACAGCTTGTTCTCACCTTCAAAGCCGCAGCCTTTTGTGTATTTCACATCCCGGTTGCACGAGTATTTGTATGATTTTGAGTCGTGCCATGTCACGGTGGTCGTGGCTATTTTGCCGCATTTTTGGCAGATTGGCATTATGGGCGACCAGTCGGCTGGCATCCCTTCCCTCAAAGAGGTCCGGGCGACCATTTCCGCTATTTGTTTTTCATGCCCGAGGAAATCCGACGCCATCTCGTCGAATGCGCCCGACGCGTAAAGGTCCGCGGCGCGGATAATTTCGGGTTTTATCGAGAACTTGCCCATTATCGCGGCGGCCTCGTGCAGGAAATGGTCCCCAAAAGAGCGCTGCTCGCCTGTTGGGTCGGGCACGTCGCAGAGCGGCTTGCCAAGATGCGGCTCTAGCATTGCAGAGTATTTCTGGAAAACCGACGGGACCGAATCGAACGCATCGAGTATGTCAGCCACGAATATGAATTTGGCCTTGTGCCCGAGGGCAACAACGCCTTTTTGCACTGCCGATGGGAACATGAACTCGCAAAGCGTGCCGAGATGGCACGGCCCGGAAGTCGTCATGCCGGACGTGATTATGAAGGGTTGTTTCTTTTCAGCAACCACCCGCCTTGCCAGGGATTCCGACCAGTGGGCGTGCTCCTCTTTTAACGTAGCTTCTGCCATGATATCAATCTATATTCTAGTAGTCTTGAAGTGCATAGTCTCTCCCAAAGGAGTTATATAAATTATATGCAGGCTTGCGCCTGGTGGCGCGGGTTTGTGTTTGGCGAGTGAAACATTTTAAAATGGTACAAAACAAATACGAAACTGCATCAAGGGCGATATTATTGGTGCTGACGAGATAGGGTGATACTATGAGCATGAGACTTTCAAGGATATATGGTATGGATATTTACACTGACGGCGGCAAGTTCTTTGGCAGGGTCCAGGACGTCATTGTCGACCTCGAGAGGGGCGAAGTCGTCAGGCTCACAACAGAACCGCTCACATCCATAACAAGGGACGAGGCAAAGAGGATTCTTAGGGAAAAGAGCCTGCTTTACAAGAGCGTAAAGTCGGTCGAGGATGTTGTTGTCGTTTCCGGCGGGCAGGTCGGCCAGCAGCTCCCATCAAGCCTCTGAACAGCCAGTTGAAGGAAGCGGGCCCTCCCCCCACTTCCACTATTCTTCTTCTCCAGGAAGTGTTGGCAGGCGACTGCCACTAATCTTATATGCCGCATTAGTGGCAAAAATAAGAATTGGCCCGTTGATTGGTTTATTGAAGGAAAGGTTTGTGATGTTGGTTCGTTAAAGAACAAAGACTGGTTGGTTTGTTGAAGAACGCAGATTGGCCTGTTTGTTGGTTTATTGAAGAATAGAGACTGGTTTGTTAGTTAGGTTGTTGAAGAGTGGGAATTGCCCATATCATACCCCATAACAAAGAAGCAGTCACATTATCTGCTCGACAGAGGAGCAGCGGGCCTTGAAGACGTCTATTTCCCCTTCGAATTTCATAAAGAAGGTGTCGGCCTCGAGCTCGTAGATATCATCGACATAAATGACTGACTTGGACTTCATGACGCAGGTTGCAAGCCAGCTTCTCTTGAATGAATAATAAAAACGCCTTTTGACCCTGTTGAATTGTTTCGCGTCGCTTGCGTGAATGTCGTATAAATACAATAACATGAAAGCACCTTGTGGTAAAATATTTTCATTCGGGCCTTTTCCCGCCTTTTTCCCTTTGTTCTAAAATCCTAAAATGAATTATAATAATAAATAATAATAAATGTAACTATAGTTACATACAAACAAAACAAACGACAAACAAACATTCTTTTTTTAGAAAGAGAAAGAACGACGGCGGAAATCAACCTGCTTTCAAAACCATTAATAGTGGAACTGTGGGGTCCCACACCAAAACAACAACACAACAAAACAACAAAACAACAAAACAACAAAACACACACCATATTTCATGGAAAAACAGAAGCAACACCAAACAAGGCGCGGATTCAAAATAAAAAAATTAGATAGCGGGAGGTGGATTTGAACCACCGATCTCTGGGTTATGAGCCCAGCGGGCACTCCAAACTACCCTATCCCGCTTTAATGTGCCCTATCTTTGCCCCGGCCTTTTAATCAAGTTAGCAGGTCCGCTTGCCGGAACATCTTCTTTTTCTTCAAAAAAAGACATATTGTTTCCACAGGAAGGACATTTAAACTTATTTTCAAACGCCGCCTCGAAAGAACAGAGCGTGTCAGCGCCGCAATCATTGCAAATGTACTTTTCAGCGCCCTCTGTGGAAGAATCAACAGTGCTTTCGCCCATTTTGGCATTGCTGCCTTCGAGCAGGTGCCCGGCAGCCTTGTCATTCATTTTCCAAATATACGAATACCAGCCGCTTTGCGGGTCCTTGTCGCGCGTGTATTCCACCAGGCCTGTGGTGTGGAGCTTGTTGAGCACGGCGCGGACGTCGGACAGTTTGGTCTTGCACTTCCTTGCCAGGTCCTCGTCCGTCATTTCAAATGAGAATTCCTTCATGACATTTATGGCGTTTTCCCCTGCGGTTTCAATCAGGTATTGCCTGATATTCCCGTGCGACAGCAAAAGCCCGTTCCTGAAAGAGGCCTTTTTAGCCCGTGGAAGTTTTGGCGCGGCGGCGGATTTCACAATGGGGGATTTCGCAGTTTTCGTTTTCTGTGCCCGGGCTTTTTTGGTCGCCACGGATTTTTTGGTCGCCGGCAATTTTTTTGTCTGCTTCAAAAAACCGCCTTTTTTTGCCATGATATGAAAGCCGAATATAAATATATAAACCATTCTCGGTTATTCACATGTTACTACACTTTTTCCCCTCAATGACGGCCTGATTTTCACCTTGCCTTCGAATTTTTTTTCAAGCTCCCTGCCTTCAAAATACCTGTCAAGGAAAACCGCAAGCGCGGCGATTTCAGAGTGCGGCTGGTTGGTCACTGCCACGTTTGCGTCCGCGAGATTGTACACTTGCGGCGGCACTTTTTGCGACCCCACGATGACGACCATGTCCTTTACCTGCCTCAACCTGCCCTCCATTTTCTGGATGGGCTCGCCGTACATGGTCAGCTGGACTATGAAGTTGTCCTTCTTTAGCCTTTTCAGCTCCGCCACGGGCGATTCGCAAAAAACAGCCTTGAAATTGCCGCCCCACCTGGCGGAAATCTTCTCGATGGACTCGATGACGCCCATATCCCTGTCGCCCGAGATTATGACCTCGTCCGCCCCCAACGCCCGTGCCGCAAGGCAGACGTGCGTTGTCGCGCGCTCGTCGCGCTTTATCCTGTGCCCATACCTGAATATTTTTATCATGTTTTTCTGATGACAGAAAGCCTTTTTATTATGAGTGGGGATATAACAGGGCACAGAATTCTGGTTTTTTGGGCCTGTAGCTCAGCTTGGTAGAGCAGCTGACTCTTAATCAGCGTGTCGGGGGTTCGAATCCCTCCAGGCCCGTTAGACAACCGCCACAGGGCGCCAGCCGGAGCCAGTTCCCTTTAGAGTTTTCACCCCTGCCTGAAAACACCCAAAGGCGTTTTGCGCCTCCCGATTTATCAAATTTTTATTACATTGGAATTTAGCCGAGCCGCCACCCGGCACAACACCGGTCTTTGAAATGGAAATATTCATCCTCCCTTCCGTGCACATTCTTTCGTCGAACAAGGCGCATGTGAGGAGGGCCTTTGACATTGCCCGGCCTGACTGCCTGGCTGTGGAGCTTTGCATGGCCCGCCTCGCGTCAATCACTTCCGGGCGCAAACCCTCTGCCCTCGACATGCTCAAAAACCCCATGCTTACCGGGCTTTTTTTCATCCAGCAATCCCTCGGCCTCATACTCGGCGCAAAACCCGGCGAGGAAATGATAGAGGCCGCGAAAATATCCGGCGAGACAAAAACTCCCCTGCTGCTTGCGGACGTCCCCATAGACCGGACGATGGCCTGCATCTCCAAGGCGCCGCTTCGCGAGAAGCTCGCCGTAATACTGCCGCAGCGCGGCAGGGTGGATGTGGACTTTTCAAAACTCGAGGGCCTCGCATCCCCTGATGTCCTCGCATACGCGCTTATGGGTTTTGAGAAGACGGCCCCGCGCCTCTATTCATGCCTCATATCCGCGCGCAACGACTTCATATTCAAATCCGTCCTCTCGTGCAACCGCAGGCGCGTCCTGCTCATTGTCGGGGCGGGGCACGCGCCGGGCATAATCAGGCTTATTAACAGCTTCAATGCAAATTCGCACGTCCAGATAAGCTACAAGGTAATGGATTACCAACAGCTTTCAGGCGGCCAGGCCGCCCATGCGTGAGGGCCATGTCATCAAAACACCTGTTTTTGAAGGAAAAACAATGCGCAGTCCTGTTGCTTCTAAAGGACGGCTCGCAGCAATGGTACCCGTCCAAGCTCGCGGCTTCCGCAAGGTGCACTTATGTGTTCGCGGCCTCTTTTTTGAAAAAACTCGAAAAGCTCGGGCTTGTGAAATCTGAAAAAAAAGGCAGGCAGAACTCGGTCACGCTCACCGAATCGGGCGTGGCGCTTGCGGTTTCCTGCGACGATTTCTCGCGCAAGCTCGAGGCCGTCGAGAGGGCAACCTCCCAATCTGCCCAACAGGCGGCGGCAACAGGCGAGAAAAAACCCGAGCGCAGCACGGACGTGGTCTGAATGGAAGACTCGCAATTGCGCGCCCTCCTTGAAACCTCCAAGAAAATACTCGTAATAGGGCTTTCAAAGGACGAGTTCAAGGCAGCGCACCAAATCCCGCTCTACATGTTCTCCCATGGCTACGCGGTTGTGGGGATTAACCCGACAGTGGAATCGGGTTCCGTGGCGGGCATGCCTGTCTATCCATCCCTTGGCAATGTCCCTGCAGATTTCGCGCCGGACATCCTGGTGGTTTTCAGGCCGTCGGAGCAGGCGGGGGAGGCTGTCAGGCTGGCCCTTTTGCAAAAGCCGCCGGCAAAAGCCGTCTGGCTCCAGCTCGGGATAAAAAACGAGCAGGCAAGGCAGCTTGCAGAGTCGGCAAAACTGGCCTTCGTGCAGGACAGGTGCATAATGAAGGAGCGCGTGCGCCTTTTTGGGGAAGCCGGGAAAAACTGACCCGCGCCGCGGGCAATGCGCGAAATCCTGCAACCGCCGCAAGCAGCAGGCCTAGACTACCCTTATCTCGACAATCTTCTTAATCGAGTTCTCTATGTGCCTGTAGTCCCTGTAATGGGCGAAAGCCTCAACCCTTATCTTGTAAGTGCCCGGCTTTGTCAGGCTGGCGGAGTATATCTGAACGGTGGCGCGCCTGCTCTCGCCGTTTTTCATAGTCTCGAGCTTTACTGTCTTTTCCCTGCCAAGGAGCGTGCTGTCGGTCCCAAGCCCCTTTGACACCGTGACTGTTATCGAGGCGAGAGCGTCAGCCCCGTATATGTTCTCTATGTCGATGTTCAAGTCGACCATGTCGTTTTTCTTTGACGTCAGCCTGAACGGCGTGAACGTGGTTGTCAGGGCGAAAGGCACCGCCGATTTTTTTTCTTCGGCAGTTGAGACAAGTCCCTTGATCGAATCCAAAATGCCCATTTTATGCACCTTCGCGCAGCCTTTGCATTGGCTATCCATAGCGCGGCAATACTTCCTTCTCCCCTAGGTTTTATATTAACTTGCCTGAAGGCGGCACGGCATGGTTTGGCGGCAGCACCGCCGCCCTCCAGCGCGCCCGCCCGCGCCTTAGAGAACAGATTTAAATTGCGGGATTCAATACGTGTGCATGGGAAAATTCAGGTTTGAAGGCACAAGGCTCATTGTTGACGTCACCGCGAGCCCGCACGAGCTTTTCTCGGCCGCGTTCATAAACGACCACCTAAAAGACCTCTCGACTCTTGTCGAGTCACCCAAGACCATCAGGTACGAGGAGGAAATATTCGTCGAATTCAACGAGTCCCAGACTTCGATGCTTATTGAATACGCGAAACTCATCCACCAGACGGAAACAATAATGCTAAACACGCAGGTGTACGGCCACCCGCAAGACGACGCGGTCTCAAAACGCAAGAAACTGCTCGCGGACTTCCACGACTACCTGTTCATGGACCCTGTGCTGGCCGTGGCGCTTTTGAAGGACTACTCGGAGCCAAGCCCGGAAAGGCAGATATTCTATGACGGGTTCCGGGTTTTCCGGGCGTGGGTCAATGGCATTATCAAGGCCGTCTCCGACTCGGCCCTCTACAAGCTCGTGGAAAAGACAGGGGACCTTAGAAGCGCGTTCCTTTCAATGGCCGGCCTGAAAAGCATGCAGTTCGTCTCCACAATCGCGCTCGACCTGCCAAAAAACGCCGTGCCTATAGACTCGCCCGACGCGAGGTACGATTTGGGCTTCGGCCTGGTGGTGCAGATTTACGACACCGGCTCGGAATCATATTTCTACAACATCGAGAACAACAACCTGAAGAGCCTGCCGCCCGAGCTTGTCACCATGATGAGGGCGGAGATAGGCAACTCGCTTTCAAAGGCCTCGGACGAGCTTGTGGACTACACCACGATTTCCGAAACGAAGACGCGCGAATACAGGCAGAAATTCCTAGACGAGGCGGCGCTGCACAAGATGTCCATAACACTGGACCAGGCGACCGCCATGGCGAGGGAGGCGGCCGCGTGGATTTACGGCCTTGGGGCGCCAATAGAAAACATGTCCATAGACCACGAGAACATCACGGACATTTACATTGACTCCGAGAACGCCCCCATCTACATCGAGCACGCCAAATTCGGGCTTTGCCATACTATCTGGAGGTACAACAAGGAGCTTCTGGAACATGCGTTCAAGAACATCATGGCAATAACGAAGCAGACGCGCAAGTTCGACCAGAACAACCCCGTGGTCGACGTGGTCCTCACAAGGCTGAACATGCGGTGCCATCTGCAACGCCCGCCCGCGACCTTTGGCGAGCTGCAGGCGGCATTGAGGCTGACAAAGGAAAAGCCCTTCACCTATGTGGAGTATCTCAATTACAGGTCGTTCTCCGCCTTTTTCGCCGGCTACGACGACGTCATGGTGGGCATAGGCTGCTCCGAGGCCGTCCTCGGGCTTAAAGGCGTGGGCAAGACGGCATTCACAAGCGCCAAGATATCCGCAATCAGCACGAAAAGGAGGATACTCCCTATCGAGGACATCGAGGAAATCCCGACAAAGGCGTACAGGAAGCGCGGGTTCCACATCGCCGCCATGCGCGTGCAGTCGTCCGACAAGGAGGAGAGCGGCGGCACGCACGAGCTTGACCTGGTCTCGATGGCCAACGCCTCGCTGCGCATGGGCGACGCCTGCCTGATTATCAATGAAATCAGGTCCCGCCTTGCTATCCAGGGCGTGATAAACCTGCTTAACACCCAGCCCGGGGTTTTCATACTGTACAACCTGCACGCCCAGTCGCTAAAGGACATACAGGACAGGCTGGAACTCGTGTTCGGCATACCTTCGGCAAGCATGTACACGACGGACAGGTATTCCTTCCTCAAGAAAATCCGCTTTGGCAGGAAAGGCAGGGTATTCCGCCTGCTTGGCAGCTCCTACGAATCCGACCAGGACAACAAGCAGTTCATCGAGATATTCACTTTCAAGAGGGGCAACAACATCGACGAGTCCTACCTGGAGTGCAACTTCCTGAAGAACAAGGAGGCTAGCATGTGGGACCTGGCAGACGCGGACCTGGCAAAGGTCGCCAAGGAGCTCAAATTCGAGTTCGTGCCTCCCGCGCTTGCGCGCAGGGCGGAGGACAACGGCCTGGCCCCGGAGCAATACGTGATGCTTGCCTTTGTCAAGGGCAAGATGTATTCGGAGATATTGAGGAAAAGCCGCGAGCTTGGCGACAAGGACCTGATGGAGGTCGACTTTGTAATCAAGTGCAACGCCGCGCTCAACAACCTGCTGCGCGAGAACGAGAAGGCCGACGGCACCGTGGACTTTGTCCAGCTCCAGAAGCTCTGGTCCGCAAAATTCGTGCAAATCATGGCGGCCGACAGGGCCGCGCGCATGTCGGAACTCAAATCCTCCCCGCAGCCCGCCCCTGGCGGGGCCGGCAAGAAAAAGCCGAAGTAGCGCGGCGCGCGCACGCGGGGCATGCCCCTGCTTTTTATGAGTTAATCTGTTAACTTCCTGATTAGTGTGATTTTTGATGGGCATTTCAGACAAGCTTTCGGAACTTGAGGCGGAAATGGCGCGCACGCAGAAGAACAAGGCCACGGAGTTCCACATAGGCATACTCAAGGCGAAGATAGCCAAGCTCAAGAGGGAAATGATTTCCCCCTCAAAATCCGGCGGCGCAAAGTCCGGCGGGTTTGACGTGAGGAAGACGGGCGACTCCACCGTGGTGTTCATCGGCCTGCCTTCGGTGGGCAAATCGACTCTTTTGAACCAGCTTACCGGGAGCAAATCGGAGGTGGCGTCCTATGCCTTCACCACGCTCACATGCATCCCGGGCATGCTCGACTACAAGGGCGCGAAAATCCAGCTTCTCGACCTGCCTGGCATCATCATAGGCGCCTCCGAAGGCAAGGGCAGGGGCAAGGAGGTCCTCGCGGTGGCGCGCAGCGCCGACCTGGTGCTCCTGGTGCTTGACGTTTTCCAACCCGACGCCTATGACGCCATACTGCGCGAGCTTGAGAACATGGGCATACGCGTGAACCAGCACAGGCCCGACGTCGTGGTGACAAAGAAAACGAAGGGCGGCGTCAATGTCATGGCGACTGTCAACCTGACAAAGATTGACAAGCGCATGATTGTCGGCGTGCTTGGCGAATACGGCATACACAACGCGGAGGTAGTCCTGCGCGAGGACATAACTCCGGACCAGTTCATCGACATCGTGGTCGGGAACAGGAAATACATAAGGGCTCTCACCATACTCAACAAGATAGACCTTGTGACGCCCGAATACATCAAGACCCTGAAATTCAAGTTCGTGCCGGTGTCGGCCGACAAGGGCAAGAACATAGAGGAGCTCAAGGAAGCCATCTACCGCGAGCTCGACCTGATAAGGATATACACCAAGCCGCGCATGGGCGAGGCCGACCTCACGGAGCCGTTGATGGTCCGCAGGGGCTCGACTGTGCGCGACGTATGCGAGAAACTGTCGGAGGACCTGCTTGTCAACTTCAAGTTCGCGGTAATCTGGGGGAAAAGCGCGAAATTCAACGGCCAGAAGCTCGGGCTCGACCACGCCCTGCTGGATGGCGACATTATACACATCGCAAGGCGCATGAGCACGGAAATAACCTCCGAAGAGCTCGACAAGGAGAATTCGGAGCGCATCAAGAAGTCCGTGGCGGCAAGCAAGTCCAACAAGCTCGGGGTGCGCAAAAAGGCCAACCATTACTGACTCGCAAAAACAGCGGCGGGCCCTATCTCTTCTTCGCCTGCGCGGCCTTTTTCGCCGGCAGCGCTACTTTTTTTACCGGCCTGGTATGGGTTACCTTGTTCTTTTTTATTTCCCAGGTCTCTATCTCGGTGCCGTCGGGGTTTGACAATGCGATGAGCGTGAAATCGTCTCCAAGCTCCACTGTGAATACCTTTTCCTTGCCATTGGCGAAGGCCTTCGCGGACATGATCTTGCCGTCTTTTGATATCTTCATGCCCCACCAACCCGCCTATGCTATGCTTATCACGGGGCCGCCGAATTTGCGCAGTTCCCTTGCAAGCTTGTCCATCTCCGACTTGAGCTGGGCGTTTTCTGTGTCCATCGCCCTGACCGGGACGCTTTTGAGTTTCTCGTTTGCGACAGTGCCGGTCTTTGGCATTTCCGCTGCGAATGCCCTTCTTTGGGCTTCCTCGTCCCTGTTCCTTTGCGCTTGCCCTGCCATTTTCTCACTTCTTATATCATCAATTCGCGTGGGGTTTAGAAAGGGGCAAAGCCCCTTCTCTATATTGTCCTCTTGCTCCTATAAAATACTGTCACGGCGCTTGCCGAAACTGGCAGGAATGCCACAGCATATATTATCCAGCCTATTACCGGGATTAGCACCAGGGCGATCTGGGAGAGCCAGAGGGTGATGAAGAACAAAGGGGCCTCGCGCCCGTTCTCGCTTGCGGTCTTGAGGGATTTCTTGAGCGCCGCAACAGAGCCGTAGCCGTCAATGACCATCGCCGGGTAGGCGAACATGGAAACGTAGTTCGTCACAGTCAGGAAGGCGAAATAGATTATCCCCCCTGTTATGAGGATGGCCTCGGAGTGCATTAATATGCCCGCTATCATTATCGGGGTGATGGCGAGCATCGGCACGAAACATATTATGGCCTCGCAGGCCGCGGCCTCCGCCATGTGGCGCCGCGCAAAACTGAAGTAGTTGAGCGCGTGGGCGGTGCCCCTGTTGTAAAGCTCGAATATGCCGGCGTAATACGCGGCCTTCATCGCCGCGTACGCGGCCACCCCGAGCACGAACGACACGAGCAGGAAAACTATGTTTATGGGTATCGAGGCCGCGTCCGGCAGGGACAGGCCAATAGTGAACGCGAAAACTACGAACGAGATGAAAAAGGGCGCCCCGAACGCCATGAGCGACCCGAGCGAGAAAATCAAAGACAGCCTGACGTAGTCCGGCAGGTGGTTTTTGTAAATGGTTATGCTTTCGCCAAGCGCCCGTTTCCAGTTCATTGTCTCACTCGAATCAAACCCGCGCGCTTTCTGCGCAGTTCCCTGGCCGTACTTGGATTTCTTCTCGCCGCTTTATATTCTTTTACAATTGGCCGCCGCCTGCCTTTTGCCTGGCTATAGCCTCGCCAAAAATCACGAGGAATTCATTGACCTTGCCCGGAGGCACGCTCGCGCCTGCCGCCTGCCTGTGCCCGCCGCCTACCCCGCCGACTTTCCCCGCGCTTTCCTTGAGCGCCATTCCAAGGTTGACGCCCTGCCTTATCAGATGCTCCTTCGCCCTGCCCGACACCTTCACCTTGCCCTCCTCGTCTATGGATAGCGCAAGCATCGCCTTGTCCCTTTTGTAGGTGCCGACCATGCCTGCCACCACCCCTATTATGGTATCGGATATCTGGCCCCTCCCGTCTATCAGGTAGAATTCCCCCAGGTCCGTGGTGTGCCTCGAGGCGAACTGTATGCCGGCCTGGAGATTCCTCTTGTGCTGGGAAAGTATCTGCCGGGCAGTGTCAAGCGCCCCCGGCTCGTTGAGGCACACGCCCATGCCGACCTCGACCCTGCCGTTCCTGCCGCAGGCGTTTAGCAGTGTGGAGAACTCCGACGCGTCGCGCAATTCGGAGTTTGCAGGCTGGTTTTTGAGCACGTAACATTCCCCGAAGAGTTCCGGCGACACGTTTTGGTAGCCGGAGCGCGAGAGGTATTCGATTATTGCCGCGCGCAGCGCGGATTTTTCAGCCCCAGGCAGGTCGTTGTATCTGGCATCGTATGCCTTTGCCTTGAGCCCCGCGGTTTCCAAAACCGCAATCGCCGCCTCCTCGTTCCCGGTTATCCCCGGGAGATACGGCTCGTCTGAATATGCGAGGAACGCGGCAAGCGGCCTCGTGTTTTTCCCATAGGCGCGCAGGTCGATTACAGCCTCCAGCGTGCCCTTTTTCTCGCCTTCCTCCAGTATTTCCCTGTTGAGGCTCACAAGCGGGGCCTGGACATCGCCTACGGCGCCCACTACTGCCAGGTCCTCCCTTGCGCCAAAAACCAGGTGCGCCACCCCTGCCGCGGAAATCTCGGTGCCGCCGTCAAACCCGTGCAGCTGGGGATTCGCCTGCACTGTCGCAGTGCCTTCTGTCTGGTGGTGGTCTATTATGGCGGCGTCCTTCACCTGTTCTATGGCCTTGCACGTGCCGCCAAAGTCCACGAAGACAAGCTCGTTTTTCCCGGCGAGGTTGGCATTAATGTAGCCGTCGTCTATTTTCTTCAGCGTGAGAATTTCGGGCTTTTTCCCTGCCTCGCGCAGGGCCTGCACTACTATGGAGCCGCTTGTTATGCCATCGCAGTCGAAGTGGTTTACGACTGTCGGGTTGTCCCAGCCTAGGACGCACTCCCTAACCTCACGGCATTTGTCAAGGAAACCGGGTTTGTCAGCCATCAAAAACACAACAAGGAATTGCCTATATTTCCATTGGCTTTGCCAGCCGGGCTTTATTTGCCCTCCTGATTTCGCCCGCCTGCGCGCTTGGGCCAATTATATAATTTTTATACATGTTTTACTTTGAAGAACAACATTTAAATAAGTCCATTGGGCAATATTCCCATGATTTCAGCCCCCGCGGGAAGGCGGAAACCCTATCTTTATTGCCGCATTGCCATCGCGTTCATTCTCCTTATTGTTTTCCTTACCAGCACAGCTATGGCGCAGGCAGTGGGCCCAGACGACCCTGCCTATGCGGCCTGCGACTGGAATGCCGGGCTTTTGGACCTTCGCGCCCATCGTGTAACTGTAAATTACAGCAATGCATGGGACATCGGCGGTACGTGGTATCCTTCGATTGACCCCGGCTTGACAGCGGGCTCATTTATCGAGAACTACGGGCTCAATCCTCTTGCTTCCGGGTCGCGCGTTACCGAATATAGCACGGAGGACTATCTTGCCCTCTCATCGCAAACCATTGAAGCAAACGTTTTTGAGAGCCCGGATTCTTCCGGCCTCAACGTGCCGGAAACGTATTCCAAATCCGCCAAATCCGCGGCCGCCTCCCTCAAAAAATCTTCCGATTCCTATGCCGAGTTGCTCGCGCAATATCGGGCATGCCAGGCTGTCGGCGGGCAGTGCGCGGTTTCCGTACAGGAGCTTGCTTTGGCAGCGATGGGCCAGCATCAGCCCGTATCAGAGGGCATTGCGCAGGCCCTCTTGTATTCTATTGCAATCAAAGGCAATTATTCCGCCCAGATGGGCTCAAAATTCGCCGCCATATCCGAATCTTCCATTGCTTACAATTCTGAAGCAGGCAGATTGGAAACCGCAGTAAATACTCTTTATAGGATGGGGGTCGAGTGCCCGGCTTATTCGAACAAGCTGGTAAAAAGCTCGTATTATGATTCCAAGGACCTTCTTGCCGCGCTTTCGGATTCTCCCTCATATTCCGGCAAATACGCTTACGCGGCCGACACGGCAAATAACGATTATTCAACGGCCTCGCTTTTCGCCGGCGGCTATCAGGTGCTAAACTACTCGGATTTGGGCGCTTCCAGGAATTTCAACCTGATTTTTTCGGGCACGCAGGCGGAGCAGCCCCTCCTTCTGACTCTCGGGCAAAAAACCAGCCAGGCTGAAAATGCCATTGGCCAGGTGGCGGCAGACTTGAAAAATGCCGGGGAAAATGCCGGCGACGCGAAAACCGCAGCAGAGGGCGCAAAAAACACCTATCTGTCTTCCGGGGCGGATTTGGTGATAGCTTATTACGCCCCCGACTATTCGCCGGATTCATGGGCCGCCGACGAACTGTTCAACAACGCCACTGCCGCCTTCGATTTTGCCACTTACCGCTCAGACGATTCTGCCAATTACGCCGTTTACAAGATTTATGATTTTGGCATGGCGGAATCGGAGTTCAGCCAGAGCGCGCAAGACTATGCGCAACTTCAGGATATAGCGGCCCGGGAGGTTGATTCCCGCAGGGAATCGGCCCAGCAGTTCAAAACTGCCGTGGAAAAAAAACTCAAAACCGTTTCAGCGGGCATCGGGCCCCTTGCAAGGGAGTCTGCAAACGATTACCTGTCGAGTGCCGCGGACAGCCTTTCCAAATCGCAAGGCAAGGACCTTTATGGCGACATGATTTACATAGACAGCGCCATGGACGACATCGCATGGGCGTCAGGCATCATTGATTATGCGAACTCCCCGGACACTGGCGAGCTTGACACTGAAGCCGCGTTTGGCAAGCTTGACGGGCTCATTGCCGCGGCAGGCAATGACGGCCTTGCCGTCTCCGGCGAACGGCAGGCTTATGGAGACATGGTCTGGGACGCGAAACAAGCCATTTTGCACGGCATTGACATATCCCCGTATCGGCAACAATCGGATTCAATGTACGCGGGCCTGCTCGCGCGGCTTGCCGATTATTATTCCCCTCTCCAGCAGCAGTATGCATACCTGCGCTCCAAGGGGCCTGCGTTGGCCAAGACTGAGTCGTACTTGAAGGGCATCGGGGCTTATTTTGATTCAGATTCAAAGCTGCTTCCTGAAAAAGCGGCGGGCCATTGGAATCAAATCAGCAGCGCCCTCTCAACTGCCATGGAGTGTGCAAAAACAGAGGAACCCGCAGCCCTTTCATCCAGGCTGGCATCGGGCGCCAGGATTGACTATGCGCTCTCCGAGGCCCAGATAGGCGCGGACACGCCATTTTCAATTATCGTGCTTTTATCAAACCCCACGACTCTTTCGCTTGACGGCTCGACGCACCCCGAAGGCATTGTCGTGCCTCTCAAGCTCGACATGGAAGTCTCAACCGGCGCCAATGTGACAGAAGGTTCCGACATTGCTTCGGTGCAGTCTGTGTCAGGCAAAACCCTCAATCTGCTTGTCAGCGGTTTCCCTGCCAATGGCGCCAGGGAAATAACCGTCAGAGCCAGCAGCAGATTCGCCTCCATGTCCCTTCCTTCGGCCGCGGAAACAGTCTCAAACCTCGGGGCGAAATATTCCTCCAGGTTCTCCATAACTCCTGCGAGGGACCTCGAACTGGCAAAACTCTCGCTGCCCGTGCCTGCCTATTACTCTAACTGCACCCTGCAGTTCCAGGGCAGGCCGATAGGGGGCTTCACGTCAAACGACGGCACGGGCAACATGTTCAATGTGGAATTCGGGCCGCTTTCAGGCTCGGCGCCTTACAAGGACATAGAAGCGGACTGCCTCAATCCAAGCCCGTACAGGGTTTCACAGTCAGCGGCAAACATCACCATTTTCAATAGCCAGCTCAACATGTGGAGCGAATACACTGTGTCGGATTCCGCGGGGGACTTCGCGTCTCCGCTCGTGGAAATAGTCCTGCCGCAGTCAATTGACAAATCCGCGTTCAGGGTCGAGAGTTCCGACCCCGAAACGCAGATATCGGGCTCTCAAATATCAGCCGGAGCGGGCTTTTCAGTGGCCAAAATAAAGCTCCAGTCGATAAGCCCGGGGAAAACGTATTCATTCAGGATATATGGCATTTCCGACCAGGCAGGCGAATACGTGGGCTCTTACATTGATTTCGCATCCGCGCGCATAAGCGGCCTCGGGCTGGCAGGCAAATATTCGCAGCAAATGGAATCCGCCACTGCCCTCTACTCTTCGGGCGATTATGCTGGCGCATTCAATGCGGCATTTGCTGCCCTTAAATCCGCAGAATCCGCCTATAACGCCACAGCCGCGCAGCAAGCGGATTACGCCTCTGCGCACGAGCAGGCGGTTTCCCTTCTTGCAAAAACCAAGTCGAGGTATTACAACCTGTCACAGGCATTCGACTCCGCCGACGCGCCATCCCTGTCGATGATTTCAAAAGCCGAAACCCACCTGGCGGATTCGGAGAAGTCCGCGGCCTTGGGCAATTATTCGCAGGCATTCAAATCCGCAAACCTCGCGCTATCGGACCTTGCGGCAAACGCGCTTATTGATTTCCAGAACAAGATAATAGCGAAGGGGATTAGCGCAAACGCGGACAAACTCTCTGCAGCCCAAAAGTCGCTTGGCGCGTCTTCGGATTCCTATGTCCGGATAGAAGGGCTAAGGTCGCAGATAAGCTCCATGCTCAAGTCCCTGCCGCTTTCAAACAGTTCAGATTTCGATTCGGGCCTTTCCAGGATTGCCGCACTTGAAAGCCAGGCCGTGAAACTAGTGTCGGATTCGCAGGCAGTTGGGCTTGATTCGCAGAAGCAGGCCCTTGACGAGGCAGACGCAGCGCTTGCACTCGCCGACCAGCCACTGCAATATCTGGAATCCTCCTACGCGTCGCTTTCAAAATCAAAATCATTCAAGCCTGCCTTTGACCCGAAAAAGAAAAGGTCAGAGCTGCAAGGCATAGCTGGCGACGTGACAAAGCTGCGCTCCAAAACAACTCCCGAATCCGGGTTTTCAGCAGCTTCCCTTTCCCTTGCAGAGGCATCCGCGCAGCAGGCAAGGCAGGCCTCCGATTCAATCCTCGCAGAAAACGCGCGCCTGAATTCCACTGCGCTGTCCCTGTCCTCCCAAGCGTCCAACTGGTCCCAGAAGGCAGGCGCGCTTGCCAAGGCCGCCGGCGAACCCTATGCGGCCGCATCGGCAAAGCCTCTTGAGCTTGCCATCGCAGCCGGCCGGGAATACGAATCAGGCAATTTCTCCGCCTCGCTTGCTGCTTCGGAGGAGTCAATATCAAAATCCCAACAACTCATATCCGCCATACCTCCCGCAGGCGGTTCAAGCAACGGCCTTCTCATTCCCATCGCGGCCGCAGCCGCGTGCCTTGCAATAGTTGCGGCATATATCTATCTTTCTGGAAGGAAAGGCGGGGAAGATGGAGATTCGCACGAAAATGGCCACGTCGGCTTTCGGGACCGTGCCGGGGAAACCGGAGGCGCAAGAAAGCTTGCCCGAAAGCGGGAAAACTGACAGTGCCCGTGCCAAAGCCCGTTTCGGCCAGCCGAATTTGCATATCACGCAAGCCCATCATGCGCCATTAGTTTTCTCCTCGCGGTGGTAGGGTATGTTTATTAATATTTTGATGACAAACACAAGTATTGATATTAGGGCATGATTTATGGTTGAGGTGAACCGCATATGCAGTCGAGATATCTTAAGACACTATTATTCGCCGTCGTGCTGGCCGGGATAGTTTCAGCCCAGCTTGGCAGCCTTTCAACGGCAATTTCAACGTTTTGCAACAGCCTCAAAGGCATTGTCCCGATAGCGGCAATGATGATGGTTGTGGGCGCAGGCGTTATCTACGCCGCAGGGCAGCTCATGGGCGCTGAAACAAGGGCAAGGGCGAACGTCTGGGCAACGGCAATGCTTACGGGCGCGCTTATCGGCATAATGATTGTCGTTGTCGCTCCTCCGGTGCTTAGCACATTGCTTGGCAGCGGCGTGTCCTGCTAAACGCGGGCCACACTTTTTTCTTTTTTTCACTTTCTTCTTTTCAATCTCCGGCTAAGGCTTTTATACTCCCTGAACAAATGCTTTAGCGGTGATTCTTGATGTCTCGGTTCAGGGCGGGCATGTATTATCTGGTATCCTCAATTCTTTTGTCAGCTGCATTTTCAGCTCCGGTTCTTGGCAGCCTCTCGACTGCGCTTTCAACGTTCTGCAATGCCATCAACGGCATAATACCCATAGTTTCAATGCTTATGGTAGTGGGCGGCGGCGTCATATACGCGGCAGGCCAGCTCATGGGCGCTGAAACAAGGGCAAGGGCGAACGTCTGGGCAACGGCAATGCTTACTGGCGCGGTCATCGGCATACTCATCAGGGTAGTGGCGCCGTCGATACTTAGCCTCCTCTATGCGGGCGCCTATACCTGTTAGGCAGGCGTCAAATGGGCTTTTCCAAAGCCCCTCCCCATTTTATTCCTATTTTTCCATATCCTGGGCATGGACAGATACCCGGGCTTTACAATCATAATCCCCACTTACAATGAGGCCAAGAACGCGGCATTGCTTGTCAGGCGGGCTTTTGCCGCCCTGCCCGGCTGTTCCATAGTCGTGGCCGACGACTGCTCAACTGACGGCACAAGGGAATCATTGTCAGGATTCATGGGAAAACCCGGATTCGTGTTCCTTGAGCGCGCTGGCGCAAAGGAAAAAGGCATAGCCGCAAGCGTGCTTGACGGCGCAGCCGCCGCAAAGACCGATTACATCATTGTCATGGACGGCGATTTCCAGCACCCTCCTGAAAAACTGCCCGGACTTGCCAATGCCCTCATTGCCGGCAATGATTTGGCAGTGGCATCGAGGCAAAAGGTGGCAGGCAGGTGGCCTCTGTCGCGGAAAATAATCAGCAAGGGAGCGCATTTTTTGGGCTGTTTTTCTCTTGCCCTGTCTGGCAGGCGGTTTGATTTTGACATCATGTCCGGCTATTTCGGGATAAGGCGCAGCCTTATCCTTGGGGCAAGGCGGGACAGGATAGTGCTTTCAGGCTACAAGGTGCTCTTTGACGTGTTCAAGCAGCTGCCGCAAAACGCCCGCCTCGCGTCAGTGCCATACGAGTTCGGGGCGCGAAAAGGCGGGCAGTCAAAAATCGGCTTTAGGCACATAATCGACTATTGCAGGTCCCTTGTTTCCTGATTTTCAAGAGAGCCCCGGCCCGACCTTCTGCCTTATCTTCGCTGCGCCTTTTCGTAAATCAGTATCTCGCCGCTTATGTTTTTCACAAGCGTGAAATTGCCGAGCCTTTCCACCATGCCGGCCTTGAGCCCGGCAGCCACGATGTAGTCGGCCCCAAACCCATTGCAGCCGGCGGCAAGCGGCCGCCTGTCCCAAAACGCGTCCGTCCACCTGGTGTTGAAGTCCACAGGCCCATTCTTGCCATAATACGCCTGGGCAATGGCGTCCTCTATTTCCTTCTCGCTCGCGTTTTCAAATGCCTTGTATGTGTTGTTGTTGCCTTTCAATCCCGTGACTATCGTGCAGAGGTTGCCCGCCTTCGAATCCAGATTGTTCTTGTAGAAAAGAATCCCGGGCGCGTAGTATCCCATGACATAGACATTGTCCTTGCCTGCGAGGAATTCCCCTGCCTCCTTTTCATAGTGCGGCGAGGAGTTGAACGCGTAGAAATAGATCGTTATTGCAAGCGTCAGTATGACAAGGAACGCGAACACCGCGGAGGCGAAAGAGTCGAACTTGTGCTTTTTGTCAAGCGAACCCACTGCCACCACTATGCCCACGGCAGGCATTGCGGGCAGCAGGTACCATGGCATGCCTACCTGCGAGCCCCAGATGAGCACAGGGAGCATGGAAAGCCAGACTATGATGAACGGGTCGAACCCGGCTATTTTTTTCGCGCCTTCAACCGCAAAGCCCACGAACATCCCTATCATGGCGGCAAAAACCACTGTCGCGGAGAGCATCACCTGGAGGAAATTCTTGTCTGCGAAATCAAATTTCACAAGCAGGGTGCTGATGTCGGAGCCGAGCTGGCTGCTGCTTGCCTGCATTATGCCTGCCACAAGGACGGCAGCAAGCGGCACGGCAAGCAGGGAAACAAGGAAGTATTTGTCCCGCAGCGCCTTCCTGTCCTTGAAAAACCAGTATGACACCGCAAGGAAAGGTACGGCAAGCGCCATAACCGTCTTGACGAAATAGGCCGCGAACGCCAGCGCGCCCGCACAGAGGAAATCGCCCGCGTCCTTTCCCTTGAAATAAAAATACAGGCTTGAAACCATGAAAAACATCAGCACGGAATCCGTGAGCCCCCTATTGCTCACAAAAACAGTGGCGAAATTCACCTGGTAGAACAGGGCCGCGACAAATGCCACGTCCGCCCTCTTATACATGTTTTTCACTAGGAAGTATAGTACTATGCCCGTGAGAAACGAGAAGAAAAGCGACGAGAGCCTGTATGCGAGCTCCGGATTCAGGGCCAATGCCTTGCCAAGGGCCACGAACGGCGCGTTTATCAGGAAATAGCCTATGGGCCTCCACGACACCACTTCGCCCATGAAAACCGGCTGCAGTGTCGCATGCTGCATGAAGGCATTTGTCATCTGGGCATAAAGCGCCTCGTCAAGCTGCAGCGGCTCGACTTGCAGGAAGGGGAACCTGAATATAGCCCATGCGACTATGATTATCAGCAGATACAGCTTGTCCTCGTTTTTCATCAAAAGCACTCTTTGGATTTTATCTTTCCATAAGAAATGTTTTATACCCTGCCTGCGCTTTATTTCCATGCGTTTTCGCACGGGCTATTTTTCCTTTATCCTTGCCTTCTTCCTCTGCAGCGCAATGCTATTCATGTATCTCGCGTCTGCCAAAGCAGTTGCCCAGCCGGACATGCGCGCCTACCTTGTCGAAAAGAGGTATTATGCGGTTTCTGACATGGAATTCAGCATGTACCAGCAGGCGAGGCGGGCGCTGGCCGAGGCAAAGGAGAACTCAAGCGCGGCAATGGACGCCCTTGACGCCGCAGGCATACTGCTGCCGGAGGCAAAGGCGTTTTCAGGCACTGCGCGGGAATTCGCCTCGCAATATGGCAAGGAAATCGCAAAATATTATGTGCTTGAGAGGCTTTTGGAGGATTCCCGGCGCCTCAAATCCGTTTATCCCGATTACGACATCTCTTTTTGGTGCGGGCCCAATGCGCAGTCCAATCGCGGGCGGGCGCTTGCCATGATGCTTGAAACCGGCACTGCGCAGGCCCCTGAATTCGCGCTCCCGCTGGATTCTGCCGCAGGCATGCCCGCATGCGCGGAGTTCATGGCCGTAAACGAGGATTCCGGCACGGGGGCGTGGGCTTTGGCGTTTTACGATTACACCGGCCTTGTGCCTGTCCAAAACTCCTACCAGCACGTTGGCATCGGCATGTCAGTTTATGACGGCCGCCTCAACCAGTCGTCCATCCATTCAATCACAAGAATAGGCGGGGTAAGAGCGCCATGAGCCTTTTGCCACCGACAGCGCAAAACATGAAAGGCCAGGCGGCCCTGGAATTCATCGTCTATCTTGCAGTTCTTCTGGGCATTGTAGCGCTTTTCCTGCCTGCAATATCCGCCCTTTCTGATTATTCCAGGGATTTCGCCTCCTATTCAGGCGCGCAATCGGAAACCGTTTCTGCGGCATATTTTCTTTCATCATCATATCTTTCGGGCGCCCTGTATGCCTCGCCTGCGGGTTTTGACGTCCGGGGAGGCACGCTCGATTATGCCGGCAATTCGAGCATGGGCAAGTTACGCGCTTCCACCGCCGCCCCGTTCACCTTCGGCACCGGGGCTTTTTCATTGGTTGATTACAATGTTGAATAACCGCCACGTCGCCGGCTACGTCGGCTTCGACCTGCTCTTTGCATTCCTGGCAATCAGCGCCATGCTCGTGTTTTCAATGCTTGCCATAAACCAGAAAACCTCCTCAATAGGGCAATACTTTTCCACTGGCGCTTCCGACTATTCTGCGCTGATGGCTTCGGATTACGTTGTCAAGCTGGGGCTTGGGGGCAATTCGGCCCCCTCGATTAATACCGCTGGTTCCGGCTTCCATCACCACGTTTTCAGCATGGCGGATTCACTTGTCCTGTCCGGCATCACAGGCGCCAAGCCCGCCGGGCTTTCAGGCTACGCGGCTTATCTTGACAATCCCCCTGCCGGGGCAGCGAACTGCGTTGGCAGGATAGCAGCCGTGGAGGATTGCCTCAACCCGGGCGGATGTGCCGCTTTGCCCAGACGGATTTTCGTTTGCAGGGATGCGCCATGATGACCTTCGAATCAACCCTCTCGCTCATAGCCGCCTGTTCAATGGCCCTGCTGCTTGCCAATTCCTATGCCCCGCAGGCGCAAAATTCCCTGTATGGCGTGATGCTTGCCAATGACTTCGCCGAGAGCATGGTGAAGTCCCCGGACATGCTTGCAAGCCTGTCGGATTATTTCGGGGCGGGCGACCCGCTTGCCATTGTCCCTGCAAGGCAGAGGCTCGAATCGGCAGCCATTTCCCTGCCGCCGTCCGGCTCGATAAAATTCTGCATTTCGGGTTCGCAATCCGCCATGCCCGGCATTGGCGGCTGCCCTGCCGAATTCAAAAGTTCGTTTACTGCCGAACGGGATGTTTTAATAAAATCCCAGGGCACAAGCTCAATGGCAAGGATAAGGTTCAGCGCATATTTTGTTTGAGGTGCCTAGAAAATGACAAAACCGGCGTTATCAGAGCGTAGCTACAAGGTAAAATACGAGATAAGGGACATTGTCGCCCGCGCGAAGAAGGTGCAGGCTTCGGGAAAGAAAATCCACTGGTTCAACATAGGCGACCCGAACTTGTTCGGCTTCAAGCCGCCTGCCCACGTGACGCAGGCGATAAAAGACGCCCTTGACAATCCGAAATACACGTCCTATTGCCCCTCGCAGGGCGACCCCGACCTGGTCGAGGCAGTCGCAAAGCGCGAAGGGGTGGCAAACGACTCCGTGTTTGTAACAAGCGGGCTTTCGGAAGGCATAGATTTCGCATTCCAGGCCCTCGTGGACCCGGGCGACAACGTGCTGTTGCCCTCGCCAAGCTATCCGCTCTACACCACCAAGTGCGAGGTGCTTGGCGGAGTGCCAAATTATTACAAATGCCAGGGCGACTGGAGCCCAGACGTCGAGGACATGCGCAAAAAGGTCAATGAAAGGACGAAGGCCATCGTGGTCATAAACCCCAACAACCCGACAGGCGCCAATTATTCAAGGAAGGCGCTCCAGGAAATCGCGGACATAGCATCGGAGCATAAAATCCCCATCATTGCTGACGAGATATACGACCAGATGACGCTCGATTCGCCGCACTCGATAAACATGCGCGACCTCAAGCCCGACACTGTCCTGATAAGCGGCAACGGGATTTCAAAGAACTATCTTTATCCCGGGGCGCGGGTTGGGTTCCTTTCCGTGCACAACGACGGGGAAGGGGAATTGAAGTCCGCTCTCATGCGCTTTTGCAATGCCCGCCTGTCGGTGAACTGGGAGATGCAGCGCGGGGCACTGGCAGCTGTCACAGGCGGCCACGGCCACGTGGCGCACACAATCTCCGAGCTGAAAAAAAGGCGCGAAGCCGTAGTAAAGGGCATTGGCGAAATCGAGGGGCTGTCTGTCTTTGCGCCGCAAGCCACGTTCTATTCCTTTGTCAAGGTGGAGTCGGAAAATTTCGGCACGGACAAGGACTTCGCATACTCGCTTCTTGACAACACGGGCGTTCTCGTGGTCCCGGGCTCGTCGTTCTCGCCCGTGCTTGGCGGCAAGTATTTCAGGCTTGTCTTCCTAGCGCCGCCTGCGGAACTCGAAGAGGCTTTCGGCAAAATCAGCGGATTCCTGAAAACCCGGGGCTAGGCCGCGCAATCACTCGGTTGCGAGCCTGTTCTGGAAAACCCCCTCGAATATCTCCATTACGCTTATCTTGGAGTATTCGGTCGGGATTGAATTGGTGGTTGCCACTTCCTTTGCCCCTGCTTCCTGCAGCCGCATTCCCGCGTCTGCAAGCAAAAGCCCGTGGGTAGCGCCGCAAAAAACGTTTTTGGCGCCTTCGGCCCTGCACAGCTCCACAGCCTTGACCATCGTGCCGCCGCCGGCAATCATGTCGTCGAGCACGAGCACGTTCTTGCCCTTTATGTCTATGTCCAGCTTGAGAGTCTCTACGGGCCGGTATATCTTTTTCTCGCTTGTGACGTAATCGCCCCTGACCTTGGTCATGGACGCCCCGCCATGCCCTTCCACCAGGTATTTCGCGCCCTTGTCCGGGCTTATTACCTCGAGCTCGCCGTATTTGGACTGGAAGTATTTTACCATGTGGTCCGCGCCCGTGAGGTTGGTTATCCTAAGCCCTTCGCACTCGAACTCGCCAGTTTTTTTGAGGAAATGGCAGTCCAGCGTGACAAGCCTCTCAAGCCCGGCGTGGCGGAGCATCTTGCAAAGCACGTGCGCGCTTTTGACCTCGCCCTCGACCACTATCTTGTCCTGCCTCGCGTATGGCAGGTACGGCACGAATGCAGTCGTGTGCTCTGTCTTCTTGGTTATCTCCTCGAGCGCGAGGAGCAGCTGGAATATGGCGGTGTCCTGGTTCGGGTACATCCTGTGGAACAGGAGGGCCCGCTTGCCCGCAAGGCTTTCGATGTGTGGTATCCTGACGTAGCTCTCGCCGTCCGGGAACGACTTGGATTCCAGGTTCGGCTCAAGTATGCCGCTGAATGTCGGGAATATTATTCTCTCGGTTTCCATGCCAAATCGCCCGCGTCATACCAGCTCGGAGGCCGGGAACTTCTTCTCGCAAAACGCGCACCTCATCCCCTCGCCGTCGAGCTCGAACTCCGTCTCCATGCTCTCGCTGTTTGTGATGCACCTTGCGTTGGGGCACCTTAGCACCCCTGAAACTTTTTTCGGGAGGCGCGCCTGCCTTTTTTCCGCAAGTTCTGATTTTTTTATTATGTTTATTGTGGCGTTCTTGCAAACAAGCGACACGAGGTCGGATTTCCTGCTGTCAAGCGCCACCCCTTCTATCTTCACTATGTCCTTTTTGCCAAGTTTCTTGCTTGGCACGTTCATTATGACGGCCACGCGCGCGCCGAAATCCCTGTCAATGCCGAGCATGCCTAGGACCTTGAGGCCAAGCCCCGCATCGATGTGGTCTATGACAGTGCCGTTCTCGATTTTTTCAACGCTAAGTGGCATAACAATCACCAGTTTCAAACCGCGCCGAGCATGCGCCCGAGCACCGCCATCCTGACGGGCACCCCGTATTTGGCCTGCTGGAAATACCTGGCCATCGGGCTCTCGTCTACCGCCTCGGGTATCTCGTCAATCTTTGGGAGGGGGTGCAGTATTATCATGCCGGCCTTGGCGTTTTCCAGGTATTCCTCGCTTATCCTGAACTCATGCTGGACCTTTGCCGCCTCGTACTGGTCAGCGAACCTCTCTTTCTGCACCCTGCACACGTAGAGCACGTCGCAGTCGGACAGGTCGATGGCGTTTAGCTCCTCTATGTCGGCCTTGTGCCTGCCGCGCGCCTCCTCTATTATTTCCCTGTCCATCTCAAGCCCCTTCGGGGAGACAAGCGTTATCCTGGCGCCGAACATTGCAAGCCCGAGCACAAGCGAGCGCATGGCCCTCGCGTGCTTCAGGTCGCCTACGAGCTGGACATTGAGCCCTTCAATCTCGCCCTTGCACTTCTTTATGGTGTATAAGTCAATGAGAGTCTGCGTCGGGTGCTGGTTGCCCCCGTCGCCCGCATTGACGACCGGGTGCTTTGCCGCCCTGTCTGCCACGCGCGCCGCGCCCTCGCCGGGGTGCCTTATGACAAGCACGTCAGCGTAGCCGTCTATTATCTTTACAGTGTCTATCAGGCTCTCGCCCTTTTTCGAAGAGCTGGATTCGGAGTTGAATGAGATTACGTCCGCCCCGAGCCGCTTTGCCGCGGCCTGGAACGACATGTTGGTCCTTGTCGAGGGCTCGAAGAACATGGTGGCGACTATCTTGTTGTCCACTATCTTCTTCCCGCTTTTAAGCAGGGCTTCCATTTTCTCGGCGAGCTTGAGGTATTCCTCAAGGTCTTTTTTCTCGCAGTCGCGTATCGAAATTAGTCCTTCCAAGACCCCACCCCTGGCTTTCTGGATATTGCTTTCTCCAACAATGTTTTAATTATCTGCCTTTGGGAGTTTTGGATGCAATGCCCCTGAATTCGCTATTGCCTATGTCTATGTAGTATATCGTATTGGTGGCTGGCTTGTTTGAAAACTGCCCAAGCGTCACAGCGAGCACGTCGTTTTTGGCTATAAGCCCGTGCGCCGCAGCCTCGCCGACGCATTCCTCCGGGGTTTTTGGCTCTTTTTTCACAAGCACGGGCGTCACGCCCGCGTAGAACTGGAGGGATTTTGCCACTGCCGCGCTTTCCGTGAGCGCGTATATGGGCTTGCCTATCCTGAAGCGGGACACCATCCTTGGCGTGAAGCCGGAGCGGGTGGGGGTGATTATCTTTGTGACCCCGGTGCTTGTGGCCATTTCCCTGACGCAGTTGCATATTATTTCTGAATAATTGCCGCTTCCGTCAGGTATGAGGCCCGCGGCCTGCCTTTGCATGCTTGACCTCTCTATCTCGTCCGCTATTTTGGCCATCGTGGCTGCCGCCAGCGCGGGGTATTTGCCAGTTGCGGTCTCGCCGGAGAGCATGAGGCAGTCTGCCCCGTCCATTATCGCGTTTGCAATGTCGGACACGTCGGCCCGGGCGGGAACTGGCGAGCCCATCATGGATTCAAGCATCTGCGTTGCCACTATCGAGGCCTTGCCTGCCGCAAGGCATTTGCGGATTATGCTTTTTTGCACGAGCGGGACCTTTTGCATCGGCAGTTCTATCCCGAGGTCGCCGCGCGCTATCATTATCGCGTCGGAGGATTCTATCAGCCCGTCGGCGTTTGCCACTCCGGTCCTGCTCTCTATCTTAGATATTATCGTTGATTCGCCTGCAAGCCGCCTCAATTCCAAAACGTCTTTTGAAGAGCGCGCCATTGAGAGCGCGAATACCTTCTCGCCCTCTTTTTTCGCAAGCGCTATGACTTTCATGTCCTGCTCCGATATGGCGGGCAGGTCGAATTCCCTTGACAGCGAGTGGACTGACCCTGCGTTTTTTAGGAAGCCAGGGTTGAGGGCGCGCAGCTGCGCTTCTCCTTTCGACTTCCCCACTGCCTTGAATTTCACAAGCCCGCCGTTTACTACGAGCACGTCTCCTGCCGAAATCTGCCCTGAAATGTCCCTGTTGAAATAGAACCCGCCGCCATGCCCCTTTGCAAAGCCGACAGAGACAATTTCGCCCTTTTTAATGTCCCTTTCTGTTTCAGCCATCATGCGCGTGTCGGGCCCCTTGAGGTCGAAAATCACCGGCACGCCGCAGGATTCCCTGACTGCCTCAAGAATGGCCTTCCACTCGGCCGGGTTTCCAAAAGCCGTGTTTATCCTGGCGGCAGTCATCCCCGCGCGCGCTAGGGCCCTGATTGCCTTTTTCCCGCTGCTTGCCGGCCCTATCGTGCATATGAGTTTTGTGGATGCCATGGTTTGCTTTCGACCTTCCTGTTAAAAAAAGCGGGCATTGCCCCTGCGCGGGACGTCCGGCTTTAAAGCGGCGCTCCGGTTTTAAAATTCCGGCTGCAAATGCATCCACATGATAGTGGTTTTTGAGGGCATCGACGGCTCCGGGAAGGACACACAGATAGGGCTTTTCATCAAGGCTCTCGAGGCGATGGGGAAGACTTATTCGAGCTTCAAGTTCCCCTCGCAAAAGGCGCGGCTTGCGCTCTCGCACCTTGAGGGCAGGGCAGCGGCAGGCCCGCAGGAGCTTTTCATGGACTTTGCCCGCGACATCGAATCATCCACCCCTGCCGTGCTAGCTGCAGCGGAAAAAACGGATTTTGTCATCATCGACAGGTATATTTTCTCTACAGTGGCGTATCAGGGTGTTGCGCTGGGGTTTGACAGGGCGCTTGCACTTGCGGGCGGGTTCAGCCTTGCCAGGCCGGACGTGGTGGTATTTCTTGAAATAGCGCCAGAACTCGCATATTCGCGCAAGAACGCCCAGAAAGAACCTGACAGGTTCGAGTCGGACCTTGCGTTCCAGTCAAAGGTGGCGCAGGCGTATTCCCTGCTTTACGCCGCAGGATACAATGCGGGCAGGTGGACGCGCGTGGACGCGTCAAAATCCCCTGAAAAGGTCCATGAGATAATAATAAAAGAGGTTGTGCAGGAATAAACTATGCTATTTTTGCTCCAATAGTCTAGCCCGGTCAAGGACGGTGGCCTTTCACTGGGATTTTGTTTGCTATTGCAGGCTATCCCAGACGACAGCCATTAACCCGGGTTCAAATCCCGGTTGGAGCATTTTTCCTTCTTTTCGTTCGGCTTTATGTTGCCTATTATCTCTCCAACCTTCTTGCCTTGGCAGGCAAAGTCCCGTGAACCCTGCAGGTTCCCGGTCCCGGTTGGAGCATATCTTTTTTTAATCATGCAAACAATCCATACTCGGTGGTCTATGTGGGTTTTATTGACGAGTTCATGGCGTTTTTGAACAAGAACAAGGTTATCGGGCTTGCGGTTGCCTTCATAATCGGCGCAGCCGCGGCCAAGCTGGTCACGGCCATTGTAAATGACATAGTAATGCCCATAATCGCTGTTTTGGTGCCCTCTGGCGACTGGCGCTCGGCAGTGTGGCAGGTCGGCCCTGCAAAATTCCTGATTGGCGACTTCGCAGGCGCGCTCATCGACTTCGTGATAATCGCGTTTGTCATTTTCCTGATTGTCAAGTACGCTGTGAAGGAAGAGGCGAAGTAGCCGCCTGACTGTTTCCAGGCGCCGGGCCTTTGCCCGCCCAGCCATGCGTAGTGGTCATTCATGCCAAGGCACAAAAGCGGGAGCAAGCCGCGATTCCAAGGCGAACTTATTGCCCTGCTTCTTTTTGCAGCCCTGGCAGCGCTGCCTTTGTTTATTGGCAGCGCCCAATGCGCCGGCTTCGAGCATGACGAGGGCCTGTTCTTCACTGTAGCAAAGGAAGCAATGAATGGCAAAATCCTTTACAGGGACATTGTGGACAACAAGCCCCCTGGCCTTTATTTTTCACTCATGCCCGCAGTGCTCGCGTGCGGCAACAATGTTTTTTGCATCAGGTCAATCGCGGCAATACTCAATCTGGTTTCCGCAGCGCTTCTCTATCTCGCCTGCCGCAAGCATCTCTCCGGCCTTGCAAGCCTCGCGCCACCCGTGCTTTACCTGCTCTACTCATTCGCGGCTACAAACGTTTTTTTCAGGTCCGAATTCGTCCTGGGGCACTTGTTCGCGCTTGCGTTTTTCCTGTTTTCATGCGCATTTGACGGCAGGAAAACCGCCTTCCTCCTTGCCGCCATGCCTATAGCTTTTGGCGCGTGGGTGAAGCCTGCATTCCCATTGCTTTTCGTGCCCGCATACCTGCTTCTCATGCACAAAAAAATCATTTCAAGGAAGGAAGCCCTCGACTCGTTGCTTGTTTTCATTGCCGCCTCCGCAGCCCTCGCAATCGCGTTCGCGCCATTTTCCGACTATTCGGCGTTAATTTCTGATTCGGGCGGCTGGTTTGGCAGCATCCTGGCGCACCTGTCTGCAACGGGAATCGCCTCATTTGCGTCATACTTGTTCTTTTTCATACTGCTTTTCGGCCTGGTGTCCCTTGCTGCTGCGCTGGATTATGGCAAGTCAAGCGCGTTCGAGCAGCTCTGCGCGGTCGTTTTCGCGTCGTATTTCATATTCGCCATTGTTTTCAAGCTCTTCAGCCTTACCTATCATTTCCTGCTCATCCCGCTTTTCTTCCCCGCATTCTCATTGCTTGCCGGAAGCGCGCTGTCTGCTTCATTGCGGGGCGCGAGTGCATGGCAGGAATCGGCAGCAAGGGCTTTCCCGATAATACTTGGCATCTGCGTTTCCCTCGCCGTCGTGCATGGCATAATACCGACCGCGCTTGACTATTATTTCTCGACATCGCACGCCTGCCCGCCATGCTCGCTTGCAATGGATTCCATCCGCGCAATGGCAAACGGCTCCCTCTACGTCTATCCCTCCCGCGCAGGCTACTACTTCGCGCTAAACGCCTCCCCGTTCACGCCGGCAATCTATCACCATGAGATATTCAGCTCGGAGATTGAAACCACCGAATGGTTCCAGAAAGAGGTCGTTTCCCCGCTTGTATCGCGCCAGCCCAACGTGGTGCTGCTTTTTGACGACGAGACCTCGCTAATCAATGCGAGTGCCGCCCACCAGCGCTACCTTTACCTTGCGCAAACCCTCTCGGCCAACTATTCCCTTTACCCGGCGCCTGGCTGCAATGGCGCGCAGGCCTACGTCAAAAACGGCATCATGCCCGCGCCTGCGGCCAAGTAGGGGCATTTCCCACCCGGGCGCCCGTGGTTTGCTATATATAGTTTATCTGCGACTATTTACTGGGGTTTTTTTGGCAAAAATCAAGTTCATATTGCTTGACATAGACGACACGCTTTTCCCTAGCACCCAGTTCTCATCCCTTGCGCGGGAAAACTCCGTAAAGGCCATGATCGAGGCGGGGCTTCCCTGCACCTATGCCAGGGGGCATGCCGCCCTGCTCTCCATTGTCAGGAAAAAAGGCTCCAACTACCCCGGGCATTTTGACGACCTGTGCGCGTATTTCAAGGCCAAAAACCCCGACAAGATAATAGCTGCCGGGATTGTGGCATACCACAACACAAAAGCGAGCATCCTGCCATACCCCCAGGTCATGCGCACAATGATACGGCTTCGCGAGGAGGGCTACAAGCTCTACGTTGCCACAAACGGCAATTCGATAAAGCAATGGGACAAATTAATCAGGCTCGGCCTGCACAACCTCGTCCACGGGGCGTTCATTTCGGAAGGCGTCGGGCTCGAGAAGTCCAAGGGCTTTTACCAGAGGGCCCTGCGCTCGCTTGGGGCGAAGCCGTCCCAGGCAATCATGGTCGGGGACCACCCGGAGTTTGACATGTCCGCGGCAAAACAGGCGGGAATAACTACCGTGCGCGTCCTTTCCGGGAAGCACGCGGGCAAAAAGGCGGAATCGGATTACAGGATTAAATCATTTGACGAAATGCTTGGCATTCTCGGGGTGCGCAGAGATGGAAGATATTGACGAGCAGGTGGAGAACGAGGTCTATCGCGAGGACGAGGACCCGCAGGAAGTTCTTGAGAATTTCATAAAGGCCGGCAAGATAACAGCGGACGTGGCGGCAAGCTCCAAAAGCCTCATAATAGAGGGCGAGTCCATACTCGACATAGCGGAGACCATAGAGAAGATGATAGTAGACGCGGGAGCGCGCCCGGGCTTCCCTGCCACCATTTCCATAAACGATTACGCCGCGCACTATGCGCCCGAATCCGGCTGCGAGACGCTTATCGGCCCAAAAGACGTCGTAAAGGTGGATTTGGGCGTGGAGATTGACGGCTGCATCGGGGACACGGCGTACACTATAGACCTTTCGGACGAGAACGGCAAGCTGCTTGACGCGTCAAGGTCAGCCCTCATGGACGCGGTCGCGGCAATGAAGCCAGGGGTCACCAACGGGCGCATTGGCGAGATAATCGAGACGAAAATAAAGTCGTACGGCTTCAGGCCGATTTCAAACCTGACGGGGCACATGATAAAGCGCTACCTTCTCCACGCGGGCGTGTCAATACCCAACGTGGCCTCCGACCAGAAATACGAATTGCAGGAAGGCGACATATTCGCCATCGAGCCTTTCGCGACAAACGGCGCCGGGCACGTTTCGGACACAAACCAGGTCGAGATATTCTCCCTAATCGAGCCGAGAAACGTCCGGATGCGCGAGTCAAAGCGCCTCATCGCCTACATCATCCAGAACTATTTCACGCTCCCGTTTGCGGAGAGGTGGCTTGCAAAGGACTTCAAGTCCCGCCTGGCCCTTAACGCGTCCCTGCGCGAACTTCTCAATTTCGGCGTGATACAGGGCTACCCGGCGCTGCGGGAAGCGGAGAAAGGCCTGGTTTCGCAGTTCGAATACACGGTTGTAATCGAGCATGACGGCGCGCGGATATTGACAGATTACAAGATGGACTGAATTTTGGTTTCCTGGGCCCGTGGCGCAACTTGGATAGCGCGTCTGGCTTCGAATGCCCCTCCGCGAAAGCGCGGTTGACGGTGCGTGTTCCGCATGGCGGATGCCACCAGAAGGCTGCGGGTTCAAATCCCGTCGGGCCCGAATACTAAATTAGGCAGTTTGCATTGGATGCCCGACGGTTTGACGCCTGGAGCGTCAAATCCCTCGCAAACCCCCGCAGTTTGCTCGGTCCCGTCGGGCCCGATATATGGATTGATAGCTGGGGCCCGACTGCTGGACCTCTACTTGGCCTTCGGCCAAGCCAGTCGTAAAGCTGCGGCTTTACTACTTTGCGGTCCAGGCCCCGTGAACTTTTGCGAAAGTTCCCGGTCCCGTCGGGCCCGATATGTGTTGTTAGCGGAGGCTTGGCTTTGGCTTCTACTCGCCCTCTTATGTTTTTCATCTCTTCTACAAAGCTATAAATACGGGGAGAATCAGATTGGATGCGTGGTCTAATGGTGAAATCGCCCTTCAATGCAGGAGTAGTTTTCCTTTTCATTCTAGCCCTTGCTGCCGGGATAACGTTCAGCCAGGCTGCAAATGTCCAAGTACTTGTGAGCAATGCCACGTATGGCGACAAGATTTACGTGCTCGTATATGATTACCAGGGATATGTGACAGGCGAGGTTCACGCCATAAGCCCATCGAATTTAGTGAAGACCGCCACTCTTTCTGCTGGCCAGGCCACGTTTGACGCGGACGAGGCAGGCAGGTGGGACATATACTATCTTGGCAAGCTTTATCCCGCCTATGTCTCCGACAACACGCCTGCAGGCGCCGGCTCCCTGGAAATGCCCAGGCAAGACTGGTTTGCCCAGCTCTTGAACACTGCCATTTCCCTGCCCGTATTCGCAGTGGTACTGGCCCTTATTCTTGTCGGTTCCCTCGTGTTCCTGTACTTTTTCGTGAATTCCTATTCGGCCCGCCAGTTCAGCGTGCGCAAGGCGGTCTCAAAGGGAAAGGTCGGCATTTCCATAAAAAACAACGGCCCGGAGGCGCGCAATGTCCTGCTTCTCGACTTTTTCGAGGAGGGCGGCAGGCTGATGTGCGTGCAAAAGAAGATAGGCAAGATAGGCGCCGGGCAGATAACCGAGCTTTCATACCCTTCCGGCAAGAACAGCCATAAATATTCCGCAAAAGTAGTGCTTCTCTCCACCACGCGGGCAGACGATGTTTCCTATTCGGCTGAAAGGGACTGAAAAGGCCCCGCCGCGCCTTGCGCGTTCCCCGTAAAAAACCCGAACGGCGCGCAAATCCCTAGTTCCCTGAAAGGTAATGGCCCGTTATTCCCTGCTTTAGCTTTTCATAGGCAGCCCGGTATTTCTGCGTTGACATGAATTCGGCCACCGGCACGCCTTCGAGCTCTTCAATGCCTATCTCGGCGAAGAACTTTGCAAAAAACGCCCCTATGGCAGCGTATTCCTGCGGGTTGTTGAGCTTCTGGGCAGCAAACCCGTTCCCGGCAAGGTAGCTTTTCATGCTGCCGGGGCCCGTGTTATAGGCAGCAAACGCAATCGGGATGCTGCCAAACATGGCTACCTGCTGGCTGAAATAAGAAACAGATGCCGCGGCGTTCTTTTCGGGATCGTACAGGTCGTCGCCCTTTTCGAATATCGCATTGCCTGAAGTGTCCTTTACGGAATAAGCCGTGTTTAGGGTGAGTTGCCCCAGGCCCACGCACTTCGTCCCTGACACAGCCTCCTTTGTCACGAAGTTTTCAGTAGCGAAAAGGGCGCAGGCGTCGCACGTTCCAAGCGACCTCGCGCCTGCATTGCCTATTATGATTGATATCAGCTGGGCGCTGCCCCCGCCGTCGAGTTCAATGTTTTCCTTGAGCCTCTCGAAAATGCCCGTAAAGCCGGTTTCCCTAAACATCCTGGCCTTGTAGAAAACGTATTCGCCTGACTTTTTTATTGTGAAATACGCCTTGAGCTTCTTTCCAGGCTCGGTAATCCACAAATAGCCGTTTTTCACATTCGCCGCCGTGAGGCTGTCCACCTTTATCCTGTATTTGGAATTTAGAAGCCTTGAGAGGTGGGCATCGCTCGTATAAGGGAAAAATTCGTATTTTTTCACGCTGTGGGCTTCCTGCTCGTTTATGGTGCTAAGTATCCTGCTTGGCATGTCGGAGTTGGTTATCAGGCCAAGGAACCCGGCTTCAGGCGCGCCCAAGCTTTTTTTATCGGCTGCGGCGGCAGTGCCTTCCTGTCCGTTTTCCGGTTTTTGCGCTGCCTGGGTTTTTGATTCTGCGCCAGAGCATGTTTGGCCTGCATTGCCGCTTATTGCGCTGACCATCTTGCCGTAGGCATTGAGCCTTTCCGTGTTTTCCTTTGCCATGCCGCTGTCAGTTGAAAAAAGGACAATGAACTGCTTTTTCCCGACTTCCCCGAAAGCGCGCCTTTTCCATTCCCCGGCGGACATCCATGCAGTGCCAAGCCTGCCGTCAAAAAAAGTGTCCCTGTACTCAATCCCGCCTTTTTCATTTAGCCTGTAGGATATGTTCCTTGAATAGTTCTTATGCCCGCCAATCCTGCGGTAGGACACCACTCCGTCGTATGCCTTGCCGATTTCCATTGCCGCCATAGCAGGCTTTGAATCGTTTTTGCCTGTGTCTGCGGGCTTTTGCGCTTCAGTTCCCGCTTCCTTGCCCTGGATGCCGCCATTGCAGGAAAGCGAGCTTATTGCCAGGCCCGCGCACACGCCAGTTAAAAGAAGCTTCCCTGCGGTCGCCCTGTTGAACATGCTCCTGCCGCGGGATATCTTGCCGCCCTGCGGGTTCCTTTTCCGGGCCGGTTCATCTGCATTGGAATTTGCAAGCATTGTTTGGCTCATGCGGATACCTTTCTAATCTAGTCGTTTAGGTTGGAAAATGCTCAATCCATCCTTTTAAACGTTGTTAATTGTGATTAGAAATGTTATCCTGCCCCTGCAAGGCGCCCTCGCGCTCAAACTCCCTTGTCCCTGTTTTCATTCCCGTTTGCCTTGGCATACTGCTGCCCGCTTATGGTGTAAAACTCCCCGGGCACTTTCCCCTGCTCCAGCCTTGCGCTGAACTCGTACCTGTTGCCCTTTGACCTGTTCACGTCCACTTCGAAATGCTGGGCATATTCGGGAGTGCCATACCTGACTATGCTTATTTCCCCCCTTGTATGCCTGAAAAAATCGTCAAGAGTTGAGAGCTGGATGCCGTTGCTCCTGTGCGCTACCTTCAGCTCGCCATTGTCATAGACTATCATGCCCCAATGGTTGTTCCAGACGCCGTCGGAGCCAGGGCCGTTTGGCGACCTGTCAACCCTGACAACGTCCCCAACCTGGAGGTAGAGCCTGTCAAGGTTTTTCAGCGCTATGCCGTCCTGCCTGTTGCGTTCGTGCTCGCCTATCCTTTCCTCAAGGAAATTCCCCGGCCGCCTTTTCAGGTTGAGGTCCTCGTTTGTGGTTTTTTTGAGGACCTTTTTGAACCAAGTATAGCAGTCATTGTCGCCAAGGTCGTATGCGCCGTAAGTCTTTCGCGTGTAATTGCTGTCCTTTTCCTGCATTCCTGCGTCGTATACCGCGCGCTTTGACGCAAGGTACTGGAACAGGTAGTCCCTTGACTCCTTGTAGAACTTCTTGTCAAGCCTGCCCTTGAAACGCTCGAGCTGCTCCGAGTACTTCTCAACATTCTCGAATGTGGGGTTTTCCTTGAGTATCTGAAGGCTGGCGTACGGGTTTTCCGGATTGAGCTTGGCGAGTTTTTTCTCCAGCCAGTCTATGACGCTTTCGATGTCGCCCGCGTTTTTCCCCTGCCCGAGGCTGTCCTTGTTCGCGATAGTCCCGGGTGTGTTGGTCTTGTCCTTTGCGGCGATGTATGTGGTGTCTATGCCTTCAAAGTGCCGGGGGCTTTTGTTCTTGACAGGAGTGGTCTTTTTCAGGTCATTCCCCCCGCTTTCAACTGCCTGATTTTTTTCAGGCGCGATGCCGGTTTTTTTCGGCACAGAGCCCACTGGGTATTCTTCTATCCCCTTGAAAACAAGCCTCTCGCCGTCGAACCCGACAGCCCTTTTCCAGTCGTCCAGGGACTTGAACTTTCTCGTCTTTGATATCCTGTAATCCAGGTAGCAATCGCCCGACTTCACCAAAAGCCGCTTGTATTCCTTCCCGGTCTTGCCCGAGTAGGTGGCAATGTACGCCTTGCCCTCCATCCTCTCTATTTCAGGCGGCACGTCCGAGAACCCGAACCTTTTTTTGTCGTCCTGCCCTATTTTCAGCGCGAAAGTGAAAGGCAACATGCGACTAATTCCTGCTTGCCAATATAAAAAACTTGGGCATGCCCCTATTTCTCCAGGCGGCTATGCTTTGGCTTTTTTGGCAGCGTGCCTTACTGCCTTTTCCGCCTCCGCAATCTCTTCCATCCCCAGCTGAAACACCCTCCTGCCTGAAAACGGGAGCGATTCGGCCGTTTTGGCAAGCTGGGCTTTTGGCATCCCAAGCGCGCTTGAAGACGCCGCAAGAGCGGCGCGCAGGGTTTTTTTCCTGTGCGAGAATATGGCGGTTACAAACGCGTCGGATGCCGTAGCGCCGCCCCCGCCCTCCCGCGTTTTCTTCTCGAGGGCTATTATCTGGGAATCCACTTTGGGCGGCGGGTAGAACGCGCCTGCGGGCACATTGCGCCTGAACACGACGTCAAACGCCTTGCCCGCCTGCACGGACAGCCGCGAGTATTTGCGCTCCCCCGGCATTGCGCCTATCCTTTCTGCGAATTCCTTTTGCAGGCAGAACACGGCGCGGGAGAACTCCATTTTGGCGGCCTTGAATATGATTTTCGAGCTGATGTAGTAGGGCAGGTTGCCGCAGACAATGTCGAAGTCGCCATCCGGCTCCCATTCGAGGAAATCTACCCTGACAATCTGGAGGTTCCTGCTTGCCCCGAAACGCGCCTCGAGGGCGCTTGCCATGTCCGGGTCCTTTTCAACGCACACGAGCTTTTTCGGGCCGAAGGCGAGAAGCATTTCAGTGAGGTTCCCCGTTCCCGGGCCAATCTCCAGGACTTTCTTGCCCCTGGGCATGCAGAGAGTGGCCTCCATCTTGAGCAGTTTCCTGTCGACAAGGAGGTGTTGGCCCAGGCTTTTTTTCAACATGCATCATCACTGCGTTCCGCGGCATTTAACACTTATGGTTGGCACTAGGGCTCAAATTCGGTTTGCCGGCGCTTTGGCTTTCCTATGCGGGCGGCTTGACAAACAGGTAGTGCTTCTCAATCCCTGTTATCTCGTTGTTTATCCTCTGCACTATTATGCTTGCAGGGTCGGTGAGAAGCGGGACGCGCGTCTTTATGTCGTCGAACGACTGGAAAGCCTTGCTCTCCCTCTCGGAGAGTATCTCCTCCAGGTGCTTTTTCCCTACTCCCGGGAGAAGCTCGAGCTGGTGAAGCCTGATTGAGACCGAGCCGCACTTGTTGAAGAAATTGACGAAATCCGATTCCCTCTCCGCGACAATCTTGCGCAGCACGGGTATCAGCTCCGAGCGGGCGGTGTTTGACAACTCGCTTACGGAAAGCCTGGTCTTTATCCTGTCGACTTCCACCCTGTTGTCCTTGCCTATGCTTACCTTCTGCTCAAGCGATACCGCCTGTCCGGGCTTTATCGTGACCTCTAGCAGCTTGAAGAATTTCGTGCCTATTATCTGGGCTACGGGCTCCCTGTTCCTGTCCATGCTCTTTCCGGTGGGCAGGAAGTCGAGAACGTATCCGAAGTCTTCCATTAGTTCGTCCATCAGCACAATCCCCTTGTATAAACGTCAACGCAACGGCAAAATCATGCCTTTTCCTTCTTGGCCTTCTTTTCCTTTTTCGGCTTTGCGGCAGGCTCCGCTTTTTCTTCCTCTTTTGCCTTCTCCTCTTCTTCGGCTGCATTGGCGGCCTTTTCCTCGGCTTCCTTCGCCGCAGCCTCTGCCTGCGCCTTTGCGGCCTCTTCCTGCTGCTTGAGCTCCGCCATCTTCTTGGAGTGTTCCTGCGCGCGCTCCTGGTACGGCGCGAGCATGTCGAATATCTTGTCCTGCTTGTCCTGCGGCACTTCAGGGCTCTCCCTGGAAAGTATGGCCGCAAGCTGGGACTTGTACTTGGGTATTATGTCCGCCACTTTTATCGCGGATTCCTCGCCGATGCCCATCCCCACCAGCTCGTCGACGATTTTCTGCGCGTCCTTTTCGGGAATTTTTGCGAACTTTTCGCAGTATGAGAGGCTGCCCGCCTGCTCGTAGAGCAGGTCGCCGTCCTTTGAGCGCGCCTTCAGTATTTCCTTTGCAGCGGCCACCGTGACCTGTTTTGACGAGTTGAGATTTTTGCCTATCATGCGAGCGCACCTTGCGATTCCCGCGCTTTGCGGGATGTTTTCATAATTCAATTGCCACTGCTGCCTGTACTGCCTGCATTCATGCCTGCTGGAGGTGCACGCCGGGTATTACAAGCTCCTTTATCGCCCTGCCGTCCTTTATCTTGACCAGGTAGGACTTGCCCCTGACGCCAACGACCGTGCCATGCCTGCCCCTGTACCTCGGGTGCGGCATGCCTGTGAACCTGACCTTCAGGTCTATGACCACATTGTCGCCTTCCTTGAAGGACTTGACAAGCTGGTTGACAGTGAGCTTGTTGTTGGTCATGCCAAGAAGCCTGCTCCTTTTGGACATTTTGCCTTTTGAACGCTTTGCCATTGAAATCATCTCTTAAAAGCGAAGTAATCTCCCGGAATTTCTTGCGGGTTGCGGTATATAAACTAATCTAAAACCTCGCATTTTCTGAATTTATTTATATATCTATGTTTTTAAACCCATCCAAACAAATAATTGCGTTTAAAAACATGTATGGTGCCTTTGCTCATTACTCTGGCGCCGTATGCAAAGCCGCTTTTGCGCGCCCGGCCCGCGCCGGGGCAGCGGCGGCTTGCGATGGGTGATTTTCAATGGCAGGTGTCCGGATTGGCAAGCCGTCTTTCAAGATCGAGAACATTGTAGCAAGCGCGAACCTGGGGCTTGAAATCGACCTCTATTCCATAGCGTACAAGGTCCATGACGTTGAATACGAGCCTGAACAGTTCCCGGGCGCAATATTGAAAATCAAGGACCCCAAGTCCTCGCTCCTTCTCTTCAAAAATGGCAAGATTATCTGCACGGGCTGCACCTCGGAGAAAATGGTTTCAGACGCAATCAAGAAGACCATGAAAATCCTGGAAGGCTATTCGGTCAAGACAGGGCCGCAGACCAAAAACCCCAAGTTCGACATTGTCAACATCGTGGCTTCCGCGGAGCTTGGCGTGGAGCTGGACCTCTACACCATAGCCTACAAGGTCAAAAACGTTGAATACGAGCCCGAGCAGTTCCCGGGCGCAATCCTGAAATTCCTGGACCCCAAGTCGTCGCTGCTGCTTTTCAAGAACGGCAAGGTAATCTGCACTGGCGCGAGAAGCGAGGCGGGCGTGCTTGAGGCGCTCCTGCGCGCGGTCAAAGTAGTCCAGCCGTACGCAAGCAAGCTGGAAAAATAGGCCAGCCCTGTTTTTCCGCCAATGCTTCCCCTTTCCCCTTATTTTTTCTTATAAAAATAATTATCATTATAAAGGGGTTCCTGCAAAAGCAGAAAACAATGTCATTTGTTCGTGGGGTCCGCATAGTCCTACTCATTTCCCTATTTTTCTTGCTGCCGCTGGCCCATGCCAAGGAGGTTATGGGCACATGCAGCGGGACTCCCACTGCCGGCTGTTCCGGGCTTGGCTACTACTCATGCACGCAGGTGCCTGGCTGCAGCCCCAATTATCCTCCCGGGGGCGATTGCCAAACCGCCCCGGGCGGCAATGTCAATAGCCACACTTATGGCTGGTATTGCCGCGGGCCCGATGGCGAGCCCGACTATTGCAACCAGTACACGTCATCTTCCAGCGGTGTGATATACTACCCGACCAAAAACTCCTCTGCGTGCGCAAGCTATCCGTGCACTGTCGGCGGCGTAACTGCGTACGGCTGCCAATGGACTGGCCCCGAATGCGGCGGCTCGGCGTCCTCGTGCTCCGGCATTGAAAGCAGCAACCTATGTGCCTCGCTTGGCTGCACGTGGACGGTCACCACCAATGGCCCTGCAACCCCTACCGTGACTCTCACTCCAAACCCCGCATACAACGACAGCGTGCTTGCCGCAACAGCATATGCAGTCGACCCCGCAGGGAACACGGTCCGCTATTATTACGAATGGTCTATTGAAGGCTCGACACTGAAGGCGGACGGCAACCCCGTCGGCTCTACAGGCACGCCGCAGCTTGCAAGCAGCTTCAACTGCTCCTATTACCCTGAATGCACGGGCGGCAAGAACGTCACTGTCAAGGCGACCGCGTGGTCTTCAAGCGGTGCCACGGAGCCGTTTTGCTCCGGCGCGGGGGTTTTCGACTGCTACAGCTATCTTGAAATGGGCACCACAAGCGGCGGCTACAGTTATCCTAATGGCTGTTCTTCATCCGCGCCATCGCCTTTCTGCCAGACTTCAAGCCTTGGCTGCGACGGCCTGAACGCGGACGGCACCCCGTGCCATGACGCCTGCGGCATCTGCCCAAGCGGCGTGGACACGTATTCATGCGAGGGCAGCTTCATTTGCGACGACCTCACGGACAGGCCCGCATGCCAGTCGGCAGGCTGCACGTGGCACACGGGCGCCTCGTCGGGCCAGACATACAGCGCCTCCGCGTCAAAGACGCAGGAAATCACATCGCTTTTCACAAACCAGCCGCCGGCAGTGTCAATCACCAGCGTGACCCCAAACCCGGCAACCCCGAGCGAGACAATAAGCGCTCAAGTCCAGTCAACTGACCCTGAAAACGGCCAGGTTTCCATGACAGTCCAGTTCAAAAACGAGTACGGCACTGTGCTAAAATCCGTATCATGCCCTGCTGCCCAGTCGCCCTATCTCTGTTCCCTCGCGACCTATGCGTGCACTTCCTCCACATGCGTCCCCGGCAGGAATATTTCCGTATGGGCGCAGGCAAGCGACGGCACACTGCAATCGGCATGGGCCAATACCTATGTCGGGATAGTCCCGGAACCGACAGCGGCCCCTTCCGGAGACTTGAGCTCGCTGATACCGCTTGCCATAGCGGTAGTGCTTTCAGGCTATGCGATAGCGTACATGGCAGCGCAGATGTTCAATCTATAGGGTGTGTATCGAGTGGGAGCATTGGCATCGTGGGTGAAAATCGAGCTGCAGGAGCTTTTCATCACAGCGATAATACTTGCCTTAGTGGGGGCCGCGTTCGTAGCTTCAAACGGCGTGGCCCAGACTTTGTCGGGCAGTTCGTCCTACCAGGCCCTCGCCATGAACTACCTCGATTCGAGCATTGCCGACATGACTGACTACTCCCTCGCGCTTGCGAAGGCCAACCTGCTTGTGAGCAAGGCCTCCCAGTTCTCGTTCAGCGCGAGCTACGGGGGCTTCTTCATTGTCCCGTTCTGGTCCAGCGCCCCGCGCTCGGGGCTCGCGCCGCTCAACATATCCCTGATGAGCGGGATTGACGCCCTCAACAACGCCATCCTTGTCCAGGTGGTGCTCAAGATAATGCTCGTGTTCTTCCAGGCCGTAGTGCCAGTCTGGCTTTTCCCGCTTGGCATACTGCTTCGCCTCCTGCCGCCAACGCGGCGCGTCGGCTCGACCCTGATAGCGTTTTCTATTGGGCTTTTCATGATATTCCCGTTCTCGGTGGTCATAGCGGGCGAAGCATACAACATACTCAAGCCGGGCTTCCACACTACCATAGACGGGCAGTTCGGGATAAAGGACATAGACAAGCCGCCACTCGCCTCCCTTCTTTGCAGCGAATGGATGCAGTTCTACACAATCCTGGGCGAGCCGGGCTGGATATTCATACTCTGCGCATGGATGCTTCTCATACCTTTTGTGGGCGCGGCAATGTACTCTGTATGCGCGACAATTATCAACATAGTCTACAAGCTTTCAATCCCGCTTTTCCAGGTGGCGTTCACGCCCATTATGAACAGTTATGCCAACAGCCTGCCTATTACAGAAACGTTCGACGCGCTTTACAGCGTCGCCCTGCCCGGGGTGGTGGAGCGCGTCATGACTGCACTCGTGCTCTCGCTTGTCGTGGCCATAATAACGGTTTCGATAACGCGCAGCATCTCTACCGCCCTTGGCGGCGAGTCGCAGTTCTACGGGCTTTCAAAAATAATCTGATGATTGCATGCAACTGAAAACGACCGCGCTTTCCCTGTTCCTGCTTGCCACTGCGGCATTCGCCCAAACAGGCAACTCATACACGCAGTCCTGCGCTTTCTCCATAGCGGGAAGCGCGGCGCAATCAGTCCTGCCGCTTGTCTTCATGCTAGTCGTGCTCATGATTTCCCTTGCATATGTTTTCGGCCACGGGTTCCACCAGCCAAACATCGAGCTTTGGGCAAAGGACGAGTTCGCGAACGTCATAATATCGGCAGTCTTCCTTGTGGGCATATTCGCGTTCTTCTCGCTTGGCTGCGCAGTCACGGATTCCATAGACCAGGGCGCCGTGAGCACCGGCAGCTCGCCATTCATCATAGTGTACAAATACCTAGACGACCTTGGCACCAACTACGGAATGAGCACTGTGGAATACCTGACGAAAAACAGCATAAACCAGCAGTACGCCGCCACCGCCTACCTCTACCTCGGCGCCCCCATTGTCGGGGGCTGGGGCGTCGCAAACAAGGCCAATTACAAGGCGTTCTCGCAGCAAAACGAGCTTCTGATAGACCTTGCGATGCCTGCAATAGCCAGCCTGCGCATCCAGCGTTCAATATTCGTTTTCATAGAACAGATGTCTTTCTCGGTGCTATTGCCCCTGGCCCTGATTTTGCGCGTGTTCCCCTTCACCCGCGAATACGGCAATTTCGCGATTGCGCTCGTGTTCGGTCTCTACATCGTCCTCCCCCTGACATACGTCCTTTTCGCAAATGTCCATTACAATTACGTGAAGTCCAATCCGAACCTTTTCATAGGCTCGTCGTCCGTGTATTCCGGCGACGCAGCCCTGTCGGAAACATACTGGTACAAGCTGGGCCTGCTCTTCCCGCAGGCCGTGCTGTTCCCAAACATAGCAATAGTCATAGTGACCGCGGCAATCATGTCCCTGTCGCGGGCCTTTAGGGCAATTGCGGTATAGCCCGGGTGCTCATGATGTCCATTACAGCAAAAACCAACGCGCGCAACGGCGCAAAAAGCCTGGCCCTGGCGCTGCTTCCGGTAGTAGTCATTGTAATCCTGCTCTCCATGCCCGCAATCCGCTCCCAATCGTTCTTTGAGAACGCCACGACTGGCGCGGCTTCGGGCAATGTGCAGCAGTACAACAATGCCACGCAGTCCATGTCCCAGGCATCAATCGCCGGTTCCGGCGTATATGCCACTGGCTGGTTCTCCGACTGGCGCGTGCTTGGCACACTCGCCATAATGGTTTCGGTTCTGATGGTGGCCCTTGCATACATGATAGGCATAGGCATGGAATCCCGCGAGCTTAAGGTCTGGGCGGGCATTGAGCTTTCCCAGGTTGCTGTTTCAGCGCTCATACTCATGGGCGCCATAGGCATGATTGGATTTTTCGACCTTGTGGGAAACGAGGCGGCAGCAGCGTCCGGCATAAAGGTCAACGGGCAGAACCCCTGCAACAACATCCAGATACCCTGCGCAATGAGGATGTCGCAGATTTACCTTGACGACATGCAGGCAGTGGCAAAGAACACGGCACTCGAATTCCTGCAGAAAAACGTCGACAGGGCGCAAAAGAGCTCCAAGTCCATTGGCATTTCCTGCGACTCGCTGTGGTGCATCTGGTCCTCCGGGTTTTACAGGCCCGACGCGGGCATGAGCATGGACATGGACAGGTATACCCTGCTTTTCGACGACCTGACAAAGATAATCGCAAGCCTTAGCGCGCAGAGGTATTTCCTGGACATGCTCGCATACGTCATCGGCCCGATGTTCATGCTCGTGGGCATAATCCTGCGCTCCCTGTGGTTCACGCGCAAGCTTGGCGGCCTCCTGATAGCAATAGCAATAGCAGTAATGGTCATATACCCGCTTACCTATGTCCTCTCGTGGTTCACGCTCAAGGTGGCTGTCTACGGAGACAAGGCAGTTCCCCAGTCATTGCCGGCCGGCTGCCCCAGCGAATGCCAGCTCACGCCGCCTGTGAATGCGACCATGGGTTCTGTCACAATAGATTGCAACGTGGCCTGCGACGGATGTTCAAACCAGTGCAGGGAAATCCCATTCCCATCCGCCCTTTCAGGCACGTGCAATGAAACCGCCTGTTATTCCTGCCCCGCGGCGTGCAAGATAACCCGCGACATGCCGGAGTGCAATGGCGCGGCAAACGGCGTAGGGGAGATTTACAAGTGCACCTCGTGCCCGGACTTCTGCAAGACCAGGCTTTCCATGAAAAGCGACTGCTCCGCCTGCATAGGCCTGCAGTATTATTGCAGGATAAACAGGACAGACATTGCGGGCACTGGCAGCCAGGCCATTGAAAAGCCCGAGTGCACGGGCGCGGCAAACAGCGACATCGGCCTTTCCGCCGACCCGGCAAAGGCGGACCTTTACGCTAGCTGCCAGGCTGCAGGATGCCTCGACCAGCTGCCAAGCCTCTCGACAACCAATTGCAATGATTACGTGGGCTGCAAGCCCGAGGGCGGCTGCCCTACCTATTGCAGGGTCAACATGACCGCGGCGGAGGACGTTGACGGAATATGCGCGGGCAAGTGCACAGAATGCCCTGACTTCTGCAAGGCCAGCCCCCCGACGCAGCTGACAAACCCGTCATGCGCCGCTCTGCCCACCACTACCAATTCCCAGCTGACCGACTGCCAGGAGTGCCCGGTGTATTGCAGGTATGGCTCCAACAGCGTCGACCTCAACACTACCTACGAGCAGCCATATCCCAAGGAGCCAAGCTATCCCGACCTGACTGTCAACCAGACCGACCCGTTCGAGGAACTGTGCTTCAGGGACGACGTCAACCCGCTTGCCTGCACCCCTGCCTATTGCGGCAACCAGTGCAAGAACGCGCAGTGGCCCGCCACGTGCGAGGTTTACAACCCGTCCTCAGGCCTGCCATGCGGCAACTGCACATACAACTGCAGGGTAAACATATCCTATGGCACTGGCGGCGCAGTGCTCCTGCCAAACGACAAGCTATGCGTGAATTACACCACCCAGTGCTATTCTCTCCCTGTTACTCCTAACGAGTGCAGGGGCGAGTGCCTGAACCAGGTCGTGCTCCCGACGCAATCGGAGAATCCCTCATGCTACAATTACAACGGAGGCAGTCCCCCGGCAGTCCCAAACACGAGCCTTTCAAGCCCCTACACTAGCCCTGCCACCACCTATCCGCTTCTCACGGCTGCGACGAACCCGCCTGCCGGCAGCGAGGCGCTCAACTGCGGCTATTGCCCTCTTGACTGCAGGTATGACAATTCCCAGATTCCAGACCCGAGATGCCACATCCCATTCATTTACCAGTTCAAGTCGGATTACACCAATGTCACTGCAAGCGCGTGCGACACGTGCAATGGCAACCCGCCAGGCACGAACGCGAACTCGTGCTTCTGCGACGTCTCCGCAGTGACCAAGATAGGCAGCTGGTACCTGCCAAACAATGCAGTATACCTGCGCTGGCAGGCTCTCCCAAACCCGTTCGCAACCGAATACAACCCGCCAAACACTGCCACGGCCAAGCCTGCAAACGGCAAGGCCCTTGTCGGCGAGTGCAAGATGGCCCAGAAAGACCCGTATCCCGGGTATCCGACCTGCCAGTCATACACCGGCTCTCCGCCGTCTCTGATATCCCTGCCAAGCCCGCCGTCCGCAGGCTCTTCGACAGCTGCAAACTGCAAGTACTGCCCGACAAAGTGCCAGCACGCGACTCTTACTTACGACCCTGCCACTGACCCGGACTGCAACTCGCTTGTGACTTACGAGTTCGCGTCGCAGTTTAGCAATGTCAATTCGGCGGCGTGCGATTCGTGCAATGCGCAGGGCGAGGAGTCGTGCTACTGCAATGTGGCGTCATCGACTGCCGGCTCGGAATATCTGGGCAGCTTCACAAGGAATGCGACCTGCAGCGCGCCAGTTCCCGCAGGCGGCGCCCCAATATGTTCGTGCAGGCTCCAGACCGGCTCTCTTCTGACCGGCCAATCCGCCTCCCAGTGCAGGCAGTGCATAGACAACGGAGGGACAAATCCGTGCACATGCAATCCGTCAAGCGCTGTCGCAGGAGCGAAGGTCCCGGCAACCAAGGCGCAGGCCGACGCGTGCGGCTATACTATGCCGACGTCCTCAACCCCGCCCGTATCATCCGACGTCAAGGACTGCATAGGCTATTTCACGGCCCCGAACACGAACCAGACTGCTGTCCTGACCTATACTATCCAATACTACCAGTTCATGTGCAAGGATTATTCCTACGTGAAGCAGCCGCGCGTCCAGACCACGGTGTGCTCGAGCTCCTATGGCACGTGCAGCGACGACTGCAAGGACAGGGTGTATTGCAGGGACTACTATTATACCAAACAGCCGCGCGTGACAACCAACGTGTGCGACACGTCCTATAATGTCTGCCCGGCGACTTGCCAGAAGAACCCGACCGATGCCCCGATATGCAAAGATTATGTGGGCCTGCCAAAGGACTCTACAACTTGCAACAACCTTGACAACTGCGGAATCACTGCGGCTCAAAGGGCCAACTGCCAGCAGTGCCCCAAGGTTTTGAGGATAAAAGGGATGAGCTCTTCCCAGATAGACCCAGACCAGTACGCGTGCTCGCTTTCCGAATGCCCTGACGCGTGCAGGACAGAGGCGCCGCCGGTGGACAATTCCGCAAGCTCGCAGTGCAAGCCGTACACGGGCGGATATTGCGCGGAATGCCCCGCAAGGTGCAGGATACTCCTGCCTGACGGCACGCAGCCTGAAGGGTGCGAGCAATATCCTGGCTGCCTAGAGTGCCCCTCGGACTGCAAGGCCCTCGTCCCAAGCGACCCGTGCGAGTCATGCCTGAACTGCCAGGAAGGGTGCAGGACAATCCCGCCTGTCAACACCGAGTGCGCGGACATGTGCGGCTCGCAGGACGGGCCGACCAATTTCAGCCCCTCGGATTTCCTCTCCAGGAGCAACTCGGAATTCGAGAACGTTGGCGCGCTTGCCTTCCCTGCGTACGTCCTGCCGCTTTTCAACATAGTGATACTCGTGGCATTTGTCAGGGTCCTCTCGCCAATGCTTGGCGGTGACGTGGAAATACCCGGGCTTTCAAAGATTATCTAGGTGCGAAAAATGGGAATGCAAATAAATGGAAAGGCGCGCATGGCACTTGTGCCAGCCCTGCTCCTGCTTTGCCTGCTGCCCGGCTACGCATATTCCCAGCCAGTAGTCTCTACCTCGTGGCAGGGATATTCGGTGTTGGCGTTTTTGATATCAGTCTTTGTCCTCGCGCTCATGTACATGGCAGGGTTCGCGCTGAATTCCAATGAACTCAAGATAATGGCGCACGACGAGTTCTACCAGGTCATTGCTACCGCGGTCATGATAGGGCTTTTCGTCTCAGTCCTTGCCTGGGTCAATTCCAGCCTCTCCCCTTCCCTTGCTGCGGCGGGCGGCAAGTCCGGCATGAGCCTGCTTGACGGGGCGATTTCATACAATGACGGGCTAGTGTCAGCCACAGTGTCCAATTACCAGTCGTATCTTGAGAACCTCGTGCGCGACCTTGGCAGGGAATCAAGCAAGTCGGCGTATTGCAGCTTCCTCGGGGCAGGCATGAACGTGGTCATATGCTCCAGCCTCAATGCCATGCGCGGCTCGCTCTCGCTTGCGTACAACACTGTCTCCTTCGCGCTTGCAGACCTCTACGCCCAGCGCTGGATATTGCAGATTTCAAACACAATGCTGCTTTCAGTGATTTTGCCGCTTGGGATTTTTTTCAGGTCGTTCAAGTTCAGCCGCGCGGCAGGCGGAGCTCTCATAGCAGTCACCATAGGCTTTTACCTTATCTTCCCAGCCGCTGTGCTTTTCGGCGACATGCTGGTGCGCACCCTGTCCTGCTCCAGCTGCGCCTATTCATACCTAGTCGCCCCGCCTGCCTCCATCTCCGTGCCAACATGCAACCCGTTCAACCCGAGCAACAGCCAGATGGAGGGCTTTTTCCGCGCAGTGGTGCAAAACAAGGGATTTTACGAGCCAATAGTGTTCCACGTGATTGTCCGCTGCGTGATGATGACCATACTCTCGCTTCTGATAACCCTGACTGCAATAAGGTCGATAGCGCAATATCTCGGCGCCGAAATTGAGGTGTCCGGGCTGGTGAGGCTGGCATGAGGATTCCCAAAACAGCTGCCTATGTCCTGCCCGCGCTCGTGTTGCTTGCGGGCACGGGCTTTGCCCAGAGCTATTGCCAAATCCAGGACCTCTCAAGCCTTACCCTTCTGACAGGCCTTGCTGCCCTGGCATCCGCGGCCATGATAGCGCTGGGGTTCATGCTCGGGCAGATTCTTCAGAACCCGAAGATACTTGTCTGGGCCAAAATAGAGATGGGCCAGCTTGCGGTCTCCGCCATGATAGTAATACTGGTGGTGGCTGGCCTTAACGTGTTCGCCTGCAACCTGGCTTTTTCGGACGTCAAGCAGTTCACGGGCATAAACGACGCAAGCATAAATTCCCTGGGCATCCCTAACAACGCCAACCTCATAGACGCGTCAAAGGACTACGGCAGGTGGCTTGTCGGGTTCAACCACGACGTGCTTGTTAAGATACGCTCCAACATAGGGAAAATAGAGCTTCGGGCGGCGTTCTCGCGCTGGGAATGCGGCAGTGACGCTGGCGGTTTCATATCCTGCCTGGTCGGCGGGGCAGGCAACAGCGTTGCGAAATATTCAGGGGAATACACCATCTCCGGCATGCTTGGGGGCCTCCTGAACACTGTCTCTGCCGCCTACCTGTCATCCATATTCATACTCTTCACCCTGGAATTCCTCACAAGCGGGCTTTTCGCGTATTTCCTGCCGATTGGCATAATGCTTAGGAGCGTTCCGTTCATGCGCGGGTTTGGCGGGGCGCTTATAGCCCTGGTGCTAGTCATGTACGTCGGCTATCCAGTAATGATGATGGCCAACCTGTTCCTGTGGTATCCGTCCTACAGCTCGATGGACGTGCATGCTAAGCTTGGCACTGCGCCAAACGAGCTCTCGCCAATAGGCGACAACGCCGTCAGCGCCCTGATAAACGGCCCGCCTGACATCGACCCAACGCCCGACCTGATTTTCCTCTCGACCACGAGCTTTTTCGTGACAATGTTCCTGCCTGCAATAAATTTCATTGTCCTTGCGGCGGCGGCCCGCTCGCTCTCGCGCATGCTAGGCGACGAAATCGATATAAGCCGGCTTGCGCAGATGGTATGATTGACATGAAAAACCTAGCCTTGGCATTGCTTGGACTCCTCGCCCTTTCGGGCAGCCTGTCAGCCATAACTGAATACAACTCGACCTCCTCCTTCGACCACGCATGGCTTGCCGGCAGCGGGGGCTGGAACTGGCAGGGGCTGGCGATGATATCTGTCCTCGCATGTTTTTTCGCAAACGCTCTTGTCTTCATGATAGGCTACGGCCTGCAGCTTGAAAACGTCAAACGCTTTGCCAAGACAGAGTTCTTCCAGGTAACCGCCTCGGCAATACTCATAGTCATGATGTCCTTTGTGCTTGACGGCGTGCTGCAATATACCGTCCAGAGCGTCATAGGCGAGGACAGCGTGGCTGTCTGCAATGGCCAGGCGTACAAGATATTTGAGTATTCCGGCGGCCCGATATCCTACATCTACTGCAAGGTCGACGAGAGCGCTGCGGAACTTGAGGACTGCTATGCCAAGACATACGCCTCGAACTACGGCACTGAAAGGACAGCCTCCACCTGCGCCAGCATAAAGGGCATACCAGTGTATTGCGGGGACTGGTACCTGCACAACGAGGTGGAAAGCAACCACCTGACAGGCTACAAGATAACCCCGCTCCTTGTCAACCTGTACGGCCAGAAGGCAGCCCTCAACTACATAGCCGAGAACATGCTTGCCGTATTCCTCCCTCTCGGCCTGCTCCTGCGCGTGTTCCCGCCGCTAAGGGGCATAGGCGGGCTTTTGATAGCGGTGGCGCTCGGGTTTTATTTCGTGTTCCCGGTGGTCTATCTTGTCAATGACCCGAGTTTTGTCAAGCAGACCAAGCAGGACATCAAGGACGTTTCGCAGGACGCCTCTTTCGCGTGCTATCCCGGCTTCAAGGGGGCCGCCACCATACTCACAATCCCGCCGCTGTCCTCAAGCGCGGGCGGCGGGTCTTCGGACACGTGCAACAATGCGCCGGAGCTCATAGCGAAGATAACAATTAATTTGATGTTTTACCCATTTGTTGCGCTTGCCGCCACCCTGATTTTCATCAGGACCGCGGCTTCCTTCCTTGGAGGGGATTCGGGCGAGATAATGCGCATGGTGTCGAAGGTGATATGATAAGAAGGCACGGCTGGGTTTTCCTATTCGCCATTGCGGCACTCGTGTTAGCCTCGGCGTTCCTTGCAGGCTGCAACACGAGCTATAGCGAGTGCTGCCCCGCAGGCGCAGGAGCCTGCCAGGTGACGCTCGACAACATAAAATACAACCTCACCTGCAATGCGGCGGGCCAGTGCCTCAACGGCTCCACGCTGATGCTCACCTGCAAGAACGACAGCGCGTACTGCAAGAATTCCTCCAACATGGACAGCCCTGTGCTCGTGTGCGAGAACCCGACAAGCCTGCAGTGCGTGAAGAACATGTGCAACGCCATGGTGTGCGGCTACACCAAATACGACCCGGCGCCTGTCATGTCAGTCCAGGACCAGTATTCTTCGAGCACTGCGTCGTCCGACAAGAAGGCGGGCACCGTGGACTCTACACTATCAAGCAAGGTCGCAGTCAACCTGCTTGGGACCTCGTGCCAGTTCAAGCCCCTCAACCAGAAGACTGCAGACGAAATCAAATCCGCCAAGGGCTCCCTATGGCTCAACTCGTTCCGCTTCGGCGTTGGCGAGAGCTTCTCCGACTTCGAGGAGGCGCGCTATTATTTCCCTATAACCGACAGGCAATGCGGCTCCCCGACCGGCACGAAGGACAGGTTCACAAACTATGTGGGCATGAAAGGTGCGGAAGGGACCTGCAACATCTACGGGCTCGGCGAGTATTCGATTTCAACTTGCACGACAAACGGCCTTTCATTCTACAGCTACAACGCTTACGACAACGGCATGGACTACCTCGCCGCGTGCAAGTTCTACTGCGCGCCAATAAACGACAGCATGTGCTCTTCGACCTCAAGGCAGTCCACAACTGACAAGATACCTTTCCTTTCAAGCTCCGCAAGCTACAACTTCACTTCCGCGAAGTACTGGGCGCAGGCGCAATGCGGGGAGGACGGCAAGAGCGAATGTTCCAACAGCTACGGGACCTGCAAAAACCCGTGGGAGGGGGCATGCAATGGCGGCGGCGACGTGGGCTGGTCCGGCCTTGGCGACAATGCCGCCGCTCCAAACGGCGGCCTTCTTTCATCTTCAACAGAGCTGTATTACCGCCAAATCCTTGACACGCTCAAAAGCGAATACAATTATGAATATTACAATGGTTATGAGGACATCTATGGCAACCACAGGATAGGCCCGCCATACGCGTGCGAATTCGATTCCGAGTGCTATTCGGGCACGTGCAACAAGAACGGATATGCCTCGCTTTCCGTATGCAGCAAGTCAGAGAACACTGTCCAGTCGAACTGCCAATGCTATCTTGACAACCAGTACAGGGTGACATGCAGCGGCAACAGCGCCCCCGCGTCCAGCCTGCTGATAAAACCCTTCCTGGCAAACGGCATGGTCTCGCCTTCCGACCCGCTGACCTTCGAGGTGTACAAGGTCAGGGCGAAATATTCAGGCATGGGATTCCCTACTAACACGCCCCTATCCGAGCTCAAGACCGCCCCTACGGTCGCGGAATTGACGCCCCTGATTGGGGTAATATCAAACTGCAGCATCTCAGGCGTCAGCGTGTCGTCAACCCCGAGAAAACAATGCGACGACACGACAAGCGTGCGCTGCTATGACGGCGACAACGAGTGGCGCAGCTACACCGCGGTTTACGCCTACACTGTGACCATAGGCAATTATGGCACGTGCGACACGGACACGGGCAAATTACGCGTCCACACGCTTGGCGTGTGCGAGGCGTGCACCACCGCCACAGTGACCCAGCAGGACGTCACTGCCCGGTCCGCAAAACCGACCTCAAGCCAGGGTGGCATGTATTGCCCCATTGCGGTTTCTTCGGACAACTATCCTGTCAGCCCTGACATGTATTGGGAATATTATACCAAGAGCCCAGGCCTGACGAGGGCCGTTCCAATCTGCAAATTAAGCGAGTGGGACCGCTGCGGCGGGCACTCGGAAGGAGACAAGTCGTGCGACTGTTCGGGCGACGACGCGGGCAAGTACGGCTGCTATGACAATTTCGAATGGCCATACGTCACCCCCGTTCCGCAATACCTGCGCGACAAGCTTGACATCTACCTGCGCTCCAACGTCCTTCCGATACTTAACATGCAGGACGCGAACCTCTGGTATTCGCCTTACGTGTATGGACTTAGCAACAGCGGCTGGTTCTTCAGTTTTGTGCGAAATTACGACAACACCAAGCTGACCGCCGACCTGTTTGCGAAAAAGGACCTGCCGGAAAACATGGGCGCAATGATTGTCAATGTGGGAATACCGAACGGCAACAGCCCGTCAAGCGGGAACTACGCGTCCAATTCGGACATAATCAGGCGGGCAAAGGGCGTCAAGGAGTATTGCCCCAGGTGCCTCGTGGCAGTGGAAAACCCGGACAGGAGCATTTCCAGGCTTGACGACCTGTTCGACTATGACCCCACAACAAAGAAAACATACAACGAGTCCGCGGCTCTTGTGGACTTGGTGCTAAACAGCTTCAACCCCAGCGCTGTCACGGCAGCCGACCCGTCCCTCTGCGGCAACTATTCGGGCATACTCAATGTGCAGGAGAACTATTCGCGGAACCTGCTCGAGCGCTACCAGAAGCCTTCCATTGTCAACAGGTTCGACATCAACGAGAGCGCGATACAGGACGACGTTGCGGGGTATACAGACCCCATATATATCATGAAATGGGGCAATGGCGGAATCCCGAACTATGGCCCTTTCAGCATAACGCTTAACAGCGGCGGCACCGTCATCGGCACGGGCTATGTATCTTCCAGCGACTATGCCTATTGCGCCGGCTCGTTCAAGTCGGGCAGGCTCTCGATTTATTTCGATTCTAACGTAGTGGGCACCATAAACGCAGCCAGTCTGTCCACACAGTCGGTGAACGACCAGTCCCAGGTGGAGCTGAACAGCCAGTGGTGGAAGTGCAACTGGAACCACTGCGATGACGGCACGGGCCCGGACTGCAATTACGGCACCGGCGGCCCCTCCCTTGAAGGCTTTGGCAACTACCGCAGCCTGTGGTACAATTACCACGACCTGAACAACAACGGCGGGCAATATTATGTCCGCCTGTACGTGAATTACAGCCCCTCTGTTTCAAGCCAGTGCTGGTCCCAGGCCAACATGGAAGGCATGATGTCCTACATGTTCAACCAGACAAGCGGCATGGTCAATTCAGGGACCCTTGCCATCATCTACGACAAGTGGAGGACCAACTGGACAACCCAGGCGGACGGCAGGGGCCTCGTGCTCAACCGCGGGACGCAGCCAGATTCAAAGGAAGCCAAGTTCTGCTCTTTCCAGACCAATTCTATCAAAGCCCTGGGGCTCTCTACATATACCTATTTTGAAAAGACATATCCAAAGGATTCCTGCGAATGCCAGCCGTGCACGGACTATGAGAAGGCCCTTGGCAAGTGCAACCCGCTTTGCGCCACTGGCAAGCAGTGCTCCAATACAATGGGCCTGGCATCGGGCACTTTCAAGTGCCCTGCAAACTGCTACATGGCAAGCGACTGCAAGCTGTGCAACGCCACCGCCGGCTCGGTCTCTTGCACTTTCAAGTACGACGACGGGTCCTCCGCCACCAGGAGTTTCGACAGGTCAGACCTGACATCCTCGCTCTATGGCGACGTGATTTCAGCCATGCCTGATTCGAGCAGGTGCTGCATACAGGAAGAACAGCAGGACGGCTCCCTGCTCAATTACACTTTCGTGAAGACCGAGGTCCAAAAGCAGAAGAACACGCTTGACGTGTACCCGCGCGACGGCAACCAGCTTGTCGACTGCGGCACTGACCCGACAAGCCTTGACCCGACAGCCTGCGGCTTCAGCCTTCCGCTCTCAAAGGCAAAGATAACCTGCAACTGACCTACGGTGCTATTATATGCGCAAAACATGGGCATTCGCCTTCATCGCCATCCTGGCAATGGGCATTGCAGCCGCACAGTCGCCGCCCGCGCAGCCGATAAATCCGCAAATGTGCCCGGCCGGCCTGACGTCCGCGTATCTCCTGCTGGCGTCCAACACCTCCGGCAGCGACATAACATTCAACGTGGTCCTGTTTTCCGACAATGGCACATCCCGCGCTCCCCTGCCAAACGAGCCAGTCTACGTGGTCTGGCGAAAGAAAAGCAGCGGCGTTGTTGACGGCGTGTGCAAGGTAATCACCCGCGATTCGCCAAACCTGAACGTGAATGGCACTGCCGTGGTATCCTTGTCCGCCACGGAATGCGTCCAAGTGGCTTTTTTCCACTGCTATAACTCCGCAAACGACATTCTACTGCGCGATTGCATAGGCAATGAGAGCGCAAGCAGGGCGCTTGGGGCCCTGCCGCTCTCGACAGTGCCAATGCACTTGTACAACCTTATACCGGAATGCCCGGCAAGCGAAGGCGGGCCCCAGCCCCTCACGCTCTCGAAAAACTACACGTCGGCGTATTCCGATTATGGCTTCTGCCCTGTCACGGCGGGCAACACGCAGGAAGCCCTGTGCTGGCCCATACTTCTCGTGTTTGGCATGCTTCTTGGCGCCATGTTCGTTGTAGGCAGGAACCCCCTGCAGTCATTCGACCTGTCCTCCCCCCGTTTTGACAGGGGCAGGCAATACCAGATGCGGAACATGAATGTTGCGGTCCAGGTAACGCCCATCATTGGCGCGCTTCTTGAAGGCGCCAAGGAAGTCGGAGTTATAAAGAGCGCCAACAAGGCCGGCGACGAGCTTGTTTCCGACACGGGCGAGGCCGCAGGAAAGGGCCTTGGCAAGGTGCTTGAATTCGTGGGCGTCAACCTCGTCAATGTGGTGGCGAAAAACGTCCTTGGCATTGACACGCGCAAGAAGGAAAAGGACGACAAGGAAGGAGACAAGGAAAAGGAAGGCGACAAGAGCAAGAAAAGCCAGGACATAGTGACCCCATTGAAACAGGACCAGAAAGGCAAGCAGGGCCCCCAGCAGGGAGGCTCTGGCCCGGGCGTCAAAGCCCCCGACAAGCTGGAATTCGTCAACGTGCCGGATGTCAAGCGTGGCGGCACTGAAAGCGGGACCCAGACTAATTTCGGCCCCACAGGCGTCAGGCCCGTGTCCTCGTCTGGCTTCAGGCTCATATTCGACTCGTTTTTCAACCTGTTCAGCCTTGTGGGGGGCGACAAGGCCCAAAAGGAAGCGGCAGCCAAATTCTACTCTTCGTTCGTCGTATCAAGCGACGCCGGTGTTTCAGCGGGCGGGTATCTCCTGATGCTTAGGAAAATGCTGCGCGACGCGGCCGCCGGCTTTGCCGGGGCGATAGAGTTCGCGCCACTGCGCAGTTTCGCCAGCGGCTTTGTGTCGGGGATAGGCCTGACTTCATTCAAGGGCGAGATGCAGGTAATTTCAGCCCAGCAGCTCCTTGACAAGCTCAAAGCCGCCCTAAAGGAAAAGGCAGCGGCAGGGCAATTGCTCAAGGCAGACGGGACGGCAGTCACTGCTGCGGAAATAGACGCCCTGAGCCTGCAAAACTCAAAGGGAATGCGCGACATGATGATGGCGCTTGGGGTCGCAAGCCCGCTTGGAGTCCTGCTTTCAGCCATCGCGAATGCCTCCACGCTAACCGGAGGCATGCTTGCAATACAGCTTGACAACAAGGCCCTTGTCGAATACATAAATGAGCTGAAAAAGAACCCCGACACGCTCAAGCTCGGCCTTTCGCTGGAGGCGCGGATGCAGGATGGGAAAACCGACGCCACAGGCATGCTTCTTGCGCTTGCAAGCCTTGGGGACATGGATTCCAAGAAGCTTGAAGGGCTGGTAACGATAAAGCAGGCAAATTCGGAAAACATGGGCGACATCGTAAGGGAACTAAGGACCGAGGTTTTCGAGTCCAACAAGAAGCTCGGCCGCGGGCTTGAGGACGCCCTGCCCGACCTCAAGGACGCCTCCTCGGACATATTCTCGGCAATAGGCAAGATGTCCGATTCCGACAAGGCAAAGCTTGGCAAGCTAATAGACACTTACCTTTCCAATAAGATAAGCGGGGATTTCCCGGCAGCCATAAAGGGCATATTCGCAAACGACCCGAAGGCTACTGAACTTCTAAAGAAACTGGACGACAAGAGCGTGGACATTTCCAGCCTGAAAGGGCAGCTTCTTGCCTTGTGCAGCGGTGACGCGGAGCGCACGCAGGCGCTGCAAAACGTGTTTGCCGGCCTTGACAAGTCTGCTGCTGCCAGGGATGGCACCACGGCGGACAAGATTGCATTCATGCAGGAATCGTTCAAGGCCATGCTTTCAGCCCCTGGCTTTTCCGACATAGCGGGAGCGCAATCCATGCTTTCCGTGTTCTACCAGTTCAATTCAAGTTCCGGGGGCAAGCTGTTCAGCCAGGACCTTGCTGCCTCAATCAACGGCTGCATGGCAAGCCTTGACTCGCTCTCGGTTGTCAAAAACAAGATAACTTCCCTTTCCTACCTTGTTGGCTCGGGCGACGTTTTCGACACCAAGACGGCTTCCCTGGGCAACCAGATAGAACGGCTTTCGGAAATGGAGAAGAAGTTCGGCAGGGCGGATTCAATAAACGAAAAGGCGGCTGAACTGCTCTCCGAGAAGAAGTATTCCGGCCTCACGTTTGAGGACGCCAAGAACATACTCTCTATAAAGCAATCCGGCGGCGACCCGGATTCAAAGCTGGCCGCATATCTCAAGGAACAAGGAATAGACGCGGATGCCAAGGGACTTTCGCAATTCATAGATTCAAAAAACCTATGGCTGACAAAGAAGGAAGGCGACTTCATTTCTTCCTCCGGCTCGCTGTATTCCAGGGCAGAGCTGGAAGCCACGGCGAAATCCATCTCCGGCATGATTGAAACCAACAACGCCTCAATAACCAAGCTGCAATCAGACATTTATGAAATGTCGAAGAAGGGCGGCATGGAAGACGAGATAAAACAGAAGCAGGAGGCCCTCCTTGGCCTTGAAAAGGAGAACAGGGACCTGCAATCAAAGAAAGGCATGGTTCTTGCCGGCGGGTTCGGGGACGTGGTGGCGGCTGAATTCAACGGCGACAGCAAGGTCCTCGGTTCCGGCGCTTTCGCCCTGCGCAAGTCGCTCTATGACATGCATGATATCCAGGCAGGCATTGGCTATGCCATGGACTCCGTCTCCCAGGCTGACAAATCCCTGATGCAGATGGGCGGCATGGAGGCCCTCGCCCAGGCAAATGTCCAGCGCATGGTTTCAGAGATGCGCGAGCAGCTCAAGGGCGCGCAGACCAACGACGAGAAGTTAAAGTCGGACCTTGAATTTGACAAGACGCTGGAGGTCAAGGACATATCCAACAGGGCAAAGGACGCGGAGACAGTCAATGCCGGCCTCCTGGGCAAGGTGGCGGGCGGTTATGAAGGCACAATCAGAAGCGACATTGACAAGGAATACGAACAAAAGGCGCAGAACATGGTCGCCGTCAGCCATGAAAGCAAGCATCCCATTACAATCGAAGAGGCGCGCAATGCCTTGCTGGCTGACAAGAACGAAGCCATGGCGTCGAGGCTGGAGGAATTTTCCATTGCCACGAAATTCCTGCAAAGCGAGTCAAGCTATGACATCAAGAAATCGCTTTTGGACAGGCAGCTTGACGTTTCAGGCATAGAACCTCTCGGCAAGGCCGGGCAGGACCTCAAAAAGGCCCTCAATATTGATTCGTATTCTGACAATGTATTCAACTACATCTCCGGCTCCGCGACGGTCAACATGAATTACTCTCTTTCCCTATCTGCGAACTTTTCATCCCTGTCTGTGGCCCAGGACTGCGGGTTTTCTGCAAACTTTTCGCAGACATTGGGGAACATCAAGGCCGGCATGGAGACGGGGCAGCTTGACAACCAATCCGCCACTTTGGCCAAGTCAGCGGAGACTGTGAATTCAGCCCTGAACGCCTTCAAGTCGCAATACTATTCCATGCGGGACTCGCTTGGTGAGCAGGAGTTCACGGCAGCCTATGCCCAGCTTGACAAGTCCCTCAATACCTTCACCGCCTGCTTGGATTACGCAGCCACGCAATCGCCTGACAGCTATGCAGCGCCTCATCTTTACGAAATGGACATGCGCATGCTCACAACAAGCGCCAACAACTTCAACACCCTGATTGCCACCCTTGAGAACGAGAAATTCCTAAAGGACGTGGATTCTGGCATGAAGCTTGAAGGCGGCGACAGGTTCGGCTCGATGTCGGCAATACGCGGCGACCTTGACTCGCAGTCGGACCTGATAGAGCGCTACATCCTCGAAAAGAAGTTCGACATTCAAAAGGAGGGCGAGACAGTGGGCGCGCCCATAGAGAGGACCGCAGGCGACGAATACCGCCGCCACTTCGACGCCCCGATTGTTTACGCAGGCACGAGCACTGGTGCGGAGCTGGCTGCGGCGGCTGACAAGGTCTATTCGGACGCGCTTGAGAAATACAAGCACGAGCATGACGGGGCAGCGCCCCAGTCAGCGCAGGAATTCCTCAAGTTCATGGAGGAGAACAAGGTCGCCATAATAGTCGGCTCTGCGTCTCACGAGGATACGATGCAGGACGCCAAGAACACCGCCCTCGCGGAAAAGAGAGGGCAGGCCGGTGCCGACCTGTTCGTTGGCAAGATAGCGGAAAACATGGCAAAGGACGGGCTGGCGATAGCCCCGGGCGAGCTGTCCCAGTACAAGATTTACGAGCAAAAGGCGCCAGACCAGAAGGAAATGGAAGCCTATATGGAGGCTCAAAAGAGCGCAGCTGACGGTTTCTCGCACAAGCTTTTGTGGCGCGTTGACGAAGCCAAGTCGGAAATAACGGATATTGCCAAGGAACAGGGCTTCAAGCAGGGCAAGGGCGGGTTTGAGACTGAAAACATCTACCTTGACAGCCGAACCAACACCGTGGGCGTCAAGGAGGGCAGGGCGCAGGACCTTACCCCGGCGGAGCTTGGCGTGCTTGACCTTGCCAACTGGCGCTATTCCAATTCCACCGACGATGTCAGCCAGGCGGCATACATAGGCACAGACAAGCGCGGCAAGAACCTTTACCTGGTGCGCGACGAGTCAAGCCCGCTCGAGCAGGTCCACGAGCAGCAGCGCTACGTAGAGGTCAAGGCAGACTTCAGCTATTCGACCCAGGGCGTGTCGGAATCATTTGACAACAAGGAATGGCTTTTCGCGCAGGCCCAGCTGACGGGGGCGAAGATAGAGGCGGAGCACACGCTCTTGCGCTCGCATTACATGGAACAGGCCGGGTTCCTGCACGATTCCGAGGCAATCCAGCAAATCCAGAAGATTGACCATGAAATTGGGAGGAGCCGCGCGTCCGCCTTTGACGAGCTCAAATCCACGAGCCAGTACCAGTTCTCGTCCTCGGGCAATGTGTATGGGAACGAAGGTGGCAAGGAGGTGCTTGTGAAGGACCATCTCTTTAGCATTGGCGACGAAGCGGCAAAGACGACCGCGCAATTGCAGAACATGTCATCAATGGAAACCGGCATACAAAGCTCGCAGACGTCGCTTCTCATGGCGGACCAGATGTCAAAAGCCATACCCATTTTCTCAGACAACCCGCTTTATAAGACAATAGAGGCAGCGGAACTCAAGGCATTGTCAAACGATTATGTCAAATACGGGCTTGGCATAGGGCTTGCAATCACGGGAAACATAGGGCTTGCGGGCAATCTGGGGCTTTACGGCACTGCAACAATGGCAGGTTCCGAAGTCTTCTCGCTGAACGGCTTTGACACCGCCTTGCAGCAGGACTTGAAGACCTCCGCGCCCGAAGACATCACTCTTGGGGCAGGCACTTATTTCGACACTGCTTCGCGCAGGATATCGAGCCAGCTGTCAGGAACTCCTTATTCCGACCAGCGCGAGTATTTCAAGAGGTTCAGCCTCGCGCCCGACGACCCTGGCAGGCACGGTGCCGGTTCCGGCGACAACAAGGGCGGCACGCAGCAGAGGATGCCGCAGTGGAACCCTATAACAAAGACTTTCCAGTAGTTTTTCCCATGCAGTGGGCCGGCTTTCCCCTTCTTTTCCATGAAAAAGGCGCCATCATTGTTGTTCTTCCGCTTGTTTTCAGGCTGGCTCGCGCTGGGCTTGGAAAAACAGTGATTTCAGGGAGCTTGCGCTAAGAAGTAAAAATTGTAAAAGGCTTTAGGGCTGACATGCGAGCGAATATAGAATGATTCGTGGTTTTTTTCAAGTGTTGCACGCAGTATATATAAGGCTTTTAGTAACGACAGGCTGAACAGCTCGCGTTAGCTAGCTGCTTACACCCTCGTCCTATCAACGTCGTCTTCTATCGACGGCCTTGGGTCGCCTCGTTTTGAGATTTGCTTCGACCTTAGATGCGTTCAGGTCTTATCAAATAGAGCGTAGCTGCCCGGCAGTGCATGACACAACCGGTAAACCAGAGGCTCCGAATCCAAGTTCCTCTCGTACTCATGGATTCCTGCTCTCAAGCGACCAAACACTCCTAGGAGATACTACCGAACTGTCTCGCGACGTTCTGAACCCAGCTCATGTAAGTCTTTGATGGATGAACAACCCAACCCTTGGAGGCTCCTGCACCTCCGGGATGACTTAAGCCGACAGCGATGTACCAAACCGCGGGGTCGATGGGTACTCTCGCCCGCGACGAGCCTGTTACCCCCGGGGTAGCTTGTCTGACAGCTTGAACCCTCATCAAGAAGGTATCAAGGTTCGTTAAGCCCGACTTTCGTCTCTGGATTCCACGCTTTTAAGAATCCAGTCAGCCCAGCATTTCTCTTTAACCGTTTCAAGCGCGTTTCTAATGCGCCTAAGCTGAACATTGGGCGCCCTTGTTTCCTTATCGAGGGCGTACCGCCCCAGCCAAACTATCCACCTGCCGCTGTCCCTTGCGGTAAAGCAATACAAAAATCGTTGAATGGTGTTACAATTTCGCCTATCCGTATCCCAGAAGATACGGCGTAACGGCTCCCATTTACGCTCCGCAACGATCCTCGTATCGCAACAACAGGCTATAGTAAAGCTCCACGGGGTCTTCGTTTCCCCCTAGAAGTCCGTTGCATATTCACAACGTAGAAAGTTCACCAGGTCCCAAGCAGGGACAGTGGGAGGCTCGTTATGCCATTCATGCAAGCCACCAATTAAGCGGCGAGGTATTACGCTACCTTAAGAGGGTCAGAGTTACCCCCGCTCTTTACTGGCGCTTGGCTCGGTTGAAACCGAGTTTAACGTACCAGCAGTGAGCAGGCATCGCCCACAATACTAAGCGTTACCGCTTTGCTGTGAGCTGTGTTTTTGATAAACAGTCGACCTCCCCTTGTTACTGAGACCTGCGGATGCTTTTGACACAACCGCAGGCATGGTTTGTCCCTAAGTTACACCACTAACTTGCCGAGTTCCCTTGCTTGAGTTATTCCGTCACGCCTTGGCTTTTTCTGCCAGCAGCACCTGTACAAGTTCTAGGTACGATGATGTGATATCGGTTGCGATTCTCTTTTCATGGGCTCCAGGGCTCAACGAAACCGATCGGCTCGTCACAGCTTAATCTACTTCTCCTCACAATGAGTCTCCATAGATTTGGTCTGCTTGAACAGGGTCTCCCCTGTATCGCCTACCCTAAAGCGTTGAAAATCGCACTTGCGTTGCCGCGTCTAATCACACCGGACAGGAATTTTAACCTGTTTCCCTTTTGATGCAAGGTGATTGGCCTGCATCTTAGGATCGCCTTACTCTTGGCTGAAGAACATTGCCAAGAAAACCGTGTGCTATTCGGCGTCCAGGATTCTCGCCTGGATATGCTGTTACTAATACCAAGATATTCGTGGCTGACAGGTCCACATGACCTCATGGCCATGCTTCCGCCCCGCCAGTCCGCCCCCCTACCAAATTCCGCCTTGCGGCGGAACTCTATGGTTTCGGTATCCGGCTTGAGTCCCGTTTATCTTCAGAATCAGCAATCTAGACTGGTCCGCTATTACGCGTTGTTTAAAGGATGGCTGCTTCTAAGCCTACCTTCCAGCTGTTTTAGACTGGTGACTCCTTCATTTCACACTTAGCCAGAATTTTGGGACCTTAACCATAGTCACGGTTCTTCCCGTAACGACGTACCAGCTTACCCGGTACAAACCGACTCCCAACTTCTACGGTGGTTAAAGATTCGGAGTTTGACAAGATGGTGACCCCTTTCGAGGCCATCTCACCTAATCAGTGCTCTACCCCTTAACCTGCCTCCATTGAGGCTGTCCTGAGGGACATTTCGAGGGGAACCCGCTATTGCTGAGTTCGATTGGACTATCACCCCTATACTCCGGTCACCCGAGCAGATATACTAGCACCGGTTGCGGGCCTCCACCAACCGTCAGGCCGGCTTCGCCCTGCCAGAGTATAGATCACATCAGCTTCAGGTCTAAAAGCAGTGACTATCCGCGTTTTCACACGGTGCGCCTCGCTTGTACTGCGCGCTAATTCGCTTTCGCTTCGGCTCTCGCCTTGCCACTGCCATTAACTCCTTGGCCCTTGCTTCGAGAAGGAAGATGCAACAATGCTTAACACGCTTCGCTCCAGCCGTTACCAGCTGTCGCTTAGGCGCGCCTGAGTCGCTTTCTTGCTGCATCATAATGTAGCTGCCCAATTTCAGGGTCTTTTAACACCCCTTTCGGGGCCCTTTTCAACGTTCACTCGCGTTACTTGTTCGCTATCGGTCTTGGGTTATATTTAGAGTTGGCAGTTGATTCTGCCGTCTTCGCACACCACATCCGAGGTATGCTACTCGTTTTGCCTCGCTCCATGTCGCGTTCGCGTACGGGGCTTTCACCCTTTGTCGCAGCGGCTTTCCAGCCGCTTTCCGCTCTGCGCATGGCTGTTCCCGGCCCCACATCTCCGCCCCTGTTGCCAAGGGAAGATTCAGGACGCCCTATTCGGCTTTCAATCACCTTTACTCGCCGAATCACAGTTGTTTTCTTTTCCTGCGGTTACTAGAATGTTTTAATTCTCCGCGTTTTCGGCCATCACTGGCCACGGGGATACCTACGGTTCAAAGGCTGCCTGCGCCTACCCGTAGCATTTCGCTGCTTGCCGCGTCCCTTCGTTCCTACCCAAGCCAAGTCTTCCACTGGGCAGCTTTAACAAACATATCCTGCGTGCAAACCTGGTGTCTATTTCTAGACTTCCAGAGTCGCTCTATATTCGCTCCCATGTCAGCCCGTCATCAGCCAAATACTCATGATTCAAGCATTTGCATCGAGGCTTTCTGGTTCCAAAAAATGATTTTCGGATGCCCCAACCATCCCTTCGCTCGCACCCCTCGCCCCGCCGCCCGAAAGCGGCGCAAATGCGCTTGCGCGCATTGCCCCACAAATTCGTTGCCGAATTTGCGGTGGGAATCACTAAGGTGAAATTTTTGCATCGCACGAGGCCCAGAAGGGTCCATGCTGATGTTTCGGCACATAGCCTGAAAAGATGGTGCCTAGAATTTAGCCTGAACTAGTTTATAAAGCTATCGTTACGCGCCTTTTTATTCCAAAAAAAGCCTTCCTACGGCGTGAATGCCCGCCTTCCCTGCAGCTGCAATACAATTTTGCGCGTTTAAATAATAAAAAATGCAGTGCAAAACGCCCGGATTAGGGCTCCTTTCCTTTTCCCATGCAAATGCAGGCCCCTCCCAATCCTGTCTCTCCTCTTTATAACTTTTTGTCGGGCGAAATTTAGCGCGGTTTGCATATATCTGCCAGGCAATGGCCGTGAAACTGCGCAAAACGGGTGGGCTTGATGATTGTATTAGGCGGCGGTAACAACACTTCCGGGATTCCGACAAAGAGAAGCGACATGCCTGTCGACAGGACGCGCTTCAATAACATGCTCATGAAAAAGATAACCCCTGCAGACTTCGCCAAGTTCAAGGGAATATACGCGCGCCTCGCAAAAAACGACGCAATATCGGGCAAGGGCGGTGTTTCAAAGGAAACTTCTTCTGCAAACAACGGCTCGCAATCTTATGGCTGCGAGGAAATAACGGAGGAGGAAGTGAAATTCTTCAACAAGATTAACCCGCTTTACGAGGAGTGCCGCAGGGACTACTGGTTTGCGGTGGAGAAAGCCGTATCGCAGGCGGGCGCCATAGTCTGATTCCAGAAAAAACAAAATAAAGAAAAAAAAGGAAAGGCTCACTGCAAGTATGAGTCTATCTTTGCCTTAAGTATTGAATAGACTGCGCCATTGTCGACGACCTGCCCGTTGACCGCGAATGCCGGCGTGCCTGTGACTCCCGCGCCTGCTGCCTCGTTGTTTTTCTGCGCGAGGGCGGCCGCGTAAGTGCCGTTTTCAATGCAGCCTGTCATTTCCGTTGAGTTGAATCCGGCTTCGGCTGCGTATTGCTTCAGCTTGGCAATCGAGAAAGTGCCGTCGTTTTCGCCCTGCTGCTTTGAGAACAACAGGTCGTGCATCTTGAAATACGCCTCATCCCCGCCTATAGCGCGCGCGCACATTGCGGCATTCGCCGCGTCAACGCTCTCCTGCCCGAGGAAGGCCATCGGGTGGTAGACAAAGCGTATCTTGCCTGCCTTTGCGTATTCCTCCTCGATTTTTGGCGCAGTGCCCCTGATTGAATCATATTGCGCCCCGCCTAGGTTGCGTCCATTGACTATGCCGCAGTAGGGGCACTGGTAGTCGGCGAATTCTACAACAGTCACTTTCGCGTCCTTTGGCCCTATTGAGGGGTCGGAATCAACAAATGACCAGTCGCCTGCCGGGGGCTGCACGACTGTCCCGTTGGAATACGGCGCCACTCCTCCTGTGCATTTGCCAACAAGCGGCTTTACGCCATTTTGCGCGAATGAGACTCCGTTGGAATTGGTGTAATTGAATCTTATCTGCGCCGCTGCGACCGTGAACGTGCCGTCTGAAGAGCACGGCAGTCTGCCGTCCGCAATGGTTACCATCATGCTGGTGCCTGCCTCCATCCGGATTGGCAATGACGGCGACACGTGCGCCAAACCGCCAACTTGCATCGCCGTGATTGCCAGTGGGAGGGCATTCGCGTTTCTCACAATCAGGCTTAGCTGGTTGTTGCTCACTTCCATGCCTGTTATCTGCAATGGCATTGCTTCATTTGCCCAATATGCCTCTGACGCAACCTGCGCCGGAGTCTTTGTCTCGCCGCCGGTGCATCCTGCAAGCAAAAGCATGCCGCCGAGGACGGCTATTGCCATGAATAGAAAAAGAACTCTTCCGTCTTTCACTAAAATCACCTTTGCTTTTACTGGGTGCATTCTGCTTATATTGCTTTTGAGAAAGTGCGGTTATGCGGCTGGAAAACAATTCATGGAAAAAAGAGGCGCCAAGGTTTCCCGGGCGCTATTGTATTATTACTATTATTGGTGCCTTCAGCAGCCGAGGAAGCCTTTCGCAAGGGACTTTTCAAGGTCTGCGTATGCCGGGCTTGTTACTCCTGTTTTCATTATGTGCTCGACTGCGAGGCACGCGCCGTCCGGGCTTGCGACTGTCAGGTCCTTCATGCCATGTGTTTTTTCCTTCCCGCTGCCGCCTGTTATCCTAAGCCCTGTAGCCAATTTGAAAATAAGATCATTGAACGTCTTTGCCTTCCCATTGCCGCCTGTGGCGCCATTCCTGCCATTGCCTTTCTGGGCTGTGGCATCGCCCGAATTGCCGTTTTTAGGTGGTGTTTTTACTTCGAACATAACTATTCTCCTTTAGTGGTCTAATATTTCGTGTTGTGGAAACTGTTTGGGAGTGGGCATATTTAAATAAGCGCACAAATGCCTTTTTTTGTTCATTTTACCAACTGATTTAAATTTGTCTCACGTGTTTAGGCGTGCCGCATTGATTTTCGTGCCACGGGGGAGCGCGGCTCACAAATACACACTAATGGCAACATTTATATACCTGCGTGGTTGTAATTTAGGCATAATAATGTAGTAGAATTCATATTCCGAGGTGCAAATGCATGACAACTCTAAAACCAGGCGACGGAGACCTTAACAAAGGCTCAACCAACACTGGCGGCGACCAGAACCTTAACACTGGCGCCAATAAAATCAACGACGCCAAGAAAACGCAATCCCATTTCTTCGACAAGATAATGGAAGGCCTCGGGCTGGACGACACCGCAAGGAAGGACATAATAGATTTCATGGCCCTCAGGCAGGTCCAGGAAATGCGCGAGCTCACCTCGGAAGAGCAGACGCGCTTCAATGACTTCTCGGTAAAATACGCCTCGGAAATAAAGAGCATAGACAACGGCATCTCGGTCATGTCCCTCAACGACCTCCAGCCTGAAGCCGGGGATGAAATGGAAATGCCTTCAAGGACGCACATCGACGAGTTCAAGAACAGCGAGCTTGAAGAGATGCAAAATCTCATTGCCAAAATGGACAATGGTGAAAAGCTCACTGTCGACGAGACTACAAGGCTTGCAGAACTTTCAAAAACCCATCTCCAGACCCCTCTAACGCTTGACGGCATTAACGCAGTGCAGGACGAGCAGGCAAAAAAGACTGAAGACATAGTAGAGATGAACAGGCTTTTCACCCTCGGCCTTGAGAACCTCGGCGACGAGCAGGCGCAGAAGCTTTACGGGCTCATGGCGCTTTATTCCGGCGAGGCAAAGGAGATGACTGCCAAGTCAGAGCAAGCCGAACTCATGGCAATGCTTGAAAACGGCACAGAAGGCATCACTGGCGCGGAACAGAGGCGCCTTGACGAGCTGAAAGAGGCGCACCCGCAGGTATACGAGGACTTCCTCAATGCCCAGTACGATTTCCTCAAGGAGAACATCACTGGCGTGAATCCAGTAATCGTTGATTCGGAAAAGGCTGACGAAATAAAAGAGCTCCAAAACCTCATGAAAATCCAGCAGGAGAGGGACCTCAACGGCGACGAGACCGCGCGCTTCCTTGAGCTCTACCCCAAATACGAGGACGAGATTGAGACAATACAGGCGAACATGTCATCCTCCGACAACTCCAAGGTCGAGGAAACAGACGAGGCGCGCCAGCTCTATGACGATTTTGTGAACGGAGAGGATGAGAGCAAGCTTGGCGGCTCAAAGGTCGTGGACTTCACTGTCCATCAGAGCACTGAAGGCAAGGACATAGAAGACGCGGTCGAGCACATCTCGAACCTTGACGACAACAGGGTCATAGACACGGGCGGCTTTACAGGCACTGCTTCAAAAGAGGCGCTCGATGATATTGGCATAGACGCGGATTCTCTCAAGTCCCAGCAGCCATACGAATGGTATGCAGTGGGCAATGAGCCGGAAGACGTAGTGCTCAAGAAATACCTTGATGACAATTTCGATTCCATCGCCACTGAAATCAACGGGATAAAAATGGTCCCGCACAGCAATGGCGCCATTTACATGAAAGGCGAGGACGGCAAGTGGCAGTACAAGTTCATAAACGAGCTTAGCACGGAAGACCAAAAACTCTTCTCCCAGGTCCCGGACGAGGACCGCTTCACCCCTTTCTTTGCAGGCGTGATAGACCAGAGCAAGTCAAGGAACGAGCAGGCAGAGCAATTGCTCTTCAATGAAATAAACACAAAGGGTTTCGGCGTTGTCACGGAGCTTGCCGGCAAGGACGTGGTGAAACTTACAAACGAGGACGGCGACGAAATCATAGCAGAGGAATACGCGCGGGGCCTGGGCAGCAAGGTAGTGTTCAGAATCCTTGACCCGAAGACCGGCGAGCCGTTCAAGGGCGAGGACGAAAAGGACGTCTTTTTCGTGGCGTCAAAGGTCGGCGAGAAAGGCGTGGAACTTGAGGTTTCAGACGAGCTGGGCAGGAAGGTCCCAACGGCCGACGGAACTGGCTATGAGCACGTGCGCATTTCACAAGCTACGGATTCCGGAACAGAGGCAACCCAGAAGCCCGTGGCCGACAGCCTTTACGAGCAGGCGTGGCAGGAACAGGCAGTCGTATACGCCGGCGTAACCCCGTCGGGCGCTGAAAAATACCAATTCTTCACTGAAAGCGGCGAAGTGTACGGCGAAAAAATGGGCGCAAGCTCCGCCGACCCGTCAAAAACAGTCTATCGCGAGATTGACAAGGACGGCAAGCCCGTGCTTGATGGCGGCAAGGAGAAATTCTTCGTCCTTGACTCGCTTGCCGGCATGGCGAACGGGCCAAAGCACGTAGTGCTCGCGCCATTCGACGCGGAGAAGAACACAATACTTCCGGGCGTTGCCAATCCGCAGCAAGACGAAATCACTGACGGACCAGCAACAGCGCAGGACGAGCAGCAGCCACTCTACAACTTCCAGCCTGAAGAGGAGGAGAGGGGCGCGTTTTCCAAGTTCATGCACAGCAAAACAGGCAAGTATGTAACTATCGGCGTAGTTGCAGTAGGCCTTACACTGGCAGGTTGGGGCCTGTTTGGCAACCGCGGCCCATCCAAGGACGTGGCAAGCAAGAACAAAGCCGACAGCACGCTTGTCCAGCAAAAGCCCGGCGATTCTTCGGGCATAAAGCTGCCCGGCTTATTCCCGCCTGGAGGCCAGAAAGACTCAACTGGGGTAGACACGAGCAAGAATAAGAGCGGCACTATCCCTGGCATACTCCCTGGCAATGGCGGCACTCAGAACCAAAACCCGTCCACTGGCAACAACAATGGCGGCACTCAGAACCAAAACCCGTCCACTGGCAACAACAATGGTGGCGCTCAGAACCAAAACCCGTCCACTGGCAACAACAATGGCGGCACTCAGAACCAAAACCCGTCCACTGGCAACAAACAGAACCCGATAACTACCTTGCCTGGCGGCAGGGCGCTTGGCTCTGACACAGTGGTTGTAAGCATGGACAGCACCGCCTATGCGAACCTCGCGGCGAAGGGCGGCCTGTGGGACCTGTCAAAATACGCAACTGCAACATACCTTGGCAAATACAACGTGACTGACAGCACAGGAAAGCCGGCCACAATGGATTCGCTCAAGGCAGGCGGCAAGTTCAACCAGGTAATATACCAGGTCGTGATGAAGAACACGGCGGTGAACAACCTCGGCAAGCGCGGCGACGGCACAATAACCAACTACGACCTGTGGAACGCGGGCCAGCTCGCAAACAAGCCGAACGTGGTCATATACGAGTGGGACGTCAAGACAGCGCTTGAGAAAATGGGCTACAAAACCGTTTCCATGAAGCAGCCGCAGCAGAATGTCAATGTGACGGGCGCAACGTCTGGCACCAATGTCTCCGGCGGCACGCAGACGCAGGTGACAGGCGGCACAAAGACCAATGTCTCGAACGCCACAATCACCCCTGACTCTTCCAAGACAGCGGTGAACAAAACAGCCGTAGATTCCCTGAAGCTGAAGAAGGAGGCAATAAACAAGTCGGTTCTTGACGGGCTCAACAAGAAGGCCGAAACCGACAGCAACAAGACGAAGGTTGCCTCGCCCGACAGCAACAAGGCGGGGAATCTTGAGTTCAACACCGACAAGGCAGCTTCCGACTCTGGCAAGGCGGCGCAAAACAAGAGCGTTGTCGACTCGCTCTTGCAGGAGATATACGCTCCTGCGGACAGCGACAGCGGCAAGGCAAAGTCGCCTGTTGACACCCTGAAAAACGACACCACAAAGGCGCCCGGCTTGAGCTCCTCGTCTTTCAAGAGGAGCCACAGGTCATACCAGCCCCTTGTGGACGACAGCCCGGCAAAGGCGATGATGGCGTCATTCGCCTCAATCGGCCTGACGTCTGCGCTCGTTTCCGAGAGGGAGAAGAAGCGCAGGCAGAAGAAGGAGGGCAAGGCGTAAGCCTCCCCCCGCCCCTTTTTTTCTTTTTGCATTTCTTCTTTTTCGCGCAGCCGGCAAGCGTTTAGCCTTCCGTTCCAGCCAAAGCCGATTGCTGATTATGCCCCTTTTCTTCCCTCGTTGGGAGCGGGTTTTGCAAAAGCCTTTTAATCCCTAACATGAATAATCCTATATGGGAATCTTTGTTTTTTGCCTAGCCAGCCTGCGCAAAATCGCGCGCCCTGATGTTTGTACAAGGTGAGCGCATGCCATCACGGATTGAAATCGGTTTCCTGCCGGGCACGACCGACGCGCGGGGCAAGTCCGCTCGCGGGCGCATCAGGTCCGACCTTGGAATCGAGATAGGCAATGTCCGCACCATAGACGTCTATACATTCAGTTCCGACTTTCCTCGCGAATCCCTGTCCAGGATAGCCGAAGGGGCGCTTTTGGACCCCATCGTGCAGGCGTATTCAATCTCCCTTGCCGATTCCCTCTCTCCGCTTGCCATGTCGCAGGCGTATAATGCCGGCGGGTTCTCATGGGCTATAGAGGTCGGCTTCCTGCCAGGCGTCACAGACAATGTCGGCAACACCGCCCGCGAGGCAGTCACGGACCTGCTCGGGGAAAGCGGCTTTTCAGCCCATCATTCAGTCCAATACCTCTTCTACGGCGAACTTTCGCAGGAACAGGCGAAAAAAATAGCGGAAAGCTACCTTTCAAACAGCCTCATAGAAAGCTATTCAATAAAGTCCGGGGAAGAATTCCTCGCGTCAAAGGGCTTCCAGCCATACGCGCCCATAGTCAAGCTCGCCCACTCCCCGCAGGTGTCGGAGTTCAACATCCGCAGGGGCATCCCGGCACTTCTTGCGGATTCGGACAAGATGGTCCTCGCGCTTTCGGGCAAGGAACTTGCGGCAATCAAGAAATATTTCTCGAGCCCCGGGACCGTGCAGGCAAGGCAACAGGCGGGCCTTGGAATCAATCCCACCGACGTCGAAATCGAGATGCTCGCGCAGACATGGTCGGAGCACTGCAAGCACAAGATTTTCAATGCCAGGATACGCTACACGGGCGCGGACGGCAAAACCCGCATCATAAATTCGCTTTTCAAGTCCTACATACGCAAAGCGACCGAGAAGATAATGAAAAGGGCCGGCAGGTATGTGTCGGTTTTCAAGGACAATGCAGGCATATTCAGCTTCACGCAGGATTACAACATTGCCGTGAAAGTCGAGACGCACAATGCGCCCTCCGCGCTCGACCCCTACGGCGGCGCCCTGACCGGCATTGTGGGCGTGAACAGGGACGTCTTGGGCGCAGGCATGGGCGCGCGCTTCATTTTCAACACCGACGTTTTCTGCTTTGCGTCGCCATATTATTCCGGCAAGCTCCCGCCAAAGGTCCTCCATCCCAAGAGGATTTTCGAGGGCGTGAGGAAAGGCGTTGAGCACGGCGGCAACACCACCGGCGTGCCCACTGTCAACGGCAGCATAGTGTTTGAGGACAGGTTCCTCGGCAGGCCTCTTGTCTATTGCGGCACTGGCGGCATAATGCCTGCCGTAGTGAACGGCAAGCCAAGCCACGTGAAGGAGGTCGCAGCCGGCGACGTGGCAGTCATGGTGGGCGGCAGGGTGGGAAAGGACGGCATACACGGCGCCACGTTCTCCTCCATGGAAATACACGAGGGTTCTCCCGCAACGGCCGTGCAGATAGGCGACCCGATAACCCAGAGGAAAATGTACGACATGCTCCTCTTTGCCCGCGACAAGGGGCTTTACAGGGCCATAACCGACAACGGCGCTGGCGGCCTGTCGTCATCCATTGGCGAGATGTCGCAGATGTCGGGCGGCTGCGTGGTCAACCTTGACAAGGTGCCGCTCAAATACCCGGGGCTTGACCCGTGGGAAATACTCGTTTCAGAATCCCAGGAAAGGATGACTGTGGCAGTTCCAAAAGAGAAGCTTTCGGAATTCCTCGGCCTTGCAAAACAAATGGAAGTCGAGGCAACGCCTGTGGGCGAATTCACGTCTTCGGGCTATTTCATAGCTATGTGGGGCGAAAGGCAGGTCGCAAACCTCGAAATGGGTTTCCTGCACGACGGTGTGCCGCAGATGAGGCTCGAGGCAAAGGCCCTGCCCGCGCAACAGGGCGCGCCTTCCCAGCCAACTGCCGCCCCGGAGCCGTTGGGCAAGGCATTGCATGCCATGCTAGGCAGGCTGAACATATGCTCGAAGGAATACGTTGTCAGGCAGTACGACCACGAGGTGCAGGGCACGTCCGTGGTCAAGCCGCTTGAAGGCGCCGCCAACGACGGCCCGTCTGACGCCGCAGTCCAGATGCCCGTGCCCGGGATAAAAAAAGGCATTGTGGTTTCAAACGGCATCTGCCCGAAATACTCCGACTATGGCGCATATGGCATGTCAGCCTGCGCATTTGACGAGGCTGTAAGGAACGCGGTTGCCACGGGGGCAGACCCGAAGACCCTCGCAATGCTTGACAATTTCTGCTGGCCAGACCCGATACAGTCGGAAAAGACACCGGACGGCGAGTACAAGCTTGGCGCCCTAGTGGACGCGTGCAGGGCGCTCTATGACTTTTCAATTGCTTACAAGGCCCCAATGATTTCAGGCAAGGACTCCATGAAAAACGATTTCAAAAGCCCGGAAGGCAAGATTTCAATCCCGCCGACTCTTCTCTACACCTGCGTCGCGGAAATCCCCGACGTCGCCCGCGCGTGCACAATGGACGCCAAGGCCGCAGGCGACATCGTTTACGTCCTTGGCATGACAGGCAAGGAGCTTGCAGGCTCGGAATATTATTCGCATCTTGGAATCAAGGGCGGCAAGGCGCCTGCCCCGGACGCTAAAACGTTCTATAAGATGTATTGCAAGCTGCACAAGGCCATAATGTCGGGCTTTGTGCGCTCGTGCCATGACTGCTCCGACGGCGGAATGGCCGTGGCGCTTGCGGAAACCGCGTTTGCAGGCGGATTCGGCGCAAGCATCGACATCTCAAAAATCCCCTGCGAACAGGGCATGAAAAACGACGAAATCCTGTTCTCCGAATCGCAGGGCAGGTTCATAATCACGGTGAGGGAGAAGGACACGGCAAGGCTTGAGAAAAAACTGGCAGGCTTCCCGCTTGCCCGCGTTGGCGCCATAAGCGAGGAGCCCGTGTTCAAGGTATCGGACTCGTCTGGCGCCGCAATAATAGAGGAGAACGTCAATTCATTGAAGGAGTCATGGAAAAAGACACTTGCGTGGTAATTCCGGGCATTTATTGTTTGTAGGCGTGTGTGAAATGGAAGGAAACGAGCAAAAGCCGCAAGTCCTGGTATTGTCGGGATTCGGCATAAACTGCGAAATAGAGACCGCCAGGGCGTTTGAAATGGCGGGCGCGAGCGCAAGCATTGTCCACGCCACAAAACTCCTTGCAGAGCCTTCCATGCTTTCAGGCTATTCCATACTCGCCCTGCCGGGCGGATTTTCATTCGGGGACGACCTCGGCTCGGGCAAGGTGCTTGGCAACAAGCTCAAGCACAAGATGTCGGCGCAAATGATGGACTTTGTGAGGGCAGGCAAGCTTGTGATGGGCATTTGCAACGGCTTCCAGGTGCTTGTGAAAATGGGCCTTCTCCCGGCGCTAGAAGGCGATTACCTTTCCCAGCAGGCCACAGTCACGTATAATGATTCGGGAAGGTTCGAGGACCGCTGGGTGTACCTGAAGGCTAACAAGGACTCCAAATGCGTTTTCACGAAGGGCCTTTCAGGAAGGCTTTACCTCCCTGTAAGGCACGGCGAAGGAAAATTCATCCCATCCTCCAGCGCTTCCCTTGAGAAAATGTTTGTCAACGGGCAGGTCGCGCTCCAATACACCGACGAAAACGGCAATTCCGCGGGCTATCCTTACAACCCCAACGGCTCAATCCAGAACATAGCGGGGATATGCGACCCTACGGGCAGGGTGTTTGGCATGATGCCGCATCCGGAAGCCTATCTTTTCAAGGAAAACCACCCGCGCTTTGCACGGGGCGGCAGGCTCGAGCCGCTCGGGCTCGAGATTTTCAAGAACGCTGTTGCCTACGCTTCTGGCAAGGCAAAGGGGCAGGTTTGATACTCATGGCAACTCAACTTCGCGAATCGTGCGGCATTGTCGGCATGTATTCCTTTGACAGGTCCGACGTCTCCTTCAGCCTCTTCTCCGGGCTCATAGCCGTCCAGCACAGGGGCCAGGACTCGGCAGGCATAGCCTCAAGCGACGGCTCTAAAATCAACATGATAAAAAACGTCGGGCTTGTGGCCGACGCCATCCCCGGCGAGTCGTACAAGCAGGCTGCCGGATTTGCAGGCATAGGCCACGTGCGCTATCCCACAATCGGCGTTTCTTTCGCGCAGGACGCGCAGCCAATGGTAAAGTCTTTCGGCAAGCTTTCCATCGCACTGGCGCACAATGGCAACATAGCTAATTACGGCACTTTGCGCGCGAGGTTCGAGAAGTCGCACGGGCTGAAGCTTGAGACCACCTGCGACACTGAACTCGTGCTCTGGCTTATCGGCACAGAACTTGAAAAGACAGGCGACATTTTCGCCGCCATCGGGAAATGCATGGGACTCCTCGACGGCTCGTATTCGATGGTCGCCGTCACGAACAGGGGGGAAATCATAGCGTTTCGCGACCCGCTTGCCATAAAGCCGCTTGTGTACGGCAAGACCCAAAAAGGCATTTTCTTCGCCTCCGAATCTGTGGCGCTTGACATCAACGGGTTCAAAATTGCAGGCGACCTGAAGCCCGGGGAAGTCATGGTCGTTTCCGAAAAGGGCGTCGAATCCAAGGTCGTCATGGCCGCGGAAAGGACGGCGCACTGCATGTTCGAATACGTTTATTTCGCCCGCCCCGACTCGGTGATGGACGGGAAGCTTGTCTATGACGTGCGCGTGGAGCTTGGGAAAAGGCTTGCGAAGCAGAAGCCCGCCAAGGCGGACATTATCGTGCCCGTGCCCGACACAGCCCGCGCGGCCGCAGAGGGGTACAGCGCGGCGTCCAAAATACCCGTGGTGGAAGGCCTGATAAAAAACCGCTACGTCGGCAGGACCTTCATCATGCCAAGCCAGGCAAAGCGGGAGGCGGCAATACGCCTCAAGCTAAACGCCATTTCAGGCAAGCTTGCAGGCAAGAAGGTCATACTCATAGACGACAGCATAGTGAGGGGCACCACCATGGGGCCGATAGTGAAGCTTGTCAAGGCCGCGGGCGCGAAGCAGGTGCACGTCAGGATAACCTGCCCGCCTATAATCTCGCCGTGCTTCTACGGCATCGACATACCCACCTACCGCGAGCTCGTGGCGACGCGCATGTCAGTAGAGGAAATATGCAAGTCCATAGGCGCAGACTCGCTTGACTACCTCACGGTCGGCAACCTCGTGGAATCCATCGGCATGCCGAAGGGCTCCCTCTGCCTCGGCTGCATAACGGACGATTACGTTACGGAGTTTGGCAGGAAAATATCGGCCAGGCTCAAGCTTGAAAAGGAATCCGACGTCGCAAGCCGCATGTGGGAGCAGGACGTCTGAAAGGCGCGCACGAATATAAGCGGGCGCGCCCAATATCTCTCGCGCTAAGGGTGTTTGTCTCATGGATAATTTCCTTCTTGTAGGTTCCGGCGGCCGCGAGCACGCCATAGCGCAGGCCCTCTGCGCCGGCTCGAAGGCGCGGCTTTACGTCGCAGCAAGCTCCAACAATCCGGGCATTGCGGCGCTGTGCATGAAGGCCGGCGGCGAAATGAAAGTAATGGACATACACAAGCCCGCACTGGTCGCGGAATTCGCGAGATGCCATTCAATATCGCTTGCCTTCTCGTCCCCCGACGCCACGCTGGAGGCGGGGGTTTCGGACAAGCTGATTTCGCTTGGCATACCTACGGCGTCGCCCACGCGCGCCGCCTCGAGGCTCGAGTGGGACAAGGCATTCGCCCGCAAGCTGATGAAAAAGTACGACGTCCCCGGGCAGATAAAATACGGGCATTTCAAGTCCGAGAAAAAGGCGTGCGAGTTCATAGACGCGCTCGGCGGCAACGTCGCAATAAAGCCCGTCGGCCTTACAGGCGGCAAGGGCGTGCGCATCTCGGGGATACACCTCCCCACGATCCAGGACTCCAAAAACTACGCCGCAGAAGTGATAAAATCCGCCATAGGCGGCAAGGGCGGCGTGGTGATAGAGGAAAAGCTCGACGGCGAGGAATTCACGCTCCAGGCGTTTTCAGACGGGACCAAGCTCTACGGCATGCCCCTTGTGCAGGACCACAAGCTCGCCTACGAGGGCGACACGGGCCCCAACACTGGCGGCATGGGCAGCTATTCAGATTCGAACCATCTTCTCCCGTTCCTTGGCGCGCACGATTATTTCGAGGGCATGCGCATAATGACACGGACGGTAAACGCGTTTTTCAAGGAGACGGGCGGCCATTTCCGCGGCGTCCTCTACGGCCAGTTCATGAAGACTGCCAACGGGCTTAAAGTCATAGAGTTCAACTCCCGCTTTGGCGACCCGGAGGCCATGAACGTCTTGTCGATTTTCAAAGGGGACTTGTATTCATCCCTTTACTCGCTTGCCCAGGGCAGCATGAAAATAGACGGGTTTTTCGAGAAAAAGGCCACTGTGTGCAAATACCTGGTGCCGGAAGGCTACCCTGTCAAATCCCTGACTGGGCAGAAACTCGCGGTTGACCTGCCAAACATCAGCGCCCACGGGGCCAAGGTATATTTCGCCTCTATCGAGGAAAAGGACGACGGCGAACTCTATACCCTCAGTTCCCGCACTATCGGGATTGTGGGGATAGCGGATACCATCAAGGAGGCGCAGGAGATTTCGGAGGCCGCCTGCGCCCACGTGAAAGGCCCGGTCTGGCACAGGAAGGACATAGGCACTGCGCAGCTCATACAAAAAAGGATTGAGCACGTGAAATCGTTTTCCGCCAGGCTCGCGCCTGCAAACCACGACGTCATCTGAGGATGCGCGCCAGCGCGCGCACTCCGGCATTCGATTGCCGCTTCTTCCCTATTTGTAGGCAAAGACAAGGTAGGCGGTGTGGACAAGCCCTATGTTTTCGGGCCGAAAGCCGCTCTCGCGCACGAGATAATTGCGCACAATGCATTCGACAGTGCGCGTTTCCCTGAAGCCTGCCTTGTTGCACTCCGCCACGAATTTCGCGACCTGCTCGGAGTGCGGCAGGTAACCGGCAAGCACTCCCGTCCCATTGAGCGCGTTGAATGCCATGCCGACAGCCTTTTCTGAATCGGCAAGGTCAAGGGTCACGAGGTCCACTTCTGTTTCCTCGATGCCGTCGAAAACGGACTTGTTTTTTATCTTGACGTTTTTCAAGCCTGATTTTTTCACGTTGTCCTCCGAAAGCTTTGCGAAATCCTCGCGCCATTCATAGCTTGTGACCGATTTCGCAATGTTTCCAAGCGCTATTGCGAGGAAGCCGCTGCCGGAACCCGCGTCTACCACCTCGGACTTCTTGCCAATGCCCGAATACGCCACTATCATGCCGAAATCCTTCGGTATTATCACTGCGGGCCCGCGCTTGAGCCCCTTGAAAATCCTTGGAAAAAATATGTCCATATAACAATCGTCTCCTGTTTTTTGCGTTTCATGCCAGCGCAGGGATTTCCCGCGCATGCTCCCCGCCAGTTCCTTCCTCGCCTGCGCCTTGGCCCTTCATCTTTTCCTTCAATGCCGCGGACTTTTCGCCAAAAGCCCACTTTGCAAGGGGCTCGAGGTGCACGATGTCCTCCGCATTATAGCGAATGAGCCTGTCAAGCGCAGCCTTGTCCCCGGAATACTCGTACCTGTTCCACATCCTGACAGCGTCGTATCCCGTCAGCCCCGCCATGTCGCCTTTGCGCTCCATGCCAAAGATGGTCTCGATTTTTTTCAGCCCGCCCGTTATCCCCAATGTCTTGAGCACGGGGCGCAAGTCCACGTGCAGGTGGTTGAAATTTATCATTGGATAGTGCTTTTTCAGGAAAGGGATGTCAAACGCCCTGCCATTGAAAGTCACAAGCACGGAATATTTCGGCAGGTCTGCGAAAAGCTCGTCCATATTGTCCCCATTGACGTACGTGTGGACGTCCTCCCCGTCGTAGATGCCCACCACCGTGACCTTTGAATACTGGGGGGACAGCCCGTTTGTCTCGATGTCCAGATAGCCTATCCTGCCGGGGAAATCGTAAAGCCCGCGCCACGCGTGCTCAAGCGGCAGCGTCCTTGAAAAAAAGGAATGGTCGCCGGAATCCAGCGATTCTATCGACTTTTCGGCCCACATGCCGATTTTTGAGGCGGCTCCGGAGCCCACTGCCTTTTCAAGCCGGGCGCCAGAGCAGTCGCCCCAGGAGAGTATGCCCGAAGACCATAGCGCCTGCTCTGTCCTCTCGCCTATGCCTTCCATGTGGACAAAAGTATTTTTCAACATCAAATCAGCTTGCCGATTTGTACGGCCGGAATGAAAATTATCCCCGGGAATCCCTGATTGCAGCGCCATTCAGGCCTTTGACCACGACGCCCTGAGTTCCTGTATTTTCTTTGCCACTGCCGGGTCGTTCAGCGCGATTATCTCCGCCGCGAGTATGCCGGAGTTTTTCGCGCCGTCTATTGCCACTGCCGCGACAGGCACGCCTGTCGGCATCTGCACTGCCGCAAGCAATGCATCAAGCCCGCCCACTTTCACTTCAAGGGGCACCGCTATCACCGGCTTTATCGTGTGCGCTGCCACGAACCCTGGTAGCGCGGCTGCAAGCCCCGCCATTGTGATGAACACCTGCGCCGTGCTCGATTCCACTATGGATATTACCTTCTTTGGCGTGCGGTGGGCGGAGGCTACCTCTATCGGCGCCTCGATGCCAAGCTCCGCAAGCTGCGCCTGCGCTTTTTGCGCGTGTTCCATGTCGGACTTGGAGCCGATTATTATCTGGACTTTTGCCATAATGTTCACCACTTTTTCGCATGATTCACAGGGCGCCGAACTTCTTGCCGGTTATTTTTTCATATGCCTCTATGTATTTCTTCGAGGTATTGGCTATTATCTCCGCGGGCAGGTGCGGCGCGGGCGGCGTCTTGTCCCAGCCCGTCGTTTCAAGATAGTCCCTGACATACTGCTTGTCAAATGAGGGCTGGTTCTTGCCGACCTCGTACTTGTCCGCAGGCCAGTATCTTGACGAGTCGGGCGTGAGCACCTCGTCAATCAGTATTATCTCGCCATCGTATTCGCCGAACTCGAACTTAGTGTCTGCAAGCATTATGCCGCGCGTCTGGGCGTACTCGCTTGCCTTCTTGTAAATGCCAATGCTCAGTTCCTTTATTTTCGCGGCCTTTTCCGCGCCCATGAGCTTTTCCACTTCCTCGAACGATATGTTCTGGTCATGCCCTGAAACCGCCTTCGTGGACGGGGTGAAGATTGGCTCGGGCAGCTTGCTTGAGTTCTTCAGCCCGGGCGGTAGTGGTATGCCGCAAACCCTGCCCGTAGCATTATAGTCCTTTAGCCCGGAGCCGGCAAGATACCCGCGCACCACGCATTCGACTGGCAGGGGCTTTGCCTTGACGACTGTCATCGACCTCCCCTTGAGGTATGCGGGGAGGCCTTCTGGCACCGTGTCAGTGACAAGGTGGTTCTTGACATGGGATTTGAGGTAATCGAACCAGAAAAGTGAAAGTTGCGTCAGGACTGCGCCCTTGTTCGGGATGCCTTCCGGGAAAACGCAGTCGAAAGCGGAGAGCCTGTCCGTTGCTATCATGAGCAGGTTGCCGCCAAGCTCGTATGTGTCGCGCACCTTGCCGCGCGAGTGCAGCTTGAGGCCGGGAAGTTCGGTTTTAGTAATGACGTCCATTCGTAAGCACCCCGCAAAAACAAATAGCGGATATAGTATGGTTGCGCAGGTTTTTATTAGGTTTTATAGGCGGCGGACAAAGCCCGGCTTCAGCCCTCAAATCCCATGAATTCTAGCGCATGCGGGCCTTGGGCGCGCCTTTCCATGCACGCTATCCGCCTGCCAAGCAGGGAATTCTTCTTCAGGCTCGCAACAGATTCGAGGGTTATGCCTTCCGGAAGCTCGCTTATCCCCAGGAATTTGAGCGCGCCTTCCCCTTCAAGCCTTATCTCCCCCTGGTCGGTCTGTACTGTCATGGCCTGCCCATCCGCGCTTATCCCCGTTATTTCGCAGGATTTGGCGTCTTGCGGGCTTTTCGGCATGAACACGAGCCTCGAATACTGGTTCACGTGGATTTCATTGTTCTTGAACAGGCAGTTCTGGCAGGAGACCTGCATCCCAAGCTCGAGCTTCTTGACCACTGTCGGGTCGTGCCACGCCACTACGCGCACCGAGCCTTCCGGCTGGGTGAGCTTGAAGGAGGACATGTACTGTTCCCTGCCGTTTCTCATGTAATAATAATCCGGGAAAATCTCGCTGACGATTCCCTTGACATTGACAAGCCCGTACTTGAGGCCCCTCACAGACGACATGGGCGCCTTTTGGGCTATCCTTACCTCGCAGCCGGCATAGCACGTTATCTCGCCGTTTCTAAACCCGCACCCGTCTATCTCTATCCTGTCGTTTATTGACAGCTCCTTTTCCGCGAGATTGGCCGCAGGCCCCCACATGGCTACAGTGGTGCTGTTCCCCTGCTTCTCGTCGCATATGACTATGCGCACGGACTTTGAAGCCTCGTCGTTGTTTGGCACGTAGGCGGGATACACCCTCTCGACAAACCCGGCGGTCTTGAAATTCCTGTCGCCCTTGCGTATGGCGCCAAGCGGGATTTCCCTTCTTTTTAACACTCCGAGCCGCGCGGCAAGCAATGTCGCGGCGGCGCTTTTGGGTATCAGGCCGTAGTGCTCGTCAATTACGGACTGCAGCTGCCCTTCTATCTCGCCTTCGGGCAGTTTTTCCTTTAGTGCAGAGAGTATTTCGGGGCTTATACCGCCTTGCTGGTTTTGCTCTTCTGGCATTTGCCTGCCTCTAAATCGTATTACTGCTATTTTGGCGGGTAAAGGTTAATTTTGATTCCTTCTTCCGCCCGGCAGCCCGGCCCGGGCAAAACACAGGTGGTTTTTTAATCAGTTTAGGGCATATATTATTCCGGCACAATAAGGGGGGTTCTTTTCATGGCCTATTCAAGAGCTTTAATCAGCGTATTCGACAAAAGGGGCATCGAGCAGTTCGCCAAGGGCCTGGCTGCCCGGGGCATAGAGATACTCTCAACCGGCGGCACGTCAAAGGCGCTGCAGGAGGCAGGCGTGCCTGTCAGGGACGTTTCCGATTTCACGGGCTTTCCGGAGCTTTTCAATGGCAGGGTTAAGACAATCCACCCGAAAATACACGGCGGCATACTCTACAGGCGCGACGTCAACGAGCACGTCATCAGCGCCAAAAAGCACGGGATTGAGCCGATTGACATAGTGGTAGTCAACCTCTACCCGTTTGCCAAGATTGCTTCCCAAACCGACTCCATACTGGAGGACATAATAGAGAACATAGACATAGGCGGCCCCGCACTGGTGCGCGCCGCAGCCAAGAACTACAACAACGTGCTTGTCATAACCGACCCGTCGGACTACGAATCCGCGCTCGAATACGTCAAATCCGGCTCCAATGACGTCGAATTCAGGAAATCCCTGATGATAAAGGCATTCGCCATGACAAGCGAATACGACTGGACAATCTCAAAGTTCTTCGGGCAGAAAAAGGAGGCGTTCCCGGAGTTTTTGGACTTCCATTACCAGAGGGCGTATCCCCTGCGCTATGGCGAGAACCCGCACCAGAAGGCGGTGGCGTACAAGCAGTGGGGCAAGCTCTCGATTTTCGACGCCAAGATTTATTCAGGCAAGCAGATGTCCTACAACAATTTCCTCGACGCGGACACCGCCCTTGCAATCATCAGGGAGTTCCAGGACGCAAAGGCAACCGTGATTGTCAAGCACAACAACCCGTGCGGCGGCGCGGCCGGCTCCACGCTTAAGGAGTCTTACGATCTCGCCTTCATGTCGGACCCAGGCTCGGCGTTCGGCTCGGTCATTGCTTTTTCCGATGTTGTCGACATTGAGACCGCAAACGCCATTGGCGACAGGTTCGTGGACGTGATACTCGCGCCCGGCTATGACTCGGACGCGCTATTGCGCCTCTCGGCAAAGCCCAACAGGCGCATACTCGACATATCCTACCTTTTCAAGCTCAACATGTCGGGGCAGAGGATTTACAGGCAGGTGGCAGGCGGCATACTCTACCAGGAGGCGGACCAGGTGGTCTACGACCCGTCCGCGGCTAAATGCGTCACAAAGCGCGCCCCGTCAAGCCACGAGCTCGACTCCATGTATTTCGGCACCAAATTTGTCAAGCATACCAAATCCAATGCCCTCGTATTCTCGACCGACAGGCAGTTGACAGGCGTGGGCGCGGGGCAGATGAGCAGGATAGACTCGTGCAAGCTTGCCATGTCGAAGGCAAAGCACGACGGGTTCGACCTGTCAAAATCAGTCATGTCCAGCGACGCGTACATCCCCTTCAGGGACGTGATTGACGAAATCGCGCCGCTTGGCGTCAAGGCGGTTGTCCAGCCCGGCGGCTCGATTCGCGACCAGGACGTGATTGACGCGTGCAATGAGTATGGCATTGCCATGCTTTTCACAGGCATAAGGCATTTCAGGCACTAAGGGGCCATCTCTCCGGCGCCCCATGCCTCCAAAAGCCTTATAAAGCCTTTTTGTGGATATTTATTGTAAAAAGTGATATTATGCGCATTTACGCAATCCTGCTGCTCGCCATGCTTGCCACGGCATCCTTTGCCGCCTATTCGCAGGCAATGGCAAGCCTGGTGGCATTTGACAACCAGCGCGTTTCATATGCGAACAGCCTCTCGGAATTCTACGCCATCCAAAACGGCGTGAAGAACCCGCAGGTCAATGCCAGCATGAACCGCTATTACTTCTATAACATAGACTCGAAATACAGGTTTTCAACTGAAAAGATTTCAGGCAACACGCGCTATGACGACAGCGTCGCAGACCAGGATACGAAAATCGTGCCCCAGGGCGAGTGGCAAAACGCCATATCCGGCTCGAGGCTCTACGCGACAAACAGCATAGCCGCTGGGCCGGACATGGCATCCGCGCGCGGTGAAATGCTTTACGCTTCCCGCGACTACGTCGCTGCGGCGGCTCAGGCAATGCTCGACTCGATAACGTTCGCCCGCGAGGGCCTGGCGCAGATGCCAGACACCACGGAAAAAATGCAGCTCGACTATGACCTGGCAAAATACCAGCAGACCTTTAGCTCAAGGATACCTCTTGTGAAGGCGTGCATCGACCCGGCAAGCATGATTTACTACGCAGCCCTTACAGGAAACGACATTGATTCCGCAAAGCCGGCAGTGAGAAAGGCGCTTGCGGCATACGCGCGCTTTGAGGCTTCAAACCTGAAGTCTGTAATGGAGGAGACAAGGCTTGGAACCCCGGGCAACATCCCGGACTTCTCGGATTCCTTCTCCGGCTTCAATGATTACGACACACTCAACGCGGTCAAGGCCGCGGTTGACGGCAGCGGGTATTGACAAAGGTGCCAAAAATGAGGAAAAACAACATCGCGCTCGCAATCGCATTCGCCCTCGTGGCTACTATGCTTGTGGCCATATCGGGCTGCACAGGCTCCCAGGACTCGCCAAAGCAGGTCTCAAGCCTTGTGGCAAACCAGATGGGCGCGTCCCTGTCGCCGCAGTATGAGGTTGTCGACGCGGCGTCCCAGGCGGGCACTCAGGCGCAGTATTCGGCTGCACAGGCAAATTACGAGAAAGTCTCTGCCCAGGCCGCAAAGGTGAGGGAAATAGTCGCCGTGGGCCAGGCCCTCGACATTGTCTCCGTGGACGATTTCAAGTCTTCGGTATTCAACAAGAATTCCTGATTTTCCATTTTTCTTCCAAGCCGGTTCTTCCCCAAGCCCGCTTCTTTCTATTTTGTCACCTTGCCTGCGGGGTGTAGAGAGGGGCAGAGCCCCTTCCTTTGATTTTGTCACCTTGCCTGCGGGGTGTAGAGAGGGGCAGAGCCCCTTCCTTTGATTTTGTCACCTTGCCTGCGGGGTGTAGAGAGGGGCAGAGCCCCTTCTTTTATATTAAGAATCTCATATCTATGCATAATGGCACAGTGATTCTCATGGTTGACGCACAGGACAAGGCTGAAAAAGACCCAAAGGACTCCAAGCCGGCAGAGCAGCAGGCCACAAAGCCGGAGAAAAAGCAGGAGCCTGAAAAAAAGCAGGATTCCAAGGACCAGCAGCCCAAGCCGGAGCCAAAACAGGCTCCTGCCATAAAGCCAGACCCTGCGCAGGAAAAGCTCCTGCAGGGCGTGAAAAAGGCTGGCATGAAAGGGGACGTGAAAAAGCTCGACAGGCTCATAGACGCCCTGCGCAGGCGCTCCGGGCGCATAGAGGCTGCCAAGAGCGCAAAGCCCGCCGCCCCGCCAAAACCCGCAACCCAGCCCTCAAGCATTGTCCAGATACGGGACATTAGCATAGTGCTTGACACCTATGACGACATTTTCTCGGACTTTGACCCGCGGCCGTACTCCAAGCGCGCCCTCTCGGACGACTTTCTCAAGGAGATACGCGCGCGCTACCGGGAGAGCAGGACCGGCAGGTTCGAGGTCCAATTCATCCTACCAGCCAAGATGCGCGACCAGAAAATCGAAACAATCGTCAAAAAGCGCCTTCGCGAGTATTTCGCTTTTGACGGCAAGTCTCTTGGCGATTCGCTCCACAGGCGCAGGATAAGGGGCCTTGTCTACACGGGCGTAGGCGCGGCCCTTCTTGCCGCCCAGACTGCCCTGACCACTTCATTCGGCTTCCCCCTCGCTAATTCGGAGCTTTTCGCCATACTCCTGGTGCCTGCCGGCTGGTATGGCGTATGGGAGGGCATAGGCCTTATCATAGAGACGCCAAACGAGATGGGCACCAACATCGCGCTTGCGCTGAAATTCGAAAAGGCGGATTACACTTTCATATCGCAGGAAGAGGCGGACAGGCTGGCTATTGAGCTTGGTCAGGCAGCCCAGAAATGATTCGGGCGAGGCATTCTATTTCCTCGCATTTGTTCATCTCGCGCCTAATCGCTGCCCCTCCTTTTATGCCGCGCGTCAGCTCTGTTGCGAATATGCGCGCATATGAGACTTCGGCAATGCCGTATTCCTTGGCATGGGCGCAGTATTTTGCAAACATCCGCTTTTTTGCCTCATTGCCGCCATGGCCGGCAGGGATGGCGCCTTTGCATTCTGCGAATATGGCGGGGTTTTCAATCGCCCGCCTGCCAATCATCACGCCTGCCGCGCCGCTTTGCTCCAGGGCAGTTTTGGCGTCCTGCGGGCTGCGTATGTCCCCATTGCACAGCACGTATAGCCCGCACGCACCGACAGCCTTTTTCACTGTGCCCCATTTGGCCCTGCCTGAATATCCTTGCGAGGCAGTGCGCGCGTGGACCGTGAGCATGCCAGCCCCGCCTTTCTCTACTGCGCGGGCTATGCCCTCTATCTTGTCGCTTGAGAGGCCGAGCCTGGCCTTGCAGCTTATAGGTATGCCGCTTGCGGCGTTTGCGGCTGACACTATCTTTTCTATTGTTTCCGGGCTTTGAAGCAGGTATGCGCCTGATTTTGAGCGCAGGATGTTTTTTGACGGGCAGCCAAGGTTTATGTCATAAAAGTCAGGGTACGTCTGCCCGGTTTCCCTCAATGCCTCGAGCTCCTTTATGGCCTGCCTGACGGAGTCCTCGTCCGGGCCCATTATCTGGATTGCGCATGGGCTCTCGCCCGCAAGCACGCGCGCCATATCGGCCGTCCTGGCATTCTCGTGAGCTATCGCGTGGGAAGAGACCATTTCCGTGAATGTCATGTCAGCCCCGCCTTCCCTGCAAACAAGCCTGAAAGGTATGTTTGTCACGTTTGCCATTGGGGAGAGCGCGAAAACAGGCTCCGACTTGAATATTTGGTCAAACTCCATAGCCTAAATCAGCCCCGCATGAAAATAAAATAAGAAGGGTTTGAAGGGTCCCCCGCCCTTTCCTTGCCGCCTTGCCGGCCGTATTCAGTATTCAATATGCGTTATGCCGCTTTCATGCGGGTATGTCCCGTAGTTTGGCAGGACTGCAACATTGTCCTTTTTCTTCGCAGTCTCGCCCTTGCCAGCCTCTTTTGACCTGTTTATAGTTTCAGGGCATGTAATTATCAGCTTTTCAATAGTCCTGGGGATTTTTATCAGCTCCAGCCCGCCTTCAAAGGCAAACGGCACCCGCTTGTTGCCTTTCCCATTTACTACTCCGTTGGGGTCGCCTTGCATCAATACCTTGCCGCCGACCACGCTCTTGCCATTATTTCCAGCCACGCAGATCGCCTCTCTAAACTGGTTAGACTGTTGAGTGGGTATTGGGTTTCAATAGGTTTTTAAAAGCCGTATATAACTTCGTCTTTTGCCGTAGTTTATTGGGGAAAGCGGCTCAAAAAGCCGGAATTTCGCCTGGTTGCATTGGCGGCAGGGCCTTATGCATAGTCGACTTTGCTCCTGTTTATCTTGACTATGTCCTCTACCTGGATGCCCATCTTGGCGACAATGTTTCGCTTCCTCACAAGGCTCTCGCGCTCGTCAATGGTATGCCCGGAAGTCTCAAATTCATAGACAAACGTGGCCAGGCCTGCAACGTGCCTGCCTTTGACTTCTTTCAAGGATGATATGTTGGACGACATGCAAACCGCCTGCCTGTTTTTTTTGCCAGCGCCGCGCGGAACCTTTCCAGTGCGCAGCCGGGTTTTTCTATGGCTGCAAAATGTTTTTAAAAGCCGTAGTCAAGTCCGTCCATTGGCGTAATATTTGAGCCAAAAAGTAGCAATTCCGGGCGATTTTTGCATTCTGCGCTCTGGAAAATCAGCTATATCTTATTGGAAATCCTTTTTGGACAAATCGGCAAGCGCAACTGCCTTTTGCTTTCCGGTCTTGAGGTCCTTGATTGAAACAGAGGCTTCCTTCTCTTCCTTGTCCCCTATTATCGCAACGTGGGAAAAGCCCGCCTTTGAGGCGTATTCGAGTTGTTTTGGGAACTTGCGGCCCATCAGGTCTATTGCCGCAGGTATCCCAAGCTCCCTAATCTTAGCCGCAGCCTTGACGGCAAAGCCAGAGTTCTTTGCGTCCATGCACGCGACAAAGGCCTTCATGGAGTGGGATTCGTGCAGGAATTTCGGCTTTACCTCTCCTGATTCGATGAGCGCGAAAATCCTCTCAAAGCCGAGGGAAATGCCTACTGCGGGGTTCGGCTTGCCGTATGTGCCAATCAGGCTGTCATACCTGCCGCCGCCTGAAACAGAGCCTATCTTGTCCGATGCGGAAATCTCGAACACTGCGCCCGTGTAATAATCGAGCCCGCGCACAAGCGACATGTCAAGCACCGGCTCTATGCCAAACGCCTTGCAGCCGTCAAGTATCTCGACAAGGTTTGAAATCCCTTCAAGCCCGGCTTCCTGGCAATGCGCTGACACCTGCTTGTTGCCCTTCAGGGAAATGAATTCCATTATTTTCCCGGCAGACCCGGCGCCGAACTCCGCGGCAAGCATTGCCTCCATGTCTTTTTCAGATACCTTGCCCTGCTTGTCCATTATGCGCATCGCCTTCCTCTGTTTTGCCTCATCTTTAATGCCTGCGCTTTCAAGGAAGGAGTCTATAAGGACGCGGGAATTGAGCCTGATTTCAAATTTCTCAAAGCCTATCGCCTTGAGGCATTCGGACGCGCAGGCAAGAAGCTCGGCCTCGCACATGGGGGAAGGGGAGCCGACTATGTCTATGTCGGCCTGTATGAATTCGCGAAGCCTCCCTTTCTGCGGCTCCTCGCGCCTCCACACCTTGGCAAGGGCGTACCTCTTGAAAGGCGGCGTAATCTGCGTGTTTGCGGCAAAGCGCGACATGGGCACTGTCAGGTCGAAGCGCAGCCCCATTTTTGACTCTTCAATCCTGAAAATCTGGCCCTCAATCTCGTCCCCTCCCTTCTTGGAAAGGGTGTCGAGGCTCTCTATAGCAGGCGTGTCAAGGGGCATGAAGCCGTATAGCCTGAACTTTGCCGCTATTGCCTGGAGAAGCGCCTCGCGCATCTCCATCTGCGGCCCTGAATAGTCGCGCATTCCCTTGGGGGTTGCAAAATCCAAGCAAAGACACCTTGTGCATGATTCAGGCTTGCGCGCCTTATTTTGCAAGCGAGTCCTCTATCCACTTCTTCATGGCTTCCTTTGGCGCAGCGCCGGTCTTTTGCGCTACAGCCTTGCCATCCTTGAATATGATTACCGTTGGTATGCTCATTATGCCGAATTCGCTTGCAAGCTCGCCTTCCGCGTCAACGTCTACCTTGGCGAATTTCAGCTTGCCCGCCATCTCTTCCGAGAGCTGGTCTATTATGGGGGAGAGCATCCTGCACGGGCCGCACCAGGCTGCCCAGAAGTCCACTAGCGTATATCCCTTTGCAATCTCTTTCTTGAAGTCGGCTGATTTCAATTCGGTCACCATGCAAAACACCTCGCAATGAGTAGAAAGTGCCAGAATAAGGATAACTAATCTTTTTAATTATAGTCGGCTTTTTGCCAAGGGTCCAAAAAAAACGGGAAAAAAGAAAGGGCAGGGGAAGGCGAGAAGAAAAAAAGAAGGGAAGGGCGGCTCAAAGCACGCCGAAATACCTCTCCTTTTCCCACGGGGTTACCTGCGTCCTGTACCCGTCAAAGTCCTTCTTGAACACAGTTAGCAGCCTTTCCGAAACATGCTCCCCAAGCGCCTCCCTTATCGCCTTGTCAGCGGCGAATTCGGCAGCCGCCTCATCAAGGGAGCCAGGCAGGTTCTTTATGCCGAGGTTCCTGCGCTTGTCCTCCTCATAGCCGTATACCCTCTCCTCGACCGGCTTTGGCGGCTCGAGCTTTCGCTCAATGCCGTCAAGCCCCGCGGCAAGCATTGCCGCGAATGCAAGATACGGGTTGCACGAAGGGTCAGGGAACCTGCACTCTATCCTTGTGCCCTTTTCCCTGCCAATCAGGTTCCTCGGGATTCTTATGAGCGCGGAGCGGTTTATCCTGCCCCAGCAGACATAAACCGGCGCCTCATAGCCGGGAACCAGCCTCTTGTAAGAGTTCACTGTCGGGTTCGTGATTGCCGCCAGCCCCTTTGCATGCTCTAGTATGCCTGCCATGAAATGCTTTGCGGTCGCGGACAGCCAGTACGGGTCGCTGCCGTCGTAGAACAGGTTTTTCGAGCCTGACCAGAGCGACTGGTGCACGTGCATCCCCGAACCGTTTATTCCAAACACGGGCTTTGGCATGAAGGACGCGAAAAGCCCGTATTTTTTTGAGAGCGCCTTCACTGTTGTCTTGTACGTGAGCACGGCGTCGGCAATGGGGAGCGCGTTGCCGTATGTGAAGTCTATCTCGTGCTGGCCCTGCGCCACCTCGTGGTGGGACTTCTCAATCTTCATCCCCATTTTCTCGAGTGCTGGAACAATCTCCTGCCTCAGCTCCACCGCCTCGTCGCGCGTGGCAAGGTCGAAGTATCCTGCGTTGTCGTGGACCTGCGCCTCTGGCGCGCCTGCCCCGTTGGTCTGGTTCTTGAAAAGGAAGAACTCGAGTTCGGGCCCTACCTTGTATTCAAAGCCAAGCTTTGCCGCCCGCTCGAGCTGGCGTCTTAGCACGCGCCGCGGGTCGCCCTCAAACGGCGTCTTCTCGTCCACGTACACGTCGCAAATAACCCGCGCCGTCTTGTTCCCGGTCCATGGCATTGGCGCCCATGTGGAGGGGTCGGGCACCAGGAACATGTCTGATTCCGCAATCCTTGCGAATCCCTCTATCGAGGAGCCGTCGAACCAAGTGCCGTCGTTTAGAGTGTCCTCGAGCCTTTCGACGGTTATCTCGCACATCTTAGGGCTGCCAAGCAGGTCCACGAACTCGAGGTCTACGAACTGGACCCCCTTTTTCTTCGCGTCGTCGAGTATCCTTTCTATTTCAGTTTTGGGTATTTTGCCAAGCATGTCCACAACCTCCTCAATGGGTTGTGGGTTTGGAATCACTCTTATATATAATTGACCGTCATTTTTCTGGATAAAAAAACAATATTTTATAAAATCCTTTGTTCATATGTCTAATATCTGTGCATATTTTTGCGCTTAAGGTGGATAAATGACCGACAAGACCGACGACGAAATAATTTCGGAGCTTTCCCACAACTGCAGGCTCTCATCGCGGCAGCTTGCCCGCAAGCTCGGGATACACCCCACAACGCTCATAAGCAGGATGAAGCGGCTTGAGAAATCCGGCGTGATAAAGGGCTATGGGGCCAAGCTGGACCTCTCCGCGCTAGGCTATGACTTCATGGGCATTGTCCAGGTGAAAATCGCTAAGGGCAAGCTCATCGAAACCCAGGAGAAAATCAGCAAGCTCAAGGGCGTGGTGGCTGTTTACGACATCACGGGCGAGTACGACAGCGTTGCCATAATAGCAGCCAAGTCCAGGGAGCGCTTTTCAAGCCTTATCAAGTCGTTTTCCCACATCCCTTTTGTGGAACACACCAACACGCAGGTAATACTCAACATTGTCAAGGCGAGCCATGATTTTGAGGCGGCCTGACCTTTTTTTGCAGCTATGCCGCCGGCAGCCCGCTTTTTGCGGGTTTTGCCCCGGATGTAATTTTTACATGCTTGTCAATAAGTTTAAATACCCATAATGTCGCAATTATTGTATAATTGTGATATGTCGCGCAGGCTCCTTTTGATTTTCCAACCTAGCCTGTGCGGCAGCAAAAAAGGGCATTAGCCATGAACCTGATAGTCAACGGCCTGGGCACTGACAACAAGTCGGGCACCAGGGCCATTAATGCGATTTCCTCCGGCAAGGGCTCCGGGCTTGCGGGCGGGGGCAACCGCTTCGTCAGTTTGGACCTTTTCATTGAAAAGCTCGCCAAGTCCAACAAGCTCGGCTTCCTGCTTGAAAAACACACCAAGCCTGTCGATCTCAAGCGCCTTCTCCTCGCCTCCCTCCACGACGAATGGGAATTGAAGAAGCGCAGCAAGAACGAGGAGAACAACAAGATAGCCGAGTCAAAGGGCATTGCGCTTGCGGAGCGCGTTTTCAGCTTCCTCGAGGAATACTACGGGGGCCAGTACAGGAGAAACGGCACCACGCCGGCGGTCTGCCATCCGCTTTCAGTGGCTCTTGGGATATCCAGGCTTGGCTGCAGCTTTGAGACTGTGATAACCGCGCTCCTGCACGACGTAATCGAGGACAAGCACATGGCCGTGAAGCGCGCAGATTTCGAGAACCTGCTTGGCGAAAAGCTTGGCAAGCGCGTTTACGAGAACGTCAAGCTCCTCTCACGCAAGAAGAGCATGAACTACGACACATACATGGACAAGATAACCAGCTCCAGGAAACTGGACGTCATGCTCGTAAAGGTCATAGACACAATAGAAAACCTCAAGTCCATCAGCTACACTGACATACTCCTCTCGGCAATAAGCTCCAACGAGCCTGCGGATGCGCTGCGGATACTTTCAAGGAACCAGTTCGTCATGTCGGAAATCGATAAAATGAGGAATGCGAAGGCAGACATAAGCGATGTCCACATCCTCAACACTCTTTCAAGCCTTTTAATGGAGAAAAAGACCTCAAGCGTCGACAAGGCCCTCGCGCACATAGAAATCTGGAAAAAAGTCAATTCAGACCTTTACCTGCTCATAGTCGGGCTCATAAAGGACGCCAACCCACCGGAAAAATATCTCAAGCGGCTGGAAGGCTTCCTCTACCCGTCAACGCGCACAGTGGGTTACCTTGACGCGGGCTACGCAGACCTGACATGGCGCGGGGAACTCAACAGGTCCCTTTTCTGGCTCTTGCCGGACGAGGGGATACCAAAACACCCAGACTATGACTTCGGCGACCTGCCAGACCAGGGTTTCCCCGTAATAACCATATACGACCCTTCCCAGTACCAAAACGCCAAATACGCGCACGACACCATAGAAATCGAAATACCCATGCGCGCAGTGGAGCGCGTAGAGGCGGAAGGAATGCTTGACGCTTATTTCCCCTTCATGGGCAGCAAATGGAAGCGCGCCAAAAGCGTCCTTCCCTCGGGGCTTGAATGCAGCGCCATATACAGGGCCAAGAGGCAGAGCCCCTCGGACAACGCGCTTTTCCTCTACGCGGTAAAGCAACTTTCCCACGACCTTTTCTACGCGGAGCAGCAAAAAATAATAATGGAGCTTTTGGGCAAGAGCAACTACAACATTGCCAAAAGCCTTTCAGCCAAGAAGCCTGAAATGCCCGAAAATGACTAGGCTAAGCGAGTCCCGTCTCCTGCCTTGGAACCATGCCCGCGTTCCGGTCTTATTTTTAACCTGATGCCCTCATAGCATAAACATGCGACCAGGAACAGGAAAGGGGCATTTCGCCCAGCTTGCCATATTCGCGCTTGCAGCAATAGCAATGCTTTTCATGCTGGGCTGCGCATCTATATCAGGCAACACGGCAAGCCAGATTGCCCCGGAAATCAATGGCTCTATGAACAGCAGCCAGAACATTACTGCGCCTGCAAACGCCACGGGCCCGGCCATGGCAAATTCAACGGCGAATGATTCGGCAAACGTGTCGAACTCTTGCGCCACGTGGCACATAAAGGACTGCCCGGACGGAGGCTCGAGCTACACCATCTCGTGCACCGACGGCTATTCGAAATCAGTCCTCTGCCCCTCGAACCAGTACGGCCGCGACCTGACGGGCATACCTTCAAGCCTGCTCTACCTCTCAAATTTCAAGTGCTACTGGAACATACGCGACGCATATCCCTATGGCCCCATACTCGACCCGTTTGTGATATGCAAGTCGGACACTATAGGCTGGGAAGAGTCGTGCACATGCGCCCAGCAGATACAGGAATACGTCAGCGAGTGGGGCTTCCCATCCTGAAAAAAGCGCGCCCCCGCCTTTGGCTTCGCTGCCTTCCTAATCCTCGTCTTCGAATGCGAACGGGTCCTTCCCCTTGGTATAGTCTTCCGGGAACACCCTGTTATACACGGTCCAGACAAGAAGTGCGGACAACAGGGCGCCAAGCAGCAGCACAGGGACATAATTCGCTATGCTTATTACCTGCCTCGCCTCTACGATGGGCACTGTCAGGTCGACATTTATCTTCCCGCCCTGGGCGCTTTGTGGGCCGCTTTGCTGGCCTGTCGTGCCGCCCTGGCCCGAAGAGGCCTGCCCTGTGCCTGTGGAAGTGCCTGATTGCGCGGGGTTCTGGTATGCCTGCCCCTGCGACCCCTGCTGCGTCTGCCCGGATTCCGCCGGCTTTGAGGGCGTGATGTCGGTCGACGCCGCCTGCTTTATCGCTATGTCCTCGCTTAGCAGCTTCGTGTCTGAAAGCTTTGGAGTAAGCAGCATGCCCGTCTCGAACTTGTCGCCTGGGAGCAGGGTGGATATCGTCCATGCCGGCAGCGCGCCTGCGGATGTAACCTGCGCTGTTTCAGGCTCCGTGAGGTAGCGCAATCCTCCGGCGGCCGAGGCATAGGAGCTTGGGACGGATATCGAGAACACTATGTTCGAGAACGATATCGTGCCAGTGTTTTCTACCACGAACACCGCGGTGGTGCTGGAATCCGTCGACGAGAAAGTCCTTGTAATGGTGATTTCCCCCGAGCCGAACTGCTTGCGCGTCTTTTCAGTCACTGTGTCTATCTTGAGCTTTGAGGGCGTGCTGTAGCCCACCGGCTCGGGCGCTACGTATATTGGCGAGGTGCCGGATATCTCGCTTTCGAACTGGCTCGGGTTCCCTGCAAGGTCATAGGCTATTATCGCGAAGTGTATGTCTGGCCCGTCGTTTCCAAGCGCCTTGGCAAATGATGCCTGCCCGGCCCCAAGCGTGGCTATCGGCGCCTTGCCCTCGAGCCCGATTATCGGGTCCAGGGAATAGTATATGTCGTATTTCATTATGCTGCTCTGGTTGTCGCCTGACCAGTTGAGTATGGCGTGGGTCGAGTTGAACGAGAGCGTGACGTTGGGCTGCCTTGGCGGGGTGAATATCGTGGTGAAATTGAAAACGGCCCGCGCAGTGTTGTTGAGCGAGTCGGATGCGTTCGCCGTGACCTCGAAATACCCCTCGGAGAGGTCGGATTGCGGCGAATATTCGAGCGAGCAGGCCGACTGGTTTGCGCTCGCGTTAACGCGTATGCCGTTTATCTCCAGCCATGAGCCGCCCATGTCGCAGCCGGAATGCGCGTCCTGCGCGCTTATCCTTATCTCGGGCCTCTTTTCATTGGTATAGCCGCCAGCCTGCGGGCTGGCAAGCGAGATTGCCGGGCCCGTCGAATCCCTTGTGGCGTTGACGCTTGTAATGTTGGAGGAGATGTTTTTCGCGCTGAAACCCTGCGCGTATATGGCATTGTTGCCTTCCGCGAGCTGGAGCACGGCGGGGAATGTGCCGTTGCCCTGCACTGCCGTCTTGTTGGGGTACTTGTCGCTCCAGAACTTCATTCCTGTGGCGTTCGCGCTTGTAATGTTGAACTGCACTGACTGTTGCCTGGTAATGTTAGGGACGCCTGCGAAAACAGGGTCGGAAGGCACTGTGGTGTTGTATTCAACTGTGAAATTGGAAGAAGTGCCATTGACGCCCGTGGCGCTTGCTATGTTGATGGCAAAGGCGTTTTTGCCCGGGTTTGCAAGCGTTATGTTGAAGTGGGCCACTCCAAGCGGGCCAGTGCGCCCGGAATATGCCGAGCCATTGGCCGACACTACCGTGATTGCCGAGTACGGAGTGGCATTGGCGCTTATCTGCAGCCTGCTGTCAGGCCACGCAACAGGCGCGTCCAGCTGCGCGATCTGCGGCACCGACGCGTCGGAATAAATGAAAATCGACTGGACGACCTCGCCAAAGGGCGTCTGGACAAACGCGCTCACGTTGTGGTATCCAGTCCCAAGCCCTGAAATTGTGGCGTTCCCTGTGGAATTCCCCGCGCCAGATTCGGCCCCGTCCACCTCTATCCTCTCAAGGCTTGCCCCCTGCCCGAGCCCAATGGAGATTATGGCGCTGTCGCCTCCAGCATATTTGCTTGCTGCGCGAAGTGAAATGCCCGGGGCGAGCGGATTGGCGCTGAAGCTGAAATTCGCGCTTCCGGCGTTGCCGGCGGCGTCCGTGCAGGATATTGTCCCGCCGTGCGCGCCCGAATTCGCCGTTCCAAGGCTTGCCGACGCGGGCTTTTTCCCGTAAACCGCAAGGGACGCGGAAGTGCCGTAATCCGCGGAAACCTGGCACGACAATGCGTCTGAATAATCATCGGACGCGTCGAACTCTATCTCCGGCGCAGACTGGTAAAGCCCCCCTGTCGGCGAGAGGACCGTGACGTTTGGCGGCGTGTTGTCAATCACTATGCCAAGCGCCTTGCTTTCAGCCGACCTGCCGTTCTCCCCAAAGCACAGCGCGCTTGCCTCGTGCACGCCGCTTTGCGATTCAGGCAGGGTGTAATCGTATTGCCCGTTTGCAGGGTATGTGTCGTTAGATACGTCCGAGTCGAATTTCATCCTGCAATACGTCGCATTGGCGGAATTTATCATGAGCGTTATGCTCTCCCCTGGCTGGAGCGCTACTTGCCCGCCCTCGAAAGCAAAGCTCGTTATGGCGGGCGTGGAATTGTCGAAAGTGAAATTTACGGATTGCGGCTGTGCGGCGTTCCCAGCAAAATCCGAGCATGAAACCGCCACGGAGTCGTTCCCGGAAGCCCCAAGCAGGTCCATGTCGAAGCTGAAGCTGGCATTCACCGTGGCGTTCCCCGGGCCCGAGCTGAAGAACAGGTAGGGCGTAGCGTTCGGGTATTGCTCTGTTGCTGTGCACGACGCCAGCCCGAAATTGTCCTGCGCCGAGGCGTTTATGGACACCCTGTGCGGCAATGTCTTTGCAATGCCGTTTTGCATTCCCGCCTGCACCTGCGGCGCTGTCATGTCGAGCACCACCGTGGAGTTGAGCACCTGCCCGAGGTTGCCGTACTCGTCCTGGCACTGGGCGAACACGGTCTTCCCGCCCTCTCCGCCGCCAAGCCATACGCCCGCCTCCATGCCCATTGCCGGGAGCACCCGCAATTCCTGGGACGTCCCGAACGCGCACTTGAGCATTGAATCCCCTGACGCGGCGCTGAAATTCGCCTCCGGGTAATTCACGAACCCGCCGCTTTGCGCGCTTATCGTATAGTTCGGCGCGCCATTGAAAACAGCAAAGCCGGTGCCAAAGGCGGCAGACGCGTTGCCCCTTGCGCACTGGACGTCAGCGAAATACTGCCCGTTTTCCAGGCCTTCGAAATTGCATTCGTAATACGGCCCGAGCATCCTGCACCCGCCGGAAGGCTGGACCGGCTTTGTCTGCGGGCTTGTCATGACCGCGCTCCCAAAACTGCAGTTGGCGCCGCTTCCCGCGACGAACACCAGCGTGGCATTCCCAAGCGAGGTCAAATTCGCCTGTTTTGAAAGGACAGCTATCCTGTTCCCGTACTGCCCTACGTAGTATGGCCTTGGCGAGAATTCGAGCACGCCCTGCCCGCGCGCGTCAAACGAATCCGCCACCACCGCAAGCCCGTACTGGCTTGACGCGTCCGAGCCGTTGGCATAAGTTACGGTTATCGTGTAATTGCCCTGCGCATTTGGGATTATTGTCTTCTCCATTGTGTTTATCCTGTCTGGCGCGGCCTTCCCGTTCGGGTAATATTTGACGCCCTGCGAGTCCGTAACGAGCAGGTCGAGGTCGTTTACAAGCGTGGAATTCGCAAGAGTGGATGCCGGCACGTCCGTCCACGCGAGGGCCACCGAGAGCTGGCTCGCCGTGCCTATCGTTATCCCGTATTCGTCGGCCTGCCCTATCGCAAGCCCGCCGGGCCGCGCCCGGTATATCTGGATTGCCTTCGTGCCGCTTACAATGTCCTTTAGGTTGGGCTTGCCCCATCCCTGGTCCGCGTCGGGGGAATATTTGGGAGCGCTGCCTATCTTGTCCGCAAGGGCGCCAAGTGCGGCGCGCATTATGGCGGAGCTTGGGCTTGTGAGATTGCTGTTCGCGGTTATGTATTCCCTCAACACAGCAGCTGTCCCAGCAAGTGCGGGGGTCGCCATGGAGGTGCCGCCGTTGAAAACGTAATACTGGTCATAGCTCCCCCAGAACGTCGCGCTTGATAGGGAAGACTTGGTCGACAGGAGCATGGAGCCGGGGGCGACAAAATCCGGCTTCACCCTGCCGTCTGCCGCGGGCCCCCTGCTGGAATATGGTGCTATTTTTTGCGGGTCATAGCCCGGCCTTGCGTTCTCGCTTGCGCCGGCGCAAATCGCGTTTTTGGCAGTGCATGGCGAATTTACGGAGCCTGCCGTGCCGTCGTTGCCCGCAGCGAACACCAGAAGCGCGTCAGGGTTGTCATAGGCGAACCTGTCCGCTGACTGGGAGTCGAAAGTATATGCGCCCATTGCCTGGGAGCCCCAGCTCGAAGAGAAAATCCTCGCGCCCTGCACGTACGTCTGGTTGAACAGGTCGTATATGTCAAGCGGTATGCCGCCAAGCCCGCCGTCGTAGTCCATCACTGACTGGAAATATATGCCCGCGTTTGGAGCGAAGCCGGTTATTGAGCCGCCGGAGTCATACCCTGTCCCGACAAGCGTGCCTGCCACGTGCGTGCCGTGCCCGTGCGTGTCCGACGCGTTGCCCTCCCTGCCAAGCGCGAAAATAGCGTAAGTCCTGTTCCTCAGGTCGAGGTGCAGCGTCTGCAGGTCGCCCGTGTCAAGGCCAGTGTCGGCTACAGAGATGACCTGCCCGAGCCCTGCGAGGCTTTTCTCCTTCGCGTCTGACACCCCGGTGAGCGCCTGGGCGTAGTTGTTGGATATCGACCTTGGAAGGTTTTCCTCTGCCCACTTGACTTCCTTGAAGGAGAGCAATGTGCCAAGCTTTGCCGAATCTATAGTTGCTATCACCGCGGTTTGCGAGACAGCGCTTGCGCGCGCGCCCATGTTTGCCAGTTTTGAGACAAGGAACGGCACGTCGGCGGCCGAATAGGGCACAATCAGCACGCTTAGCTGTTTTTTCTGCGTTGAAGTCAGGCTTTCGGGGGCCTTGTGGGATATTCCAAGAAGATAATACGCCTGTATTGTGCCGGAACTTTTCGCCTGTTCCATCTGGAAACTGCTTGAGCGGGCAAGGTAGGTCGTCCCGCCCACGTAGTCATTGACTCTTACTCCCTGCGCTTCAAGCGCCTGGACCTGGGCGTCTGAGAGTATTGCGGCTGTTTTTATGGCATAATCGTGCACGTCGAGGCTTGCGGCGCCGCTGACATTGCCCGCCTGCTCTGCGAGGTTGATTGTCTGCGAGCCTATCTGGATTTCTCCAGAATCGCAAAAAGCCAGCTGCGCCAGCAATATTGCCGCGACGAGTATCAATGCTGCATATTTGGCCATAAATCCACTCACTTGACCTTATGTGGATAAATCTCTGATATTTTAATTATTAATGCTTTAGTTGGGCCCAGGGCCCGGGCTTTCAGCGTTTCTTTCCGTCTCCCGCTGTTTTGCCACTGCCCGCGCATTTGCGCTTTTTTCCTGCCCGGCGCGCCTTTTCGCACTCAAAATAGAGGTTTTCGGCACTGCAAACCCGCTTTTGCAGGCCGGTTCCCCTGCTTGTCCCATGCGCGTTGGAGGATACCTGGCCCTAAAACCAATGAGCGATGTTTTCCGCCGGTGATTTTTGGTTGTTTGGGCCAGACCGAACAATACGCTCACCATTATAAATCGCCCATGGGCAAATTTTCACATGGAAAAAAGAACCCTGGCATTATTCGCGGCATTCGCATTTTTCGCAGTGCTCGCATCTGCCCAGTTCTGCCAGTCGGCGGCGTCGGGCCAGGAGTATGCCTATGCCGGGGATTCGCAGCAGCCCAGCTATCCATCCGATTCCATGGTTGTCAAGAACACGATTTACATAGGCCCGTCAATCGAATATTCGAACCTCGGCGTGCTTGAAAGGGCGTCCGAGGAAGGCGCGGGCGTGAAAAAGACCGATACCGGCTACATCTACAAGTCTAGGTATGCCCCGGACAGGTGGGTCGAGATTGGCAAGACGGATTCGGGCTCTTCTTATATTTCAATAATCAAGGTGGTTGGCAATTCAAGCGCTGAAAACGCGGGCGCATTGGAAAACGGCTCGCTTTCAAATGTCCCGCAGCCGCCTGCCGCGGGCGGTGCCATGCCTGCCATGAACAGCCCGCCCCCTCCGCCTCCAGCCAGCCGGCAGGGCTCAAGCGAGTCGTTCGACTCGGGCGACGCGCAGGTGGCGTCGCAGGAACTCGAATACCTTTACAAGAACAACATAGCGCAGGACAATTCCCTCAATTCAGTGGTAACTGCCATTTCAGGCCTTGTCGGCAGCCCTGCAGGCTACCAGCAGGCTGCGGCAACGCCCCCAAGCCCGCCAGTGGCGCAGCAGGAGGCCATATCCCCGTCTGAACTTCCAAAGACGGTTGTGGATTTCTCCTACGGCGTCGAGCCGCAAAGCCCGCAGTCCCCGCAGCAGGGCTCTGGCACGCAGGCGTTTACGGCCCAGGATACGGGCGCAGCATCGAAAACCTCCGGCGCAGGGTCAGGCTCCCGGGACGTTGCAGGCGACTGGGCAGACAATTACCTCGGCGGCTTTGGCGGCATAGCCGCCATAATCGGCGTTCTCACAATAGGCCTTCTGATAGCCGCGGTTGCCGCATTTGTGGTAATGCAGCTCACCGGCATTTTCAAGCAGCCAGACATTTCCCAAATCGAGGACTTCAAGGTTCTCTCAAACGGCACGCGCTTTGAGATACTTGCCTGCCTCGCGGAGGCGGACAGGATACCGACCGACATCTCCCTGATGCTTAACAAGAGCAAATCCACAATTTCAGAGCACCTGGACAAGCTCATGGAGGCGGGATTTGTAGAAAAGCAGCAGGCCGACGGGAAGAAGTTCGTATATTACAGGCTTACAAGCAAGGGCAAGAGCGCGTTGAGGAGCGCTAACAAGTACGGCTCCTGACAGCCCCGGGCCCAAGCTCCCATGTCTTCTTTTTCTCATCCAACGGCGTAGTGCAGGAACCTCTGCGAAAACGTCACGAGCGCGAGCAGTGCAATCGCCACAAGGAGCCAGTAGCTTAGCGCGGGATTGACGGCCGCGGCGAACAGGGCGATGCACATGAGAATTACCCTCTCCGTGCGCGGCATTATCCCTGGCTCCGAATCCACCTTTTCTTGCGTTGCCGCCTTCCTGTGCACGGCGTAAGCAGTGGCAAAGCTTGACATTGTGGAGCCGAAGAAGAGTATTGCCAGCAGCAAAAGCCATGTTGGCGCCCATTCGTAGATTGCGGGGACTGCTGCAAGGTAGAGGGAAACGACCAGCAGGAATTCCACGAGCCTGTCGGAAATGCCGTCTATGTAGGCGCCCCTGGCGCTTGCCATGTTCTTTGCGCGCGCAATGGCGCCGTCAATAGCGTCCAGCGCCCCAGAAACCAGGAACACCATGGCAGAAGCCATTATCTGGCCCTGCCATGCAAGCCATGCCGCGGCCATTGCGACTGCGACTGAAAATACGGTGACCTGCGTGGGCGTGAAGGGAAGGGCTGCAAGCGCCCTGCCGATTCCAGCCTGCATTTTTTTCATCGCGCCTATGTTTTTCATTCCCATGCCGCTGCACTTCCGCGCACTGCCAGTCATTCCTGCTTTTTGCCCGAGATGAATTCCTCAAGGAGCGAGCGCGCCTTTGAGTCCGTGAACTGCTGCGGGGGGTGCTTCATCAGGTATGCCGATGCGGCCACAATTGGCCCGCCCTGTTTCCTGTCAAGCGCTATTTTCGCAAGCCTTATGGCGTCTATTACTATGCCTGCGGAATTTGCCTTGTCGTCGACCTCCAGCCTGACCTCCATGTTGAAAGGTATGCCCGCCCACATCTCCCCCTCAATCCTCATGAACATCAATTTCGTGTTCCCCAGGAATGGGATGAAATCGGACGGCCCGACGTATATGTTCTCGTCGGCAAGCCTCTCTGTCAATTGGCTTTGGACTGATTCCGTCTTTGATATCTTCTTGGAGTGCAGCCTCTCCTGCTCTTTCATCGAGAGGAAATCCGTGTTGCCGCCCACGTTTATCTGGTACGTCCTCTTGATTTTCGTGCCGCGCTCGTCGCACAGACGCGCGAGCGTGCGGTGCACAATGGTCGCGCCGACCTGCCCCTTTATGTCGTCGCCCACAACAGGCACTCCGGCTTTCGTGAACTTGCCCGCCCATTCAGGGTTCGAGGCAATGAAGCTTGGCATGCAGTTTACAAATGCGATTTTCATGTCAAGGCACATCTGGGCCCAGAACTGCGTCGCCTTGTCCGAGCCTACCGGCAGGTAGGATGCGAGTATCTCGACTTTCTTGTCCGCAAGCTCCTTTGCTATAGCGGCCTTGAGTTCCTCAATCGGCCTGTCTGCCACCGGGACGACTTCCTTTTCAACGTATATGCCTACGCCGTCAAGCCTTGGCGCCTGCATGACTGTGGCGGAATCCAGCCCCGGCACACTGTCCACCCATTTGACCTTGTTGGGCTTGCTGTAAATCGCCTCTGAAAGTTTTTTCCCGACCTTTTTGGAGTCAACGTCGAATCCGGCGACGAAGTCGATGTCGAAAATCGAATACCCGCCCACTTCGGGGTGCATGACCCCCGTGACCTTGGCCCCCGGGTTGCGCCTGTAATACTCTATGCCCTGCACCAGGCCTGAAAAGCAGTTCCCTACGCCGACGACCGCAGCCCTTATCTTTCCCATCTATATCACCGCCAATGAATGTAATGTTTATATGACATTATATTTATGTGTCATATAAATATATTGGTTGCGCCCGCAGGGCCCGCCCCCGCAGGATAGCCCGCAGGGCCGCGGGCCGGCGGGAAGCTGTTTTTTTAAATATGCGTTGCGCGTTTTTGGGCATGAGAAAGCACAAATACAACGGCTATACGCAGGGAACTACTTTTACAATGAAGAATCAGAACGGGCTTCGGCCGGGGCAAAACAACAACCATAAGACAGCCGCTTCCACTGAAGTTTTTTACGAGAAACTCGTAGACGCCAAGTCCATAAACCCCAAAAGCGAGATTGACAGGGCCGCAAGCCTGGCCCCGCTTGGGAACAGGTCGTACCTGAAGAGGGAAACAATATCCTTGTCCGAAGGCGGCACTGCCACAGTTGCCATAGAAATAAACCCCGAGACCGAAGAGGCCAGGGTGCTCGGAAAGTGCGGCTGGGCATACGGCATGTCGGATTTCCCCAAAATCTACTCTAATGCCTATTCGCAGGGGGCAATTTGCGTGCTAGAGCTTGCGGGCAATTGCCGACAGAGCCTGGTTTTCCTGCGCTCGCAGAAGGAACAAAGCGACTTCATTGACGAAATCCACTCGGGAAACAGCGGCATATCTTCTTTCACTTTTTACATAGTCAATGCGTTTTGCGCCGCGAGCGCGCTGAAGAACGGGCTTCACGCGGTAAACTATCGTCTGGGCTCTGATTATACGCTAGCCGCGGAAAAACCCTTCCTCTTTGACAAACTTGCCGTCAGCGGGGATCTCTTCGCAGTCCGCGACTCTTCTTCAAACATGCAGTATGCGGTTGTGGAAACTTCCAGCGGCCTGTTTAGGCCTCCAGTAACCGTCCTTGGCAGGCAAAAAATCTCGGTGGAACTGTCCCACCTAAATTCGGAAGGCAAGCCTATTTTCGGCCCTGAAGACAAGCCCTGCTTCCCGGAGCCGGCCGCAGGTCTTGTCGGCCTGGTTTCATTCATGGGGAACTACTACATTCTCAAGGACAAGGAGGAGTTCCGGCTCTTTTGCGATTATAGCGGGATAATGGACACGGAGCGCTTATTGTCCGGGCATGACAGGGCCGTATATTATCTTATAGAGCAAATAAGCGCAACGGAGCGGGCTAAAACAATGCAGGAATTCGCATCCCGCTTCGGCTACATGCCTGCGGAGCAGAAATATGTTGACATGGCGGCAAAGCATTTTGGCAAGGACGAGCCGGGCGCGCCAAAGCAGGAGCATCTTGCCATGAAGGCGTCCGGCCAGATAGCAATGCCTACGATAGGCGGCAATGACAGGGCATTCGCAATGCTTGACAATGATTTTGGCAACTACGGGTCAGTGCGCGTGTTCGGGCCTGTGCTAAAGCAGCTTGGCCTGTTCGGGAAAGTGCCTGTCCAATCGTACGCAAAGCAGTCCAAGGCAGAAGTGGGCCTTGTGGCCGACATTGACTTGGCGGCAGCCTCGGAATTCTGCTTTTCCGCAGGCGAGTTTAGGATACTTGACACTGCGCAGGCTCATTCGGAATTCATGAAGGAGCCAGGGGCAAGGGATTACTATTACTATGTCCTGCGCAAAGTGCCCAACAGCGCCGCCAAAGTTTATTATTCAAAAATGGCGCATGTCAACCCTTCTTTTGGGAAATATGGCTATGAGAATTGGCCCGAATGATGTGTTTGCAGGCTCTCGCAAGGCGCGCTGAAATCATTGCGCCTGTGCGGGCATCCCGGCAATAGGGAAGAACGCGTAGGCAAGCCTTGCAAGCCAGCCGGAGATGCCGGAAATCGCCTCGTCCCCCTGCTGCGCGGAAACCGATATCGCCTGCCTCTCAAAGACCCCGCTGGCGCCTGTTTCCTGCTTGAGCTTTTCAGCCGCGGCTGCGGACTGCGCCGCCATGTCGCCTGCCCGCATGTAACCATCTGTTTCCTTCCTCTCCTCCCATACCCTGTCCCTCTGGACCAGGATTTTTGTCAGGTCAAAGGGCGGGACAGGGCAAAACCCGTAATCAGTGTTGAGCCTCGTGGCGGACACGTTAGAGGCGAGAACTATTATCCTTGACACGTGGGCAAGGTAATTGTCTATAGTTTCCGGCGTGGCATTGGCGGCGAGGGCGGAATAATAATGGGGGTCCTGAGCGACCTCGGCGTCAAGCCCCGAAACGTCGTTGTTGAACTGCGCTATGGCCTCGAAAAAGTCCCACGAGCTTTCGGCAAGCCCGAGGCACAAGGGCGAACTCCTGCAATTCTTCTGGCAGCCTTCCCTGGTATGGCAGACTCCGTTGGTGTTGCCCGAATACTGCCTGCACACTGCCTCCTCGCCACGGGTCGAATTCATTTCAAGTATCAGCGCGGGCATCTGCGCAGCCACGCTCGCGTTGAACGGCCTGCCGCCGGACTCCTGCGAAACCGCCCTGTACGCCTGCCCGAGCAGAGCCGGGTCGTCGGAGAGGTAAACGCGCTCTATGCCGCCTTCGGTCTCGTGCACGAACACGTATTGCTGGTCGTCCGACGTCCTGACGAAATACGCTGTCCTGTTCCCTAAATCCGCGGAACCTGCAATCTGGAACGTCTGGCTTATGGGCACAGTGCCAGAAATGGCGGCCTCTACGAAGCCGCTCGCCCTTATGCCCTGTTGGGCGAAGATGGCCGGAGCCATGGCCGCCAGTATCGCGGCAATGGCAACAGCCGCCGCGAGAAAAAGCCGTGCTTGCTTTGCCATGGTTCCAATTGGCACATCATCATTTAAATACAATCCAGGGGTTAAACTCCACATGAAAAAACCAGCGCCAGCAGGCGGGGATTCCCAGGCATTCAAGCGCCTTGAAAGGCTGATGACCACGGGGAACCTCTGGCTTTACATAGTCTCAATATGCTCCAGGAAAGGGGCCCACGCATACGCCCTGCCGGAGCTTGTCGAGAAAAGGTTCGGCTTCAAGCCGAGCAGGCTGATGTGCTACATAGTCCTATACAGGCTCAAGGCCGAGGGCATGATAGATTCCCAGTCGCAGGGCAGGCGCGTCTACTACAGGGCGTCAAAATACGGCATGGCGCAGCTTGCCAGGGCGCGCACGCGCATTAAGCTGGCGGCATCGTCCCTTTAATCACTTATTTGTCCTGGAAGTGCTAACATGGCGTCACGAGCGAAAAAAACCGGCGGCAAGCTTATCGCCCTCACGGGCGTGCCTGGCACTGGCAAGACGTCGGTGGCCGCTGAACTTGGCAGGCTCGGCTTCCACGTGGTCGACCTCAACGCCCTCGCGCGCGGCGCCGGGCTCGTGCTCTCCCATGACGATGCCGACGGCTCGGACGAGATCGACATAGACATGCTTGGAAAAATCGCCTCGGCAATAGCGCCCCTTCTCGGGCCTTACGCGGTTTTTGAGGGCCACCTAGCCTGCGAATTCCCTATTCCGGGCGCGGTTGCCATAGTGCTTCGCGCAGACCCCGACGCGGTCAGGCAGAGGCTTGGCAAGAGGGGCTATTCAAAATCAAAGATATCCAAAAACGCGATGTCGGAGATGCTTGACTACTGCGTGATACGCGCCAGGGCCAATTACAAGAAGGTTTTCGAGCTTGACACGACCGACGCCAGCGCCGCTGAAATAGCGCAGGAAATAGCGGCAGCCAATTTCTCGAAATTCTCGTCAGACAAGGTCGACTGGAGCAGGAAGCTTCTGGACCTTGACGTCAGGGAGATTGTGGCGCGAAAGCTTGCGAAGATATAGCCTTTTGCTGCGCGGGCTGTGCCTGCTGCTGGGGCTTTCCCATCGCCTCTGCGTACTTTTGCGCGAAATCGTGCGCCCCCGTGCCTTTCGGGAACGCCTTGCCGTTTTTGGCCCATATCGGGAACGAGTATTCCTGGGCTATCCTCTCAAGTTCCGGCATGTCTATTATCTTCTCGCACTTGAGGTATGGGACTTTTCCCGCAGGGTTGTCCTCGAGATGGAGCCTGAAAGGTATTATCTGGTACATCCCGGAGCGCTTCAGCCTTATCTTCAAGACGCTCATCCTAAGGATGCGCTCAAATGTTGGTATCTGCAGCATGCATTACACATCTGATTTATGCCGCAGCAAGCGCGGACAGCTTCTTTTCCTCCCTGATGACTACCAGGGGCATCACGCCTGTCTTGAGCTCCAGCTCGGCTATTTTCATCGCAGTCGGGTTCTGCGGCACTTCAATGAGTGGCGGTGCGCCAGCCACAAGCTGGAGGACGCGCGCGCCAATAATCCTTGCGATTTCGTATTTGTTAAGGTTCATGTTCCCACTCCTCTTGAAAATCCTGAAAAAGCTGCCTTACGGGCGCTAAAACGGACAGCGCAGCCCGCCGGCTAATGATTAATCTGTCGTTTGCGCTTGTTCTTATCCCTAAAATGCTTATTAATCCTTTCTCTTGCGCCTTTTGGCCCTTTTCCCGCCGCGCACTGCCCGTTTTTTTGCCTTTTTTGGCGCTGGCCGCTTTTCGGCAGGCCGGGCGGAGTGTATCCTTTCAATCTGGCTCATTATGTCCTTTCCTGTGCCTACAACGCCTGCGGTTTCAGGCGTGAGCGGCTTTGGCTCCTCCCTGATGCCCGCATAGCCGGCGAACGACTCCCTGCGGGAGCTTAGCTCCGCCATCCTGGCATTGAGGGACTTGAGTTCCTCGTGTATCTTCGTGAGCAGTTCGGAATAATCCGTGCCTGCCTTTGGCGCCTCGTCCCCAAGCCCGCCACCGCCGTTCCCATTGCCTTTCTTTGTCTTCTCGACCCTGTGCAGTATCTCGTCTATCAGGCTCGTGGCGTTGGCTATGCCCGGGATTATGCCCTCCGCAAGTCCTGACTGCGTCCCGGCAGTCTCTATCATGAGCGAGCCTATGCCAAGCACCCTCTCAAGCACCGTCCTTTCGGTGTTTATGTTCTGTATCCTCGCGTAGGGTATGACCTTCCTAAGCCTTGTGAATATGCCCCACCTGATTATGACCTCGGTATCAGCAAGCTCGTACGTGAAATTCACGTAGTGCAGGTGTATCCACGCGTATGACAGCCCGCCTATTATCCCAAGCGAGAGCAGGGGTATTATCAGGAACATCCAGTCGCTTGGCTCGAATATGCCCATTGTGAAATGCGTTGCGTAATACAGCCCCATCAGGACGAGCGTGACAATCACGGCAAGCCCTATGTTGGGGAACATCCACAGGATTTTGACTTTTGGGTCGAGATGCCTTTCCATGTCAGCCGTCCCCGCCGCTCTTGTCGGCGTATTCCAGGTCATTGAACGTGTACGACACTTTCTGGCCGTCAATTGCCTCCATGTCCCCTTCAATGGGCTTTTCTCCAATGCCCTCGCCCGGAGCGCACACGTAGGTCTTTTTGCCAAAGCCGAACGCAACGCGCGGCCTGCCGTCAGCGCAAATAGCGACCTTGGCGTCCTGCGAGTCAAGGCTTCTCAATATTGAGCACAGAAACATCGCCTTGCCTATCTCGTCGCCCGCCCCTATCGCCACCATGTCGTCATAGGAAAGCCAGAAATTCAGCGGCAGGCTGACAGTCTTTATGGCCTCCGCCCGCCCGCAGGCGAGCTTGGCGGCCTGCATGAAATGCTGGTCGTAAATGTAGGGATGGAACTCCTCGGCGATGCTGTCGCGCTGGGCGTGTATGACCGGGTCGTGCGGCTTTATCATCGCCTTCATTTCGATTATGCTTTTCGACTCGCTCGACTCTATGTGCTCCTTGTATCTCAACAGGACTATCTTAAGAAGCTCGATTTCCTGCCGCGATATGCCCTCTTCGGCGCTGTCCGGGGCGGCGGCCTGCCCGCCTTCGCCTGCCGGTTTTTTCTCCGCGAGGAATCCGCTTTTGAAAAAGGGTATTTTCACCATTTCTACCAATGCTTGCCTGTTCTCATATGTAATAGTTGCACGTGCTTGTCTGGTCTATGGCCTTCAGGGTGCCCTGGCACACTGTGGGCGCGTAGGTGGCAGTGACAACGAACGAGCCTATTGACGCGTATTTGCACTTGTCGATGTCCGCCGACCTTGGCAGGCACGTAGTCGTCTGGCTGCCTGTTGCCGTGTTGTTCTTGCACTCAAGCGTGATTTGCTGGGAATTGCCGCAGTCAGCGGTTATGTTGGCATTGAACGGGAAAGTGAACTCCGCAGTCGGGGCCACCTCGCTTCCAACGAAGACCTGCTGGGGCACAGTGACGGTGCACGCCTTGGCGTAGGTCACGTTCACGCCTCCCGGGAAGGCGCACATGAACCTGTTCTGGGACGATTCATTGACAGTCACGTTTTTCCCGAACTGCACAGGTGCAGTTGCGGATATCCTAAGCCAGCTGGTGTCAACCGGCGAAATCGTGGTGTTGGGGTCCATTGTGGCGTTTATGATGTTGGTGCCCCATATGAAATTGGAATTGCATGGCACCTGGATGTTGAACTGGTTGAAGCATATCGCCTGTATCTGGTAGTCGCTGCCTATCTCCGCAACGTAATTGAGGTTCTGCAGCGCGGGGCACGAGAGAAGGCAGCTTGAGGCATTGGAGTCCGGCCCCACTGTCAGTGGATGCTGGGGCATCAGGCTGCAGTTGAATGACGGGCTTCCCGTATATGTGGCGACAATGTCCCTGCCCGTCTGGTTTGGCGCTGTCAGGGAGACGTTCAGGCTTGAAATGTAAGGCGCATTTGGCGTGGCATCAGGCTGCATTGCGCCCCCTGTCAGGTTTGTCGTCCATGTGAAGCCGCTTCCGCACGGGATTTCCACCCCAATGCCATTGAAGCACCTTGCCTCTACCGGGTAAATCCCGCCCCTTGAAACATTGTAATTGACTGCCTGCAGCGCGGAGGAATTGAGCTGGCAGCTTACCGGCCCGCTATTCGTCTGTGTGGTGTTGGCGGTGGCAGTCAGCGTGGTGCCGTCGCATACTGGCACTGCCGTGGAGAACCCGAGCGTGATATTGAACGAGCCGGAGAATCCTGCGGTTGAAGTTATGGTCGCATTGCGCTTTGCCACGGATTCGGGCGAAATGGGGTCTGTCCATCCCGCAAGCCCGGTTATCACAAAGCCGTTCGTGGCCGTGGCGTCCGTAAGCTGGATTGAAACCGGGTCGTTGTTAGTTATTGTGAATGTGACGTTCACGCTCTCGCCCTGCGCTATGTTTATCGGGTTTGGCAGCACGGAGTTTACTGTCGGGGCAATAGCGTGCGGGTCCGCGATTGTAAGCGAGAACTGCGCGGAGGAAGACGACGCGGCATTGGTGTTTCCCGAGAACACGTATTTTCTAAGCCTGTCCGCCCCCACATCCTCGACAAATGTGCCTACAACGCCTTTGCACTGGCTTATTGCCACGTTAGCATTGACGGTCTTTGGCCCGAGGCTTGAGGCAGGGAAGCTGACCCCGAGCGTGGCTGTTGGCTGCCCTATTGCCCCGCCGCTTATGGGGCTTGAAAGGTCGTTTGAATTCCCGTTTATCGTGTACGTGCCTGTGCATACGAGCCCGTCATGGGACCTGCCAATCACAGGCTGGCTTCCGGTGATGTTTATGTATCCCACGTCCTCCTGCCCCGGGGCGAGGACAGAGGCGAACAGGCTGTCTGAAGGGTAAATGGTGCCCGCTGTCATTGACTGGAAAAGCCCGGTGTCGAACTGTATGGGGACATTCCTGTCGTTCACGTTCCCTGCCGGGGCCCGGGCAATGTTGACCGGGTACGGGCTGGTGGTGGCAAACTGCGAAGGCGCCCAAAATATCTGCGGCTGTATCGCGAAATTGACTGTGCCCGGGCAGATATATGCCTCGTTTGGAAGGTTGTTAGGGTCAGCGCCTTCCATGAGTATCCTCTGGCCCGTGGAAGCGGCGGTAAAGCTGCCGGATATTATGGTGTCAGTCATGAAATTTTCGTTCACTGCCCTGGGGCTGTTGAAGGTGCCTGTTGCTGTCTGGAACTGGACCTGCGCGAATGAAGCCGCCTGCAGGGTTACCAGGATGGCTGCTATCGCAAGGCACGAGCGCCATGCTGGGTTTGTTTTTTCCATTCCACGACCTAGAATTCCATCCTCGCCCCGACAGATATGAGGGGCCCGGAGGGCTTTTGAGAGCCAAGGACATTGCCTACGTTAACGTTAAGGTCAAGGTTTGAAATCTTCATGCTCGCGCGCAGCTGGAGCAGGTTCTCCTTTTGCGAATAGCCCGTGTTGTTTTGCAGGAACGCGGGGCTGAACGTGGCCTCGACATTGAGGTTTTTAAGCACGCTCACGTCGGCTGTCAGGTATCCCTGCATCTTCGGCTGTATGTCTGTCGCGCCGTACATGAGCAGGCCGCTTGAAATCCCGACAGGCTTGTTCTTGCCAATGCCAAGCCTCCTGGTTCCGACGTCAACGTCCCACAGCCCGCCCTTCTTGAGTTCAAGGTATGCGTCCTTGACCTGGATTGGTATTATCCCATTGACTGGCTGCTGGACCCTGATTGTGGGGCTCACGCCCTTGTCGCCTTCACTGTATTTGGCGCCCGGGCTTATTATCACGGGCACGTCCTTTATGTTGAAAAGTATGCCCATCTCGCCGCTGAAGCGCTTGAGGTTGTCATGGCTCTCGGTTGTAACCGGGTTGCCCTGCTGGTCGAATGTGACATCGACAGTCTTCTGCTGGAGTATGGATGTGCCAAGCCTGACTCCTGAAATGTATATCCATTTGGCTTCCGGGTCCCTGTCCCTGCCCTCGTAGACGCGCCTTATCTGGTCATACGCCTTCTTGTTCCCAAGCGTCAGGCCGACGTCGTTTACCACGTAGGATTCCTTATACGTTATCTTGGCGCTGTTGAGAAGCGTTGAGATGCTTCCGTAAAGCTCCCCAGTGCTTTTCAGCATGCCATAGGCGCCTATCAGGTCGCCAGTCTTTAGCTTCTGGCTGAAATTGTCCCTAAGCTCCCCTATCGTGAGATTGCCGGGGTTGTTGAAAAGCTCTGCCGGTATGCTTGACATGTTGAGCGTCCCAAGCACCTGCTCGCCAAAGGCGGGCTGGAAGCCGTTCCCTGTCTTTTGCGCGAAATAGCCCTTGGCGAACGCGTCGCTGAACTGCTGCGACTGGTTCTTGCCTACCGTGTATTCGTTTATCTCCTGCGGCGGCAGGAAGTTGAACTCGGCGTTCTGGTAGCCCGCCTTTGTGGGCAGGATTATGGGCTGGACAGCCTCCCTTATGAACGAGTTTAGCGGGAGGTTCACCTTTACCACGGACAGGTTGGATATCCCCACGTTTGCCTCGGTGGCAGTCCTGTTGCCTATGAGAAGGTTGACTTCGGCTATTTTGGTGTTTATCCATCCGTCAAGTGTGGTTCCCTTGTAAGTGTAAGGCCTTATCTCGTTCGGGACTATGCTGCCTATCCTTTCGGAGAACTGCTTGAGTATTCCTCCAGATTCCTTGTCCCTGTTTTTCTGGTATGCGGCCATTGTCTTCTCTATAAGGTCCACTAGGCTTTCGCTTGCCTTTTCAAGGCCCGCCTTGTTTTCATCATTGTACTGGCTGTTCTGGTAAAGCCTCACTATTTCATCGTAAATCTTGCCGGACCCAACGCCGTTTTTTAGCATCTTGGCTATCTCCTGCGCGCCAAGGGACGCATAGCCTTTCTCGCATATCTTCGCCACGGTGTTTTCGTACAGGTAGGTGTAGCCCTTTTCCTCTGTCATCTTCAGCGTGTTGTTGAACAGGTAGCCGCCTGTCTCAAGCCTGTTGAGCAGGCCGCCGAAATACGATTCTGTCGCTTTCTCGTCCTGGGATATTACAATTAGCTCCTCCAGGACGCGCCTTCTCTCTGTATTGTTGGATGGATTTGCGTATTTTATCATGTCTGTTTCTATGGCGTCGAATACGGGCTGCTGGAGAGGCGTGCCGTCATATCCCTGTATCCTGTTGCAAAAATCGGCGAGATCCCTTATGTCGATGGCATCGGAGACTTTCTGCCCCTGCTGGGACGCATAATCGGAAATGTCTGAAACAAAAGTTTTGATTCGCTCCATGACTTGGGTTTTGTTGGAGTCTTTTATGCCCCCTTTGGCAATGAGGTCTTTTATGTCGGAGGCTTCCTTCTTGAGCTTTTGAAGATCTGCCTGGGTGGTCGGCCCCTCTGTTAAAAGCTGCGCCCCCAATTCGTTTTTTTGCTTCTCCATTTTTAGTGCCATGGCATAAAAGGGGCTTCCTTTATTTATATTATTAATTGTCCTCGCTTCCGACACGTTCCCGGCAATAAGCATGGCTGCTGATGAAGCAATGATTATTTTAGCCCTAAAATTTGCCATTCGCTATCCCTGTTTTATTGTAATCAGAAGTGATTCGCGGGCGTGCGCCTTTGTGCGCCGCTACCGTGCGGCTGGAATCGATGCGCCCCGGCTGCATTGCCGCCTTCAGCGCAATTTGACTGTTCCCGGCACGAATGCCGATGAGCACGAGGGCTCCCTGGGGAACACGTTGCCCCTGTCTTCCGTTTTTATGGTGCACGTGCCTTTTTGTATTGGCACCCTGCTTACAAGCCCGTTGTCCTCCATGAAAACCAGCACCTTGCCCGTCTCCTCGTCAATCGAGAAGCTCGGGAGCATGTCCCTGCCTTTAAGGATAGAAGCGCCTATTGTCGTGCCCTTGTACGATATTGAGAAGCCTTCCTCGATGTTGCCCGTTGCCGGCTTGCCCTGCTTGTCAAGCACCTGCGCCTGCCCTAGGAGCGCGGCATCCTTGTCGTAAATGTTTGCAACCCATTTGCCGCCTTCTTTCTCAAAAGTGCCAAACGAGTAGTATATGTAACCGTTAGCATTTATCTGGGCGTTGGCATCGCTTTGTATGCTCGCCTTGAACGTCACCGTCCTGTTCTGCGCGTCAACGCTTGAAATCTGCGCGGGCGAAACGAGTCCCGATATCTTTATCGGCACTGTGACGCTTGCAGTAAGGTCGCCCATCCTGGCGCTTGCCCTTAGCTCGTAATTGCCAGTCTTGAGGCCGGGAACCTCGAACATGCCGGTTTCCCTGTTGAAGACCGCGTCCGCGACCTTCTTTTCGCCAAGGTATACGCCCGCAGTCACGGGCACCTTCTCGTCCCACTGCTTTCCGGTCCTGTCGAAGGAGCCCTTTGTTTCCGGCAGGAGCATGTCCACCTTTCCGGGTATCAGTATCGGCTCGTTTGGCTTGCCGGATTGCTCATCGATTGTGCTGATGCGCAGCCTGACATCTGTCTTGAAACTAAGGGAAACGCCCCTGTTGAGAACCATGAACGGGTTGTCGGCCCCGCCAAGTTTGGTGCCGTTTGCCGCGCCGCTCACGTAATTCTTGAACGCAGTCTTGTCAGGCGCCACGTAGTCGCCGTTCCAGTCCTTGCTTATTATCCTGTTTTCCAGCATGTAGTCGAGGTGCATCTTGGCAATTTTCCTCTCGCCTTCGGATTTTATCCGCAGGGTTTCTTTGGTGGCCGGGTGTATGTAGGCTTCCCCTTCCAGGTACCTGCACATCCCGTTTACGTCAGTGTCTATGAATTTGAGGGAATTGTCCTTGTTGAGCTGAATCTGCTTCTCGTCCGCCTTTATGCCGAACTTATCGAAAAGCGCAATCATGCCTTCCTTGCCAAGCTGCGCCCTGTCGCCGCCCAGTATGATGTTGCTTTTCTTTTGGGACTCGTATATCTTGTCGCCTTGCAGCACTTCCATCGAGGCGAAGCCGTAAACCTTCATGCCGCCCGCCTTTATGTTCTGCGCGGCATTGTCGAGTATTGCCTGCAATTCGGCGTATGTCCCTGCCCCGAACTTCGAGTCGAACTGCCCCTGCGTGAAAGAGTTGTTCTCGCGCACGAATTTGGAAATCGCTGTAGCGTCCTGCGCATTGTAGCCGTATGTGCCAAGCAGGCTTGCTATTGTGGCGTTAACGCCGTCCTTGGCATCCTTCAAGTCCTTGTCTGTGACCTTGAAGTCCCTGCGGTAAAGAAGCTGCTGCGTATGGAACACGTAATCCGTGGACGTTTTGCTCGTTCCCGTGTTTGTGAGCCCCGGGGCGTTTTTCTGCACCTGCTGGCTTTGCTGGTTCTGGACAATGTTTTGCGCCTGCTCGTTTTGCTGCTTCTGGGTTGTGTTTTGCTCCTGCTGGTTTTCAGTGATTATTTGCATTGGCGCGTATTTTTTTGTCAGCAAGTCGTCCTTCATCTGCAACGGGACTACGGGCAGGCTGGGAACGTCCTTGAGTATGTTCTCCTTGGAAGGCTTGTCGTGCCTGCCTTCAGTGATGTTTTTTTCTGCAAGCTCCTTTGCGACAAGGCCGTTTATGTTCTCAAGCAGCTTGACGTTTATCTCCGAAAGCTTTCCGAAAAGCTCCGGGACCGTGAATTTTGAATTGGCATTTGAGAATTCGCTGTCAGTGTAGTATTTCTTCAGGCCGTATTTCCCATCGATTGCTCCTTGCAAAAGCGAGTCTTCGTAAAACAGTTTTGTCAGCGCTCCAATGTATGTGAGGATGGTCTTGTCCATGGGAACGCTTGCGTCAAGCTGCTTCTCAATCTGCCCCATTGCCGAGCTCAAGGCGTCCCTCGCCTTTTCAACCTTCTTGACGTCGTTTGCCTGTATCGCCGAATTCAGGCTTGCAAGCCCCTCGCCGATTTTTTTCATGTTTTCCTGGAGTATCTGGTTTTTGGTTTTCTCCTCGGTTTGGGCTTGCTTGTAGTTGGGCGGCATGAGGTTCACCATGGTCTGGGGTATATCCCCTGTTCTTGCGTTTTCCTGTTTATAACCTTTTGCAGAATTGAGGGCGGTTTGGATGACGTTTGAGGCGAGCATCGGCAGCTGGAGGGCCGCAAGTGAAAAGAGCGCGAACGTGAAGCCTTTTGAAAGGGCGCCCGCCGGAATTTTGCCCGCCTGGCCAAGCGCGGCCAGCTCTTCAATGTTGGTTTCCCAGGCGCCCGGGCTTTCGTTGCGCAGTTGGGATTTTGCCAGGCCTATCGGCCGGATTGCCTGGCCCCCTATGCCGTATCTCCTGCCGTCATTGAAGCTTTTGGCAAAAGGCGAATCAGGGTCTATCTTATAGATTATCCGGAATGCGCCGCGCGTTTTGCCGGAACCATTGCCAGCCTGCGCGCCATGGCCGTATTTTGCCTCGGAGCGCAGTGCCTGTTTATCTCCCATCTTTATCGTTTTTTTTCCACACTCAAACTTTATATTCCTGCCACAGCAGCCCGCCATGCGCCATGCCCTCCCGCAATCAATTTATACCCTCTTATTTCAAATAGAGGACATGAGATGGCGCTTCGCTGTTTTTGCCGCATTGCTCCTTGTTCTTGCCGTGCCGTTCGGGCACGCGCAGCAGGCATGCAATGCGACCTACCAGTGCAATGAGGGTTATTGCCAGAACTCCACATGCACGGTCCCCGAGTTCACTGTAGCCGATTACCACGGACCGTGCAACAAGACCATTGACTGCGAGTTCGGGTTTTGCTACAAGTCGCAGTGCACAAGCCCGAAGCCTGTTACAAGCATAATCAACATAGAGCCCAAAAGCGGCTGCACAGGATTCGTGGAACTCGTGCCCGGCGGCGTCGGCACCTACGTATGCGACTTCATGTGGGTAATACTCGTTGGCGCGGCAATACTGGCAGGATTTTTCGCGCGCAGTTTCGGCATCGTGATTCTGGCAGTCTCGCTTGCGCTTCCACTCGCGCTCGGGCTGTTTGTGGCGCCTGTTGCAGGCGTCGCGGCTGCCATCGTGGAAATCGTGCTTCTCATCTGGCGCAGGAAATCGCAGGTCTCGACCCTTGCGAAGAAGGCGGAAGCCGCCATTGAAAGGAAACGCGAGATGGAGATACTCGACGCGGATGAAAAGGAGCCGGGTGCTACCGTGCTCTCCAAGGAACAGGACAAGCCTTCCCAGCAGCCAATGGAAAAGGAGAACTCGCAGGTTGACGAGGACCTGCCCCCCAACTGGGTCGAGCCCGAGCCAATCGAGCCCATCAAGAAATAAGCTGCCGCCTTTGGCCCCTTAAAGCCCGGCATCCATCACTATTTTCACGCCTGGCAGTTCCTCTCCTGAAAGGTAAGCTATTAGGGCCTTCCCCGCGAGGCTTATGTATCCTATTTTTTCCCTGTCTGAAACGAACTTGCCTATCGCGGAGACTGTGTGCCCCCCTCCGGCCAATGAATACGCTTTTGAATTTTCTATGGCTCCCAGGATTGTTTTCGTGCCGAATGCGAACTCGTCCTTTTCATAGACGCCGGCAGGGCCGTTGATTACTATCGTGCCCGCCCCGGCTATCTCCAGGGCGTATTTTTGCGCCGTCTTTGAGCCAATGTCCATGATGGCCCCGGAGCAGGGAAGGGCGGACGTCTCAATTCTCTTGCCGCCGGAATCGTAGGCGAAGTCATCAGGAACGAATACGCTGCCAGAGTATTTGGCAAGCAGCTCCTTTGCCTCCTCAATGTGCCCCATTGCCTTTGTATCTTCGAGGAATTTCTCGCTTGCCGGGCCGAGGCTCCCGTACTTTGCCATTGCCATGAGGTTGCCGAACACGCCGCATGTCAGGGCCGCGTCCGCCTTGCCCTTTTCGAGGAAATCCTTCAGTATGCCTATGGAATCCTCCGGCTTCGTGCCGCCCATCACGAAAACCAGCGGCTTTTTCGGGTTTGACACCTTTGCAAGGGCCTCAAGCTCTGCCTGCATTTCCCTGCCTGCCACAATGGTTTTTTTCGCAAAGCCCACAACAGACGGCTGGGGCCTGTGAGACACTGAAAACGCGTCAAGCACGAAGATTTCGCACAGGGGCGAGAGTTCCCTCACTATGGCGGTGTTTTCGCACTCGGCTATTGTCTTGTAATTCTTTTCATCTGGCAGGCTGCGCACGTTGTCAAGCAGTATTATCCCGCCCGGGGCAAGCCCGGCAATGGCCTTTTTCGCGGCTTCGCCGCACACGTCAGGCACGAATGCTATGGGCTTTCCGACGTGCTTCTGGAATATCTCCGCGTGCCTTGCAAGCGGCAGGAAATCGTAGTCCCCCTTCCTTCCCTGGTGGGCGAGGACCACCACCTTCGCCCCCTTGTCGGCAAGTTCGCGCACAGTCTTTGCGTGGCCTGCCATGCGCGGGCTGTCCTGGACCTGCAAGGTCTGCTTGTCGACCGGGCAGTTGAGGTCTACCCGCGCGAAAACAACCTTGCCATTGAAATCCATGTCGTCCAGTGTAATCATTGCCTCACCCGCTACAAACGCAATCCGGGCGCGCGCGCTTCTAGCTTTCTTCCCGCCCGCCAACTGCATTGTGATTGATTTGCGCGCAACCCTTATTATTTTATTTCATGCCCTATCTAATCACTCCACATTTCCATTTGTTTGGAGCGAGGTGCGTCTTGATGAAGGTTGCAATAAACGGCTTTGGAAGGATAGGGAGGCTCGCGTTGAGGATAATGGCCGAGCGCGATTTGCTGGGCAAGGGCATCGAAGTTGTGGCAGTGAACGACACGCACGACCAGAAGGAGGTCGCGTTCCTTTTGAAGCACGATTCCACGCACGGCAAGTTCGCAGGCGACGTGTCCCTGAAGGACGGCAGCTTGGTAGTCAACGGCTATCCAATCCAGCTTGTGGCAAGCAGGGACCCCCTCGCCCTCCCATGGGCGAAGATGGAGGTCGACACGGTTCTCGAGGCAACTGGCGCTTTCACGGACAAGGACGGCGCGTCGAAGCACCTGGCCGCGGGCGCGAAAAAGGTCCTCATATCCGCCCCTGGCAAAAACCCCGACGTGACAATAGTCCCGGGCGTCAATGAGGAGGCGTACAAGAAGGGCGTCCACAAGATAATCTCGCTTGCCTCCTGCACCACAAACAGCCTCGCACCCATGGCGAAAATCATAGAGGACAATTACGGCATCCAGACCGGCTTCATGACCACTGTGCACGCATACACCAATGACCAGAAGGTGCTTGACGATTTCCACAAGGACATGAGGCGCGCGCGCACTGCCGCGGCAAACATAATCCCTACTACGACTGGAGCGGCGAAAGCAATTGGAGAGGTCATTCCGAGCCTGAAAGGCAAGCTTGACGGGGTATCCCTTAGGGTCCCTGTCCCGACCGGCTCGATTACCGACCTGACTGTAGTGGTTTCAAAGCCGGTTACAAGGGAGGACGTCAACGCCAGGCTCAAAGAGGCGGCCGAAGGCAAGATGAAGGGCATACTCGCCTATTCCGAGGAGCCTCTCGTGTCAACTGACATAATAACAGACCCGCACTCTGCGACCATCGACGGCCTGTCGACCAAAGTGATAGGGAACAATCTCAAAGTCTTCTCATGGTATGACAATGAGTGGGGTTATTCGAACAGGATTGTGGACGCAATCGCAAGGATACTCTGATTTTTCTTTTTCCCCTCTTCCTTTTATTGCCCGGATTTTTTCAGCCGATTGCACGCCTTTGCATGGCCAAGCCTGGGACATGCTTTAGTTTTTCTCATCTGCTTGCCTTTCAGGCAAGTCCGAGAAGGTATTTCATACTTTCTCGAATCCGAAGTATTCGTCCTCTGCCTCTACAAGGACCTTTTTCCTCGGGGTTTCGGGCGTTTCCTCGGCTTTCCTCACGTGCACTACTTCGCCTACGTAGATTATGTGGTCTGACGCGTCATAGGTGGCTGCGACCTTGCACTCCACGCTTACCGGGCATTCCTTTATCGATGGCGGCCTGACAACAGCCGAAGGCTCTGGCGTGAGTTTCGCCTGGCTGAACTTGTCGTTTCTCCTGCCGGACACGCTGCCGCAGAGCTTGACTGCCGCCTTGAGGTCCTCTGTCGCTATGTTGAGCACGAACTCGCCTGTTGCCTCGATGAGTTTTTTCGAGTGCCTCGACTTGCCTATGGCAATGGCAATCATCGGGGGCTCGATGGAGGCCGGCATGTGCCATGCAATTGTGGCAACATTGGGCCTGCCCTCCTTGTCGCCTGTTGTAAGCAGTATCAGCTGTTTCGGATAGAATGCCTTGTAGTATTTTTCGTCAATCATGTTCCCACTCAATCCATTAATGGACTGATAATCTAAATAAGTTTGGTGCCAAGTTCATGCCGGCTTCCTCGCTTTTCCGCCTGCGGGGCACTAGAAACCTTTATATTACTGACTTGCCACAAATTACAACACAAATCAGGGCATAATGTGGGATGGATATATTCCAACTGGGGTAGAAAACATGATACTAAACAATTATAATTCAGCCAAGGCCGACGGCAAAGGCGTGGACGGCAACAAGGCAGGCTCTAACCAGGCGACCGGCGGCGGCAATGCAAATAACAGGACTGTGCGCCAGCAAAACATAATCAGCCCAGAGACTAACAACCTGAATTCCGGCAGGCAGGCGGTCAATTCCGGCGTACAGGACATGAATGCCGTGAACAACACTACGACTTCTGGCCAAAACCAGCAGGGGCGAACCGCCGACCTTAATGGCGCGTCTGCCAATATCAACAATCCTGTGGACTTGAACCAGCCCGCGGACATCAACGAAATAATCTATACTCTTCCCTCGCGCCCGTCGTTTTTCGAGGTCTCCGGGAAAATCCTTTCAACAGCCAGGAAAATACTCGGTTCCGTGCTGAAGAAGAGCCTGATTATCGTGCCCTCGCTTGTTGTGCTCAAAAGCGTTTACGACTCATTCGCCAATACCAAGACCGGCTTTTTCAAGCACCTCTATAACAATGGCGCAAGCGTGCTCTCTTTCCTCGGCAGGGCTGCGAACTACATCGCTTCCTCGCCTTACACAGTGACAGCCATCGCGGGCACGTGGTTTGCCATAGGCTCCGGCAAGAAGATAATCTCGGCTGTGAAAAACAGCGCGGAAAACATCGCAGGCAGGCTCTTTGGCGTAGCCTCGGAACTCTCCGCTTTCGTGCGCAACACGTCGCTTACCGTGCTTGCGCTCACTGTGGCGTCCAATGCCTACGCGGTTGTGTCGCAGATGGCAAACTCCTCGGTAGTTGACCCGGTGAAGCAGATATTCGACAGGTCCGCGGAAACGGGCACTGCGGCTGCCCTCGCGCTTTTGATTTCAGTGCCTGCTAAAATGATAATCGACGCTGTGAGGAATTCAGTGAGCAACCTCGGCTCTTCGCAGAACCAGCATTAGGCCAGCAATTTTTGTGAGGTATTGACATGACACAATCGCAGGAACAAAAACCGGGCTCTGGGAATGACAAGATAATCTCGGCGGTCACGAAAATTGTCAGCATGAGCAACCAGAGGACTGAAAAAAAGATTAACGAAACTTTTGCCAAAATCAAGGAACAGGCTGACTCGGCAAGCCAAAAAGCAGACGCTGCCGGAAAGAAGGCAAATGAAATTGAAAACAAGGTAAAAAACATTGAAAAACAGGTTTCGGGATTTGACAAGTTCAAGACGGACTCGGAAAACCTGCTTTTGGAAACCAAGAATGTCAATGAAGAGGCGAAAAAACTTCTCACAGACATCAAAACAGCAATGGAATCCGGGGCTTTCAAGCCAACCCCGGCCAAGAATGTGGATTCAGCCACTATCGATCATTCCGATGCAAGGCCCGAAGTTAATGAAAAAACCGGCACAGACCCGCGCGACGATTTGAGGCGGGCGGCATGGGGCAACAAAATAAGACCAAAGGATGGCACCAAGCAGACCACCAAGGCCAAAAACGCAGTTTCGGGCTTCAAGGCGGCCGTGGATGCGAGGCTTGAGGCCTACGCAATCAAGCACGCGCCCAAATTCAAGATTATTCGCAACACTGCCATAGCCATAGGCTCTTACATCGCGGCCATAGGGCCTGTCTTCTCCGGCATAAAGGCAATGTTCAAGGGTGGAAGCCTGTTTGGCACAATAGGATTCGAGTACGAGTCGCTTTTCAACAGCGCCGCCAACCTCGTATCCTCCGTAGTGACCAACCCGTTTTCGCTCGCGTTTGCCGGGGCGCTTGGCTATGCCGCGGTGAAGGTCTACAAGACCATGAAATCCGAATACGCGGTTTTCAAGGCAGCAAGGGACAAAGGGGAGATCTGATTCATGGGCTTGACTCTCCTCCAGCCCGTTTTTTCAATATTTTTCCAACAGCCCACTATTTTTTCCGGACCTGATTTTTCCATCATGGCAGGCGCGCCCTTCCTGCGCCCAGCATTATCCTTTTTTTCGCCATACATATACTATATGTTTTTATTGTCCTCCGCCCTATCCATTGGCATGGCCAACCTCCAAAAAAGCCTTCAAACTGATTATCATGATTTCAGCTCCAACCAGCCTTTGACGGAGGGGCAGAAAAGCGGCGGGCTTGACAAGAAACCCATTGCAAACTCTCCTGCCAGGCCCCAGATAACAAATAGCGACATCATAAAACAGTTTTCCCCTGTGACTATACGCTCCGTTGACGCGGAAAAGCAGAGATATTACCAGGGCACTGACAAGGCCCCCGGCTCTCCTATTTTTTACGGCGACTTGCAGTTGTATTCGCGCGAACTGCGCAAGATAACCGACGGGGACAGCCAGGTGCGCATTGTCGAATGGGCCTTATATGACAAGGCGACAGGCAAACTCTACACCCCCAATTACCTGGACTCGCACAAAATCCACGACTTTTTGTATTCGGGCGCCGACTCGCTTGGAAGGCAGGAGTCCTATAAAATCGATGAATTCGACTATGCCTCATTCTATTCCAATTACGACAAGCTCTCAAAGGGCGGCCTGCCAAAGGAGGCCCTTGAGAACGACTACCGCAAGGTCCGCGACCTGATGCTCTATTGCTTCCAGCTTGACGACGTCAAATCCGCCCTTTCCCTCGCAAAGGACCACTTTTCTGAAATACTCGAGCTATATCCGGCAGACCAGGTTTTCCAGTCCAAATGGGACGCGTTCGCGCTAAAGCACCAGTCCGACTTTCTCGACCCCGTGATGGATTACCGCTCCCAGATATTTTCCGACAAGAACCTCGTGCGCGACCTCGACCTGGCCCTCAAGGGCATTATAGCTGTCTTTCCAAGCATCTGGGAAGGCATGACGGGCAATGTCCAGACAGGGAGGGACATGTTCAAACAGGCCTTCAAGTCGGATTCCGAATGGGTCCTAACTCCGGGGAGCTTTTTTTACGGCGTAGGCCAGACATCCCTTGACGTGCTCAAAATAGCCTACAACACAATAGTGAGCACAGCAGGCGCCATAGAGACGCCTGTCTTTGGCACGCATGTCTCAAACGAGCTTTTGATTGGCAAGAACGAGAAGACGTCATGGAAGCAGGCAGAGGACATGAAAAACGAGGTACATTCCAACCCGAGCCCAATGAACATCGAATCTTTCGGCATAATGTCGAACATGAAATGGGCGGACACAGGCCTCTCGGCCCTGGTGGTCGGCGGCATTGTCGTCAAGGCGCTCAAAAACGGCGGCACGAAGATTGTCCTGAACCAGGTGGCGGAAAAGCTCTCAACCGAGGAGGGCAAGCGCGTTGTCGCCTCGAACCTGCTCAAAAAGGACCTCGCGCAAGTCACTGCGGAGGACATTGCCAAGGTGACGGAGCAGGACATCAGGAACACCGCCAAGAACATAGTCGACAATTCCATGGAAAAATCGATAAATGAGATGAGCAAGGCGGGCAGGCTGGCAAAGGGCAAGAACCCAAGCATAAAGGGCGTGACTGAAAACATCAATACCGCCCTCAAGGACCTCTCGCCTGAAATCGGCACGATAAAGGCGCCCAGGCTATATTCTGAAGTATGGACAGGCATTCTCGAGCCGGGCTATGACCTGTCAAAGCGCGCGGCCATAGCCACATGGGAAGGGGTCCAGTCCGGCGTGATGGCGACGGGGCGCTTTTTCAAGAGGTCATATTACGGCTCGATAATCGCAGTGCAGAAGATGTTTAGCGATGTGCCTTACTTTTTCAGGAAATTCTCCACGCGCGACTCCGTGATAAACGAGCTTTCCGTGCTGGACGCGTCATGGGAGAAGTTCCTGACAGACAAAATCAGGATGAAAATACCGGACGCCCAAATCGTGGGCAAGGTGCCGGCGCCTTCAGATAACTTCTCCGTTACTGTGATGTCAGAGGGAAAGCAGAGGTCTCTGCGTGTCAAAGGCCTTAACATGGAGCCTTACAAGCAGTTCGTGGCAGACTACAAGAAGGCTAATGCGGCATACGAGCTTGAATTGCAAAACATGCCAAAGGGAATGACGGAGGCGCAGTTGCTTGAAAAGCATTTTGGCGGCCTGCTTGGAACAAGCGATGACATTTCCAAGTTCCGCCAGTCAATAGAAGGCTATGGCACAATGCATTCCGACGCCATGCTTGGCCAGGCGTTCGAGAGATGGAAGAATTACAGCGCAATCGGCTTTGCCGAGCCGGAGCTCCAAAGCGGCAAGCAGCTGCTCTCAAAGCTGCCCTATGTGCCTGAAAAGCCCGTCAAGGTCAAGCCTATCGGGCAACAGTTCAAGGAAATCGGGGCCGACGAGCAGGTACAAAAGGCAGCGCAGGAGACTGTGGACTTCACAAGCAAGAGCCCGGTAGTAACCGAGCAGGAATACTCGTGGCGCAGGCAGAAATTGCAGAACCTGGCCGATTATTACGGCAAGAAGATTGCCGAAGCCGACGAGAAGTTCTCCGCGCTGATGAAAAAATGGTCAGTGGCGGAGGAGGACGCAAGCAAATTGAGCCTCAGGACCGCCAAGGACGTCGAGGAATACGCGAGCAAGAACTTCGGGCTCAAAAAGTCCAAGGCATTCATGCGCGAGTTCAAGGAATTGGAAGCGGAATATGGCAAGCTCTACAAGAACAACGCGGCAGTTATGAAGACAATGGAGCACCTCGACCAGTTCACCTACCGCAGTTTCCGCTTCGCATACGAATACACGTTCTACAATGCCGGCAAGCTTCCAAGGGGCGTGAGGAACTGGTTCAGGGAAGGGTATGCTAACCAGAAATGGGTACAGGAACTTGAGAACAAATACGCCAACCTCCTGACAGAGCGCGACAATGCTCTGGCCCGGGAGGGAGAACTTATCAAGGCCATAGGCGAGAAATACGGCCCAGAAGTGAAAAAGATGGGCACTGGCCAGCGCAAAGCGTGGTTTGAACAGGCCTATGGCAAGGGCAGCACTGCCCCAGAGGCCATTGAATTCCAGAAGCTTTCAAGGCAGCTTGACGAGGTGCAGATGACTCTCACCGACCTTACATGGAAACTTGACAACGTGTTCGCAAGGATATACCATGGCGCGGAAGTATTCGCAGGCACAGTGGGCAGGACTGTCACCAATCCCAAGGTGGCAGTAATAGGCCTTGGCATAGGATTCTTCCCGCCATTGCTTTCAGCGGCTTCAAGCGTTGTGGTTCCGGTGGTCAAGGTCCTCTCGCCCGTGATATTCGGGGCTGGAATTGGCGGCATTGCCGCCCTGGACTACAAGATTTTCCAATGGGCCAAGCTTGCAGGCAGGCAGCTTGACAAGTACATGTACCCGTCGTTTTACAAGCTAATGGCAATCGAGGGTTTCCAGAAATCCGTAACCGCCAATAGGCCTGAAATAGTTTCAACCTTCCAGAGGGGTTTCGTGGTGGACGCCGCCTTGTCAGGCGACAACAAGGTGCTTGGGATGGTGCTCTCGCAGGATGTGTCTTTTTCAAAAGGCTCCTCGACGCTGCCTGGAATCGGCACAGGGCAGGCATACCTGCTTGACGCAACAGGCAGGCGCACCCAGCTCCAAATCGGCGAGGACGGCTCTGTGATGTTTGTAGGCTCGCAGCAGCAGCCGCTGCTTGGCAATTACATGCTGCCGGGGATGCAAAACCAGGAAACCGGCGATTACATGCAGGGCGGGCCTCTGACAGTCCTCGGGCCGGGGAAATATACCATTCACGTAGAGCCCAAGACCAAGGACGAGGCTCCGGCAAAAGGCAAGCAGCTATGGAAGACTTTCTCCTTCACAGTGAACGCAGACGGGACAATCACGCGGCCGGAAGCCGTTGCGTTGGATGAAAAGAAAACAACCGCGCCATCGGACACGCTCAAGACAACGCCTGTCCAGTCGCAGTCGTATTTCTCATCGCTTGTTGACTACACCGGCAGCGCAGCAATGCCGGATTCCATGGCAGTGCAGCCTGGCGGCTCTGTCAGGTTCAGGATTCGCGAGGGCGGCACGATATTGGGCGCAAGTGACGGCGGCAGGTACAAGGTCGTATCCCCGGACGGCAAGGAGTATTACTTTGAGGCAAAGGAAATCCTCAATGACTTCAAGTTTGAAGGCAGGTTTGGCGCAGAAGGGACTTACAAGCTCGTGCCGGTCTCGCACTATGACGCGGAGGACGGCAAGGGCCCCATCGACCATGAGGGCAAGCCGCTCACAGTGGTTGTCAGCGCGCAGCCTAGCCCCGTGGCCGGAAACATTTCAGCCATTGTTTCGGGGCAGCAGGAACAGGCGCCGCAGGCGGAAAAAATCCACGAGTTCAAGAGCATGGACGAGGTCCATGATTTCATCAAGTCCTCTTCGCTTGCAGGATCCGAGAAGCTTGCAGCGTTCAAGGAGCTAAACAGGCTCAAGGGCGAGAGCTCAAGCGAGCAGTCGCGCCTTATCGGGCTGTTCAACACGCTCGATGCCGGGGACCTCTTCGCCAAGCTCAACGCCCGGGACTACAAATGAATAGTAATATATGATTCCAAATCGCAATAACAACATGGTGGTTGGTGTTTATGGGTGCCTTTGCTTATCTTGACAAGACGGAAAAAGCGCAGCTTCAAAGCCTTAAGATTTCCAGCTACGAGGATGCAAAAAAAGAGCTTGACGGCTACGTGAAGAACCTGCGCTGGGACCTGTTCAAGATGCAAAAGCCAGACTGGAAGGCAGGCTCCACGGAGGACAAGGCTGCATCCCTCTCAAGCGCCAAGAAAAACGCCGAGAGGATACAGTTCGTCATGGACACCTATCTCGCCAAGACTGACGCGAGCATATCCAAGGAAATAAACGTTTACCTCAAAAGCGTCTACGCCCTCAAGGAGAATTCCGACCTCTCGGCGAACTTCGTTGCTGACAAGCTCGCCACTGCTTCGGGCAAGCTCGCGGATTTCGTTTCTGCCTTGACGCGCTTGACGAGAAAGCGTTTGGCACCGCCGGCCCAAAGACAGAGACCATAGACGTCACGGCGCACAAGTCATACAGGGAGCTTGCGGGGATGCAGTCCGCAAAGGACTACCTGACCGAGAAGTTCGGCGAGGACTATTCAAGGGAAGCGGCAATGTATTTCTCATACGACGTCAAATACGGCGGCGGGAAAAGCGAGGGGCTCGGGCTTGGCAAGGAATCCGCCACCACCACGGCCGCGAGGAATTACATAAAGCAGGCATACGACGCGCTCAAGTCGGACGCGGAAAAGACGGAGTTCCTGAAAAATCTCGGCGACTTCTACCTGACCGTGGGCGTCGGCAGGGCAAGGAGGCTAATTTCGGATTACGCCAAGACAGGCAAGGGCGACAATGAGTTCATAGCAAAGCTGTTTGGCGCCACCACTGAAAAGCAGGTCAAGCCGGAAGATATTGTGGCTGAAACGGGCACGCACAACATCGGCGTCAACGCAGTGACCAAGGACCTTTTCGCGCCTTACGGCCTGCAATCCCTTTCATTCACTTACAAGAAATCCGACTTCGAGTCCAAGAACCTCGCGGAGCCTGTCGAGGGAATGGCGCACTACGTGCTCTCATACACGTCCCCCGACGGCAAGCAGGCCACAAAGGAGGGCGATGTCGCAAACCACATTCTCGGCGCGTATTTCAGCGCGCTTGCTAGCGAGGATGCCGACACAGTCAAGCAGAAACTTGGAGACATACTCCACATGTTTGAGACCAAAGGCGACATTGCGGTATTGAAAGTGCCAGAGAAGAAAAGCGGCACAGACCTCGCTTTGGACCTCGTCTCGCCCAAAGGGCTCGATCTCCAGCAGGAACAGCAGGTCACCCCGCTTGTGCGCCCGCTTGAATCCACAATTGGCAAGCTGCTCAACCCGGCGTCACTGGCCGAAGCCGACTGGCAGCAGATTTATTCCACATTGCAGTCCGCAAAGCCCGAGGAGCTGAAAACGGAGATTGACGGCATAATCGCTGCTTTGAACAAGCCGGGCATTTCTGCGGAGGACAAGGCCAAAAACGATTTCGCCCTGCTCCAGCTTGCAAGCATGTACGGCTTCATAGGCGGCAAGACAAAGGCCACTGACACAAAGAGCAAGACTGACAAGGAAGTGTTCGGGAAAATAAACGGCAAATCCCTCCTGCCCTATTGCATGTCGGTCCTGCCACCCGCGTTGCAGCCGTCAGTCAATTGCGTCAAGGAAACCGCTGAAGCCAGGCAGGCTTACAACAACTTTTTCAGCGGCTTGTTTTTCGACTGGAACAAGATGTCCATAAACGAGAATTACCTCCAGAACCCGGAAACCTTCATTGCGGAGCTCAAGAAGAATCTGCCTATTGTTGCTCAAAGCGTTTCTGTTGTTGACGGCGTTGTTTCCGTGACTGCCCTCAACGCGCCAGCCTCAAATATCGAAGGCGACGTGCTCAATATCTCAAACCTAAGCGGCTCCATGAAGGGGGGCGAAAACAAGCCCGGAGTGGAGTCCAAGGGAACCAAGCCCGGCGAGCTTGAAGAGGAGTACGTGGAGCCGGAACAGCGCAAGAAATAAGCGGGCCTGCCCATCGGGCATTTCCCGCCCTTTCTTCCTTTAGCTTCGCGGCGTTGCGGTTTCCATGCCCCCAATGCCCATTTTTGTCGTAAAATATGACAATTTATATTCCTTGCTTGCGCCTTTTTAAGCGGGCTTTTGGTGCATTCAATGGCAAAATCATACCTTAATCAGAATGATACGCGCCAGCCGGGCGCTGGCACCGGCCAAACGAAGGGCAACTTTTTCAAGAGGGCTTTTAAGACCGCCAAGGCTGTCGGAAAGCTTGCCGGGCCGTTCTTTTTCCTGCACGCCGCTTCGGTTTTTCCTGGCCAGCAGGCAATGCCTGCGGCTCTCGGCGACAGCACGTCTGCAAAGGGATATAAACAAGTGAACGCCCAAATAATTGATACCGGCGAAAAGGTGAAACAAATGGCCCAACTTCTTGCAACCGCTCCGACACAGGACAAGGCTAAACTTGAGTCAATCCAGGCGAACCTCAACGTAATCAAGGGCGAGATGCCCAAGCTTGAAAAGGCCCTGAAGAACAACAAGAACGCGGATGCCAAGAAGTCAATGGATATCATATTCCAGTCCAGAAACGCAATATTGAAGGACCTCGACTCGCTTGCCACGCCGGATGGCAAGGCCATGGGGGCAGAAATCAGGTCTTATATCGACTCCAAGGCGCTATCATACGTGCTTCCCGGCTCTACACTCGCGCGCCTCGTATCGGAGAAAAAGGACCTGGCCGATTATTACAACAGGGCGAAGTTCTCTGACGGCACAAGCAAGATAACCGTTTCCCAGCTCCTGGCAAACAGGATTGCAGGCGACGCGTCCGACATGATATCGAAATCCCAGGCAATCACTTCGAGGATGAGCGACAACCTCCCCCAGACGGACGTGATAAGCGAGAGCACCAGGCAGACGGTCCCCACGCCCGGGGCTTCGACCGAGCTTCTCACTTCGTCAGAGAAAACCAACCTGAAAAAACAGGCGAAGGACGCCATGCTCCAAATAGTGCGGCTCTCCTACGGCCTTCTAACCCCAAGCTATTCAAACGTCGGCGACCTGATTCCCGTGCGCGAGCAGTTCTCGGCCCAGCTCACCTCTTATCTTAGCGCAAAGACCCAGCTTGGCGAGCAGGCGACGATGGAGTCGGACCTGCTTGGCCAGATAAAGGAATACGTGGGCGACAACGCGCTTTACAATTCAATAGCCCCCATCTTCACAACTGGCTCGGGGGACATGTCCCAGCGCGTCAACGCCAACATAACCTCCATGGTGCGCGCCTACGTCAGCCTGTCGCAGTTTGACACCAATGTGAAATCCATGATACTTGGCGGCATGCGCGTCGCACCCATTATAGATGGCGTGGCCTCGTCAATAAGCCAGAGCACGTCCAAGTCTGACATAATAAACAGCCTGAACTCCCTCATGGACCAGATGTCTGTGGTACAGGGCGCCAACTCGAGCCTGCTCAACGGCATAAACTCAATAATCTCAAATGTCAACGGCCTTCAGGAAATAGATGCCCATGCAGCCTCAAACATAGCGGGACAGGTGAGCGGCCTCAAGTCAAGCGTGCCTGCCACCACCGAAGAGGCTAACATACTGCAGAACCTAAATGCCCTGAAATCCGGCATAACGTCTAATCCTATGATGGACTTCGTGCTTGCAAGGTATTATGGCGAGAATGGCGAAGGCCTGGCATCAATTTCAGGCACCCAAAAGCCGGGCGGGACGAACTTGCGCGAGTTCTATTTCAACACTGTATTCTCAAAATGCTCGGACAAGGCGTTTGTGGATGCGGTGCGCTCCGTATACCTCTCTGACAAGTTCTCTGGAGACGTTGCCGACATAGTGGACTCACGCACTGTCTTTGCCACTGAAAGCAGCCTCGCCGCAAGCCAGCTCGGGCTCAACACCCTCGCGCAAAGGTCTGTTGCGAATTTTGACGTGTTTTCCATCTACGGCCTCCACCAGCTCTTCAACTCTCCAAGGTTCTCAACAATGCAGCCGGAGGACGTCAGGTCAATAGTTGACGGCATGGCGAGGATGGAGCCCAAAAGCTCTTACATCGCAGCCATGAACCCGGAAGCTTTTGACAAGATAATCGGCCTTGCAGGCACAAGCCAGTCTTTCCCCCTTGTCCTTGACATGCTCTCAAAGCAGAACATGCTCTTTGTCCACAGCGGCGGGTGGCAGGCTTATGACAACAGCTGGGGCTTTTACTCTGACATAAAGAGCGCGGCATTCACAGGCGACCTCGGCACAAATATCGTCTCGACGCACGTCACCACGTCCAGAAGGACCATAGAGACGCTGACGCCGCTGGACCAAATTGTGCCAAGATACCAGTACCTGCCTTTTTTCAATCCCGCCCAGGCAAGCCTCTGGCTAAGCCAGGGACAGGTGCTTTTCAACCAGCAGTATTCGGGCAGGGAGGACCAGCTTGGGACGTACAACCAGCGCGCTGCAGTGGACGCGTCAAGCTTCAGCCTGATGAACTTCCTGCGCCCGCCTGCCGCGCCCTCTGTGATGTCGTCCGCGTTCTCGCCTGAACATCTCGGCTATGGCATGGGCGCAAATGACATTTCGCAGCAGCTCAACGACCTCTACCTCTCACGCTCAATGAAAAACGTATCCCCAAGGATAATCGGCGGCTCCGTCAGGGGAGGCCTGGGCTTTGACTTCAACGAGCCGCTGCAGGGCGGAGTGGGATTTGACGTCCTCCAGCCAGGCGGCTCTTCCACCACTGGCTATGCAAGAACCCTGCCTACAAGCTCTTCCACCACAAACCAGGCTGGCCAGGACATAACCACTTCGGAGACCTCGCGCACCGAAATGCTCCTGCAGGGCAACAGGATGAACTACTGGGGCCAGATTGTAGGCGACGCGTTCTACAACAGCATTTCTACGGAAACTAGCAACAAGCAGGTCGTGCAGGACCAGTCGGGCGTGAACCAGACAGGCCCTGAAAGCTCCTATGTGAAGAACTTCATCTCGTCCTCCGACGCAAACCTCATTTTCGGCAAGGACGCCAACGTGCGCGTAATCGGCTCCACAATTGCCAATTCTTCGGGCGACCTTTCCCAGGAGACGTCCACCAAGGTTGCCACTTACGACATCTGGATGAGGGAGAAGGCGACAGGCTCGTGGGTTAGAGTCGCGCTTGACAAGGACCAGCAGGAGCAGTTTGACAAGACCATGAACGCCCGCGTCAATGACGGCCTCAACCACACGCTTGTGGAGGCAGCAACGAGCTTTGGCGGATGGAAGGGCGCTCGCATACCCGGCATGGGGGTCGAGACGCTCAAGCAGGACGTGCAGTCGCAATCAACCGACAACAGGGTTGCATTCTACTTCGGGCTTTACGTGCCAGGCATTGAAACTGCCACGGTAACCGCCGCGACGCTCACTGGCAACCGCGTGAGCGCAGTGTCAAAGAAATTCGGCGAGTCCACAGTATTCACTGCCGGCTATTTCGCATACAATGAAAAAGAGGCATTTGACAGGATAGTTTCAGGCGCCAGCGCGCAAAACTACGACTTCAGGAGGGGCTGGAAGCCCACCTACGAGGGCGCGCCCCTGATAAAAGGCGGCGAGCTTGAGATGCTCGTGCTTGACAACTGGAAGGCGAGCCTGTTTGGCGGGTCGAGTTCCGGCGGCACAAACACAGTTGCAGGCGGCTCGTTCTACAACAAGAGCGTGAGCGCGGGCGGCTATTTCTCCTACGAGAAGGCAGGGGACAAGACAGTCCTCAAGCAGGCTGTCGCAAACGCAGGCACGCGCTTTGGCGTGTTCGGCTACGACGTCACTGCGTCTGGCTCGCTTCTGAAATACGCATCCGACAGGAACCTTTACAGCGCCATGGTGTCCACCAAGAAAAACGACGCCTCGCTCACCATGTTCTCGTCTTATCAGCAGGGCGCCCAGACGAAGATTGACGACACGAGGATAAGGGCAATACGCTCCAACCTGTCGTCAAACGTCGAGAGGCTTTCAAAGCCTAACATCGGCAACAGGGAAAGGGAGGAGGCCCTCCAGTCTGTCTGGTCCAACTTGTCCGATTTTGTCATTTGGGACCCGCAGGAGGAGATAAGGCGCGGGTTCAATACCATGCACGGCGCCATATTCAACAGCCCCAAGTTCTCGGCCGGCCTGACATCCATGCGCATGCATGACGGCTCTGACATAATCATGCCTTCGCTTTCAATCGGGGAGAACCTGTCCATAGTCGGGGGGGTGACGGCAAAGCGCGAGGAAACCGCGGGGCTTAGGACCCCAGGGGACATGAAGAATTTCCTCAACCTCAAGTTCGCCAACAACGAGTTCGGCTTCATGGGCGAGCTTTACCAGCTTGACGGCATGCAGTATGGCAAGCTCTCTGCAGGCGTGCGCACTGGCGAGCTTTCAGGCCTTGGCGGCACGTTTAGCATGAGTTCGGATTCGAGGCTTTACAAGCTCGACCTCATGTACGCTGGCGAGAGCTCGAGCATAATGCTCAACGTTTCCGGCATGGACGACCTGCGCGCGAGGGGCATAAGCGTCTCAAAGACGTTGAGCGAGAGCACGGACCTCGCATTGCGCTTCTGGCACGTTTCAATGGTTAACGGCAAGGGCCCCGACTCCTACCAGTTCCAGACGCAGATGGACTTCAGGACCGGCGAAACTGGCAAGATTTCAGTCATCGGCACGTTCGAGAAAATCAAGGGCATCGACAAGCCCAATGGCGAGCTGAAGCTGCAGTACAGCTGGGGCCTCGGGCGCTGATTTTTCCCGCGCCTCCCCTCTTTTCATGCTTATGCATGCCGAAGCGACGGAAGCTTTATAAATAGTATCTGTATAATAATTGGCACCGTTTTTTTACTGCAATGCGCAAGCGTGTCTTGCGCACACTGGAGTAAGGATAGCTTTCGAGGCTTAAATTGCTTCATGGCTGTCTTCACCGGTTCGGAGCACGAACCATTTCATGCTCGACTTAGGCTTTGGGAACATTAGATGTTCATGAGCAAAGGGAAATTGAAACCATATGCTTTGAACCGCTAATTCCAAATTAAATGTGACTTTCGGTCGGAAACAATAAATTCGAATAACTCCAGTTGATCCTGCTGGAGGGTACTGCTATCAGAGTACGATTAAGCCATGCAAGTCTGTTCACCCGCTTGGGTGGACGGCGTACGGCTCAGTAACACGTAGTCAATCTGCCCTAAGGACTCGGATACCCACGGAAAACTGTGGATAAACCGGGATAGGCAATCTGTGCTGGAATGCTTGATTGCTTAAAGTCGCCGCAAATTGCAGCGGAGCGAGCCTTAGGATGAGACTGCGCCTGATTAGGTAGTTGGTGGGGTAACGGCCCACCAAGCCGATAATCAGTAGGGGCAATGGGAGTTGGAGCCCCGAGAAGGACACTGAGACAAGGGTCCTAGTCCTACGGGATGCAGCAGGCGCGAAACCTTTACAATGCGCGCAAGCGTGATAGGGGAACTCTGAGTGGCGTTGAGACATAGTCTCTCGTCTTTTGCCAAGTCCAAATAGCTTGGCGAATAAGTGCTGGGTAAGACCAGTGCCAGCCGCCGCGGTAATACTGGCAGCACAAGTGGTATCCACGAATATTGGGTCTAAAGAGTCCGTAGCCGGTCCTTTAAGTCTTCTGTGAAATCTTGAGGCTCAACTTCAAGGCGTGCAGGAGATACTGCTGGACTTGAGAGTGGGGGAGGTCAGGAGTACTTGTGGGGTAGTGGTAAAATACTGTAATCCTACAAGGACTACCAGTGGCGAAGGCGCCTGACCAAAACACGTCCGACCGTGAGGGACGAAGGCTAGGAGAACGAATCGGATTAGATACCCGAGTAGCCCTAGCAGTAAATGATGCAGACTGTGGTGTTGCCAAGACTTCGGGTCTTGGCAGTGCTGTAGCGTAGGTGTTAAGTCTGCCACCTGGGGAGTACGGCCGCAAGGTTGAAACTTAAAGGAATTGGCGGGGGAGCACCACAAGGCGTGGATGCTGCG